>ERZ1066119.8-NODE-8-length-310275-cov-14.243621_pt1 | contig 310275 bp, 276 predicted proteins | sample MGYA00382766_ERZ1066119 | MGnify/ENA primary metagenome ERZ1066119 (study PRJEB33369, sample SAMEA5778349) | biofilm metagenome | biome: Industrial cooling water; feature: Water cooling tower basin; material: Biofilm | place: United Arab Emirates | collected...
ACGCCTGACCGCCCAGTTTACCGTCCGTCCCTACTTCCCGCGCTACCCGCGTTACCTCCGAAGCGAAGGCCCGCAACTGGTCCACCATCGTGTTCAGGGTCTCTTTCAACTGAAGAATCTCGCCCCGAACGTCCACGGTAATTTTGCGGGACATGTCGCCGTTGGCGACGGCGATGGCAACGTCGGCGATGTTCCGTACCTGGGCCGTCAGGTTACCGGCCATCTGGTTGACCGAGTCCGTCAAATCTTTCCAGGTACCAGCCACGCCCGGCACAAACGCCTGACCGCCGAGCTTACCGTCCGTCCCTACTTCCCGCGCTACCCGCGTTACTTCCGAAGCAAACGCCCGAAGCTGTTCCACCATCGTGTTGATGGTGTTCTTAAGCTCCAGAATTTCGCCTTTCACGTCGACCTCAATCTTGCGGGAAAGGTCGCCGTTTGCCACGGCGGTCGTTACTTCGGCGATATTCCGCACCTGCGCCGTCAGGTTGGAGGCCATTTTATTGACCGAGTCGGTGAGGTCTTTCCACAAGCCTTCCACGCCCTGCACCTCGGCCTGACCGCCCAGCTTGCCTTCCGTCCCCACCTCCCGCGCTACCCGGAATACCTCGGAACCAAACGAGTTCAACTGGTCCACCATCGTGTTGATGGTGTTTTTGAGTTCGAGAATTTCGCCCCGAACATCGACGGTGATTTTACGGGAGAGGTCGCCTTTGGCAACGGCGGTAGTCACTTCGGCGATGTTGCGCACCTGCCCCGTCAGGTTGGAAGCCATCTGGTTGACCGAATCCGTTAAGTCTTTCCAGGTTCCGCCGACGCCCTGCACTTTAGCCTGACCGCCCAGTTTACCTTCGGAGCCTACTTCGAGCGCCACCCGTGTCACTTCCGAAGCAAACGAGTTCAACTGGTCTACCATCGTATTGATGGTCTTTTTCAATTCCAGAATCTCGCCTTCGACGTTTACGGTGATTTTCTTGGAAAGGTCGCCGTTTGCCACGGCGGTCGTTACTTCGGCGATATTCCGCACCTGCGCCGTCAGATTCGATCCCATCTGGTTGACCGAGTCGGTGAGGTCTTTCCAGGTTCCGGCCACGCCCTGTACTCTGGCCTGACCGCCCAGCTTGCCCTCCGTTCCCACTTCGAGCGCCACCCGCGTCACTTCCGAAGCAAACGAGTTCAACTGGTCCACCATTCGGTTAATCACGTCCTTGATCTGGAGGATTTCGCCCTTGACGTCGACGGTAATTTTCTGGGTCAGGTCGCCGTTGGCGATGGCCGTTGCCACTTTCGAGACGTCCCGAAGCTGCACCGTCAGGTTACCCGCTAACTGGTTCACGTTGTCGGTGAGGTCTTTCCAGACGCCAGCCACGCCTTTCACGGTCGCCTGACCACCCAGTTTGCCCTCCGAGCCCACTTCCCGCGCTACCCGTGTCACCTCCGCCGAGAACGAGTTCAACTGGTCCACCATCTGATTGATAGTGTTTTTCAATTCCAGAATCTCGCCTTTCACGTCGACGGTAATCTTACGGGAAAGGTCGCCATTCGCCACGGCGGTAGTCACCTCGGCGATGTTGCGTACCTGACCCGTCAGGTTCCCGGCCATTTTATTGACCGAGTCGGTAAGGTCTTTCCACAAGCCTTCCACCCCAGGTACGTCCGCCTGCCCGCCGAGCTTACCTTCGGAGCCTACTTCCCGCGCTACCCGCGTTACTTCAAAGGCGAACGAATTGAGCTGATCCACCATCGTGTTGATGGTGTTTTTGAGTTCGAGAATCTCACCCTTGACGTCGACAGTGATTTTGCGGGAAAGGTCGCCTTTGGCAACGGCGGTAGTCACTTCGGCGATGTTGCGCACCTGGCCCGTCAGGTTGGAAGCCATCTGATTGACCGAATCCGTTAAGTCTTTCCAGGTTCCGGCCACGCCCGGTACGGCGGCCTGCCCGCCGAGCTTGCCTTCCGTCCCTACTTCACGAGCCACCCGCGTCACCTCTGCCGAGAAGGAGTTCAACTGATCCACCATCGTATTGATGGTATTCTTCAATTCGAGGATTTCGCCTTTGACGTCGACGGTAATTTTGCGGGAAAGGTCGCCGTTTGCCACGGCAGTGGTCACTTCAGCGATATTCCGCACCTGGCCCGTCAGGTTGGAAGCCATCCCGTTGACCGAGTCGGTAAGGTCTTTCCAGGTACCGGCTACACCCGGCACAAACGCCTGACCGCCCAGTTTACCTTCCGTTCCTACTTCCCGCGCTACCCGCGTTACCTCGAACGAGAAGGAGTTCAACTGGTCCACCATCTGGTTAATCACGTCCTTGATCTGGAGGATTTCGCCCTTGACGTCGACGGTGATTTTCTGGGTCAGGTCGCCGTTGGCGATGGCCGTTGCCACTTTCGAGACGTCCCGAAGCTGCACCGTCAGGTTGCCCGCCAACTGATTGACCGAATCGGTGAGGTCTTTCCAGACACCGCCTGCGCCCTGCACCGTGGCCTGACCACCCAGCTTGCCTTCCGAGCCCACTTCCCGCGCTACCCGTGTCACCTCCGCCGAGAACAGGTTGAGCTGCTTCACCATGCCATTCACCTCGCGGGCGATCCGGGCAAATTCTCCCTGTAGTTTATGGTCGCCGATGTGCAGCGTCATTTCCTGCGACAGATCGCCTTTGGCAACCGACGAAATAACGTGGGCGATTTCGATAGTCGGGTGAACCAGGTCGGATATCAAATCATTTATCGACTCGACGCCGGTACTCCAGGCCCCCCGGGCAGAAGGCATTTCGACCCGGTGGGTTAGCTTCCCCTGCTTCCCGATGACCTTACTGGCCCGGGTCAGTTCCAGTGTGAGCTGTTCATTCAGTGAGATGATTTCGTTGAGAGTATCGCATATTTTCCCGCCGAAGCCGAATTTGTCGAGGGGCATGCGAACCTTGAAATTCCCGTTTTTAACTTCCGAAAGAACCGTCAGCAGTTCCCGCTCGTTCAGGCTGCTCTGCTCGTTGTAGGAGGCCCGGGCAAGCAGTTCGTCGAATGCGGCTTTGGATAGAAAAATGCCTTCAGTGGGCGAGGTTGACGGAAGGAGAGATTTATCCTGTAGAGTAGGCGAAACAGACGGTATAGCATCCGCAGAGGCACCGCCTGCATCCGTTAGTTTATTCATAGCATTGAGATTAAAAACTTACCAAAGAAGAATCTTTGACGGTACAAATACCAGCCATTAGGTAAGTTTCCCAAACGGTTATGGGCTGAACCCGGGGGGAATTTTGATTTTATGCGTTTTTCTCTACGTCGATTCCAATCGCCTGCATCAACTGGCTGGCGTTGAAGCTCCGGCAGACGCCCGGTCGCAGCGTATAATCAAAATGAAGATTGCCGTCCACGACGTCGGAATGAAAACTGTAGTTCTCGATAAACGGATGCTGCACAGCCATGTCGCCGAGTTCGACGTCGTGGGTAGACACAAAGCCTGAAGCCGTGGTTTCGTGTAGCTGAAGAATGAGCGCCCTGGCGCCCCGGTGCCTATCGGCAGAGTTGGTCCCTTTCAGAATTTCGTCCAGAAAGTATAGCACAGGCAGAGCTTCCCGCCGGGAGGTGCGCTCGATAAGAGCTTTCAGACGCTTCAGTTCCGCGTAGAACGAGGAGGTGCTTTCTTCCAGCGAGTCCTGCGTACGCATACTCGTAAACACCTGTACCGGCGAACAGACGAATCGTTCCGCCGCCACAACCGAGCCCGCCAGTGCCAGCACCACATTGGCCCCTACGGTCCGCAGAAACGTACTCTTCCCCGACATATTGGAACCCGTAATCAGCACTGTGCGGCCCTGACCGGATAACGAGAGCGAGTTAGCTACACTTTTTTTGGCCGAAAGAAGGGGATGACGCGTCTGAGTCGCCTCCAGTTCCAGACCTTCGGGCCGGATGTCCGGAACGGCATAGGCCGGGTGGGCAAAGGCCAGCCCCGCCAGGCTGTTGAGGGCTTCGGCTTCAGCCAGCGCATCGAGCCAGTCGGCCAGATGCGGGCCATGCGTCCGCCGCCAGTTATCGAGTGCCGTGAGATAATGAACGTCCCAGAGCGAAATAATCCCTATGAACAGGAAAAAATAGGGATTGCGACGAAAGTTCAGATTCTGAACCAGTCGTCCCAACTGACCGATGGCCTGGTCGGCGGGTCGTGTTCCCAGCTTGAGCCGGGCCTGAATCCGACGCAGATAGGCCGCTTCGACAGGCAAAACACCCAGATGCCCCAGCAGCGACTGATAAGTTTGTAAGGATTTCGCTATTTCATACGTCTGCTCGCTCACCTGTTTTGCCTCTTCGGCCACCCGACTCAACAGCAGGCCATGCAGACCCAGCGACAGCAGCGGCACCCAGCCCGGCAGCCGTTCTGCCAGCCAGAAAGCGACCAGCGTGAGTGTGAGGATGGGCAGTAGAAAACGCAGCCAGCGAACATAACCCGGAACGGTCTGCTTCTCCGACTGAAGTGTCCATTGTTTCAATGCGGCGGGCGACTGTCCGGTTTCGGCATTCCCGTAAGCCAGGGCTTCAAAATCCTGCCGCCAGTCGATCTGCGGTTTCCATTCAGCCACAGCCGCCTGACGCAGGAGAATGGTTTCTTCATCCGCCGGATACAGCAGCCACTGCGCCAGTTTGCGGCTGCCTTCGTAGGTATGGGTGCGATTAAGGAGTCGGAAGAGCGAATGATTGCCAAATACGTCGAGGTCGGCGGCGTACGGGTGGGCCGGGTCGCTGTACTCCAGCCCGTTTTGAGAGCGCACGAAGTTCCGGTCGATACGCCCCGCTTCGTCGTGGTTGATAAAGGCCAGCCACCGAAACCGGTCACGGCGTAGCTGCACCTGCTGATGACACTTCAGTAGAATCAGAAAACCAGCGATGCCGACCAGCAGCAGGAGCCAGCTTGTGGCCTGCCGGTCGCTGTTCCAGAAGAGATAAAATGCCACGGCGACCGCCACAAACCAGGCCAGGCGAATCATAGAGAGACGGTTATAGGTCTCGCGGGCCTTCTGCTCTTCGTTCTGAAAATGTTGTCGGCGGGATTGAAACAGTTCGTGCATGAGTTACTGATTGCACTGCGCACAAACGCCCTGAATCAGCAGGTTTGTTTCTTTGCGGTGGTAACCGGAAGGAAGATTGACAGCCGGAATCAGTACGTTGTCCAGGCAACTCGTTTGTCCGCACTGTTCACATTTGAAATGTACATGGTCATGATGATGCTCCCGATGCCCGCAGGTCTCGCGGCAGAGGGCATATTTCAATCCGCCTTCGTCGTCGAGCACTTTGTGCAGGATGCCTTTGTCGACAAACGTGCGGAGGGTGCGATAGATCGTCACCCGGTCGAAGCTGTCTTTCAGACGTTCCTCGATGTCGTGGTGCGCCAGCGCATAACCAGCCGACATAAAGGCATCCAGGACCTCTTCCCGACAGCCCGTATGGCGCAGGTCAAAGTCATCGAGAGTCTGTTTTATAGCCGGATTCATCGTTGGTGATTGGTTATTGGGTTACTCCGTGGTTTCGAATTGTAATTTAACCAGGTTAGCATATAAACCATCTTCGAGCAGGCTTAATTCCTCATGCGTTCCGGTCTCGATGATCTGCCCATCCCGAATCACGTAAATCGTATCGACCTTCCGGATGGTTGCCAGGCGATGGGCGATGATGATGGTCGTGCGGTTCTGCATCAGTTCATCGAGGGCTTCCTGTACCAGCCGCTCCGACTCAGCATCCAGCGAGCTTGTCGCCTCATCCAGCACCAGAATGGCCGGGTCTTTCAGAATGGCCCTCGCAATGGCGATGCGCTGTCGCTGTCCGCCCGATAGTTTCACGCCCCGTTCGCCCACGATGGTCTGGAAACCCTCCGGAAACGACCCGATGAAGTCCAGTGCATTGGCTTTCCGGGCGGCTTCGATCACCTCCGCCTGCGTGGCATCGGGTTTTCCGTAGGCGATGTTTTCGTAAATCGTTCCACCGAAGAGCATGACCTCCTGAGGGACGATGGCGATGTTCCGACGCAGATGGGTGATGTCGTACTCCTCAATCTTCCGCCCGTCGACCATAATGCTGCCATTGGAGACGGGATAATACCGCAGCAGCAGTTGAACGATGGTCGACTTCCCGGCCCCGCTCTGCCCCACGAGTGCAATCTTGCGCCCGGCCTGAACGTCGAGCGAAATACCCCGCAGCACCGTAACGTCGGGCCGCGACGGGTAGGCGAACTGTACGTGCTGGAAGGCTATTTGCCCCCGTACCGGCACCGCCGGATGCAGCGTCTCGACGTCGACTTCCGGCTGTTCGTCCAGAATGTCCAGGATACGTTCCGATGCGCCGATGGTACGCTGTAGCTGGGCATACAGATCGCCCATGCCGCCCACCGATCCGCCGATGAACATGGTGTAGATAATGAACGTCAGCAGGTCCGAGAAGGGCAATGTCCCCTGCTGCACCAGCGTACCGCCATACCAGACGACCCCGATGATACCGCCGAACAGCGCAAAAATGATGAAGGAAACGAATACGCCCCGAAACTTTGCCGCCCGCAGGGCCACATTGACAACCTTCTGCATGGCCGTCGAATAGCGGCCAATCTCGAACCGTTCGTTCGTAAACGTCTTGACCACCTGCACCGACTGCAGCGTCTCTTCAACGACGACATTCGCCAGCGCCAGTTCGTCCTGCGCTTTTTTTGAAAGCTTCCGGATAAACTTTCCGAAGAAAATGGCGGCGATAATCATCACAGGAAACGTCGCCAGCATAAACAGCGTCAGCTTCCAGGACAGATACAGAATGATGCCCGTACCGACGATGAGGGTGGCAGTCTGCCGGAAAAATTCCGCCATCGTGATCGACAGAACGTCCTGCAACTGTGTCACGTCCGATGAAATACGGCTGGTGAGCTCACCCACGCGATGCTTTTCGAAAAACGGAATCGGCAGCGTAATGATTTTGCTGTAAACCGACTTCCGGACGTCGGCCATAGCCCGTTCGCTGACCTGCGCAAAGAAATAAATCCGGAAAAAAGAGAAGATGCCCTGAATGACCAGAATCAAAAAAAACACCAGCGCCACCTGATTCAGCGTGAAGCGGGACTGGCCCTCGATGACGCTGGTAATTTCGCCGATGAGCTTTCCGAAACTGAGCGTGGTGGCGGTAGATAATATCAAAAAAATGAACCCGGCGATGAACTGAGCGCGGTAGGGACGCACAAACCGAAAAATGCGCACCGCCCGCCGGAAACTGTCTTTGGTAACTCGTTTTTTATCCTCCGGATCGACGTCGCCGCCGAAACCTCTGCCTCGTTTTGCCATGTATGTAATTACTGATGAGCCGGATTAAGCGCTCATTTTACTATTTCTCCTGAATGGGATATATCGGTAACACGCCGATTCTCAGCCGGGTTCGCTCTCATTCGTCTTCTTTTTGCCCCTTATAGCCCGACTGTTCGAAAATTTGCCGGGCGTTGGCATTCGCCATAAGCTCTTTGATGGAAACCTCGCTGTGCTGGTCTTTATACCGCCCCACAATCCGCCAGCCCAGCCACCGACCGATGGCCCCGGGACACTGGGGGCCAATCTCGGACGTGAAGGGCCGCTCATTCAGATAGCGGTTCTTGATATTGGGATTGGTCTGGTAAAGCAACTGCTCGTCGATAACATGCGCCCACACCAGATCCTGAGCCGCGTAGGTAGCGGTCAACTGCCGGTCCGTGTAGCCGATAATCAGACTGTCGGGGGTTTCGGGCAGCATCGCTTTCGTAAACACGAACCCTTTGCCGTAATACACCATGTCGGCGAGGAGCGTCTGATCCTGGCGGTTGGTGGCGTTGTAACGGTTCGACAGATTCAGCAGAATCGCCGGAACGATGTAGGGTTTCTGGTACCGTTTCAGGATATAGGCCGGAAACGCGGGACCCGCCGGGCGGTATTTGGCCCTGGGACCTGCAAACCAGTCGATGCCGATAATGATCAGGCTGTCGCTCACGACCAGATCCGGCCCCAGAAAGCCGGATGTCATCGTAACGACCTTCGGTGGTTTAAATTCCGGGTAGCTCTCCTGCAGTTTCGTGAACGCGTCGCCGAGTTGAGCGGCCATGTCGCCCATCGTTCCGAACTCGGCGTTTGTCTGCTGGTACAATAGGGCCAGTTCCTGATCGTTTACTCGATTGAGCAGTTCGGTTACCAGAGCCGTGTCCTGACCGTACCGGGTCGTTCCGAAATAGACGCGGGCCACGTCGCGGTGCGTATCAAGCCACTTCCGGATGGCCGCTGGCGTACGGGATTGGAACAATTCTTGTTCGGGACGCTGGATAGCCACCGGCTCTGGTCTGGAGCAGGCGGCAAGAAGCAGAGTACTGAAAACGTAAACAACACTACGCAGAACCTTCATTCGCACGGGGACGGCTGAAAAACAATGACAAAATTATGAAATTTTTGGCGCAGCAGACGGCAAAATATGGATCGGTAGCCCTCCTGTCGCTGCTGCTCTTCTCAGGAACCGGCGACTTTGCCGCCGCACAGGTGACGGTGCAGAAGCGCGACCGGTCGACGCCCAAAACCGAACCTTCTGATTCGGAAGAATACGACAACTGGGGTCGACGCCGCACCAACGCCAAAACCAGGCGTGTTTTGCGGCGTTTCGAAGACGACGGCCCCAACTTTGCCCCGCCGGTCAAACTGGTGGAGATGACGTTCCGGGTGTCGCCCATGCTGTCGATGAACACCACCGAGGGCACGGGTGCCTACAACGGCTTTATCAGTAACGGTGCCGGACTGCGTCTGAGTGTGGGGCCGACGCTCGATTATTACTTTTTCAAGGATCGGTACGCCTTCAGTTCGGGCCTGTGGTACAGCATCAAACGGTCGTCGTACAAGATTCCGGGGCAGTTTGGTCAGGATCGCTTCACGCCGGGACTGGCGCAGCGGGAGTCGGTTTACAATCTTCAGTATGTCCAGATTCCGCTATCGGTAAAGATGTACGCCAACAACCTCTTCGACCATTCGCGGGTATATATTCAGTGCGGCGGTATTCTGGACGTAAAGCTGGCCGAAAAGCCATTGAACGAAAACCTGAATAAGCTCTATGAATTTGCCATGCAGAGCGGCGAGTACCGGCGGCAATACGGTCGGGGCGACTTCGGGCTGCTGTTGGGGGCCGGACTGCAATACCGCCTCAACGGCTCACAGGCGCTCGTCGTCGGCGTCAACTACCAGCGTGGTCTTATCGACGTCGCCCGCGCCCGCGAACTCACTGCCCGCAGCCGCATCGTGGCGCTGGAAGTGGGGTTGAAGTTTTAACCGTGCCCGTAACCCGGAAAGCTTGCGGTCCGCCGCCGCGGTCCGGGTCTGCCGTAGGCAGAAAAATTCTGAGCTTCGCTCAGACCCGGCCCGCGGCGGCGGACCGCAAGCTTTCCGGGTTACAGGTTACTTCACCGCACATACCCATATTGTATCAATTCGCTTTCCGGATCGTTCAACCGGACGATTCTGCCTCCTGACAATAACAGATAAACGCTGTCGCTGACAGTCAATACATCCTGATAATAGTGATCGGAGAGCAGAAAGCCTTTTGGCCCTTTTTGCTGTAGAATTAACCGTTTTAGCTGGTCCACGTGCAGAGGAGACAGGTTGGAGAACGGCTCGTCGAGCAAGGCAAACCGGGCAGGCATCAGTACAATCAGTATCGTTTCCAGTAACCGCCGCTCTCCGCCAGACAAATCGCGGAAGCGTTGATTAAGTTTTGAATCGATTAAAGGAAAAAACGGTGCTGCCACCGACCAGTCTACATCAAAAAGCTGGTACACCTCTTTTACCCGTAAAGCACCGGGGACAAACTGGTGCTGAGGTAAATAAGCCATTAGCCCATTTTGTCGATAAGCCGCCCCTTCTATATATCGTTTGTTCAGGCGCACCGATTTGTTCTGAGCGTTTCGGGGGCCGTAAATGATCTGCATCAGACAAGATTTACCCGTACCGTTTCGTCCAAGAAGGCCCGTAATCCGGCCCGCTTCGATTTGCAGATAAATGCTCTGTAGAATTTTACGGCCTTCGTATTCAAGCCAGACGCTGTCTATTTCCAGCATGGCGGTTAGAATATTAGATAAAAAACAAACAACCACAAACCGAAAACGCTGACTTCCAGCACATAACATCCTATCATGAGCGCACTTTCGGTCAGGCCAGCCAGGTGATAGAAATAAAAGCTTTTGCCATTCAGGAGCCGAATCAGATACCAGATTATGCCCTGGGCCAACGTCCTGAGCCAGAAAAATACGACCACAAAAAAGGTGAAGTCCGGCGTTCCGTAGCCGGGGGCACCGGCAATAATCCATAGACCAACGGAGATCGGAATGGTCAATGGACAAATGAGGCGGTATTGAATCAGCAGTAGCTTAAGTTTTAGCATCATTTTCCGCTTTTTGCGGAAGCTAAATCATCGGCTCTTTCCGTAAAAATCTTTAACAACCTTTAACAATAAGCCCCCTGTCTGCTGGCCTTATCGTTCTTCCGGGAGAAGGAAACTTTGCCCTTCGCGCAAGACCCGGAATAGCATTCCGGGTTACATTTTATATATTCGGCACAAAACAGAAAGCGCCTTTCTAAATTAGAAAAGCCTGTTTTGTTCATCTCTACATGTTTTTACCGACTGTATCCGAATGAGGTATCTGCTACTCACCACTCTTCTTTTTCTGGCCTCTACCGTTTCCGCGCAGACCGTTTACCAGGCGTTTGAAGTCGAGACCGAAGCGCAGCCGATAGGTGGTCCTGCCATGCTCGAACAGTTCATTTCCGTCAACCGGCGTATGCCGTATTCAGCCGAAGTAGCTAAAATCAAGGGCTCGGTGATCGTTACGGGGGTGATTGAACCCAATGGCCGTATATCGGAAGTGAAAGCGTCACGCGGCCTGCATCCCGCCTGCGACCGCGAGGCCGTCCGCGTTCTGGGCCTGTTCAACGCCTGGAGACCCGCCCGGAAAGGCGGCCAGGCCGTCCGGCAGCAGTTCTCCTACCGGGTAACGTTTGCCCCCACCCGCCCCGGCAGCGAGCCCGGTCAGGTGGTGACGTATTATGGGAAAGAAGCTGCGCCAACGACTGATTCGACACTGGCATTTTACAAAAAAGTGGAGCCGGTTGACAGCAGCGGTGTCACTATTGCCGCACCCGTCGTTTTTAAACGAAACGGTTCCGAATGGGTAAAAGATTGGGAATATGGGTTTGAGAAAACGGCCAGTTTAGAAGAAAATATCCATAATCCATATTTCTCTGATAGCGTCAAGATCGTTCGACATCAAGTATTTGATTATGAGAAGAAATTGCAGGGAGTTCAGTATAGTTTTTACGAAGACGGAAGACTGTATGCCCGTGGAGAATACGAGAATGACAAACCTATCGGCCCATTTTATTACTACGCGCCCAACGGCATGGTAAGCTCCATCATTAGCTACCTCGATTCGGGGCGGGTAAGTAGAGTAATATGGTATCCAAATGGCCTTGCCTATATGAATGCGATTTTTGAGCCAGCACCCACGCTCTCTGTTCCAACGCAAGTAAGGAGTTTGTGGGATTCCTCGGGTAGACAAACCGTTATCAATGGCAATGGAATAGCCCGCCTTTGGCTGCGTGAAGAACCGCACGGCTGGATTTTACAAATGGGCCAGTTCCGGGACGGACTGCGAGACAGCGTCTGGACAGGGCAGGTCGGGCATACTGGCAGGTTATTATATCGAGACGAATATCAGAATAAAGCGTTCGTCCGGGGTGAATCATTCGATGAAAACGGCATTCGACTTAGCTATCAAAAACTATTTGAACAGCCCGAATTTCAGGGTGGACTGAAGGGCTTGTCAACTTTTCTGGCAAACAATCTACACTACCCCAGAAACGCCTCCCGGCAGGGAATTCAAGGTAAGGTTTTTATATCATTTGTTGTGAATACGGACGGTTCCATAGCTAATATTAAGGTCTTTCGGAATGTCCATCCTGAACTGGACGCAGAGGCGTATCGCGTCGTAAAGGCGACCAGTCGGAAATGGAAGCCAGGTATTATGCGAGGTAAGCCCGTTCGTGTTAAATTTAATCTCCCGATAAATTTCGCGCTAAATTAAAAATGAAGAAGCCCGGACCAAGAGGTTCGGGCTTCTTCAATTGAGAAGGAAATATTCAATCCAACCGGTCAAATCCGCAATAGGGCACCAGCACGGACGGAATGCGGATGCCGCCGTCGGCTGTCTGGTTATTCTCCAGCAGCGCCGCCACGATACGTGGCAGAGCCAGGGCCGAGCCGTTCAGCGTATGCAGAAGCTGCGTCTTCCCCGGTCCGGCACCCCGGTCCAGGCGGTAACGCAGTTTCAGCCGGTTAGCCTGATAGGTTTCAAAATTAGAGACGGAGCTTACTTCCAGCCACCGCTGCTGCGCCGCCGACCAGACTTCCATGTCGTAGGTCAGGGCCGACGTAAAGCCCATGTCGCCGCCGCAGAGCCGCAGTACCCGATACGGCAGTTCAAGTTTTTGCAGCAGTCCCTGCACATACTCACTCATCTCTTCCAGCGCCTGATAGGAGTCTTCCGGCTTCCGAATCTGCACGACTTCCACTTTATCAAATTGATGCAGGCGGTTCAGGCCGCGCACGTGCGCTCCCCACGATCCGGCCTCCCGACGGAAGCAGGGCGTATAGCCGACATTTTTGATGGGCAGACTCTCTTCCGCCACAATCACGTCGCGGTAGAGGTTCGTGATGGGTACCTCTGCGGTCGGAATCAGGTAGAGGCCATCTTCGGGTGCGAAATACATCTGCCCCTCCTTGTCGGGTAACTGGCCTGTTCCGAAGCCCGAATCCTCGTTGATGACGATGGGCGGCTGAATTTCCAGATAGCCCGCTGCCAGCGCCTGATCCAGAAAGAAATTGATGAGCGCCCGCTGCAGCCGGGCCCCTTTTCCCCGATAGACCGGAAAACCAGCGCCCGTAATTTTATTGCCCAGATCGAAGTCGATAATGGCCCCGCCGTCCGGCCCAAACTTTTTGATCAGTTCCCAATGCGGCTGGGCACCGGCGTGAAGTTGAGGCTTCTCGCCCCACTCCAGCACCACCTCGTTATCGTCTGCCGAGCGTCCCGCCGGAACGCTCGCATGCGGCAGATTCGGGATGGTCACCAGAACGGCGTGCAATTGTGTTTCAGCTTCTTTCAGCGCGTCTTCCAGTTCCCTGGAACGTACTTTTAAATCGGCGGTCTCGGCTTTGGCGGCTTCGGCTTCAGCCTTCTGCCCGGCTTTCATCAGCGCCCCAATCTCTTTAGCTTTGGCATTGGAGCGGGCCAGCACGTCGTCGAGTTCTTTCTGGGTATCGCGTCGCTGCTGGTCGAGGGTCAGAACCTGTTCGATGAGTGTTTCGGCATTGGCAAGATTGCGTTTTCGCAGCCCGGCCAGCGTGGCCTCTTTGTTATCGCGGATGAAGGAAAGTTGCAGCATTGTTTATTCAGGTAATAATTGCCGGATTGTGCTGATAAGATACTCTGTCTTTTCCACCAATGGCTTTAAATCATTTTCCGTTAGAATCAGGAAATCAGCATAATCCCCCTCTTGTCTGGCATCCATCAGTGTCGAATATATTTTACCGATTTATAGTGGTAAACGCCCAGTTTTAACAAAATGGAAATCGAGCATATGTTTTACACCCGCATGTGATTTGACCCGGACATCGTCCTGAGTCATCAAAGCTGTCACTATATAAAAAGCTCCATAATACAGCCTGTTGGCAGCTCCATACCAATCCTGGATTTCCAGCAGCATTCGGGCAGTGCGAAGCGTCTCCGCCGAACGATTCATTCGATAACGAATTAAATCTTCTTTGGTGCGCTTCATAATCTTTTACCTTCTTCCCTGATATTTTGGTAAAGATCCGTGACTTCGTACTCATCCCATTCACTACGCGTTCGCACGATGGTACTGATGATTTTACCAGAACTCAGTTCAACGTAAAACAACTGATTACGTATACTCTCTTTCAAAGATGGAGTGACTGGCTGCTGAGTCAGAATCAGGAAATCCCAGTCCGAATACTGTCGGTGGTCGCCTCTTGCTCTGGACCCAAACAAATACACATCAGCCTGCGGATCGACGGTGCATACCGCATCCTTTATCTGTTTCAGGAACGTTTTGTTAGATAGCCGAGACATGTTTACCAAAAATTGAGCAGGGCAAAATTAACGAATGGCTGTTCACATAATGGTGCTCCCTGATTATTTACACTCCAAACAGACCTTTGTTCAACGCATTCAGAGCGTCGGCTTTATAACGCGTGTGCAACAGAATGGAAATATTGTGCTCCGTTCCGCCGTAGGATATCATCCGGACCGGAATATCCTTCAACGCGTTCAGCACCTGGGCGGCAATGCCCGGCTGATCGGCGCTGAAGTTGCCGACCACGCAGATGATGCTCTGGTCATAGTCTGGTTCTTCGAGATCGCAGAACGTCCGAAGTTCGTCCATGATGGGCTGGGCGTTGGCCGCATTATCAATCGTCACCGACACCGACACTTCCGAGGTGGCAATCAGATCGACGGGCGTTTTGTGCTTCTCGAAAATCTCGAAAATCCGACGCAGGAAACCATAGGCGTTCAGCATACGCAGCGAGTGAATATAAAGCGCCGTGATGCCGTCTTTGGCGGCAACAGCCTTGAACACCTGCCCGCTCTCCGCCGACGAACCCGACTTCTCAGCGATAAGCGTTCCGGGAGCTTCCGGGTCCATCGTATTTTTCAGCCGGACGGGTACGCCGTATTTTTTGGCTGGCGTAATGGTCGACGGGTGCAGAATCTTCGCCCCGAAATAGGCCAGCTCCGCCGCTTCTTCGAACGTCAGCTCGCGAATCGGGAACGTGTTTTTCACAATACGCGGGTCATTGTTGTGCATCCCGTCGATGTCGGTCCAGATCTGGATTTCGTCGGCCCGGATGGCCCCGCCAATGAGTGAAGCCGAATAGTCCGACCCACCGCGTTTCAGATTGTCGACCTCACTACGCGGGTTGCGGGCGATAAATCCCTGCGTAACGATAATTCGTTTGTCGGTATGCGGACGCAGCATCTCCCGGAGCTTCCGTTCGATATAATCCAGTTCGGGTTCGCCGTCGGCGTCGATGCGCATGAACTCCAGCGCTGGCAGCAGGACACCGCTGACGCCCTGCTCTTCCAGATACGCCTGAAACATCTGCGTACTGAGCAGTTCTCCTTCCGCGACGAGTTCTTTCTCCTGCTTCAGCGTAAAAGGCCGGATGCGGGTCAGCGACCGGATGAACGAGAATTCATTTTCAATAATCTGCTGCCCTTTCGCCAGACCGTCCGAGGTCTTGTAGAGTTCCCGCACAAAGGCATCGTAATGCCCTTTCAGATGTTCGATCTTCTCCGACGCTTCTTCATCCTGATTACTGCGGAGCGATTCGGCAATGGACAAAAGCGCATTGGTGGTGCCCGACAGGGCCGACAGCACGACAATTTTGGGCGTAGGGTCCGACGTAATCAGGTTACGGATGGAGTGCATCCGTTCCGGCTTTCCCACCGAGGTGCCTCCGAATTTCCAGACTTGCATGTTTAAAGAGTGAAAGAGTGAATGAGCGAAAGAGCGAAAGAGCGAAAGAACGGACCGTCGCTCATTCACTCTTTCACTCTTTCACTCTTTGAATATACCTGCCGTTGCAGTCCCAGCATCTTAATCGCCGTCATGGCGGCTTCGTCGCCTTTGTTGCCGTGGATGCCGCCCGCCCGGTCGAGGGCCTGCTGCTGGTTGTTGGGCGTCAGAACGCCGAAAATAACGGGCTTGCCGGTTTGCAGGGCCACATTGGTCAGCCCCTGGGCCACGGCGTGATTGATGTAATCGTTGTGTTTGGTCTCTCCCTGAATGACGCAGCCAATGGCAATGACGGCGTCGATGTCATCACGGCGGGCCATCCACTGGGAGGCAAGCGTGAGTTCAAAACTACCCGGAACGTTGCCCCTGATAATGTTGCCGGGCTGAGCACCGTAATTCAGCAACGTGTTGTAAGCGCCTTCGTACAGGGCCTCGGTCACTTCGCTATTCCATTCGGCGACGACGATGCCAAACCGGCGTTCCCGGATGTCGGGCAGGTTGTCGGTCGAAAATTCACTTAAATTTTTGAGTTCGGTTGCCATAACGGGCCACGGGTTGCGCTGGTTGGGTGATTCGCTTTGATAATCACAGGAAATCATCTAATCAGCGTAATCCCAGTTTTAAACAAAAGAGGACAAAACGCTGCCGGTTCTGTCCTCTTTCAGATGAGTTGATATGACTCTCCAATACGACTAACCGGCCATGCCTTCCAACATCGATTTGTATTTTCGAGCGTTGGCGGCTTCAGCCGAAGTCGGATATTTGTCGATGATTTGATTATAAGCGCCTATTGCCTCGTCGTTCTGCTTATTCTGCTCATAAGCCACGGCGAGTTTCATCAGATAAGCCGGTGTAAAGAAGGCGTTTGGCTTGTAGTCAGCGGCTTTTCTGTAGTAATCGATGGCGTCGCCATAGGTTTTTTTCTCCATGTAGGCATCGCCGATGAGCGCATACGCACGGGCCTGAACCAGCAGGTCGGACGAACTGAAATTTTTCAGCTTATCGATGGCCTCGTCATGCTTTCCCTGCTTCAGCAGGGCCACGCCCGCGTAGAAATTTGCGAGATTTCCGGCTGGAGCAGCGCTGTATTCCTCCGCAACTGCCAGAAGACCTTCGTTTGCGCCATTGCCGTTCAGGGCTTTTTTCAGTGAGTCGGCTTCCCATTCATACACCGAAGGAAACATAGCTGTCTGCGCTTCGGCGTCCTGGCTGCTTACCCAGTATTTGTATCCAAAGAAACCAGCAATGACCAGAACGACCGCTCCCAGAACACCCAGAAACAGATTGCGATTTTTCTCCAGAAAAAGTTCGGCTTTCCCCAACTGACCCGCCAATGCGTCCGGATCTTCCAAAAACTCCAGCTTTGAGCCTGTTTGCTGCTTACTCATTCGTTTTGCAATTTGGAGTGCAAAATTACGAATTATCAGGATAATAGAAAGAAAAAGCCTCGTAACCCGGAAAGATTTTCCGGGTAGGGCGAAGCCCTAATTGTTATGCCTGCGGCCTACCCGGAAAATCTTTCCGGGTTACGGGTTACTCCATCAGGAACGGATAATCCTGCTGAACATACACGTCTTTGAAGGCTTCGTCTGGCCCGGGATAGGGGGACTCCTCCGCAAATTTCACGGACTCGTCAACCTGCGCTTTCACTTTCTTATCGATGACGGCCAGATCTTCTTCGGTTGCCAGTTTCTGCTCCAGAATGCGGGCCCTGACCATTTCAATCGGGTCACGCTGCTTATACTGCTCGACCTCTTCCTTGGTACGGTACTTTTGCGGGTCGGACATCGAGTGGCCCCGGTAGCGATACGTACGGAATTCCAGGAAGGTCGGCCCTTCACCCGCACGGGCACGGGCAGCCGCCCGACTGACAGCTTCGTGAACGGCCTCCACGTCCATGCCGTCGACCGGCTCGGAAGGCATGTCGTAGGCTTCACCGATAGTATAGAGTTCGGTTACGTTCGACGTGCGGGAGACCGACGTTCCCATGGCGTAACCGTTATTTTCCACCACGAAAATGACCGGCAGTTTCCAGGTCATCGCCATGTTGAAGGCTTCGTGCAGAGCGCCCTGACGCACGGCACCATCGCCGAAGAAGCAGATGCAGAGGTTCTGCGTTTTATTGTATTTCTCGGCGAAGGCAATCCCGGCACCCATCGGAATCTGGGCGCCGACGATGCCGTGTCCGCCCACAAAATTCACCGACTTGTCGAAGATGTGCATCGACCCGCCTTTGCCTTTCGAGGAGCCGGTCTGCTTGGCGAACAGCTCGGCCATGACCGCCTTCGGATCCGACCCCAGCGCCAGCGGAATGCCGTGGTCGCGGTAGGCCGTAATCCATTTATCGTCTTTGGTCAGGGCCGTGTATGAACCAGACGAGCAGGCTTCCTGACCGATGTAGAGGTGACAGAAACCCCGGATTTTCTGCTGTCCGTATAGCTGACCGGCTTTTTCTTCGAATTTGCGCTGCAGCAGCATCGATTCATACCAGTACAGATAGCGTTCTTTCGAATGCGTTGCTTTGGCGGCGGCCGGCGATTTTGTTTTTTCTTTTACTGCCATGTTTTTCTGGAACCTTTTGTAACCCGGAAAGTCTTTCCGGGTTGTGCAAAGCACAAAAATGTTACGCCTGACGGCGTCGCTGCCCGTACTGCAACGGCGGAGCGGGCGAACCGATCCGGACCGGGGCGGTTCGCCGCTGCGACGCCGGAGCGAAGTCTTTCCGGGTTACGGGGCCGGACGCTGTTTCAACCAAACGTCCCCTATCTTTGTTGCTTACAAACCCGCGTACTCTGGCGCAGCCGCGAAATTACGCATTACTTGTTTAACAACCATATCGATGCATTTGGAAAAACTGAACCTGACCAACTTCAAAAATTATGAAGAAGGGAGTTTCACGTTCAGCGAACAGATTAACTGCATCGTCGGGGCCAACGGCAGCGGTAAAACTAACCTGCTGGATGCTATCTACTTTCTTTCGCTCAGCAAAAGCGCTTTCCATAATCAGGATGCCCTCAGTATCAATCATCAGGACGATTTTTTCATTATCGACGGCATTTTCCAGCACGACAATCGCCATACCCAGATTACGGTAAGCCTGCAGCGGGGACAGCGTAAGGTTCTATTGTCGGACAAAAAGCCCTACGAGCGCGTCAGCGACCATATCGGACGATTCCCGCTGGTGCTACTGGCTCCCAACGACACCGACCTTGTTCGCGAACACAGCGAAGAGCGACGGCATTTTTTCGACGGTGTGCTTTCACAGCTTGACAGTGACTACCTACGGGATTATCTGGCTTATCAGCAAGTGCTGAAACAGCGTAACAGCCTGCTCCGACTTTTCGCCGAGCGGCAGTATCTGGATGAAGAACTGCTGGAAACCTACAATGAGCCCCTGCTGCAACTGGCGCAGGCCATTCACCAGCGACGGGCGGACTTCATCCGCGAGTTTACGCCCGTCGTTCTGAAGCATTACACGTACCTGAGCGAGGCCCGCGAGGCCGTCGACATTATTTATGAGTCCGAGGTGGCTAATGAAGAATTTCCGAAGGATTTCCGGCGCAACCGACAGCGCGACATTCAACTGCAACGTACCAACAAAGGGGTTCACAAAGACGATTACGTGTTTGAATCGAATGGGGTGGCCCTGAAGAAATTTGGTTCGCAGGGGCAGCAGAAAACATTCGTTATTGCGTTAAAACTCGCCCAGTTCGAGATGCTGCAGGCAGAGAAAGGGTTGAAACCGATGCTGTTGCTGGATGATATTTTCGATAAGCTCGACGACCGCCGCATCGGCAAACTCATCGAACTGATGGAGCACCAGGCCTTTGGGCAGATTTTCATCACCGACGCCCGCCCCGAGCGCACGCAGGAGTTATTGAAGACGGTGAAAGCCGAGGTGGCGTATTTCCGAACGTAAGAATGACGTTACACAGAGTTTATCAGAGATAATCAGAGAGATATTGGAGCGTCAATAGGGGCCGTATGAGGTCGTTTACACAGAAATAAAGCCTCTGATAAACTCTGATATCCTCTGATTATCCGCAGCGGCGGACCGCTCTGTGTAACAAAAACGAAGCTCCATGAAATCAGCTTCTTACTGGGTCGATAAATACCGGATGCAGCCGCACCCCGAAGGCGGCTATTTTGCCGAAACGTATCGCTCGACAGAGACCATATCGCAGGCGGCGCTGCCGACCCGTTTTTCCGGCGACCGTTCGTTCAGTACGGCCATCTATTTTCTGCTGGAAAACCACCACGTTTCGGCCCTGCATCGCATTCAGGCAGATGAACTGTGGCATTTTTACGCCGGAGGTCCTCTGAATGTCTATGTCATTCATCCGGATGGCCGTCTGGAGACAATCCGGCTGGGAAGCGATCCGGACAAAGGCGAGGTCTTTCAGGCGGTGGTGCCAGCCAGATGCTGGTTTGGCTCGGCACCTGCCGCCGAAAGTGCTTATTCACTGGTTGGTTGTACGGTAGCCCCCGGCTTCGATTTCGCCGACTTTGAACTGGCCGACCGGGAGCAGTTGTTAGCGGAATTTCCGCAACATGCTGATGTTATCCGGAGGCTGACATGACCCGTCACCGGAAGCTCACGTCGCCGAAAGTCGAAACCACCCGCACGCGGGGACCGCTGCCGTTGCCGACCTTCCCGCTGTATTTTTTGGTCATTCGGGACGAGCTACGGTCATTTTCGCCCGGCTGCGTCGTCAGCATGATGCGGCTGTTTTCGGTAGGGTAGCGGAAACCGCCGTAGCTGACCGTTACGTCGAACTGACAGTCGCCGTCCTGCAGGGCAGGCAATCGGACGGAGGAATAGGAAGCGTTGATATCGACATTATCCGCCGTACGGGGCAGTTGTTCAATCTGAAAGCCCCCCGAAAAGCTCAGGTTTACCTTACAGGATTCCTTTACGGTACCAATTTTAGCCCCTGAATACCCGATGTCGGCGTTCAGTTTGCCAACTTCGCCAATCTGCATACTGCCGAACTGATTCACCAGCGTCAGAATCTGGGCTTTGTCGAGGGCTAGCTTCGAGTATTGCACATTCAGTTTGCCGTGGTCCATTTCCCGGATGTCGGCCTTTCCGAACTGTACGTCGATATCGTATTTTCCGCCCTGAAGGTCGGTGGCATAGAAGCTGCCGAATTTGTTGACGATGTTCAGCGGCGCCCGAAACGTGGGAATGGTCGTGTTGCCGAACTGGTTGCGGACGGTCAGGGCGTTCTGTTTCGGCATCGAAACCTGGTAATTGATCTTAATTCCACTCTTCTCCCCATTGTTGTTGTAGGCCATTTTTTTGACGTTATCCCACTTGTTACCAAACGAGGTGCCTTTTTCGATGACCGTTTTCAGGATAATCTGGTCACCGCTACGCCGTTCGGCAATCGACACGGCGTTCAGAAACTCCTGAGCCTTATCCTCCGAAGCGGCATTGGCCGTAATGACAATGTCGACCCGGATTTCGTCCCGTTCCCAGAGGGCGACCTTTACGTCGCCGAACTGATTCTCGACGGTCAGGTTATCACGGCTGGTCACGTCATAAATTTTCACGATGGATTTTCGTTTTTCCACTGCTCCCAGCTCTTCCGCCACCCCATCCGTAATCAGGAACAAGGAGAGGAAAAGCAGGCTATATAAGCGCCTTTTGCGGTTCATTAGTTTGTTGTTTTATGCGTTCGATAATCATCAACTGCTGGTTCAGCAGATCGATCTGCGTCTGCAGATTCTGAACCATCGCCCGGATTAGCACTTCCTGATTCGGCGTTTTGGGCAGTTCCTGCTTCAGATTCTGGTAGCCATGCTCCAGCCGGTCGAGTTCGGTAGCAAACTGTTCGTACAGGGCCGGATTGCTGGCTGTCAGAGTCTTCAGTTCCGCCCGTTTGTCATCGATCAGCCGGGTATACTGCGTAAACTGCCGGGCATAGGTCGGGCTGACGGCCACCACTTCGGGCTGCTCCGTAACGCCGTAACGCGTATTGAAATACCAGAAGCCAGCGGCCAGTCCCACCAGAACCGACACGGATGCAGCGACATGCCACATGCGTTGTGCGCCCCACGACCGAAAACCGCGCAGACGAATGATTCCGTTCGACACCGACTGCCCACCCGGCCCCTGTCCGTTTTGCTCGAAGGCGTCGGACCGGGCCGGGCCGGTTGTCGACGACGGACCCAGCCCTTTTTCGATGGCGTTCCAGAGGTCGGTCCGGGGTTCGAGTCGGTCGAAGTCTTCCCGGTTGTCCCGGACAAATCGTTCCAGTTTTCCTTTCATTTCAATACTTGATTTCTGAACAATAGAATGGTGGCATTTTCAGCACATTCAGTTATTCTCCCATTCAATCATTCAACATTTTAACAATTCCAGTAATCGTTTTTTGGCTCGCATATATTGCGTTCGGGAGGTGGTTTCGCTGATGCCCAGCACCTGCCCGATTTCCTCGTGGTCGTAGCCTTCGAAGAGATACAGCGACAGCACGACCCGGTAGCCTTCCGACAAATCCTGCATGGCCCGCCGCACACGCTCCACCTCCAGTTGCAGACCTTCTTCGTCGACCGGCTCACTATCGGCCAGGTCGGGCCCGTCGTCTTCCCCGAAGTGGTTGTCTTCCAGATTGACCCACTGCCATTTCCGCGAGCGGAGATGGTTGATGGCCCGGTTGACGACGATCTGTTTCAGCCATGCACCGAACGTCGACTGGCTACGGAACGTATGCAGATTGCTGAAGGCATCGATAAATGCCTCCTGCAACACATCCTCGGCCTCGCCCACGTGATTGAGGATGCGTACGCAAACGTTGAACATCGCTTTCGAATAATGCCTGTATAGTTCGTATTGGGCCTTTCGGTCGCCTTGTTTGCAACGTTCTACCAGTTCGACATGTCGATCGATATACAATTTAGTTTCCAAGCGGGCTGAGGAATCGGATCGGCTGAAATTCATGAGAAAGACAGCGGTTTTTTAAAGATGTTGCATGGGATGGAAAAATTTCCGCCTTTTTTTATAATGAAAAAAGCCCCTGACCGTTAAGCGGTTCCAGAGGCTGATAAGAGGGTTTTTAAGATCTGAAAATCAGGCGTTCCAGGTCAGAACTGCCTTTTCGATAATATCGCAGGCTTCATGCATTTGCTCTTCCGTAATGACCAGCGGGGGTGCAAACCGGATTTTGTCGCCGTGGGTAGGTTTGCAGAGCAGACCGTTATCCTTCAGCCGCATACACAGTTCCCAGGCCGTTTCGTCGCCGTATTGGGGCAGGTTTTCGATGACGATGGCGTTGAGCAGTCCCTTACCCCGAACGAGTTTAACAAGACCCGTCTTTTCTTTCAGCGCATTCATCCGGTTCCGGAAAATCTGGCCCATTGCCTCCGCATTTTCGGCCAGCTTTTCGTCCTGAACCACCTGCAGGGCCGCCATCGTGACGGCGCAGGCCAGCGGATTGCCGCCATATGTCGAACCGTGTTCGCCGGGGCGGATGGTCAGCATGATCTCGTCGCTTGCCAGCACCGCCGAAACGGGCATGGTGCCGCCCGAAAGCGCCTTGCCCAGCACCAGGATGTCGGGCTTCACGTCTTCGTGGTCACAGGCCAGCCGCCGCCCCGTCCGGCCAATGCCAGTCTGCACCTCATCGGCAATGAAGAGAACGTTATAGTTTGTACAGAGATCACGGACACCCCGCAGATAGCCCTCGTCGGGCACCACCACGCCCGCCTCGCCCTGAATCGGCTCGACCATGAATCCGGCGATGTTCGGGTCCTGCCGGAACAATTCTTCCAGCGCATTCAGGTCGTTGTAGGGCACCAGCAGATAGCCCGGCAGCAGCGGACCATAGTCGTTGGTGCTCGACGGATCGGTAGAGGAAGAAATGGCCGCCATCGTGCGCCCCCAGAAGTTTCCGGTGGCATACACGGTTTTAGCCTGATTCTGAGCGATACCTTTCACTTTATACGCCCATTTACGGGTCAATTTCAGGGCCGTTTCGCCCGCTTCGGCACCGGAGTTCATCATCAGCGCCCGGTCGAAGCCGAAAAATTCACACAGATATTTTTCACACTGACCCAGTTGATCGGTATAGAAGGCCCTTGACGTCAGCGTCAGGCGCCGGGCCTGCCGGACAAGCGCATCGATAATGCGTGGGTGACAATGGCCCTGACTCACGGCGCTGTAGGCTGACAGAAAATCGACGTAACGACGGCCTTCGACGTCCCAGACGTAAACGCCCTCGCCCCGGGTCAGCACGACCGGAATCGGATGGTAATTGTGAGCGCCATAAGTTTCTTCCAGATCAATGGCCTGCTTTGCAGCCGACAACTCGGTGGTATTCAGCATAAAAATCAGATAAATTTGAAGCAGTATTTGCTCATTGTATAAGTATTTACTACTAATATTGTAACCTTCTTCTTCAACAGACGGTTTCAATCAAAAGTACGAAAGTTCCTCGCACCCGCAAAGTCATGCTTGAACACCGACACAAAAAGCGCAAGATTGCCGGTCTGAACGATGACGAATATTACTTCAGTGATGAAGGTTATATCGTCTTCACGGCGGCTTACCATCTCCGGCGGGGCTACTGCTGCAAAAATGGTTGTCGGCATTGCCCGTATGGATACAGAAAGAAAGAGGAGAGGGAATAGACAGGCACAGGGGAGGCTATTTCTTTTCTGCTTTTTTTCGCTCTCCCTTGCATAACTTCCAATATTTTAGGAACTTTGCCCCCTCATTAAGAAACCGAGTACTGTCATGGCGAGAGTTTGTCAAATTACAGGGAAACGGACGCGGGTTGGTAATCACGTATCACACGCTAACAATAAAACCAAGCGTAAGTTCTACCCGAATCTGCAGAAAAAGCGGTTCTTCCTGGAGTCGTCGGGCGAGTGGATAACTCTGAAAGTGGCGACTTCGGCGATCCGAACCATCAACAAAAAGGGTCTGGAAACTGTTCTGCGGGATGCCCACAAAAAAGGTACGCTGACTGTCTGATCCCAACGTCGAACCAATGGTTCGGTCTGTAGACATCACAAAGCCGTTTCCCAAACAGGAAACGGCTTTTCGTTTTACCAACCTTCACACGAGTACCGGATACTCAAATTAATCGTTTCAGAGCGAACTGCCGAATCATGATCTGCCCATTGCGGCGAATCAGCAGCACGACTTCCTTACCTTCACCTTTCTGAAACATCTTATATATTTCACTGATGGACAAATCCTTGGTCGAGGTGTTGTTGACGTATAATACTTCGTCGCCATCTTTCAGACCCGCCAGGTCGGCAGGGGAGTCGTCGATGACTTTATCGATAAAATAATCTTTCAGATTATCGCCCTTCGCTTTCAGTTCGATGCCGCTCATATCGTGCTCGAAGGTTTGTTTGAGCGCTTTCCGCACGGGCTTCAGGGCCATGTATTTCTCTCCGTAATTGAACGTCACCCGGAAGCGGCGCAGCAGTTCACAGCCAATATTGCCGTTCCGTTCGGTGCGGGCAATCTTCACGCCGAACGAGCTGCTGTCCGGGAATGAGGCCACGACATTGCTCAGTTCGATGTCGCCGAAACGGATCTTCTGAATACGCCCCAGACTACCGTTGATCACCCCGTTGAGGCCGCGTCCCAGTTGTGCCCGAATCACCTTGTCGGGCAGGCGGATCGGGCTGCTCTCCGTGCGATTGATAAGCAGGGCATGACCTGCGCCCGTGTCGATGATAACCCGAATGGGGGTAGTCTGACCGCCGTCCATCAGTGCGAGCGCATCCGTATAGGGTTTGGTATCGAGGATGTTGATGGGGTATTTACGTCCATACGAGCGCCGGTGCCGGAACGAATCGGGCCGTACGAGCGTGAGTTCCTTGCGTTGAAAATCGATGGTGACCACGAAATTATTGAAGATTTCGTAGCCGAAAATGCCATGAACCGGCGTACCGACGTATTCCGACAGTTTCAGCACGTCATGGTCGAGCACGACGATGTTCTGGTGGGCCGCCCGCATGTGTCCCATCGACAGCAGGTTATCGATAGCCACGGAAGCTTCCAGTTGTTCGCCCTCGCCCGCCCCGGTCAGTTTCACTTTACGGGTGAAGCGCAGGGGCTGCCGCTGCAGGACGAGGGGGTCGGTAATAATGGTTGTGCTGACGCCCGTATCGAGAATAAAATTCAGTGTGTCGGAGTTGTTGATCCGGAGCGGAACAATAATGAGATTGGAATGAAGCTGAAAAGGGATACGCGTAACTTTCCGATTCTGGGTCAGGTAAAACCCATAACGGTCCGTCTGCTGCTTATCATCTGCTGCCGGGGCGGTCAGCCAGCACAGAAAAAATAGAATAAATGCCCCTAGCCGTTTCATCTCAGTAATGCTGTTTACATCTCAAAAGTTAAATAGTTTTATCTAAAAACACAATTTTATGGGGGAGAGTTGCATAACTTTTCCACTCATTGACGGAAGATTGCCAATCCCTGTATAAACCACTATTTTCGCCCGGTGATTGACCGATAAATCAAAAGAAAATTTTAGTCGCTATGCGCAAAAAGATTGTTGCCGGAAACTGGAAAATGAATAAATCCCTCGATGAAGCCGTAGCGCTGGTGTCGGAGGTCGTGAATATGATTAAAGATGAGGTGACGGGCGACGTACAGGTCGTACTGTGTCCACCGGCTCTGTATCTCACCACCATTCGCCAGTATCTGGGTGGGCGGGTAGCCCTGGGCGCCCAGAATTGCCATGAGAAGGCTTCAGGTGCCTATACCGGCGAGATCGCAGCCCCCATGCTGCGCTCGGTAGGTGTACAGTACGTCATTCTGGGGCACAGTGAACGACGACAATATTTCGGCGAGACGGCGACGCAACTGGCCGAAAAAGTCAATATTGCCCTTGAAAATGGCCTGACGCCCATCTTCTGCTGCGGCGAGTCACTCGAACAGCGGCAGAACAGCGACTATATCAGCTTCGTCAAAAATCAGTTGACCGAGAGCCTGTTTCATTTGTCGCCGGAACAGTTCGGCGGTCTGACGATTGCCTACGAACCCATCTGGGCCATCGGAACGGGCCTGACCGCGTCTGCTGAGCAGGCGCAGGAAATGCATGCCGCCCTGCGGGCGCATATTGCCGAAAAATATGGTCAGGAGGCAGCGGACAACACGTCGATTCTCTACGGAGGCAGTGCCAATGCGCAAAATGCCGACGAACTGTTTGCCTGCCCCGACGTGGATGGCGGTCTTATTGGCGGCGCTTCACTAAAATCCCGTGATTTTACGAACGTAGTGAAGGCGGCGCAATAGATTTGTACAACGGAGCGGTGCTCCGTTGGCCCTTTCATATATCAGCGAATCTTCCATCAGACAGAACAGGATAAAATCAACGGAGCACCGCTCCGTTGTACTTATTTCTTCCAGCCCCAGACCGACAGCCCCAGCCAGAGCTGGGCGCTCCGGTTGTCGCCGTTTTTGCTGAAAATGCGAAGATCGCTGACGCCAAATGCCACGGGTCCCACCCGCAATGACAGGCCAACGGCGGTTTTGTCGTTCAGAATGGTTACAGGGAGGGCAAACTCCATGTCCTCGTCTTCAAACCGGGGGGTCAGAATCAGCATGTCAGGCAACTGAACCTGACTGGTCAGGTTGCGCATTGAAATTGCATTGACATACAGCGACCGGGCTAATCGCAGGTCGGCTTCCAGATGAAGGGCGCGGGGCAGGGCCACCGTCGTGGCTTCGATGGTCCCGGTCCGTACCTGCGTGGCTCCCTGATTGGGCAGAAACTGGCCGGGCGCGTCGCCAAACGTCTCGAAACGCTCCTGATCGAACGACAGACTGGCGTACCGGCCACTAACGCTCTGCCCGGCAGGGTAAGCGATGCGCCCGCCGTTCATGAGCGACGCCGAAAGCCGCAGCAGATACGCCGGGCGGGGGTCGGCCGTGGGCGTATCGGAGTTATAGCCCCGCCCCGAGGTGCGGCGACCAAGTTCGTAGGTCACGCCGAGGTCGTAGCCCCAGCCCGAACCTGCTTCGCCCGAAAACACGTCTGAAAGCGTAAAATTCTGGCCGGGTGCGGTGCTTCCCTGCTCAAAACTGACATTCTGCAATTCCAGCGTTTTTTCCGTGCTGTTGGGTGTCGTCCGGATAACGTAATTGCCCTGCGCCACCATAAATTGCCGACGGGCGCCCGCGATTCGCCGCACGGTAGCTCCCGCTTTCAGGCGATGGAGATCAAAATCGAAAACCTGAAGTCCATACGAAAACCCCAGTTCGCCGTAGCTTTCCTGCCGCATGTCCAGATTCAGCGGGCCCGAAGCTGGCTGCAGCCGACGGGCACCCAGCGCAATCCGGAAGGCCGTCGTTAGTGGTTCGGGCAACGAGCCGCCGTAGAGATAGCTGCGCAGACGGGTGTGAACGGCAATCGTATGGCTTTTTCCGAAACCCACCAGCAGCGAGGGTCCAATAAATTCGCCATAGGCATTGTGGTTAGGCGCGTTGGTCAGCGACCCGAACGAACGCAGATCCCGCCGGAGGTTACTGCTGTAGGGCAGGCGAACCATCCCCAGGAAGTCGTCGGTATTGATGTACCGGAACACATACGGATTGACGGTATTGTTACCGGCAATCACAACCTGGTATCGGTAGCGTGACCCGCCCAGCGACGAGGGATTCTGCAGCATCCGGTAAATACCGCCGTAGTTACTGCTCATCAGACCGGGCTGATATTGGGCAAAAACAAACGTTGAAGCGAAAAGGGGCAGTACGGTGGCAATCAGGCGGATGAATTTCATGTATACTTAATCATTTGAGTACAGATTTCCGGCGGCATCATACCGCAATTCTTCTTCGGCCAGCAGTTGCCGGATGGTCTCGGCCACCCGGTCGGCGGGGGCACCGAGGCGGTCGGCCAGCGCCCGGGGCGAAATTCTCTGTCCGCTTTCTTCGGCCACCGCCTGCCGGATTTGCTCCCGCAGGCGCTCGGTCTGACCGGGTTTGCTTTTCTGTTTCAGACAGGTATCGCAAACGCCGCAGGCCTCTTTGGTCTCTTCTCCGAAATACGCCTGCAGCAATCGCGTACGGCATTGGGCCGTGTTCTGAACGTAATGCACCATTGCCCGGACCTTACCGATGTTCCGCTGTTTGGCGGCTTCCAGCCCCTGGACGTCGACGGGCAGTTGTTTTGCGTCGAACCGGGGGGTCAGAAAAGTCAGTTGCGGTTTGTCCTTCTGCTTGTCGTAGGTCAGTACGCCGCGCTGCTGCAGCGACTCCAGTAAGGTGATTACCTCCGTTTCGGGCATCCGGGCGGCCTTGCTGAGGCTTGCTTCCGAGATGGCGACAAACTGAGTAAATAATTCACCGCCGTACATGCGCAGTATCAATTTCAGGAACGGGTCGAGGCGCGGATTTAGTACCTGAAATTCGTACAAATCCCGATTATCGAGCGAAAGCATCAGTTTCGACGGATGGAAAAACGCCTCGCTCAGTTCGATAAATCCCTCCTGCTGTAGCTGTTTGAGGGCAAAATGCGTCTCCGTCAGAGCCAGTTTATGATTCTGGCAGAACGCGTTCAGGTCGAGGTCATGGCTGCTGAGTTCGCCGCTGCCGACCGGTACGTTCATTTGATTCGCCAGGGCCTGATAGGTCCGTCGCAGGGCTTCGACGGGCGGGTATTGCTGCATGACGCGCTGTTCGACGTCGGCCAGATCTTTCTGATTATACAGCAGTACGGCATACGCCTTTTTACCATCGCGACCGGCCCGCCCGGCTTCCTGATAGTAGGCTTCGAGACTGTCGGGAACGTCGAGGTGGACCACCACGCGGACGTCGGGTTTGTCGATGCCCATGCCGAACGCGTTGGTTGCCACCATCACGCGTTTGCGGTCGTTAATCCAGTCGTCCTGCTTCTCGGCCCGCTGTTTGGTCGTTAATCCGGCATGGTAATAATCGGCCCGGATGCCGTGCAAATGAAGCCATTCGGCTACTTCCTGTGTTTGCCGCCGACTGCGGACGTACACTATGGCCGAACCCGGCACCCGGTTCAGTATTTTTAATAAACGCTCTTCCTTGCCTTCCTCGGCCAGAGCCGAATATGATAGATTGGGCCGGGCAAAGGTCTGCCGAAACTCCCGATGCTCGCGCATTTCCAGCTTCTGGACGATGTCGGCCTGCACATCGGGCGTGGCTGAGGCCGTCAGCGCAATGACGGGAACGCCGGGAACGAGTTGGCGAAATTCGGCAATCTGCAGATAAGGTGGTCGGAAATCATAGCCCCAGGCCGAAATGCAGTGCGCCTCGTCTATCGCCAGCAGGCAAACCTTCATCTGTTTGACGCGCTCGATCAGAATCTCGGTGCGCAGACGTTCGGGCGAGACATACAGAAAACGACTGTTCCCGTAAATGCAGTTGTCGAGCGCCGTGTCGATTTCCCGCCAGTGCATACCCGAATAGACGGCCACTGCCGGAATACCCCGCCGTTTAAGCTGCTCCACCTGGTCTTTCATCAGAGCAATCAGCGGCGTAACGACGATACAGACACCCCCCATCGCCAGCGCCGGAAGCTGAAAACAGACCGACTTCCCGCCCCCGGTGGGCATCAGCACCAGCGTATCCTGCCCGTCCAGCACCGACAGCACAATGTCCTCCTGCAAAGGCCGGAAGGCATCATACCCCCAGATTTGTTTCAGAATTTGGTGAATCGTCATCGTTGTAAAGATAACGCCTGCCGGAACTAATCGGTAGTAGAAAAGTTGTTTTAACCACAGAGTACACAAAGACAGTCACAGAGTTATAGATTAGCTATCTCTTTTTTAGCTGTTTCTCTTTGTTCTCTGTGCAGGACTCTGTTTTCTCTGTGGTTAATCCGAAAATTATGATAACCAAAATTCATAAAACTGACGAAGAATGGCGCCGCCTCCTGACGCCTGAGCAGTACCGCGTGACCCGCCAGAAGGGCACTGAACGGGCCTTTACGGGCGAATACTGCGAAAGCCATGAGCCGGGAACCTACCAGTGTGTCTGCTGCGGCACCGATTTGTTTGAGTCGAAGAAAAAATTCGATTCGGGAACGGGCTGGCCGAGCTTTACGGAGCCCATCGAGGAAGAACGCATCGCCTACGTGAACGATTACAGCTACGGCATGTCGCGGGTAGAGGTGCTGTGCGCCATTTGTGATGCCCATCTGGGCCACGTTTTCAACGACGGTCCGCCGCCCACAGGTATGCGCTATTGCCTGAACTCTGCGGCGCTTAGGCTGAAGGGCGAGGCGTAAAACATGACGCCGTAACTCTTACCTTTGGGGTATGAGACGATTCTTATACCCTGTTTTTTTCGTAGTTTTTCTTACCGGCTGCGCTTCCTTCAAACCCGTTGAACGTGAACTGCTGAAAAGCCCCCTGCTGACGGATCACCACACCGGTTTTGCCCTGTACGATTGGGAAGCCCGGAAAGTGGTCGTCGAACACAACGCCGATCTGCATTTCGTTCCGGCCTCCAACACCAAACTCTTCAGCCTGTATGCGGGTCTGATGATGCTCGGCGACTCCATTCCCGCCCTGCGTTACGTTGTGCGGGGGGATTCGCTGATTTTCTGGGGAACGGGCAACGCCGCGTTCCTGAACCCGGATTTGCCCGACACGGCGGCCCTTGCTTTTCTGCGCCGCCGACCCGAAAGGCTGTTTTTTTCGACGTCGAACTTTACGGGTGAACGCCTCGGCCCCGGCTGGTCGTGGAGTGATTACAATGAGTATTACTTACCCGAAATAGCCCCGTTCCCACTCTACGGTAACATCGTGCGGTTCGACGCCCCCGACCGACGTCCGGGGCTGTTTGTCAGTCCCCGTTTTTTTCAGGACAGCCTGACGTCGGTATCCGGACGCCCCCGTTCGCGGGAGGTTCAGCGGGATGAGTTTCGGAACCGCTTCGACCGCCCGGAAGCAGTGCGGCCTTTTCGGCAGGACGTTCCCTACCGGTGGTCACCGGGTCTGGCGGCGGCGCTGCTGTCCGACACGCTCAATCGGCCCGTTACATTCATCAACGTGCCCTTCGACCCTCAGGCCCGGACTCTGTACGGGCTACCCGTCGATGCGTATTACCAGTTGATGATGAAGGTAAGCGACAACCTGCTCGCTGAACATCTGCTGCTGAGCGCATCGGGGCAGGATTCCCTCAACAGCCGGAAGGCAATTGAAACCATGCTGACCCGGCACCTCGCCGATTTGCCCGATAAGGCAATCTGGGTCGATGGGTCGGGACTATCCCGGTATAATCTCTTTACGCCCCGCTCCATCCTGATGCTGCTGCAGAAACTTTACCAAAAAGTGCCTCAGGAACGGCTGTTTAACCTGCTGGCAGTGGGCGGACAGCCGGGAACGCTCCGGAGTATGTTCAAGAGCGAGAAGCCCTTTGTCTTTGCCAAGACCGGCTCATTGAGCGGCGTCTATAATCTGAGCGGCTACCTGATAACCCGAAAAGGAAAGCTGCTGTCTTTCAGCATGATGCACAACAATTTTCCCGGCCCCGTGGGCGATCTCCGCAAGCGCACCGAAGCGTTTCTGACGAAGATTCACGAGCGATATTGAATGGAATCAAAACCGCCCGACACCAGCGGCATCGGGCGGTCGTCTTGTCAACTTTTTTCCTGTACGAATTACTTACCAATTCACGGAGCCTGTGTACCGATGATGGAGTTGCCGTTCCCCACCTGCATGAACTGCACAAAGTTGCCGTTGCCCGACTGGCTCATCTCGAAGACGTTGTTGTCGCCAAACTGCCCGACAAAGTTGTTGCCGATTCCCGGCACAGGGTCCACCCGCTCGAAGGTTATGGTGTTGTCATCGCCGGTCTGGGTGGTGGTGGCCCGGTTGCCGTCACCCGTCTGGCCGATGATACTGGTGTTGCGGTTACCCGTCTGGGTCAGTACGGCGAGGTTGCCATCGCCGTACTGCGTGTTCAGCAGGATATTGGCGTTACCCGTCTGCGTTGCCGTTTGCTGGTTGTCGCTGCCCCGCTGCGAAACGGCGGCCTGGTTGTTATCGCCGGTCTGGGTGACGTTTTTAACATTGCGGTCGCCAATCTGATAAAAGACGCCAAACGTATAGCTCAGATTATCGATGCGGTTAGTATTACCCGTCTGGGTAAAGCTGGCCTGATTGTCATTGCCTCGCTGGTGATTTATGGCATAATTGCCATCGCCGACCTGAGCGAGGCTCTGTTGGTTAACGTTCCCAGCCTGATAGACAATTACATCGTTATCGTTCCCGGTCTGGGTCATGCTGGCAACGTTTTCATTGCCTTGCTGATAACTGCTCGCATAATTGCCGTTACCCGTTTGAGCGAGACTCTGCTGATTGGTGTTGCCAAACTGGGTGAAAACACCTCGGTTTTCATTTCCAATCTGCTCTACACTCACCGTGTTGTCATTTCCTAAACTATAATTATAGTTATAATTTTGATCACCAGTCTGTACAATAGAACCAGTATTACGGTCTCCAATTTGAAAGCCGGTATGCTGGTTCTGGTCGCCGGTTTGCTGGATAACCTGCTGGTTGTCACTACCCAACTGTGCGTTATACATGTAATTGTTGTTCCCAATAGCATAAGCGCCCTGAGCGTCGTATCCGCTGCCAAGGCGGTTGCGTGACCCGCTCTGGTACAGGTATGCCTGGTTCCCGTCGCCTTCAAGCCCGCCCGAAATCGTATTCAGGTCGCCCGACTGCCCGACAAATACACTGCTGGTGTTGGTACGGCTGGCTCCGGTGAACGGCTGGCCGCTGCCGCCCGTTCCGCGCATGTTGAAGTAAATGAAGTTCTGATTTCCATATTGACTGAAAATGCCAGAGTTATCATTACCCCATACTTCCACTTCAGCCTGATTACTCATGCCCGTATTATTCAGCCCATTCTGGACTATATTGATGGTGTTTCTGTCGCCCGCTGTCATGCGCAGCACGGCGTTGTTCTGCAAGCCATACTGCCAGAACGAGGAACTGTTTTCGTTGCCATTCTGCTGAATGGAAAGCTGGTTCTGATTTCCTTTCTGCTGGAAGTTTTGTTTGTTTCCATTACCAGTCTGCTGGTTGATGGCGCGGTTTTCCTGGGCAAACAGAGTGGAAGCTCCCAGCAGGGCGACGGCGGTAAAGAGATAGGTTTTCATAAACAATACATAAGAGAAGTGAGTGATGAAAAGCCGCCGGGAACGTTCCCTGCGGTGATTGGTAGGAGCAAAACAAGGGGGTAGCAACCCATACAAATCGGACAAAATGACCCCACAATCCTGCCATTCCGATGTTTTTCACCCTGCCCAGTTCTCCCGGTCGAGGCTGCGGTACTGAATGGCTTCGGCGAGGTGCTCAATCTGGATGGCGTCACTGTCGGCGAGGTCGGCGATGGTACGGGCCACTTTCAGAATACGGTCGTAGGCCCGGGCCGAGAGCCCCAGCCGTTCCATTGCCGTTTTGAGCAGCGCCCGACCCGCCTCCGAGATGGCACAGACGTCTTTCACCATCTGTGAGGGCATCATGGCGTTGCAGTAGATGCCCGGATGATTTTCAAACCGCCGGGTCTGAATGCCCCGCGCCCGGATGACGCGCTCCTGGATGCTGCCGCTGGTCTCGGTCGGGCGGTTAGCCGTCATCTGGTCGAACGAAACGGGCGTAACCTCCACGTGCAGGTCGATGCGGTCGAGAAGAGGGCCGCTGATTTTGTTGAGATAACGCTGCACCACGCCCGGTCCGCAGACGCACTCTTTTTCGGGATGGTTGTAATAGCCGCAGGGGCAGGGGTTCATACTGGCGATGAGCATGAAATTAGCCGGAAACTCCACGGCCCATTTTGCCCGCGAAATGCTGACCTTTCGGTCTTCCAGCGGCTGCCGCATCACTTCGAGGGCCGAGCGTTTGAACTCCGGCAGTTCGTCCAGAAACAGTACGCCATTGTGCGCCAGCGAGATTTCCCCCGGCTGCGGGAAACTCCCGCCGCCTACCAGAGCGGCGTCCGAAATGGTGTGATGGGGGCTTCGATAGGGCCGTGTGGCGACGAGAGAAGCCCGGTTGCCGAGCTTTCCGGCCACAGAATGAATCTTGGTCGTCTCCAGCGCCTCATGCAGCGTCATGGGGGGCAGAATACTGGGCAGGCGTTTGGCGAGCATGGTTTTGCCGGCTCCCGGCGGTCCGATCATGATGACGTTATGACCACCCGCCGCCGTGATCTCCATCGCCCGCTTGATGTTTTCCTGCCCCTGAACGTGCGAAAAATCGGCCTCGTAGGCATTCTGGCTCTGTTCGAACAGGTCGCGGGTGTCGGAGGTGAGCGGGGCAATGTCTTTAGAGCCGTCGAAGTAGCCAACGGCATCCATCAGGTTTTCGACACCGATGATGTCCAGGTTGTTGACGATGGCGGCTTCGTGAGCGTTCTCAACCGGTAAGATAAAGCCTTTGTAGCCCCGTTTGCGGGCTTCGATGGCGATGGGCAGCACCCCTTTGATGGGCCGTAGAATACCGTCGAGCGACAGTTCGCCCATAATGACGTATTCGTCTAGTTTCCGTTGATAATTGACCTGCTCGGAAGCCTGAAGAATGCATAGAGCGATGGGCAGGTCGTAGGCCGATCCTTCCTTGCGAATGTCTGCCGGGGCCAGATTGACGACGACCTTCTGGCGGGGCATCCGGTTGCCGAAATATTTCAGCGACGACTCGACCCGGTGTTCGCTTTCTTTCACGGCGCTGTCGGGCAGACCCACCAGATTGAACCCCAGCCCCTGTCCGACGGCTACTTCGATTGTAATAACGGTTGCATTGACGCCGTATACCGCTGCGCCAAACGTTTTTGCCAGCATAAATCTGTTTTTACCTTCTGACGCGCAAAGTCGTCTCAGGTAACAGGGCTGGCCGTCAGGTTAGTCTTTCCAGCGCCATTCGTTGGCAATCTGGAGGGGTGTACGGAGACCCTGCGTGACCAGAAAATCGCGGGTTTTATCGTCGTCGAGGCGACGAGCGGCAATGGTTTCGGCATCGGCAAGCGCATACAGCGTCATGGCTCCATAGCGAACGGTGTTTTTAAGCTGCTCCCGATCCACCAGATTCAGTTTATCGCAGTCGGCATGGTAGCAGTCGAGCACTTCTTTGGTCAGCCGCCCGTTCAGGCCCGCCACCGGAATGCCCTCGATCATAAACGGCTGATGGTCGCTGTGCAGACCCGCCTGGTTGGTCGACTGGTTGGCAAAGGCCGGTTCGACCCGCCGGATGGTTTCGCCCACCTCACTGAAAAACGGGGTCATCTCCGGTCGGCCAAAGGCGTTGATTCCGGTTGGGTTATTGGTCATGTCGAGGTTCATCACGTAGCGTATCTGGTCCAGCTTTCCTGATTTTTTCAGGTTTTCGACCATGCTTCTGGAGCCCAGCAGCCCCTGCTCTTCGCCCATAAACAGCACAAATTCGATGGTTCGGCGGGGGCGAAGCTTCAGCTTACGGAAGGTACGGGCAATGTCGAGTACCGAAAACGAGCCAATACCGTTGTCGATGGCTCCCGTTGCCAGATCCCAGGAGTCGAGATGACCGCCCATGATAATTTTTTCGTCAGGAAGTTTCGACCCTCTCAGTGTCGCCACGACGTTTCGGGCGCGGATTTTCCGGCTTTTGTTGGTCATATTGATCAGGGCGTGGAGGTTTTTCTCCTCCTGCATCCATCGACGCAGTTCCTGGGCGCTTTCGAGCGAAATACAGACCGATGGAATTGGGATGAGCTTGCCCGTAACGGAGGCCGTTCCGGTCAGCAATACGTTGCCCGGCACCAGATTGACCATGATGACACCGCTGGCGCCGTGCTGAATCGCCAGGGCGGTTTTTTCGGAACGGTGCAGATTTCGGGCGCCTTTGGTGGGTTGCGAAAGGCCAATATTGACCAGCGCCACTCTGCCTTTCAATTTGTCTTTAACCGCCGCGAAGTCGCCCTCCAGGCCGTTGCCGACGTCCACGATTTCGCCTTCTACGTGCGCTTCCACGGGCGAGTGAGCCAGAGCAACTACCGGTACGTCCCGGAAATTATCGCTTTTTCTGGGTACGACGGCCAGCGTCACCGTGTCGCGGGTCCAGGCCTCCACCTCGAACGACTCGTACCGGACGTCCGAAAAGCCATACTGCCGGAACAGTCGAAAGGCGTATTCTTCCGCCCGGGCACCATTGGGGCTACCCGTCAGACGGTGACCGATCCGCTGTGAGGCGTCCGACAGCGTTTCGTAGGCCCGGCTGCTCTCCTGCACCTCACGGTTGATGCGGGCGAAGATGTTCTCCAGGGAGGGACGGGCGACGGGATTGTGTGGACGATAGGCACTTACAAGGCTGATTCCACCAGAAAGCAATAGAAACGCGTAAACCTTTTTTCTCATGTGGGGCGAGATAAAATCTCTCATCAAATGTAAGGAAAAGCCCGTTTCTCAACACGTTTCCGTCCGGCAAAATCTTTGCGCGGGCCGTCGGTGTCGGTTTCTGCCGGTCCATGTTATTTCTTTAATTTTACGTAAGTTGCTCTCCTGATTTCTGAATCATCACGAACTGTTAACCTGATTATGAAAAAGTTTTGTTTAATCAGTATTCTATTGTTGAGTTCCTACATGACACAGGCACAGCCCAAATCGCCCGTGGCCGCCGTTAAGCCCAAAGAGCTGACGACCCACGGACACACCCGCATCGACAATTACTACTACCTCAACGAGCGCGAAAATCCGGAGGTCGTCAGCTACCTCAAAGCCGAAAACGAATATCTCGAACAGGTGCTGGCCCCGGTGAAAGACCTGCGGGAGAAGCTGTTCGAGGAAATGAAGGGCCGCATCAAGCAGCAGGACGAGTCCGTTCCCTATAAAGAGGGCAATTATTACTACTATTCGCGTTTTATCGCCGGTGGCGAATATCCCATCTACGCCCGCAGACGCGGGTCGATGCAGGCCGCTGAAGAAATCATGTTCGATGTCAATCAACTGGCAAAGGGACACGATTATTACAACCTCGGCGGCGTGGAGGTATCGGACAATGAGGAACTGGCGGCCTTCGGTGAAGATACGGTCAGCCGACGCCTGTATACCCTGCGGATCAAAAACCTGAAGACCGGCGAAATTTATTCGGAGTCCATTCCCAATACCGAAGGCGGCTCCTACGCCTGGGCGGCTGATAATAAAACGCTGTTTTACATCAGAAAAGACCTGAAGACCCTGCTGGGCTATCAGGTCTACCGCCACGTGCTGGGCACCGACCCGAAACAGGACGTTCTGGTTTACGAAGAAAAGGACAACCAGTTCTACATGGGTCTTTACCGGATGAAATCGAAAAAATACGTAGCGATTGTCTCCGATCATAATGGCGTAACGACGGAATACCGCCTGCTCGAAGCAAGCCAGCCGACGGCAGAATTTCGGGTGTTTTATCCCCGCGAACGCGGCCACGAGTACGACCTGGTGCATTTTGGCAATAAATTCTACGTCCGGACCAACTACAAGGCGCAGAATTTCCGGCTGATGGAAGCGCCCGACGTGTTCGCTTCGACTAAAAGCGGAGCGTCTGACCGTACTGCCTGGAAAGAGGTCATCGCTCACCGCCCTGACGTGTTTTTACAGTCGGTGGAAGCGTTTGTGGGGCATCTTGTGCTGGGCGAGCGCAAGGCCGGGTTGACCAACATCCGCGTTATCGACCAGAAAACAAAAAAAGAGCACTATCTCGACTTCGGCGAACCGGCTTACGTGGCGGGCATCTCCTATAATCCGGAATTCAATACGAACGTACTTCGGTTTGGTTACGCCTCGCTGACTACGCCCAGTTCAACCTTCGACTATAACATGGACACCCGCGAAAAAACGCTGCTGAAGCAGCAGGAAGTGCTCGGCGGGTTCAATAAAGACAATTACGTATCGGAGCGCGTGTATGCCACCGCCCGCGACGGCGTGAAGATTCCCGTGTCCATCGTGTACCGGAAAGGCACCCGCAAAGACGGCTCGGCCCCGCTGCTCCAGTATGCCTACGGTTCCTACGGCTACTCGACCGACCCCAGTTTCAGTTCGACCCGGCTGAGTCTGCTCGACCGGGGTTTCATCTACGCCATCGCCCACATTCGCGGCGGGCAGGAAATGGGGCGGCAGTGGTATGAAGACGGGAAAATGCTGAAGAAGAAGAACACGTTCACCGACTTCATCGACGTTTCGGAGTTTCTGCTACAGAATAAATACACCAGCAAAGACAAGCTGTTTGCGATGGGCGGCAGCGCCGGAGGCTTGCTGATGGGTGCCATCGTCAACATGCGCCCTGACCTCTACCGGGGCGTGGTGGCGGCGGTGCCGTTCGTGGACGTGATAACGACCATGCTCGACGAAAGCATTCCGCTGACGACGGGCGAGTTTGAAGAGTGGGGTAATCCAAAGAAAAAAGAGTACTACGACTACATGCTGTCGTATTCACCCTACGACAACGTCGAGAAAAAGGCGTATCCCAACCTGCTCGTCACTACGGGTCTGCACGACTCACAGGTGCAGTACTGGGAACCGGCCAAATGGGTTGCCAGGCTCCGGACGATGAAGACGGACAACAACCAGTTGTTACTCCATACGAACATGGAAGCGGGCCACGGCGGGGCGTCGGGCCGCTTCCAGGCCCTGAAAGAAACCGCGCTGAATTATGCGTTCATGCTGAATCTGGTGGGGGTGACGCAATAAGGAAATTCTTTCGCTTTCATCCCGTTCGTCCGTAACGTTCTGCGGACGAACGGGATTTCCTTTGTCCAGCATTTTCGCTTTCCGGGGATTGTGTTTCAGTTAAGCATTACTGGCTTTTTGGCGGTTTTTAACAAACCTGGGCGTCATTTCTTTCAGAAAAAAGCCCGTAATGACTCCCAGCGACAGTCCGCCCAAAGCGCCCCCGATGATTCCGGCGACAACTACCTGCCAGACGGGCGTCTGGGTGTCGGGCAGCGAAGCGCCGAGGTAGATCCAGCTTAGGGCCACGGCCCAGCCAATAGCGTTAGCCGTAATCCAGCGGCGGGCATTGGACGTGTGTCGCCGGAGTTCGAGCCACTGAATCCACCCGAAGGCGGCTCCCAGCAAGAGTCCTGCCCCGGTTGTCAGGGCGAAAAAGAGCAGCGGGTGCCGGGCCGGATCGGTGGCGTTATCCTGACTGGCCGGGCCGGTCATGAGCGTTGAGGGCAACATACCTATCAGCCAGCCGCCCATGGCAACGGCCACCGTCAGGCGCACCCAGCGCTGGCTGGTCATGGTGGGGAATATCTGCCGAAGCACCCGCCACTGAAACCAGCCCAGCAACGTTCCTTCAACGGCTCCGGCTCCCAGCATCAGCACCAGAAAGGAGACGCGTTCGGAGGCGGTGTCGGGTTCGCCCAGGGTGATTAGATACAGAACGGCAAACAATCCGGCGGTGCCAATACCCAGCAGTTCGCCGGCGGCGCAGTTGAGCGTCCAGGTGCGCCAGAGCAGAAATTTTTCGGTTGTTTTCATGACAAAAAACGGGTCGGATGCACAAAGTTCATTCGCATCCGACCCGTTTTGCCATGACTCCGAGTCAACTAACCGGCTGATTTTTCTCAACCGTCACCGATTGGCGTCCAGGGCGGTGGTCAGCGTCTGGCCGCAGCCGGTGTAGGTTTTGCCGCCGGTCGTCACTTCGACGCGGCGGTTCATCATCACGCCCGACATGTTGTCGGTACAGGCTTTTTCGTATATCCGGACTTCCAGGCTGCCGGATCCCGCCGTGGCACTGAGGCGCTTGCCGCCGTCGATGTTTTCGGTTTTGGGGACGGCGGTGGTGATCGATACGCCGCCCATCGCCCGGAACGACATCATTTTCCCGGCGTCGATGTCCAGCGACCAGGAGGGCTCATTGCCGGTGGCGTAGAAGTCGATGCCTTCGGCGGTTTTGCTGGCGATAAGGCCGTTGATGTTATCGTAGCCTTCGGGGCGGCCCGTTTCGCCCCGTTTCTGAAGCACGTAGCGCGGGGCCTGGTTGCCCGTAATCACCTGCCCTGCCCGGTCGAGCATCCGGAGTTGACCCGTTTCTATCGAAAACCGATTCATGGCGTCTTTCCCGCCCAGAACGACGTTGCTGCCGTTGAGGGTCCAGTTGCCGCTGCTTTTGGTCGATTGCTGACTTTTTCCGACATAAAACATATCTTCCTGGTAGGTGCCGTCGGCGGCCAGACGAAGCTGATACCGAATGCCTTCGCAGTCGGCGCAGGGCAGCGTCCCGACGTAGGTTCCGGCAACCTCATTCCGCATTTTGGGTGAATCGGATGTATTACGGGCCGACCGGCAGTGCGTCATCAGCAGGACGATGACGAGATAGAAGAAAAATTGCGTTCGTTTCATGATGTCAATAACGTTAAATCGCCCCGGCGTATCAGGTCGGGTGGTCAGAATCTGAGTCTGTGGCTAGTTCTGCTGCCGACAGTTGCGAAACGTGCGGCTTTCGTCTATAAACTCGACCAGCGCCTCCTCCCCCTTGAACCACACGGATACTTTCCCGTTGGAATACTTCGCTCCGGAAGCGGCTTCAATCTGTTCCATTCTGGTCTGGGGCCCATTGGCTTCCGCGAAAAAGATGAATTTTTTGCCGCCATTGGCCGCCGTCTCTTCCGCCGTTGCATTCCGGAACGAGAACGACTGATTGTCGTCACAGGCGTAGCGGGTTAATTCGGCGGTTGGCTCTTCGGCGGCAGCCGTGTTGGCCGTCTCCTGCTTGTTCGACTGGCAGGCCGCCGATACAACCAGAATCGACAGACTGACAACTACGTAGGTTTTCATGGTGAATAAGACGGATGGTTTGTCGCTTACAAAAAACAAGCAGCTATCGAAATTGTTGACAATCAGCCGATAATCTGATTTTTGAGAGAAAACAGACTCGATCGACAGCCGAACGGTGGCAGCAGGGACTTTCGGCAGAATTGTCCGCATACGAGTAGATTCGTGTTAACTTGCTGCTCTCAATCGCGGGAATACCGCAGCGATTTTACCGAAAACCCGAAACGTTTCTACTTGCATGTATCTTCTCGGATTCGACCTTGGCAGCTCGTCAGTCAAGGCCTGTTTGCTCGACGCTGAAAGCGGCACTGCCGTCGCCTCCGCGTTTTTTCCCGAAACCGAACTATCCATCGACGCCCCGCAGCCCGGCTTTGCGGAGCAAAACCCTGAAACGTGGTGGCAGAATGCCTGTCTGGCCTCCAAAGCCGTTCTGCAAAAAGCAGGTGCCGCCCCGCGAGACATTCAGGCCATTGGTATTTCGTATCAAATGCATGGGCTGGTGGTGGTCGACAGGGCATTCAACGTCCTGCGCCCATCGATCATCTGGTGCGACAGCCGGGCCGTTCCCTACGGAGAAAAAGCCTTTCAGGGAATAGGAACCGAAAAGAGCCTGCGTCACCTTCTGAACTCGCCGGGTAATTTCACCGCCGCCAAACTCGCCTGGGTAAAAGCCAATGAACCGAAGGTGTATGCTGAAGTTGACAAATTCATGCTGCCGGGCGACTATCTGGCGGCCCGCCTGACCGGTGAAATCTGTACGACGCCCTCCGGTCTTTCGGAAGGCATTTTATGGGACTTTCTGGAAAATCGTCCTGCCGACTTCCTGCTGGAGTTCTACGGCTTCAGCAAAACGCTCATTCCGACTATCAGACCTACGTTTTCGGAACAGGGCCGCCTGACCGCCGAGGCCGCTGCCGAAATGGGTCTGGCCGAAGGTACACCCGTGACGTATCGGGCGGGCGATCAGCCTAACAACGCGCTGTCGCTGAACGTAATGGAGCCAGGCGAGATTGCCGCCACCGCCGGAACGTCGGGCGTCGTCTACGGCGTCAGTGACCGGGCACAATACGACCCGCAATCCCGCGTGAACACCTTTCTGCACGTCAGCCATACCGACGAAGCCCCGCGCTACGGCGTACTGCTGTGCGTCAACGGAACCGGCATTCTCAATAGCTGGCTGCGGAATCAGATATTGCGGGGGACGGTGAGCTATGCCGACATGAACGACATGGCTGCCCACGCGCCCGTCGGGGCCGATGGTCTGGTGTGTCTGCCGTTTGGCAACGGTGCCGAGCGCGTTCTCGAAAACCGCGATTTGGGAGCATCGTTCCGCAATTTGCAGCTCATTCGGCATGGCCTGCCGCATCTGATTCGGGCGGCGCAGGAGGGCATCGTGTTTGCGCTATACTACGGCATTCAGGTGATGGAAAGCGTGGGTGTGGGCCTGCAGACCATCCGGGCGGGCGAGGCCAACATGTTTCTAAGTCCGCTCTTCCGCGATACGCTCGCCAACCTGACCGGGGCCGAAATCCAGCTCTACAATACCGACGGGGCGCAGGGAGCCGCCCGGGGAGCCGGTCTGGGAGCCGGGATTTTCAAAAACCGCAACGAGGCTTTCAACGGACTGAAAGTCACCCGCACCATCGAACCCGACATGCGGGCGCAGGAAGCCTACCGGGAAGCGTATGAACGGTGGGTGGCGGCACTTGAATAGTCTCACGCAGAGTCGCAGACCGGACCGCCGGAGCGGACGCGGAGAAAAAGAGAGAAAAGCTCTGCGACTCCGCGTCTCTGCGTGAAAAAATGCTGTATTTTGCACAAAAGGCAAGATTCATGAAAGCCAAATATATCAATCCATTCACCGATTTTGGATTCAAGAAGCTTTTTGGGGAAGAGGTTAACAAAGACCTGTTAATCGACTTCCTGAACGGCTTGTTGCCTGCAAAACATCAGATTAAAGACCTTTTTTATAAACGCACCGAAAATTTAGGTTCCACTGAACTTGACCGAAAAGCCATTTTCGATATTTATTGCGAAAGTCAGAATGGCGATAAATTCATCGTTGAACTACAGAAAGCGAAGCAAAATTTCTTCAAAGATCGGGCGGTCTTCTACTCCACGTTTCCTATTCGGGAACAGGCCGAACGAGGCAACTGGAACTTCGAACTATCAGCCGTTTATTGCGTCGGTATTCTCGATTTTGTTTTTGATGACAGCAGCCGTAACCCGCATAAGTATCTGGAGCGAGTTCAATTACGTAATGACGAAGGAGCCGTCTTCTATGACAAATTGACGTTCATTTTCATCGAAATGCCCAAGTTCAACAAGCCGGAAGACCGACTGGAAACGCATTTCGATAAATGGCTTTACTTCATTAAGAACCTCGAAGACTTCGACCACATTCCGAAGCGCCTTCGCGACCGAATATTTGAAAAAGCGTTTCGTTCGGCTGAGATCGCCCGCTTTAATCCCGCTCAAATCGACGCTTACGAGCAATCTCTGAAATATTATCGGGATATGAAAAACGTTATTGACACCGCTGAAGAAGAGGGATTTGAACGAGGATTGGAGCGGGGTTTACAGCAAGGTTTACAGGAGGGTCTGCAGCAGGGCCTTCAACAGGGCCTTCAACAGGGTCTTCAACAGGGTTTGCAGGAAGGTGACCTCCATGCCCGGGCAATTATCGCCCGAAATGCGCTGGAGCAGGGATTTACAGATGATATGGTAGCAGCACTCACGGGATTGAGTCCAGACCAGATTGCTTCTTTAAAGAAATAATCTACATAGAGGGTGATATAACCCCAGCACCATTCTTTTACTCAAAAATCGCGTTAATAGAATGTCACAAATCAACCTGACCCTTGGCGACAAGGCGTATTTCCCGTTTGTCGAAGGTAAAATCAAGTATGAGGGCCGCGAGTCGGACAACCCGCTGGCGTTCAAGTGGTACGACGAGAATCGTCATATTCTCGGCAGGCCGATGAAAGACCTGTTCCGGTTCGCTGTAGCCTACTGGCATACCTTCTGCGGAACCGGTGCCGACCCCTTCGGGCCGGGCGTCAAGCACTTTCCGTGGGACCAGCATAGTGACCCGCTTGGAGCGGCCTTTCAGAAAATGGATGCCGCCTTCGAATTCATCACCAAAATGGGCATGGAATATTACTGCTTCCACGACGTCGACATCGCTCCGGAAGGCAAATCGAACAGCGAGTTTGAGCAGAATTTCCGTAAAATCGTCGATTACGCAAAGCAGAAACAGGCCGCCAGCGGCGTGAACCTGCTCTGGGGTACGGCCAACCTGTTCTCGCACGAACGCTACATGAACGGCGCTTCTACAAACCCGGATTTTCTGGTGCTGGCCCACGGCGGCTGGCAGGTCAAGAACGCCATCGACGCCACCATCGAACTCGGCGGTCGCGGCTACACCTTCTGGGGCGGTCGCGAGGGGTATATGTCGCTGCTGAATACCAACATGAAGCGCGAGCAGGAACACCTGGGCCGCTTTCTGACCATGGCCCGCGACTACGCCCGCAAACAGGGTTTTAAAGGAGCGTTCTACATCGAGCCCAAACCGATGGAACCCACCAAGCACCAGTATGATTTCGATGCCGCAACAGTCGTGGGGTTCCTGAACAAATACGGCCTGCAGAATGATTTTGAACTGAATATTGAGACCAACCACGCCACGCTGGCAAACCACACGTTCGCGCACGAACTGCAGGTGGCCGCCGACAATGATATGCTCGGCAGCATCGACGCCAACCGGGGCGATTATCAGAACGGCTGGGATACCGACCAGTTTCCGATGGACCTTTACGAACTGACCGAAGCCATGCTGGTGATTCTGGAGGCGGGCGGTTTCAAGTCGGGCGGTGTCAACTTCGACGCCAAAACCCGCCGCAATTCCACCGACCTGGAAGATATTTTCATCGCCCACATTGGCGGGATGGATGCCTTTGCCCGATCCGCTATCACGGCAGAAACCATCCTGAATAAATCATCGTACAAAAAGCTGCGGGCCGAGCGCTACGCCAGCTACGATTCGGGTGAGGGCGCTCGTTTCGAGCGAGGCGAAATGAGCTTTGAGGAACTGCGGGAATACGCCCTCCAAACCGGCGAACCGAAGCAAATCAGCGGTAAACAGGAATTGTACGAGATGATCGTCAATCAGTATATTTGAATGCTGGATCGAACGCGGATGACACGGACGGTTCGCCGCTGCGATGAGGCGGATTAACGCAGATAGTTTTTTATATTATTCAGAATTATGAGTCTGTAAGAATCCGACTATTCGCAGCGGCGAACCGTCCGTGTCATCCGCGTTCCACCCTTTGTCCCGGTTTCGGATAATTTTATGAAAACACTTCTCTTTTTCCTTTTTATGTCGGTAGGGTCTCTGGCCCAGACGCCGGACGAAACGGCTGTTCGGGCCACCATCGACCAGATGTTCGACGGCATGCGGAAGGCCGATACGACTGCATTCAAAGCCGTTTTTGCGCCGAATGTCGGTTTGCAGAGCATCGGAAAAGATAAAGAAGGCACCGTCGGTGTCCGGCAGCAGGACCTGGCGGGGTTTGTGGCCGCTGTAGGCAAACAGAAACCCGGCGCACTCGACGAGCGCCTGTCGGGCTACGACATCAAGATCGACGGCGACATGGCGATTGCCTGGACGCCCTACACGTTTTATTACAACAGCCAGAAAAGTCATTGCGGCGTGAATGCGTTTACGCTCGTCCGGCTGAACGGTGTCTGGAAAATTCAGAACATCATCGACACCCGTCGGAAAGATTGCCCCTGAGGAAACAGAATCTGCTGTCCGACAATTTCCAAAAATTTTGCATAAATACCAGCCCGCTGTCGTACCTTCGTTAACTGAGAAGCCAAAAACGCCTGCTGAATGAACGCCGACCCACACAGCCGTCCGACTATTCTGGTTGCTGAAGACGAGACCCTTCTTCGTAAGATGCTGTTCTATCGGCTACAGAAAGAAGGATATGAAGTCGTTACGGCTTCGGACGGCAAACAGGCGCTGGAATGCCTACAAAACAGCAACTTCGACCTGATTATCACTGACTTGATGATGCCCTACCATAATGGTCTGGAAATTATCGAACAGGCCAAGAAAATCAGCGCTGACCTGCCCGTCATTGTTCTGTCTGCCTCAGGACAGGAGGCCAATGTGCTGAAGGCCTTCAGTCTCGGTGCCGACGATTTTACGGTGAAACCGTTTAACCCTAACGAGTTTCTGATTCGGGTAAAAAAACACCTTCGGCATTCTCCTGTCTGATAACACACTCATTCGCCCCGCCAGACCGGAGGGCGTTTTTCCAGAAAAGCCGCCATACCTTCCTGCGCATCGGCAGTTTGCTGAATTGCCTGGAACTGCTCAAGCAGAAACGCCTGCCGCCCCTCCTGCGGTATACTTCTTAGCTGCTGGTACGCCCGCAGACCAAACTGCATGGCCGTGGGTGAAAACTGCGTCAATTCAGACACCCACGAGCGAACCCAGGCATCCAGCCCGACACTATCGGTAACTTCCGTTACCAGACCCGCCTGCTTCGCTTCAGCGGCGGTCAGCGTTCGGGCCCGCAGGCATAAATCCAGGGCGGTTCGGGCGGGCATGATGTCCAGCAGGCTCGCCATTACCTGAAAAGGAAACAGACCCCGTTTTACTTCCGGAAGGCTGAACGTTGCCCGCTCATCTGCCACGACGTGTGTGCAGCCCGCCACCAGCAGAAACCCGCCTGCGTAGACCGGCCCCTGCACCCGTGCCAGACAGGGTTTGTGCAGCCCGGCCATCAGATCGCCCAGCCGCACGGGTCCTGATGGCCCCGGAACGGTCAGTTCTTCCTGATTACCCGCCGAGAGCGCCCGCAGGTCCATACCGGCGCAGAAGGTGTCTCCCGCCGCTGCCAGCACCACCATCCAGACATCGCTGGCGTCGTGCGCATAGGTCAGCGCAAAGGCCAGTTCGTTCAGCAGAGCCGGATGAAGAGCGTTTTTCTTTTCGGGTCGATTGAGCGTCAGGGTCAGAGCGTGACCGTCGAATGAGGGTATCAGATAACGCAGCCGATACTTCTGAAAGTCAGCCGTTTGCTGGACAGTATAGAGTCTGTTTTCCATTCAGTAAATCGTCATGAAAAAGCGGATGTTTTTCATATCAATATAGCGAAATCATTCGTTGTCCCGAAGAATTCCTACCCTTTCCGACCTGCTCCAACGCCATGAAAACAAACTGTACGCTGCTGTTCCTGCTTCTGCTGGCCGATCACTGTATTGCCATTCATATACTGGGCAGCAGCATTCAAGCCCGCCGTATTTCGTCTTCAGCCTCCACCTATGAATTTACCGTTCTCCTATTCTACGATGCGGCAGGTGGCCGGTCTGCCGCCGATCAGCAGACAGAGGTGCTGTTCTGCTTCGGAGACAACTCTACTCCACAACAGATCCCACGTATCGACTACAGACCGGGCGAACAGGATGCGTCCATTTACATTGGCGTATATCGAACGACGTATACCTACCCGGGCGGCGGCACACGTACCGTATCGGCCCGGCTCTCCAACCGCTCGGACAATATACGAACTCTTCCCGGAGCGATAAACCAGCCTTATTATCTGGAAGCAACGCTGAGTCTGGACGTTCTGAACACAACGCCCGCCTTCCCGACTCCCGTACGGCGTTTCACCGCCTCGGTCAACCAGCCCGTTTCGTTCAACCTGGGGACGACTGACGCCGAAGGCGACAGCATCCGGTATGTTGTGACGCGGGCCCGGATGGGCGGATGCGACCGGAGCAGTCAGCCTCTCACTGGCTATCTGTTTCCTAACGAAGTGACGCAGCGGGGCACCTTCGGCATCGATGCCCGCACAGGCCGCCTGACCTGGAACGGTCCTACGGAAACAGGGCTGTACGAATTCGTAGTGGCTGCTGAAGAGTGGCGCAGCGGCCAGCGTATCAGCCTGACCCAGTTCAGCATGATTATACGCGTGGAAGACCGGGGCGGACCGCCCGCCGTTATCCCTCCATACGAACCGGTACGGGTCGACGGTGAATTGGTTACGGGTAGCCGTGTGTGGATAGCTGCATCGCTCTCGGCCCGGCCCATTCCGTCGCCCGACCGATTTCATATCACGTTCAAAACCGACGAAGCCGCTCCTGCCATATTCCAGTTGTTTGATATGCAGGGCCGTATGATGCAGGAGATTTCGGTACCAACGGCCAGTCATGAGCATGAGCTAACCATCGATGCCCAGCAGTGGGCGCCCGGTACTTACCTCATTCGCGCTTATTCAGGCAACCGGGCATTGAGCACCAAATTATTGAAGAAATAATCAGAAAAGCTGCTTCCAGGTACCTTTGATGCGGTTGTATTTCAGGGTACTGGGCAGTGCTTTCCACCAGTATTTGCTGATTTCGACGGCAAACGACGGCTGCATGTAGCAATTGATGGCACAGCCTTCGCAGCCCGGCAACCGGCCTTCAAGCGCTACGAGTTTCTGTACTTCCTCGGAACGGTAGAGGTTATAGAGGTCGCCCTCAATCGGAAATTCTTTCAGACCCAGGTGGTAGCAGGGCAATACCAGTTTATTTTCGGGAGAAATGACAATTGTCGTGCTGGCGGCCCGGCAGACGGGGTTGTCGACGCGGTTGCCGCCGTCCCGCCGAAGTTGAATAAAGCCGTCGTTGAGATATACGTTCTTCTGTTTTCCCCACCGACTCATCGTTTGCAGCGCTTCCTCCGAAAATCGTTCGCCGGTTTCCACGTCGTTGTACTCAAACACCGGATTCAGGATCAGCACCAGGTCGTTCGGTCGGCAGATTTCCTCGTATACCTGCCGGATCTGGTGTGTGTTATGCTCAAAAACCGTGAACAGAATATCCGGGCGTTCGCCCAGTTGCCGGGCAATCCGGATGGATTCCATCACTTTATCGAAGCACCGCACACCCCGCGAACGGTCGTGTTCTTCGGCAATGGGCGAGTCCAGCGAAAAATGCAGCATGTCGATTAGTCCCCGCAGGCGTTCGGCCTGTTTGGGATAGAGCAGCCCGTTGGTCGTCACGGTGGTGATGAGGCCCGCCCGTTTGGCTTCGTACAAGAGTTCAGGCAGTTGACGATGCAGCAGGGGTTCACCGCCCGTGAAATCCACCACCCGGACGCCCAGCCGCTTCAAATCGCGCAGGTTGTCGCGCACGTTCTCCAGCGTTACATAGGGCGAGGGTTTCTCCCAGATATCGCAGAAGCTACAGGTAGCGTTGCAGCGATAGGTAACGTAGTAGTTGCAGAGAACGGGGTGTGTGACGAGGCGCATAAATAGAAAAGGAGGAAGGGAGGAAAGGAGGAAGGGAGGAGAGGGAATATAGACTTGTTGTTTCCTTTTCTCCTCTCCTCCCTTTCTCCTTTCCTCCTTCTTTACTGAATCATCCGTAGCAGGCTCGACAGTTTGTCTTTCAGGTCTTTACGGTCGACGATGAAATCCAGGAAACCGTGTTCGAGTACGAATTCGGCGCTCTGAAATCCTTTGGGCAGGTCTTTGCCAATGGTCTCGCGGATAACGCGGGGACCGGCAAATCCGATGAGCGCTTCTGGTTCGGCCACGTTAAAATCGCCCAGCATCGCGTAAGAGGCCGTTACGCCGCCCGTGGTGGGGTCGGTCAGCAGCGAGACGTAGGGAACGCCCGCTTTTGACAACAGCGCCAGTTTGGCCGATGTTTTTGCCATCTGCATCAGCGAAAAACCCGCTTCCATCATACGGGCACCACCCGACCGCGAAATCATCAGGAAGGGCTTGCGGTGCTGGAGCGAATGGTCGATGGCTCTGGCAATCTTTTCGCCCACGACGGATCCCATCGAGCCGCCGATGAAACTGAAATCCATACAGCCGATGGTAATGTCGATTTCATCCATCTGACCATAGGCCGTCCGGACGGCATCCTTCAGACCCGATTTGCTGATGGTCGACCGCACCCGCTCCGGATAGGGCTTGGTGTCGACAAACTTCAGCGGATCGGCGGAGGTCATGTCGGCGTCGAGCTCGGTGAACTGATTGTCGTCGAAAAGGAGGGAAAAATAAGCGTCTGAACCAATTTTCTCGTGGTAATTGCAGTGTGGACACGTATAGGCGTTCATCTTGTGCTCACGCGTGTGCGTCACCTTCTTGCAACTCGGGCACTGATACCACAGCCCATCCGGGGCTTCCCGCTTCATTTCGGTGGGGGTAATAATGCCTTTCTCTTTTCGTATAAACCAGGACATTGAGTTAATCTCCGTTTGTAGTTTTCCGTACTTGAATCAAGTAGGGAGGCAAAGATACCACAATGATTGGGTAATTTGGTAAATGGAAATCAGGTAATTGGGTAAATAGGCAATTGGGAAATTGGGAAGGGGTGCCACTCTAATTATCTAATTACCAATCAACAAATTACCCATTCACCAATTACCCAATTCCCATATAATAAGCCCGCCGTGCCGGGTCGAATCGCTCGATGGCATAGCGCAGCGTGGTTCGGGGCATCGCCCGGACGTGATCATGCAGAAACTCCTCCAGCGCTTCCGGGTTTTTCTTTCCCACTTCCCGAAGCATCCAGCCCACAGCCTTATGAATGAGCGGATGGCGGTGCGGTAGCAGCATTTCGGCCAGCGCAAACGTATCGCCAAACTGCTGTTTTCGAATGAAGGCCAACGTCGATACGATGGCGATGCGCTGCGACCACAGATGATCCTGCCGGGCAAGCTCATAGAGTAGACTGCGGTCTTCATTCATAAGCGTGTTGCCTACGATTTCAGGACAGGTGACGTCCACCAGGTCCCAATTGTTGACATACGCACGGTTATCCAGGTAACGCTGCATAATTTCCCGGCGTCCGGCCAGTCCGGCTTTCTTTATCTGTAATGTCCAGACAATAAGACCCGTCAGGCGGCATTCATGCCAGGGGTCACGAACGAGTTTCTCCGTTTCACCGATGGGCAGCTCGCGGTAGCGACGGGCGATTTCGCGCTGCTGCGGTACGCTCAGGCCCAGAAACTGGTCGCCTTCGGCGTATTGCCCCGGTCCGGTCTGGAAAAAGCGGGCCACAATGGCGGCCCGTTGGGGGTCAGCCAGACGCAGGAGTTCGGATTTGATGCGGTCGGCAGTCATGGATTGCAGTTTTCAGATAAATCGTCTCCTACCGAAAGCAGCTCTCGGAATGAGCAATAACAAGATTTTATTTGGACGGAAGGCAAATGAAACCAATTTTGCAATCGCTTGTTTATCTCCTGACCGGACCCATGTGTCCGGCTGTCTGCTTCACCGTATGCAATTAGCTGACCATCAGCCGCTCACCGACGATACGATCGTCATCATCGTGGGCACCAATCGCCGAAATTCGATGTCACGCCGCATTGCGGACTACTACCATACCATTCTGGCAAACCTGAACGCCGACAGTTTCATACTGGACCTGAGCGGACTCCCCGCCGACTTTACGGCCACGGCGCTTTACGAACATACCGGCAAAAATGAAGCGTTCAACCAATATAAAGATATTGTCGAACGGGCCCGGAAAATGGTATTTATCGTACCAGAATACAACAACTCGTATCCCGGCGTACTGAAAGCATTTATCGACGGCATGACCTACCCCAGCGGCCTGTCCCGAAAGAAAGTTGCGCTGGTCGGGTTGTCATCCAATCATCAGGGCGGGGCGCTGGCGCTCAGTCATCTGAACGACATTTTCAGTTATCTGAACACCAATACGCTGGCGTTGCGGGTGAAGCTGGCGAATATCAAATCATACTGGAAAGAAAACGCCATCGACAACGACCTCTATAACCAGCTTCTCCGCGATCAGGCCCGGCAACTAATTGAATTTTAACTATTTATCCGATGATTGTCATCCGCACCGCCACCCTGTCCGAGTTACCCGTTATCCAGCAGATAGCCCGTCAGACCTGGCCGCATACCTTCGGTGAGATTCTGACGCCCGCCCAGATTACCTACATGCTCGACTGGATGTACAGCCTGCCATCGCTGACGGAACAGGTAACGCAGCGCGGTCACGTATTTCTGCTGGCGCAGGACGGCAGCGACTTTCCGGGCTTTGCTTCCTACGAAACAAATTATCAGAACGAGCCGAAGACCAAACTGCATAAAATCTACATCCTGCCCAACCAGCAGGGCCGGGGCGTCGGGCGGCTGCTGATGGACGAGGTGATCCGGCTGGCCCGGCAGCAGGGCAACACGAGTCTTTCCCTGAATGTTAACCGCCACAACCGGGCGAAGGAGTTCTACGAGCGGCTGGGTTTTCACGTCGCCGCCGAGGAAGACATCGACATCGGCGGGGGCTATCTCATGCAGGATTACGTCATGGAGCGGGGGATTTGAAGGAGCGCACCGCTCCTCACCAGTTGACGCTCACGCCCACGAAGGGATGGTAGGTGTTGACTAGCCCCGGAGCGCTGCTCTGGTGCGAGACACGCACCCCCGTCGTCAGCCGCAGGTGATGGTTCAGCGTCACGTCGGCACCCATCGTTGCTCCTACGCTCCGCAGTTGGTACGAATGAATGGGGTCGTTATAGTTATCGATGCCATCGTAGTCCGGCTCCACCCGCCCATCGCCGATGCCGCCGTGCAGTTCCAGATAGGGCGACACCCGCCCCTGAGTGGGATACCAGCGCGTGAACAGTCCCGCTGCTCCCTCGGCCCGCAGGCTCCGGAAACGGTTGTGGATGACCGTCAACTGAAAATATTCGGCTCCCACCAAAAAGTTTTTACGCAGAAAATAACCCGCCTTCACGTTGACGAATCCCCGCTGCTGGGGCCAGATGTCCAGCGTGTTGTAGCCCGTCACCGACAGGAAAACCTGCTTACCCAGTGAAGGTTTGAACCGGTAGTTGCGCAGGATGCTCCGGCGGTAGCTCAGCAGCAGGGCGGCGTAGTTGCCCCGATTGGTGATGCGCACGTCGTAGGGACGGGTGTTGAAGACAAACACGCTGGATGTCTGGGCAAACATCTGGCGGAAAGTGTGCAGGTAGGAAGCTTCCAGAGCCAGGCTATGCCGGTCGTTGAGGCAAAGCACCATTCCGGCCCGCAGGTTAGCTCCCCAGTTAGCCCGTACCAGTTCCCGGTGGTCCATGCGGTAAGTCAGCGTCTCGATGGCCGGGTTATTGGGATCAAGTGATCGGGCGTTAGAACCTGTAGCGGGCGAGTAGCGGTCGGGGACGGGCGCATAGGCGATATCCAGGCCAGCAAAGAAATTAAAGCGTTCAGTCTGGGGTCGGGCGTAGGCGACCATGCCCAGATGATACCAGGTGTTCATTCCGCTGATCTTGCTTTTGCCTCCGCTATATTGGACGTGTCCGTTAGGATATGTATTAGCGATGTAATTAGTACGAAAGCCCGTCACAGAATTCGTCCGCATGAAGCCCGCCCGCCAGGCCAACCGGGGACGGAAGCGGTATTCCAGAAACAGGCCATGCGCCCGCGAGGCCCGGTCGAGGGCCAGAATTTTGTCTTCGGGCAGGGCAGGCGTGGAATAAAGCTGATTGAATGAGACATTCATGCCCGCCGTCCCTTGCAAACTCCACTTGCTCTGAGCATGGGCGGAGAGGGAGAGACCGACACATAACCCGTAGAGGAGGCGGGTTGGGAGTTTGAATGTGAGTGCTGTAGACATGTTCGCCTGTATAATTCTTAAAACCGATAGCCAACCAGAACGCCGAAGGACGTGTTTCTGACGATTCGCTGCACATAGTAATACCGGGAGGAGCCAGGAACGCGGGACAACGTTTGCCCCGCCTCCCGTCGGTGGCTGTTGAACAGCCGGGGAACGCCCTCTATTTCTAAAAACAGAGCTCGTTTTTTCGTGTACAGAATAGCTCCGTCTGCCGCCTGTTGATTTTTCGTGACAATAAGGTCGACACCGGCCACAAAGAAAGGTGAATACTCAAACGAGGTGAAGTGAGGGTATCCATTTCCCCAGAAGTGGCTCGTAAAACCCGCAAGCCAGTCAAGGCGATTACCAATTTGAACATAAGGACGAACTTTTTGGTCGGCCAGATACGCCTTGAGCGACAGTTCGGCGCTTACGTAATGGAACAGATTGGATTCCAGAGTTCGGTCAGGCAATTTTTCAACGAAACCGGTTCTGCGATTGAGACGGGCCCTAGAACGAAATCCTTTCTGACGATAGCCCAGGCCTGCCTGAACATGGACGTTTTTGCCGGGCTGGTATTCGTAAAAACCCGGAATATTGAAGCTGGCCCGTCCGAAGTTATCATCGGTCCCCGAAGAAATGGAATCGGCAGGGCTGGTTCGCTGCGTCGGAATATTATTGTATCGTTGCCGGGACGAATGCGCCCCGATTTTTACGCCAAACTGATGCTGTGCATTTGCCAGCACAGATACTAACAGCAAACAGCCGGTTACTAAAGCCTTCAGGCGTTTCATTAAAATAAGATTCTGTTTATTTCAAGACCGGCGTAATAGTGCGTGTCGTGAAGATTGTTGAAACCAACGCTGTATTTAGGCCGGAGAAACGTATCTGACATATCCAGCAATATTGTCGATTTATACAACCATCTACGATTTATGGAAGCGTAACCAACTGACCAGCCTAAAACAATGCGGTCGGGTTTGGGAAATGCCGTTGATTTATTTTTATACTTCCTCGAAAAAGACGGCCAGTGGCTTTCTGCTTTTTCAAGTAAGTTATAGCCGATCCTGGCCTGCAAACCGCTAAACACAGGTTTCTTTTTGTTCAGAAACAGGTTGATTCCGATGGGCAGTTCGATACTGACATATCGGTATTTTTGAGATTCAACGGCGGCAGTAGTAGAATCTGTGGGAACCACAAACCCATATTGCTTTAAGCCCCTGACTGACAGAGAAACGCCATATTGCCGGAATCCGACTCGCCCAAACTTTAGCCGTGCGAACCCCGCTTCGGCCCCCAAACGATTGTGCGAAAAATTCTGATTCAGGTATTCATATTCTATTGGAAACCCACTTCGGCCATAGGCGCCTGTCGTGCCAAGCGAGAGTTTAGCATAGGTATGCCAGCGGGACTGCGCCTGCGTTTGTGATGAAAGGATAAATAGCACACAATATAAATAGGAGTCTTTTATGCATGACTCGCTGCTTAAATCACCTTTTCAGTATAAAAAGCCACATTCTTACTGATAATTAGGTAAAAACCTTTCGGGCCGGAAACTGCCGGGTCGTTTTCAGGTCCAGTTTCCGGCGGTTCGAGCCGAAATAGCTGGAAACCGTGGTGAGACAGATGGCGAAGTGTTCTGCAATGGCCTCATTCTCCAGCCCTTCGGTTAACAGTTGTAGAGCTTGTTGTTCACGCTGACCCCGTTAGAAACGTTTGAAAACAATGGGGTAAGATGCTGCTACCCCCAACGACGTGCCACGGGATGCCAAAACCAGTCGGTCCCGCACCAGCCCTGCACCGGGACTGCGAAGCTCGTAGGCCGTTTCTGCATTAAAATAAGGTTGAAGCCCTTGAAGAAAATATAATGACAAAGCTAACCGCTTCTTTTCGCGGTTGTAAAACTGAAGCGTTACCCCCACCGACATTAAAATGTTTTGTCGATTTTTGATAACAATTTCCTGTTGATAATTTAATGTATCGGTTCCCTTTGCCAACCGATGATTTATTAGCCGACTATCGCCGGGCCATACCCGTCGCAGGCGTTCGAATACTAAGCCGCCAAACGCTTCTAGCCGTGCATTAATTAAAAAACGTTCCTCCCGCATGTGGCGAGAGCGCAATTGCAGCCATTTTATGGGAAACCCAAAGCGGTGCGCATACCGCAACTGTAACTGACTGGTCTGGATGGTGCTGGCTACCCATTGCACAGTAGAAAAACGAGACGGAACAAAGGGGAAGCGATAACCTACATCGCTCAATGTCGTATAGCCAAGTGTAAATTGGTGTTTATCCCGACTTTCGACATTTGCCAGAAAACCTACTTCCGTTTGGCAGACCGAACGCTTAAACTGCCACAGATGCGTTTGTTGTGGTTCCACAAGCCGGTAGGCATAACTCGTCCGAAGGCCGAGAAATGGCTGTAGAGTAATCTCGACTTGGGCATTTGCCAGATAAGCGTTAGAAATAATAAAAAAGAAAACCAGTCGCGCAACGAAGTCCATTAGGGTAAGGTTGTCGTGGAACGGTCAGAACCATATAAACGAAGCGGATAGCTGAGATTAAGGGCCAATACGCTTCCGCGACTGAGCACATCTGTCTGCAATTGCACGGTGCGGGCCGGGGCTGAGGCGTAATATGTAATCGTCTGCTGCAGATGTGGTCGAAATCCCTGCCGGTAGAACACACTCATCATCATGCGTTCTTTACCCCGGCGGTTAAACCGTACGCTGACTCCCAGCGTCAATGACACGCCCCCCGAACGTAGCAGATGGTAACGGGTATGAGTTCGTAAGGTGTCGGGGCCGGAGTCAAACGAGAAGACGCGGTCAGGCAAGGTATCCACGGGTTTCAGGAAAGCTACATCCAGACCAGAGAAGAATTCAACCCGGCCGTTCAGTCTATAAACTTTGCTGGTTTTATCTGTCCGCCGCCGGGGTATGGCCTGCCACGGACGGGGCACAATGTAGGAGAATCGGCTTTGTATTTGCCGTAACTGTATGGCCGATGCTAACTCCATTTCAATACCATTAATGGAATTTGTCCGTAGACGCACACTAGTTCCTGAGAGGGCAAATCCAGTGTAACCTAACGAGATGCGATACCGTTCAGCGTACTTATATTCAATATGCAGGCTGTAATCCAGCGCCTCGTTCCAACTATTGATTTTCATGGTCGACCGGTCATATTGGCCTGACAGATAACCAAAGTAGCGCTGCAAACCAATGTTTGGGCGGACAAAAAGACCTGATTGAGCCTGCGCAGGCTCAATCAGGATTACAAACATTACAATCAGAATGCATTGATACATCAATATCCTTTTAGAACACCGGCTGGCTCAGTATAACCCGCTCCCAACTTGAACCGAACCTCATAGTGATAGCGATCCAGTCGTCGCATAGCCTCGTATGGGCGATATTGTACCTCCCCATTATATTCACAGTCATTACCACGGGGGGTTTTTACCTCCTCGCTACGGTTTTTGGGTTGGTATTTTATCATCGTATACTCAATACATTTAGGAGCCCCTGCCTCCCAATATATCTCTCCAAACTTTTCCATGTACTTAAACTTTGCAATCAGTGAGAAATAAATTCCCGCAGCCTGATAGCAAACTTTTCCTTTTATCTTCCCTCTATCATCGCCTGGATACACTTTCATACCGTCATAATAAACTGGTCCCTCCACATCTTTATCATCTTCTCCAAAAATGCTGAGTGTTTTTTCACCACTATTCGAAAGCGAGTTTTTACCTCTTACACCTGCCATCAATAAATCAATTACATCTTCCTCAGTACTGTAAAAGCTAATCTTAGCGTTTTTTGGCTGTTGTTTAGCCATTTCGTGTAGTAAGGCATCGGTCGCGTCATTGGCATCGAGCACATAACACCGTTTGTTGCAAAGGTTGATCTTAAAAATCCATTTGCCGATTTGCACCATTCCCTGAGGATTTAACAATGAAGCCAGATGGGGGTCTGATGGGGCACAGGTGGATTCACTACCATTGCGTGCATTGCGATTAAGGGAGGCGAATTCCTTACGAAGTGAAACGAAGCCAAGTGTTTCTTCCTTACTGTCAAGGAACTTGTCCTCTGAGATTATCGAAGGTTTCGATTGGAAGTTTTCAAGGTACCGCTCATATACACCAGCATCCTTAAATACAAGTCGATTTTTAACGACCATCAAATCCTCTTTTTGAGAATTCTGTTTTTGGCCTAGTGCAACGTCAGGTAATTCGTTCTCCTGACAAGACACAGCAAACGCGCCCATCAGGCAAAGCACACCAAACCGGCGCAGCCATTGTGTAACATTACTTTTCATACTACTTTTGAATAGAGTTGTGAAACATACGACTCGTAGAGCCGCTCGTTGACCCTGACAAGTTGAGAGCGGCTTTACTTATGGGCAAACCTACGGGTTAGCTCCCCGCATTGTCAATAGTAAAAACAGGTTCCAAAGACAGGTTTTTACCTCATTTTCAGCAGAAAAGGCCACGTTCCTACTAATTTTTAGGGAGAAACTTTTCGGGGCCGAAACTGCCGGGCGGCGAAAACGACCAACTGTCGGACGCTGGAAAGTCCTAACTTTTGACGTAATACGGTAAAATAACTGCTGATGGTGGTCAGGCTGACGCCCAGACGAGCGGCAATGGTTTCATTCTCCAGTCCTTCAGCCAGTAGGCGAAGCGCCTGCTCCTCACGCTCGCTTAGACGAGCCAGCCACGGGTGACGGGGAGGGTGCCCAATCCAGTTTCTCAGCGAAGGACTGATGTAGCGTCGGCCTTCACGGATTGCCTTCAGGCAATCGACCAGTTCATCCAGGCCATTGGCCGGGTCCAGATAACCGCTCAGATTGGTATCGAGGGCCGACTCCCAGTTATCCTCCCTTCCGGATACCCAGATAACGCACTCCGTCTTCCCCATCTGCCGCACCTGCTGCACAATGTCATAGCCATTGTAGGGCTTCAGGTTAGCGTTGGTAATGAAAAAATCCGGTTTGGTTGTCCAGATCTGCTGGATTGCTTCAACAGGACAGTGGTAATGACCCAATGAATTGAATCCGTGTTCAAGAAGACGACGGTGGATAGCTTCTGACAGCAGGGCATCACTCTGAAGAACGATGAAACTATTGTCCATTTATCTATTTGGTGTAGTAGACATACCTCTTTCAAAAGTATAAAAACATTGGTTACACAAACAGGCATAAATGTCATTATTCAATAAAATAAATACGATTGTATTAAATTATATGTCATTAGTAAACAACAAGTTGCCTATAACAAATTATTGGTAACATAGCTTCTTGTTCTCAACAAAATCGATTTGACATATCGGAATAAAACAAAAACGGACCGTCGTGACGGTCCGTTTTTATCTGGAATGGAAGTACGTCAATTCTAAAAAATATACCGTACGCCCACCTGCATCCGCCAGCGGGAGTTCAGTTGGGCGTCGTTGAAGAATGTCGAACGCAGATTTGGATCGAAGCTGTAGGTAGGTACGCCGTTGGTTGTCTGCACGGCAATCGGCTGGGCCAGACCCGTGTAAGATGCGAACTGCCGTACGCCCCAGTCCGACGACAGCAGATTGCCTACATTCAGCACGTCGAGACTCAACTGAACCGTGTTGCGATTTGGCAGGTTGATGTCCTGTAACAGCCGCAGATCCCAGTTCGAATACCAGGGCGAGAGCGATCCAAACTTCTCGGCATATTGGCCCCGCCGGGCGCTCAGGTATTCGTCCTGCGCAATGTAGTTACGTAGGGCTGCCCGCTGCTCATTTTGCTGTACCTCGGTGCCGCTGAAGGCCATCTGCGTAATCTGCGTATCGGTCGGAATGAAAATCAGGTCATTGAGGCCGGAGCCGTCGTTATTGATATCACCCGAATACGTATAGCTGTAACGACCACCCCGGACGTATTCAGCCACCATCGAAATCGTGGTGGCGGCCCGCCCGTTAGCGTAAACGAACCGCTTCGACCCGGAGCCGACAAACCGGTGCCGGTTGCCGTAGAGCGACGGGGCCAGCACGGCGGTATTGACATTGCCCAGCGCCGGATTACGGTCGAAGGCGTCCGACGAAATCTCGGCATCGATGGACGAGGCATCCTGCGCATCCAGAAAGTTGTAGGCCGCACTGACGTTCAGACCGTTGGACCAGGTCCGCTGCAATTGCAGGCTGGCATTGAACGAATATCCGATGTTGGCGTTCGTTACGACATAGGCGTTAGTGGGTCCGCCAAACACCGTGGCCCGGTCGCTGGCCGTGTAGATTTCGCGGTTGTCGACGCCCTGCAGACGGCCCGAAGGCGTACGCAGACCAAAGTTGCGCACCATGACGGCGTTGACGTCGCGGTTGTAGAGCAGGTCTGCCGACACTACCCAGCCGCCGCCGAATTTGTGGTCATAACCCAGGCTGTTTTTCCAGACCTGCGGGAATTTGAAATCCGGCGAAGTCGTACAGTAAAAGAAGAAAGCCGGGTTAGCCACCTGATTGCCAATCCAGACGAACGGGAAGCGCCCCGTAAACAGCCCCGAACCACCGCGAATCGAGGAATTTTCGGTCAGTTTATAATTGAAACCAACCCGTGGTGACCATAGCGGCGTCTGCTTCGGCAGCGTCAGGCTATTAAGTTTTACGGGAGCGCCAGTCTCGTCATAATACTGGATGTCGGGGTTGTAAACGGCCTTATTGCGTTCGATATTCTCAGCAATTTTATCCTGGGTATTAAAATACAGCGGCAGGTCCATTCGCAGGCCGTAAGTCAGCGTCAGCCGGGGCGTGGGCGTCCATTCATCCTGAGCATACACCGACCACTGCCCGACGTTGGTTTCGGCCAGCGCCCAGGTATTGTTTCGATTGTTGGTTTCGAAGGCCGCCCGTGCATCGGCGACCTCTTTGGCAAACTCCGCCGAACGGATCACCTGATTGACTTCCCGGAAGCGAATGGCCGGGTCGGGCGAATCAACAATGTTGATATTCGGGAAAAACACCCGCGCTCCGTAGCCCGTCAGGTTGAACGAGTTGTTGAAATCGAAACGTTCGAGGCTGGTTCCCAGCGTAATCGTGTGTTTACCAGCGAAGATGTTGAAGTTGTTGGTAAACTGATAGACGTCCTGATCCAGAATATTGTTGATCGAAAACGGCTCATGACCGGCAATGATGTATCGGGTTCCGCCCAAACCAAAGTTCAGTACGGGGAAAGGAGCCGAGAACGGATCGCGGGAGTCGCGGAAGGCCGTGTAACCCACCTGAAGTTTGTTGGCAAATTTACCCCCGAAGTTCGAGTTCAGTTCGACAATGCCGCCGTGCAGTTTGTTATTGATCCGGTAACCGGAATTCTGGAATTGCAGCGTCAGGAAATCCGGCCCACGCCGACCAATGGCCGAAGGGTGTGCCGGTTTGTCCCGAAATGCATCCAGAAAATTATAAATGACCGACAGTTTATGATTCCGGCTGATGTTCCAGTCGAGTTTGGCGATGCCTTTCGTGTTGCGGGTCCGATAGGTAAAGCTTTCATAAGCACCTGTTTCGTAACCATATAACTCGCGCAGCAGATTGGAAATAGCCTCCATATCGAAGGCTTGCACCCGTGAAACGTTTGCTCCGCTCAGCCCCGGACGGGCGGCTACCCAACCGTCCGTACCTAGATCGGCCCGGCGGTCGGCCTCGGCATTGATGAAGAAAAACAGCTTGTTTTTGATAATCGGTCCACCCAGGCTAAACCCAAACTGTGCCTGATTCGATTCCGGGACGATGATGTCGGTGCCTTTGACACGGGTGCCGGTCAGATTCTGATTGCGGAAAAAACCAAAGGCCGTTCCGTGGAATTGGTTCGTACCCGATTTGGTAACGGCATTCACCGAAGCGCCCGTAAAACCGGCCTGCGTGATGTCGAAGGGCGACAGCGCCACCTGAATCTGTTCGATGGCGTCGAGCGAAACCGGCTGGGCATCGGTCTGACCGCCCGGCGTGGCCGCATCGAGTCCGAACGGGTTGTTGAAAATGGCCCCGTTCAGTGAGAAGTTGTTATACCGGCTGTTGCGCCCCCCAAACGAACCGTCGCCGCCCGCCATCGGATTCAGACGGGTGTAATCGAAAAGCGAACGTTTGATGGTCGGCAGCGTACGAAGCTGTTCGGCGCTGACATTAGACGAAGCCCCCGTTCGGCTATCGTTCAGCACGTCGCTGCCACTCGACCGCACAACCACTTCCTGCAGGGCTTTCGATTCGGCTATCAGTTTGATGTTGAGCGGAAAACGCTGACCCAGATTCAGGAAAACGTCTTCAACCGTCTCCGTTTTGAATCCGATAAAGGTGGCCTGTATACGGTACGGCCCGCCCACGCGCATGTTGGAAAGCGTATACTGACCATCCGCACGACTGCTGATGCCGTACTGGGTGCCGGTAGGCAGGTGCGTAGCGACGATACTGGCGCCGGGAAGTCCCTGCCCGGTTTCGTCGGCGATCTGGCCGTACATGGCTGAGGTTGTCACCTGGGCGTGAGCGGTCGATACCCAGACAAACACTAACAAAGCACGTAGTGATTTGATTATCATAGGAGAGTGTAGTAAAATGAAACGAACGTAACCATAGCGAAAGTAGCGGGTTACTATTAATTAATGGTTAACTACCCTGAATTCTGATTATAAATACTTAATAAAATACAGCAAAATACTGCCTTTGTCCAGATAGATTTACCCACAAAAAAGGTCGCCGACCAGCGACCATTAGACCAAAAAAGGTCTGATTGTCCTATCCTTTCGTTTTCGTGAAAATGTAGGATTTGTAATCGATAAAATCATTGACTGAGACCGTAATGGCCTTCACCTGATCACCTTCGACCGTAAACGGCAATTCCTTCACGCCCATCGTGGGGTCGGACCAGGTGCAAAGAAAAGTTTCGTCCTGCAAATGCTGCAACCGCCCAACCACCTGCGGATGGTGCGACAGATACAGATTCAGCTTTCCGGCCTCCTCCCGAATGCTCAGATCACCATAGAAATCATTTCGAAACATCCCCGTATACGCCTTTAATGCCCTTTTGGGACCAGCACTGGCCGACGCTTTAGCCTGTAATGCACGGATTTCGGCCAGTGCCTTCTGCTCTCCGGGCTGGCTGCGCTCCCAGGCAATCTGGCTCAGATTCCGGTATGGCACATCCATGTAGGCTTCCAGCAGTTGCCGACATAACATGTCGTACAGGCTATTGCTGTCAGTATTGGTCAGTACGATAACGCCCAGTTGTAACTCCGGTACCATATACGTGTTGGTAACGCTGCCGTTGGTGCCGCCGCTGTGATGCAGGACTTTCCGACCGTTATAATCGTTCATGAACCAGCCGAGTCCATACGTCTGAAAGTGCATCGTTGGAAACAGGCTGCTCTGAATGTCGCCTGCCACCATATTCGACTGACGCGTTTTCTGTAAAACGGCGGCGGGCAGCACCATGCGGCCTTCAAACTGCCCGTTTCCGAGCTGCAGCAGCAGCCAGTTCGCCAAATCCTTCACGCAGGAATTGACCGAAGCGGCGGGTCCGATATTGTCCGTCGAAGCTGGTTCGATGGCGATCAGCTTTCCGTCGACCATCGTGTGCGGGCGCACGACGTTGGCGTCGGCCCGGTAGGCGGTAATGCGGGTCGAGGTGCGGGTCATGCGCAGGGGTCGGAAGAAATGATGCGTCAGGTAATCATCCCAGGTAGTGTCGGTCACGGCGGGAATAATCTGTCCGGCGGCCAGAAATCCGGCGTTGCAGTAGCCATATTTTGCCCGGAAACTGTTGGTCGGTTTCAGCCGTGCCATGCCCGCAACGACCTGCTCCCGCGTGAGGTTGCTGTTCCAGTTCAGAAAATCACCCTCGAACGTATCGAAGCCAATGCGGTGGGTTATCAGGTCGCGGATGGTCACTTCCTGCGTTGCGAGCGGGTCATATAGCCGGAAATCTTTCAGCCAGCGGGTGGCTTTATCGTCGAGCGACAGGCGTTTTTCATACTCCAGTTTGGCGAGGGCCGTTCCGGTGAAGGCTTTGGTGTTGGAGGCGATCTGAAACAGCGTGTTCTCATCGACCTTTTCACCGGGTTTGGTCATATCACGGATGCCGTAGCCTTTGGTCAGAACGATTTTTCCATCCTTGACAATGGCAACGGCCAGGCCGGGAATGTTCCAGCGCTGCATTTCGCGGGTGACGTAGGTGTCGAGGCTGTCCCGGACGAAGGCGTTCTGGGCAGTGGCTGAAAAGGAGAGTAAGCCGAGAAAAAGAAGAGTATATCTCATTTGTCAGAAAGCTTGATGAAAAGGATTGGGCTAAAGCCCGACTGCAAAGAAGATTCCTGCACCAATCCCCGGGCTAAAGCGCCGGGGCAATAAAGGTTAATCGAGCGATAATCAATAATTGCCCCGGCGCTTTAGCCCGGGGTTACATTGAAATCCTGCGCTTCTCGACAGGGCTTTAGCCCAATAGTTTATTCCTCAAACGCTTTAGCTCAGCGTCAATTCGTCGGCTTGGCCGGCACCGGGGCCGAAGCGTGGAAATCGGCCTGAATGCGGTGCATAAACTCGTCCAGCAGATTCAGAACGCGGGTGCGGTCCGGCGACTGCACAATCAGACCAACGTGGTATTCCTTCGTCATCCGCCACCAGATTTCCGGCTCCGAAAACACGGCAGAGTCCGGCCATTGCTGACGGGCCAGCGACACAATCAGGCCCGCATACTGCTGCTGTTCGCCCGGCAGCGAGTAGGATTCATTACGGGCAACGGCAGTTTCCAGACGCGCCCATTCGCGCCAGAGATTGATGCCCGACGAGGCTTCTACCATTTCGGCAATGTGTGCCCCGCCTACCCGGCAGGACGTTTCCAGAAAATAATATTGCCCGTCGTGGTCGCAGCGGATGTATTCGGAATGCGAGGCGCTGTATTGCATCCCAAAGGCCTTCATCACCTTATCGTTCAGCTTCTTCAGCTCTTTGGTTTCCGGCGAACCGAACGGCAGAACGCCCGTCCGGAACACGCCGCCACCGTGGGCTACCTCCATCGGCGTCGCCAGATACTGACTGGCGCGGGTAAAAATCTGCCGCGAATCCATCGAGAGCGCATCGACGTGATATACCCGGCCCGGTTTGAACTGTTCGATGAGGTAATTGTGCCGCAAATCGCCCAATGAGTGAATGTGGGCCCAGGCTTCTTCCAGCGAATGCACTTTTTTGATGCCGGTCGTGGAGGCTTCGGACCGGGGCTTTATCAGCCAGGGTGCTTCCGTGGAGCGGAGATATTGGGTGATAGTCTCATCATGAAACAGAGGACTGAAGGCCGGAACGCGCAAACCGGCATTGGCCGCCCGCATCCGCATTGCCAGTTTATCGCGAAAATAGCGGGCGGTGGTCTGCCCCATGCCGTCGATCCGGAAGGTTTCGCGGATGAGCGCCCCTTTTTCGACGTCGAAATCGTCCAGCGCCACCACCCGGTCGATTTTGCGTGAGCGCATGGCGTGGGCAAGGCCCATCAGCATCCGGTCCAGATTCTCGCTGGAATTGGCCTCCGTCGGCAGAAAAAACATTTCGTCGATAGACTCGTGGGGCCAGGGATGGTCCCGGAGTTTTTCGACGGTAAGCAGATAAACCGTATTACCCAGTTCTTTACAGGCTTTCAGGAAAGCTTCGCCTTTGAAGTAGGTCGCAATACACAAAAACGAAAGAGGGCGCATTTGTTCTTGATTTTGTTATCTCGAAAGATACAAAAACGCCTGAAAAATCATCAACCCAGTTTTTCCAGATACTCGATCAGCAGCCGGATGCCGTAGCCCGTGGCGTTTTTCTGGGTGCCGAACTCGGTATCACCGAACGCTACCCCGGCAATGTCCAGATGCGCCCAGGCCGGGTGGCTTTCCGTAAAGACTTCCAGAAATTTGGCTCCGTTGATGGCTCCCGTAAAGGGCTTTCCGTGGAAGTTTTTCACGTCGGCGACGTCGGATTTCAAGTCCTCCTTATACGCATCCCACAGCGGCAGCCGCCAGACTCGCTCACCGGTATGATCGGCGGCGGCGGAGAGGTCAGCGGCCAGCCTATCGTTATTAGTGAACAAACCAGCCGCCTGATATCCCAGTGCCGCAATACAGTTGCCAGTGAGCGTAGCCAGGTCGATAATCACGTCGGGCTGATAATTCCGCACCAGATAACCCAGCCCGTCGGCCAGGATGACCCGCCCTTCGGCGTCGGTATCGATGATTTCGATGGTTTTGCCCAGATACGAACCCACCACGTCGCCCGGCTTGGTCGATTTGCCGTCAGTGGAGTTCTCGGTGGTCGGAATGATGCCGATAAGGCGAATGGGCAGGGCCAGTCTGGCGGCGGCTTCGAGCGTTCCGAGCACGGCAGCGGCTCCGCCCATGTCGCTCTTCATCAGGTGCATGTTGGTGGATTGCTTGATGGACACGCCGCCCGTATCGAAGGTGACACCCTTCCCCACCAAACCAACCGTTTTCGGATTTTCGACGCCTTCGGGGACATATTCTGCTACAATGAAACGAGGTGGTTTTTCACTGCCCCGGCTCACGCTCAGAAGCGCCAGCAGGCCTTTATTCTCGATTTCGTTTTCGTCAAAAACCTGCACCGAATAGCCATATTTTCGGCCCGATGCGGTTGCCCAGTCGGCCAGCGTCTGCGGAAACACGTAGTTGGCCGGGGCATTCATCAAATCGAGAATTTCCCGATGCGTGGAAGCTATGACGTCAGCTTTTTCAACCGCCGACTGCACCGCCGGGTCAGAAACGATGAGTGTCAATCGCCCGTTTTCTCCGTAAAAATCGGAGACGTCGGTTTTATTGGTCTGATAGAGCCGCAAATCATAACCGCCCCAGCGAACGCCCAGCACCACCGCCTCGACCACCTCCGAACCAAAGCCCGTCAGGTCGATGCTGACCTGCGCTGACAACTTCGCTTTGTTCCGAAAAAAATACTCCCGGAACGCTTTAATCCAATCTGGAAGGGCAGGTTCCTTTCCCAGGCCCAGTAAAACGGTTTTCTGACCTTCCGGGCCATATGTCACCAGAACCTCTTTCGGCTCGGCCTTGAAATCCCGTTGAAAAACAGACGTTTCCAGCCCGACGCGTTCGGCCAGATCGGCCAGCGTATCGGACTGAATAACGGGAATAATCAGTGTATCGGTAGGCTCAGTAGACGTTTGAAGTGTAATCTGCATGAATGGCTGTCGGTTTTAATTCGGCTGCAAAGCTAACCGATTACGACATACCGAAGAACAACCATTCGACGGCCCGGGGAAACTCGCGGCCCCAGCGGGCTTCGTGGTGCTGGCCGCCGGGGTCTATCGATAGTTCTATCTGCATCGTCATCTCGTCGCAGCCCTGTTTCAGACATGCCTGCTGCAAACGCTGCAGATTCGGCACCATGTAGGACGACTCAGCCCCGCCGCCGTAGATATATACCTTCGTGTTCATCGACTTCCGGAAATGAATGGCATCGAAATAGATTTTCGGCGAAATCCAGAGCGAGGGCGAGAAAATCAGCAGCCGCCCGAACACGTCCGGGTGCATCAAGCCGCCATAGATGCTGATCAGCCCCCCCATCGAACTGCCGCCGATGCCCGTATGCTCGTGGTTGGGGATAGTCCGGTAGGTGGCATCGATATGCGGTTTCAGCGTTTCGGTGATAAACTTCAGATACTGACGGCCTTTGGCCTGCCCGAAGCGGGTCCGGTACAGCGAAAACTCCCGAATGCGCTCCTCTGCGCCGTGGTCGATGGAGACGATAATCACTTCGTGATGACCACGGGCGGCCAGCATCGCCATTTTCTGATCGGCGTTCCAGCTTCCAAACCCGACGCCCTCACCAAACAGGTTCTGCCCGTCGTGCAGATACAGCACCGGATAATGTTTTTCCGTTTCGTAGTAATCATACGGCAGCAAAACGTGAACCCGACGGGTTGTGTCGAGTTGTGGCATTTCAAAGGCTTCGCTCAGCAGTTCGACCCTGGGCAGAAACTCCGGGTTGAACGGCTGGCCGAACCAGCGCCAGTGCGGCACCACGTCCTGACGATACGTTTCGTCCGGTTGAATAAGCCGGTTCTGCGTTCCTTCGCCCGTAAAATCCAGTTCGACGTGGTCCCAGCCGCCCCGGTTGTATTTGTATTCGAGAACTTCGGGTCGGGGGAAGTTCTCCGGGAATTTATACGTATAGGTGGTAGGGCCGGTTCGCTGCATTTGGAGATTCTCCGAAGCCGGAATCCATTGGGAAAAATTGCCGGAAACAAAAACGGGCCGGTCATCGGCGACAGGCGTAGTCAGTTCCAGCGCTATAGGCATTGACATAAGACGTATTTAAAATCGATTGTATCCATAGAACAACAAAATATCCGACAAAAAAGATTGCCTGAACGACAAGATCACGAACCAACGGCCCCGCACCGGTCATAGGTCGGGCCGCCATGCGGAATCGGTTACGAGTTTAGACGCAGAAAAAGCTTATTGGTAACTTTTAATGAACTGAAAGATTGATTCAGCCAGTTCCGGTGTCGACCGCCGCCCGTCGAGCCAGTGAATACGCAGCCCATCCCGTTCCATCTTCCGGAAAAACGTCATCTGACGTTTGGCAAACTGATGAATGGCCGTTTCCAATCGAGCGGTCATGGTTTTATAGTCCAGTTCGCCCAGCAGATACTGCGTGATGAATTTGTATTCCAGGCCGTAAAAAATTAGTTTTTCCGCCGAAACGCCCTGTCGCATCAGCCCTTCCACCTCCCCGACCAGCCCGTTTTGCAGACGCTCATGCAGACGTCGGGTGATGCGCTCCCGGCGAAGGTCGGCGGGCAGATCGATACCAAAAATCAGCGCATCGGGCAGGGCGGCAACGGCGGGCAGTGACGTGTCCGGATGTTGGGTCAGATACGATGAAATTTCAATGGCCCGGATCAGGCGTTTGCGAGTCGACGTATCGGCTTTTTCGGAGTAGACAGAAGGGAATTGCTGAAATCGTTCCTGTAGTTCTTCATCCGTCAACGCCTGTAGTTCAGCCCGCACCGGTTCATCGACGGGAATAGCCGTAAACTGATGCCCCCGCAGCACCGCGTCCAGATAAAGCCCGGTTCCGCCGCACACAACCGGCACCCGTCCCCGCAACGCAATATCCGCAATGGCCCGCTGAAAATCCTGCTGGAAATCATAGACGTTATAGCTGCTTCCGGCGTCGACAATATCAATCAAATGATACGGAATCGCCTTTCCATCAAGTTGGTACTCAGCCAAATCCTTGCCTGTACCGATGTCCATACCGCGATACACCTGCCGGGAGTCGGCGCTGATGATTTCGCCGCCGACTCGACGGGCCACCTGCACCGCCAGCCGGGTTTTGCCGGAGGCCGTCGGGCCGAGAATGACGATGGGACGCTGCTTATCCGTTTGCATGTGTGTTCAGCACAAACTTGATACTGCCTGCATTATAGACCGGAATCAGCTCCGTTTTGTCGAGCTCTTCAGGTATTCGATGCGGATAATGCCGACTGTAGCCTGCGGGTTCCAGGTAAAATAGCTGCGGTTCGGTCACGCCCATTCGCGCAAAGCCCAGTTTTTCGTAGCTGCGCCCATCCGACCAGTCGCGGTCGGCATACGTCATGACATCGTCGGGCTGGTGTTCGGCGATGAACCCTTTCAGCAGTTTATCCAGGCCTCCAACAACCGTGCAGCCTAGTCGGCTGGCAAACCGCACCAGTTCCACCGAACGCGATGGCTGTCCGCTGCGCAGTACCGTGCGGGGATGCGCAAACGTCGCGACGGCAACCAGCAACTCTTCCTCTTCGGGTATGCCCTGACGATACGCATCTGACAACACTCGAAAATAACGCTTCGGCAGAAAGAGACCGTATTTGTATTTCGATTGCGTAACCACCTGTAAATGATTTTTTTCCAGAAATATCGCTGTCGTCGGGCGGTCGATGCGGCGTACCCTGGTCAGCCGGGCCGGTATCCGCTCCGACTGACCAGCCATTGCCCCAAGCCGGGAAGCCACAACGGCGGGTTTGTGCCGACAGACATCTTCCCAGAGGTGAATCAGCCGCAGATTCCGGGCCGCAACATCATCCGAGAGCCGCTGGAAAAAGCTGGAATGGTCACTCAGGCGGCAAAAGACGGCATAGGTCGCCAGATCGATACAATGCAGCAGCGTGTCGGTTCCGTCCAGTCTCCGAATGGGAAATACGTTCGCTGGATCGCCCTCCGCCGGGTATGGCGTGGTCGAAATTTGCGCTGTTTTTAGAAAGTTATCAAAAAAATGGGATGACACACTGTTGACTAGCAGCGATTGAGCTTCAGCTAATTTATCCTTAAAAACCTGAAATACGTCCTATTTTTTCCCAAATTGCCATTGCACGAATAACGGGTAGACCGTATATTTGCAATAGTATGCTTGCATACTATCATCCAATGACCAGAACCAGACGTTACAGCATACAAACAAAAAACCCTGCCGAAAAGCAGGGTTTGTGGGTGGTGATGGACGGAATCGAACCGCCGACACAAGGATTTTCAGTCCTTTGCTCTACCAACTGAGCTACATCACCGTTCGGTATTTGTTAAACGTGGGTGCAAAAATAGGGCAGTCAGAGCCGAGTTACAACCAATTGGTGAACTTTTTTTCAAAACAGGGCTATTTGGCTAAGAAATCGTCTGATAGTCAATAGCCTTCAGCACATACAAAAAATGCATTACGTACAACAATTCTTATTCATCATCGCCGTAGCCGTAACCAGCTACCTGATTACGCAGCGGGTAAAACTCATTAGCCGGGCTATTCGGCTGGGTCGCCCGGAAGACCGCAGCGCCAATCCCGGCGAACGGCTGAAAACGATGCTGCTGGTGGCGTTTGGACAGAAGAAGATGTTTGCCAATGTTCCGGTGGCGATCATGCACTTCGTCATTTACGTTGGGTTTATCATCATCAATCTCGAAATTCTGGAAATTATTCTGGACGGAGTTTTGGGTACCCACCGATTGTTTGCTCCGTTCATCGCTCCCGTTTACCCGTTTCTGATCAACGTTTTCGAGGCCCTGGCTATCGGCGTCATCGTGGTCTGCGTGGCATTTCTGCTGCGCCGCTACGTGTTGGGAGTCAGCCGATTCCAGCCAGAACGTCATGAAGAGATGCGGCCCCGCTGGCCGCGTCTGGATGCCGGACTGATTCTGACCTTCGAAATCATTCTGATGCTGGCTTTCCTGACCTGGAACGCCTCCGACAGTGTCCTCCGCGACCGGGGTGTCGGTTATTACGGTGATTTGAAAGGCGTCATCGGCGATTTCGCCTTCAGCCAGTATCTGAAACCACTTTTTACCGGCTTCAGCGATACGGCGCTGGTGGCATACGAACGGGCGGCGTGGTGGCTGCATATCCTGGGTATCATGTTTTTCGCCGTGTACGTCACCTACTCCAAGCACCTGCACATCGCCCTGGGCTTCCCGAACGTTTATTTCTCCGACCTGAAACCTAAAGGCGAAATGACGAACATGCCCGAAGTGACGAAGGAAGTGCAATTGATGCTCGGTCTGACGCCTTCGGATGCAACGGGAGGAAATGACAATGGCGAACAACCCGAAAATATTGGTCGTTTTGGCGCTAAAGACGTTACCGACCTGCGATGGATTAACCTCATGAATGCGTATAGCTGCACCGAGTGCGGACGCTGTACGGCGGAATGTCCGGCCAACATTACGGGCAAAAAGCTCTCACCGCGTAAAATCATGATGGACACCCGCGACCGGCTCGAAGACATTCAGCAAGGGTGGAAACAGCATGGTCCCGACCACAAAGATGAGAAATCGCTGCTGGGCGATTATATCACGGTCGAGGAAATCAACGCCTGCACCACCTGTCAGGCCTGCGTGAACGCCTGCCCCATCAATATCAATCCGCTGGACATCATTCTGCAACTGCGGCGCTACAAAGTAATGGAAGAAGCGCAGGCCCCGGCTTCGTGGAATGCCATGTTCAGCAACGTCGAAAACAACATGGCCCCCTGGAAATTCTCGCCCAGCGACCGCTTCAACTGGGCAGAGCAAATAAATGGAAAGTAGTTTTCAGTTGGTGGTTTTCTGTTTTCAGTAACGCAGGGCAGCGCTTCTGCGTCAGCAACGGAAAACTGTCAACGGGAAACGGAAAACTTCAAGAAAATGACGCAAGACATAAAGCAATACACCGTTCCGACGATGGCCGATATGATGGCCCGGGGCGAAGAACCTGAAATTTTGTTCTGGGTGGGCTGTGCCGGCTCGTTCGACGACCGCTACAAGCGCGTGACCATCGCCTTTGCCCGCATTCTGAATTTCGTCGGCATTAAGTTCGCCGTGCTGGGCACCGAGGAAAGCTGCACCGGCGACCCGGCCCGCCGGGCGGGCAACGAGTTTCTGTTTCAGATGCAGGCCGTATCGAATATTCAGGTGCTGAATGGCTATAACGTAAAGAAAATCGTGACGGCTTGCCCGCATTGCTTCAATACCATCAAAAATGAATATCCGGAATTAGGCGGCACCTACGAAGTCATTCACCACTCGACTTTTTTGCAGCAGCTTATCCATGAAGGCCGCGTGAAACCGTCGGACGGTCAGGCGTTTAAGGGCCGGAAAATTACCTACCACGATTCCTGCTATCTGGGTCGGGCCAACAAGATTTATGAGGCCCCACGTGAGGTATTACAGGCGCTGGATGTCGACCTGGCCGAAATGAAACGCTCACGGGCGACAGGCCTGTGCTGCGGGGCTGGTGGAGCGCAGTATTTCAAGGAGCCGGAACCGGGCAAAAAAGACGTGAACGTGGAGCGCACGGAAGAAGCCCTGGCTACCGGGGCCGATGTCATTGCCGTGGCATGTCCGTTCTGCATGACGATGATGTCCGACGGCGTGAAAAACAAGAATAAGGAAGACTCCGTCAAAGTCTATGACCTGTCGGAACTGGTTGCTCAGTCGCAGAGGTTATAAGCACTTACGAAAAAAATCTCTTCCGGGAACGTTCTTCATCAGGCCGGTCGTTTTTCGAAGGAAAACGTAGCTCTCCATGTGGATTGATTTTGATAAACTGCCCCATACGGCCCGAATCTGGATCTACCAGTCGAGCCGCCCGTTGACGGATGCCGAAGCGACGGCCATCGAGCAGGATATACAGCCCGCCGTGGCAAACTGGGCGGCTCATGGCGTTCCGCTGCTGGCCTCGGCGCAACTGATTCACCATCGGTTTCTGATTATCGGCGTCGACGAAGGGCATCATCCCCCCAGCGGTTGCTCCATCGATGCGTCGGTGCGGTGGGTGCGGGAAATTGGGATGGCCCTAAACACTGACTTCTTCGACCGCTCGGTGGCCTACGTGGCCCCGGACGGACTGGTGCATACGCTCCCGCTGGCGCACGTGAAAGCCGCCGTTGCCGATGGACAACTCACGCCCGAAACGACGATTTTTAATAATCTCACCGCGACCAAAGCCGAACTGGAGACCCATTGGCAAATCAAAGCCGGTGACTCATGGCTGAAACGATACTTCCAAAAACAAACGGTTTAATTTAAACGCAGAGAACGCAAAGGTTGAGCAGAGTTCGCAAAGTATTTCTCTGTGTTCTCTGCGTAAATCTCCGCATCCTCTGCGTTGAGCATTTCAACACTATGGCTGAGACCCTTCTTATTCCCCAGACCACCCATCGGCAGGAAATTTACGACAGCCTGCTGCCACAACTCGACGCCCTAACCGCTGGCGAGCCTGACCTGATTGCCAACCTCGCCAACATTACGGCGGCATTGAAGGAAGCGTTCGGGTTTTTCTGGGTTGGTTTTTATCTGAAAAAAGAGGAGCAGCTCGTTTTGGGGCCATTCCAGGGGCCGATTGCCTGCACCCGCATTGCCTTCGACAAAGGCGTTTGCGGAGCGAGCTATTCCCGGCGAGAAACCCTGCTGGTGCCCGACGTAGAGCAGTTTCCGGGTCATATTGCCTGTAGTTCCCTCTCCCGTTCGGAAGTGGTGGTGCCGGTTTTCGACAAAAATGGCGAGGTAGCGATGGTACTCGACGTGGACAGCGACCAACTGGATGATTTCAGTGAAGTCGACGTTCGGGAACTCCAGAAAGTGGCGGCGCTCATTACTCGTTTATTGTAAAATTGCCCGCAGCACCTCCCGCTTCCGGGCCGGTCCAGCATGCTTTTCAACCACAAAGCCAGCCGCTTTCAGATTGCGCTGGACATACCCTTTGGAACAGTAGGTGGTCAGTAAACCGCCCGGCTGCATAGTGCGGGCCAATTGCTCGAAAATTTCCCGTGTCCAGAGTTCGGGCTGACCTTCGGGCGCAAAAGCGTCGTAATAGACCAGATTAAACGGCAGTTCCACGGATGCCCGCCCCGACCGAAAATCCTGCAAACGGGTCTGATGTTTCGTTAACTGGAAATACGGCGAAAGCGGTACGTCGGCGCCTGCCGGGCCATCATGCCAGGGAGCGTCATGCAGAGCGTTCGTGTGGGTCGTCTTCAGCACTTCGTCAAAATTCAGTCGCCGGGCTTCGGCCATCGGCAGCGGATGCGTCTCAACCGCTGTATACCGAACCAGCCGTCCCCATTTTTCGGCCTCCAGCCAGGTCAGCAGCGCATTCAGGCCGGTACCGAATCCCATTTCAAACACCCGAATTTCATCAAAACGCCGAAACGCCTCCCACAGTCCCAGTTCGATGAACACCCGCCAGGATTCCTGCACCGCCCCGAATTGTGAATGATAATGCTGCCCGACCTGAGCATTCCAGACCGAGTGCGAACCGTCGGCGGTAATCACCAGACGAGAACTATCTTTATTTTCCGCGTCCATCCTAGTATCTTCGCAGCCTGCAGGATTAGCCTTGCTGGTTTTATAGTTTACGTATTATGATTCAACGGATTCAAACCATATTTCTCGCCCTGATTGCTGTCGCAATGGGCATCGTGCTGGGTTTTCCTATTTGGGAAAAAGTGGGCAGCAATAACGAATCGGCTCAATTGACTGCTCTCCAATTGACACATACGCAAGGGGTTACGACGTTTGTTACTCCTGTCTGGTATCTGGCTCTGCTGGGGGTGATTGTCATTGGCGTATCGATTTACACCATCTTTCAGTATCGTAACCGTGTCCTGCAGATGGGCATGTGCGCCATCAACGCCATTCTGCTGACAGCCATGATGGGTGTTGTGCTCTATTCGACGCTCTACAAGGGCAAAGAGTTCTTCAACCCGACGGATCAGGGGAATTTTACTACCGGTTTTTACGCTCTCGTCGCTGCCCTGATTTTCAACATGTTCGCCAATCGGTTCATCCGCCGCGACGAGAAACTGGTGCAGGAGTCGAACCGGCTGCGGTGAATTAATGGATAATGAACAATGGATAATGAAATGCGTAGCTGATGAACCAGTCAGAGCCAGGTTTTCATTATTTTATTCATTATCCATTGTTCATTATCCATTTACACCAAACCTTCCTTCAGCAAATCGTGCAGATGGATGAAGCCCCTGACCCGGTTTTCCTCCGTGACGACGAGTTGGGTAATGCTGCGTTCCTGCATGATTTTCAGCGCCTCGGAGGCGTATTCGTCCGGACCGATGCTCACGGGCGAAGGCGTCATGAGGTCACGGGCGTATAGACCTGTCAGTTCACCATGCCGGTTGAGCATCCGACGGAGGTCACCGTCGGTAATGATACCGAGAAGGTTTTCGTCTTCATCAACGACCGCCGTACAGCCCAGGCGTCTGGAGGTCATTTCCAGAATAACGTCATGGACACTGGCTTCCGGACCAACGCAGGGCCGGGCGTTATGCGGATAAATATCACTAACTTTCAGGTACAGCCGTTTGCCGAGCGAACCGCCGGGATGATACCGGGCGAAATCGTGGCGGGTAAACCCCCTGGCTTCCAGCAGGCTAACGGCCAGAGCATCGCCCAGCGCCAGGGTCACGGTCGTACTGGTGGTGGGGGCCAGGTCGAGCGGATCGGCCTCGCGGTCGCAGGGGACTTTGAGAATAAAGTCGGCATGGGTTCCCAGGTAGGAATCCGTCTGACTGATGAGCGCAATCAGCGTAACACCCGTTCGGCGGAGAAGCGGAATCAATACCTTAATTTCAGGTGTACTGCCGCTTTTGGAAATGCAGATGACCACGTCGTCGGACTGAATCATGCCCAAATCGCCGTGGATGGCATCGGCAGCGTGCATAAACAGGGCGGGTGTGCCGGTAGAGTTGAGCGTAGCAACGATTTTTTGTCCGATAATGGCGCTTTTGCCGATTCCGGTTACCACAACGCGCCCGGAACTTTGCAGAATCGTTTCAACGATTTGTTCAAACTGCTCGTCGATACTGTCAATTGCCTGACGGATGGCGGCCGACTCTGTTAGCAGAACTTCTCTGGCCGTTAACTGAATATTTTTTTTTACTAATTTCAACGTTGCTTTTGTCAACCGGTTTTTCCCTATTTTTATACAGCAAAGATACAGGGAAAACAGGACAGTAACCTCCGAGCCATAAAATGATAAGCCAACAGGTAGACCAGTCGATACAGGTCGTTTTAAAGGAAAGACTTAAGGAAATATTCGGATTCAGCCAGTTTCGGGGTGAACAGGAGGCAATCATCCACAGCATTCTGGCCGGGCACAACACGTTTGTCATCATGCCGACGGGGGCCGGGAAGTCGCTCTGCTATCAGCTTCCGGCGCTGGTGTCGGACGGAACGGCGGTCGTGATTTCGCCGCTGATTGCCCTGATGAAGAACCAGGTCGACCAACTCAACGCATTCGGTGTGAATGCCCAGTTCCTGAATTCGACGCTTACCAAAGGAGAAATCAACAAAGTAAAACGCGATACGCTCGACGGCTCCCTCAAACTTCTCTATATCGCTCCGGAGTCGCTCACAAAGGAGGACAATCTCGATTTCCTGAAAAAAGCGTCCATCAGTTTTGTGGCAATCGATGAAGCGCACTGTATTTCGGAATGGGGACACGATTTCCGGCCCGAATACCGCAAAATACGGGGCATCGTCGACAATATCGGCAATCTGCCGGTTATCGCCCTGACCGCTACAGCCACCCCGAAAGTGCAGCAGGATATTCAGAAAAACCTGCAGATGGAAGACGCCTGTATCTTTAAAACTTCCTTTAACCGCAAAAACCTGTATTACGAAATCCGGCCCAAGCACGACGAGAAGAAACAGCTTATCAAGTTCATAAAAAATAATAAAGGCAAATCGGGTATCGTCTATTGCCTCAGCCGCAAGTCGGTGGAGGAGATTGCCGAACTGCTCAACGTCAACGACATCAAAGCCCTCCCCTATCATGCTGGTCTGGACCCGCAGACGCGCATGTATAATCAGGATGCCTTTTTGAATGAAGAAGTGGACGTTATCGTGGCAACCATCGCCTTCGGCATGGGCATCGACAAGCCCGACGTCCGGTTCGTCATCCACTATGACTCCCCCAAATCGCTGGAAGGCTATTACCAGGAAACCGGGCGGGCAGGCCGCGATGGGCTGGAAGGAAACTGCATCATGTTCTACAGCTACGACGATATTGTCAAGCTGGAAAAATTCAACAAGGACAAGTCGGTTACCGAGCGCGATAATGCCCGTCACCTGCTGATGGAAATGGTAGCCTATGCCAATCTGGGTATGTGTCGTCGGCGGCAGCTACTGAGCTATTTCGGCGAATACATGGACAAGGATTGCGGTCACTGCGACAACTGCCAGAAACACACGGAGCGTTTCAAGGTGCAGGACGAAGCCGTGCTAACGCTGCAGACTGTGCTACAGACCGACCAGCGGTTCGACGCCGACCACCTGTCCGACGTGCTGACGGCGACCGACAATCAGTATGTCACCAGCTACGAACACGATAAGCTGTCGGTGTATGGCCGGGGCCGTGAGTTCAACGAGAGTCGTGACTTCTGGTGCTCGCTTATCCGGCAGGTGACGATCCTGGGTTATCTGGAGAAGGACATCGATAACTACGGCGTGCTGAAGCTGACGCGGAAAGGACTCAACTATATCGAAGACCCTTACCCGATTACACTCTCGAAAGATCATAATTACGATATCGATGAGGACCTGAAGAGCGACGATGAGGACAAGGATACTTCGTCAGGCGGCAACGCTTACGATGAAGCGCTGCTGGGTCTGCTGAAGGCCATGCGTAAGAAGGTCGCCAAGGAAAAAGGGCTTCCGCCTTATGTTATTTTCCAGGATCCGTCGCTGGAGGAAATGGCAACCACCTACCCCACCACCAAAGAAGAAATGGCGCAGATCAACGGCGTCGGGATGGGGAAGGTCGCCAAATTCGGCAGGCCATTCATTGAACTTATTGCCAAATACGTCGAGGAAAACGACATCGAGACGGCAAAGGACGTGGTCGTCAAATCGATGGTCAACAAATCGAAAGTCAAAATTTACATCATACAGCAGATTGATCGAAAGGTCGACCTGGAGGAGATCGCCGAGTCGAAGGATCTGTCGATGGAGGACCTTATCGAAGAAATCGAACATATCTGTTACTCAGGAACGCGCCTGAATCTGGATTACTACATCAACCAGATTATGGACGGCGACCGGCAGGATGATATTTACGATTACTTCATGAATGCCGAGACCGACAACATTGCCGTAGCCCTGCGTGCCTTTGCCGGCGACGACATTACGGAGGAAGAGTTGCGGCTGATGCGTATCAAATTCTTGTCTGAAGTAGCTAATTAATGTAAGGAGGGAAGCAGGAAGGGAGAAAAGGAGAAGGGAAATAATCGCCATTTTTCCTCTCCTCCTTTCCTCCCTTCCTGCTTCCCTCCCTTAAAATATGAATATACTACTACTTGGTGCGGGAGGCCGCGAACATGCATTTGCGTGGAAGGTATCCCAGAGTCCTTTGTGTGATGCCTTGTTTGTTGCCCCCGGCAATGCCGGAACACAGCAGATTGCCACCAACCTGCCGTTTGCCGTAACGGATTTCGAAGCAATTGCCAAAGCCATTCGAAAATACCGAATCGATTTGCTGATTATTGGCCCGGAGGACCCGCTCGTCAAGGGACTGGTCGATTTTCTTCGGTCGAAGAAGTCGCTGACCGGGCTGCGGATCATCGGTCCGGATCAGCAGGGCGCACAACTGGAGGGCAGCAAGGATTTCTCCAAACAGTTTATGCAGCGGCATGGCATTCCAACAGCCGCCTCCCGTACGTTTACGCACGATAACCTTCAGGAGGGACTTGCCTACCTCGAATCCCATTCGCTGCCTATCGTTCTGAAAGCCGACGGTCTGGCGGCAGGTAAGGGCGTCATTATCACCGAAAACATCGAGGAGGCGCAGACCGTTTTACGGCTGATGCTGAGCGGCGAAAAGTTTGGCGAAGCGGGCAGCAAAGTAGTTGTCGAGCAGTATCTGCGGGGCATCGAACTATCGGTTTTTGTGCTGACCGATGGCATCAATTACAAAATTCTGCCCGAAGCAAAAGATTACAAACGCATCGGCGAAGGCGATACCGGCCCCAATACCGGCGGCATGGGTGCCGTTTCGCCCGTGAAGTTTGCGACGAATACTTTCCTGAAAAAAGTAGAGGAGAAAGTAGTGAAACCCACACTGGCCGGATTACAACAGGATGGCATTCGTTACCAGGGCTTCATTTTTGTGGGCTTGATGAATGTAAAAGGCGAGCCTTTCGTTATTGAATATAACGCCCGGATGGGCGATCCGGAAACGGAAGTGGTTTTGCCCCGGATCCAGACCGACCTGGTGGAACTGCTGACAGCGACGGCGGACGGCGAACTGAACAAAATCGACCTTCAGGTATCACCACAAACCGCCGTTACGACGGTTGTGGTGGCGGGTGGTTATCCGGATGCCTACGAAAAGGGCAAGGAAATTGCAGAAATGGATGCGCTGGACGACGTTACGGCCTTCCATGCGGGCACAGCGCCCGCACAAAATGGTCACGTGCTGACGAACGGAGGACGGGTGCTGGCGCTGACGGCCCTGGCAAATTCGCTCGAAAACGCCGTGACAAAATCCCAGAAGGCTGCCCGAACGGTGCAGTTTGAGGGAAAATATTACCGGAAAGACATCGGGCTTGACCTGATCCGGTATCAGGACTAGAGTTAAGAATCTGGAAATGAACCCATAGACGTTAGTAACCTTACAACCTGAATTACACTAACACGAAACGTTCTTATATTCTTGATTCTTAACTCATAACGATAAAAAGTTATGGGATGTAAATCATGTACGACCGGCGGCTGCGGCACCCGGCGTGGCGACGGAGCCGTAGCAACGCCGGGATGCAAAAACAACGGTGCCTGCGGGACCGGCGGCTGCAATAAAATGAATGTATTCGACTGGCTGAGCAACATGGAAGCTCCCTCCATGCAGCGGTATGACGCAGCGGTGGAAGTGAAATTTAAAGGAGGGCGAAAAGAGTATTACCGCAATCCCCACCAGATTGAACTCACGACGGGCGATTTTGTGGTAGTCGAAATGCAGACAGGTTATCATATCGGCTGCGTATCGCTGCAAGGAGAACTGGTTCGTCTCCAGATGCTGAAAAAAAATATTCATCAGCACGATGACCTCCGGGTAATTCAGCGCTTGGCATCGCAGAAAGACCTCGAAAAACATGAACAGGCCATTGCCCGCGACCTCCCGGCCATGTACCGGTCCCGCGAAATTGTGAAGGACCTCGGCCTGAACATGAAACTTTCGGACGTAGAGTTCCAGTCGGACAACACCAAGGCGACGTTCTATTATTCGTCTGAAGAACGGGTCGACTTTCGGGAGCTTATCAAACTGCTGGCAAACGAGTTTAAAGTCCGCATCGAGATGCGGCAGATCAGTCTGCGCCAGGAAGCCGGACGCCTGGGCGGCATTGGCTCCTGTGGCCGCGAACTCTGCTGCTCGACCTGGCTGACCGATTTCAAAAACATTACAACCTCGGCGGCCCGCTACCAGAATCTGTCGCTCAACCCCACCAAACTGTCGGGGCAGTGCGGACGTCTGAAATGCTGCCTGAACTATGAGCTGGAGACCTATATAGACGCCCTCCGGGACATTCCGCAGGTAGAAAAGCCCCTGGAAACGCAGAAAGGCCGGGCCTCGCTCCAGAAAACCGACATTTTCCGGCGAATTATGTGGTTCGGCTACGGCACTGAGAGTACATGGTATCCCCTGCCGGTTGAACGGGTGATGCAGATTATCGAACTGAATAAACAGGGAGTTATTCCGGAGTCATTCGATTTGCTGGAGCCAGTTGCCGAACGTAAAGAAGCAGCCAGAGGCCTCTCGCTGAACAGCGACCTCGAAAAGCTGGATAAGAAGTTTAGTGTTCGGACCGACAAGAAAAAGAAGAAGAAAAAGAAACGTCCGGAGGGCAGCGGTCAGGGGCAGCCAACTCCCGTTCAGGCAGCGCCCAAAAACAAGCCGCCCCGCAACGGTTCGCCCAAAAACAGACCATCCGGTCCGGGACCATCCAGTCCGGGACCACAATAGGCTGAAACCAGCGAAGCCCGACCATATGGCCGGGCTTCGCTGGTTAAATAGGGCTGTTATTTTTCAGCAAGCGCTTTTTCCAATACAGCAATGAGCGGTTTGCCATTGTCTTCGCTGGCCCGGGGCGGATTGACGGCGTAGAACCGCCCAGCCCGGTCGATGACAAAATAGGAGGGTATGCCGTTAATGTCGTACGATTTGGCTACCGGATCGCCGAAGCCACCGGGCGCAATGACGTGCAACCCTTTAATATCATGCTGCTTTATGGCGGCCAGCCACTTATCGCGGTGTTTTTCCTGATCAAGCGAAAGATACAGAAACACGATGTCCGGGTTATTGGCAAAATGTGCCTTCACCACTTTTGAAGGCTTCATTTCGCTAATGCAAGGCCCGCACCAGTGCGCCCAGAAATCGATGTAAACCACTTTTCCCTTGAAATCCGCCAGACTTACTTTGTTGCCCTGCTCGGTCAGCAGGGTGAACGGGAAGGCCGGGCGGCCCTTGCTCATTGCCAGTTTGGTCGTGTACTTCTTTTCCAGTAGTGATTTGTATTCACTGTTGGGATAAACTCGATTGAATTCGTCATACGATTGCTGGATGTCGGGTGTAATACCGTAGTAGGCCAGGCTTCCGGATACCCCGTCAGCCCATTGCCGTTCCAGCATTTTGCCCTGATATGATAACCGGGTCATTGCTACTTGTTCGGCGGACTTGAGCGGCCCCCGGCGCATGGCTTTCAGCATATCGTTTGTCGCCACCCAATTCAACTGGGTCAGATAGCCAACGTAGTTGTCGGCCAAAGCTGTCGTATCGTTCTGAGTGGGCATCGAGTCCATGAACTGGCGCAGGACGGGTGATAGCGAAGCCAGTGTGGGTGGGCTGCTGGCAGAAGCGTTGCTGAACAGCGCACCGAGCCGATAATTGGCTACCATACCTTTCGTGTCTGCGTACCAGACGGTATAGAAAAACGGGCTGACTTTCGGGCGGTACTGCTCCAGGAGTTGCAGTTTAACGCGCTCAATGGTATCCAGAAAGGCGTACTGCTGCTCGATGGGCAACTGCCTGTTGCCGTAGGCCCGCTCGCCCCATTTGCGCTTTATGTCCGATTCGACGTAGTCGGCGACGTAATAATTAAATTTGTCAGCGTTTTTGCCCGTGAAGCGCAGCGTCTCCCAGAATTTCTTCGCATCCACGGTCATCACCACGTCGTCGCCGGGCTCCAGAATCCACGTGTCGAAACCATTCTCCGATTCTTCACTCCCATGCTTGAAACTTACCCTTGCTAGTTGCCCTATGTTGGTTTTCAGCTCGAACGAGTGAGCCTTATCGAGCCGCAGTTCAATCGTCTCACCCGGATAATCGAGCGGATTTTTCTGCACCCGGAACGTTACCGTTTCAGCGAGTGGATTGGTGATTGTTCCCCGAATAGTGACGTTGGTTTGCGCCCAGGCCGACCCTGTCAATAGCAGACAGAACAGAATTCGAAAAGTATGCATGAGAATAGGTTTGAATTGGTAAAAAATACTTAACGAATAATTCAGCCCATGAATGTGCAGCAGGCTCAAAAATCCCCGGAGTAGAACGGACTGAAGACGTAGTAGCTGCTGTCGCGCTGCGCCCGGTTGGGCGATGTTTGTATGACGAGCACGAACCGGCTGGGCCGCTCCGGGTCGGTACGCATCCATTCTTTATAGGGTCTTTCGCGGGAATAGAGTTTATCGACCTCCCGGACGTGAATCTGCATGACCGCATCGGGTGACGCCGGTTGTCCGTTGATGAAAACGGTTAAATCCGTCAGAAACTCGTCATAAATTTGTAGATGATTGTCTTTTGTCCGGAAAACAAAAGGGGTCTTTTTCTGAAAAAAAGTGGCCTCCAGCAATTCATTCATCGAAAAGGTATACGATTGACCGAATGGATTATTGGTCTGCATCGAAGCCTGAAGCAGCAAAAACAGGTTCTGCCGCTCCGGGTCGGCCCGGCGATAATTTGTGCCGGTCTCAATCAACAGCCGATAGGTAGTCGGGTCTGCGGCATCCTCCGTTCCCGGAAAGGCGTCCGGTTTTTTCAAAACAAATAGCTCCTTTATATTGAAGGGAGTCACCAGGTCTACTGCCGCCGGTGGGGCTTCTTTGCCGTTGATGAACACCCGCGTTCTGGCTTTATATTGCTCTTTAAGCAGAAGATGATCATCGATCAGAGCAACAATTAATTCATGATCATTTTGATGGTGCAGCCAGGACTCATTCCGGTTCTGGAAAAACCGCACGACAGACTGCCATACGGGGTCTTCTTCCAGTTGAACAACCAGCCGCCGGGTCGGGTTAGCTGGTGCTAAAAAGCCGCGTTCGACGGGTTTCTCGTCGGATTTCCAGTTCTGGCAAGCCATGACCAGCCCAATCGTCGCCAGCCACATGAGGGCGTAGCGCCACCAGCCCCTGTCGCTGTCGGATTCGTTCAGCCGCTGAATCCGCTCTTTCAGATTATGGCGGTCAAAGTGGTTTGTGAAGGGGTACGTCATACGGTGCAGATATTATTCGTCGGAAAGCGAACGGGGATAGTAAGGCTGACTACCCTGAATAATGGCGTAGTTATCGCGGATATAGTCGTTTAACCGGCGGGTCAACACCACCAGACCGCGACGTGCCCGTTCGTCGCCAAGGCGGGTAACGGCGGCCTGACCTTTATATACCGCCACTTTTTTCAGATCCAGCACTGGGATGTGTCGTAGCTGATTCCGGTCAATCTCCCGGCCATCATAGATTATAACGGCATTTTTGTATTGCTGATACAGATCCAGATGATGGTCCTCCGTGATACGTACTATCGTGCTTCTCAGGCCATAATAATTGCTTTCAATGAAGTCATTCAGGTAAAATACTTCATATAAACCAAACTGGAGGTTGGCGTTGCTCACCACTTCATTCGTCATGTCGGGGGTTCCACCCGGTGCGAGCGTATGTGTTTCGTCCTGGAGGGCCAGTTCACGCAGGGTGCCGGGAAAGCGCTTGTCCACCAACCCTACTGTACATTCCCCTTCTGAGCATCGAAAACCCACCGGCAGAATGGGTTGTCTGCCGTAAGGCACGCCAGCGTCGAAGGATAATAGCTGACGGCTTTGAGGCGACCATAGGGTCACTTTAGCCTGACGAATAAACTTTCCATCCTCCGTGTACTGAATATTCTGCACATAGAATTTTATGTTCTCACGACCAAGACGCTGCTGTAGCTGCCTGATTTCGACAGAGGACATACGCGAACTAAGCACCCAGTAAACCTCGTTGGGACTTGTTGCCATGTACATTCCCTGCTGAACCACAGGCCATTCGCGAAGCCATAGAATCACTGTCAGAAGAATTAGAAGAAAACCGCCCATCCTCAACTGCATCTGAGGCGAAGGTTTTTCATTCATTGTACGCAGCCTCGCCTTTAGATTCCCCGGACCAAAGGAATTGACTAGTTCTGTTTTCTGCCCTCCGGCCATCAGGCTGGTTTTCAGCAGATGGTATTGATACTGCCTGCGGTCGATGCCCTCGTCTAGCACGTCGCGGTCGGTGATGAACTCCAGATTCTGCTGCACCAGCCGCCCATGCCACCACGCAAACGGATTGAACCAGAAAACGATCTGAACAATCTCCGCCGCCACCCGGTCGAGGCTATGCCACTGACGGCAGTGTATCTGTTCATGAACAAGAATCTGGTTCAGTTCCTCCGCGCTGTACCGACCGGAATCCAGTACGATCCAGTTAAAAAAAGAAAAAGGGGCGCTGACGTTTGTATTCTCAATGAGCCAGAGGCCGTCTTCCCGCCTCCGCCACGACCCCGCGATGAGCCGCCCCAGCGAGGCCAGTTGCAGCAGAAAACGCAGCAACAGCAGGATGACGCCCGCTACGTAAGCCCGCGCCAGATACTGCCGCCAGCCAGGCATGGCTTCGGCGGTTCGTTTCACCGACACAGAAGGCCGCGTTTTTTCGGGAGAACCGACCTGTGTTGCCGCAATGGGTTCCGGAATCGGTTCGGCGGGAGTAGTCTGCTGTACGAACTGATGAACCGGCGCTATCCAGCCCGGAGCCACCCAGCCCGTCGGTAATTGAATCTCAGGCAGTTTCACGAGCGGCAGCGCCACTGCAAGGATCATATTCAGCCAAAGCAGACGTCGATTCATACCGAACCAGGTCGTCCGGCGAAGCAGCAGGTGATAAAAAAACGTTAGAACGGCCAGAATCAGACTCGACTGGATCAGATAAGACAACCCGTTCATGACTTGTTTCCTTTCTCAATCAAATCGATGATTTCCCGTAACTCATCTGCCGAAATTTTTTCCTTCTGAGCAAAGTAGCTCACCAGATTTTTGTAGGAATTATCGAAGTAATCGGAAACTACTTTTTTCAGCACAAACCGATTCTGATATTCCTCTTTGCTGATGACAGGGTAATATTCGTGGGTATTCCCGTAAGCCCGATGGCCCACGTACCCTTTCTCCTCCAGGTTTCGCACAATGGTCGAAACTGTATTGTAGTGTAGAGGCGGGTTGGTGAAATGAGGCAGCATGTCCTTTACGTAGGTCTGCTCCAGTTTCCATAACACCTGCATCACTTCCTCTTCTTTAGCCGTCAATTTTTCCATCTGCCTGTTAATACGATTGATGCGCCAATGTAAAACGATTTTTATAGTTTACAAACTATTTTAATCGTTTTTCGGGGTATACCAGCCACCAGCCGCATCGGCCCGGTACTTTATGCTACCCGTTTTCCTGGGTAATTACGGCCTGAGGCTGTGGAAACCACACAATTGGTAACTTCGGGCGGGGATCGTAGATTTGTAAAAACATGCCCGGACGAATGAGATTTCATGCAGGCTGGCTTATCGGCTTTTTTCTGATCGGTTGCTTTGGCTGCGACTCCAACGCAGTATATAAGGAGATTACCGACATTGAAGACGGTGCGTGGTCGGTCAACTATACGCCTTCGTATACTTTCACGATTGAGGATACCACGGCAACGTATTCACTGTATTACAATATTCGGAACACGCTCTCGTATCCGTATTACAATCTGTACATACGGCGCTACCTGCTCGATGCCCGCAATAGGCCCATCGACTCGCGGCTGGACGAACTGATTCTGTTCGACCGCAAAACCGGCAAACCACTGGGCGATGGGCTGGGCGATCTGTTCGATCATAAAATTAAGGTTGTCAGTGGATTTCGTTTCCCCCGCCGGGGTACGTACTCGGTTCGGCTGCGTCAGTATATGCGCCAGAATCCCCTGCCCGAAGTATTGAGCGTTGGTATTAGTGTTGAGAAAGAAGGTTGAATGAAGATGTTTCTGCCCCTGTTTCCGCTTAATCTGATTGTCTATCCCGGTGAGGATTTAAATCTGCATATTTTCGAACAGCGCTACCGGCAGCTCATCAATGAATGTCTGCAGAATCAGACCCTGTTCGGAATTCCGGCGTTTATCAACAATAAAATGCCCGGATATGGCACCGAAATGCAGGTAACGGCCCTGCATAAGCGCTACAGCGATGGACGCATGGACGTCAGGACGAAGGGTCAGCGCATTTTCCGGCTCATCAATTTTGAAAACCCCGCTCCAGAAAAACTGTACGCGGGCGGCGAAGTAGAAATCGTGGACGTACCGATTGAAACGGGTACTCGACAGAAACAACTCCAGAAACGGGTGCTCCAGCTCTATGAACTGTTGAAACTCCAGCCCGACATCGATTTTAAAGGACCGCTGTTGTCGTACCGGATCGCCCATAAAATCGGGCTGTCGGTCGACGAGGAATACGAACTGTTGACGATTGACAACGAAACCGAACGACAGGAGCACCTGCTACGGCACCTGGAACACGTCATTCCGGTGGTGTCGGAGATGGAGCGTACCAAAGACCGTATCCACATGAACGGTCACTTCAAAAACCTCGACCCGCTGAATTTTTAAAGAGTGAAAGAGCGAATGAGTGAAAGGGCGCTCCGCCGCCGCAGTGAACTGATGAGAGATGAATGTCTTTCACTCTTTCACTCTTTCGCTCTTTCGTTCCGGGATGAATTTCTTTACCTGCTGCGGTAGTTTTCGCTTGATTTCATCTACGCTAACGGTAACCGTTCGGGGGCGCTCGGCTTCGCCCAGCAGAAAACCGAAGGGCCTGAGCGGCTCGACGGCATCAAAAATGACTTTGATAATGGCGGTCAGGGGCAGCGCCAGAATCAGGCCCGAAATGCCCCACAACTGACCCCACAGCAGCAGGACGATGATGGCTGCCAGCGGATTGACGCTGACTTTCGAGCCAACGATGTAGGGTGTAATGAAATTCCCCTCCAGCACCTGCACAAACAAAAATACGCCTAACACGCCCAGGGCCACCAGCGGATTGTCGTGGGTCATGAGTGTATACAGCGTCGGCAGAACCGACCCAATCAGAATGCCGATATACGGAATCAGGATCATAACGGCCCCGAAGAATCCGAAAAAAACGGCATATTCGACTTTCAGAATGATCAGCCCAACCGTGTTCAGTACGCCGACGATGAAAATAACCGAAACCAGCCCGATCATGTAGTCCCGGACAATGTCGTAAATCCGGAAAAATACGATGTTCAGTTTGGCTTTTTTAGTACTGGCAAACAGTTTGTAAAGAAACGCCCGGAAGAAGTCGCGGTATAGCAGCAGGAAGAACACATATAAAGGCACCAGGGAAATGGTCGAGAGCGTGTTGGTCGTTGCCAGCAGCGTTGTGGTCAGAATGACGCCCCCGCTCTGCAGAACCTGCCCCATATATTTACGGGCTTCGGTTACCTGCCGACTTTTGTTGATATTCAGGGTTCTCTCGGCAAAATCGCGTAGTTTGTCCAGTATCTGGTTACCGCGTTCTATAAGCCGGGGGGCTTCGTCGGTGAACGCCGCAATCTGAAGCGAAACCAGGTAAAAAAGCAGGATTAGAACACCGATGAGCAGGATAATGCACAGCACAATGGACACCACCCGCGATACGCCCCACCGTTCAAGCCGCCGATTGACCGGATAGAGGAGTATGGCAATGATGATCGAAAACACAACGGGCACAATCACGTCCTGCAGCACATAAAGCCCCGTGATGATGAGTCCGATGGCGAACAGAATGCAGGCCAGCCGGATGGAGAAAGGGACACTGAGTTCCGTTAATTTATTGTCTGTCAATCGCATAACTCATTCGTAAAATGATGGCCCTGCTGACCTTTCTGTTTTCTGTTAAAGTAGCCTTCTGCTCCTGTCGGCCCGAGGTCCGGCACAGTGGCTTTCAGCGCAGCCGATCCGAGTATCGCATCGAACGAACCGGGCGGCTGCCCCGGTTTGTCAACGAAAGTTCCGGTCTTGTTTTTCTGCCCCGGCCAGACGGATCGGGTACGTTTCTTACTCATAACGACAGCGGCGGTCAGCCCACCCTGTACGAAATACGGCCCGACGGCACGTTCGTCGATTCGCTTCGGCTGCCCGGCACGACCAACGTCGACTGGGAAGCACTGACCCTGCGGGACACGTCGACGGTGTTTTTGGGCGACATTGGCAATAACGCCAATATCCGGCAGGAGTTAAGCATCTACCGCGTGAATCGCCGCCGCCCGCAGCAGGCCGAAATCCTTCGCTTTCGTTATGTCGATCAGCAGGCTTTTCCCCCGCCGAAAGATACGCGGAATTTCGACAGCGAAGCACTTTTTCAGGCAGGCGACTCGCTTTTCCTGCTAACCAAAAATCGGTCCCGCCGACCCGTCCGGCTCTACGGAATGCCCGTCCGGCCCGGTCAGTACGCCCTGACGCCGCTCGACAGCATTTTCCTGAAAAGCATGGTTACCGATGCAGCCCTCAGTCCGGACGGAAAACGACTGGCCGTGCTGACCTACGGAAAGATATTTCTGTTCGACCTCACCAGCGGAGCGCCCTTATTAAGCCAGCCCCGGGAGTGCATCCGGCTGCCCCGTGGTCAGACCGAGGGCATCAGTTTCGTCAATAACACGGACCTAGCCATGACCAACGAGCGCGGAAGGCTATTTCTGATCATAAGAAAAAAGTATTAAGTTTTTGTTAACAAGGTCATATTTCGTTAAAACACCTCACCGAGTTTGTAATTTCGGGACACAAACCAACTTCAGTAGCCAGATGAGCGCTGCCAAAGCCTCGCAACAACCTCACCGCGTTCTTATTGTCGATGATGACCCGGACATTGTAGAATTGCTGCAATACAATCTTGAAAAAGAAGGCTACGACGTTCGCACCGCCCCCGACGGGCGACGCGCTATCGAGACTGCCCGGGGTTTTGTTCCTGAATTAGTGCTTCTGGACATCATGATGCCGCAGCAGGACGGCATTGAAACAGGCCGACAACTGCGCGACATGCCCGAACTGCGTCAGACCTATATTCTCTATCTGACGGCGCGTTCGGAGGAATATTCTGAAGTAGCGGCATTCGAAATCGGTGCCGACGACTACCTCACCAAGCCCATTAAACCCAGGGCCCTGATGAGCCGTATCAACGCTCTGTTCCGGCGGGAAGCCCAGAAGGCCGATCCCGGCGATCAGCTTGAAGTCAACGGCCTGACTATCAGCCGTAAGAATTACACCGTTACCCTGGACGACAAATCGGTCGTTCTGCCCAAGAAAGAATTTGAACTCCTGTTTTTTCTGGCCCAGTCGCCCAACAAGGTGTTCAGCCGGGAAGAACTCCTGCAAAAAATCTGGGGTGCCGACATCTACGTACTCGAACGCACGGTGGACGTTCATATCCGCAAACTCCGCGAAAAAATCGGCGAGGGTTACATCAAGACCCTCAAAGGCGTGGGTTATATGTTTACCGATACGCCGGAATAAAGAGTGAAAGGGCGAGAGAGTGAAAGAGTGATCTGCCGCTGCGGTGAATAAGCGAAAGGGAGAGCAGGCGATCCTGCTTTTTTCTGCCACCCTTTCACTCTTTCACCCTTTCACTCTTTATCTTTACCGCATGTCCCTGAGTCCCCGGATTATTGCGTTTCTGCTGGCCTGTCTGATTTCGGCCATTACCGTGGCGTTTCTGACGTTTGTGGAGGGCGTTACCAGCAATATGCTCTTTGTGGTGGGCGTCTCCTCGTTTATCGTTTCCTTTTTTCTGGTTCTGTACGCCATCGAGCTGCTGGTCTACCGCGAGGTGAACAAAATGTACAAGACCATTCATAAACTCCGTATCCGCGATTTCAATATTTCCCGCAAATCCATCATCAAGAACAGCAACCCGTTCAAAAAGCTGAACGACGAAATTTTCGTTTACGTGGCCCGCAAACAGAAAGAGATCGAGGAACTGCGGCGGCTGGAACAGTTTCGGCGGGAGTTTCTGGCCGATGTCTCGCACGAACTGAAAACGCCTGTTTTTGCGGCGCAGGGCTTCATTCATACGCTCATCGACGGAGCCATCGATGACGAAAAAGTCCGGGATAAGTTTCTGTCAAAAGCCGCCAAAAGTCTCGACGGACTGGATGCGCTGGTGAAAGACCTGGTGGCGCTTTCGCAACTGGAGACCGGCGAGGTCAAGATGCATCTGGAGCGGGTAGATATTCAGCATACGATTCAGGAAGTGTTTGAGCAACTGGAGAAAATTGCCCAGGCACGGGGAATAGGAATGCGGATGCGCACCGACCGGGTGGGTTCCTACTGGGTGAAGGCCGACCCGCAGCGGATTTCGCAGGTGATGACCAACCTGATCGAAAACGCCATTAAATACGGTAATGACAATGGCAAAGTGCTCGTAACGCTGGAGGACGAGCGGAAACACGTTCTGATTACGGTTCGCGACAATGGCCCCGGCATCCCGCCCGAACACCTGAGCCGCATTTTCGAGCGGTTCTACCGGGTCGACAAAAGCCGCTCGAAAGTCAGCGGGGGCACGGGTCTGGGACTGGCGATTGTGAAGCACATTCTCAACGCCCACAAATCCAAAGTGACCGTGATGAGCAAGCCCGATAAAGGAACGGCGTTTTCGTTTAAGCTGGAAAAAGCGGATTCATAGCCCCGTGAGGGCATAAAAAAGCCCGACCAGATGGTCGGGCTTTTTATGTGAGCATGCTGGTTACGATTACATGACCGCACCTTCCTGTTTCTTCACCTTCACAGCGTTGAGGCCCTTCTTGCCCTCAATCACTTCGAATGTTACACGGTCGTTCTCCCGAATAGTTGTGCCATTCAGACCCGTAATGTGAACGAAAATGTCGCGGCCAGAGGCGTCATCAACGATGAACCCGAAGCCCTTGCTCTCATTGAAGAACTTTACTGTACCTGTTTGCATAAAAAATGAATGAATTAAAAAATTAAAAAATACCTCAAAAACGCAAAAAGTCATCAAACAGGTACCAATTAGCACTCGAAATAGGAGCAGTACGGGTGAACTGGCCGTCACTGTACGGACTTTATTATTTCGGCCCTGACGCGAAGCCAACGCCTTACTGAACACAAAGTAACAAAATTTGTTCTAATTTATAAACTATTTTTTATCGATCCAACGTCTTAGATTCATCTGTTGATATAGAATTTTCTTTCAGATACTCAGAGTTTTAAACAACTTTGTATATTGAATGTTAAATCGTGGCTACACAATCCGGTTTTATACCGTCAATCGGCTGAGGTTATGAACAAGGTCAGGTATTTTGTCGAGAGTCATGCGTTTGGGGTGTGTACCCGCCTGGGGGAGAAGATGAACATTTCGGCAAGCAGCATCCGTCTCTATTTCATATACACCTCCTTTCTGACCCTGGGGTCGCCCGTTATCCTGTATCTGATTCTGGCGTTCTGGATGGAAATCAACAAGCACCTCCGGCGGCATCATCACCCCACCGTCTGGGAGTTGTAAGTCCGCGTCAATACGCTCTATCGCTTTAATTCAGCATACGTTTTTCGCCCTCTGACAAAATATTGCCAGACAATGCTTCGTGGATAAAGAACTACTTTGGCAGATGCCCGCTCCTGATTTCGACGCTCCCGGCGTAGCTTTGGCAGCCAGCGATAGAAGGCAAAATGAGCCCGGATGATGGCCCATATGTTCTGAAACCGACCCCGAAACAGGTAGGGCAGCGCCGATGCTCCATCCAGAATCAACCGCACCAGCAACACAGCACCCCGTTGACTCCCAGGCAGATTTTTATAGAGCATTGCCAGACTGTTGCGGTAATTAAGAAACGTCTTGCGGGGACTGGTCTGGGGAAGCGTTCCGCCGCCGACGTGGTAGACGGTCGATCCGGGACAGTACCAGACCTGATGGCCCAGACGGTGCATTCGCCAGCATAGGTCGATTTCTTCCATATGGGCAAAGAAATCAGCATCGAAGCCCCCCAACTGCCTGAATATGGCCGACCGCACCAACAGACAGGCACCCGTTGCCCAGAAAACCGGACGGGCGTCGTCGTACTGCCCCCGGTCCTCCTCCACCGTGTCGAACAGGCGGCCCCGGCAGAAAGCATACCCCAGCCAGTCGAGATAGCCCCCGGCGGCTCCGGCGTATTCAAAATGGGTTCGGCGATGCCACGAACGGACTTTAGGCTGACAGGCACCCGCCTCCGGATGCAGTTCCATGAACTGATATAGCGATTCTATCCAGCCGGGGGTCACCTCCACGTCGGAGTTGAGCAGCAGAAAATAACGGGCCTGAATCTGGCTTAGAGCAGCGTTATACCCTCCGGCATACCCCGCGTTGACTTTCAGCCGGATTAGCCGAACGGTCGGGAAAGACTGCAGCAGAGAGACCGACTCGTCCGTAGACGCATTGTCGGCTACATAAACGGTATGATGACCCGAGCAGGCAAGTACTGTCGGCAGAAACTGCTCCAGAAACGCCCTGCCATTATAATTAAGAATAACGACGGCAACGTCCTCCATGCCTATGACATCAGGCTGCCCAGGTCAAAGCCGGACACGTTGGGCAGCAGACCTTCGGTCGCTTTCCGGAGGTGTTCCCTGATGGGGCCTTCCACGTTTTCGAGCGCTTTGTTGGTGGCAGCCACAATCAGGTCCTGCATCATTTCGCGGTCGTCGGGCCGCACCAGTTCCGGATCGATTTCCAGTTTGATAACCTGCTTGTTTCCATTCACCGTTACCCGAACCATGCCGGCTCCCGATTCGCCCGACTCGGTGATGGTCCCCAGGCTGGCCTGCGCTTCTTTCATCCGGCTCTGAAATTCTTTCACTTTGCCGAACATATCCATCATATTAAACATGACGCTGCTTCGTATTAGGTTGTTGACTGGCGCAAAGGTACTAACAAAATCAAAGCCGAACGGCAGTGCAGCATGCGGTAACCGTTTACCGAATGAGAAGAACCGTACCTCGTTTGACTGTGGGAGGGCCACCCTGCTCGTTTAGTTCAATGCGGTAGGTGTACAGCCCGGAGGGGGCAGGCTGCCCCCTGGCGGTGCCATCCCAGCCCTCTTGATCTTCAGCGCTGAAAAGAACTTCGCCCCACCGGTTGTAGATGATCAGCCGAATCGTCCCCGGCAGGGTTTCACCTTTCACTTCAAAGCGATCATTGATGCCATCGCCGTTAGGCGAGAATGCGTCGGGCACAAATAGCCGCGACCTCGCCTGAAACGTCCGCAGATTGGAATAGCTGACGCTCCCGTCCCGCCCAACGGCCTTTATGCGGTATTGAGCCTGCCGCAGCGCCGGGTCGTTCAGATCGGGCTCATGACGGGTGCCGGGCGTCAAGGGTGTCTCCGTAATGACCTGCCCGCCGGGGTCGATGGCCTCCAGCGTGTAGGCGGTCACGCTTTCCCCCAGAAACGGCGAACCGGGCGTCCACTCGACCGTTCGGGGCGGCTCCGGATCCAGATGAATCGTGCAGACGGGCGTCGTGGGAGCCGACGTGACGCCGCAGCCCGTTTTCATCGCCACCTGATAGCAGTACGTCTGGCGCTGCGTATCGGCATTGCCGTCCAGATACACGCCGCTGTTCTGAATTTCAGCCAGCGGCGTAAAAGGACCGGTGGGTGAGTTGCTACGCGTAACCACCATCGTGAAGGCCGACAGGGGCGGCGTCCCCTGAAACGCCTGTAGCGCTACTTCGCCCGGTGCCGTAACGGATACCTGCGCCCGCGCAAAGCCCGTCGGGACATCACCCGAACGCCCCGTCACGCATCGCTCCGCCGACTGAACGTCCGTCTGACCCGTTCGGGCCACCACCCGGTAGCAATACGACTGTCCACACTGGATGCCCTGCGCGTCGGTCAGCGAGAGGGTGCTGCTGCTGTTTACCGTAGAAAGACCGGTTCCGTTTCGCTGAATCTGGTAGCTGACAAAACCGGAAACCCGGCTCAGCGACGTCCAGCGAAGCACATTCTGTTTGTCTTCGGCGGTTGCCTCCAGTCCAATGCTGCAGGCTTCGTCGGATTCCAGACGGGTGCCGCAGGCGTCCTGGGTCGCCACTTTGAAGCAGGTGGGATGCGCACTAACGCCCGAAACCGTGAATGTGCCGGGGCCGGTAAGCGTCTGACTGGTCGGCGCAAAGGCTCCGTCGGCTCCCTGCCGCAGCAGCGTCAGCGCCTCACCCGCCTCTGCCCGAACGCTCAGGGTCAGGGTCGACCCATTGTCCGTCAGTTGCTGAATGACAGGCCGGTTGAGTGCCGCCCCCGGTGTTACGCTCCAGGTACGGGCCTGACCCTGGCAGCCGCCGTTGCGGTGAATACCCTGCACCGTAATGGTCTGCTGCGATGAGTTTGCGTAGATTTTGCTTAAACGCGTCAGATTCCCCCGCTGAACGGTCGTGGACGTGCCATCGCCCCAGTCAATCCGAATTTCGTCGTAACTGGCCGACACACTATCACTGGCGATGGTGAGCGTAACCCGTTGGTCGGCGCAGGTAACGACCGTAAAGCTGACGGGCCGGGATTCGAGTACCTCGACTTCATCGCAGAAAACGGTGCCTGTTGCCATCCCTCCGCCACTGGCGAGCTGCAGAATGCGGTATTTGCCCGGTTTACTGAAAACGAATTTTCGATTATCGGTCTGTCGTCGGGAGAGCGAATCGCTGAACGGATCGCCGCCCCGGTAGTCGTAGATATATTTGTCGCTGGAGATAGCCGCAGGAACCGATACGATTTCGGCAGTGAAAGGCGCACAGCCGCTCTTGCTGCGAAGCGAGAAGCCTCCCGTCCCCGCCTGCGCCGGGCGCTCAGGCGCGTTGCACCAGTTCTGGGCAAACGCGCTGTTACTCAATAAATTCAGCAGAATGAACCAGACCACCGCCCTTCCGATCAGGAATCGCTTGCCGGGTGTGCTCCCTATTCTTCTCACGACGGTGTAAATCTTTGTATGATGCTGTGCAGGTATGTTTTAAAAACGGTCGGACTGCGCTTTTAGCGTCCGCGAAACGTATCTTTGCCAAACAATGTTCTGGCGATGGGGACACTCCAAAGTTACTCCACCGTTTTTCATCGACCAAACCAATGAATGATACAAACAAAACCGTTCTGAACGTCCGCCCGGCTGCCCCCATTCGCCTGGACCGGATTGAGGACGCCATTCAGGACATTCGCGATGGCAAAATCGTTCTTGTCGTCGACGACGAAGACCGCGAAAATGAGGGCGACATGATTTGTGCCGCCGAAAAAATAACGCCCGAAATGGTCAATTTCATGACCAAAGAGGGCCGTGGATTAATGTGTACGCCGCTCACCGAAGAGCGCTGTGAGGAACTGGGTCTGGAGATGATGGTGGGTACCAACACGGCAGTACACAGCACTCCCTTCACGGTTTCGGTCGATTTGCTCGGTCATGGCTGCACCACCGGGATTTCGGCCAGCGACCGGGCCAAAACCATCCGTGCGCTTGTCGATCCGGAAACCAAACCGGAAGATCTGGGCCGACCGGGACATATCTTCCCGTTAAGAGCAGTAAAGGGCGGCGTTCTGCGGCGCACGGGCCATACGGAAGCGGCGGTCGACCTGGCCCGGCTGGCCGGTCTGGCTCCTGTGGGCGTCCTGATCGAAGTCCTCAATGAGGACGGTACGATGGCCCGGCTGCCCCAGCTTCGCGAGATTGCCGATCGGTTCGGCATGAAACTGATTTCCATTCAGGATTTAATCGAATACCGACTTCGGAAAGAAAGTCTCATCAAACGCGAGATCGGCGTCGATATGCCGACCGAATGGGGTCATTTTGAACTTATTGCCTTCAAGGCGCTGACAACGGGGGATACGCATCTGGCCCTGATTAAAGGTACCTGGGAGAAAAACGAACCGGTGCTGGTACGGGTGCATTCTTCCTGCGTGACGGGCGACATTTTCGGCTCCTGCCGCTGCGATTGCGGCGGACAGCTTCATGCAGCGATGGAAATGGTCGAGCGCGAAGGCAAGGGCGTCGTCGTTTATATGAATCAGGAAGGACGCGGCATTGGTCTGCTCAATAAATTGAAAGCCTACAAGCTTCAGGAGATGGGCCGCGACACGGTTGAGGCGAATCTTGAACTCGGCTTTCAGATGGATCAGCGGGACTACGGCGTCGGTGCCCAGATTCTGCGGGATTTGGGGGTTCATAAAATCCGGCTGATCTCCAACAATCCGAAGAAACGGGCGGGCCTGATGGGCTACGGACTGGAAATTGTCGATACGGTTCCGCTGGAAATTCCGTCGAATCCGCATAATGAACTGTATCTGCGAACCAAGCGTGATAAGATGGGCCATCTGCTCAACCAGCTTGCGCCGGACCCGCACCGGTAAGCCTACGTAGTATTTTAGTCTTATTCAAGCGGCTGATTCTCAATAAATCAGCCGCTTTTTCGTATCTATGAAGCCGCATTGCGCCCCGACTGGTCATGCTGACCACGGGCACACATGGGTCGTCCGCACTGAAAAGTTTTTCATTTATTCACGCAACCGTGTCTTTCCACAAACCGTACTGATAATGGAACCCCGGCCGCCTCATGACTAACCCAGCGGACATTATCCAGCTTTTGGAAGAATGCCAGCATGGCAATCGCAAAAGCCAGGAACGCCTGTATCGGCAGTTCTATGGCTATGCGATGGGCATCTGCATGCGGTATGCATACGACCGGGAGGAAGCCGTGGAGATTCTGAACGATAGTTTTCTGAAGGTGTTTACCCGGACGCATCAATACCGCCCGGAGGTGCCTTTCCGACTCTGGCTGCGCCGGATCGTCATCAATTCGGCCATCGATCACAATCGACAGTATCAGAAGCATCGCTACCATGAAGACATTCATCAGGCACAGCAGATTCCGGATGCCGAAGCGAACGGTTTTGAACAGATTAGCCACGACGAACTGATGGAAATGGTCCGTCAACTATCGCCCTCTTACCGGCTGGTGTTCAACCTGTACGTTATCGATGGCTATTCTCATGACGAAATAGCCCAGAAACTGAATATATCCACCGGGACGTCGAAATCGAATCTGGCACGGGCCCGGGAACAATTAAAGAATAAAATTCTTCGTAGATGCCATGAAGGATACACCCGAACTTCCTGACGAACAGGGCGCTGGTTCGCCGGGTCGTTTCGACCTGGACAGCCTCTTCCGGTCGTCTGCCGAGGGGTTCGAGCCATCATATAATCCTGATGACTGGGAGCGTCTGCGCCGCCGCCTCGACGAGCACGACCACCCGGCGCCGCTCAACGGGTTTGCCCGCTGGGGATTGCTCCTGGTGCTTCTGCTTTTGCTGACAGGCGGCGGTCTCTGGTACTGGTCGCGGTCGGGTGGCCCGGTAGCCGACCCGGAAATCCAGCCGTCGGCCAGCAGCGTGGGCCGGCCACAGACCAGCTCATCCACAGCCGGGACTGGTAAACTTCAAAACTCTGCAGCCTCTGAACCGAACCGTTTACCCGAATCGGCCAGCCAAACCGGCCAGCCGCTAACGTCTGGACCGGACGACCCATCCCCCCTGGAAGCCGTAAACCCGACCGACCCGGCTCCGCGCTCGGTTTCCCCGGCGAACGAACGCCTGGTCGGCGCACCGCCACCCGAATCAGCGTCTGCACGGCGGGGCAAGCCGGAACGATCGCTACCTGTATCCACATCAAAACGCCCTTCTGTTTCTCCCGGCGCATTCAGCCCGTCGGTGGCCGATCGGTCGGCCCCGACGGGCTCGCCCCAGTCTGGGGGGAGGCGTCGGGTTCCGAAGGGGTCTGCCGCTTCGGTTACCTCACAAGGGCTTCCGGCAGGGCGTTCGTCAGACCGTCGGAATAAGGCGTTGGAGAACCTTCGCCGGACGGATGCCTATTCGTCCGGTGAAGGACTGTCGGCTCCGGCGTCATCCGGAAGAGGCGAGCTGACAACAGGGCTGAACAACGAATCGACCGTCCCTGATGAGGCATCAACTCCGGAGCGGTGGGTGCTTTTTCCTGAACCGGGCTGGCTGTCAGGTCGGCCTGTGCAGTTTCCGGATAGTCTGAAGGGGGCAGTTCCCGAAGTGAGTTATCAGGCATCGGCGCTGATACGGCCTCAGTCGGTACGGCGGTCGCCGCTGGGTGTGCGTCTGGTGCTGACGCCCGACCTGAGTCTGATTGGCGGCAGCGGTCCGGCGGCAGCGGCCTTCACGATGGGTCTGCTGGTTGAATACCGCCTCTGGAATAGGCTGAGCGTTCAGGCGGGGGTGCTTCGATCGATGAAGCGGTACGATACGGCAGGAGAAAATTATGAATGGCCCAGATACTATCACCAGCGACGGCCCGACCGCATCGACGCCGTTTGTCTGATATACGACGTTCCGGTCAACCTCCGTTATGATGTCTGGCAAACACCCCGTTACCGCATCTTCATCAGTTCCGGCCTGACAACGTACGTCATGCCGAAAGAGGATTATACCTACTGGTACGAAAAACCGGACCCATCCATAAAGTGGTGGGGAGCACCGGACAAGCCCGGAACGGAACGTTTTCTGTTCAGCCACCTGAACCTGTCGGCGGGCTACGAGCGGCAGTTTAGCCGACACTGGGCGTGGCAGATCGAGCCGTTTCTGAAAATGCCGCTGGGTGGAGTGGGCTACGGCAACATCCGGCTTACCAACATAGGCGCTTTTGCCTCGATGCGCTATTCATTTTAATGCTTATTTTAACAATTAACTGAATCTGTATGAACTATTCACAGCCTGAGACCATGAAGCGCGGCGAGTTTCTGCGCAGCCTGGGCATGAGCAGTGCGGCCCTGATGTCGGTCTATTGTCTGGGCACGTTATCAGCCTGCTCCTCCGACGATGACGACCCGGCTCCGGGTGGCAACACCACCAACCCGCCCCCGACTGGCTTTACCGGCAACGCCGATCCGGCCAGAGGACCCATCGATTTTACCCTCGATCTGAACAGTGCCACGTATTCCAAGTTGAAAACGGCGGGTGAATTTGTGAGCGCCGGAGCTGTGGTGATCGCCAATGCGGGCGGCAACTACGTAGCCATTGGCCGCATCTGTACGCATCAGGCCGGAAACCTGAATTTCCGGGCGGCCAACAACGATTTTCAGTGCGACAACCACGGGGGGCTCTTCAACCTGGATGGCAGCGTCAAGGGGCCGCCACCAACCCGGGCCGTAACGGCCTATAAAGCGCAGCTAACCGGCAATAACCTTCGGGTAACGGCCTAATTAGTAGTCTTTTCTAAAAACCGGGTGAGCAGCCGACATCCTGCTCACCCGGACTTATGTATCGTTGTATGAAGAATACCTTCGTCTGCCTTTTTTTACTGCTTGCCAGCGTTACGGCACATTGTCAGGACACCACCGGAACAGCGGTACCCGCTCAGCCATCGCTCTCGGCGGCAGATAGTCTGCTGGCTGACCTGACCAGCGATGCGACTGGCCCGACCGATCTGCTTCCCAAAAAGATGACGCTGGGGCAGCGCGTTCTCTGGTCCCGGAAGGGACTGATGCGGCAGGTTGGCATCAGCCCTCTGACACCCGAAAGCCGGGAGAAAGAGCTGAAGGTTCGGCGGACCATGCTAGTGACGCATCAGGTGCTGGGTTTTGTCACACTGGCAGGCATGATAGCGCAGGGAATTGTCGGTTCGCAGCTCTACAAGGCACAGGGAGCCGATTACGTGCGTCTGCATGATGCGCACACCAGACTGGCGACGGGCATCAACATTGCCTACGGCACCACCGCCCTGCTGGCCTTCACTTCGCCGCCCCGCCTGCCCACCAGCAGCCACCGGCGCGGATTCAGTTCCATTCGGTTGCACAAGGCGCTGGCCTTCGTTCACCTGACGGGCATGGTGGCGACCAACATTCTGGCAAGGCAGATTGAACGCAATCCGGACCTGAAGCCCTATCACCGGGCAGCGGCTTTCACCACGTTCGGAGCATTCGGAGCGTCAATCATCGCCATAAAATTCTGATTTTATGAAAAAGCTTCTTATTCTCCTCATCCCTTCTCTCTTTCTGGCTTTTTCGGCACCCACGGCCAAACGAAAACTGATGGCCGATAAGGCCGCTACGACCGTAACCTACGCCATGCGGCATCCAATGCATGAATGGGAGGGCGTGAGTCGGGAGGTGGCCTGCGCTATCGTGTACGACGACGCTACGCAGCGCATCGAAAATGTGGCCGCCGCAGTGAAAGTTTCGTCCTTCGACAGTGGCAATTCAAACCGGGATTCGCACGCACTGGAATCGCTGGAGGCGCTCAAATATCCGAACGTAACCTTTGTCAGCCAGGACATTCAGCCCGGCCCGAACGGGGCGCTGACCATCCGGGGCAATCTGACGTTTCATAACGTAACTAAACCGATTGTGGTGCAGGCAACCCGGAAAGACGGTAATGGGAGAATTACGGTAGAAGGGAAATTCAACCTCACGCTGACCGACTATAAGATTGAACGCCCATCGCTGATGATGATTCCCGTGGAAGACGACCTGCGCATGACGTTTTCATTTGTCTTCCGAACGGGGGGAGTTTGATAATTACCACAGAATTGACAGAGGAAATTACCAAGAACACAGAGAGGTTGTTCTTTAATTCTCTGTGCAAAACTCTGTGTTCCCGGTGCTTAAATACCGTGGTGGATTAGCAGAAAAACGAACACATACAGCCAGAGAATGTCAAGAAAATGCCAGTATAACGTTATCAGGCTTATTTTCAGACGATTCGGCGGATTGACGCTATACACGAAAATATCGATGTACGGCTTCCGGCGGGCAGCCTCCAGATAGGCAATCAGCAGAAAAATAACGCCCACGACAACGTGAGTCAGGTGCAGCCCGGACAGCAGATAAAGAAAACTGCTCGCCGGGTTGGTTTGCAGGTATACGCCCCGCAGCATCATCTCCCGCCACCCCAGCCCCTGCAAAACCATAAACAGAATACCCAGCAACAGCGTAGTACCCATATAGATGCGATACTGCGCAAATCGCTCGTGCCGAAAAGCTCCGTTGGCAATGTGCAGCGTCAGGCTGCTTGCCAGAATCACGCCCGTGCTGACCAGAAAAACGACAGGCATCGGAATGTCGCGCCAGTCGGAACCCGTCCGGCGAACCACATACGCCACCAGCAGCAACGTAAACACAAATACGCTGCTCGCCATAGCCAGCCAGAGCATGAACCGTTTGGGTTCGCGGCGGCGAGTCCAGCCGGAAAAACCACGTCCGGAACGCGACAAAAAATTACTCATTGAACGGGAAGGTGTTCGGGAAGCCATCCTATTTCCATCTGGAAGTCGCTACAATGTACCTTGCCAAACGCGGTAGCCGCTGAAATGGTTTTCCAGATCCGGCGGCTGAGCAAAGATTCCGTACAGGGTTGAGCCTGACCCGCTCATGCTGGCGTACACAGCCCCAAGTTCGTACAATTTTTCCTTTATTTCGCGCAGTAGGGAATACTTCGAAAAAAGACTGTCCTCGAAGTCGTTATGAACCGTATCGCGCCATTGCGTAATGGGTGTCCGAAGGGCTTCGCGCAGCGAGATTTCGGGGCGGCGGGGCCGTACGCCTGCATACGCCTCCGCCGTCGAAATCGCCAGATTCGGATACACCAATACGGCGTCATACCCGCTGAGCGGTAGTTCGATGGCTTCAAATACATCGCCTTTCCCAAGCCCATAAACCGGCTGATTTCGAATGAAAAAAGCGCAGTCGCTGCCGAGTGTTCGGGCATAATCCTCCAGTTGGGTCGGGGCCAGGCCCAGTTCGAACTGTTCGTTGAGCAGCCGCAGCGTAGCGGCGGCATCTGCCGATCCCCCCCCGAGTCCGGCCCCGATAGGTACGACTTTGTGCAGATGCAGATGCACGGGCGGCAGGTCGTGAGCCGCCCGCAGCAGATTATAGGCTTTCACGCACAAATTGGCAGCCGGGTCGCCCATACCGGGCAAACCCGCCGCCGTAAACTGAAAGGCAGAGGCCGGAACGGATTCGAGCAGATCCGTCCAGCCGACAGGATAAAAACAGGATTCGAGATTATGATACCCATCCGGGCGTTTTTCGATGATCCGAAGCCCGATATTAATTTTTGCGCCGGGAAACAATACCATGTCGTCGTGCGGTGGTAATTGGGTGGAATGATGTTATGAAAACTAATTTACCCAATCTCCCAATTACCCATTCAACCTCCTACCTAATAATTCCGACCGAGACCAATTCCATAACCCACCGTCAGGGCGATGGTCGAATTGCGGAGGTCGTTGCCGGTAGCGGCCGTTGGACTTGCCACGATATTGGTCAGGCCGTAGGTGTAACGGGCGTCGATATGCAGTCGCTGCGCCTCCCCCACGCGAAAATTCAACTGAAAACCGCCCATAACGCCAAAATCGCCTTTCCGGTATTGGTTCGTCACGTCGGTGGTGTTGTCATTCGCATCATTGCTGACCTTGGCTCCGAGCCGAAGACCGAAGGCCGGACCGACGAACAGATTGGGCCGGAAATTGCCGCTCCGGTTCAGAAAATAGCGAAGGGCAATAGGTACTTCCAGATAGTTGATACGCTGTTTGAATGTGATGTTCTGACTACCGAATGGCAGATCATAGCGGGCACCTTTCTGCGAATACAGTACGTCGAGCGAAACGCCAAAATGATTGATATCGCTGTACATGATAAAGCCACCCGCCGCAACGCCGGGCAGTAGTTTTCCGTCGAGGCTACCGCCAATCAGGTCCGTCAGATTGAGCCCGACGCGGGGACCGGCGCTCCAGCGCTGCTGCGCAAAACCCGAACTAATACCAAAAAACAAAAGAAAAAGCGCGGTAACGATACGTTTATTTGTCATGAACTATCTGATTAGTGATTACTCCATTAAACGGGAGCCTTTCCCGAATGTTTCACATTCTTCCTTTTGTGGCTCAACGGCGGCAAAGGTCGGGAAAGTATGCTTATTGCCTTCGTTTCCCGCTTTCTTATGCAATAAATTTGCCGATCCGGGCAGTAAATCGTATTTTAATTGTAGAAAATTGTAGAAAAGCCAGTCTACGGACGATCTCCGTAACGAAGATTTACCTCATGAATCGCCCCTCATTATACTTCACCAGCGAACACGAACTCTTTCGGCAGAGCGTCCGGCAGTTTATCGAAAAATACGTTGTGCCCAACACCGAAGCCTGGGAATCCGAACGCCGGATTCCAATCAAAATTTTTCGTCAGATGGGTGAGCAGGGATACCTGGGTCTGAACTTTCCGGAGCAGTATGGCGGGGCGGGAGCCGATTTCTGGTACTCGGTCGTATTTCTGGAAGAACTGGCCCGCTGCGGCATGGGTGGTTTTGCCACAGCAGTGAGCGTTCATCAGTTCATGGCAGTCAACCACATCTACAAAGCGGGCAGCGAATCGCTGAAGCAGAACTACCTGATGCCGGCTATTGCGGGGCAGAAAGTGGCCGCGCTGGGCATCACCGAACCCGACGCCGGGTCCGACGTGTCGGCTATCCGAACCACGGCCCGCCGCAGCGGCTCCGGCGACTTCGTCGTCAGCGGAACCAAAACGTTTATCAGCAATGGAACGTATGGCGATTTTATCACGCTCGCCGTCAAAACTGCCCCCGAACGCGGTCAGGCGGGTATCAGCCTGCTGGTCGTCGACCTCGACAGTGTGGGCATTACCCGCACGAAGCTCAACAAGATGGGCTGGCACAGTTCCGACACTGCCGAAATTCGCTTCGATGAAGTTTGTGTTCCGGCAGAAAATCTGATTGGTATCGAAAACAAGGGCTTTTATTATCTCATGGAAAGTCTCCAGCTCGAACGACTGGTGGCCGCCATCATGGCCGTCTCCGGGTCGGAACTGGCGCTGGAATGGACGCTTCGGTATCTGCACGAACGGGAGGCCTTCGGAAAGAAAATTGCCGGATTTCAGGCCATCCGGCACACCCTTGCCAACACGGCGACTGAAATTGAAGTAGCCCGGCAGTTCGTTTACCATACGGGGTGGCTTTATGCCCAGGGTGAGCCCGTCGTTAAGGAGTGTTCGATGGCGAAGCTGTACGCCTCCGAACTACAAAAACGCACTATCGACACCTGTCTGCAATATTTTGGCGGCTATGGCTATATGGAAGATTATCCCATCTGCCGGGCCTACCGCGATGCCCGCGTAGGCACCATTGCGGGTGGGTCATCAGAGATTATGCGTGAAATTATCGCCCGAATCGTGGTAGACGCCGTAGAGTATGCGCCAGTTTATCAGACAAGGTGAGTTAACGACGGATGGCTTCCCGGACCGGATGTAACCACTTTCGGTCTTTTTTTATCTTCGTTCCAACCGATTTGCAGCCCGGCGGGTCGTTGAGTCCGATAGCTATCACACCCGTTCAACTTTCTTTTCTCAAAACTTAATTTACGTTTACCATGAAACAAGTGAAATGGTATGCCGCTGCTTTGCTGTGCGTATGGATGACCACCGGCTGCCAGAATGACGACCTTGCACCAACGGACTCGTCCGTACTCGTCAATTCCGATTTCAAAACTTCAACCGACAACTGGACTGCCGATTTCACGGACTATAGCACGGCCCAGGACAGCATTATGGAGTTTGCGTTTACACACGCCGCGCTGCCCAAACCGCTGGATGAGTCGAAGAAAGCACTGATGATTTCGGGGCACAACCGCAGCGATGACATGTTTATGTTTGTCAGGCGAAAAATAACCGGTCTGCGGCCCAATACGACCTACCGTCTGAAGTTCGACGTAGAACTGGCCTCACAGTATGCCGACAACAGCGTTGGCATCGGCGGCTCACCCGGCAGCAGCGTTTATCTGAAAGCCGGGGCTACGGCCTCTGAACCGAAAAAGGTGAAGAAAGACGACTTTTACGAAATCAGCATCGACAAGGGAAATCAGGCGACCGGCGGCAAAGACGCCGTAGTGCTGGGCCACGTCGGGGCGGGTGCAGATGTCAAGGAATACAAGCTCATTCGTCGGACCAACACGGAGCCATTTGTTGCAAAAACCAACGAATCGGGTGAGTTGTGGGTCATTGTCGGAACGGATTCAGGTTTCGAAGGCAAGACCACGCTATACTACAATCAGATCAAAGTAACCGTTTTATAAGTAACGTTGAGTAATAATTAAAAGCCGTCTGGATCGTCCGGGCGGCTTTTTTTTCATATTTCCCCACCGCAGCGGGGACTTTTCCCACAGAAAAAAGGGCAAAAATCCCCGCTGCTTTCCGGCAGAATGCCCCTGTTGCCCGCCAGCAGGGTCTGCTACCTTCGCAGCAGACATTATCTCTTCTGCCATGAAAACACCTCTAATCCAATATGGACTCTCCCGACTGGCCTGTCTGCTGTTAACAATGGTCTGTGCTGTCTGTACGCCGCCCGAACCAGACCCGGCCCCCGAAGCTGATTTTGAGTATTCGCCGAAAACCAACCTGGTTGCCCCGGTCGACGTGACTTTCCGCAACACGTCGCGCAATGCCGACAGCTTCGTCTGGACATTTGCCGGCCAGACCGACACCGACCGCGATCTGGTGCTAACCTTTAAAAGTCCTGGCACGTATCCCATCTCGCTGGAAGCCAAAGGCAAAGGCGGCACCGATACGCACACGGAAACAATCACCATCAGCGCCCCTACCAGCTCAACGGCCCCACCCAGCGGATTTACGCCTCCCGGCCAGGCTGTGTTCTGGGCTACGGGTGGCTGGGATTACGTCGATGTCATTACCGACAACGCTACGTATCAAAAGCAGTCTGGTGGTCCCTACTTCGCTGCTGACAGTTTCGGTAAGATTCAGAAACAGACAGCCACCGCCCCGAACTGTGGAACGGCATCTTTTTTTACAACCGAGCGCCCCGGTAAGGTCTATACCTACACGGCCAGCGCCTACCGGACGGGCAATTCACAGGCCATTGCGCAGGTTGCGGGGACGTATACGGTAATGGCGGGGCAATGCACCTCCGTGCGGATCGATTTCCCATCGGCCCCGACCAATACGACGGTGAGCTTTAAAAATCAGGCGTTTACGCCTATAAAACTGACAGTCGGCAGCGAAACCAAAACCATCAACCCCAACGCAACGGTCGCTTTTCAGGGCAAGGCAGGCAGTCAGGTATCCTGCAAAGGCGAAACCAGCGGCATGACCACCAACGGAACACAGGTCGGACTGAAACTGAACTGGGACTTTCAGGCCACTTTCCCCGCCAGCGGCGACCGGGTGCAGGCGCTCAACGTCAGCCGGGACTATTTCTTTCTGTATATCCAGAATTCTTCCTCAACAACGGATTTCCAGAAACTCTACGTGAATTATGGTCTCCAGTCGCAGACCACCGACCAGAATCTGTCGATACCCAATGGCGGCGTTCAGGTGCGGCTGGGCTACTACCGGGCCTACAGCAACTCCAACGTCCGTCTGGAAAAGGCCGGAGGTTACTGGTTCCAGGATAAACTGAATCTATCTTTTACTGAAAATCAGACCTATACGCTCTCCATCCGGTAGCGATCTGATAACCACTTTTATTCTTTCACTTTCACTTTTTAACCAAAAATGCACATGAAACCCCTTGTTTATCTCCGCCGACTGACCACCCTGGTCGCCATGAGTTCGTTACTCTTTATTGCCGGTATCTGCAGCAACCCCAAAGACGAAGACCCCTCGCCCGGCGGCAACGATGAGGGCAAAGCGTCCGTGACCATCAACGGGAAAACCTACAAAGGCGAAGCCGTTTGCGACATCAATTACGGCGGAATGGGCAAAGCCTACGGCATCCTGATCAATGACACGGAAATGCTGCTGCTGTATAATCTGAAGCAGGGCAGCAACTCGCTGACCGACGTCATCAACGGCAACAGCGATATCTACAAAGTGCCCTGGGCGGCTTATTTCGACGGCAGCGATTTCTACTTCTCCACATCGGGTTCGGCCACGCTGAACGGGCGGGTCGTGAGCGGATCGGCGAAGGTTGAAAACGACGGCGGCGACCGAAAAACGATCTCCGCATCCGGTAATTGTCTCTGAAAATCAACCTAAACCGTTCATTTCTATGAAAACGTCTGTTTTACTGACAGCATTACTGATACTGTGTGGCCTGTACACACATGCTCAGGATGTTATCGTCAAGAATGACAAATCCGAGCTACAGGTCAAGGTCGAAGAAATCACGTCGAATACTGTCCGGTTCCGGTATGCGTCCCGACCCGACGGTCCGATGTATAACCTGGATAAATCAGAAGTCTTCCTGATTATTTACAAAGACGGAAGCCGGGAATCATTCACCTCGCAGGCTCCTGTGCCGGGCAACAATCTGGCACCAAAAACTGAACAGGCGAACCAACAGCCGACGCCGTCGGCGGATGCTGCACCGCCCATACCCGAACCCGGAAGCGACCGCCGGTCGGGCTGGTCTTACGGTATCGGCTATATGACGTCTACGGCGGCTTTCGCCCAGGTACACGGCTACACGGTGACGACGGGCTACTATACCCGCCTTGGGCAGAAACGCAACACGGCCCTGCTGTTTGACTTCGCCGGGCTGGATTATTTTCAGAAAAATGCACCGACCTATTACTCTCTGACGGGGAACGCCCTGTTTCGGTTTGGATCGGCCTCCTCGGTTTATGCCGGGTTAGGACTGGGTTATGGGGCGCTTTTTGTACGATACCCGGATGGATACAGCACCCGGACAACGTCTTACGGCGACCTCTGCGGTTCGCTTTTTCTAGGGGTCGGAAGCCTTCGGGCCGGTGTCATGCTGCCTTCACTCGGTACGGCAGGCGGCGGCATGTTCACATTCGGGTTTTATACGAATCCGTTTAAATAAACTACCTTTCGACGGACAGTAACGTTCACGAAGAAAGTCGTTCCGGTCGGAGCGGCTTTTTTTTGTGCGGTTTCCGAAGTAGTTTGAGTCGAATTCATCTGCCAGCCTGACCATGCCCGACCGTAAACCTGCCACCGGCCCACTCGTAGGACTACGCATTCTGGATTTGACCCGCCTGCTGCCCGGTCCGCTGGGGACGATGCTTATGGCCGATATGGGCGCCGAGGTTATTAAAGTCGAAAATCCGTCCAGCCCTGATTACGTACGCTCGTTCCCTCCTTATCTGAACGGTGAATCCGCTAACTACCTGTCGTTCAACCGTTCTAAAAAAAGTGTGCTGCTGGACTATACGACACCGGAGGGCCGCGAGACCTTTCTTCAATTAGTGCAGACCGCCGACGTGGTCGTAGAGCAATTCCGGCCCGGTTTTCTGGATAGACTGGGAATTGGCTACGAAGCGGCAAAAGCCGCAAAGACCGACATTATTTACGTCTCGGTCACTGGCTACGGGCAAACCGGGCCGTATGCGCATCTGGCCGGCCATGACCTAAACTACATGGGAATCGCCGGTGTGCTGGGTCTGACGGGCGAGGCAGGCGGTCCGCCGGTAATTCCCGGTGTGCAGATGGCCGACATTGCCGGTGGCTCCTACATGACGGTGGTAGCGACGCTGGCGGCGGTCTACGCCCGGCAGCAGACCGGTCAGGGGCAGCATGTCGACGTATCGATGACCGACGCCGTCATGCCGCTGCTTTCGGTTAGTTACGCCCTGTTTTCCGGTATGAGACAGGCCATTCCGCGTGGGATGCTGCCGCTGTCGGGAGGTCTGGCGAATTATAATGTATACCCTTGCCAGGACGGAAACTACCTGGCGGTCGGAACGCTGGAACCTAAATTCTGGCAGCGGTTCTGCGAGGTTATCGACCGCCCCGACTGGCTGCCGCTCATGCTGCCCGGCGAACCGGATCGTATTCTGCAGGCAAGACAGACCGTTGAGGAACTATTTCTAACCGAGCCGCTTGCTCATTGGGTGGCTCTGGGTCTGCAACACGATTTACCCCTGACGCCGGTTTATGATCTGCCAGATCTGGAAAACGACCCCCATCTGCAGGCCCGGCAGATGATTATCACGCAGGAACACCCGAAAGCCGGACCGTTCAAAAGCATCGGCGTTCCGCTCAAATTCTCGGTGACGCCCGCCCGCCCCGCCTGGCCCGCCCCGCTTTTAGGCGAGGATACGGAAGCGGTTTTGCGGGAAATCAAGTAACCCGGAAAGGCTTCGCACCGGTTCGCCGGGGCGGGTCTGAGCGAAGCTCAGGATTTTTCTGCCTTCGGCGTGGCCGACCAGGCAGACCCGGACCGCGGCGGCGGACCGCAATCATTCCGGGTTACTTATTTCGCACATACCCGGAAAATCATTCCGGGTTACTTGTACAGCGCTTTCGCCGCCGCTTCGTACTTATCGCCCGCGATCCACATCGGTCGTATGGGCCGGTCGGCGATGAGCCGGGCGGCACGGGCATAGGCCTGACAGAATTTGAGCAGGTAATCGAAATCGATGGTATCGGGGTTGTCCGTAACCTGATGATAGTAGCGGGCCAGCGACTCGTCGAACGTCCGGAAACCGGGCGAGAATGTCGGGGCCGGAACGCCCTTCGCCGCCAGACTGACGTTGTCCGACCGGTCGAACAAACCCTGTTCCGGGGCCGGGTCGGCCACGACACCCATACCGAACGCCCGGGCAGCGGCTTCGATGTCGATTCTGGCTCCGGTTCGGTCGAGCCCAATGACCGACACCACGCTCGTGTCGTTGTATCCTGCGGCGTCGATGTTCAGATTAAAAATTGTTTGATTCAATGGAATTAGCGGGTGTTCGGCATAGTAACGGCTTCCCAGCAGTCCTACTTCCTCCGCCGTGTAGGCTACCAGCAACACCGAGCGTTTGGGTGGCCGGGCCTTCAGGGCTTTGGCCGCAGTCAGCAGCCCCACGGTTCCGAAGGCATTGTCGCGGGCCCCGTTGAAGATGCTGTCGGACGCCGAGATCGCCTGCCCGCCCTGTTTTCCAACCCCGACGTGGTCGTAATGCGCCGACAGCAGCACGTATTCGTTTTTCAATTTCGGGTCCGTTCCTTCAACCACCGCCACGACGTTCATGGCCTTCAGTTCTGTACGAGGCCGGGGGGCGGTCTGCAGCCGAACCATCTGTCCGGCTTCTTTCAGTATCGCTAACTGATTTTTACCGTTGTCGACCCACAGGTGCGGGATTTGGGGTTCATCAGCGGCAGGTTTCAGAGCGGTTTGTTCGCCGGATAAATAACGGGTTAGAAACGGCCACGGATACGTCGCCTGGGTATAGAGTTCAATGACAGCTACGGCCCCTTTCTCAGCGGCCATCCGACGTTTCTGCTGCGAGGCGGCGGTCATGCCCCCGCCGGTGGTGGTTTCGGGCGAACCCACCTGCGCCACCACGATTTTACCCTTCACGTCACGACCGTTGTAACCATCCGGCCCGTCGGTCAGTCCGTAGCCCACATACATTGTTTCGGCGGTCAGGTTCCCCGGAGCAGGGCTTAGAGTGACAAACGATACGCCCTGTTTCAGCGTATCACGACCTACCATGATGGTTCCGGCCCCCGGAGTGCCGTAGCGCAGCATCGGTATCATCTGAAAATAGTCCGTCTGGCCGGGAGCAGGTTTCAGCCCCAGTTGCCGGAACTGCTCGGCGATGTAACGGGCAGCTACCAGACTGCCCGGATCGCCCGTGCGCCGACCCTGCAGTTCATCGGCGGCCAGAAAGCGCAGATGCGCTTCCGTTTCGGCTTTGGTAATGACTTTTTCGGGTAAAGAAGCAGCGGTTGCCTGAACTGGTTTTGGCTTAGACTGGGCCATAGCCATCGGGGCAGCAGGCATGAGGGCGATCAGCAATCCGCAGAATAAAAGAATTTTCATGTACGCTGGTTGACAAAAGACGAAAAACATTATTCTACCTGAATATTTCGCTGTTCGATGCGGGACAGCAGACTAAATTCGTCCCGGCTGAATTTCCGGTCGTATTCCGTCACGGCGGTCGTATCGTTTTTGTCACCCTGGTAATTCAGGTAATCCTGAAACCGGATGCCGCCGACCTCCTGTACCCGCACTACCTTCCGGAAACGCGGCCCGCCCTGGCTGTAGGCCAGATAGTCCATCGTATGGCGGTTGCGATGGATCCAGTAGCAGAATACATCCTGATAATCCTTGCCGCCGCCTTCTTTCCGGAACGAGACACGAATCTTATGGTACGGTTGCCCTTCCAGTTCCGTTTTACCAATAAAGGTTTTTATTGCTGCCGGGTCGTTGAGCTTATACGGCAGCAGGACGAAATAGGCAATCGAATTGACCCCCTCCAGATAACGATTATACTCTTTTTCAGAAAGCTGCTGTGGTTTGCCGTCGATTTCGCGGCGCAGGCCTTCATTGCTCAGCACCTCCCGAATGGCCCGCCCTGCGGAGTCGGCATAAGCCCGCTCGTAGCGAAACTGACCACTACGGTGTTCCAGCCGCACATTATATTGCCGGAAAGCAAAGGTAATCAGGCAATTTTCGTAGCGACGTCCGCCGTGAGTTTCAATAGCCTGATTGATAATGTGCTGCGGATCGTCGGGATTCTGGCAGGCCGCCAGAAGAATGAGCAGAAAGGGCAGGTAACGGGCGTTCATTAACGGGTTCAGCAAATGCTGGCTCCAAATTACGTAAATCTGTTCATGAATAAAGCAGTGAGGTTGTCCATTCCTGCCAAACATAGCGGCCTGACCTGGAGTTAACTACCCGAACTCAACGGAAGAACTCATGAAACGACACACATCATCTTTTTTATCCATTCTGACGGGGCTAACGCTGGCGGTGGTGATTACGGCCTGTTCGGGCAACAAAACGGAAACAAATCAGACTTCCACGGAGACCTCGAACGACACAACCGTTATGGGCGTTCAGGGCGACACGACCACCAACGACCTCGACGGCCCGATATCCGCCCCCGGCGATACGGCCACCGGCCAGACGCTGCCCCCGGCGTCTGTGAAGGATAGCTGAGAAACATCGGTGCCACCACTTCGCGTGATGGCACCGTATTAGTAATCCTGCCGACACAGGGTTAACTGCTACCCTTACACCGCCTCGGCCTTTACTTTTCCTGTGGAGAAAAACCCTTCGCCCCGTGCGGCCATTTCCCGCAACCTCGCTGTGGGCCGGAAGCGTTCGCCATAGGCATCGGCCAGCCGGTCGCACTCGCGCACGAAGGTTTCGATACCCACAAAATCCACAAATGACAGCGTTCCGCCCGTGTAGGCCGGGAAACCCCAGGCGAGAATCGAACCAATATCCGCATCGAGTTTGGTACGGATGACGCCTTCTTCGAAACAGCGTACGGTTTCGAGCGCCTGCCGGTATAACAGGCGCTTTTTAACTTCTTCGGTAGATGGCTGTTCTGCACTGGGCGGATACATTTCGCCCAGGCCTTCCCAAAGGTGTTTCTGGCCGCCTTCGGGGTACTCGTAGAAACCCGCTTTGGCCTTTTTTCCCAGTCGGCCCATCTCGACAAATCGCCGGGCAACCTGATAACTGGTATCGTCCTCTGATAAAGCGCCGTCTTTAATACCCTGCCCGGCGATTTTATACACCAGATCGAGCGCCACTTCGTCGGTTACGGCCAGCGGCCCAACGGGCATTCCCGCGTTGCGGCCTGCATTTTCGATCAACACCGGACTTACGCCATCCCTGAGCAGTTCCATGCCCTCTGACGAATACGTACCAAACACCCGCGAAGTGTAGAATCCCCGCGAATCGTTGACGACGATGGGCGTTTTCCGGATTTTACGAGTAAAATCGACGGCAACCGCCAGAGCGTAATCGGATGTCTGCCGACCTACGATAATCTCGACCAGTTGCATCTTATCGACCGGCGAGAAAAAGTGAATACCGACAAAGTTCTCTGGTCGGGCCGATGCCTGAGCGAGTCCTGTGATGGGCAATGTCGACGTATTGGAGCCGAATACGCCTCCTTCGGCCAGCATTGGCTCGGCCTCCTTCGTCACCTGTGCCTTTAGTTCACGGTTTTCAAAAACCGCTTCGATAATGAGGTCACAGCCCCGCAGGTCTTCAGCCTGATCGCTTGCTTTGATGCGGTTCAGAATGCCATCGACCTTCAGCGGATCGACCTTACCGCGCTCCACGCCTTTTTTCAGCAGATTGCGCGAATAATCCTTCCCCTTTTCTGCATTTTCGACGGATACATCCTTCAGAATCACCTCGATACCCGCCAGCGCCGAAACGTAGGCGATGCCCGCCCCCATCATGCCTGCACCCAGAATCCCGACTTTTTTCACGTCCGTCTTATCGATGCCTTTCGGGCGGGAAGCCCCCTTATTGGCTTCATTTAGCCCCAGAAACATCGTCCGGATGAGATTGGCGGCCACTTTCGAGGTAGCCACCTTGACGAAATACCGGGCTTCGATAACCAGCGCCCGGTCGATGTTGACCTGCAGACCTTCGTAAACGCACGACATGATGGCGAGCGGAGCCGGGTAGTTGCCTTTGGTTTTATCCATCAACAGAGCCGTTCCGCCGGTAAAGATTCGGGCTCCGGTTGGGCTCTGTACGGCTCCGCCGGGCACTTTGAAATTGTCTTTCGCGACGATTTTACCCGTTTTGCGGTCGCGCTCATCCCAGGGCTGCAACGGACTGGGGTTGGCGGCAATCCAGTCTTTTGCTTTCTGCAACAGTTCTTCCGGCGTTGTCGCCAGGTCGTTGACCAGGCCGAGGCTGAGCGCTTCTTTGGGTGAAACCTTCTTGCCTTCGACCAGCAGCGGCAGGGCGGCTTCCATACCCAGCATTCGGGGCAGGCGCTGGGTGCCGCCGCCGCCGGGCAGCAGGCCGATGGTCACTTCGGGCAGGCCGATAACCGCCTTTGGATTATCCAGCGCAATACGATGGTGACAGCCGAGGCAAATTTCGTAGCCGCCCCCCAGCGCCGTACCGTTGATGGCGGCGACAAAAGGTTTGCCGGAGGCTTCCATTTTCCGGAAAATCCGGTTCAGTTCCGCCGAGACGTTGAGCATTTCGGCGGGATCTTTATCATTGTTCCGAAGAATCATCTTCAGGTCGGCTCCAGCCACAAATTCCGGCTTCGCCGACGTAATAATGACGCCTTTGACCGATTCATCCACGTAGGCTTTTTCGAGAGCCGCTTCAAACTGCGGAATCGATTCGTCGTTCAGGACATTCATCGGGGCGCTGGTCATGTTCCAGCTAATGATGGCGATCTGATTGTCGATGCTGTAATTAATCATACGTCGTTTTATTGTAACGCGGAATGATTTTCCGCGAGTGATCCACTCCGTGAGAGCCAACTAGTAAAAGGCGGAAAGCCTTTCCGCTTTACACCCGTTCGAATATGGTTGCGATGCCCATGCCGCCGCCGATACAGAGCGTCGAGAGTCCCACCTGTTTATCGGTACGTTCGAGTTCATCGAGCAGCGTAGCCGATATAATTGCCCCAGTGGCACCCAGCGGATGGCCCAGCGCAATGGAGCCACCACTGATGTTGACTTTCAAATGATCGACGCCCAGTTCGTCCATGAACAGCATAGGCACGACGGCAAATGCCTCATTGACCTCGAACAGATCGACGTCACTGACGTCCATACCCGCTTTTTTCAGCGCTTTTCGGGTGGCCGGAATGGGGCCGGTGAGCATAATGGTGGGCTCTGAACCGATGATGGCGAAAGCCCGGATGCGGGCGCGGGGCCTGAGTCCGGCGTTCTGACCGAACTCCCGGCTGCCGATAAGCACTCCTGCCGAGCCGTCGACAATCTGTGACGAATTTCCGGCGTGGTGAATATGATTGATCCGGTCGAACTGTGTGTATTTCTGCAAGGCCAGCGCATCGAGTCCAAACTGGCCCATGGTCTCAAACGCTGGTTTGAGCTTCGACAAACTCTCTACGGTGGTGCCGGGGCGTACGCCCTCGTCGCGGTCGAGCACCGTTATGCCGATGTCATCCTTCAGGGGTACGAGTGTCCGGGCGAAGCGGTTTTCGCGCTGGGCCACTTCCGCCCGACGGTAGGATTCGGCGGCAAATGTATCGGCATCGGAGCGGCTGTAACCATATTTAGTTGCAATCAAATCAGCCGAAATGCCCTGCGGAACGACGTTATGCCGGGCAACAATTTGCGGGTTCATGAACAACGCCCCACCGTCGGAGCCCATCGGCACCCGCGACATCGATTCCACCCCACCGGCGATAACGGCGTCCATCTGCCCCGACATGACATAGGCGGCCGCCATGTTCATGGCTTCGAGGCCCGAGGAACAGAACCGATTGAGCTGCACTCCGGCTACCGACTCCGCATAACCGGCTTCGAGCACCGCTGTGCGGGCAATGTCGGCCCCCTGCTCACCAATGGGCGTCACACAGCCCATAATTACGTCATCGACCAGCGACGTATCAAGGTTATTACGGTTTTTGAGCTCCTGTAGAACCGACGTCAACAACTGTATGGGTTGAACATCGTGCAGTGAACCGTCGCTTTTCCCCCGACCCCGGGGTGTGCGAACGGCATCGAAAATGAACGCTTCAGCCATGAAAGCAAAGGATTAAATGGAACAAATCAGGCTCAGATTATCGTATGCAAGCATACTAATTCGAGGCAAAGTTATCCTCAATCCTTACCGAAATCAAAATTTGTGAAGAAAAAATGCAAGTTGACTGCACTGCGAGAAAAACCCCGATTTCTGTCGAGAGTCGGGGCTTTACAAGGTGGTGAAGTACGGAAGTTTATAAAGTTGCTGCTGCAAGCACCGTTGCCGATGCCGTGTCAGCATGAGGATTCTGCTGTAATACGGTCACATAGAATGTATTTTTCGATGTGCTGATTACAGTACGATCCAGCTTTGCATAAGAACAGGACTCCAGTTGCCGATGCCATGTGTCATTTCGGCCATTATCGTAATTGATGCTCACAATGAAAATTCCGTCCGGTTTCAGGTAAGCAGCATAACGGTCCAGTATTCGCTGAACGGTTCCTCCATAATATATGGCTTCGTTGATGATGATTACGTCAAAGGCCTGATCAGGCACATACGCATTCATATCTGCCACTGCAAAACGTGTTTTATTGTCTTCGAAACGTTTCGCCTGAGCAATGGCGACATCCGAGACGTCGGTGGCAACGTACTGCGTATATAAATCTCTATTGAAACGCTGTTGTAAAACGCCCTCTCCGGCACCCAGTTCAAGTATTGTTCCACCGGGTTTCAGGTGCTGTGCATAACCAACGATCACACTGAAGCGGGAGAGTTCATCGAGTGCGCCGAGCCCTGCCCATTTACCATGAGCATACTGGTGATTCCAACGGTCGCGATCCCGCCGGAATACTTTTCTTTTTATGAAACTGGTTACAGAGGTTAGCATAGCAATCACGTGTTTGTACAAGTTTTTACCGTACAAATATAATTATGATTACCTGGCTACCGCAATGTGGAGGGCGATGTACTTAAGTAATTTTGGCAATATCTAATCAAATTTTAATGAAGCGGCGTTTACAGCAAGACCTGAAGGGTCGGCATCTCTACTGCTTCAGACCGATTTTTCGGCTGTGATGTACTGTCCAGCTTTTCAAATACAGAATTATTACTCACATATTCAGGGACAATATATTTCAGCCATCGGACCAAGTCCTCGGGAGCATCCTGCTTCAACGAAAGTTTAAGACGCCGGAAAGCAATGTCGATAGTATCATAGTCCGGGGTTACCACCCTCGCCACCATGATTTTAGGGTGGTGCGTCGGCAGGGTGCGTTCATTATGATTCAGTAACTCCTCGTACAGCTTTTCGCCGGGACGCAGCCCGCTGTATACTATTTTGATATCTGTTCCAACGCTGAATCCGGACAGGTTGATCATCTTACGGGCCAGATCCGCAATCCGAACAGGCTCACCCATGTCAAAGACGAACACTTCTCCTCCTTTGCCCATGGCACCGGCTTCCAGAACAAGCTGGCAGGCTTCCGGAATGGTCATGAAGTACCGGATAATATCCGGATGTGTCACGGTTACGGGGCCTCCGGATTTTATTTGTTCCTTAAAAATATTGACCACCGACCCGTTGGACCCCAGCACATTACCGAAGCGGGTCGAGATGAACCGGGTCGACTGTCGATTTTCTGATCGCTGGTTCAGGCTTTGCACATACATTTCGGCCAGCCGTTTGGTAGCGCCCATGACATTAGTCGGGTTGACGGCCTTATCGGTTGAAATCATTACGAACGTTTTCACGCCGAACTCTACGGCCAAATCCGCAATTAGCTGCGTACCGACGACGTTGGTGCGAACAGCCTCGTAGGGGTGCTCCTCCATCAGAGGCACATGCTTATAGGCGGCTGCGTGAAAAATATAATTAGGCGTCAGTTCATTGAAAATAGAGCGCAGCCGGATTGGGTCGGCGATATCCGCAATTTGTGAAACGATTTTCACGGAGTCGGGAAGCCCTGCCTGTCTGATGGTAAATAGAAGATCATGCAGCGCCGATTCTGCCTGATCCAGTAGAATCAGCGTATCCGGTGCGTATTTGATTATCTGACGGACCAATTCACTGCCGATGGAGCCGGCGGCTCCGGTAACCATCACGATCTGATGATGCAGACTTCGGTTTATCAATTCATTATTCAACCGGATTGGCTCTCGTTCCAGCAGGTCGTCGATTTGTATGTCTCTTATCTGGGAAGCGTTGAACTGACCGTTGATCCATTGGGCTGCCGAAGGTACGGTTTTGACAATCACCTGATGATGAAGGAAATAGTCCGCTATTTCTGTGCGCTGAAGGGAGTTTAGAGAATCGATAGCCAGAATAATCTGCGGACGAACGGGCTCATTCAGGATAAACCGTCGGACAGCCTCTTTGCGCGACACAACCTTGACGCCCTGTATTACTTTCCGAATTTTATTGGGATTATCATCGATAAAGGCGACCACCGTAAACCGCTGCTGGGGATCCTGAGCGAGTGCGTTGCGCGTCATCAGTCCTGTGGTACCTGCCCCGTAAATCAGCACCGGCTGCCGACGTCCGGTTACGCTGGCAACGATTTCCCAGTACATCGCTTTGGCAATGAACCGACTGATTACCAGCAGTACCAGACAGCAGAAATAATCGATAAGAAGGATTGAGACCGGAATATAATAAGTGATTTCGCCGGTAATCTGCCAAGCAACGGTTGTCAGGACGCCGACGGCAATGCTCCCGACCGATATCGCGTACAGGAGCGTAATGACATCTTCCAGACTGGTGTGGCGTATAATTCCCTTGTAGGAACGAAACCACAGGAAGAATACGAGCCGGACGGTCAGGATACTTGTCAGGCAGTAATAGAAGGGAAAACTACCCAGACCGTTGAAGTCCAGATTGAATCGTAGCAAAGACGCCATGCAGAATGAGCAGCCAGCCATAACCATATCGGCCAGCAGTACTACGTAACTGGAGACGAACCGATTGGTGTGTTTATGCAGTAGATGTTCAATCATTCCGGTCAAGTCCTATGGTAGGCGAAAGTAAAGCACAATTAAATTACACTTATTTCATTCATTCATTTTGATCAAATGTAAGAGAAAAACAACAGATCCGTTTATAATTGTCCGTTGTTTTTCGTAATCGGTCGGCAAAATTGTTTGCACATTTATACCTGCTGCCTGTCTGATAAGAAAACCTAGGCTTCCAGTAGTTGACCTAACGCTGAGTCAAGGGAGGCGTATCGATAATTGTATTCACCTTCTTCACGAATGCGTTGATTATCAACACGACTACTGCCCAGCACCACGATAGCCATCTCCCCGAAGAGCAACCGAATGGCAAACGAGGGAACATTCGGCAGCAGCAGCGGGCGATTCAACCGTTTAGCTATTAGACGTACGAATTCCGAATTGGTCACAGGTTGGGGGGCAACGACGTTGAATTTTCCTGCGAATGTGCCTTTCTGAATTGCCTGCATATACAAACCACAGAGGTCATCTATGTGTATCCAGCTCATATATTGCCTTCCTGTTCCCAAAGGAGCCCCGGCTCCGAGTCGGACAGGTTGAACTAATTTGGGTAACGCCCCGCCTTCTTTGGTTAACACAATGCCTGTCCGAAGCATAACGGTTCGAATACCCAGGCTGGACACGGCTTCGACGGAGGCTTCCCAGGCTTTGACGACCTGGGCCAGAAAATCAGTTCCGGCAGGGCTGTTTTCATTCATGAGTTCATCGCCGGTATCTCCTCCGTAATAACCGATTGCCGAGGCAGAGACGAAGGTTTTAACGTGGTGAGCAGACCGTTCCAGCGTTTGGGCAATCAGTTGCGTCGATTTGGTACGGCTTTCGAGAATCTCCCGCTTCCGTTTATCTGTCCATCGTTCATCGGCAATGCCCGCACCTGCCAGATGGATGATATGGTCAGCCGACTGAATGGCTTCCGGGTCGATCTGGCCTTTTTCTACATCCCATAAATACATCCGCACACCGGGTACGGCTTTTTTACTGCGGCTCAGGCAGGAAACCTGATACCCATTTTGAATAAGAAACCGGGTGAGGTGCTGGCCGATAACGCCGGTGCCTCCTGTAATCAGCACTGTCTGATTCATAGTTGTATGTAATACGTGTCCAAACAAATGTATTTATTTAAGAACCCCCCGATATAAAATCGGTTTCGGAACCAGCCGGAAATGAATCATGGGTTTTACACATCAGAATCGAAAACCGGCTTTTTTGGGCGGCGTCTTTTTTGTATATTGTGAGTTGGTTCTGCCCGACCCTGCAACTCCTGTTTCGCAGGGCTTACGGTAATCCGCCATCACGCAACATAACTAATGAGCTTTCAACTGACTTCAGAATTCAGCCCCACTGGCGATCAGCCTGCGGCCATCGCCAAACTTGTCAACGGCATTCAGGAAGGAGAACCAGCCCAGGTACTGCTGGGCGTGACGGGTTCGGGTAAAACATTTACGGTAGCCAACGTCATCGCCCAGCTCGACCGGCCAACGCTCGTACTGAGTCACAATAAAACGCTGGCCGCCCAGCTATACGGCGAATTCAAGCAATTTTTCCCAACGAATGCCGTCGAGTACTTCATTTCCTATTACGACTACTACCAGCCGGAGGCTTACATTGCCACGACCAACACATACATAGAGAAAGACCTTGCCATCAATGAGGAAATCGATAAGCTCCGGCTGTCGGCTACGTCAGCGCTGATGAGCGGGCGGCGGGACGTGATTGTGGTGGCCTCCGTATCCTGCATCTACGGCATGGGTAATCCCGACGAGTTCAAACGGAACGTCGTGCGGCTGGGCGTTGGTGAAACTATCACCCGAAATCAGTTTCTGTATCGGCTCGTGGAGGTGTTATACAGCCGGACGGAAGGAGAATTTACCCGGGGAACGTTCCGGGTGAAAGGCGATACGGTTGACATCTTTGTGTCCTATGCCGACTTTGCGTATCGGATCTTTTTCTTTGGCGACGAAATCGAAGCTATCCAGCGCATAGAGCCCCAGTCAGGCAGAAAATTGTCCGACGAACGCTTCATCACCATCTTCCCGGCAACGCTGTTTGTGACGGGCCGCGACACGCTCAATGGCGCCATCGAACAGATTCAGGACGACCTGGTTACCCAGATTAATTACTTCAAAAATGACTACCGCCTGCAGGAGGCTGAACGGATCAAGGAACGCACGGAATTCGATCTGGAAATGATGCGGGAGCTGGGCTACTGTTCGGGCATCGAGAACTACTCCCGCTACTTCGACCGCCGCCTGCCCGGGCAGCGCCCCTTCTGCCTGCTGGATTATTTTCCGGAAGATTATCTGCTGGTAGTCGATGAAAGCCACGTTACCATGCCGCAAATCCGGGCGATGTGGGGCGGCGACCGCTCCCGAAAGGAGGCCCTGGTCGATTATGGCTTCCGGCTGCCGTCGGCGCTCGACAACCGCCCGCTGACGTTTATGGAATTTGAGGCCCTGGCCGGACAAACCATCTTCGTGTCGGCCACGCCTGCTGAATATGAACTGCGGAAAAGTGAGGGCGTAGTAGTCGAGCAGTTGATTCGCCCGACAGGCCTGCTGGATCCTGAAATTGAGGTGCGTCCGAGTCTGAACCAGATTGACGACCTGCTGGAAGAAATTGACGAGCGTATCAAACGGAGCGAGCGGGTACTGGTAACGACACTCACCAAGCGCATGGCCGAAGAGCTGAGCCGTTATCTGGAGCGGGTGGGTATCAAGGGGCGCTACATCCATTCAGAGGTGAAAACCCTCGACCGGGTCGAAATTCTGCGGGAGTTGCGACTGGGCCTGTTCGATGTACTGGTGGGCGTCAACCTGCTCCGGGAAGGCCTGGACCTGCCGGAAGTGTCGCTGGTGGCAATTATGGATGCCGACAAGGAAGGTTTCCTGCGGGATATCCGTTCGCTGATTCAGACGATTGGCCGGGCCGCCCGAAACGCCAATGGCAAGGTGCTGATGTATGCCGACACGATAACGGGTTCGATGCAGAAAGCCATCGACGAGACCAACCGCCGCCGGACCATTCAGATGGCTTATAATGAAGAACACGGCATTACGCCCAGAACAGTTCTCAAATCCCGCGAAGCCATTCTGGAACAAACCAAAGTGGCCGACTCCAAACCGGCTAACCGCTCTTATTATGTCGAGCCGGACGAGGTGCGCATTGCTGCCGATCCGGTCGTGCAGTATATGGGCCGAAGCGATCTCGAACAGCTAATCACCGAAACGCAGAACCGGATGGAAAAAGCCGCCAAAGAACTGAATTTTCTGGAGGCCGCCCGGCTCCGCGACGAGCTGTTTCAGCTACGCGACCGCCTGAAGACAGAAAAAGCCTGATTAATGGCAACTCTCAGCCCATAACCGTTTGATAATAAGAATCAGTTTATGGTTCGGTAAGGAAAAATACCCGACGAAAAATGATAGTGGACGGAAAAAGAAATCACTATCATTGTATCAGGTCATTTTATCCTTAACCTTTAACTGTATACTGATTATGAGAAAATTAACGGCTACCTGGATACTACTGGGACTGGCCTGTGCGGTTTCGTCCTGTCTTGATCCCAATCCGCAGCTTACGGAAGCACCTCCGCACCATCATTCAGGCGCCCGTGAAGGCCTGGATGGCGACCACCAGCGCTGCGCAACCATGGAAGTTTTACAGCAGAATCTGCAGGACGACCCCAGTCTGGCCCGAAAGCTCCGGGATATCGACGCTCAGGCGCAACGCTTCGCAAAAGGCGGCGATATAGGCGTTATGTCGACTCCTTACGAGGGCGTAGTGACGATTCCGGTGGTGGTCAATGTGCTGTATAACGTGCGGCGACCGCAGGAGAATATCAGCGACGCACAGATTCAGTCGCAGATCGACGTCCTGAACCGGGACTTTAGCGCAACTAACGCCGACGTTGGTCAGACTCCGCAGCCGTTTGCGGGCGTCGTTGCCGGTTTCGACGTGCAGTTTACGCTGGCGAAAGTCGTCCGGAAGGTTTCCTACCGGGACTCCTGGGGTTACCGCGACCACATGAAGCTCGAACGTCGGGGCGGTATTGCAGCCACCGAGCCGACGAAATTCCTCAATATCTGGATTTGTAAGATCGGCGGCGGAATTCTGGGATATGCCCAGTTCCCTGGCGGCGATCCGGCCACCGACGGCATTGTGGTCGCCCCGCAGTATTTCGGTACAACGGGTTATCTGGAAGCGCCGTACGACAAAGGCCGCACGGCAACTCACGAAATCGGGCACTGGCTGAATCTGCGTCATATCTGGGGCGATGGCCCCTGCGGCGTCGATGATCTGGTGGCCGACACGCCCGACTCGGACGCACCCAACTTCGGATGTCCGGCATTCCCCACGGTCCGTTGCGGCAACACGCTCATGACAATGAACTACATGGATTATACCGACGACGCCTGCATGTTCATGTTCACGCAGGGGCAGCGTACGCGTTCGAGAGCACTGTTCGCCTCCGACGGCGCCCGGCGAAGTTTCATTACGGCTCCGTAGTAAGTCGTGAATCGGGTATCGAAATCCGTTTCGATGCCCGATTCTTTACTCACTGGTTAATCTTCCAGAATATTCCCAAAAATCGTATTCTTCAACAGTAGAGCCAGAAGCAGGAACGTGAGCGCCCAGTATAGATATATCCGGTAATAATCTCTGACGTCCCGGTAGCTTTTGGTTTTCATGGGCGTTTTCTCCAGCCGGTCAATTTCCCGGAAGACCGACCCGAGCCGCCCGGCATCCGACGCCCGAAAGAAAGTGCCGCCGCCAATACCGGCAATGGTGGTCAGGATACCTTCATCGATGGAAATGGACGCGTCGCTTTGCGTAAAGCGGCCAGAACCCGGCTCGACCCGCCCGACAGCAATCGTGTAAAGCCGGATGTTGAACGCCCGAGCCAGTTTGGCTACGGTTACGGGGTCGAGGTTGCCCGCCGTGTTGTCGCCATCGCTGAGCAGCACGACAATTTTGCTTTTGGACGACGATTCCCGCATTCGGTTGATACAGACGCCCAGCGCCGAGCCAATGGCCGTTCCCGATGTTCGGATCATGCTGTCGTCGAGCTCATTCAGGTAACTGTTGAGCAAATCGTGGTCCGTGGTAAGCGGGCAGAGCGAGAAGGCTTCCCCGGCAAAAATCACCAGACCGATGCGGTCGGCTTTACGCCCCCGTACGAATGCCCGGGCCACGCGCTTTGCCGCTTCCAGCCGATTAGGTTTCAGATCCGTCTCGGTCATGGACGATGAAATGTCGATCGCCAGCATGATGTCGATACCTTCGGCGATCGTCTCGGTTTGCTGCCGCACAATCTGGGGGCGGGCCAGTGCTATCAGCACGAACGTCATCGCCAGAAATACGCTGACGGGCAGCAGGTGTCTCAGCCAGCTAACGGGCGACGAACGGAGTTCGCCCCGGCTCAGGGCAACGTCCAGCCGCTGACGGGATCGGCCCATAAGCAGTCGACGTCCGCCGAAAAGCAGCAGCAACGCCGGGATACCGTACAGATAATACGGAGTTTCCCAGTCGAACTGCCGGAGTTTTCTAAGCGTGAACCAGGACCAGGAGAGCCATTCAGGCATGGTAAGACGGGATTTCGGTAGGCGAATCGACAGGCGGGCGGAGCGCATCCAGGACAGCCCGCCGCCGCTGATGGTACGAATGTACGGTCATGTCACAAAGGACCCGCAGCGGGGCCTGGGTCTGCTCCGAGAAGATGCCGCCATACACGATTCCGTCGGCTTCCCTGAGGGCATCAGCCAGCCGGGGGTCCTTGATCGAATCGGCCACCTCACGGGTTGTCATCGTCGTAAACGGTTTCTTCTCAAGCCACTCCAGATGCTGTTTCCAGATAAACACGGCCTTTCCGGCCCGTTCGGAGGCGTTTTCCGGTGTGAGGTTGCGAATCAGGCGGGCGTAGGACCGCTCAAACTCCCGCTGTCGCTGATACAGCCGGAACAGCCGATACTGGACAACGATGAATTTGCCAAAGAGCAGATAAACGATACCCGTCAGTAGCGCTACGCCTGCCACGATGACAAACAGCAGCGGATAGTTCATCTGTTGTCGTAAGGTTCGTACGCGGGTTTCGGTGGCGAGCCGGAGCGTGTCGGGTCGGCTGGTCAGGATACGCTCGCGAAGAAAAACAGTGTCCGCAATCGTTCGCAGGGCCGTGCAGTCGCCCGTTGATCGGGCCAGCAGGATAGGTACGCTTAATGTCTGAGCCGATTGTGTCTCAAACGAAACCAGCGTGTAGACAGCGCTATCGAGACTCCCGGCGGCGTTGGTGCGAGTCGGATAAACGCTGATATCCCGAACGACGAAGGGGGAAAAGTTTTTTGCCGTATCCGGAAAAAACACATCGACGCCGGAACGATGACGAATGCTTAGCGCATACTGAAACGGTTTGCCCAGATCGATAGAATCACTGAGAAACACGCCCTGGGGCCGTTGAGCCCGTAATGGTCCGTTGATGCTACAGAAAAGCAACAAGACAAGAACCCCATTACGGACAGACCACGATCTCACCTCAGCGATATTTACGAACACGAAACAAATCAATGAGTTTAGGAACATAATCTTCCTGCGCATCCAGAGCCACATAGCTGGCTTTATACTGCCGACAGAGCCGTTCCAGTTGCTGCTGACTCTGTTGAAACGTCTGACGCATCTGCCCCCGAAACCGACTCGACGACGTATTGATCCAGACTGTCCGCCGGCTCTCGGTATCATAAACGGGAATAATACCCAGCCGGGGCAGCTTCACCTCCCGCTGATCGTACATGTGCACCACCACCAGATCATGTTTTCGGGCCAGGGCTTTCAGGTTGTGTTCGTAGCCCGTATCGATGAAGTCCGAGATCAGAATAACGACACTGCGCCGTTTAAGCGCGTTCAGCGTGACCAGCAGCGCCCCGGCCAGATTGGTCCGGATGGATTCGGGGCGGAGCTTGAACAGGCTCATAATGAGCTGGTAGCCTTGCTTCAGGCTGTTCGAGGGTTTGATATAGCGCTCCTTCTGGTCCGAAAAGCAGTACAGGCCCACGTGACTTGCCTCCCGGATGGCCGATAGCGCCAGCACCCCGCTCACCTCTTTGGTCGTATCCAGTTTCGACCGGACCGAGGTGCCTACTTCCTGTGATGCACTCACGTCGACGACGAAAAACACCGTCTGGTCTTTTTCTTCCCGAAAAATCTTGACAAACGTGCCATGCCCTTTCGAAGAGACGTTCCAGTCGATGGCCCGCACGTCGTCGCCGTACTGGTAGGTGCGCAGGTCGCCGAACTCCAGACCCGATCCTTTGAAGATCGACTGAAAATTACCCCGCATCTGCGAATTCACGGCTTTCCGGATACGGATTTCGTATTTATAGAGTTTCTTAAGAAATTCGTCCACGGGCTGAACAGTCCTACCTCGTTCACAAATCTAATGAAAACGTTCCATCAAGTGCGTCTATTGCTTCGTCGGAGCCTGTCGGCGCTTCTGGTTGCCGGTTGTGTGCTGGCTTGTCAGAAAGAAACCGAAGAGCCGCCGGAGGGCCTGATTCCGGAAGACAAAATGGCGCAGATTTTATCAGAAATTCATCTGGCCGAAGCCAAAGCCAGTAAAGTCGGCGTAATGGCCCCCGATTCGACGGCCCTGATTTACCAGAAACTCGAAAAGCAGATTTACGCCCGCCACAAGGTCGATACGGCAACCTACACGAGAAGTTACATCTACTACTCGACCAATCCGGACCGCATGGTGGATGTGTATAAAAAAGTAGTGGAAAAGCTGACAAAAAAGACGGATTCATCGGCCAGTAAGAAACCAGCCGGTCTGCGGTAGGCAACGACTCAGAGTAGCTTAAATTTTGTTAAATCCCGCTTTTTTGCCCAAGAAATAAGTTTTTTCCGTTATATTAGTGTATTGTACCAATTCCGTTACGGCCTTGAAAGAGAGCTTAGTCATCATACCGACTTACAATGAAATTGAGAACATCGAAGCCATTATCCGAAAGGTATTCAGCCTGCGGGTGCCCTTCGACGTGCTGATTGTCGACGACGGCTCTCCCGACGGAACAGCGCAGTGTGTGCGTTCACTGCAAACGACCTTTCCCGACCGCCTGCACCTGCTCGAACGACGGGGAAAACTAGGTTTGGGTACCGCCTACATCGCCGGGTTCCGCTGGGCGCTGGCGCAGGGCTATCAGTATCTGTTTGAAATGGATGCTGATTTCTCGCACAATCCTGACGACCTCGTGCGTCTGCATGAAGCCTGCGCCATCAACGGCTACGACATGGCCGTCGGGTCGCGGTATATCAAGGGGGTCAACGTGGTCAACTGGCCGATGGGCCGGGTGCTGATGTCGTATTTCGCCGGGCATTACGTGCGCTTCATCACCGGCATGTCCATCATGGACCCTACTGCCGGTTTCGTCTGCTACAAACGGACCGTGCTGGAGTCTATCCTACAGAATGACATTCGATTCGTAGGGTATGCGTTTCAGATCGAAATGAAGTTTCTGACCTGGAAATACGGCTTCGACATCGTGGAAGTGCCCATCATTTTTACTGACCGGACGAAAGGCGTTTCCAAGATGTCGACCCGAATCTTCAAGGAGGCCGTTTTCGGCGTCCTTCAGATGAAAATCGAAAGCTTTTTCCGGCATTACATCCCGCCCCGAAAACAGCGCTCGGAAGAGAAGTTACCCAAGGAGACGGTCTGAGTTCATACTTCAGGCGAACATTCGCAGCAGCATCCCGGTACGGTGCTGCTTTTTTTCGTTATTCCCCGTATATTTATTCTCTCTGCCAAACGCCTGATGCCTTGCGAATTACTTCTATAAACTGGTTTATTCAAAGCGGGTTCCGGTGGGCGCTGTCGATGCTGGTTTTTCCGGCCTGGGTTCTGGCGCAGCCGCTCCCCTACACGCCCGGCCAGCGGGCCGCCATCCAGCATCTGAGCCGCGATATCCGCACCGACCGCGAGAAACTGTTTCAGCGGGTAAACGAACTGGCCCGTCTCCGAAATCTGCCCCTGCGGACCGTTCGCAGTGACGGAACAGTCGTTATTCTCCAAAGTCTGGACGAACGCGGCAATCCAATTTTTGAAGCAACCCAGAGCGCCACCCGCGCCGGGCAGGCCACCCGGACGGCCTCGCTCTACGCAGGCGGGGGCCTGGGTGTCGCCCTCACCGGCGGCAGCCCGGCTATGAAAGACAAACTGGGCATCTGGGACGGTGGCCGGGTGCTGGCAAGTCATACCGAGTTTGGCGGAAGGGTGACGCAGGTCGACGATCCGTTTGGTTCGGACACCCACGCCACGCACGTATCGGGTATCATGATGGGGGCGGGACAAAATCCGCTGGCTCAGGGAATGGCGTTTGGCGCTTCACTGCGGGCCTGGGACTTCGGTAACGATGAAGCGGAGATGGCCGCCGCTGCCGCCGATCTGCTCGTTTCCAATCACTCCTACAGCACCGTCGCAGGCTGGCAGTTCAACGCCGACCGCCAGGGTGACGTCAAATGGGAGTGGTATGGCGACACGACCGTCAGCGCCACCGAGGATATAAAATTTGGACTCTACAACGCCAAAGCCCGTGAATGGGATCGCATTGCCTACAACGCTCCCTACTACCTGATTGTCAACTCGGCGGGTAATAATCAGAACCGGAATGGCCCCGGCGACGGACTGCCGCATTATCTCATCAGCCGACGGGCCATCAGCCGCGAAACTCGTAAAACACAGGCAGGATATGATCAGATTCCTACCTATGCCACCGCCAAAAACATCCTGACGGTGGGGGCCACCGCTCCGCTGACCGAAGGGTATGTACGGCCCTCCGACGTAGCCCTGGCGAACTTCAGCAGTTGGGGGCCGACCGACGATGGGCGTATCAAGCCCGATCTGGTCGGAGTCGGCGTGGGCGTTTTATCGGCTTCGGCAACCGGCAATGCGAGTTACGTAGCCCTGGGCGGTACGTCTATGTCGGCTCCCAATGTATCGGGTTCGTTGTTTTTATTGCAGGAATACCACGCCCAACTCAACGGCGGGCGGTTTATGCGGTCGGCTACGCTGAAAGGGCTGGCAATTCATACGGCCAGCGAGACCGGGGATGCTCCCGGTCCCGACTATCGGTTTGGCTGGGGCATTCTGAATACCGAACGGGCGGCCCGGGTGCTGGCAAATTCCGACCGAAGCCATCTGGTCGATGAGCGGAGTCTGAAACAGGGAGATACCTACACGCTGCCGCTGGTTGCCTCTGGACGTGGCCCGCTGGTCGTAACTCTATGCTGGACTGACCCGGAGGGAGCCGTAACTCCTTCCAATGCCGAAGGACTCAACAATCCGACGCCGAAGTTGGTCAACGACCTGGATATTCGAATCAGCGATGGCAGCGGGGCCGTTCTGCCCTGGGTGCTCGACCCGGCGGCTCCGGCCCAACCCGCCACGCGGGGCGACAACATCCGGGACAACGTCGAACAAATCCGCATCGATAACCCGATTCCGGGACGGACCTATGCGCTGACAGTTTCGCACAAAGGCACTCTGCGTAACAATCAGCAGGAATTTTCGCTGCTGGTCAGCGGCGCTGGCGGGAAGGCCTATTGTCATTCGGCGGCGACGTCGCCGGAACGCAGCCGGATCGACCGCGTCCGGTTTGGAACCATCGATCAGGCTGGACGGGAGGGCTGTCAGACATTTACCGATTTCACAGGCAATAGTACGGTACTGACGGCAGGACAATTACTGCCGCTGGAAGTGCAGCTTGGTACCTGCGGTGAAACGCGCCCAGCGATTGTCCGTGTCTTTATCGACTGGAACTCCGACGGCGATTTTGAGGATGCTGACGAAACGGTGGCAACCTCGACAGCCCTGGCTGTTCCGGCAACCTTTCGCACAGATGTTCGAGTGCCGGGCGGACGCCTGGGCGGCCAGTCGACCCGAATGCGCATTATCACGTCGGAAACCACCGACGCGGCCACGGTTTTGCCCTGCGGAGGGTATGCCAACGGCGAAACACAGGATTTTGTCTTACGATTTACGGCCTCAGCCAATGACGTAGGCGTCGTCGGTCTGCTAAGTCCCGAAAATGGTTTTTGCGGTCGGACCGAAACGCAGGTGACCATTCGGCTGCGTAATTTCGGAACCGTCGCCCAGCGTAGCATTCCGGTGCAGGCCCAGGTTCTGAAAACGGATGGAACGCTCGTCGCCTCCCTGACCGGCGTTGCCGAAGGACTGGGTGCCAGCGCCGACGGTCAACTGACTTTACGCAGCTCAGAGGTGCTTGAAGCGGGCCAAATCTACCGTATTCGGGTCCAGACAATGCTCGAAGCGGATCAGGACATAACCAATGATGCCTTTTCCGACACCCGGACGACGGCGGGCGACCCCGTTCAGCCGACCCGACTGGCGGCGACGTTCTGCGAAGGAACGCCCGTATCGCTGCGCAATTCAGGGTCGGGAACAGCTTTCTGGTATGACGCCCCAACCGGGGGCAATATGCTGGCTTCCGGCAATCAGAGTCAGACCCCACAGCGTCCACCTGACGACGTATTCTACGTTAGCCTGAATGATTTTGCCGGCGTCATCGGCCCTGCCGACAAGCGGGCGTTCGGCGGAGGGTCTTACGCCGGAAACTTCGGGCCGCAGCCCTTGATTCGTACGCGGGTACCGCTGGTGCTGGAAAGTGCCCGACTGTATATCGGCACTGCTGGAAGAATTGCTTTTACGGTACGAAAACTGGACGATTCGCCCATATCGAGCGTACTGCTGAACGTTACACCGACCCGCAATCCCGACACACCGCAGGGCAATGCGCCTTCGGGTCAGCAGTCCGACGATCCCGACGATCCGGGCCGGGAATATGCCCTGAATCTGAATATTCCCGAACCCGGCGACTATAAAATTACCATCGACTACGACGGCGGGGCCTCCATTTTCCGAAGTAATGTGGGCGTAACGAGCTTTCCCTACACACTGGCCGACGTGCTGACGCTGCGCGGGGCGCTGTTTCGGCGATCGGATACGCAGGTCGACACGCTGACCAACGCCTATTATTATTTCTACAATCTGAAGGTGCGGTCGCTGGGCTGTCAGGCACCGGAGCGCATTCCGGTGAAGGCGCAGCGGACAGAGGCAGTCCAGGCGACGATAACCCCCAACGCTCCGACCGAAATCTGCGAAGGCAGTTCGGTATTGCTGCGCACGACCGAGGGGGCCAACCTGAGCTACCGCTGGCTGCGCAATGGGGAGGTCATCAACAATGCAGCCTCTGCTACCTTTCAGGCCGACCGGGCCGGGTCTTACGTAGTGCAGATTGTAGGCGGCTGTCAGCCCGTATCCTCTTCTGCCGTACCGATTTTGATACGAGAACGGCGTGTCCCTGCTATTTCCCGCGACGGTTATCTGCTGACGTCGAGCAAATCGACGGGTAATCAATGGCTGCTGAACGGCATTCCGATTACCGGAGCTACCCAGCCAACGCTGACGGCTACCCAGAGCGGCCGCTACGCCGTCCGGACGAACGAGGGGCCCTGCGGCGAGCTGCTTTCGCCGGAAGTTCTGATTGAACTTGTTACGGCTACCGGCCCCTCGCTGCTTTCACTTCACGTATCGCCCAACCCCGCCGACGAATCGATACGAATTACGTTTGCGCCGGATGCCAGCCCTGCGGATGCCTACGTCCTGCAAATCATCAACGCACAGGGTGCCGTTGCCCGGAGAGTGGAACTGAAAGCCGTTAACCGACAACCGCAAATCGCTTTTGTGGAACTGGCGGGGCTGGCGGCGGGGTTGTACGTCGTGGTTGTCGAAGATAACCGACAGAGGCGCATCGGTCAGGGAAAACTACTAAAGCGCTGATATAGATGCTCTCCCCGCACGTTTACCCCTTCGTCGAACGCTCTGTTCTGCATCCTGCCGTAACCATCGATGAACAATACCAGGCTTTCGAAGAAGTTACCCGGCTGGGACTGGCTGGTCTGACGGTAGCGCCTTTCTGGGTAAAGAAATTCCGGCGGGATTTAGGCGAAGTCAATTCAGTGAGTTTAAACACGGTTGTTGGGTATCCATACGGCTATCAGCGCACGGAAGCGAAGCAGACGGAAGTAGAATGGGCGCTGAAAGACGGAGCCAGCAACGTGGAAGTGGTCGTAAATACCTCGGCGCTATACTCCCCGGCATCCGTCTGGCAGAAGGTAGAGCTGGCTAAACTCGTTTCGCTCATTCATGCGCAGGAGCGGCTGTTTACGGTAGTGCTGGAATCATCGCTGCTGGATGAGACTTTAGTACGGAAAATGATAAAAATCGCTGCCGATGCCGGAGCCGATTTCATCAAAAATGCCACTGGAGCCGTTCAAACCGATTTTTTGCTGAATGACGCTATACAGTTCCGGCAATGGGTGCCTGCGTCGGTGGGCGTGAAAATCATCGGCGACGGGGCAACGCCGGATGAGTTGAGCCGGTTGATTGACGAAGGCGTCGAACGGCTGGTGCTGGCGCATCCGCTGGAGTCAGGATAGGATAGATGCCATCGCTCTAAGCGATGGCATCTATAGTCACCGAAAACCATTAGCTTTGCCCCCTGAAAATCGCTCTATCCCTTCATGGAATTAAAGCACGTTCCGCTCGAACACCTTCATCAGCAGGCCGGGGCCAGAATGGTTCCTTTTGCCGGATTTTACATGCCTGTCCGGTTCTCTTCGGATCTGGAAGAACATCATACCGTCCGGAACGGCGTTGGCGTTTTCGACGTCTCGCATATGGGCGAATTTATCCTCAAAGGCGAACGGGCCTGCGACCTCATCCAACGGGTGTCGGCCAACGACGCTTCGCTGCTCTTCGACGGAAAAGTACAGTACAGCTATCTGCCCAACGAGCAGGGCGGCGTTGTGGATGACCTGCTTATTTATCAGATTAGCCCCATCGAGTATATGCTGGTCGTGAACGCCTCCAACATCGAGAAAGACTGGAACTGGATCGCCCGGCACAATGAGTTTGGCGTCGAAATGACCGATATTTCCGACGAAACCTGCCTGTTTGCGGTGCAGGGGCCGCTGGCGACGCAGGCACTGCAGCCGCTGACGAACGCCAAACTGGATTCGATGTCGTATTATACCTTCGAGAAAACCGATTTCGCTGGTTATCCCAACGTCATTGTATCGGCAACGGGTTACACGGGAGCGGGTGGCTTCGAAATCTACGTCGCCAATGAGCAGGCCGAGGGCGTTTACAAGGCCATTATGGAAGCGGGTGCGCCCTACGGCATCAAACCCATTGGCCTGGGTGCCCGTGATACGCTGCGGCTCGAAATGGGCTACTGTCTGTACGGCAACGACATCGACGACACCACCTCCCCGCTCGAAGCTGGACTGGGCTGGGTAACCAAGTTCACCAAAGATTTTATCAACTCCGGACAACTCAAACAACAGAAAGAGCAGGGTGTCAGCCGCAAACTCATTGGTTTCGAGATGATTGACCGGGGCATTCCGCGTGGTCATTACGAACTCTGCGATGCCGACGGAAACCGCCTGGGCGAAGTCACTTCCGGTACGCAGTCGCCGACACTGGGTAAGGGCATCGGCATGGGCTACGTCCCGACCGAGTGGAGCAAGCCCGGCACCGAACTATTCGTAAACGTCCGCGACCGGCTGCTGAAAGCGCAGGTTGCTAAAATGCCATTTGTCAAGAAAAATTGATGGAACGCGGATGACGCGGATTGAGCGGATTTACACAGATGATATATTATTCAGTCTGTATTAAAAAAATATAAATAAATCCGTGTTCATCCGTCTAATCCGCGTCATCCGCGTTCCATCCCACCGCCTGTAGATGAAGAATATCGACGTTTGTCTCACCCCCGACTTGTTACATCTCCACGCCCCGTCGCTGGAAAATTCGATTGTCGTTGTCGCCGACGTATTTCGGGCCACTTCCTGCATGGTCACGGCCTTTGCTTATGGCATAAAGAGCATCCTGCCCGTTGCCACCGTTGAGGAATGCAAGGATTTGCAGAACCGGGGCTATCTGGCCGCTGCCGAACGCAACGCCCGAAAAGTGGAGGGCTTCGACCTCGATAATTCGCCCTTCAGCTACATGGACGAGCGCCTCATCGGGGCCAACATTGCCATGACCACCACCAACGGAACCCTCGCCATCACAAGGTCGCGGTCGGCGGTGAAAGTGCTGGTAGGGTCTTTTCTGAATCTGGACGCCATCGTTCGCTACCTGAAGTCTCAGCCCTACGACGTGCTGGTGCTGTGCGCAGGCTGGAAAGGTCGTCCCAATCTGGAAGACACGCTCTTTGCCGGGGCGCTGGTCGAGCGGCTGAAAGATAGTTATGCCATGAAGGAAGACGGAGCCATTATGGCCTGGCGGCTCTATTGTCAGGGTCAGAACGACCTGCCGGGCTTTCTGGCAAATTCCTCGCACGTACGCCGCCTGCACCGGCTGAGCATCCACAAAGACATCATCTACTGCCTGCAGCACGACCTCTACGACGTCGTGCCCGTGCTGCGGGGCAATGCGCTCGTGTGTATGGAGGTGAAGGGATGACTTCTGTAGTGAATACCGAGAGCAGCCGCTCAGAAAAGGAGTACGATTCTTCGGAAATAAAGATAGTAGAAGCAGAAAGCGATTCCGAATGAGATGGCGTTGTAGAGGAGAATTTTGGGATAATCACGCGGGGGCAATTTAAAGCAGAGTTGGTAACACAGCAGGCAGATTAGGCCTGTCCCCAGGAAATAGTACCAGGTGGGAGGCCCCCACATCTTTTTCAGATCCAGAATGGGATGGGCTGTCGAAAAGTACATATTTTAATAGAAATGCTCAATAGAAGCTGTTTAACTCGCCTTTTACCAATGCAATGTTATAAGTTGTATTTTTGATTAAATTCCAAGACAGTTTCTACAGCTAATTGATATGTTTTCCTGTTTAAATCCCAAGAATTACAACTTTCGTTTTCTAAAATTACTCCTATTTATTTTTGGCATTACTATCTCACATAAAACAAAAAAATAGCCATTTCAATTATATTCAGTAAATCAGTCTCATTTATTTGATCGTATTTTTTCATAAAATCTAAAAGCATTTTATTACTATCAAAATCTCCTAAGTCAGCATATTTTAAATTATTATTAATAAAATATTTAGATTCATTTCGTAAGGATATTTCTCCGAATAATTCATTTCTTAACAAGCGAATATAATCCACCCTATTTTGATTATATTTTTGATTTGTTATTTTATTAATTCTATTCTTTAGCTTAATTTCTACCTTTTCTCTATCTGATTCGTCCCATTCATAGGCAAGTTCAGAAAAGCATATGAAGTCGTAGGTTTCTTTTCTTTCTTTCATGATAATGTGTTTAATAATCTTCAAGTTTAACAACATTATTATATCTCCAATTTGTGTAAATGCTTTTTTGTTCCACTCCATAAAAAGGGCTTCTAACCGCACCGGGTTTGGGGTCAAGTCCAATATCAAAAACCTTAGCTCCTTTATTAGTCCAATACCTAATCCATTGCCTATTTGCATTTATATCCTTAATGTCAATTTTGCCAGGCGTAGTTCTGAAATTTCTTGGTTTGTATGTTTTTACATTATAGCCTTGTTTCCTCAAATCATCAGCAGCTTTATTGACTCTATACATTCTTTCACCAATAACAATAGCAAGCTCGCTTGTTTGGTAAAATCCACTTGGATCTATATAATTAATAGGATCGCTTGACACATAACTGTAGAAATTAATATCACCACTCAAAAAACCGATTGGATCTTCGGCAGTCCATTTACCAATTTCTGCAAAATAATCTCTTGCGCCAAAACGAACTAAATCTGTTCTGTATTCATATAAACCTCCTGCATAACCAAAAGGAGTGTAGCCTGGATTGTCATCACTCAATACTTTACCGAAGGCATCGTACTCCAATTTTTGAAGTACATTGCCATCGGAAGTTTTTACAACCATCCTTACCGAGCCTCTAATGTCTGAAACAATGTAATAATCTACACTGCCTTTTCGCATTAAGATAGGTGTGTTTTGGTCGGCATATACAAAAGTGTTTATGATACGGTCATTTTCGTTGAGTTCTGCAATTGGCAAATTACCAATGCCATAAACTAACTTTCGTTTTACTGCACCATTCAAGTATATTGCTATTTGTCTGTCAAACGCATCGTACTTAAATTCTAAATTTTGTGTTGCCCAAGTAACCGTATTAAGGTTACCAAAAATATCATAATTAAAATTTTTGCTTGAAGTAACTGTATTACCAGTCTTATTTACTGTCCCCGTAAGTTGTCCTGCGTTAATGTAATTAAACTCACGATGTTTTGTAGAACCTGATTGTGTCCAAGAATATTTGTTGGTTTGGTTAATATTATTGTTTAAGTAAGTATAGTTTAGGTTGTTTGAATTTACAGCAATTCTGTTACCAAAATTGTCATAAGCATACTGCTCGACAACGACGCCATTTTTTAGCACATTTTCTAATTGACCACGTGCATTGTATTGATAAATAAACTGAGTGGTGATGCCTGAAACAATTTCATTTAATTGTTTTATTCGTTGCATTCCATCATATAAATAAGTTGCTTTGTAAATTTCGTTTCCGCTGTATTTTACCACTTGCTCTGTAAGCAAACTCCAATCATTATATGTTCTTGTTTCTTGAATATTTCCATTGTTTATAGTTGTAATTTCTCCAGAATATGGTTTTCTGGAAATGTTTAAGTTTCCAGAATTAATCACTCTACCATAAACATCAAACAGATAACTAATATTAGCAATTTTACCTGATCCACTGGCAACATTTGTGGAATTAAGATTTATTGTTAAGACTTGTTTTTTGTCTGATTGTTCTTGTAAATTATAATTTATTATAGAGGCAACAGTACCAGTATTTGTAAAATTAAAACTATAAACATTATTTTGCGTGAACTGACTGTTTTCCCCAGTGTTAGTTGAAAAAATACTTTGATTTTGATTATATGTTGTGTTAATACTTCTATTTTGTGAAAATATGGAAGTTACATCTTCATTATTATCATAAAGCCATTGAATATTACGATTGTCAATATCAGTGATTTTAGTTGGTAATTCACTTTGATTCCAATCAGTAGTTATAAAATCAGAATAATTTGGGTTTGAATATTTTACTCTTTTACCATTTGCAATATTTTGATATGCCCATGAATAATTCCCTTGTCCATAGTTCAAATTTTCAAGAAAATCATTTAAATAAGTTAAATTTAAATTGAACTGTGGATTATTTAAGTTAGTAATATTCTTATTAGCATCATATTGATAATTTTCATAATAATTTATATTGTCAGTTGATTCAAATACAATATTTGAAAACTTATCTAATGAAGAATTGTAACTATAATTAATTGCAAAAGGATAGCTTTGAGTATTTGAAACATTCGTTACAACTTTATTATTAGAGCCATACGTAAGTCCAATGCCTTTTAAATAAGTCGAATAAAGTTGTCCCTTTGTTTTGAAATATTGATGTGTTACACTTGGGCAAACTGTTTCAATTTGTTGTTTTAAGTTTGTGTATTCTGAATGCGTCAGAGCGACAGAAGGGAATAAAATAGGTGTGTAACGATTTGATGAACCAATATTTACCAATAAATCATTGTAATAACCTTCTACTTTGCCAAGGTTCCATATTTCATTAAAATTTGATACAAACTTGCTTACAGTTATGGAAGATGCGGTGCTGTTGAAAATAACCACATTTTCCATACTGTTTGTTTCCGAGTTATACGAGTAATTATAGCTACCAACGGCAACAATATTGTCATCAAAAATAACATACTTATGATGCATCATTCTACTTGTCGTATTGTCCCATTTATATGAGTAAGATTTGAAGCGAAGATCTATTCCTGCTTGGATTAGATTATAGCTGTACAAAAAATTTTCCTCTAAACAATCTCGTTGCTGTGCTGGGGTTGTTGCATTAGCTAAACACTGTTGGCGTTGAGAGGTTTGATAGTTGTTGTAACTTTGGGTAATATATTCTTGTTGATCCGTATATACTTTTATATTGATAGACGGGTTCTGATTTTTTTTCTGAATTAATGCCTCACAGATAGGTCTTGATCTTAAATGGTTAGCAGAAATTTTAATTGAGATTTGTGCTTGATTTATTAAACTAACAATTTTATTAGCAACATCCTGCTTGTTGAAAATTTTGGAAAAGGTAGGCCCGTAGGTTGTTGAATTAGAAATACTGTAGTTTGAAGTAGTAAAAACTGCGTCTACATTTGGGTTATCTATGATAGAAGTGAGTAAACTACCTGGAGATACTGGTGTGTAAGTATAAGATTGTCCAAATTCTCTTGAATTGTTCCAAAGCAATTCAAATTCAGATCTGTAGCGTAAAATTATTTCAGCATCGATTATTGATAAAGAGCTTTCATCGTATTCCCAATTGGCTTTTGTGTTCCAATTTCCACTACTTGTCATCAAATAGTTGTTATCAGAGATAATAAATTTATGGTGATTTATTTTATTTACATATTTTACATCGATACCTATTTCTTCTAATTTATGCGAAACTGTCCCACTTGTTTTATTTTTATCTTCCGACGCTCCATCATACAGCATTCTTATTTGAACACCTCTATTTTTAGCTCGTTTTAAAGCTAAATACACATCATAATTATCTATGCTATAAATCGAAATATCTAGTTTCGTTTGTGTTTCATCAATGATTGCAATTAATTCTTCAAGATAACCTGATAGTTCTTTCTGAGGGCTAAATTTTACAGAAAAAGGAGCCGTGAAAGTTCTTGCAGTCTTTAGAGTATTATCATAAATTTCTATTGTAAATGGATTGCTATTCAACCAATCCGTACAACCAGTACATTTTACTTGACTGACATAAGTATAGATCCCTATTTTTTTTCCTTTTGGGATTGTTAAATTTATTTGATTTTCATTTTCAATAACTTGATTATTTTCCAGCCATCTATAAACCATTTTAACACCTTTTGAAGGCTCTTCAACAATGGGTATAGAATAAGGTAAGTCAGTTTTTTTAATTCTAATGTCTTGTGAGTGAGCATTTATTGCGCAAGCAAACAAAAAGAATGTAACTGCGATTACATGAAGGATTTTTTTCATGGTTTTTAGTTTTTAACAAGTTTTTTAACAATCGTACTATTTCCTTCCAATTCAATCATAACAATATAAATACCTATTGTTAAATTAGAAATATTTAACATTTGATAATTTATATCATTTCCACATTCAAAAGTTTCTATCTTTTCTCCAATTAAATTATAAATTTTAATATTTTTAATTCTTTTACTTTTAGAAGATATTACCATATAATTATCAGCGGAATTCGGATAAACGTTAACGCTATTATTCAAGTTTTCTGATAATGATTTATTGACTTTGATTTGAATTTTTGCAATAAGCTCAGGGCATCCATCTAAAGTTGATTTCACAGTATATTCAGTTGTCTCTTTAGGTGATACTAATGTGTTTTCAATTAGATTTCCATCTTTATACCAAGTATTTTCCCCTGTACTCTCTTTAATATAAAGATTGACACTTTCTCCTAAGTTAATAGTAACATTATCCATTGCAACTAATTTGTTATTATGGACAATAGGTACTTTTGTATTAGTCCCAATAATAGCTGTTTTCACACAAGGGCAGTCTTGAGAGAACACATCAATGCTTTTGATTAGCATTAAAACTAGTAAATTTGTTTTCATGTCATCTACTATATTAAGTAAACAATTTCACTCTTCATGTTGGCGGTTTGGGCGGTTAGCAGTACTTTTTCAGAGAATGCCGCCCTTCGCGAGGTTCCCAGTCGGAGTGAGGACGACTTTCGTGTGTGACAAACATAACGTGCCCGACAGATAATGTTGTGTGATAATGATCACAAAGTGTAGGCACAAAAGTCACAAAATGCTGGTTATCGATGCCGCCGCAGGCGACTGAGTGTTTCGCGGGCCAGACCCAGATAGGTAGCGATGGCCTGCTGGGGCGCTCGTCGGTAAAGCTCCGGTTCTTCGGCCAAAAACCGTTTCAGACGCTCATCTCCCTTTAAACGGCGGAGCATTTTTATCCGCTTCTCCTGTTCCAGCATGTAGTGATGCGACAACAGTCGGCCAAATTGGTTCATGGCCGGATACTGGGCGTAGAGGTCTTCCAGATCGGCGTAGGCAATGGAAAGAAACTCGCTGTCCTCCAATAATTCGATGCACTCATCCGACGGCTCCTGACAGAAGAAGCTTCGTCGGCTGAAAAAAACAGTAAACTCTTTGGCAAACCAGGCTGTCACCGGTTCATCATTGACGACATACCAGGCGTGAGCCAGCCCTTTTTCCATAATGTAGGCGCGGGTGCAAACCTGACCACGCTCCAGCAGTAATGAACCGGCGGGAAGGTGGTGCCGGGTGAGTCGATGGGACAGTTCATTAAACGTCTCTTCGGGCAGAAAACTGAATTTCAGCCTGAGATATTCCAGAGTACGCAGTGGAGTGGTCATGACAAATACGGGTTGGATAAGGAGAAATCGACCGTACCCTTCGAGAATGAGTGGCAAAATCGATTTCGTTTAGACTCAAAACTTGCCCGTAAGTCACAAAAAAAGCCCATCCCTCCTCCGTCGACGAAAGGAAAAATGGGAGATGGAAATGCCGGAAGTCGGAAGGTTTACGCTGAGACTACCTGCTGCTCGTTTTCGAGGTAGTCCAGTACGCCTTGCAGGGTCATCAGTTTAGGGTAGTCTTCGTCGGGAATGCGGATGCCGAACGACTGCTCCAGTTGCATAATCAGGTCGACGGTATCGAGGCTGTCGAGGCCCAGGTCACGTACAAAATGAACGTCGCTGGTCAGGGCGGAGTGTTGTACGCCAAAATTTTGTAGAATCGTAATTACGCGCTCTTTCATATCCTTATCGTTTTCAGGTTGTGAATAATGATGGAATCACCGCAGAAACTGTCACTACCAGTTTAACGCCCAAACTCTCCCAGCCGTTCCGTCTGCCGATGCAAAATGGCGGTCCGCCGATGCAAAATGGTGCCATACTACCAGATACTGAACTGCTTTGGGAGGACCGGACGGAATAGTCCGGTGAATGGTCGCCGACGGCCATCGGGTCTATAACGCCATCGTCCGAAAAATAATTGCGTATTTATACCCGGAAATGCGGAAAGCCGACTCCGCCTGAGTCAGCAGAGTCGGCTTTCAAAAGGATATTCCAGTCAGAGCGAGTAACTGCCGCGATACTGCCGCCGGACAAACTGGTTGGCGTAATCGAAGTTGGTGATTTTCATATTGGCACCGTCCCAGAACAGCTTTTTGCGGCCCGGAAACTTGCCGTTCTCCCGAAACATATAGCTGCGGGTCGCCAGATTGCCCATCAGCACAGTTTCGGTCAACGGACCGGATTCATCGAACGACGAACTGGTGTAGGCCCCATAGCCCTGCTTGCAGGCCTTCACCCACTGCTGCTGGTGGCCGTCGGTTTTTCCTTCGACCAGCGGCTTTTCCGGCTCCGGCAGTCGGCGGCCCTCAAACTTATCAGCAGGCAGCAGCCGGGGCTTATTACCGAACAGTTCTGCGGCCAGCATGCCTTTCGTACCGATGAACAGAATGCCGCCATTGGGGTCCGTAAACACCTGCTCATACGGAATACCTTCGGGCAACTGGGGCCGGATGCCGCCGTCGAACCACGACAGTTTGATTTCCTTCACCTTCCGGTCATTGGATGGGAACGTGAAGTGAATGGCCGATGAGGGCGGACACACGTCGTCGTAGAAGGCTTCTCTGAAGAAATCGGCGTAGACCGACCCCACGCTGCATTCCACCGACGTCGGATAGCCCAGTTTCAGCGCCCGGAACGGCACGTCCATGAAGTGACAGCCCATGTCGCCCAGCGCCCCGGTGCCGAAATCCCAGTAGCCCCGCCAGCGGAAGGGCATGTAGGCTTCGTGGTACTCACGAACCGGTGCCGTGCCCAGCCACAAATCCCAGTCGACCTCCGCCGGAACGGGCTGCGACTCGCCCCGATCCTTCGGTGACCGGACGCCCTGCGGCCACACGGGCCGGTTGGTCCAGCAATACACCGTATGGACGCGGCCAATCTGTCCGTCCTGAATCCAGGTTTCGACCTTCCGGGTATCGTCGCCGCTGCTGCCCTGGTTGCCCATCTGCGTAACGACGCGGTATTTGCGGGCGGCTTCGGTCAGCATCCGGGCTTCGTAGATGTCGTGCGTAAGCGGTTTTTCGACGTAAACATGCTTGCCAAGCTGCATGGCGGCCATCGCAATGGGGGCGTGCATGTGGTCGGGTGTGGTGACGATGACGGCGTCGAAGTTTTTAGCTTCCTGCTCCAGCATTTTGCGGTAATCGCGGAAATAAGGCGCTTTGGGGAACATCTCGCGGTATTTCTTCGACATGCGGTCGTCGACGTCGCAGAGAGCCACAATGTTGTCCGAACCTTTGTTATAAGCCTGCTGAATATTGAAATCGGCTTTCCCACCGCAGCCCACGGCGGCAATGTTGAGCCTATCGGAAGGGGCCACATAGCCCCGACCCAGCACGTGACGCGGGACGATGAAGAAACTGGCGGCTGCCAGAGCGCTGCCTTCGAGGAATTTACGGCGGGAAGAGTTCATAAAAAGCGAATGAGTGAATGAGCGAATGAGTGAATGAGCGGTCGTCGCAGCCCGTACGCGGAGCGGGACCGCTCTTTCGCTCATTCACCCTTTCGATCTTTAGCTTAACATTTGTCCGACTTTCATGGCGACGCCCATGTCGCCTTTTATCTTTAGCTTACCGAACATGAAGGCGGTCATGGGGTTGAGCTCTCCGGCTCCCATTTTCTGCAAATCGTCCACACTAACCTGAAGCGTACAATCGGCTTCTTTATCTTCATTCGACACGGCAGGCGGGTTCTGATGGCCGTCGATGTAAACGACACCCTGGTCCGTATCGAGTTTAATGGTTGCATTCAGATCCGTAGCATTGTTCATACGGCTGCGAATCTCTTCCGTGAATTCCTGAATCGTCATAATAGTGGTTTTAAATACCCGGTTTGTCGATAAAGCTATAGAGAAATTTCTGTAGGAAAGACGCCATACCAAAAAAATTACTATGTTGGCAGCATCAAGCTCGCATCAATCACCCTGATAACCAATCCGTATGGAATCCGAATCGACCAGCGCCCATACCCCCGCGTCTACCAGCCCCCGTCCTACGCTCCTGACGGTTCTCTGCATTCTGACATTTTTGAGTGCGGGGTTCGGCGTTTTCAATGCTGTCACGACCTATTCTTCTGCCGACGTCGTAGCCGAAGCAGCTCAGGAGGGCCTCGACCGGGCCGCCGAACGTGTGGATGATGCCGAAGCGTCCGATTTTGTCGATAAAATCATGGGGCGGGTCTCGGCGAACATGACGCCCGAAAACATCCGGAAATCAGCCGTTGCCGATGGCCTGTATAACCTGCTGGCCTTGGCGGGCGCTCTGCTGATGTTCAACCTGCGCAAACCGGGCTTTTATCTTTATCTGGCCGGTATTGCCGTCGCCATCATTGCGCCCTTCGTCATCTACGGCGGGCTAATGGGCGCCGCCGGGGCAGCAACTACCTTTTTCTCCATCATTTTCGCGGTTTTGTATGCGACCCAGTTGCGGTTCATGCATTGACGACGCCACCGATGCAAACTGCCGCCCCGACCCTACCTCACGACGAATACGTGCGTTACGACGCCACCGGCCTGGCCGATTTGGTCCGTAAAGGCGAAGTGATGCCCGCTGAACTGCTCGATGCCGCCATTGCCCGGTCTGAAGCCGTCAACCCGAAAATCAACGCCGTTGTCACCCCGTTGTATGACAAAGGACGCGATGAACTGACCCGGCTACCTGAGCAGGGGCCTTTCCGGGGCGTACCGTTTCTGCTGAAAGACCTGGAACTGGAGTGGGCCGGAACGCCCATCCGGTCAGGCTGCGTGGGGTATCGGGATTATGTTTCAACCGACGACAGCGAAGTAGTGCGGCGGTTGAGGCAGGCAGGATTGGTTCTTTTTGGAAAAACGAACACGCCCGAATTCGGTTTGACGCCCTTTACGGAATCGAAACTGTATGGTCCGGCCCGTAACCCGTGGAAGCTTACCCACTCGACGGGCGGATCGAGCGGCGGTTCGGCGGCGGCGGTAGCGGCAGGCATCGTTCCGGCAGCAACGGCCAGCGACGGTGGTGGCTCCATTCGTATTCCGGCGTCCTGCTGCGGTCTGTTTGGTCTGAAACCCTCACGGGGTCGGGTGACGCTCGGTCCGCGCTACGGCGAACTCTGGGGCGGGGCAGTCATTACCCACGCCGTGACGCGCACTGTCCGCGACAGCGCCGCTTTGCTCGATGCCGTGGCGGGGAGATTCATGGGCGACCCCTACGCGGCTCCGGCTCCTGAACGGCCCTATGCAGAGGCCATACGCCAGGAGCCGGGCCGCCTGCGGATAGCGTTCACGACAACCCACCCGTTCCCCAGCCAGAAAACCGATGTGGAATGCGTTCGCGCCGTGCAGGAAACGGCCCGGCTCCTGGAAAGCCTCGGACATACGGTGGAAGAAATACCACTGCCTTTCGACCAGAAGGTATTGAAGGAAGCGTTTTTTGTCATGGTACTCAGCGAAACCGCCGCCTCCATTCGTGAGTTGGGCGATTATCTGGGTCGACCGGTCCGACGCTCCGACGTCGAACTGAACACCTGGGCGCTGGCCCGGCTCGGTCAGGCCTATACGTCAGGTGAATACGCCTACCAGCTCCGCCGCTGGAACGATCTGAGCCGCCGAATGGGGCAGCTACACCAGACCTACGATTTGCTGATGACACCGGTCATGTCGCGTCCGCCTATTCGGGTTGGCGAACTACAGAACTCCACCACCGAAGACCGCCTGATCAAACTCCTCGACTCCGTCAACGGTCTGCGCTTTCTGAAGGACAGTCAGGTGATGGACGGCCTGGCCGAAAAATCACTTGGATACATTCCGTTTACCCCTATTGCCAATATGACGGGGCAACCGTCGATGTCGGTGCCGCTGCACAAAACCCCGGATGGATTGCCCGTTGGCGTGATGTTTACGGCGGCCTATGGCGACGAGACCACGCTCTTTCAACTGGCCGCCCAACTGGAACAGGCTAAACCCTGGAACTACGACGGTCTGGCTGTCTGACGTACAACGCAGCGGCGCTGCGTTGATTTTTTACTGTCGGGCCTTTCTGCCGCCAAATCAGTTGTTCGCCGCTGGAAAATCAGCGCAGATGCTGATTTCTCCTCAGTTCATCGTCATGTACCGCTGCGGTAACTGCTCGCTCAGGGCCGTTGGTTTCAGTTTAAACGTTTTCTCGATTGTCTCTTTTCCGTCGGTGATCCGGATGGTGTAGGTGCCATTCGCCAAATCGCTCATATCGAACTGTTGCCGCACTTTAGGTGCCCGGTTGGGCAGCACGTGGCTGTGCATGACTTTGTTCTCCGAATTCAGCACCTCCACCTTCAGCGGCTTATTGTCGTGGTTGGATTTGTCGACAATCATCCAGAGTTTCAACGGTGTGGCCGCCGGGTACACCGCTGCTTCGAAAGAGCGGGCATAGGGCGCATTATCCTGCGCCTGGGCGCTGAAGGTACCGATAGCCAGGGCGGCCACCGCCAGCCCTTTACGGGTTAGAGAAAGAACGAGCGTTTTCATGATGTTCAAGGAGATGTTGTTTACTGTTCCGACAGAGTTCCTGTCGTATTCAGCAAAAAGATGCAGCCGACCCCTGCCCGGCGCGGGAGTTCGGTAGGAGTGGTAGAAAAAGCAGGATGAGTGGCAGAACGGGCGTTTTACTCCGTATAATCGAGGTCTTTTCCGTAGGTTTCGTCGATACGGGCCAGCGACCAGAAGCTAATCAGAAAACACAGCAGCCCAACGATGGCCCCGGCCCCGATGACGCTCAGGCTGGGCTTCAGAGCCTGAAACAGCGGAATGGTCAGCAGCGTCGTGGCCCGCACGTTGTTGGCAATGGAGGTTGTAGCTGTTGCCCGGAGGTTGGTGCCGAAATGTTCTGCCGAAACCGTCAGAAACAGTGCAATGTAGCCGATGGAAATTCCCAGCGCCAGGCAGACGGCATAGAATCCGCTGGCCGTGGTTATATTCCCAAACAGATAAACGACGACCAATACTGCGTTGAGGGCCATGAGCCAGCCGATGGCTTTCCGGCGGGAGCGCAGCCACTGACTCAGCGGTCCGCTGCCCAAATCGCCGATGACCATACCGATGTAGGTGTACATCACGGCTTTTCCGGCCACGATGGGTTCGACAATGCCCAGCGCCTGCCCGAATTCGTTGCCAAACGTTGCCAGAATGCCGATAACGAAATACGTCGGAACGGCCAGTCCCATACAGCGAAGATAGACCGTCAGGCGTCGCCGGCTGGTGAAAATGGACAGAAAATTGCCGCGTTCAACGGATTTGTCTTTTATCTGAAGATACATTCCTGACTCAAAAACCGACACACGCAGCAGCAGCAGGCCAAGCCCTAACCCTCCACCGATGAAATACGCCGTGCGCCAGTCGAAGAGCTGCTGCGTCAGGTAGGCAACGACAGCCCCAAACAAGCCGACGCCCGCCACCAGCGAAGTGCCATAGCCTCGTAGCTGTTTCGGCAGGATTTCCGATACAAGCGTAATACCGGCACCGAGTTCACCTGCCAGACCGATTCCTGCCACAAACCGCAGGGCCGCATACATACCAGGGTCCTGTACAAATCCGCAGGCAACATTCGCCAGCGAATAGGTGATGATGGAGCCAAAAAGCACCGACAAACGGCCCCGCTTATCGCCCAGAACGCCCCACAGAATGCCACCCAGCAGCAGACCCGCCTGCTGCCAGTTCAGAATGCTGCCGCCCAGCCGCGAGATTTCGGCCTCGGTGAGGCCCATCTCCTTCAGGCTAGGAACCCGTACGATGCTGAAAATGACCAGATCGTAGACGTCGACCAGATAGCCGAGCGAGGCCACAATGACGGGCAGACTGAACAGCGATGGTCGGTTAGCGACGGGCGGGGTCAGGGTGGGCATGGCAGGCTTGCAACTAAGTGGGTATCAGAAAAACGTTACGGAAGTTTCTATTCCAGAAAATTCAGGTCTTTGCCGTGGGTTTCCGAAATAGTCAGGATGGAGTAGAAACCTAAGGCGAAACAGATGAAACCCACCACGGCACCGGACATAATGACGTCCAGAGAGGGTTTGAGCGTGGTGTACAGACTGGTCATCAGGATAACCGTACCGCGCACCATGTTTGGAACGGTGGTGGCGGCTGTTGCTCGCAGGTTGGTGCCGAACTGCTCGGCTCCGATGGTGACGAACATGGCCCAATAGCCAATGCCGAAGCCCATTGCCAGGCAGAGACCATAAAGTACGGTGGCGCTTTTTACGCCAAAAAACAAATAAATCAGGCTTCCGACGAGGGTGAAAATCATCAATAACGAAACGGCTTTCTTGCGTGAGTGCAGCGCCTGACTGATCACGCCGCTCGCCAGATCACCCACGGCCAGTCCCACGTAACACCACATAATTGCCAGACCGGGTTTGATGGGTTCCGCAATGCCCAGCGCCTGCCCGAACTCATTGCTCAAGGTCGCTAAAATGCCGATGACAAACCAGGTAGGCAGGCCGATGCCGATGCATTTCATGTAGCGGATGAACCGGTCGCGGTTGGTGAAAAACGACAGAAAATCGCCTTTGGCAATGTGCTTCTGCTCAGATACGTGCTTATACATCCCCGACTCGAATACGCCGATGCGGAGCAGGAGCAGCCCAAAACCCATGACACCACCGATGAGGAAGGCCGTTTGCCAACTAAACCATTCAACCGTAAAATAAGCTACCACCGCCCCAAACAAGCCGACGCCCGCCACGATGGACGTGCCCAGTGCCCGGAGTTCTTTCGGCAGGGTTTCGGAAACCAGCGTGATACCGGCCCCCAGTTCACCCGCAAGACCGATACCAGCAATAAATCGCATGGCGGCATAGTAATCTGTCGGGTTCATGAACGTTACTTTATCGACAAATCCGCAGGCGATGTTGGCAAGGGAATACGTGATAATGGAGCCGAAGAGCACCGATAAACGGCCCCGTTTATCGCCCAGAATCCCCCACAGAATGCCGCCCAGCAGCAGCCCGCCCATCTGCCAGTTCAGGATGCTGACGCCCACGCGGGAAATCTGCTCGTCGGTGAGGCCCAAATCCTTCAGGCTGGGGATGCGCACGATGCCAAACAGCAGCAGGTCGTAGATATCGACAAAGTAGCCCAGGGCGGCTACAATGACGGGCAGGCTAACCAGAACGCGGTAATCAGGACGGGGTTTAGTGGTCAGGGTCGGGGGATTCATCGGAAAATGCGGGCTGTTATTTGCAATGATACACATAAAGCTCCATGTTAGCATTTGAACCGCTGGTTTTGTTCCAATATGCGTTTAGCCAATAATCAGTTCTTTGGGCGTCGGGTGGGATTGGTGCTGATTACGGGCCTGTATGCCGTTCTCTGCTTATATAAACGAGAGCCGCCTTATACGCTGGTTGTGGATGAGATTCACTACTGGTCCACCACGCTTCTGTTTAGTCGGCAATGGCTGCCGGACGTGGAATTGCTCCGTAGCTATCCGGAACTTAACACGCCGCTGCCGTTTCTGCTCGGCGGCTGGATTATTCAACTTTTCGGCGAAAGCATCCGTCACCTAAGAGCCTACAATCTGTTGCTTAGCTTCCTGATTGTCAATCTGTTTCTGTGGCTGAACCCGAAAGGCCTCCGTCTGCTCCTTCCGGCGCTGGCGGGCGTTTTTCTGGCCCCTTATTTTCTTTACTGTAGCCTGTATTTCTACACCGATCTGACGACGGTATTCTGGGTTCTTTTAGGTATTGTTTTATACCAGGGCAGACAGCACTTCGGCGCATCGATCTGTCTGGCACTGGCAATATGCTCCCGGCAATACGCCATTGCGTTTCCCATTGCCATCATCGCTCACGAATTGCTGAGTGTCGACTGGAAAGGGTGGCGGACTCCGGACGTCTGGAAAGAGAAAAACCATTTAATAGGGTATGGACTGGCGGCGGCTAGCCTGCTGGGCTGGTGGGTTTTCTGGGGAAGTTTAGGGCCGCCCGCCGAGATGGCCCGGCAAAACTATGGCCTGCCCCGGAAGGGCATTGGCGGATTCAACATCGGTTTTTCGCTCTACACGATGGCCTGCTTTGGGTTTTACTACGTCATCCCGGAAGCGCTTTTCTTTCTCCGAAATCCTTATGGTCGTTTTGTTCGGAACAAACCAGCTTATGCCTTATTACTGGTGGGCGTTATCGGTGCGTTACTGTGGAATTTTCCAATACAGCAAACCCGGACCCCTTATTTCGCCATCCCGTTCATCGACCCGCTCGACCGCTGGCTGAACCAGGCGGGATTGACGTTCATGCTGAAACAGATAGTCTACGGAGTGCTGGCTTTCGCCTGCGCTATTCGGTTCTTCACTACCAGACCGGATCTAGGAGCGGTGCTGGTTGGCGTACACATTCTGATGATGAGCAAAACTCAGATTGCCTGGGATAAGTACGTTATGCCTGCGCTGGTTGTGCTCTGGTTTCTGACGCTATATCAACCCGGTCGATCACCTGGCTGGCGGTCGCCAACTTCCAGACCTTTAGGAAAACCCGCCCCCAGACAAACGCCTGCTGAAGAATGAACAGTAAAAGTATCGTCGGCCAGCCGGTGGTCGGGAAAACAGCCTCAATCCCCAAATATATCAGAAAGAAAAAAGCGCCGATGAGCCACAACAGCAACGCGTTGCCGTAGGTCAGCCGGATATTCTGCCGAACGAATCGCCATCCCTGCTCAAAACCACGCAGCGCCCGTCGCTCGTCCTGCCGAAACATCAGAATCCGGGCGTAATCGGCGACGCAGAGAATAAACAGAACCGGAAGGCCAATGAGCAGCAGTCCTACAACCGCGATAAGTGCATAACCCGGTTCGTTCAGAACGTCGCCGAAGGGACCCATTATCAGAGCAATAATTAATAGAATGAATGCCGTCCAGAGGATAATCAGCAGCAGCGTAAAGGCCACCAGCCGCAGGTACCGGGGGAAATAATGAACACAGGCCGACAGAAACGCCCCAAACGAAACGGCTGGCTTCCGGAGGCTGCTGGTACGGGGATGAAAAGCCGTTTGGTTATGCAGCGCCAGCAGCGTTCCGCCCGTGAAAAAAACGGTCAGCACCAGATAAGCCAGTCCCAGCCAGCGACCGGCAGCGACGAGGGGCCGAATCGCCCCGGCGTGGTGCTGCATGAAGTCTTCGAACACCGAATAATCGAATCCCTCCAGCAGATTCATGTACTCCAGCGACTGCCCGGTTTCCGCTTGCAGCGTTGAAAAAGAGGGCAGCAGCACCAGTAAGCCCAGCAGCAAGTTGCTTACGTACTGCCACCCTACGACCCGCCGGGAGCGGAACGTCAGCCAAAAGGAACGTAGAAGTTGCATAAATAAAATTATACCAGCACCGCCAGCCACTGCATCCAGTTCTGCACCCAGAACGTCAGTTTGGCGGCATATTTAGCCGCTGGAGCCGATGAAGGGCTGAGGACGTAGCTGTTGTTGTTAAAATTGATGTCCATGTAAATTTTCTGCTTCGGGTCGACCCGCGCCCAGACCACCTCAGCCGACTGCTGCAGCGTGAACGTCCGGGTGCGGCTGCGGCCATCCCAGTGCAGCAAAAGTTCTTTGCCGTCGCTGAACCGTACCAGCACCTCCACCGGCATCCGGGCGTCGCCCCGGCGATAGACGGTGATGGTCGAGCGGTATTCGCTGCCTTTTCTGGTATTCCGCACTTCATAGAGTTCGTAGTCGCAGACCTGATCGCCGTAAAGTACCTGTTCGAAGAACCAGTTTATGTCGGAGCCGTAGCGGTAGGCGGTTCGGCGGGGAGCCAGTTCGTTCACAATATTGATAAAATCCTGCCCACGCGGGTGCCGGAACTGCCAGCGGCGGAAATACGTCCGTAGAATCTCGTCCATGAGCGGTCGGCCCAGCAATCCTTCGAGCGTACGCAGCCAGGTGGCAGTTTTCTGGTAGGTCAGCATCCCATAATGGCCTTCGGCCAGTTGCCAGGTGTTGCCATACACCGGCCCGATGGCCGGATTGTCGATGTGAACGTAGGCCGAGCGCGAACTTTCCAGATCGCCCATCCGGTAGCCGAACAGGTCGATGACGGAGGATCTGGGGCCGTAGGTTTCGTCCATGATCCGGCCCTGGAAATATTGCGTGAAGCCTTCGTCGAGCCAGGCTTCCTCAAACTCATTGGACGCCAGCATCTGCATAAAATACTGATGCACAAACTCGTGAATTACAACCTGTTCTACAAGACGCACTCCCCGTGGCATGCCCCAGACGGTTCCGGCGGTGATGAAGGTCGGATATTCCATCCCGGCAGCGCCGAGAGCATGGGCGGGCGGGTCTACGATGGTCAGGTTAGGGTACGGATACCGTCCGACGTGTTTGTGCATGTAGGCCAGGGCTGCTTTGGCCGCTTCCAGATGCCGCTGCGCCTGCGCTGCGTGGTCTGGCTGCATCAGCAGACGGATGGCGACCGTTCCGCCGGAGGGTCGCCGCCAGACGTCGTTCACTTCCCGATAGGCCGGTGAGGCCGTCCAGGCAAAATCCACGACGTCTTCGGCCTGCCAGCGCTGGGTTCTGGTACCGTTTTTATTCCTGATTTCGCTCCGAAGCAGGCCCGTGGCACCAGTAAGGTAATCGGAGGGCGTGGTGATGGATACGTCGTAGTTTCCGAAGTCGGCGTAAAACTCCGAGTGGGCGTGAAACTGATGGCAGTTCCATTGGCCCGGCGACGTGTTTTTGCCGGGTTCATATACGCCAATTTTCGGAAACCACTGTCCAATCAGATAAAAGTCCCGGCTGAAGCCCGTCCGGGCGAAAATTTCGGGAAGTTTAGCCCGAAAATCCATGTCGATGCTAATGGTCTGTCCGGGTTGAATGGGTTCGGAGAGAGGGACGCGAATAACCGTCCGGTCGTCCGGATTTCCATCGTCAGGCTGAATAAACTGAATGCGGGGTTTCAGGTTCTCACCCGGTCGACCCGCCGACCCGTAATTTATCTGCATGGAACGAATGTCGATCCAGCCAAAGGCGTTTCTGTCGTCTTTGTCGATGTAGTCGCCCCGCAACTGCCCACCGGATTCCCGCATGAAGGTCGAATTCAGATTGCGGAAGGCGTTCAGATACAGATGAAACCGCAGTTCCTGAACGGGGTCATTCGACGGGTTTCGCCAGGTGAGTGTCTGCCGCCCGTCGAGGCGTTTCGTTGCCGGGTCCAGTTTGACCTGTATCCGATAACTGGCAGTACGGGGACTCAGGGGGCGGGGAAATATAGTTTGCGCCGGAGCGACAAACCCCGTCAGCGAGAGTAAGAATGCCAGGATACAGCCACGCATGAATACCAGCGGTTTAGGTCAAAAATCGGTTTATCCGCAAATGAGCGTTTAAATCCTGACGTATCAAAAGAGAAATTTAACCGTCTGACGCCTTTATCCGTAAAATACCCTTACTGAACCCATGCGTCTGCCATATTTTATCCCATTGCTGCTCATTTCGGGTCTGTCGATGGCCCAGCGTCCGAATTTTCCGCTCAAAGTGAGCCAGAATGGTCGCTATTTCGTCGATCAGTCGAACAAACCGTTTCTGTATCATGCCGATACGGGCTGGCAGATTTTCGCCCGCCTGACGCTGCCCGAAGCCCGCGAATACTTTATAACCCGCAAAAAACAGGGCTACAATACGATTCAGGTACAGATTTCGATGAATCCCGATTCGGTGGACCGCCGGGGCAACCGCGCCCTGAACGACTACGATTTTACCAAACCCAACGAAGGGTATTTTTCGCATACCGAACGGGTGATTCAGGTGGCCGATTCGCTGGGACTGCTGCTCAACATTGCGCCCTTCTGGATCGGCTGCTGCCGGGAGGCCTACGGGGTGGGCGGGAATGAAGTTTATGCCAAAAACGGCCCGGCGAAAGCCCGGCAGATGGGGCAGTATCTGGGCCGTCGCTTCGGCAAATACAAAAACATTCTCTGGACCATCGGCGGCGATAACGACCCGCGAACCATTCGGAAGGAGATTGAGGCACTGGCTGAAGGTCTGTACGCTACGGCTCCACAGCAACTGCTGACCTATCACGGCAGCCCGCCGCATTCGAGCACCGATTTATTTCAGTATGCGCCCTGGCTGGGTTTCAGCATGATTTATACCTACTGGCGGGAAAAGCCCAACGAGTGGGTCGACGGACAGCAGCAGGTCCACGTCTACGAAGCCGCCCTGCGGGAATACAACAAAACCGACCGAATGCCCTTCATTCTGGGCGAATCGCAGTATGAGGGCGATGGCGTTCTGTACAACAACGACATCGGTACGCCCCTGCACGTGCGGCGGCAGGCGTGGTGGACGCTCCTGAGCGGCGGCACCGGACATGCTTACGGACACGATGGCTGGTCGTTTCCCAACGGACGGAATCAGACCCACTGGCGCACGATTTTGCAGTATCCGGGCGGTTCGCAGCATATGGGGCATTTTGTCCGGTATATGGAGCAAATTCCCTGGTGGCGGCTCGTGCCCGACCAGAAACATCAGGTTCTCATCGGCGGCTATGGAGAATACGCGAAAGACAATTACGTCACCGCCGCCATGACCGACGACAGTACGCTGCTGGTGGCCTATCTGCCCCGCCCCGGCGTGGTAACGGTCGATTTGAGCAAACTGAAGAGTTCGCTGGTATCGGCCACCTGGTATGACCCCCGCACGGGTAAACTAACGGCTGTCGGTTCGTTTCCGAACCAGGGATTGAAGCGGTTCGCCTCGCCGCCGCAGGACGATTGGATACTGTCGGTGGCGGGGGTGCGGTAGGGAAAAAGAGGGATGATCGATGCCATCGCTCCAAGCGATGGCATCGATCATCCCTCTTTTTCCCTACCGCAGGATAACTTGCTGTTTCACATTAGATTATCATCCTCATCTTCGTCTAAATCCGGTAGTTCCCGAATCGATCCAAACCCAATCACGTCCCGCATTACGGGGTTATCGCTCAATTCCGAAGCCCGCAGAATCTTGTCGGCTCCAAAGCGATTTTTAATGTCGTAATACGTCTTCCGGAGTTTGTCGCGGCGGGTCGAATCCTCGAAGAGCGTGTATTGTACCAGTTGTGAGGTAATAAACTGGCTGACGCCTACGCTCATGCGGCGGATGTATTCATTGAGAACCGGTTCGCAGGGGTGTTTCTGCTCAAATTTCTGGATAAAGGTCTTTATGAGTCGATAGAGTTCGACGCCGTCCTGTATGGCTACGGAAAATTTCCATTCATAGCCCAGATGCCGGTCGTTGACATACCGAAAGCTGAAAAAGAAAAAACGGGCAAATACATCCTGCCGCACCATGCGGCGTTCCAGCGTCAGGCAGAGCGACAGCAGCAGTTCGTCCAGCCGCCGGGCCGAACTCCGCTGTCCGCTCGAAATGGTCCGGATGGCCTGCATACTTTTGACCGGTCGTTCTTCCAGATCTACTTCACCGCCGAAGTTCAGCCGCAGATGCCAGTGCCAGCCGATAATGCTCTGGCAGGTCGAGCGCAGGTGTTCGGGAGAGGCATGGCGCAATTGCAGTGGGGTGTGGATGCCGCCCTGTTCGAGCCGGGCCGCCATCCGATGTCCAATACCCGGAAGATCAGTTAGCCTGAGCCGGGCCAGAACGTCGTCGATGGTGTCGGGCGTAATGATGGTCAGACCGTCGGGTTTTTGGAGGTCGGAGGCCAGTTTTGCCAGAAATGCGTTTGGGGCAATGCCGATGGAACATTTCAGATAGTCGCCGACGTCCCGCCGGATGGCCTGCTTAATCTGTTGAGCGACAGCCACCGGATTGGGGTGTAACAATGAATGCTGCGTCAGATCCACAACGGCCTCATCGATACTTTTCGGAAAAACGTCGGCGGAGAACCGGCGCAGTACGTCGATAATTTTCACGTGGTATTCCCGGTATCGATTCGGATGCGTTTCGATGGGAACGAGATCCGGACAGAGCCGCATGGCATCATCCAGCCGCATACCCGTTTTCACGCCGCTCCGCTTCGCCTCAATCGAGGGCGCAATCACGCAGCCGTGCGGACCCGTATACACACATACGCCTACGGGACGGCCCCGCAGCCAGAAATTTACCTGCTGTTCGCAGCTTGCGAAAAAGCTGTTCATGTCGACGAACAAAACCGTCGGATCAACGTGCGGACCAATCCGATTCATACGAGCTGTCTATTATAAAAATGTATTATCCAACGGCATCATATTCATTGTATTTGTTGTAATAATGTTTTAAATTTGGGTGTAATATATTTCAATTTTATTATAATAGTCAATACTTGTATTATGATAGGTGGAGACATTAAGCCCATGTACGATACGCAGGAAAGCGTACAGGAGCGGCTCAGGAAAGTGTTTGATGCGCTGGAAATCAGCATCTATCAGGCAGCCAAAGACCTGGGCGAGAACTCGTCGAAGTTTTACAATATTCTCAACGGACGGGCCAAACCCTCGTATGATACGATCCTACGGTTACTGGAGCAGTATCCGCAGGTTCGGGCCGACTATCTTCTGCGGGGTCAGCCGCCGATTCTGGCCGAACCGGAGTCGAACGGGAAAGTCATAGAAATGCGGGTGTCGTACCGGGATCTGCCCTTCGTTCCGACCCGTTTCTACGCCAGTTTTGTAGAGACCTATACGGAAGGGCTTCGGCTGAATCAGTTGGAGACGTATCGCGTAGCCGAGACCCTGATTGGCGAGCATCGAAACGGCGTAGTCATCGAGGTGGCGGGCAACAGCATGAGTCCACAGTTGCTGAACGGTGCCAAAGTGCTGGCCGTTCACGTCGACCCCAGCGATTGGGAATACCAGTCGGGCGGCATTTTTGCGGTCATCTACCGTGATTATTTCGTCGTGAAACGCATCAAGGAAAACGAACTGCTGACCAAACAGCGTCTGACGCTCCACTCCGACAATCCCAACGGCGGCAGTGTGACGGTGCAGTTGAAAGACATTCGCGGCATCTGGCGAGTCGTGCGCGTGGTGGATGCGCCAGTAGAGTAAGCCAACACAACTTTTCTTACCCAGACCCGTAGGGCAGATGCCTTACGGGTTTATTTTTTAACTTGCCCTTCCAAAACCACCTATACCCATGTACCTGAACGGAAACGCCCGCGAGCAGATGACCTATGACGCCATCGTTATCGGCTCCGGTATCAGCGGCGGCTGGGCCGCTAAAGAACTGTGCGAAAAAGGCCTGCGGACGCTGGTACTGGAACGGGGTCGGCAGGTGAAACATGTTGAAGATTACCCCACCGCGACAGCCAACCCCTGGGATTTGCCCCACCATAACCGCCTGACCGCCGACTACCGGGCCGCCAACCCCATCGCCACCAAATGCTATGCGTTGGACGAGGCGACCAAACACTTCTTTACGCCCGACGCCGAGCATCCCTACGTTCAGGAAAAACCCTTCGATTGGATTAAAGCTTATCAGGTGGGCGGCAAGTCGCTGCTCTGGGCACGGCAGACGCAGCGATGGAGCAACTACGAATTTGAAGCCCCTGCCCGTGACGGTTTTGCCGTCGACTGGCCCATCCGATACGCTGACATTGCGCCCTGGTACAGCCACGTCGAGCGATTTGTGGGTATTTCGGGCAATAAAGACGGTATCGACAGTCTGCCCGACGGCGAGTTTCTGCCGCCGTTTGAACTGAACTGCGTCGAGAAAGACATTCAGAAGGCCGTAAAAGCCAGCTATGCCGACCGCCACGTCATCATTGGGCGGTGTGCGCACCTGACCCAGCCGAAACCCGTGCATTACCAGCAGGGCCGGGCGCAGTGCCAGGCGCGGCATCTTTGCTACCGGGGCTGTCCCTACGGCGGCTATTTCAGCAGTAACTCCTCGACCCTGCCCTGGGCGGCCAAAACCGGCAAACTCACGCTCCGGCCCGATTCCATCGTTCATTCAATTATTTATGACGATGTGAAAAACAAGGCAACCGGTGTGCGCATCATCGACGCCCATACGAAGCAGATGAGCGAGTATTACGCCCGCATCATTTTCGTGAACGCCGCCTGCCTGAATACCAACCTCATTCTGCTTAACTCCACGTCCCGGCGTTTTCCGAACGGATTTGGCAACGATAACGGTCTGCTGGGCCGATACGTGGCGTTTCATAACTACCGGGGCAGTCTGAATGCGTCGTTTGAAGGGTACAAAGACCAGTACTACTACGGTCGCCGCCCGACGACAGCCTTCATGCCTTCGTTCCGGAACGTCAGAAAGCAGGAAACGAGTGGCCCGGCGGCCCAATTTATGCGGGGCTACATGGTGGCTTTCAGTGCAAGCCGGGGCGGCTGGACACGCGGAGGCGAGGGCTTCGGGGCCGACTTCAAGGAAAGCCTGACTACGCCTGGCGACTGGCACGTATACATGATGATGCAGGGAGAAACCATTCCCAAACTCGAAAACCACGTCCGTCTCAGCCCCGACCTCAAAGACCCGAATGGCATTCCGCAACTGATTACGTCGGTGGGCTACGACGACAACGATGAGAAAACTTTACAGGATTTTCTGGTACAGGGGGCCGAAATGCTGGAGAAATCCGGCTGCAAAAACATTCGCCCGACCGACGACCGCCGCAATCCCGGCCTCGACATCCACGAAATGGGCGGCGTCCGGATGGGCCTCGACCCGCAAACGTCGCTTCTGAACAAGTGGAATCAGTTCCACACCGCCAAAAACGTCTTCGTCACCGACGGTGCCTGCATGACGTCGGTCGGCAACCAGAACCCTTCCATTACCTTCATGGCCCTGACGGCGAGAGCGGCGAATTACGCTGTAGCGGAAATGAAGCGGAAGAATTTATAACTAAAAACGGGCCTTGCGGCCCGTCGTCATTTCTCAAATCCCAGTTTCTCCGCTTTCGACCAGTCGGCAGCGCGGATGGAAAGCCTTACCTGCTGCCCCGAAGGACAGTTGCAGGCCATGCAAACACTCTCACCTACCTTAGGATCTTTCTCAAAGCGGATATTTTCTACTTGTTCTATACCATTCTGCCGCAGATACTCCCGAATAGCCTGCGCCCGGTTGGTGTCGTCGATGGGTGCGTTCGTGTTGAGCAGTTCAAGCCAGGGGTCGGCACACTGCGTCATGCCATAGCGCACTTCCAGCAAATCGCTGGGACTTACGTCGTCGGAAGAGGAACAGGCCGTCCAGCCGAACAGGGCCAGCAACAGCCAGACAAAATACGATTTCATAAAGATCAGTCCGTTGATTCAGTACAACAAAAATAACAGGTATTCGTGTAACTGTTTAACGCTCAGGTCTGACTTTTTATTGAGAAGGTTGTTACCGGCGTCGTTTGCGTTTGCTGGCCGAACTGCTCTTCTTTTTAGTCTTGCTTCGGCCCTTCACCGACGAGCGCTTCCCGGACGTTCGCTTCTTTGACGAGACTTTCGGTTTTGCCACCGGCTTTTTCGGCGCTGTAGCCGAAACGGCTGCAACTGTCTCTGCCTGACGGGCGGCCAGCAGATACACCAGCGAGGCCGTTCCGTCCATCGTGGGTTCGTTGGTGCTGTAGTCCCCGAAATCATCGTGATACACGGCCAAATCGCTTTGCATGGCGGCGTATTCGTCGGGTTCTTTCAGCGTCAGACCAATCAGGTTTTTGAAAATAGCTCCCGACACCGGCCCGTCGACCAGCCCGCCATCGATGGGGTGTTTGTGCAGAGCTGTAAAGGCCGAATGGGGGTCGGCGGGCGTATCGCCCCACGCAGGCAGGCCATACACAAAACTCGTTCCCCACGGATTGACACCAAACAGCCAGTCGAAACAGGCCTGTTCGAGCGCCAGAAAACGGTTGTCGCCGCTTAATTTCCGATACCAATAGCACTGAATGGCGAACGAGACCGTCAGGTTGTTGCTGCACCAGATAAACGGCACCGCCCGAAAGAAGGCATTCTGAACAGCCTTCTCCCAAATCGTTTCGATGCCCTGCCGGTAGAACCGGACGATTCGCTGTTTGCGCTGCGGATCGAGGCGTTTGGCGAGTTCGTAATGCCCGATGTTGATGAACGGATACCATTGATAATGCCGGGCGGTGTCGGCTTTTATCCAGGGTGTAACGGGTTCGATGAGGGCGTAGGCGTAGCTGCTGTTGAGGTAATCGGCCTGCCGCTGGCCCTGCGTCCGGCCCAGGTTATACAGCTCCACGGCAGCCAGTTCCATATCGTCGGTCCAGTTGTCTTCTTCGTAAAAATACGGCGCTCTGCCCGGAGCGGTCTGACACACACCCGGTTTGTGCAGCCCCAGTGAATAAGCCGTGTATGCTTTTTTTATCAGCCGCCCGGCGTAATATTCGTTCTGGGTTCGCATCACCTGTGCCCCCAAAGCGAAGGCGCTGCTGAACTTACCCGCTGTGGAAGCCACGCCCGTTGCCCGGTTTTTATACCTGAACAAGCCCTGCGGCTGGCCCGTAGCGAAATACACGGGGCGCTCGAAGCCTTTGCCGTAAAACGGGTCTTCTTTGGGCAGGCGCAGTCCCTGATGGTCGCGGTCGTCGCCCAACTGATTGAAAAGCCAGTCGTCGGTCGGGTGCATTTTCAGGAGCCAGTCGAGGCCCCATTTGGCCTCATCGAGCACGTCGGGCATACTGTTGGCTCCGGGAAGTCCGTTGGCCGCGTGCTGATCGCCAAAGACTTTTGGAAAATCGCGATATGCCGCCAGCAGATGATAGGTGGCGTTAGCCGAGGTAGCCGAATATTGGAGATAATCCGACGCATCATGCCACCCACCCGACACGTCGACGCGCGTACTGTCGGGCATGGGGCCATACATCGTGTAGCCGTCGTGCGTGTGGCAGGAGTCTTTCAGAAACGGATTGAAACCGCTGCGCTGCTGCCGCATATACCGCAGGCAAAAATCGGCGGCTCCATCGTAAACGTTAGCAGCAATCGAAAACTCCGGCGAGCGGGTTTCGCCCACTTTCAGGTAGTATTTTCCGGGCTTCGTAAAGGCTGAGAAATTCAGGCGATGAGTCTGCACAAACGGGCCATACGCTCCAAAATCCTTACCGACGGGCTGCTCGAAGGCCACTACCCCGGTGGCAACGTCGACCAACTGGAATTTCTGTAAACTGTCCGGGGCTTTTGCCGCCCATACGGCTATTTTCAGGCCGGTCGGGCGGTAACCCAGCCAGTTGATACGAATCCAGGCAGTCTCTTTATCTTCAGGTATAATAAAGGCAAACGACACAATCGCCAGCAACAGGGCCAGCAGTAATCTCTTCATACAGGCAAGTTACGGACTTTTCGCGGGAATCAGTTTACAAGCTGCCGGGCTAAAGCACGTCGACACAAGTGAATGATGAAAACTGGCGAACCGCTTACTCAATACGCCTTTGTGCTATTTTGCAGAGATGTTGATTTTTGGTAGAATCACCGCCTGTAACGCATTCATTCGCAGACGATGGCTGGAGTTGGAATCAACGATTGTTTCATGAGCGACAATGTTCTGTCGTCGGTCCGTAATCTGCTGGACGGGGAGCCACTTAACCCGCTTAGCTTTCTGGATCTATGCCTGCTGATCGAAAACGGAATTCTGCATGACAAACTCGTTTTCACTATCCCGGCGGGCATCAACGACTCGGTTTTGTATTATCTGCAAACGCATCAGGTTCTCTCTTTTTCGATCTACACCGATTTGCAGTCGGATAACGAAGCGGATAATGAGGTAATAAGCAATATTTTACCGGGCTATCTGACCGCTCTGGAGAAAGGCGGCACCTGGGGGCGGGGGTTAATGAATCTGCGGGAAGATCGGCAGACGCCGGACCAGGGAAATAACCCTGTCGTCAACGATTTTGAGCGAATGAATACTTCCGAGCGGCTGATTGGTCTGGAGAAAGGAAAACTGGAAGCCGAAGAAGGCGTTGCCGATATGCTGAAACCTGCTTACGCCGCCCTCGATAACTACCAAACCTATATCGACTGTTTACACAAAGCCGCTTTTCATTTCCACACGCCCGCCTACACGGGTGCAACCGAGCTTTTCTTCGGGCTACGAAGCACCCTGTCGACGAGTGTTCCCTCGCCGCTGTATACGGAACTGAAAAAACAATATCAGCAGGCCGTAAACCCGATGCTGATCAGCCACGGGTATCAGCCGGTGCAGATTCCGCCGTTTGCCAGCATTGTGCTGAGCCGCTGCCGGACCCGCGACGACATTATCAGGGAACTGATCAACGCCCGTGAAGAATTTGCGGATTTCCGGGCCACCTGCGCCCAGTATCGGCGGCGCACCCGTGAGGCGGCCACCAACGACGACCTGTTGAAAGCGCAGCAGGAATGGGCAAAAGCCAGTGAAACCTTCGCCCGAAAAATCAATACGGCAACGGCTGAAAACCGGTTCGAATTCAAGCTCTATAACGTCGTCAAATCCTTCAATCCGGTCAATATCGTTACCGGCCTGGCCGACTGGATCCTGAAATCGGCTATCGACCGCGACTATCTGAACTACGCCAACGGGATGACCAACGTCTGGAAGAAACTCCGGAAAAGTACGCCCGAACACCGGCTGCTGCCTCAATTATTTAAAAATGAATACAATGGGGAAGATTTCCTGTCTTTCCGTCAGTATATGGATAAAATGGATTCCCGTTACCAGATGACTCGAAAGAGCGCCGGTTGATGTGTTTTCCTGACGACTATCTGCGTCCGATACCCGCTAAAAACTCCTCTGCCGTCATCACCGGTAATTCAGAAAGCTTGAAATCTTTCGCATTGCGGGTTAGCAGACCGGCGCATTCGCTTTGTAAGGCACAAAAATACTGCAGCGCGTCTTCAAAATCGGAGAACCCTGAGTTCAGAGCCTTACCGACTATTGCTTCGTCTACACCTATCACGTCGGTCAGCAGATGAAATTTTCTAAGCTTCTCCCTGGCCTGCTCCCTCCCGTCATTTTTTGACAAAATGTAATGAACCGTCGCAAAGGACAAAGCCGATACGGCCAGCCTGAATTCTCCCTTTTCGGCTAGTGTAGCCAGTTTGGCAATGGCATCATAAAAAGGTTGCCGTTGGCCGAGCAAATCCAACACGATGTTCGTATCCAGGAAAAGTCTTTTTTTCATGAATGCTTCTCCTCCAGATACTGTCTGTAGATTTCTTTCGGATCTAATTCGGCTGGAATGGACGGGCCCGCCGTCATCTCCCTGACGAATGAAGAGATTTGAATTTCTTCTTCCGCCGCATTTGTCGCCTCACGGTCGACTATCAATTTCAGATAGTTCTCGACCAGCCCCGATAAGCTCCGGTTATGCGAAGCGGCATATTCTTTCGCCTTCCTGATTACTTCTCCGTCAAGTTTGAGCGTCAGTTTTGTGTCCATGATAAGTCATCCAAATACGTACAAACATACAAAAATAGTACGTATTGCGAAAGGATTTGCTGCCCCAGACTGTCTCACTCCACCCGCACACTCCCGCCGCCCGAATAGCTCCGCAAACTTCCGTCGTACATCGCATCCGCCGACACCGGGCCCAGCGCAAAACGCCCCCGCGACACGACCCGCACGAGATAATAAAACGTTTTCGGGTCTTCAACGGCGGTCGTAAAGTAATGAATACGGTCGTCCCGGACGTCGAAATGATCCGGCGTGGCGGCATCTTTCACCCAGGGCAGTTCACGCGGTTCGGTCAGGCGGGGGTTTTCGATCTCGAATCCGGCGGGCAGCATGTCGGTCAGCACCACGTTGGGGACAGGAATGCCCGTTACACTCTCCAGCGTCATTTTTACGACCACCAAATCGTTCTGCCGGAAGGTGGAAATGGCATTGCCGTTGCGGTCCAGAAACTGCCGACGTACCCGCAAACCAGCGTCTTCTTCCGTATAATTCCCGGTGGCGCTCAGGCCTTCGGTCTGGGCAAACCAGTACAGACTGCCGCTTCCCTGGGTCGTCAGCGTCACAGCCCGACCCGCAATGCCGTTGGTCAGTTTCAGGTCTTTACCAGTGAAGGCTGCTATCGGTTTTCCGTTGACCAACACGGTTCCGGTGGCGGTCGAGGCGGCGGTTTTCTTCGCCAGTTTACCCAGGGCCAAAATGGCAAATACCGATTCCTGAGTGTTCAGATATGAACTTTGATTCAGTGCCTGCGACAGTTGACGGGCCAGCGGCGGAATCTGGAGATTGTCCCTCTCAGTTTCTAGCAGCGTGTTCAGCACCAGCGCCAGGTTGCGCACGGGCGAGGCATAACTGCCGCCCGGTTGCCGGGCCTGAGTCTGAGTCGTAAATTGTTTGGGTAAAAGCGCCGCATAGCTTCGGGTGTCGCCCGTCAGGAAAAACGCCGATGCCAGCAGATAACGCCCATCGACCGGAAACGATGCGTTGGGCTTCAGGGCCACCGTCTTGTAATAATTCATCGACGGTCGATTCGGCTGCCCGCTCAACGCCAGCACATACAGCCCATAAAGCGCCGACCGGCTGACGATTTTCCGCACCGTCCGGCTACCCGTTTCGTCATACGTTACTTCCTCTTCCGTTGCCGGGCTGCCGGTCAGCGTCTGGAGCCGGTCCAGCGCTTTGGCATACGTTTGCGGACTGACTTCAAATCCGGCCCGGCCTGCTTCGGTCAGGAAGTGGGCTGCATAGGCCGTTGCCCAGGGGTCTTCCGTCGAAGTGCCCGGCCACATGCCAAAACCGCCGTTGAACAATTGCAGCGACTCGACCCGCCGAATGGCTTCCTGCACCGTGAATGCCGGGTTTAGGTCGCTCTCGCCCTGCCGCACAAAGTAGGCCCCCGGTTTGCCGATGGCTTTCACGGTTTCGGCAAAATAAAGCTGCGGAAACGCCTTCGAGATGGTTTGTTCGATACAGCCGTAGGGATAGCCGAGCAATTCCGACAGCGGGCGGGCCAACTGCACCATCGGCGACCGGCTCACGAGCAGTTCGCTGCGGGCCGTTCCGGGAATGAAGGAGTTTGTCAGGTTGATAGAAACCGACTTCCCCCCGGCCACCACACCCGACTGCGCCGTTTTCAGCAGTGAAGTGGTAGGGCGAACCGTCAAATCGATAGTCTCCGTAAAGGTCTCGTTCAAGCCCCTTATGACAACGGAAATTTGCCCGGTTCCGATGGCGGATTTGGCCCGGACCCCAAACGTGGCCCGCCCTTCCTGACCGGGCCGGATGGTCAGTTGCTGCGGTTTGCTGCCGGTCGTTAAAGCGCCTTTTGCCGTCAGCGAGGCCGTGATGAGGGCGGGTGTTTTCGTGGTATTGCTGATGGTGACGGGCAGAATCAGTGAGTCGTTCGGACTCAGGAACCTGGGCGCTCCGGCGCTGATGACAATCGGATCGGCCACTTTCATGCTGCGGGAAGCCGAGCCAAACGCCTTGTCTTTGTAGGCCACGGCCATCACCCGGAGGTCGCCCGAAAACTGGGGAATGTCGACGTCGAACGTGGCCTCGCCGCTGCCGTTGGCTTTCAGTGGGCCGCTCCAGAACGTCACCAGCCGGACGCGGCCATTGCTCAGCGGATTGACCCGACGTTCGAGGTTATAGCCATCGCCCCCGAAAGACGACGAACCCCGAATGGACAGTTCCGGAAACAGAAAGGCGTATAAATCGTGGCTGCTCACTTCGAGCGCCCGTTTCTGGTAGAAATAACCGTGGATGTCCGGTGTCTGGAAGTTTTTCAATTGCAGAATGCCCTCATCCACCACCGCTACGGTCAGTTCGGCATTTGGCTCGGTTTTGACCGTAATGCGCTGCCGGGTTTTGGATCGGGAAGCGTCGGCGGCGATAATCTGTACGGGCAGTTTCGTATCACTGTCTGTCACCTTCAGGGTCGCAAAGCCGTGGGCCACGGTCAGCGGCAGACTGGATTCGTCGAGCGGGCGAATGAGCGTGGCCGTTACATAGACGTTGGGCAGATGCTCCCGACCCACCGAAAACGTTAGTTCGGCGGATTGTTTGTCGGTATCGATTACCTGCGTTTCCAGCACCTTATTTCGTTCGAGGGTAACGAGCAGTTTGCCCGCAAACGGCGTTTTGAACAGTACTTTGGCCCGGTCGCCGACGGAATATTCCGGCTTGTCGAACTCCATCAGCACCTGTCCCTCCGTGCTGACCTCGAAGGATGAGCTTTCGGTCGAACCGTACCCGTAGGCATACAACGACACCGCCGTATACCCCCCCGAACCTGCTTCGGATCGTACGCGTACTTCATATTCGCCCGAAACCGTGGGCACGTAGCTGAACCGGGCTTTCCCATCGCCAAACGTCAGCAGGTTGGAATACACGACTTTCTCCCGTTTCCGGGACACATACCGCAATTGCTCATGCTGTTTCTCGATAACGGTCTGATAATCAAACCGTACAACTTCCACCAGCCCCCGCGCACCCCGCCGCAGCGACCCCGCCCGGTCGAGGGCCACCAGTTCGACCGGCAGTGGTATGTTCGTTCCTACATACGAATCGGCCAGCCGGATACCGTAAAACGTCTCCTGCGTAAAGACGTCGAATTGCCGCAGTCGGTTGACGGGACGGCTGTTTTCGTCAAAAACCGTAACGAACAGTTTGCCTTCCAGTACGCCGATGTTTTGATACGTGGCCGCTATCGGGAATCGCTCGGTGGCCTGCCCATTGGCGTTGGTAACGCCCTGCCGCAGGTCTTTTTCAAATGAGGCATTGTTCTGAATCGCAAACGTATACTCCGGAAACCCTTTCGCCGTGAACGCTTTACGTTTTAATTGCAGTTCCATTTCGTAGGTACGGTCGGCGGCGGGCGGGCCAAACAGGTTGGCCGCGGTGGCCGTCAGCGTGATGGTTTCGCCGGGGCGGTACGCTTCGCGGTCGGTGCGGGCTTCAACCTTGATACGGTCGGGAATAAACTCTTCGACGCTGACGTTGCGGGAAGCCAGCAGCACTTCGTTGGCATTGTAGACCTCCATGACGTAGGTGCCCGTTACGGCAGCCGGATCGATGGTCACGTCGGTGCCGATGGCCCCCTGCGCATTGGTCGATTGCCGCAGCACACGATATTCGCGGCCATTGGGCGACAGCACCCGGATCTTCAGCGGGATTTCGCCCACGCTCTCCCAGTCGGGTTTGCGGATGACGGTCTGAAAATGAATGGTTTCACCAGGTCGGTATATGTCGCGGTCGCCGTAGATGAACGCATCGAAACCGGAGACGTTGTCGCGCTTGCCTTCCACCTCGAAGCGGGACGTTTCCACGCGGGTATCATTCAGCAGCAGGTAATTAAAATCTTCGTCGGTTTTCGCCGTGATAAGTGCCGTTTTGGAGCCACCCGGCAATTTTTCGGTTATTTTTTCAAACCGGGCGACGCCTTTCCGGTCGGTGCGGGCAGTGGCGGCGGCCTGATTACTCTGGCTGACGAGCGTCACCTCCACGTCGGGCAGCGGATCGGCGGTGCGGATGGAGTTGGCGAAGACCAGCACCTCGTCGGCTGCCTGCCGGACAATCAGGCCAATGTCCGACACCGACACGAGTTTGGTGGCGTTCAGATACGCTTCTTCTTTCGACCCAACCGTCACCAGATAAACGCCCCGGAAGGCATTACCCGCGTCGGGCAGGGCCAGATTCAGGGCCGAAACACCCCCGGTTTTCGGCAGGTTGGTGGTCTCGACGGTTTTATCGACCAGTACGTCGCTCAGGTGACCTTCTTCGTCGCCGGAGTAGTTGTAGGTGCCCATCGACTGCCAGACGCCATCGACTTCGCCGTAGTTTTCGTAGCGCCCCGTCCGGACATACGGCAGAATATTATTCTCGTAGAGTTTGGCAATTTTGACCTGCACTGCCGGAACGTTCACAATCCGAACGCCGACGTTGCGGTTGCCCTTCGCCGACAGATACATGGCCTTTTTGTTGACGAACGAAATCCCGGCGGGCATTTTCCCGAAAAACAGGTCTTTGCTCACAGGCTCATCCAGCCGACTGCCCAGAACGCCCTGCATCCGGTCGGTGAGGGTCAGCACATACGTATCCGTTTCGGTGAAAGCCCCCCGGATGACAAAGCCGTTTTCTGTGAGTTCTGACCGGGTTTCAACGGCGGGCGTAATGGTGTATAGTTCTGAAAGATTGCCCGGCTTCAGTTCCTGCGTCGTCACCACCCGCACTACGCCCTCATTGTTTTCAAAGCTTGTTTTTACGTCGGCCACGTCGAGCCGGGAAGAGGCGGGCAAGGCGGTTTTCTGTTCGATGATTTCTTTGGTGACGAAGGCCGTGTTGGGCACTTTCAGACCTTTGTCGAGCCGGAGGGTGAGCGGCTGTTCATCGCGGGAGACGGGGGCATTAGTCAGCGTTACGGGCAGAGCGTCGGTCAGGCCCGTCTGCGTTACCTGGGTGGTGAGGTATTTTTCGTCGGAGGCGGAGGCTTTCAGCAGGCCACCGGCTTCGGCGCTGCTGACGGGATAATTGAACCGCAGCCGCAGCCGGGCGACGGGCCGTCCGGCTGCGTTGCGGGTCCACCAGCGTTCGGTATCGAGCAGTTGCAGATAGGGCGTATGAAACGTAAGATTCTCCTCCGAAATCTTCAGGGTTTTATCCTCCGAACGGGCGGTCAGGGCGTCGGTCAGTTCGGCCTTGTATTCGGTGGCAGGGCGGAACGACGCGGCGGGCGAAAACACCAGTTCATTGCCCGCCGTCCACTTGTATTTCCCCGGAATGGCTGGCTCGAAACGCACGTACTGGGTCGAATCCCACGTCCCAATCTGCCCTTTGGAAACCAACTCTTTATTGAACGTAAAGACCAGATTCTGAGTCAGACCGACCTCGTCGTCAAAGTTTTTGCTGATGACACGGAGGTCGCCGAAACGGGAGCAGGCAGATACTAAAAGCACCAGCAGCAGACCCGATGCGGTGCGAAGGAACGGTTTCATGAGAAGGCAGGGAGCGTGCGTTGGAAGAACGCTGAAAAGGTAGGAAAAATGTACAGGCTTCGCAACCGAACGCTCCACCGGCCTCAACACTCATACGTAAACGTGACTACTTTCTGTTTTTTGTCGGTGTTGGTAAACGTCTGACCATCGTCTAAATGAGTGACGGTGTTTTTTTCCTCCGTGTCGATCTGAATGCGGCTCAGGCGGCCCCGCCCGTCGTATTGGTACGAGTAGATAACCGTTCGTTTCAAAACCGCTTTTATGTCGGGGTCGTCGACGCGCTCAAAGGTGAGTTGTTCGCTCTCGGTGAGGTGGCTGTTGGTATGTCCGCCCGCGCTCCAGGCCGACTCGATTAACCACTGAAACGGACTGCCGGCAAAGGGCGCGGGCTTATCGGCGTAATACTTGAAATCGGCAGAATATTTGGCGGTCGTTACGTTGTCGATTGTCACAAAACCGTCGGTCAGCTTAACACAGTCGCCGCTGGCGTTGTAGGTGTATTTTTCTGACGATGTTGTAACGGTTTTCCCATCTTCGTTCCCCAGCGAGACCCAGGAGTCTATTTTTTGGCCTTTACCGCCATCGGCGGGGAAAAATGAGGTTTCGAAGCCATTTCCCGCCCCGTCGAGGATATCCAAATTCCAACTTACGTTGCTGCGACTCAGGGTGATGGTGGCTCCTTCATGGCTCAACTGCCGTTTGAAGTTGAAGTTGTTTTTGTAATAATCGGCCAGCGACCCGCCCAGGTAGCTGCTCAAACGTCCCTGATCGTCAAAGTTGTACTCGGTTTCGTCGCCATCCTCGCTGACAACGATTTTGCGGCAACCCGCCGTCAGCGGCTGAACGTCGCCGGTAGCGTTGGTGCAGCTAACGTCGGCCCCGGCAAACAGCAGAATCAAGCAAAAAGAGAATAGCATTTTCATAGTTTTAGATGCGGGAAATAGGTTAATACTGGAGCGGTGGTCCTACCACCTGCATGTCGTGGTCGGCAAAGATTTTCGCCCCCTGCTCAGGGGTTGGCGGCTGTTTCAGCGCGGCAATCGCCCGGAAGTAATCTTCCATTTTGCCCGACGGCTGAAACAGAAAAGTCATCTTTCCTTTTGCCGACGTCTGGGCAAACGTGTGTGGCACATTGCGGGGCAAGAAAATGGTATCGCCCGCCTGCAACTTGTACGTATCGTTACCCACCTGAAACAGGTAATCTCCCTCCAGAATGAAGAAAATTTCGTCCTGATTCGGGTGAATGTGCAGCGGTGGCCCGCCTTTCTCGTTGCCCGTGTACTCAAACACCGTTAGCTGTCCGTTGGTATCCTGTCCCGAAATTTTGATGTCGTTGGGGCTGGTGCCATACAGTTTTGTCGATTCATTGAACCGGCTTTGGCGGGCTTTCACCACAAATCCTTTGTCGGTGCGTTGCGTTGGTGCGGGCGTGGTTTCGCCGAGTGTCAGAGCCGGTAGTCCAATGGCCGACGCGGTTATAAACGATCTCCGTTTCATACGTATGTGCGTTTTTGTATGACACAAAAATGACCGACGTATGCGGTTGCGTAGTGGTAAAAACACGACAACTTTTAGTACGTATCGGCTTCGCCAAACAAGCGTTCGGGGCCGTTGGCGTCGAGTTGGTGAAACTGATTAGGGCCATAGCCGGTCAGGGCTTTATAGTTTTTGGCTAAATGCTGATAGTCGTAAAAACCGCACTGAAGGGCAATCGAGAGCCAATCGAGTTCAGGATATTTGTTGCGGAGCCGAAACGCATTTTCAAACCGCAGCACGTTCAGGTAGTATTTGGGCGAAACACCCATGCGCTCGTTGAAAGCCCGCTCAAACTGCCGAATCGACAGGCATGACTCAGCGGCCAGCCAATCGACGTTCGGCACGGCGTCGCGGCCAAAGAGTTGCCCAAGCGCACCGTCGAGCGCGTGAACCGGCCTGATGGCCCGGCGCGAGAGTTCGCCGAGCAGAAACCGTTCTACCACCCCAATCATCTGCACATACGTGACGCAGTCGTTGATTTGGTCATTAACAAACTTTATATCGGCTGAAAATACGGTTTCGGCGTCGATGTATTGATTGGTCAACTCGCCCGATGGAATGCCCGTAAGCCGGAACAACGCACCGGGTTTGAACACCACCTGAATCAGTAAAAAAACGCTGCCCACGAGCCGGTTACTGACCTCGGTTTGCTGTCCGAACAAAACCGTTCGCATATTGCCCGTTTTCACGCGGCTATAGTCATACTCAACCTGCTCAGCGTCACGGGCGTAGAAACTCAGGCAGTGTTCGGGGCGGGGCGGGTAGGCTTTCGCCGGAAGCCTGCCGTCTGCTTTGTACTCGTACTGAACAAGCCTGAACGTGCGAACGTAGCCAGAAAGGGCCGGGCTGGGTTTGTATTCCTGAAGTACCATGTCTGAAGTGGTTTAGGTACAGCTACCCGCGCAGACCGTATTTGTCGATGATAGCCTGCCGTTTTTCGGGAAACTGCGTCAGCCCGAATCGTTTGTTCAGGTCGGCCCGCTGCCGGACGGCTTCCGCCGACGCCCGGCCAATGCCCTGCGCTTTCCATCGGGGCATGAGTTTGAAAAATAATTCCTCGAAAAAATCGTCGAAGTTTTGGTTAAAAAAGAGGTCGGTAAAGCGGGCGGGCTGGTCGGAGGCGTTCCAGAAGCAATGCATAATGCCGTGCGGACGCAGATGATAGCCCCCTGCCTTCACCACCGTGACCTCACTGCCCACCATCACGTGCATCTCGCCTTCGTGGACGAACATGATTTCGTCCAGATTTTCATGAACATGCGGAATCGGCCCTATCGTTTTGGGGGCAATGGCAAACTCGACGCACCCAAACTGATTGTCGGTATCTCTTGTCCGTACCCTCAGGCGCATACTGATGCCGTCTTCTCCGGGCAGCAGCGGCTCCGGGTTTGGTGGAACATAGAGCGGAGACAGTTTTCTGCGTGGTTTGTCGGGCGATGCCTGCGCCAGGCTTTGCATGAGCGCCGAACCGGACAGTAAGGCAGTCAGAGTGAATTCGTTGCGATTCATGGGTAAATGGGGTTGCAGCAGGTGATAAGCCAAACAAACTTGTTTGTCGGCATTCAGAAAATCAACTGGTTTTGAGGGAACGACCGACTGGCTGCGTAAAGCCTGCCCATTATTTAGTTACCGTGTCGGTCACTTCAGCAATTTCCAGAGTTCGCGGGCATGGCCGAAGTTCGTGGCGACGTTCAGACCCCGCTCGTCGGCAATCAGCACGAGGCCGGATTTCCGGTTGCGGACATACACCGTACCGGGCGCTGGTGCCGTTTCGACCGTCCAGGCGCTGCTGAAGCCCTGATCCGATGTGCCATACCCGTAAGTCAGGGAGTTATCGCTATCCTTCACGGTGAGATACGCACGCGTGGCTTTGTTGCGAATGGTGTAGATGGCATGGCCGGAAGGGGTTACCACGAGTGGGTTGGGCTGCTCAAACTCCCAGACATTGTCTCCTGCCGGCGAATGGAGGTCGGCTCGCTGCTGATACAGCTTTTCGCCGGAGCGATGGGCCAGCGTCTGTTTGGAAAAATCGGAGAAGAGTTTGTACAGACCGCCATTGAACGCCGCTACCGACACCGATGCCCTGTATTCCTGTTTGCTGCCGTCTTCCGCCGTTACGGTATAAGTAAGCCCATTGGCAAAGTTCTGGACAGCACCCGATGCGGGCGAAACGACTGCTTTTTCCGAGACAATAATGGTCGGTGCAAGTTCGGTCAGGGAGGTTCCATAAGGGACGGTTGCTTTCACGGTTTTGGGAGAGGCTCCAATTTCCGCCGTCACCGCCGGGTCGAGGCCTGAAAATGAAAAGGATAGAATATCTTTCGCCGCACTTTTGGGGGCGGGCTGGGGAGCGACCGTCTGGTCTGCATCCGACTTTTTGCACGACAGAATCGTCAGACCCGTCAGACAGAGAAGCAAGAGTGTTTTCATGGCAAAAAATGGCTTGTTTTTTCTGCAATGGTCGGACAGAAAACAACATCGGGAAACTCTTCCGGTGCGGATTCGATGCACAATTGAGGGATGGGTGGGATTAGGTCGACGAGGCTACCGATCCATCGAGTGAACGAGCGAGCGGCAGGGCCGAACCGGTTGCCTCAAAAAAACCGTCGTTTACTCAGCCAGACAAGCTTTTTACTGGCTTAAACTGGAACATATGGCTGCAAATCAGTAGCTTTCCAAAATGAAAGTAAGCAGGTATCTATGGATCTGTCTGATGGCACTCACCATCGCTGCGCAGGGACAAAGCCCTTCACTCAGTTCGGGTAAAGGGCTGCCTGCACTGCCGCTTTCCCTCCAGTATAACCGTCGGTTTCAGCCGCGTTACATAGACAGCGTCATAACCTCCACCCGCTCTGCCCTGCGGCAAATCGAAATTCTGCCGCGTTCGGCCAACACGGACTCTCTCCGGCTAGAACTGCTCATCCACCTGAGCGAGGCGTATCGATACACACCCGTGCCCCGTCAGGACAGTGTGCTGCTGGTTGCCCGGCAATTGACCCGATTAGGGCAGGATTGGCTCAATATCCGTTTTCAGGTTCGGGGGCTGCTGCTGGAGGAGTATTATCATTACACCCTGAAAAATGATTATCCCAAATCGCTGGAGTCCAATTATCAGGCGCTTCGGCTTGCCATGAGTGACCCATCCACGGCAAACCGATACGTCTGGCGCATTCAGCGGAATCTGGGTAAGCTCAATTATCGAATGCTCAAGTACGAAGAGTCGATCCGGCTCTTCAGAATGGCGCTCGTCAACCTCAGCCGCGATCCTCGGTCTGCCGCCAATCTGCTGGTGAAAGCAGATATTTTCCAGCTCATCAGCGAAAGTTTCAAACAAAACCATCAGCTTGATTCTGCCGCCCATTATTCGACCGAGGCATTAGCCATGTCGATAAAACACAGCCCGGACAATGCAACCGGGCGGGCATACATGCACGGAGATTTAGGCGGCATATATCGATTGCAGGGCCGGTATGAGGAAGCACTGACACAATTTCGGCTGGCGGAAGCCAACTGGCAGAAACTCGGTGGCCGCAGCGGTCTGGCCGAAACCTGGGGCGGCATGGCCCGCACTTATTATGCGCTCGGTCAGCCTGATTCGGCGCTGATATACGCCCGCAAAGCGCTCGACTACGATGCCAACATCCCCAGTACGCAGATTCTGCTGTATGAGACACTGGCCGACGCTTCGGCAGCCAAAAAAGACTGGATGGCGGCCTACCGCTATCACCAACGGTTCAAAAGACTAGTCGATTCGGTGCAAAATCAGCGAAAAATCGCCGAAACCATGACACTGGAGGCCAACTTCGACCGGCAGAAGCTTTTGCTGAATCAGCAGCAGGCGCAACTCCTCGAACAGCAGCGGTATCTGACGCTCGAGCGCGAAAAAGAACTTCAGGAGCAGCAGTTTCTGACGCTGGCCCGTGAGACCGAATTACAGAAACTACAGGCATCGACCGAGCAGCAGCGGCTGCTGCAATTAGCCCGGCAGACGGATCTGCAGCGACGGCTCGAAACCGAGGCACTGAAAGCCGAGGCGCAGTCCCGCCAAAATAAACAGCAGAGCCAGATTCGGACGCTGCAGCTCAACGACCTGAAAAACCGACTTCGGCTACAGGAAAACGTTCGAACCTTCGGGTTGATTCTGGCGGGCCTCATCGGGCTGTCGATGCTGGGTTACACGCAGTTGCTTCAACGAAAAAACCGGGCCTTACGCCGGGCAAACGACGACATCAAAGCCGCCATGCAGCATGGGCGAACCCAGGAGATGGCCGCTCTCCGCGCTCAGATGAATCCCCACTTTCTGTTCAACTGCATCAACTCCATCAAACTCTATACGCTTCAGAACAATACGGATAAAGCCTCGGATTACCTCACCAAATTTGCCCGGCTTATCCGGCTTGTGCTGGAAAACTCCCGCGCTGAACGCGTTACGCTTCTGGATGAGCTTGAGTGTCTGCAACTCTACAGTGACCTCGAAGCCATGCGATTCAAGCAGAAAGTAAGCATCGACATTCGCGTAGCCCCCGGCATCGATCTCCAGTATCTTCTGATTCCGCCGCTGCTGCTGCAGCCTTATGTAGAAAACGCCATCTGGCACGGATTGATGCATAAGCCCGACGGTGGCCTGGTGGTCGTCGACGTAAGCCAGCCCGCCGAGCAGCGCCTGCACGTGGAAATTACGGACGACGGTGTGGGCCGCGCCCGGGCCGCCGAACTCAAAAGCAAGTCGGCAGGCAAACATAAATCCTTTGGTATGCGCGTCACTGCCGACCGCATCCGCATGATAAACCAGTTGTACAACATTCACACTCAGGTCCACGTCCACGATCTGGTTGCTGCCGACGGCGAAGCCCTCGGAACAAAAGTGGTACTGGAAATACCCGTGTAAAATATGATACGTACCATTATCATCGACGATGAACCCGACAATGTCGACCTGCTGGCTCTGCAACTGACGCGTCACTGTCCGCAGGTGGAAATCATAGGCCAGTTTACCGATAGCCCGTCGGCTTTGATAGCTCTTCGCTCACTGCGGCCTGCGCTGGTGTTTCTGGACATCGAGATGCCGATGCTCAACGGCTTTCAGGTGTTGGAGCAGTTGGGCGAAGTACACTTTCAGGTTGTTTTCATAACGGCTTATAATCAGTATGCGGTACGGGCCTTTCGATTTGCAGCGCTCGACTATCTGCTGAAGCCTGTAGATACTGTCGATTTGGTGAATGCCGTGCGCCGGGCCGAGAAATTGGCTCTGACAACAGCCGGGTCGATTGGAACAGGCCCGGAATGGATAGCCCGTTTCGAGTTATTGCGGGGAATGTATGAGGCCACAGGAGAATCCTCTCTGCAAACTGCGAATCCAACGAGTCCTCCGTTGTCGGGTAAGATGGCTATCCCCCATGCCAACGGCCTGACGATTGTGGAAATAAATCATATTCTCTACGCCGAATCAGACAGTAATTACACGCATTTTGTGCTGGATACGGGCGAGAAATACCTGATATCCAAAACTCTCGGCGACGTGCAGGAGATGCTTGAAACGCGGAATTTTCTGCGGGTTCACCGGCAGTATGTGGTCAATCTGGACCATATCCGACGATTTATGCGGGGCGATGGAGCCTATGTCGTGCTGACCAACGGGGCCAGCATCCCGGTAGCCAGACAGCACCGGGACCGGCTCCTGGAGCGGTTTGGCTGGAAATGATACCGGCTCCTGTTTTGCCACGTATTTTCAAACAAAAACAGGTCATCCCTTCATCTGGTTTTCCATCGATGAACCACCAGCGGCCCGCCGTTGACCACCGTGACAATCCGATCCGGATGACGCAGCCGATACGACCGTCGGGCGTCGCCGGACACGAGAAATCCCGTCTGATCCGGCCCCAATGTCACGAATCCACCCTTTCCATCGCCTTTGAGCAGTAATCCGCGTGAGGCGTCCTGCCGACCCATGTTGGCTTCGTTGGGGTAAAAATTGCCGGTAGCCAGCGCATCCAGGTGACCATCCCGGTCAAAATCGTCTACCACAAACCCAAAAATAGGAGCCTGCTGAGCCAGCATCGGCAACGGACGCAGCGCAAACTGTCCGTTGCCCCGGTTTTCGGCGTAACAACTGCGGAGTTCGCTAACCTGCGCCTGATAAGCCCTTTTTATTTCTTCTTCCGAAAACAGGTCGTCGAACGTAGCTTCCGAGTAGTCTTTATACCGCTTAAACTTGCGGCGAAACTGGATAATCTGCTGATTCAGCGCGTCGCGGGGCAGAACCGGATAGCGGGTTCCGTTAATCACGTACCCCATGATGGGATCAAACAAACCATCGTCGTTAAAATCCTTGCCCACTATCTGAACGGGCTGTTCCGGCGAAGCCCGGTACAAAGTGTTCAGGCCGTCGTTGCCCAGCAGCAGGTCGGGGTCGCCATCGCCATCGAAATCACCCACCGCCACGCAGTTCCACCAGCCGGATAGATTGTTGAATGCCTGAATGATTGAATGCTTGAATGAGGCGGCGAATGAGCTACCCTGATTGGTCAGGATGGTTGGGGGCATCCATTCGCCGACGAGAATCAGATCGTCGTCGCCGTCACGGTCATAGTCGAGCGGCAGGGCATCGCACACCATGCCTATGTTCTGAAGATCAGGAGCCACCTGTGCCGTAACGTCGGTGAAAGTTCCTTTATCGTTCCGTAACAGATAGCTTCGGGCGGGCAGCGGATATTTTCCCGGCACCTGCCGACCAGTAATTAGCACGTCCGAATCACCATCCCGATCATAATCCAGCGCCCGGACGGCCTGACTGCTTACTGCCAGCCGGGGCAGCGACTGTGTAGGTGAAAAACGGCCCGATCCGTCATTCCGGTACAGTACCGGCTGAAACGCTTCGGTCACGTTCAGCGGTCGCTCATTGCCGCCCCCCACCACAAGCAAATCATTGTCACCGTCTTTGTCGGCATCGAACACCAGAATGTCGCCCACTTCCATCGGCGTATTCGGCATCCAGTCGACCCGGCGAAATCCGCCGCTGGCCTGTCCGAAAAACAGGAAACCGGCGCTCCCGCGATAGGAAGCTCCTACGGCTATATCGTCGTACGCATCGCCGTTGAGATCGCCCACGGCCACGGCCACGCCCGTCCGCGAGAGCATTCTGTGCAGGGCCGGGGTCGTCTTGAAATCCACGAAATCCGATTCCTGATGCTGAAAATCAGGAACATTCGGCAATGCTGAAAACAGTGTCTCCCGCACACTGTCACGCCTTTTAATTACGGGTTTCGCATCGGTAAACCGAAACCGGAGCCGTTGATTGGTCGGCACCCGGTAGCGTGTTTCCACCTGGCCGCCGGGCCACGTCACCTGCACCGAATCGGCAATAGTTGCCTTACTTAGCCCGATTGTCAGACCCGATTCCACCGACGACAGATAACCCCGCACGGGGTAGTTTTCCAGCACCTGCTGTCTGCCCCCGGACCAGACCGTTACCGTTGCCCCGATGCCCGCCCGGTTGCCATCCGGACCGGCCAGCGAAACCGATAAATAGCTGTTTTTCAGTTGCTCCCGGCTGTTGTTGCGAAACAGCGAGGCCTCTTCATCGATATTGCTGACGATTATGTCCAAATCCCCGTCGCCGTCGAGGTCGGCGTAGGCGCTGCCGTTGGCATACGACAGTTCGTCAAGGCCCCAGGCGGTCGACACGTCGTCGAACCGAAGGGTGTCGCGGTTGCGAAAGGCATAGTTGCGGAGTTTGATTTCCGGCACTTTTTGGAGCAGTTTATCGCGTTGCTGCTGCCGGGCCGCATCCGTCCCGAATGAGGCGAATTCTTCCGTAAACGAGATAAAATCCCGGTCGGTGACGTTTTTGCGGTAGCCATTCGTCACAAAAATATCCTTCTGACCGTCGCCGTCGAGGTCGGTCAGCAGCGTGGCCCAGCTCCAGTCGGTCTGCGCTACGCCCGCCAGGAGGCCGAGGTCGCTGAAGAGGGGCGTGGGTGGCCTTCGGCGCAGGGGTTGCAGGGGTTGCAGGGATGGCGGGGATGGCTGGGGGGGCGGGGATTGTTCGTTGCCGACGTTTAGCTGCAGCGTGTTCCGCATGTACTGAAGCTGGTAGCCATACTGCGGCGTCTGGCTGAGTTCTTTTTTGTCAAAATCCTGAGCGCCCAGCATCATTTTCTGGCGGGCGTTGTCCAGTGGCAGCATGTCGAGCTGCATCAGGTCGATGCGTCCGTCATTGTCGACGTCGGCGGCGTCGACGCCCATGCCATACAGACTTGTGTGCGGCAGCGAAGCGCGGGTGCTGTTGCGGAAGGTGCCGTCGCCGTTGTTGAGATACAGAACGTCGCTGCTGATGAAGTCGTTGGAACAGTAGATATCCGGATAACCGTCACTGTTGACGTCCGACACGACCAGCCCCAGACCTAATCCTTCGTAGCGAATCCCGGCTTGTTTTGATACGTCGGTGAAGAGCGGGGGGGAAGGCGGGGGTGGCCTTCGGCGCAGGGGTTGCAGGGATTGCAGGGGTTGCAGGGCAGGGGGCGGGGCGGTCCGACGGGTCGGTTGCGGGGTGCGAAGCGCAGAGATGGAGCCTAACGAGTCGCTCTCCAACTGACGCTCCCCCGCAACCGACCCGTCGGACCGCCCCGCCCCCTGCCCTGCAACCCCCGCCCTTCTCTCCACCATCCTATTCCGGTACAGCCGACCCGTGGAAGGGTAAGTGCCGTCGTTGATGGCGGGGCGGAGGTAGTTAGGGTTTTGCAGGTCGGGAGCCGTGTTGAGCAGAAACGCATCCAGGTCGCCGTCGAGGTCGTAATCGAAAAAAGCGGCCTGCGTCGTGTATCCGGCAAAATCGAGACCATACCGGGCGGCTTCTTCCCGGAAGGTAGGCGAGGTAGTTTTCTGATTGATAAACAGCAGGTTGTGAGTACGGCGCATTGTCGGGTGGGCCGCTACGCTGACGTAAATATCGTCCCAGCCATCGGCGTTGACGTCTGCCACCGAAACACCCGTACACCAGCGGTCGGTGCGCACACCCGCCGCATCGGTTACGTCGATGAATTGAAAATCAGCTCCGTCGGGTGTCTGATTGACATACAGGCGGCAGCTCTCCTGGTTGCCCGTAAAGAACAAATCGGGTTTGCCGTCCCGGTTGAAATCGCCCACGCCCACGCCGCCGCCGTTGTAGAAATTGGTGAACGTAAAGGCGTTGAGCGAATCGTTGGGTGTCAGGTTGTTGGCAAAATGAACGCCCGATTCGGCGGAAGATATTTTGGTAAATAACCGGTCTGGTTCGGCCCGGCAGCCGAGCAGCAGTCCGCCCAATAGCCACAAAAAGCGCATGAAAGCAAGGGTTCAGTCACAGGAAACATCGACCGACCTCTCACTCTGTTCTGCCCGTGGTCAATCCCTGATCGTTTTCGGAAATATCTTTAGAAAGCGTTCGTAGAAGGATAAATAACCATTCGGAGCTTTGCGGCCTTCCCAGCGGACAGCATGTTCGGCTTTTGCCTTCTTCCACATAACGGTCGTATCCGCATTTTCGGGGCTTTCCGTCTGAGTCGTTCTGATTTTATGTTCCTGTTCCAGTTCCTGAAAAAGTCCCAGCGTCAGGTCTTTCGTTTGCTGGCCCAACTGCTGAAACGGCCCCTCGGCACCTTTCCGGTAGAACATGAGCCCATTGTCGAGCAGGCGATACTCAGGACGTTTCTCTCCTTCGCCCGATATGACGATAATCTGCCGCCCAGTATATCGATTTGGAAATAATGACCCGGTGGCTTCCTGAGCAGTGGTTATGGTACTAACTACAAAACTGGCAAACAAAAGAAATAAGCGCACAACACGTACCATTCTGTATTCAATGACAAATTAAAGGGACTAATCAACCTGTTTACATAACTCCGACAGGCCTGAAAATATTGCCCGGAGGTGAACTCAGGGCGGCGTGGGGCGTCCGTAAGTGCTTTCCCGCAGACTGACCGTCCGCCCAAAAGGGCCTCTTTTCAGGGTTACTTCATAGAGATTATCAAAATCGCCTGCCTCTATTTTCGCCAGCGCTGGTTTCTTTCCCAGCCCCTGCACAATTTCCAGAACCGTGTTGCTGTGGCCCACGACCAGCGCATTCTGGCCCCGGAGCCGCTTCAAACGATTCACAATGGCGTCGGTGGGTGAAACGGGATAAGTGGTTATGGAGCGGGAGAGTCGCCCGGCAAGCGGGGCGGCCGTCTGCTGCGTCCGGAGATAGGGCGTACAGAAGATAGAATCGATGCCCGCCCCGGCAAGTTCCTCCGCCAGCAGACGCGCCCGGGCGTGACCTTCGGCGGACAAGCTTGTTGTATCCGTATTGTTCAGGCGTTCCCCATGCCGCACGATGTAGATATGCGAGGTCGTACAGGACGTCAGCAGGAAAAGCGGGAAAACGAAGTTCAGAAAACGCATAGGGTGTATTTTTTCTATTGAAGTTCCGACAACGCCATCCAGGCCATCAGACCGGGGCCAATTTCCAGCGCCGACTCGTCGACGTCGAACGTAGGCGTGTGGACGCCCGACACGATTCCCCGCGCTTCGTTGCGGGTGCCGAGCCGGTAGAAACACGAATCGACAACCTGCGAATAAAACGCAAAATCTTCACCCGCCATCCAGAGGTCGAGGTCTACGATGTTTTCGGCTCCCACGTAGGCGGTGGCGGCAGAACGCAGGCGGCGGGTCAGTTCGGGATGATTTTTCAGGAACGGATACCCCCGCACCACCTCGAACTCGCAGCGTCCTCCCATTGCCTCGGCCATTCCTTCAGCCAGTTTCTGCATCCGGCGCAGGCCATCTTCCCGCCACTCTTCGTCCATGCACCGGAATGTACCTTCAATTTTTACTTCATTGGGAATGACGTTGGTGACGCCGTCGGCGATGAACCGCCCGAACGACAGCACCGAGGGATTCGCCGGGCGGCGGTTGCGGCTGATAATCTGCTGCATCGCCACGATGACGTGCGAGGCAATCAGCACCGGGTCGATCAGTTGGTCGGGCATGGCTCCGTGCCCGCCTTTGCCTTTCACGGTCAGGAATAGTTCATCGGTGGAGGCCATGTACATGCCTTCCCGAAAGCCGATTTTCCCTACTGGCACATTCGGAGCCACGTGCTGCCCAATCATGCTGGCCGGGGCCGGGTTTTGAAGAACGCCCTCCCGAATCATCAGCGAGGCTCCGCCGGGTGCTTTCTCCTCGGCGGGCTGAAAAACCAGCTTCACCGTCCCTTCGAACTGCTCCCGCAACTGATTCAGAATCCGGGCCGTACCGAGCAGACTCGCTGTATGCACGTCGTGGCCGCAGGCGTGCATCACGCCCGCAACGGTCGATTTATAGGGTACGTTGCTGGCTTCCTGAATGGGCAGGGCATCCATATCGGCCCGGAGACCCACCGTGCGGCTACCGGGGTTGCGCCCTTCAATCAGGGCAAGCAGACCGGTGTTGGCAATGCCTTCCTGCGGCGTCAGGCCGATGGCTCTGAGTTCACCGGCCACAAAACGGGCCGTCTGGTGTTCATGAAACGATAGTTCGGGATGGGCGTGCAGGTGGCGGCGATTGGCGACCACGTCGGGGGCGTATTGCCGGGCCAGACTTTTAATCTGATTCAGTACCTCACTCATAAGTCACTCCGGTTTCGGGCGATTTGCCGATTCATTCGTGTCAAAAAACACATTATTCTCCGGCGAACCCGTAAATTACCTGCGAAGATACCGTTCCCATACTGTACGCCCATCGTGTATGAAGAAGTTTTTACGCTTCCTGGCACTTTTGCTGGTTCTGCTCATTGTCGTTTTAGGGGTCAATACCTTCCGGTTCAGGTCGAGACAATTAGCCGACGCAGCGCCCGCTCCGGCAGTAACGGTGTCCGATTCGGCGATTCAACGCTTTTCCCAGGCGCTCCGCATCCGGACTGTCTCCTACACCGATTACGCCCTGGTCGACACGACCCAGTTCGACCAGTTTCTGAGTTTTATCCGGCAGGCTTTTCCGCTGGTTCACAGTCGGCTGACGCTGGAAACCGTCAACCGCTATGGGCTGCTCTACACCTGGAAAGGCACAAATCCGGCGCTCAAACCCGCTCTGCTGATGGGGCATTACGACGTTGTTCCGGTTATTCAGGGAACGCAGGCTATGTGGAAACGACCGCCATTTGCCGGTCTGATGGAAGGAGAATACATCTACGGGCGAGGAACGCTGGACGACAAAAGCACCGTGATGGGTCTGCTCGAAGCGGTCGAGTATCTGCTGAAAAACAACTTTCAGCCCGAACGAACCCTGCTGCTGGCATTCGGTCAGGACGAAGAAGCCAGCGGTCGCCGGGGAGCATTTCAGATCGCCCAAACGCTGAAAAATCGCCGGATGCAACTGGAATATGTGCTGGATGAAGGGGGCACGGTGAAAATGGACGGTATTTCGGCTCTGCCCCGGCCACTGGCACTGGTCGGTATCGCCGAAAAAGGCTATATCAGCCTGAAACTAAGTGCCCGGTCCGATGGTGGGCATTCATCGATGCCGCCGCCGCAGACGAGCATCGGCATGGTAGCGGAAGCCATCCGAAAACTGGAAGCAAACCCATTCCCGGCCCGGCTCGATGCCGGAGCCGATTTGCTTTTCGACTACATCGGCCCCGAAATGGCGTTTGGGCAGCGGATTGTTTTTGCCAACCGCTGGCTGTTTGGGCCACTGGTTAAGCGAATTATGGCAGGTGCCAACTCCGGAAATGCCATGCTGCGCACCACCACGGCCCCGACAATTTTCAATGCCGGAGTAAAAGACAACGTGCTGCCCATCGATGCCGAAGCGACCGTGAACTTTCGGATTCTGCCGGGCGAAACCGCCGCCAGCGTGGAGCAGCGGGTGAAGGAAATTATCGCCAATCCGCAGATTCAGGTGAAGCCTGTCAGTAGTCTGTACAGCAACCCGTCGCCCGTCTCCAACCCGTCGGCAGAGGCGTTCGCCCGCCTTCAGCGAACCATCAAAAGTGTCTTTCCCGAAGTAATTGTCTCGCCGTATCTGGTGCTGGGCGGCACCGATTCCCGGTTCTATACGGATTTGTCTCCGAACGTGTATCGCTTCTCACCGACCCGCATGGACGAGGCGGCGCTGAAGACCTTCCACGGAACCAACGAGCGGCTGGCAGTGAGTAATTACAAGGAAATGATAAAATTTTACGTGGCCCTGATCCGCAACAGCCAGTGAAAATAGGGAGGCCATCGCTCCAGGCGATGGCCTCCCTATTTTCACTGGCTGTAATTAATTATCGCTGAAACCGCCCTTCACCGACTCGTAATCCGACTTCAGCCGACCCATTTCCTTCGCCAGAAACGTCTGCAACTGCCGGTTGAAATCTTCCTTCTCGCTATCGGGCAGGGCGGCGTACAAATCTTTCAGTTCCTGATTGATGGCGGCCCGTTCCTCCGCCGTGGCGGCGTTGATGGAACGGTAATGATACTGTCTGAAATTATACTCCATTCCGTTAATCCATTGGGTATTCGCCCCGCTCCATCAACGCTTTCTCTTCTTTTAGTCGCAGCCGCTCCACGTAACCCGATACCCAGATACTGACTTCATAGAGCAGCGACAGCGGCATGGCAACCAGAATCTGGCTGTAAATATCCGGTGAGGGCGTAATGATGGCCGACAGTATCAGAATCACTACAAACGCATGACGCCGGTATGTTTTCATGAAGTGCGGCGTGACGATGCCGATTTTGGAAAGAACGAACACCACAATCGGCATCTGAAACATCAGACCACAGCCCAGCGTGAGCGTCGCCAGCGTGGAGATGTAAGAACTGATGTCGAACTCGTTGACAATGCGGGGGTCAAGCTGATAGTTGGCTAAGAAATTGATAGCCAGGGGCGAAACGATATAGTAACCAAATAAAACGCCCATGAAAAACAGCGTCGTTACGAAAAAGACGGCTCCACGGGCGGCCCGCCGCTCCGACTTCCGCAGACCGGGCATAATGAACCGCCACAGTTCCCAAAAGGCATATGGGAAGGCAAACACCAGCCCCACCATCAGCGACGAGGTCAGCGCCATCGTAAACTGCTCGGCCATCTGTCGGCTTTGCAGCGTGAAATTCAGTTTTTCGATACAGAGGTCGACAAAGCCGGTCGTTTTCGACAGTTCGCACATTTTCTGGTAGGTCCAGAACGTCGGCTTCGACGGGGCCAGGATAACCTTGTCGTAGATTTCCCGGATGAAAATGAACGCGAGAATGGCGAAAACGCCAATCGACCCCACCGCCCGGACAATATGCCACCGAAGCTCCTCCAGGTGCTCCAGGAAGGTCATTTCCTTGCCATCCTCAATCTCGTTCTCCAAATGCTGGTCTAATGGGTTCATTGACTAAAGAGCGAAAGAGTGAATGAGCGAAAGAGTGAATGAGCGGTCCCACTCCGGCGTACCGGCCACTATGGTGAGAGATTTGCGAAGCCACCCTTTCGCTCTTTCACTCTTTCACTCTTTAATTTTACACGTACAACGGGAAGTTTGCCATCCAGTTGTTGACTTCTTCTTTAACGGCCTGAATCTTCGTGTCGTTCTCGTGGTTCATCAGTACCGTGTCGATATACTCCACGATGCGCTCCATGTCGGCTTCTTTCAGCCCACGGGTCGTCATGGCGGCGGTGCCCACACGCATACCCGACGTCACCATCGGCGATTTGTCGTCAAACGGCACCATGTTTTTGTTAATCGTAATATCAGCCTTGATGAGCGTGTTTTCGGCCAGTTTGCCCGATAAACTCTTAGAACGCAAATCAATCAGCATCAGGTGGTTGTCCGTTCCGCCGGAAATAATCTGGTAGCCTTTCGACACGAATGCCGCCGCCATCGCCTGGGCGTTTTTCTGCACCTGAACGGCATACTGATAGAAATCGTCGGACAGCGCCTCACCGAACGCTACCGCCTTTGCCGCAATGATGTGCTCCAGCGGACCGCCCTGCGTTCCGGGGAACACGCCCGAATCCAGCAGCGACGACATCAGCCGCGTTTCGCCCTTCGGCGTTTTGATGCCAAACGGATTCTCGAAATCATGCCGCATCATAATCACGCCGCCCCGCGTACCCCGCAGCGTCTTGTGCGTAGTCGTGGTCACGATATGCGCATGGTCGAGCGGATCGGCCAGCAACCCTTTGGCAATCAGGCCCGCCGGGTGCGATACGTCGGCCAGCAGCAGGGCGCCCACCTCGTCGGCAATGGCCCGCAGACGGGCATAATCCCAGTCGCGGCTGTAGGCTGAAGCGCCGCAAATCATCATTTTCGGTTTTTCGCGGTGGGCAGTTTCAGCCACCAAGTCGTAGTTGATGACACCCGTCTCGCGCTCGACGCCGTAAAACGTCGGACGGAAATATTTACCGGAAATATTCACTGGCGAACCGTGGGTCAGGTGACCGCCGTGCGAGAGGTCGAAGCCCAGGATGGTATCGCCGGGTTTGAGGCAGGCCAGAAACACCGCCGTGTTGGCCTGTGCGCCCGAATGCGGCTGCACATTGGCCCAGGTGGCTCCAAAGAGTTCCTTCAGCCGGTCGATGGCGATCTGCTCGATTTCGTCGACTATCTCGCAGCCGCCGTAGTAGCGTTTGCCCGGCAGACCTTCGGCATATTTGTTGGTCAGGACGCTTCCGGCGGCTTCCATCACCTGCGGTGAGACGAAGTTTTCGGAAGCAATCAGTTCGATACCGGATTCCTGACGGTGCTGCTCGCGGGCAATGAGGTCAAAAATCTGCGTATCGCGGGCGGTGGAGGTGGCGGTTGTCGACATACTCTATGATATACGGAGAATGGGGTAAAAACGTTTGGATTCCAGACTACAAAGGTAGGGAATATTGGCGAACGGTGGGGCATGGATACGGCAACAAGTGGAACGTGTCTTTCGGGAAGCTTTCCCATCAGGGCTCCGATCCGACAAACCCCTACCGCGTCAGCAGGCCGGCATCGAGTACAAACTGGGAGCCAGTTACGTAGCGGGCCCGGTCGGATACCAGATACAGCACCATTCCGGCAACGTCTTCGGGTTCGACCCAGGGCACCGGCAGCAGATTGCCCGCCGAACGTTCGGCGATTTCCTGCGTGGTGGTGCCTTCCAGGGCCGCCAGTCCGTCGTTCATGGGCGTGTTGACGCCCGTCGGATGGATCGAATTCACCCGGATGCCGTGCGATGCCAGTTCAATCGCCCACGATTTGGTCAGACCCACCAGCCCCCACTTCGAGGCCGCGTAATGGCTCAGCCGGTTCATGCCCCGCAAACCGGCGATGCTTGAATTATTGAGAATCACACCGGATTTCTGCTCTATCATCACCGGGATTATCCGCCGAGCCACCAGCCAGGCTCCTTTCAGATTGATGTCGAGCATGGCATCCCACTCCTCTTCCGAAAGCTCGTGGGCCAGTCCGTAGGCGCAGATACCGGCATTATTGAACAGAATATCCACCCGGCCGAACTGCTCCAGAGCCAGGCCCACGGCATGCGTAATGTCGGCATCGGAACGAACGTCACCCGCTACTGTCAGACACCGGCTACCGAGCGCTTCTATCTCCTGCTGCAGCGACGCCAGTTCGTCCGACGAACCGAAACTGTAGGCGGGATACGTTAAATTCCGGGCCACGTCGAAGGCCACGATATGACAGCCTTCTCTGGCTAAGGCAAGAGCTACGGTCCGGCCCTGTCCGTGGGCTGCACCGGTTATAAACGCTACTTTTTCGTGTAACTCACTCATACATTCGAGGCGGATTGTGTCGGTAAATAAGGATGCAGATACTCGTCAATCTCCACTTCCAGCGCATTATTGAACACGTTGGTAGCAATCATCTGTCCGGCAAATGCCACCAGTACGACGATCTGTTCCGGCGTATACTCCTGTTCGATAAGAGCATAGAGTTCATCGGATACGGTGCCTTTGTGCTGCGCCAGAGTTCCTCCAAAATTCAGCAGAGCCTGGCCTCGCTCCGACAACGCCAGCGATTCGGGCCGTTCGCCATTCTGGATAATGATTTCGCGGAAAAACGTAGTGCAGAGCGGACAGTCGGCCCCAATCGAAATGGCGTGCGCATACAGATACGCCAGCCGGTCGCCCACAATCTGCCGGACCTGCTCATACAGCGGATACCACTGCATATAGATCTGGAAGGCCAGTCGGGAGTGACTGAGTGTGGCCTTCATATTGGTGATGCGGCTGCCGGGATAATCGGCTACGTGCTGCGCCCAGTCAGACTGGAGATCGGCAGAAGCAACGGATTGAGGTAGGGGTTGAATACGAGCCATATGCAAAAATAAGGAGTATCGACCGGCAAAACGACATTGGTACCGCCCAGGCACTGAAAAAGTGGAGTTACTGCGCAAGTGGTACGACGAGGGCGCTTTTGCTGACACTGGCGGAAAAACCGGGGATGAAATCTATAAAGCAAATGTATGCAAAAGACACAATCTATTTATCTATATACTCTATATACTATTTTTAATAACAAGCTGATTACCAGTTTTTTGACTTAAAATTTGGAAATCAAAATTTGCCTTCTCACTTTTGGCATCAATTCGCGGCGAGCCATTTCGGCAACGGAACGACATTTATGAAAATGTTTTTTTTATTCCATTATTATCTACTTAGTCTGTAGATATTATAAGATAAAAAATCGCCCACAGTTTGTATAAAACCTGTTAGTCCCATGATTGGAGAGATTGAAAACGAATTAGGTGAAATCCGCTCGTTTGCCCGGAACGAGCGTCTGCCGGTCGTACGTGTCCGTCCGGTAGCCGAAGGCGACAAATCGCCGTTCTTTCGTCTGACCCGTTCGTCGGGCGACTGGAAAACGGTGTCGCAGTTTGGAGAAGACGATGGTCAGACGCTGTCGATCCTCGACCTGATTGCCACGCAGTCGCTGGTCGTGAGTTTCTACTGCCCCTGCTGGGGGCACTATGCCCGTCCGTATCTGGAGCGACTGATTCCGCTTTCGGAGCGACTTCGCAAGGCGGACGTTACGCTGCTGGTGTTCTCAAATGAGCCCGTCGCTTCGCTGCAGCGTCAGTTTCCGAATCTGGATTTTCTGGTAGCCTACGATGCGGCCTTCTCTACGGCCCGGCAGTTTGGGGTATACTCGGAGCAGGACCCCATCTGGGACCGGGTGTCGGGCATTTCCGAAGAAGTGTTCATCCCGGCTCTCTACGTTGTCGGGCCCGACCGGCGGATTGCCTACCGCTTCCTGGACGAAGATTTTGACAAGACCGTCGACATCGAGGCGGTGACAGAGGCGGCAGGGCTATTGCCTGCCTGAAGACTACCCGATACGCTTTTTCTATGAAAACAGATTCTGCCCACTGGCTACAGACGGTCTTTCAGATTGTCGGATTCGAGCGACTGGCGTTCGTCAGGGACGTAGCTGATGCCCTTCCGCAGGATGAAACGTGTCGCCTGGACCAGCTTCGGTTTGAAACGGACGGAGTGCGGGTCAGTGGCTGGCTTTGCATCCGTACGCCCGACACCCGGCAGGTGGCCCGCATCAACGAACGGCTGCGGGCCGTACGGGGCGTCGTCAGCGTCCGGGAAGAAACATTAAACTAAATACAACCAGGAATGAGACAACGTTTAACTACTATTTTGATGCTGACGGCCTTTCTAAGACCTTTTCTTTCGCTGGCTCAGAACGCCCCGGTCATCAACGCTACTGTAACGGGTAGAATCGTCGATGCCCGCACGGGTAAACATCTTATCGGCGCTGCGGTAACCATCAAAGGTACGACCAACGGCTCGGTAACGAATCAGAACGGCCAGTTTACGCTCATAACGGGTCAGAAATTGCCCTTCACCATCACAATTTCGTATGTCGGCTATCAGACCCTGGAGACGGTGCTGGCCGAGGAGGGCACCGAAATCCGGCTCGTGGAAGGTGCCCGTCAGCTTTCCGACATAACCATCACCTCCCGCCGACGGCAGGAGTCGGCTCAGGACGTGCCCATTCCCATCTCTGTCGTGCGGGGGCCGCAGGTTGAGGATGCCGGTGCCTTCAACGTCAACCGCCTGAAAGAACTGGTGCCTTCCGTGCAGCTTTACTCCTCCAATCCGCGCAATACGACACTCAACATCCGGGGGCTGGGCTCCACGTTCGGCCTGACCAACGACGGTATCGATCCGGGCGTGGGATTCTACGTCGACGGCGTCTATTATGCCCGTCCGGCTGCCACCGCGCTAGATTTCGTCGACATTGAACAGATTGAAGTGCTGCGTGGACCACAGGGCACTCTGTTTGGTAAAAACACGACTGCCGGAGCGTTCAACATCACCACCCGTGCGGCGAGTTTTGTGCCGGGGGCAACGTTCGAAGTCAGTTATGGCAACTACAATTACATCCAGGCCAGAGCCTCTCTGACCGGACCGCTCAGCAAAACACTGGCGGCCAGAATTTCTTTCTCCGGTACGCAGCGCAACGGTGTATTGACCAACGTCCGCACCAATCAGGCGGTCAACACGCTCAACAATCTGGGCTTCCGGGGTCAGTTGCTGTTCACGCCAACCGACAATGTCCGCATCACGCTGAACGGCGATTATACTGACCAGAAGCCTAACGGCTACGCCCAGGTGGTGGCGGGTGTCGTCACCACGAAGCGGGCCGCCTATCGTCAGTTCAACGCCATCATTGCCGACCTGGGCTACACGCTGCCTTCGACCAATCCCTTCGACCGAATTATCGACCACGATACGCCCTCAAGAGCCAACAATCAGCTTGGCGGCGTTTCGCTCAACGCCGACGTCAAAATTGGATCAGGGACGCTTACCAGCACTACCGCCTGGCGGTACTGGCTCTGGGGACCGCTCAACGACCGGGATTATATCGGTCTGCCCGTTTTCTCCATCTCGGCGGCCAACTCCAAACATGATCAGTGGTCACAGGAAATTCGCTATGCGGGGAATCTCTCCTCACGCCTGAGCGGGGTCATCGGGGTTTTCGGTCTCTATCAGGATTTGCAGTCGGACCCGGTGCAGACCGAAGAGGCCGGGGCTGCTCAGTGGCGTTTTGCCCAAAGCTCGACCAGCCCACTCTGGAGAACACCCGGCCTGTTCGACGGTTTCGGCATCCGGACCACCAACCGCCTCCGCAGTACCAGCGCCGCCGTATTTGCGCAGGCAGACTGGGCTGTTAACGACAAACTCCACGTTTTGCCCGGCATTCGGTACAACTACGATAAGAAGATCGCCAACTATAAACGGGAGACCTATGGCGGACTGCAAACGACCGATCCCGCTTTGCTGGCCCTCAAAAATGCGGTGTATACCAACCAGGCCTTTGACACGGATGTCAGCGAGACCAATTTTTCGGGCCAGTTGACCCTGCAATACAAGGCCAGCCAGCGGCTCAATGCCTTTGGTACGTATTCCGTAAGCTATAAGCCAGTCGGCATCAACATTGCCGGACTACCCACCGCCGGTGGCCGGGTGCTCATCGAACTGGCTCGGGTGAAACCCGAATCGGTAACACACTATGAGTTTGGCATAAAAACCCGACCGACGCCCAATTCCGTGCTGAACGTCGTTTTCCATAATTCCGACATTAAAGATTATCAGACGCAGGTGCAGACGCCGGAGCCGGGCGTTAACCGGGGCTATCTGGCGAATGCGGAGAAAGTTCGGGTACGCGGGATCGAAGTCGACGGAAACGTTCGTTTCGGCAACGCACTGTCGCTGTATGGATCAGTCGCCTACACGGACGGCAAATACGTTTCGTTCAAAAATGCACCCGTACCGCTGGAGGAAACAGGCGGCGAGTCGGCCTTCAGGGATATTTCCGGCGGCGTTCTGCCGGGCATCTCCCGATGGGCGGGTTCGCTGGGCGGCGAAGCCAGCAGCGCGGGTAAATTTCTGGCGCAGGATGGGCGGTTCTTTTTCGCCGCCGACAGCTATTTCCGCTCGTCGTTCTCTTCCAGTCCGTCGCCGTCGAAATACCTGAACATCGACGGGTATGCTCTTCTGAACGCCCGCGTCGGTTTTCGGGCATCCAACGGTACGTCGGTGTTTTTGTGGAGCCGCAACCTGCTGAATCAGAACTACTTTGAGCAACTGCTGCCTGCACCGGGCAACGCCGGACAGTATGGGGGCGTGCTGGGCGATCCACGTACCTACGGCGTGACCCTACGGTATGCGTTCTGAGCAGTCAAAGAGATGTATCGGGTTCGGGGGCAGACGTACTCAGCGTCTGTCCTCAAAATACCGGCTCATGATCAGATAAATTGGAATGCCGATGGCGAACATCAGGATTCCCATGCTTAGAGCACTTTCGTCCATGTAAACGTCAGGGCGGTCGCATGACTCAACGGCAGTACAACCTGATTCATGACCACCCATACGAAGGCCCCGTAGAGCAGTCCCGTCAGAATTTTGTTAGGAAAACCAGAGTGCCCGCCACCAGCCCGGCTTTGAGGATGGCCCCAGCGGGCGTTTTACCGGCAGATAGAGGAAAGGCGCTCATGGATGCCTTGCAGGGATAAGGGTCGGGTGGGTCATCCGCCTGTGGAAGTTGAGTATTTTCCGGAAATATTCCGACAGGATGTATTGTATGTATGATTTTTCTTTACTTTTAGCCCACTGACTGTTCGTTAGCCCGTTTTTGAAGAAGTACCTGTCTAAATCCTTAGCCTCAGTTCTTCCTGCCGTTCCCGCCGCCCGATCCGGTTCGGCGCTGCATTTCCGGATTCTGTCTCCTGATGGTTTCAATTATGTTTCTGGCTGTCGATACAGGTAATACGGATACGGTTTTCGGACTGCACGACGGCGAACGCTGGCAGCACGTCTGGCGAACCCGCTCGCTGCCCGACCAGCCTGCCGCCCATTATGAAAGCCGTCTGCGCCTCTGGTTTCTGGAGGCCGGCCTGTCCATCGACCATGTGGGTCGTTCGGTGCTGAGCAGCGTCGTTCCGGGCCTGACGCCCGTGCTGCGCGACATGCTGACAGAATTGTTCGGTCAGGAGCCGGTGGTGCTGGGCCCGGCCATTTATCCCCAACTGCCGCTCGAAATCCTGCGCCCTTACGAAATCGGAACCGATCTGGTTGCCAATGCGCTGGCCGCCTATACGAGCTACGAACAAAACTGCCTGATTGTCGACTTCGGTACGGCCCTCACCTTTACCACCGTCTCGAAAACAGGCCGTATTCTGGGCGTTGCGATAGCGCCGGGTCTGAAAACCGCCATTCGGGCCTTGTTTTCCAACACGGCTCAACTACCCGAAGTCCCCATCGAACTCCCCGATTCGGCGTTGGGCCTGAACACGACCCACGCCATTCAGGCCGGGGTAGTGATGGGCTATGAGGGACTGGTGCGTTCGCTCATAGCCCGCATCCGCACTGAACTCGGCGGCGACTGCCTCGTGGTTGCCACCGGCGGACTCGCTTCGGCCATTCCGACCCTGCACGCCGGCTTTACGGACGTTCGGCCCCTGCTCACCCTCGACGGTATCCGGATTGTGGGCCAATACGTAACCGTCTCCCGAACCAACTGATTATCAATCGTTCTTATCTGATTCCGGTGTTGAATTCTTCGTCTTTTTACGCTTCTTCAGGGCTTCGTACAGGACAAACTCAATCTGCCCGTTCACGCTCCGGAACTCCTCCTGCGCCCAGCGTTCGAGTTCCTTCAGCGTGTCGGCATTGATACGGAGAACAAAAGCTTTTTTTTCGGCCATAAATAAAAAGGAGGAAAGGAGGAGGGAGGAAAGGAGGAGGTAAGAAATATGAAATCTCAAACTTCTTTCCTCCTGTTCTCCTTTCCTCCTTTTCTCCTGTTTTTTAACTATACAACGTCCCCGCATTGACAACCGGGCTGACGCTTTTCTCACCGCAGAGCACGACCAGCAGGTTGCTGACCATCGCTGCCTTACGCTCCTCGTCGAGTTGCACGACGTCTTTCTCGGCCAGCCGATCCAGCGCCATTTCGACCATGCCCACGGCTCCGTCGACAATCTGCTTCCGGGCGGCCACCACGGCAGACGCCTGCTGACGCTGCAGCATGGCCCCGGCAATTTCGGGCGCATAGGCCAGGTGACTGATGCGGGCTTCGACAACCTGCACGCCCGCCCGGGCCAAACGCTCGTTCAGTTCCTGTTCGAGTAAATTGTTGATGCGACCCGAATTGTCGCGGAGGGTGACTTCTTCAATGTCGTCGGCCTCCATCTTATCGTAGGCGTGGGTGTTTGCCAGGTGACGCACGGCAGCCTCGGACTGAATCTTTACAAAAAGCTGGTAGTCATCGACTTCAAAGAGAGCTTTGGCGGTGTCGGCGACCTGCCAGACCACCACGGCGGCGATCTCGATGGGGTTGCCCATCTTGTCGTTTACTTTCAGGGTTTGTCCGTTCAGGTTACGGGCACGAAGGCTGATTTTGTTCTTGGTATACAGCGGGTTCACCCACCGCAGACCGTTCTGTCTCATGGTACCCATGTAATCACCGAAAAACGTGGTGACGACCGCCTCGTTGGGATTGATGACGGCCAGACCGGTGAAGAGGACGATGGAAGTCAGCAACGTGATGATACCAATCGCCAGAAACTCATTGATGAGAAGAGCGATGGAGCCGAAAAACAAAATAACGGCTATCAATAATAGCAGATAGCCCGACGCAGAGGTTAAGTTTTTCTCATTCATTATGATATCATTTTGATAGCACAATAGTAGTGATAGCCGGGTAAAGTGATGCGCTTTTCGGAAGAACGGACGTCAGCTTCGACAAGCGGCGGTTTTTTGTTAATTTTGCGGACTCTTTGGTTGTTACACAGAGTTAATCAGAGGAGATCGGAGATACACAGAGAAGTATTGAAGAAAACTCTGATCATCTCCGATCTTCTCTGATTAACTCTGTGTAACAACTCTTTCTTCCCAGGTTATGCAATTGAGCGAACAGGAAATCAACCGGCGCAGTAAGCGCGAGGAACTGATGCGGATGGGCATCGAGCCGTACCCCGCCGAATTATTCGAAGTCGACGTTACCGCTGACGACATTCACCGCAATTACGAACGCGATAAGACCAGTTATAAAAATATTTCGATTGCCGGTCGCCTGATGGGCTTCCGGATCATGGGCAGCGCTTCGTTTGCTGAATTGCAGGACGCCACGGGCCGCATTCAGTTGTATTTCCGCCGCGACGACCTTTGCCCCGGCGAGGATAAAACGCTCTATAACACCGTCTTCAAGAAACTGCTCGACATCGGCGACATCATCGGCGTCCGGGGGTACGTTTTCACAACCCAGACTGGTGAGATTTCCATTCACGTCACCGAATTCAAACTCCTGACCAAATCGCTGCGGCCCCTGCCGGTGGTGAAAGAAGTGGTCGATGAGCAGGGCAACAAACAGGTCTACGACGCCTTTTCCGATCCCGAACAGCGCTACCGCCAACGCTATGTGGACCTGATTGTGAATCCGGAAGTGCGGGAAACGTTCATCAAGCGGACAAAACTGGTTAACTCCATCCGGTATTTCCTGAGCGAACGCGGGTATCTGGAGGTCGAAACGCCGATTCTACAGCCGATTCACGGCGGAGCCGCCGCCCGGCCTTTCATCACGCACCACAACACGCTCGATATGCGGCTGTATCTGCGCATTGCCAACGAGCTGTATCTCAAGCGGCTGATTGTCGGGGGTTACGACGGCGTATTCGAGTTTGCGAAGGATTTCCGGAACGAGGGGATGAGCCGTTTTCACAATCCGGAGTTTACGCAGGTAGAACTATATGTGGCCTACAAGGATTATAACTGGATGATGGATCTCATCGAGGAGATGGTCGAAAAAATTGCGATTGATTTGCACGGAACGACGGAAGTGCAGGTGGGATCGAACGTCATCAATTTCCAGCGCCCCTGGAAACGCCTGACCATGTTCGAAGCCATTCAGGAATACACGGGCGTCGACGTGTCGGCAATGGGCGAGGACGAACTGCGGAAAGTGGCCGAAAGCCGGGGCATCCAGACCGACGGCACGATGGGTAAATCGAAACTCATCGATGAACTGTTCGGCGAAGCCTGCGAACCGAATCTGATTCAGCCGACGTTCATTACAGATTATCCCGTCGAGATGTCGCCGCTGACCAAGAAACACCGCAGCAAAGTGGGCCTGGTAGAGCGGTTCGAGGCCATTTGCAACGGAAAAGAAATCGCTAATGCCTACTCGGAGCTAAACGACCCCATCGACCAGCGGGCCCGGTTTGAAGAACAGCTTGAGCTTGCCAAACGCGGCGACGAAGAGGCGATGGCGATGGACGACGACTTTCTGCGGGCGCTCGAATACGGTATGCCGCCCACGGCGGGCGTTGGCCTGGGCATCGACCGGCTGGCAATGATCATGACCAACTCACCGTCGATTCAGGACGTGCTGTTTTTTCCGCAGATGCGCCCTGAAAAGAAGGTAGAGGTCTCCACCGAAGTCGATTATACCGAAAAAGGCATTCCGGCGGGCTGGGTTCCGGCGCTTCAGAAAATGGGCTTTGTGCAGGCGGCGCAACTGGAAGGAGCCAATCCTAATAAATTATTCAACGATTTAGGCGGTATGCGCAAAAAACTCAAGCTCGACGTGTCGATGCCGACGCTGGATGAGGTAAAAAACTGGACGGCTGCGGGATGAAAATTAGCTTTGAAGACCTGATCGTTTTTGAAAACGACGATTATATCCTGATAAACAAGCCGCCGCATGTGGCCTCGCTGGACGAGCGCAACGCCGACAAACCGATGAGCATTCTGCGGCTGGCGAAGGCCTATCACGCAGATGCCCAGCTTTGCCACCGGCTTGACAAGGAAACGTCGGGGGCGCTGGCGATTGCCAAACATCCGGAGGCGTACCGGCATCTGGCGATGCAGTTTGAACACCGGGAAGTTACCAAGCGGTATCATGCCCTGGTCAACGGCGTTCATGATTTTGACGGTATATCGGTCTATCTGCCCATTGCCCAGGTGCGGGACGGAACCGCCGTGCGCATCGACCGGCAGAAAGGCAAAGAAGCCGAAACGATCTTCAATACGCTCAAGGCTTACCGGGCGCACACGCTCGTGGAGTGTATGCCTATCACGGGCCGGATGCACCAGATCCGGGTTCATCTCATGTGCCTGAAAGCGCCCATCGTCAACGACCCGACCTACGGCGGCAAGCCGATTTTTCTGTCGGACATCAAGCGAAAGTTCAACCTGAAACAGGGGACGGACGAACTACCGCTCATCCAGCGGGTAGCCCTTCATGCTCATTCTCTGACGTTTGCCCTGCTCGATGGCGAAGAAACGCAATTTGAAGCGCCTTATCCGAAAGATTTCGACGTGCTGATGAAGCAGTTGGAGAAAAATAGCTAACGGGTCAACTGATAAACGTTCTGTCTTTTATTACGGTAACCAGTCAGCATCAGTCGGCGATTGAGCCAGCGGCGGCGGGTGCCATCGTTGCGTCGAAATAACGCCCAGATAATCTCATTGTTACGCCGCATGACTGTCATCTGCACCACTGCGGGCTGTTCGTCGTAAGGAGTCAGGAAAACATATTTCCGCTTGTTGTATGCGGCCCCACCGAGACTGTAGCGGGTTTTGTCTTTATAGATCCGCTTACCGGAACCGATTTGTTGCCCCCATATTCGTACTTTCCGGCGCTGCACCCGCGACCCCATCGATTCGACCTGACGCATGGCTTTGGTCTCCAGTTCGGTTATCAGCGTCTCGGCCTGCCGCGCATCGAGCGAATCGGCAGTCTGACCATGCGTTTTCAGGGCGGTCAACAGAATTATCAGTAGAAATATACGGTGGACATTTTTCATGATTGTGTTACGGGAAACGTTTCCCAAGTATACCAAATAACTCAAATTCATGTTTGTACATACCGTATTTTTCTGGCTGAATAATCCCGATAGCGCCGCCGATCATCAGGCGCTGCGCAAAGGTCTCGACCACCTGCGTCTGATCGATTACATTCAGGAATCGTATATCGGAACGCCCGCCGACACCCGCCGCGACGTGATCGATTACAGCTATAATCTGGGCCTCACGTTCGTATTCTCCGACAAAGCAGCGCAGGACGCCTATCAGGAGCACCCGATCCACCTAAAATTCATTGAAGACTGCGGTCATCTCTGGCAGCGAGTGCAGGTCTACGACGTCGTGACGGATTGAGAGTACCCAAAGCGGTTACACAGAGATAATCAGAGGCCATCGGAGATTATCGGAGAAAAGCAGTAAACACATCTCTGATTGACTCCGATGACCTCTGATTATCTCTGTGTAATGACCTTCAGCAACTCTCTAACCCCCCCATACACCTCCGCCAGTTGCGTATCCGTGATGCAATAGGGTGGAAGTATATAGAGCACATTCCCCAGAGGCCGCATCAAAATGCCCCGATCCAGCAGAAATTGGTAAGCTACGTCGCGGATGTTGTTGAAGTAGCTCGTCAATTCGCCCGTGTGCAGATCGAAAGCCAGGATGGTGCCCCGCTGCCGGACGTTCCGCACCACCGGACTTTGGCGGAGCGCATCGGCAAAAGCGGCATGTCGGTCGCTGATGCGTCGGATGTTTGCCCCGGTTTCTTCCGAAAGGGTCAGATCGAGGCTGGCGAGGGCGGCGGCACAGGCCAGCGGATTGGCTGTAAACGAGTGTCCGTGGAAGAGCGTTTTGAACTTACTTTCGGATAAAAACGCCTCATAAATCACGGACGTACAGGTTGTTACGCCCAGTGCCATCGTCCCGCCGGTCAGACCCTTCGACAGACACATTAAATCAGGTTTTTCCGTCAGATAGTGCGAGGCGAACAGACGGCCCGTCCGCCCGAAACCCGTCATGACTTCGTCGGCGATGATGAGCGCCCCCGCCGAGCGGGCCTCCCGAATGAGGGCGTCGAGCGCTTCGGGTTCATACATCACCATGCCGCCAGCCCCCTGCACCAGCGGCTCAGCTATGAACGCCGCCACGTTTTCGTCCAGCAGCGCCCGCAGTTTTTCCAATGATTCGGATTCCCGACCCGGCACAGGAGCGGGGATATAATCGACGTCGAACAGAAAGGGCACGAATGGCTCGGTGAACGGGCTGCGACCTCCGACGGCCATCGCCCCGAACGTGTCGCCATGATAGGCGTCTTCGAGCGCAATCACGCGGGTGCGGGGCCGACCGAGGTTGTGCCAGTACTGGAACGCCATTTTCAGGGCCACTTCTACAGCCGTCGAGCCATTATCCGAATAGAAAACTTTAGCCTGATTGCCGGGCAGAATCGGCAGCAGGCGCTCAGCCAGTTCAACGGCGGGGCGATGCGTGAACCCGGCAAAAATGACGTGTTCGAGCGTCCGAAGCTGTTCCGAGACTTTTTCGGCAATGTACGGGTGCGCGTGGCCGTGGAGGTTGACCCACCAGGACGAGATGGCGTCGATGAACGTTCGGCCATCTTCGGCAAACAGCAGCGGCCCTTCGCCCCGGACAATCGGGATGGGCAGCGGGGCGGTCTGCATCTGCGTGAACGGGTGCCAGATAACGGCTTTGTCGCGTTGCGGGAGTGAGAGCATAAACGTTATGTCGCAGAGTTTAGCAGAGGATATCAGAGTCAATCAGAGAAGAATATGAGAGAAATACCCCTCTGATTAGCTCTGATATTCTCTGCTAAACTCTGTGTAATAGTCTCTAAAAGCCTTAGCATATCGACTCACCACTTCCTTTGTCACGTCTCCTTCCCATCCAATGCGGCCCAGGCAGGGCAGGCCCGTATAATTAAGAATAAACTCTTCGGTAGCGGGCGTCGGCTCACCGTTGAAGATAAGCCCTAAAATGGGGATGCCCCGGCTCTGCAGCGCTTCTACCGACAGCAGCGTGTGGTTGATACTGCCCAGATAATTTTTTGAAACGAGCACTACCGGCAATTCCCAGCGCCGCACGAGGTCGATGTTCAAATCTTGGTCGTTGAGCGGCACCATCAGCCCGCCCGCCAGTTCGATAATCAGGTGATTATCCGTTTCAGGCAATCGGATGCTGTCCATTGAAATCGTTACGCCGTCGATAGCCGCCGCCGCGTGGGGCGAAAGCGGCTGACGGAGCGAATAGGCTTCCGGATGAAATTGCGATACCGGGTTGGATATAAGGCTTTGTATGGTCCGGCGATCCGAATCCGTCAGGTCACCGGACTGAATCGGTTTCCAGTAATCGGCCTGTAGGGCTTCGGTCAGCACCGCCGAGGCAACGGTTTTTCCTATTTCGGTGCCGATACCGGCCACGACGAGATGAAGCGGTTTTTTCATGCAGTTACAGCGTTGTGGGTACACTCATTCGGGCAGTGACCATATGGATTTCTTCGAATAGTTTGTTCATTTCTGCCTCCGTGTTGAACGAATGCAGGCAGATGCGCAGGCGCTCCTGCCCGGCAGGGACAGTTGGGCTTAAGATGGGGCGCACGTCCAGACCGGCGGCCTGCAGGGCAGCAGCCACGGCCCGGCAGGGCTCATTCCCCGGCACTACCAATCCCTGAATCGGCGTTCGGGACGGAATCCACCAGGCTGTAGCGGGTGACGCCTGCGTCTTCTGCCGGAAAAGCTCGATTTGCCCATGAAGCTCAGCTACCGGGTTAGGGTGAGCCTTCAGGTGTTCATAGGCGCAGCGAATCGCCAGCAGGCTATGGGGAGGCAGGGCTGTCGAATAAATAAACGGTCGGGCAAAGTTGATGAGATACCGGCGCAGGACATCTGGCCCCACCACCGCCGCCCCGTGGACGCCCAGCGCCTTTCCGAATGTATGAATGCGGGCAAACACCCGATCCTGTAGCCCCAGCGCCACCACCAGCCCCTCGCCATTTGGCCCAAATACGCCGGTCGCATGGGCCTCATCGACCAGCAGGGCGGCTCCGTAGCGATCGCATAGATGAGCCAGTTCGGTCAGCGGGGCCATGTCGCCATCCATTGAATAAACCGACTCGACGGCCACATAGGCCGTACCAGTGGCTTTTTTGAGCCGGGCTTCGAGGTCGTTCAGGTCGTTGTGCCGAAACCGATGGCGGGTGGCATAACTCAGCCGTGCCCCGTCGATCATGCTGGCGTGAATCAACTCGTCGGTCAGCAGCGTGTCGCCACGGCGGGGCAGGCAGGACAGCAGACCCACATTGGCATCATATCCTGAATTGAAGACCAGTGCTGCTTCGGCCTGATGAAACTGGGCCAGAAACGCTTCGAGTTCTTCAGCCAGAGCGCTGTTACCCGACAGGAGCCGGGAGCCGGTCGACCCGCTGGCAATCGAGGTCAGCGCTTCGGCGTCCTGTATCTGCTTAACCAGAGCAGGTGATCGGGCGAAGCCGAGGTAATCGTTGGAGCAGAAATCGACGGAACCGCTGGAAAACGTAAGTTTCCGGAGTAGGCCGCTCCCGGCCCGGCTCGTCAACTGGCCCTCCAGTATGTTTACCAGATGTCTCAAGGCAGCATTAAAAAATAGATGGCAAAATTACGCACGAATATAGTTATCAACACAAATAGGAAAAAAACCGGACTTATCCACAAAAAAATGTGGATAAGTCCGGTTGAATGTGATTATTGGAAGAATTAATTATCAAAAATTTAACAATTCAGTAAAACAATTTCACCAAGATACAGTTACCTACGCCTTCAAAACCAGCTTTCCAAACTGTTTTCCTGCCTCCATACGCCGCAGCGCCTGTTCTACATCCGCCATAGAAAGTATCTGATCGACAATCGGTAAAAGGTTATTTCGGCTGATGAAATCAAGCATATCAGCAAACTCCCGTTCAGTGCCCATTGTCGTTCCCTGAATGTTCACCTGCTTAAAAAAAATCTTAGCCGGAACGACATCCGCAATTTTTCCGGTCGTACCGCCATAGATGGTTATGTAAGCCCCCGGAGCAGCGGCGTCGATGAGTCGGGCGAAACCGGGACCACCTGCGCCGTCGATGATGATGTTGAAATAACCGATTTTGCCCCCGCCCGTTTCGGCCATCAGGTTTTTCGACCAGTCCGGATTTTTATAATTTACTCCTCCTTTAGCACCTAATTCGATGGCTTTCTGAATCTTCTCATCGGAGCCGGACGTGACCCAGACCTCGGCTCCACCCGCTACGGCAAACTGAAGCGCAAACAGAGCCACGCCCCCGCCGATGCCCGTGATGAGGACGCGATTGGGCTGATCGGTTCGATGGGCCTGGAACCGGGAACGAGTGACGAGCGCCCGCCAGGCCGTCAGCCCCGCCAGCGGGATAGCCGCCGCCTGCTCGAACGTCAGATGCGCCGGTTTGAGATGCAGGTATTTCGCTTTTACCCGGACATATTCGGCGAACGTACCAGCATCGGGCATACCCAATATCTTGAAGAACAGGCTGTAATAGTCTGGGTTATCACCCCAGTTATGTGCGCAGTTGATAACCACCTCCCGGCCTATCCAGGACGAATCGACGCCCTCGCCGACTTCAGTCACCACGCCTGCACCATCCGAACCAAGTGTTACGGGCAGGGCAATGCCAGGGTACAGTCCCTGCTGAATGAACACGTCACGGTGATTCAGCGCCGCCGCCCGGATTTGGACAATCACCTCATCGTTACCCGGTTTCGGGGTATCGACGTCGACCCACTGAACGGGCTGATGCAATTCAAGGAGTTGAATGGCTTTCATTGCTAAGAGAGATGGAACGCGGATTTAGCGGCGAACCGTCCGCTAAATCCGCGTTCCATTATGTTGATTAAAGGCGTCGACCGACGCCCGGACGCTGCCGTGTTTTGCCAGCAGGGCTTCGGCCTCTTCGTAGCTTACACCAGTTTCGCCGACGACCATTTTGGCCGCCCGGTCGCGGAGTTTCAGATTGGTCAACTGCATATCGACCATTTTATTTCCTTTTACCCGGCCTAACTGAATCATGACCGAGGTCGAAATCATGTTCAGCACCAGTTTCTGGGCCGTGCCAGACTTCATGCGGGTGCTGCCTGTGACAAATTCCGGTCCGACAACAACTTCTACCGGGTACTCGGCGGCCTGCGCCACGGCTGAACCGGGGTTGCAGACGATACAGCCCGTCAGGATGCCCGCCTCCCGCGCTTTCTGCAGACCGCCGATGACGTAAGGCGTTCGACCGGAGGCGGCAATGCCGATGAGCGTGTCCAATTCCTCGATATGATACGCCTGCAAATCCTTCCAGGCCTGTTCCGGATCGTCCTCGGCGTATTCGACGGCGCTGCGGATGGCCCGGTCGCCACCGGCGATAAGGCCGACGACCAGGTCTGGCGAAACGCCATAGGTCGGCGGGCATTCCGATGCGTCGACGATGCCCAGCCGTCCACTCGTCCCGGCCCCGATATAAAACAGCCGCCCTCCTTCACGCATCCGCCCCACAATCTGCGTTACCAGCGCTTCGATCTGCGGAATAGCTTTTTCGACAGCCAGCGGTACGGTTTTGTCTTCCTGATTGATGTTCGTCAGTAGCTCACGGACCGACATGGTTTCGAGATGGTCGTAGCGGGAGGAGGTTTCTGTAACCATGATTCTATTTTTTTCGATGAATTGATCCAGCCCGCCGGACGATTCGGCTCTTGCTGGCATCTGCAAAAGAAATTTAGTACCATTTAATTAACAACTATTGTCTTAAACAAAAACAATTCTTTCCTTTGGTGAATAGTTACGCTTTTAGCGAAATTTCGCTATCAACGATATTAAACCAGCCAATTAGTTCAAATGACGACCACCGACGCCCTCAATCGCTTCAGTCAGACGCTTACTCAGGAAGTCAGTAACCCGGCGGCGCAGGCCATGCTCTACGGCATCGGCCTGACGGAAGCCGACATGCACAAACCTCAGATTGGTATTGCCAGTACCGGTTATGAGGGCAATCCGTGCAACATGCACCTGAACGGTCTGTCGGTTTATGTGAAACAGGGTGTGCAGGCGAACAACATGGTCGGTCTGATTTTCAATACCATCGGGGTTTCCGACGGCATGACCAACGGCAATGACGGGATGCGTTACTCCCTGCCCAGCCGCGACATTATCGCCGATTCCATCGAAACGGTGGTGATGGCCCAGTGGTACGATGGTGTCATTACGGTGGTGGGCTGCGACAAAAATATGCCGGGGGCCGTCATGGCGATGGCCCGTATGAGCCGACCTGGTATTATGGTTTACGGCGGAACCATCCGCTCCGGCCACTATAAAGGACAGAAGCTCGACATCGTTTCCGCCTTTGAGGCCTACGGTCGTAAAGTAGCGGGAACCATCTCGGACGAAGATTACAAAGGCGTCATTCAGAACTCCATCCCCGGCGCGGGTGCCTGCGGGGGCATGTATACGGCCAACACGATGGCGAGCAGCATCGAGGCAATGGGCCTGAGCCTGCCGTTCAGCAGCAGCTATCCGGCTACGCATGAAGGCAAGCAGCAGGAGTGCCGGAAAATCGGGGCCGCCATGAAAGTGTTGCTCGAACGGAACATCACGCCGAACGAGATCATCACGCGGGAATCGCTCGAAAACGCCCTGACCATCGTCATGGCCCTCGGCGGCTCGACCAACGCCGTGCTCCATTACCTGGCAATTTCACGGGCGGCGGGTCTGCCGCTGACGCTGTCCGACATTCAGCGCATCAGCGACCGTACGCCCCTGCTGGCAGATTTGAAACCCAGCGGCAAATACTACATGGAAGATATGCTCGGCATCGGCGGTGTCCCGGCGGTGATGAAATATTTACATGGCGAAGGCCTCATTCACGGCGACTGCCTGACGGTAACAGGCAAAACCGTTGCCGAAAACCTGGCCGAAGCCCCGGATCTGGACTTCGAAGCGCAAAAGATTGTCTTTCCGCTATCGCAGCCCATTAAAGCAACGGGTCATATTCAGATTCTCTACGGTAATCTGGCCCCGAAGGGCGGCGTCGCCAAGATTACCGGGAAAGAAGGCACCCGTTTCGAAGGCCCGGCTAAAGTCTGTGAGCACGAAGGCGAACTCATCGAGTTTCTGAACCGGGGCGAAATTCTGCCCGGGCAGGTGATTGTCATCCGAAATTCGGGGCCGAAGGGCGGTCCGGGCATGGCCGAGATGCTGAAGCCCACCTCGGCCATCATGGGTGCCGGACTGGGCGATAAAGTGGCTCTAATCACCGACGGTCGTTTTTCAGGCGGAACGCACGGCTTCGTGGTGGGGCATATTACCCCGGAAGCCGTCGAGGGCGGGCCCATTGCGTTGGTCCGCGATGGCGACCGCATCACACTCGACGCCGAAAATCGGGAAATTACCCTACACATCTCCGATGACGAAATGGCCGAACGCCGCCGCCAGTGGACCCAGCCCGCCCCGAAATTTACGCGGGGTATGTTGGGTAAATACATCCGGAGCGTGAAGCCCGCCGACGAAGGCTGTGTAACGGATGAGGTATGAACACTAGCAGCGATACGACAAACTAAAACGCACCAAACCGATGCAGACGGTCAGCGTAGTACCCGAAAACGAAATAACGGCGGAAGCCGAACAGCCGATTTCCGGCTCCCAGGCACTGATGCGCTCGCTTCTGGCCGAAGGTGTCGACACCATTTTCGGCTATCCCGGCGGAGCCATCATGCCCGTCTACGACGCCCTGTATGATTATCAGGACCGTATCAACCACATTCTGGTGCGGCATGAGCAGGGCGCGGGACATGCGGCCCAGGGCTACGCCCGGATGCAGGGGCGGGCGGGCGTCTGTCTGGTCACGTCGGGGCCGGGTGCGACCAACCTCGTCACGGCCATTGCCGATGCCCTCATCGACTCGACGCCAATGGTCTGCATCATCGGACAGGTAGCGAAAAAACTGCTCGGTACCGATGCCTTTCAGGAGGCCGACGTAATGGGCGTCACTATGCCCATCACCAAATGGAACTACCAGATTACGAGCGCCGACGAAGTGCCGGAAATCGTAGCGAAAGCGTTCTACATTGCCCAGTCGGGGCGACCAGGACCGGTGCTCATCGATATTACCAAAAGCGCCCAACTGGAGCGGATGACCCGCCCGTTTCAGTACGAATGCTGCAAAAGCATCCTTAGCTACCGACCCCGCCTGACGCCCAAACGCGAGCAACTGGAAGCCGCCGCCCGACTTATCAACTCGGCCAAACGGCCCTATGCGCTGGTCGGACACGGCGTTCAGATTGCCAGAGCGGAAGACGAACTGCGGGCATTCATTGAAAAAACCGGCATTCCGGTCGCCACCACGCTCCTCGGCCAGTCGACCATCTCCACCGACCACCCGCTGTATGTGGGCTGGTTGGGTATGCACGGCAACTACGGTCCCAATGTGCTCACCGATCAGGCCGACGTCATTATCGCCATCGGTATGCGCTTCGACGACCGCGTCACGGGCGACGCCAGCAAGTATATCAGACAGGCGAAGGTCGTCCATATCGAAATCGACCCGGCAGAAATCGACAAAATCATCAAGGCTGATGCGCCCGTCGTGGGTGACGCCAAAGAGGCCCTCAAAGCGCTTCTGCCGCTCGTTCAGCCGAATGACCATACTGTCTGGCGCAACGAGTTCCGGAAATACGACGCCATCGAACACGAAAAAATCACGGTGCCCAGCCTGTCGGGGGACAGCGAAAAAATCCAGATGGGTGAAGTCATCGACCTTCTTTCGAAGAAAACCGGCGGCGAGGCTGTGCTGGTCACCGACGTGGGGCAGCATCAGATGATGGCGTCGCGGTACTACCAGTTCCGGCGGCCCAATAGCCTGGTGACGTCGGGCGGCATGGGCACGATGGGCTTTGCCCTGCCCGCCGCCTTCGGCGCTCAGGTGGGCGCTCCCGACCGACAGGTGGTTGCCATTATCGGCGACGGCTGTTTCCAGATGACGCTCCAGGAACTCGGCACCATCGTACAGAACCGGCAACCGGTGAAGGCCATTATCCTGAACAACAACTTCCTGGGCATGGTGCGGCAGTGGCAGCAGCTCTTCCACGAGCGGCGCTACTCGTTCGTAGAACTCCAGAACCCCGATTTTATCACCATTGCGCGGGGTTTCGGCATGGATGGTCACACCTGCCGCGAGCGGACCGACCTCAGCGCCTCACTGGATACCATGCTGCAGCACGACGGCCCGTATCTGCTCGAAGTGATTGTCGAAAAAGAAGAAAACGTATTCCCGATGGTACCCGCCGGTGCCAGCGTAGCGCAGATACGGCTTTCTTGAAGTTTTCAGTTTGCGGTTTTCTGTTTTCAGTTGCTCCGCAGAGGTAAAACAACTGCAAACTGAAAACGGTAAACCGAAAACTGCAAACTTTACCAAACCCAGCATGGCGACGATTGCCCGTTTTGAAGATCTGAAGTCCTGGCAGAAGGCAAGGCAATTGTCGTTGCATATTTACGAATTGACGCGGAACAGAAATTTTTACGCTGACCCCGATCTGACACGTCAGATACGCCGGGCGAGTGGTTCCGTAATGGACAACATTGCCGAAGGTTACGGGCGGGGCGGGCGGCTTGAGTTCGTTCAGTTTCTTGGTATTGCCAAAGGTTCATTGACAGAAGTCAAATCGCAATTGTATCGGTCACTGGATAATGAATATGTTAGTCAGCAGGAGTTTGAGACACTGTATCAGGAAGCAGATGAAACAGGGAAGCTAATTGATGGCATGATCGTGTATCTGAACAAAACGGACGTCAAAGGCCGCAAATATCAACAAGCCCCCACAAACTGAAAACCGAAAACGGTAAACTGCAAACCGAAAACCCAACCATGACCACATACACCATCTGCATATTCACCGAAAACACGATTGGGCTGCTCAACCGCATCACCATCATTTTCACCCGTCGGCGCATCAACATCGAGAGCCTGACCGTTTCGGAAACCGAACGGAAGGGTATTTCGCGCTTCACAATTGTCATCCGGCACGAATCGCGGGAGGAAGTTGAAAAGCTCGTCCGGCAGATTCGGAAGATCGTGGAGGTCATGGCTGTGTTCGGTTATCTCAACGACGACATCGTGTATAATGAGATCGCGCTGTTCAAAATCCCGACGCCGCTCGGCGACCGACCGCTCGACGTCGAAGCCATCAACAAGCAGTACAAAGCTTGGGTGGTCTACTGGGGCCTCGACTACGTGGTGATTGAGAAGACCGGCACCGAAGCCGAGATTTTCGCCTTCTTCGAATACATTAAGCCCCACGGCATTCTGGAGTTTGTCCGGTCGGGCCGGGTGGCGGTCGGCAAAACCGAGAAAGGCCTGGTCGAATACCTGCCCGAAGCCGAGTGGGAGTATTATTTATGATAGTCGAATGTATGTTCGAGTCAACGGAAAAGGATTAGCAGGAGCCTATCACAAATTGTGATAGCTTATTTGCCCAGCGGCGTTCGATTGGCTTCAAGGCTGTTGATGAAAGCGAGAGTTAAGTTGTAATTTGTTTTAACCCCTAAATAAAATCTGTCTGTCATGGCAAAAATTAACTTCGGCGGCGTCGAAGAGGACGTAGTAACCCGCGAAGAATTTCCTCTCCAGAAAGCACTCGAAACGCTCAAAGACGAAACCATCGCCGTCATCGGCTACGGCGTACAAGGCCCCGGTCAGTCGCTCAACATGCGCGATAACGGTTTCAACGTCATCGTGGGTCAGCGCAAAGGCAAAACCTACGACAAAGCCGTTGCGGATGGCTGGGTGCCGGGCGAAACCCTGTTCGAAATCGAAGAAGCCCTGGAGCGGGGCACCATCATCTGCTTCCTGCTGTCGGATGCTGCCCAGATTGAGCTGTGGCCGACCGTGAAAAAATACCTCACGCCGGGCAAATCGCTGTATTTCTCGCACGGCTTCGGCGTGACCTACAAAGACAAAACCGGCATCATTCCCCCCGCCGACGTAGACGTGTTCCTCGTGGCTCCGAAAGGCTCCGGAACGTCGCTGCGCCGGTTGTTTGTAGAAGGCAAAGGCCTGAACTCATCGTTTGCCGTGTATCAGGATGCCAGCGGCAACGCCCGCACCAAAGCCATTGCGATGGGCATTGGCGTCGGTTCCGGCTACCTGTTCGAGACCGATTTCTACAAGGAAGTAACCTCCGACCTGACCGGCGAACGCGGTACGCTGATGGGTGCCATCCAGGGCATTTTTGCCGCCCAGTATGAGGTGCTGCGGGCCAACGGCCACAGCCCCTCCGAGGCCTTCAACGAAACGGTGGAGGAACTGACCCAGTCGCTGATGCCGCTGGTGGCCGAAAACGGTATGGACTGGATGTACGCCAACTGCTCGACCACCGCCCAGCGCGGCGCCCTCGACTGGTGGAAGCCTTTCCGCGATGCGACCAGGCCCGTATTTGAGCAACTGTATAACTCGGTGAAAAACCAGGAGCAGGCCGAAATCAGCATCACCCGCAACTCCCAGCCCGACTACCGCGAAAAGCTGGAAGTGGAACTGAAGGAACTCCGCGAATCCGAAATGTGGCAGGCCGGCGCCGCCGTCCGCAGCCTGCGCCCGGAGCGGAGCTGACGATTGAGACCTAAAGGATAGTTTTTTATCGGGTAGTGATTGGCGAATGAGCTGGTTGCTACCCGATACTGGTTTTATGATACTGATAATTTTTGCTATGCGTGGATTGAATAAAGTTACTCTCATTGGCAATCTCGGTGCTGAACCTGACTTCCAGCAACTGGAAGCCGGGTCGTCAGGCGGAAATGTTGCCGTTGCCAAACTCTCACTGGCAACGACCGAGGCTTATAAAGACCGAAACGGTCAGACACAATACAACACAGACTGGCATACGGTAATACTTTGGCGTAATCTGGCTGAATTGGCTCACAAATACTTGCGGAAAGGTAGTTTCGTATATATTGAAGGAAAATTGAAAACCCGCCATTATGACGACAAGGAGGGTAATCGACGCTACGTGACCGAGGTTGTAGCCGAGCAGTTGATTATGCTGGACAAAAAAGTCGGCGACGACTAACTATCTTGTGACGATGGAGCAGGCAGCGATCACCTATGACCTCACAACGCACAAAGGACAGAGCGTGATTTTTGTCCGTTCTGCCTACAACTCTGAATTTAATCGATGGGTGAGGCAACTGACAGGAGTGCGCTGGAGTCGTTCTGAGAAAGCCTGGTATGTGCCTGATAGCCCCCACTATCGAAACAAATTTGGTTTAGCATTACCCCTGGCGGGTAAAGACGTGCTGGCTCAGATAGCCCCAGTTAACCAGCCCGCTTTACAGCGTTTTATTGAGACGCTGCAACTCAGGTCCTATAGCCCCAGCACCCTCCGCACCTACCGCAATGAATTTGCTCAATTACTCTATGTACTCAAAACCACATCTGTTGACACACTTGATCCCGAACGGCTCCGCAGCTACTTTCTGTATTGCGTAAATACACTGAAACTGTCCGAAAATACACTCCACAGCCGCATCAACGCCATTAAATTTTATTTTGAGCAGGTGCTGGGCCGGGAGCGGCTTTTTGTCGAGATTCCCCGCCCTAAAAAGAAGCTCATTTTGCCCAATGTTTTGGCCGTGGGTCAGATAGGGAAATTATTTGCCCAACTCGCAAACCTCAAACACAAAACAATGATTTATCTGGCTTACTCAGCGGGTTTACGGGTGAGCGAGGTTGTAAACCTAAAAATCAAAGATATCCATTCGGAACGAATGGTCATCAATATCAGGGGAGCGAAAGGGAAAAAAGACCGAATGGTAGCGCTCTCACAGGGAATATTAGAACTCTTGAGAAAATATTACTCGGTCTATAAACCTAAAGATTGGCTTTTTGAAGGGCAGTATGCAGGCGAACCGTATAGCACCCGAAGTTTGCAACAGATTTTTCATCGGGCCAAAACCTCCGCCAGAATTTTGCAGGATGTTACATTTCACAGCCTGCGCCATAGTTACGCCACGCACCTGCACGAGGCAGGTACTGATATCAAGCTAATCCAGGAACTGTTAGGACACAATGACCTTAAAACTACTCTCCGATATACACATGTAAGTAATCGAACACTGGCAAATGTTAAAAGTCCATTCGACTCTTTAAATCTTGAGAAGGAATAGATTTGTTAGTGGTGAAAAATTAGCTATTTTAGCCCAACAAACGAATCGAAAGCACGACAAATATAGTACAATTATTTCTTGAAATAATACAAATAAATACGAAAAGTACGACAAAACTTTCGTATATTTAAGAGTTGGCAGCAAGCATAAAGACACACGACACAGATGAAAAGACCATTTGACATATTCCCAAGTATAGGATATAGAAATAGCCAGTTTCAAATTGTTTCCTCGGTTGACAATTTGAAAATTGATATTTACGACAAAGACAAAATTGTTAAGTCTATTGAAGCTAACTCTAAAAACCCAACTTTACTGACAAGTCTTAGTACAACAGGAAAGCTAATCGCAAAATGCAATTTTAACAATACAGTTTTTCAGCAAGAACTTGAGATAAAAGAAGCCTTCAGGCTTGGGTCAAGTGAGTTCAAAAAGGCTTTTGTTTTTGACGACACAGAATATTCCTTTTTTTTGATGAAGGACAGATTATTACTTTTTGATGAGAAAAAGAAAATATTGCTGACTGAAAACCATTATAGTCCAACAGAAATTCATAAAATCAACGGAACGAATTTTTTATTTGTAACCAAAGTAGGAAATTCTGCAAGTGGAATTATTAACCTTGGAATTTACAATACGGAATCTTTCTCAATAGTCGGGGAATTATTAAATGATTATCGTGAAATTAAGATATTAGCCGACAACAATAAAGCTTGGCTTTACAATATAAAATCTAAAACAATTCACTGTTACGAATTAGCACATCAAACCAATAAATACTTGACAGAGTTAAAATCATTTGAAAATTTCAATGACTACTTTCTGGATGATGCCGACCAAAATATTTTTATCAATCATAATGAATTATTGAAAGTTTCAAGCTTAAGCAATATTCATAAGTACCTCGAAATACCCAAAAAGGAAAATAACGCAATAGACAAATTAGGTAATGTATTCACACTTGAAAACAGCACGCTTAAATGTACAAGTGTACTTACAAACTACTCTCAAACGGTAAATCCAAATTTTGAAGTTAACCTGCAAAGTGATAATTTCATTCATATTGGCAAGCACCTAAAGAATGAACACGAATTAACCGACCTGAATAAAAAAGCAGAAGAAATTAAGAAAGAAGTGATTTATTCACTTCCTGATGCTAAAACATATCATTATCACGCACTTCCTGAATCACAAAGAATTTCAGAAATATATACAACCCACAAAGTTTACCCTACTAAAAATGGTGTTTTTATAATTCAAAAAAGAATAAAAAGAGATTTTAATGGAGTGACTCTCAAAAAGTACCAAACCAACTGGACTGCTACACCATACAAAATAGAGAATACTGAATTAACCCTTCTGCTTTTCAATTCGGTGAATTCTGAAATTTTAATCGATAAAACTCCTAACCTGACAGTTTACGAATATCAGAATGATATGCTTGCCGTAAGCCATCAAAGCTCGAAAATATTGTTTTCAGGAAAGAATAAAGTTACCATCAATAATGAAGATACGATAGAACTTTTCACAATAAACGCAATAGGATACTTTTTAATTAAATCCAAAGAAAGGTATTCACTTTTCCGTTCAACCAATCCAAATAATCCTATTTTGGAGCAAATAGAAATTCTAAATTCTGACCTATTCAAAAAACATCAAATCATATGGTATCGTGGTAAAGAAAAATATATATCCAACACAAAATATTTGAATGCTTTCGATTTGAAAAATTGTACAAGAATACTTATCGATGAGCAAAAAGTACAACACTCACTTTTTAAAGATGCTCTTGACTTCAAGTTTTTTGAGAAATATGCCCTGTCGTCAAATCAAATAGTTTTTAACCCTGTGACTCTTGAAATAAAAGATGCATTTATTGGCAATATTGAATCTCATTCTAAGCAACTGAACAAAATCGTATCACATCGAACTAACAAAATCTATCTTTCCAAATTTAATCATAAAATTGGAAAGTTTGAGTTATCAGAAATATTAATAGATGATAATAAGTACAGAGAATCATATCTTTCCCCGAACGGTCAATTTTTAGTTCTGCAAGATGAAAGCAATAAATATTCCTTTTATGACATCGAAAAAGGCGAAACTATAAACTTTATTTCCGGTAACTTTTTAGCGTTCAGAAATGACGGTAGTCTTATAATTGAGCAAGATGGCACAAGAGCAGTAAAAATAATTGACCCAAAAACATTCCAGGATATTACTCCACCGAACTATCATCATTACAGATTTATGAGTCCTGATGGTAAACTTTATGCACAAGTGTCGTCCAAAGTAAGGTATTTCCATAAACTCAATGGTAAAGAATTGACAGTAGAAGAAGTTTCAAAGTTTAGACAGGATTTAGACGAACCTAGTTTCTATCTAGAAGAAACAAAGAAGGAACAAGCAAAAATAAAGGTTGATAAAAATCGCCTACAAACTTTTAATTCCTACAAAGAGCAATTTCAAGCATTAGGGCTTGAAGATTATTCTAAAATCAATTCACATTCTGTCGTGAAAATCGAGAAGTACACCGAAATTGGGATTACTGGGACCAGTAAAATCAAAGAAATTGTTTTGCCTGACGATACCCAATTTTATAATTACGCATCATTCAGTTATGACAACAAGTATTTGGGTATGGTTTATCGTTTGGGAACTGGTGGTGGTATACATTTCATAAAACTTAATTTCGATGAAAAGGAAAGTTCATTAGAAATACTGGATACATATTTAAGTAGATATCCAAGATATGCATCTTGGGTTTGTGGCATTTCTAAAACAGGTTTTTTCGCCACTTATGACAGCACACCAGACACATACATAATCAACGTTGCTGAAAATCTTTTTGAGAATAAGACAACCGAAATCGAACTAAGGCAAAATATTTACAAATCAAAAACAAATATTTATCACACTTACAATAAATGGAATGAAATTAAAGGGAAAAATTTTCTTTGTTTCAGTCCGACAGGTGATTATTTAGCATTATCTGAACAAGGCTATGAACCTTTGACTTTAGGGGGGTATGGACATCAAGAATCAAATGTTGTTCATATTGCAAAGACAGGTAGTGGGCAAATAATTGACTCCTTCACAGGACACGGTGATAAAATCAAAGATAATAAAACCAAGAAAGTGACCTTTGTTGCATTTTCCGAAGACGAAAGTAGAATTATGACACTTAGCTCTGACGGTGTAGTAATTATAAGGGACATCAATATAAGTGATAATGAACAGAACGACAAAATGCCAGCTGCCAACAAGCGTTTGGCGGCAATGGCGGGTGAAGTGGTTAATTGAACATTCTACCTCGCATCAACTTTTGTGGTGTATTGAGAGTTTTGTGCTCCGAAATCCGCCACTGCGCCAAGCGCCAAACCGTTGACCCACTCACCCTCGCCCACCCTTCCCCCATCCCGTCAATATTTCGTATCTTTGAGAGACGCATCCTTCGTTTCTCGCGATGAAAAGTAACAACAGCCCGGTAGCTGACACTCACCCAACGCCCGTTTTCCCCGATCTCGATAATATCTACCTCGCCGCCGACCGGCTGCGGGGCGTGGCCGTGCATACGCCCATGCAGGAGAACATCAACCTGTCGGACCGCTACGGAGCCAATATTTTCCTGAAACGGGAAGATTTGCAGGTCGTTCGGTCGTACAAGATTCGGGGGGCCTACAACAAGATGGCGAGTCTGTCGGCGGAGGCGCTGGCGAAAGGCGTCGTGTGTGCGTCGGCGGGCAACCACGCCCAGGGCCTTGCCTACGCCTGCCGCAAAATGGGGGTCAAAGGCATTATTTTCATGCCCACCACCACGCCCGCCCAGAAAGTGAAGCAGGTGCGGATGTTCGGGAAGGAGTTTGTGGAGGTGGTGCTGGTGGGCGATACCTACGACGATGCCTACCACGCGGCCATGCAGTATGTGCAGACGCACGACAGCACGTTTGTGCATCCCTTCGACGACGTGCAGGTGATGGAGGGGCAGGGTACCGTCGGGCTGGAGATTTTCAAGGATTCCAGTTTCAAAATCGATTACCTGCTGATGGCAATCGGCGGCGGCGGCCTGGCGGCGGGCGTGTCGACAGTCTTCAAACAGCTAAGCCCCAGAACAAAACTCATCGGCGTGGAGCCGCTGGGGTCGCCGTCGATGAAGGTGTCGATGGACGAAGGCCGCGTGGTGGCGCTGGACGAAATCGATAAGTTTGTCGACGGAGCGGCCGTCAAGCGCGTGGGCGACACCACCTTCGAAGTATGCCGCCGCCACCTCGACCGCGTCGTGCTCATACCCGAAGGCAAGGTCTGCACCACCATTCTGAAACTGTATAACGAAGAGGCCATCGTGGCCGAACCCGCCGGGGCGCTGACCATTGCGGCGCTGGATTTCCTGAAAGATGAGATAAAGGGAAAAAACGTGGTGTGTCTGGTCGGTGGGGGCAACAACGACATCACCCGGACGGAGGAAATCAAGGAGCGGTCACTGTTGTACGAAGGCCTGAAGCATTATTTCATCATCCGGTTTCCGCAGCGGTCGGGCGCTTTCCGGGATTTTCTGAACGTGCTCGGCCCCACCGACGACATTACCCGGTTCGAATACGCCAAGAAAAATAACCGCGAAACCGGCCCCGCCGTGGTGGGCATCGAGTTGAAGCATCGGGAGGATTTTGGTCCGTTGCTGGAGCGAATGCAGGAGCAGAATATTGTGTTCGAGTATCTGAACGACCAACCGGATTTGTTTCAGTTTCTAATTTAGTTTTTTGGACAGGATTTGCAGGATGACAGGATTTTTTTGCTAACGCATTATTTATCAAAGCTAAAGCCTTGATTACTACCCGAAACGTCCCCTCATTATCAATAAAAAAATCCTGTCATCCTGTTAATCCTGTCCAAAAACCATGCTTCGCGTACCGTCCTCCATACAGCCCGGTCAGTTTGCGACCCTGCGCATCCAGCGTTCGGACGCTTCGCAGATGACGTTCGTGGCCTACCGCAGCGACGTCTACCCCGAACGAAACGAGGTTTTCTTTGAAGAACATGCCGTCATCGTCGTGCTCGAAGGCGAAAAGAAATTCAGCTCGCCCACGCAGGAACTGCATGTCCGCAAAGGACAGATCCTTTTCTTCCGGCGGGGGTGTTACTCCATGAACGAGTCCATCGATGCCAACTACCGGAGTCTGGTGTTTTTCGTCAATGAAAAAATGCTGAAAGAGTTTGTCAGCCAGCACCTTACCTTATTTCAACCTGGAACGCCCGGCCTGCCCGCCGACCCGATTCTGACGCTGAACTCCTCGCCCGCTTTCACCACCTTCATCCAGTCGCTGCTGCCGTATTTCGGGGCAAAAACGCCGTTTCTGAACGAAATGCTGCGGCTCAAATTTCAGGAACTGCTGCTGCACCTGCTCGAACTCGACACGTCGGGCCAGCTCCGGGCCGTTCTGCTGCACATCTACCAGGGACAGAAAACCGACCTCGACTATCTGATGCACACGTATCTGCTCAAACCTCTGTCGATGGCCGAACTGGCCCGGCTGTCGGGGCGGAGCCTGTCGGCCTTCAAGCGCGATTTTGAGGACCGTTTCCATACGTCGCCCGGTCAGTGGATACGCCGGAAGCGGCTGGAACATGCCCATTTTCTGCTGCGCAATACGGCTAAAAACGTGTCGGAGGTCAGCATGGAAATCGGCTACGAAAGCGTCTCACACTTCATCAAAGCTTACAAACAGCAGTTTGGACACACACCCAAGCAAACTGGGTAATTTTCGCGATACGTTTAGAAAATGTTATTTTGCTAAAAACTATTAACCATGACCACAAAGGAGAACATACTGAGCACATTACATTTTCATAAACAAAACTTCAGCAAGTTGGGGATTCGGCATATAGGCTTGTTTGGATCCTATTCGCGCAGTGAGCAGGCCGAGCATAGCGATATTGACTTACTAATCGATTTTGAACCTGATAAGGAAAATTTCGATAATTATATGGCTGCTTACGACCTGGTCGAACAGTTGTTCAAAGGGGAGAAAGTGGAAGTAGTCACCCGCAACGGGCTAAGCCCTTACATTGGTCCTAACATATTGAAAGAAGTGATTTATGTTTAAAGAGCCAATCGATTATATCCGGCATATTTATGATGAGTGTGCGTACATTCTATCAGTTAGTCATTCGTTGACAAAAGAAGAGTTTTTGCGGGACGAAACACTAAAACGCGCTATTGTCCGAAGTCTTGAAATCATTGGTGAGGCGACTAAGAAGATACCTGCTGATGTAAAGTATAAATGGAATACTATCCAGTGGAAAAACATGGCTGGTATGCGCGACCGGCTGATTCATGATTATATGGGTGTAAACTATTTAATCGTCTGGGATGTAGCTAAAAATAAAATACCGGAGCTACATCGCCAGATCGACCATGTATTGACCAGTTATCGGGATGTATAATATTATTTTAAAACAAAGCATAAATGCTCAACGCCGTTCATCACATTGCCATTATTTGCGCTGATTACGACACCTCCAAACGGTTTTATACCGAAATTCTGGGTTTGAAAATCATCCGTGAAACCTACCGGGCTGAACGGCAGTCGTATAAACTGGATCTTGCCCTCAACGGCCTATACGTTATTGAATTGTTTTCATTCCCCGATCCGCCCCGCCGCCCCTCCCGGCCTGAAGCAACGGGCCTCCGTCACCTGGCATTCGCCGTTGAGGATTTGGAGGCTGTAATTGCCCATTTAGCTTTCTACCGTATCGAACCCGAACCCATCCGCACCGACGCTCTCACTGGCAAACGCTTCACGTTTATTGCCGATCCCGATGGCCTGCCCATCGAATTTTACGAAGCGTGATAAAATACTGTTTTAAACCTGGCTTATCCTTTTGAACTAAAAACGCTATTTCTTGAACGAACTACAGGATGTCCGAATCGGTGTAACCGCTCACATTTGTAGCCTGATAATTCGCTACAAATGATGAGTACCCCGAAAACCCTGTTTGATAAAGTCTGGGATGCACACGTCATCCGGCATGTCGAAGATGGCCCCGACGTGTTGTTTATCGACCGTCATTTCATTCACGAAGTAACCAGCCCCGTTGCCTTTCTAGGCCTCGAAGGCCGGGCCGCATCCGTGCTGTTCCCGGACCGGACGTTTGCCACTGCCGACCATAACACGCCGACCCTGAACCAGCATCTGCCCGTGGCCGATCCGCTGTCGGCCAACCAGTTGGCGGCACTGGAGCGCAACACGGCAAAGTACGGCATTTCGCACTGGGGACTTGGACACCAGAAAAACGGTATTGTTCACGTCATCGGGCCGGAAAACGGCATTACGCTGCCCGGCATGACCATCGTCTGCGGCGACTCGCATACCTCCACCCACGGGGCGTTCGGGGCCATTGCGTTCGGCATCGGTACCTCGGAGGTCGAGATGGTGCTGGCTTCGCAATGCATTATGCAGCCCAAGCCCAAGAAAATGCGCATTACGGTCGACGGAACGCTGGGCCGGGGCGTATTGCCTAAAGATGTCATTCTCTACATCATTTCGCAGATTTCGGCCAGCGGTGCCACGGGCTATTTCGTAGAATATGCGGGCGAAGTGTTTGAGAACATGAGTATGGAAGGCCGCATGACAGTCTGCAACATGAGCATCGAAATGGGTGCCCGGGGCGGCATGATTGCCCCTGACCAGACGACGCTCGACTACCTGGAAGGCCGCGAAATGGCCCCCAAAGGCGAAGCCTGGGACAAGCTGGTGCCCTACTGGCAGTCGCTAAAAACCGACGAAGGAGCCACCTTCGACGTGGATCTGACCTTCGACGCGGCAGCCATCGAACCCCAGATTACCTACGGGACCAACCCCGGTCTCGGAACGGGCATCTCCCGCCAGATTCCGGTGGCCGACTCCGTGAAAGACGGTGCCGCCAGCTACAAAAAGTCCTTGCAGTACATGGGCTTCCAGGAAAGTGAATCGCTGCTCGACAAGCCCATCGATTTTGTATTTCTGGGTAGCTGCACCAATGGCCGCATCGAAGATTTCCGGGCCTTTGCCTCCGTGGTGAAGGGCCGTAAAAAAGCCGACAACGTAACGGCCTGGCTCGTACCGGGTTCGCACGTCGTGGAGCAACAGATTCAGGAAGAAGGCATTCTCGACATCCTGACCGAAGCCGGTTTCGAACTTCGTCAGCCCGGCTGCTCGGCCTGTCTCGCCATGAATGAAGACAAAATACCCGCCGGAAAATACGCCGTCTCGACCTCCAACCGCAACTTCGAAGGTCGCCAGGGACCGGGTGCCCGCACCCTGCTCGCCAGTCCGCTCGTGGCCGCCGCCGCCGCAGTTACCGGCAAAGTGACAGATCCCAGACAGTTAATGTAGTTTACAGTTTTCGGTTTTCCGTTTACAGTGGTCCGCCACTGCGGTTGCGCAAAGCGCTCTGTCAGGCGTCAGCCAACGGAAAACCGAAAACTGTAAACCGAAAACCTAAAAATATGGCTTACGACACATTCACCGTACTTCGCAGCACTGCCGTTCCGATGCCCATCGAGAACGTCGATACGGACCAGATCATTCCGGCCCGCTTTCTGAAAGCCACCGAGCGTAAAGGCTTCGGCGACAACCTTTTCCGCGACTGGCGCTATAACGCCGACGACACGCCCAAACCGGATTTTGTACTGAATAACTCCATGTATGCGGGCAGGATTCTGGTGGGCGGCAAGAATTTTGGCAGCGGTTCCAGCCGCGAACACGCCGCCTGGGCCATCTATGATTATGGCTTCCGCTGCGTGGTATCCAGCTTTTTCGCTGATATTTTCAAGAATAATTGCCTGAACGTCGGCATCCTGCCCGTCACGGTCAGCCCGGAGTTCGCAGAAAAGCTCTTCGAGGCCATCTATGCCGACCCGAAGACCGAAGTAGAAGTTAACTTGCCGGAACAGACCATCTCCCTGCTGGCTACGGGCGAAAGCGAACGTTTCGACATTAACGGCTACAAGAAGCATAACCTCATCAACGGCTACGACGACATCGATTATCTGCTCTCGATGAAGGAAGAGATTGAGCAGTTCGCTGAAACGAGACCGTTTTAAAGAGCGAAAGAGCGGTCCGCCGCTGCGGTGAAAGAGTGAAAGAGTGGCTTTGCTGTCCTTTCGCTCTTTCGCTCATTCACCGCAGCGGCGGACCGCTCATTCGCTCATTACAGTATGCGCTACATCGAAATCATGGACACGACTCTCCGCGATGGGGAGCAAACCAGCGGAGTGTCATTTTCGGCGTCGGAAAAGCTGGCGCTGGCGCAGGTGCTGCTCACCGAGGTCAGGGTCGACCGGGTGGAGGTGGCGTCGGCACGGGTGTCAGCGGGCGAACTGGAAGCCGTCCGGCAGATTACACGCTGGGCCGAAGGCGTTGGAATGCTCGATAAGGTCGAAGTACTGACGTTTGTCGATGGTCAGGCATCGCTCGACTGGATGCAGGCATCGGGCGCACGGGTGATGAACCTGCTGACCAAAGGTTCACTGAATCACCTGACTCACCAGTTGAAGAAAACGCCCGCCGAACATTTTACCGACATTGCGCAGGTGCTGACAGACGCGCAGAGAGCAGGCTTTCAGGTCAATGTCTATCTGGAAGACTGGAGCAACGGTATGCGTAACTCGCCCGACTATGTGCTTCAGTTTCTGGATTTTCTGCAAACGCAGCCTATCCGTCGCGTACTGCTCCCCGATACGCTGGGCATTCTGACCCCCGCCGAGTCGTATCAGTTTGTCAATCAACTGGTAACGCGTTTTCCGTCGCTGCATTTTGATTTCCATGCCCATAACGACTACGACCTGAGCGTCGCCAACGTCATGGAGGCGATCCGGGCGGGGGCACATGGCATTCATCTCACCGTCAACGGCCTGGGTGAACGGGCGGGCAATGCTCCGCTGGCAAGCACACTGGCCGTCCTGCGTGATTTCATGCCGGAAGTAAAAATGGGCGTAGTGGAAAAATCGCTGTATCAGGTCAGTAAGATCGTCGAAACGTTTTCGGGTCTTCGGATTCCTGATAATAAGCCTGTAGTGGGCGACAACGTGTTCACCCAGACGGCGGGTATTCACGCCGACGGCGACAAGAAAAACAATCTGTATTTCAACACATTGCTGCCCGAACGCTTTGGTCGGACGCGCAGCTACGCGCTGGGTAAAACGTCGGGTAAGGCCAATATCGAAAACAACCTCCGTGAACTGGGTATCAAGCTGTCGGACGAGGAATTGAAGAAGGTCACGCAGCGGGTCATCGAATTAGGCGATCAAAAGGCCGTGATTACTCGTGAGGACCTGCCTTACATCATCGCCGACGCCCTGCAGCAGGCGGCCACCACCGCCCGCGTTGAGGTGCTGAATTACTCACTGACCAAATCGAAAGGTCTGAAGCCTTCGGCCACCATTCAGGTACGGATCGACGATGAGCAGTTTGAGGAAAACGCCCAGGGCGACGGGCAGTACGATGCCTTCATGAATGCGCTGAAGAAGATTTACAGCCGTAAACAGATGGCTTTCCCCGAACTGACCGATTATGCCGTGCGCATTCCGACGGGCGGACACACCGACGCTCTCTGCGAGACGATTATTACCTGGAGAGTGGCCCGACGCGAATTCAAAACCCGGGGCCTCGACTCCGACCAGACCGTATCGGCCATTAAGGCAACCCAAAAAATGTTAAATACTTTAGAATAGAGGAGGAAAGGGAGAAAGGGGAAGAAATGGAGGAAAGGGATTAAGCATATCCCAGTAATTCCTTTCTTCCCTTTCTTCCCCTTCCTCCCTTTCCTCCTTATGAAAAAACACATCCTCGTCGTACCCGGTGATGGCATCGGGGCAGAAGTGACCGCTGTTGGCAAACAGGTACTGGAAAAAATTGCGCAGAAATTCGGGCATGATTTTACGTATGACGAAGCCCTGATTGGGCATGTTGCCATCGAGGCCACGGGTAAGGCCCTGCCCGACGAAACGCTCCAGAAAATGAAAGCCGCCGACGCCGTGCTGTTCGGGGCGGTGGGGCATCCCAAATACGATAATGACCCCTCGGCCAAAGTCCGGCCTGAACAGGGGCTGCTGCAGATGCGAAAAGAACTTGGCCTGTATGCCAACCTGCGGCCCATCAAACTGTTCGATGAGTTGCTGGAAGCGTCGAGCATCAAGCCCGAAATCCTGCGGGGGGCCGACATCCTGTTCTTCCGTGAACTGACCGGAGATGTATATTTCGGAGAGAAAGTTCGTTCGGAAGATCGCTCTACGGCTTCGGATTTGATGATTTATCACAAATATGAGGTGGAGCGGATTGTCCGTAAAGCCTTTGACGCCGCCCGTATCCGCCGCAAAAAACTCTGCTCCGTCGACAAGGCGAACGTACTGGAAAGCAGCCGGTTGTGGCGGGAGGTGGTGCAGGCGCTCACGCCGGAGTATCCGGACGTGGAAGTGGAGCATCAGTTTATCGACGCCGCCGCCATGCTGCTCATCAAAGATCCCAAGCGCTTCGACGTGGTCGTAACGGGCAATCTCTTTGGTGATATTCTGACCGATGAGGCCAGCCAGATTGCCGGGTCGATGGGCATGTTGGCATCCGCTTCGGTTGGCGACAGTACCGGCGTGTATGAGCCTATTCACGGTTCGGCACACGACATTACGGGTAAAGGCGTTGCCAATCCGCTAGCCTCTGTGCTGTCGGCGGCTCTTCTGCTGGAGATTTCCTTCGGGTTGAAGGCTGAGGCCGAGGCGGTGGTCCATGCCGTCGATGCCGTCCTGAAAGCGGGCTACCGGACACGTGACATCGCCAATGCCGAAACGCCCGCTGACAAATTGTTGGGTACGGAGGCAATGGGAAATGCGTTGCTTCAGAATTTGTAATGCGTGGGTCCAGGCGAAGCTTAATTTCCGATTAACTTTTTAAATAAAATTGGGCTGTGCCTTGACAGAGTCGAATCTACTATTATTTTTGCAGTGTAATTACGCATCCAGCGAAATTTCGCCAGAAATTATGTACACTGTGTCGTATGCTAACTACCTTCTTCTAAATGCCTGTCTGGTATAGGAAAGGGCTCGGCATATGAGCAGAACAACGAACCCTTTCACTAACTGAAAGGGTTTTTTTAGTTTGTATTCACCTTCTAACTAAAATACAACTATCTATGAGTCAGCGTGTTTATATTTTTGACACTACATTGCGTGATGGGGAGCAGGTGCCCGGTTGCCAGTTGACTACGGAGGAGAAGGTTATAGTAGCCAAAGAATTGGAGCGACTCGGCGTCGACATTATCGAGGCGGGGTTTCCTATATCCAGTCCCGGCGATTTCCGGTCGGTCGTCGAAATAGCAAAAGCTGTCACCGAGCCGGTCGTTTGTGCGCTGTCGCGGGCGAAGGAAGGCGACATCGATGCGGCTGGGGAAGCGCTGAAACTAGCCAAACGCAAGCGAATTCATACCGGGCTTGGCTCATCGGACATTCATATCCGCAACAAATTCAACAGCAGCCGTGAGCAAATTCTGGAACAGGCGGTCTCGGCGGTCAAACATGCCCGTAAATACGTTGACGATATCGAGTTCTACGCCGAAGATGCCGGTCGCGCTGACCTGGATTTTCTTTGCCGGATGACGGAGGCCGTCATTGCCGCCGGGGCCACGGTGGTCAACATTCCTGACACCACAGGCTACTGTCTGCCGCATGATTACGGGGCCAAAATCAAATACATCTACGACCACGTTCCGAACGTCGACAAAGCCACCATTTCCATTCACTGTCACAACGATCTCGGTCTGGCAACGGCCAACACCCTGGCGGGCATCATGAACGGTGCCCGGCAGGTGGAAGTAACCATGAATGGCATTGGCGAGCGGGCGGGCAACACCTCACTCGAAGAAGTGGTGATGGCGCTTAAAGTGCATAAACAACTGGGTTTCGAGACCGGCATCGACACTACCCGGCTCTTCCCGGTCAGTAATCTGGTGTCGCAGATGATGCGGATGCCCGTTCAGGCCAATAAAGCCATCGTGGGCCGCAATGCATTTGCGCATTCGTCGGGCATTCATCAGGATGGTTTCCTGAAACATGCGGAGAATTACGAAATCATGAATCCACACGACGTAGGCGTCCCCAAATCATCTATCGTACTGACCGCCCGCAGTGGTCGTCATGCGCTGAAACACCGTCTGGAACTGCTCGGTTTCCGTTACGATAAACCCACGCTGGATACGCTGTACCGCCGCTTTCTGGACATGGCGGACGTGCGCAAAGAAATGAACGACAAGGACTTAATGGAACTGGTTCGCTGAACACCTCGCTAACCCATACATCCGGCCCGGAGCAACCTGCTTCGGGCTTTTTTGTGGAACAAAAGCTACAGGTGAAACTTTCATTGCGCGGTAGCGTTGTAATGGTGATATTAGTATTAAGTTTGCTTTCTTCTTTGATTTGCTTTCTTCTTTGATAAATACTCTTTTAGCCGTATGACTACCTCTCTGGAACCAGGCAAAACGTTGATAGAACCTTGGTTTGATCAATTGGTAGCAACCTTGCGTTCACATCAGCTTCAATTGGAAACAGATACGGCTTCTCAGGGCGTACGGGAATTATACAATGTTCTGCTTTCTGGAAATGATGATGAGATGGCCCGTCTGAACAAAATTACGGCACAGAAACATTTCGTTAGCAAAATTATTTTCGAGTACCTTCAATTGCTCGGCAAGCGCCTGCCGCGTAAACTAGCTTTTGACTTCAACGATTCTGAGGTGCTAGTTTGGGCTGAGATTGAAGATGATGATGAGGGAATGGAGCGTTTTATGATCTTAACCGAGGCTGATGTCAATGCCAGGTATCATCAATTTGGTTTTGATATGACGACTACGCTGGTTGAAGCCAGTGACGAATTTCCCCTACCAAATCATTATCAAACTTTTATTGGATAATTCTTCCGTTTCGCATTGGCTACATTCGACGAGCACGTTAAACAGGCTCAGCGCAATCTTCAATTCCTTTGTTCGATAAATGCCAATGCATCTGTCCCGGATTGCATCGACTGGCAGGTGACTGTATGTTTTTATGCAGCACTGCGTTTGATTAACGCCCACCTCTCTCAATTTAATCTGCAATACCGTAGTCATGCGGATGCGAAGAATGCCATAAATCCACGTTATGCGGTATCTCCATCAAAACTACCAGAAGACGAATACATTGCTTATACGGCGCTTCAAATGCTCTCTCGGCGTTCGCGCTATCTGGTGAATGAGAAAGATGGGCAAATCGGCGCTAGTCAGGCCGCATACACATATGAAAAACATTTAGCGAAGGCTCTGCATCACCTGGATCGACTCATTGTTTACTTCAAGGTTAAATACAGCATGAATTTGCCGCCTGTGACCGTTCGGTGTCAGGAAGTCAAAACCACGAATTTCATACATATATCCTTCAAATAAGGGACGTATTGCCTGAATTTTGCCCTACCGTCGATAATCCAGCGGCGGTAGCCGGTCACCGGCCAGCGATTTGTACTGAAACGCCCCGCCCCGGACCTTGTCCAGTTCAACTTTCGCCTGCTGAATCACCGCTGGCTGGCTGAACAGGTCGATGGCCGTCAGGGCGATGGTTTTGGCGGCAACCATCATGCCTTTGAACCCAATCGACATGCCGTTGCAGGCCACCGCCTGCCAGCTATGCGCCGGAACACCCGGCACCCACGTCGCCGTCGACAGCCCCGCCGTGGGGACCACCCAGCTTACGTCGCCCACGTCGGTGGAGGCCGGAAACAGGCCGCTGAGCGCATAAGGACGAATCTGGGCGGCACTGCTAACCGGTGGCAGGCTTCCGGCAGCCACGGTTTTACGGATCGATTCGGCAAAAGCTGTTTCCTGCGGCGTGTAGACGACACCGCCTACGGTTTCCAGACTTTTCTGCATCTGTTTCGCCAGCGTTTCGTTGGGTAGAAGGTTATACAGCCCGGCCATAATTTCGTGCTCCATTGTCGTTTCAGTGCCAAGAGCCGCCGCCTGAGCCGCTTTCATCAGCCGTCCCCAGACCTCTTCCAGCCCCTGCGCCGACGGATGACGGATAGTATACTCCACCTCGGCAAAATCCGGAACGATGTTCGACGTCAGGCCGCCCCGTTTGATGACGTAATGAATACGGGTTTCGGGCGTAACGTGTTCCCGCATGAGATTGACCATGAAGTTCATCGCTTCGACGGCATCCAGCGCCGAGCGGCCTTTTTCGGGAGCCGCCGCCGCATGAGCCGCCAGACCCCGGAACTGAAAATTGGCGACCCGGTAGGCCAGCGACGAATTCGGCGAGGCGGAATTATTGTCGCCCGGATGCCAGTGCAGCACGGCGTCGACGTCCTGGAAAACGCCCGCCCGGACCAGATACGTCTTGCCTCCACCTGCCCCTTCCTCGGCGGGTGTTCCGATGAGCCGAATGATACCGGACTTACCGGATTTCTGCAGCCAGTCTTTCGCCGCCACTGCCGCCGCCACCGAGCCGACGCCAAACAGATTATGGCCGCAACCGTGACCATAGGCATTCGGCACCAGCGGCTTACGCGTAGGAATGGAATCCTGCGACAGGCCGGGGAGAGCATCCATCTCGGCCAGGATGGCGATAATAGGTCTTCCGCTGCCGAAGCTGGCAACGAAAGCGGTGGGCATATCGGCGGTGCCTGTTTGAACACTGAAGCCGTTCTGGCGCAGTTCAGCCTGCAGCAGCCGGGTCGTTTCCATTTCCAGATAGCCGGGTTCGGCCAGTTTCCAGATACGACGGGCCAAATCCGAGTAATGGGCAGAACGGGCGTTTAACCGTTGAATGGTCTCATCCGCCGGGGCGGGTTTCTGGGCATTGAGAACACAGGCAGTCAGGCCGGCAACACCCGTCAGCAGCAGGGATTTACGTGAGGTAGACAATCGAAACATAATCAGGCCAGGGAGGAAAACGTTTTTTCTAAAAATAGCGAAAAGAACGATAGAGAAGGAGCGGGTTTACTGACCTTTCGCGGCAGTCCCGAACAAAAAAGTTGATCGCTCCGTTAAGCAGGCAACCAGCGAATTCGTTATTTTAGGCAATATAAATCAATGAACTACGAGCATGGCACGACCAACTCCTGAACTCATCGATGCACTACGGCGGACATCCCGCAAACTGGCGGATGGAGCCCCTTACATGTGGGGGCATATGGGCGGCTGCAACTGCGGGAACCTGGCGCAGGAAATTACCAGACTTAGCAAAGAACAGATTCACGCCTATGCCATGGAGCGCTACGGCGACTGGAACGAGCAGGTGGCCGATTACTGCCCGACCAGCCGGATGCCCATCGACCTGCTCATCAGCGAGATGCTGAACGCCGGTTTGACCACCACCGATCTGAAGAACCTGGAGAAACTGTCGGACCCGGCCATACTGCGCCGTCTTCCTCTGGAAAAACGCTTTTTGAAGCATAACCGCCGGGATGACGTCATTACGTATCTGAACGAGTGGGCGGCCATGCTGGAAGAAGAGTTTGTGGCGTCTGTCCGGCTCCCGGAACTAACCGTAGCCCCGGTAGAGGTCTGACCGGGCAGGTCAGTAAAACGCATCCTCGATATGCTTCACTACCGGCGTCCCGGCGGGTGACACCGATACAGCCACGACATCGAACCGAACGTCGAAGTGCCAGTCTTTGGCATAGATGTAGTGCTCGGCGGCTCGTTTGATAAGCTTTACTTTTGTGTAGGAAACAAACTCCTCCGGATTGCCAAAGCTCAGATTGCTCCGGGTTTTCACTTCCACAAAAAGCAGCATTTTATCTTTTTTGGCAATCAGGTCAATTTCGGACTGCTGATGCCGATAATTCCGTTCCAGAACCTGGTATCCTTTTTCTTGTAGGTAACGGGCAGCCAGATCCTCTCCCATTTTACCAGTGTCGTTGTGTTGGGCCATTGCTATTAGTTTTGTCTGCACCTTTAGACGCCACCAGTAGCCGAAAGGAACAAAAGCAGGCCGGATTTACGTTGATTTTTGTGGGCGGCTCAATAACCTGCAAGGTTTTCAAAACCATACAGGTTTGTTTCCGGAATGGTTTCTTGTAAACCTGCAAGGTCTTGTGAGACCTTGCAGGTTTATTTTGGCAACGATGAATCAGACAATTAACAAAGAAGTACAGTTCCAAAATCTCGGCCTGATCGACTATAAAACCGCCTGGGATTATCAGGAGAGCCTGCTGGCCGATATTGTCGCCCTCAAAATCCGGAACCGGGGCCTGCCCCCGGAACAGCAGGAGCCGACGCCCAATCACCTCCTGTTCTGCCAGCACCCGCATGTATACACGCTCGGTAAAAGCGGACACGAAGATAACCTGCTCGTCCCTGCCGAGGAGTTAGGCCGCCTTGGTGCCACGTACTACAAAATCAATCGGGGCGGCGACATTACTTACCACGGGCCCGGACAATTGGTGGGCTATCCGATTCTGGACCTCGACAACTTCTTCACCGACATTCATCGCTACATGCGTCTGCTGGAAGAGGCTGTCATCCGGACACTGGCCGAATACGGGCTGCGGGCGGGGCGCGTCGAGGGAGTCGGGAGCGACCGCCTGACGGGCGTGTGGCTGAGCGATGATCACGGAGGCCCCCGGAAAATTTGTGCGATGGGCGTAAAGGCGAGCCGCTGGGTAACGATGCATGGGTTTGCCTTGAATGTAAACCCGGATTTGACGTACTTTAACCACATCGTCCCTTGTGGCATCAGCGACAAGGCCGTTACGTCGATGCAGCAGGAACTGGGCCGATCGGTGCCGATGGATGAAGTCGCCAGTCGGCTGCGGCATCATCTGGCCGGATTGTTCGAGATGAAACTGCTGGACGTTCGCCCGGTTTAACCGGCAGTCCGGTACGAAACTCCCTATTGTTCCCTGTTTAGTTTACGGGCCGCTGCTGCGGTATTGAAAAATGAAGAGAGATATTGCTTTTTTGCCGGTAGAAGGCGTACAGGTCGTGATTGCCCGTCAACTGAATGAACTTCATGAGTATGACTGGAAAGTGTTTCTGATTAATCGGAACAACGTGCCCATTACCAACGTATTCGTTACCTCGAAAGGATACGGTTTTCAGGATGAAGTGCAGCAGAAAACCTCCACGTTGAGGCATTATTTCACCGAACTGAAACCCGGAGAACATCAGGGTATCGAGACCATCATGCCCGACGTATTTCATCTGAACAATGAATATTGGGTTAGTTATTTTATTGGTAATCAGGTTTTTGACAAAAAATTTATTTTCGTCCCCGACAGTATAACCGAGGATAATCTGATTACCATCCATGAGCTGGGTCTGGAGGGCATCCTGCATGAGTAGGACGATTCCCGACCGGCGCGATTAGAAAATTGAGAATGAGAAACAATCGAAATAAACCCCGCGAATCCCATAACCGAAAGCGCCGCGACGAATCCGTCCGGTCAGCCGATTCGTTTCTGGATGAGATGAAGAACGATTTGGCTGCTTTTTTTGAAATAAACAGTCAGGATTCGTATTCACAGACGGACGTACTCGAACATTTCGATGTGTACGACCGCAAAATGAAATTGATTATGCACGGCCTCATCGGTGAACTCACCGACGAAGGCCACCTGACCCGGTTGTCCGATGGCCGCTACCAGTTCAACGAGTCGGACCGAACCGTCGAAGGCCGCGTCGACCACGTCAATCCGCGCTTTGCATTCGTCATTACGGGCGATGGTGAGCGCGAAACGGACGTTTACGTCAGCACCGACGATCTCAACGGCGCCATTGACGGCGACCGGGTGAAGGTCATGCGGTTCAGTGATTCGTCCAACCGGGGACGGCGCATCGAAGGCCGCGTCACCGACATTATCGAACGGGGACGCACGGAACTGGTCGGTCGGATTGAGATCTGGCCCAACTATGGTCAGGTCATTCCCGACAGCAAGAAGATTTACGAAGAGATTTATGTGCCAAAGGATAAGCTGGGCGGCGCTCAGGATGGTGACAAGGTCATTCTGCGCCTGACGCGCTTCCCCGATGGACGCCATCGCCCGGAAGGAGAGGTAATTTCGGTTCTTGGAAAAGCCGGTCAGCATAATACCGAAATGCACGCCATTCTGGCCGAATTTGGTCTGCCTGCAAAATTCACGGAGGAGATCGAGCGGGAGGCCAATGCTATTCCGACCGACATTACGGAGAATGACATTCAGAAACGGCGTGATTTTCGCGGCATAACGACGTTTACCATCGACCCCGTCGATGCCAAAGACTTCGACGACGCACTGTCGATCCGGACGCTGGATAACGGCAACTACGAAATCGGCGTCCATATCGCCGACGTTACTCACTACGTCCGGCCCGAAATGCGGCTGGAAGAAGAAGCCTATCGGCGGGGCACGTCGGTGTATCTGGTCGACCGGGTGGTGCCGATGCTGCCCGAAAATTTATCGAATGTCCTGTGTTCGCTGCGGCCCAATGAAGACAAACTGACGTTTTCGGCAGTATTTGAGATGTCGCCCGATGCCCGAATCCAGAAGGAGTGGTTTGGGCGCACGGTTATCCACTCCGACCGCCGGTTTGCCTACGAAGAGGCGCAGGAAATTCTGGACAGTGGTCATGGCGATTTTGTGGAAGAACTGCAAACGCTGAACCGACTGGCCCTGACGCTGAAAGAGGAACGCTTCCGGCGGGGAGCCATCAATTTTGAAACTGCTGAAGTTAAATTCCGGCTCGACGAAAACGGCGTCCCTCTCGGTATTTACCAGAAAGTCCGGAAGGATGCGCACAAACTCATCGAGGAATTTATGCTGCTGGCTAACAAACAGGTGGCGGAGTTTGTGCATCGCCGTTCACGCGGAGACCATCCGAACGTGATGGTGTATCGGATTCACGAATCGCCCGATCTGCAGAAATTACAGACGTTTGCGGCCTTCGCCGGTCGGCTGGGTTATAAGCTGAAAGTAGAGGAAGAAAAACTATCGACTTCGTACAATCAGTTAATGGATGCCATCGAAGGGCAGCCGGAGCAGAACGTTCTGCAGCAGCTCGCCGTCCGGACGATGGCGAAGGCTCGCTACAGTACCGAGGACGTCGGCCATTTCGGGCTGGCTTTCCGGCGTTATTCGCACTTTACGTCGCCGATCCGCCGCTACCCCGACATGATGGCTCACCGGCTCCTGCAGCATTATCTGGATGGCGGAAAAAGCGTCGACCGGGCCGAATACGAAGAGAAGTGCAAACAATCTTCCGACCGAGAGCGCGTAGCGGTAGAAGCTGAGCGGGCGTCCATTAAATACAAACAGGTGGAATATATGTCCCGGCTCGACAACGACCAGGTCTTCGACGGCATCATTACGGGGGTTACCGACTTTGGCATTTTTGTCGAAATTACCAGCACCAGCGCGGAGGGCCTTGTCCGGATGACCGATCTGGGCGACGATTTTTATGAATACGACAAAGATAATTATCGACTCGTCGGACGTCGCAGCAAGAAAATCTATGCCTTCGGCGATGCGGTTTCGGTGCGGGTGAAAGAGGCCAACCTGGGCCGCCGCAGTCTGGATCTCTGGCTCGTGGAGGACCGGGGCGCCCTGCGGGGTGGCGGTCAGGCCCGGCGCACTCGTCGTTCCGAAGCACCAGGCAGCACGAAGCCTGCCAAATCACGCTCCGGTGCAGGCAGCAGCACCACTCCCAAATCCACCAAATCCCGAAAGACGGGCGGAGCAAGAAAGAGATGATAACAACGGATTCAGGTAATTAAAGGTCGGCATCAACGCCGACCTTTTTTGTTCGTCCGTCGCTAACAGGGTTCAAACCATTTTTATCGAGGCAGGTTATTAGAAAATTAAGTGCAAAATGACCTCTGCACCCTTGATTCCGTCATCTGTTGGACAGGCGAGCCCCCTCTACCCATTTTAGATTTAACGAATGAAACCGGCAAATATCAAAACGGAGAAAAATGAAGACCTTCATGGCAACGCACCCGACTCGTCGCCGGTAGCGCTGCTGATTATCGATATGCTCAATGATCTGGAGTTTCCGGGCGGCGATGCACTTCTGGAACCAGCAATGCGAATAGCAGAAACAATTGCAGCGCTTAAAAAACGGGCGAAAACCGCCGGAATCCCGGTTGTTTACGTCAATGACAATTTTGGGAAATGGCGCTCCGAAGTGCGGGACCTGATCGACCATTGCCTGCACGACGGCGTGCGGGGGCAGCGTCTGGTGGAACAACTGAAGCCTGATCCGGATGATTACGTGGTGCTGAAGCCGAAGAACTCGGCGTTCTACGCCACCACGCTCGACGCCCTGCTGACGTATCTACAGGCGAAGCGGGTGATACTGACGGGCATAAGCACTGACTCCTGTGTTCTGTTCACGGCCAACGACGCCTATATGCGTGACTTCTCGCTGCACATTCCCGAAGACAGCGTGGCCTCGGTTTCTGAAGAGCATACCGCATCGGCGCTGGATTACATGCGGCGCATCCTGCAGGCCGACACTACACCTTCTGTCCGGCTCGACCTGAAGGCCCTGAAAGCGGAGCAGGAGCCCGAAACTGCCGGAAAAGCCTGAAAATCCTATGGTTGAATAACATATTTAAACCGCTTACGGAAAAAGCAGTTATTGTCTACGTAAAGCAGCTTTCAACCGTATTCAATAACGCATGAACGTAAACGCTACGGAGCCGAAACGCCCCGTCATCACCAGACGCCTTGACCGGATGTTTCTGGCGCTGGCTGACGTGGCCGCGTTTGTCGCCCGATTTTTTCGGGAAGTATTTGTGCCTCCTTATGAATTCAGAGAAGTCATCCGTCAATGTTTCGAGGTGGGCGTTCGTTCGCTACCGCTTATTTCGCTGACGGGTTTTATTACGGGTATCGTTTTTACCAACCAGTCGCGGCCTTCGCTGGCCGAATTTGGGGCGACGTCCTGGCTGCCATCGCTGATTTCCATCGCGCTCGTGCGGGCGCTGGGTCCGCTGGTTACGGCCCTGATTTGTGCGGGCCGGGTGAGTTCCAATATCGGGGCTGAACTGGGCTCGATGCGTGTCACCGAGCAAATCGATGCCATGGAAGTCTCGGCCACCAACCCGTTCAAGTTTCTAGTGGTGTCGCGGGTGCTGGCGACCTCGTTTATGGTGCCCATCCTGGTGATGTACACCGTTTTTGTAGGCCTGATGGGTGCGTATATCAACGTACATCAGAACGAAGAGACCAGCTTTCCCACCTTCATCGAGCAGGTGTTCGATGCCGTTTCCTTCCTGGACATATTTTCTTCCGTGATAAAATCCATTGTATTTGGTTTTACCATTGGGCTGGTTGGCTGCTACAAAGGCTACCATTCATCCAAAGGAACGGAAGGCGTGGGGCGGGCCGCCAATTCGTCGGTGGTCACGTCGATGTTTCTGATTTTTATCGAAGAAGTGCTGATTCTGCAAATTGTGCAGGCTATTCGTAGCAGCGGATAACCATGAAAACATATCAACCACCCATCGACAAGGAAAAAACCGTTATCACAATCCGGAATCTGCGGGTCTCGTTTGGCGATCTGCACGTATTACGGGGCGTGGATCTGGACCTCTACCAGGGCGAAAATCTGGTCGTGCTGGGCCGGTCGGGTACCGGAAAATCAGTGCTGATCAAAGTACTCGTCGGGCTGCTGAAGGCCGACAGCGGCTCGGTCAACGTACTAGGGCAGGACGTAAGTCGCCTGACGCCCCGTGAGCTGGACACCCTGCGGCTGAAGATTGGCTTTTCGTTTCAGAACAGCGCCCTCTACGACAGCATGACCGTGCGGGAAAATCTGGAGTTCCCGCTCATCCGCAACGTCCGGAATCTGAGCCGGGATGAGATTAACCGATCCGTGGAGGAAGTGCTGGACGACGTTGGACTGCTTCAGGCCATCAACCAGATGCCGTCTGAACTCTCCGGCGGACAGCGCAAACGCATCGGCATTGCCCGGACGCTGATTCTGAAACCGGACATCATGCTCTACGACGAACCAACGGCGGGCCTGGACCCCATCACGTCGGGCGACATCAACGACCTGATCAACGAAGTGCAGGAGCGCCATCACACCTCTTCCATCATCATTACCCACGACCTTACGTGCGCCCGCACCGTCGGCGACCGCATTACCATGCTGCTCGACGGGCAGTTTCAGCGCACCGGAACATTTGATGAAGTATTCAGCGGCCCGTCCGACGAGCGGGTGCAGCAGTTTTATGATTACAATTTTGTCGAGAACAAGTCAACGGTATGAATACAGAAGACAGCAAGCGAGCCGTGAAAGTCGGCTTATTCGTGTTTATCGGGTTAGCCATTCTGGTTACGGGCATTTTCGTGCTGGGCGGCCAGCAAAAACGCTTCGTCCGGACCATTCAGGTGCAGGCCGTTTTTAACGACGTCGGCGGTCTGCAAACGGGCAATAACGTGTGGTTTTCGGGCGTAAAAATCGGTACGGTCAAGCGGCTGCGCTTCCGGGGTACGTCGCAGGTGGAAGTGACGATGAACATCGAAGAAAAAGCCCAGGCCTATATTCGTAAAGATGCCACCGCCGTCATCAGTTCAGATGGTTTTATCGGTAATAAACTGGTTGAGATTGTGGGCGGCAACCCCCGGACCGCCCAGGTAGAAGACGGCGATCAACTGCGCAGTCAGGAAGAGCTCAGCACCGACGCCATCATGGAAACGTTACAGCAAAACAATCGCAACCTGCTGAAGGTCACCACCGATTTTAAAAGTATTATGGATAAAATCTCCCGTGGGAAAGGCATGGCCGGTGCCATGCTGACAGATACGGTTCTGGGCGACAACTTCAAGGGAATGCTGGCGAATCTGCAGGCTACGTCGGCCAATGCCAGTCGGGTGTCCAATTCGCTTTCGGCATTTGCCAACAAAATGAACGATCCGAGTTCACTAACAACCAGGCTGGTAACAGACACGACAATTTTCCACAACCTTCGCCAAACCTCGGTCCAGTTTCGGCAGGCGGCTGCTCAGGCCAACCAGATCACGGTTCAGGCTGCTCAGGCCACTAACGACATAAAAGCCGCCACTGCCAAACTCAATGACCGGGATAACGCCGTTGGCCTGCTGCTGAACGATAAATCGGTGAATGCCGACATCAAATCGACGCTCCGTAACCTCAACACCAGCACCCAGAAGCTGGATGAGAACATGGAAGCCCTGCAGCACAACTTCCTGCTCAGAGGCTTTTTCCGGAAACGGGAGAAAGAACGGGCCAAACAGGCCGCTCAGGCGAAGGAACTGGAGCCGCAGGGCGACTCAACCGCCCGGAAATAAACGTCAGGAGCGCCATCTTCGGGAAGATGGCGCTCCTGTTTTAGGTCAGCTATACGACGGTCGGTCGAGTTTCGGTTTGTTGTAATTGCGATTGGGATGTCGCGTGGGGGCATCCACGTTCTCGTCGTCTTCCTGCATATCCCGGTTTTCGTCCGGAATGTCCATCTCGATTGGGCCCGAAGTCCCCTCTACCGATTGATTGCCTAAACCTGCCGGGCTGATGGCTTGCTTGGCCCGAATCTCGTCCTGCTTCGACGGTTCGCCGTGCGATTGATCTTCCATAACGTTTCAGTACAACCGGGTTTGCTGATTCGGTTATAGGTAAACAACCCCCCGCCGCCATTAATGTTTGACGAACACATCCCAAATCTATCTTTGCGGAATGTCTGCTTTCTCCCGGCCCATTGGGGTATTCGATTCCGGCTATGGCGGCCTGACCGTTCTGAAGGCCATCATCCGGAAACTTCCCCAGTACGATTACATGTATCTGGGCGACAACGCCCGTACGCCCTACGGCACCCGCTCGTTCGAAACGGTTTATCAGTATACGCTCGAGTGTGTGCGGCATTTGTTCGCGATGGGTTGCCCGCTGGTGATTCTGGCCTGCAACACCGCCTCGGCCAAAGCCCTGCGCAACATTCAGCAACTGGATTTGCCGACGCTGGCCCCGCACAATCGGCTGCTGGGCGTGATCCGCCCCACGACGGAGGTCATCGGGCGCTACTCCCGAACGGGGCACGTCGGGATTCTGGCAACGCGGGGAACGGTGACGTCGGAGTCGTATCCGGTGGAGATCGAGAAGTTTTTTCCCGAATTGCAGGTCTTTCAGGAAGCCTGCCCGATGTGGGTGCCGCTGGTCGAAAACGGCGAACACCTCAGTCCTGGAGCCGATTATTTTGTTCGAAAACATATTGACCAATTACTGAGACAATCGCCGCATATTGATACGCTGCTGCTGGCCTGTACGCATTATCCGCTGCTGCTTCCGAAAATTCAGCAGTTTTCGCCGGAAGGCGTTACGATTCTGAGCCAGGGCGACATTGTGGCCGACAGTCTGGATGATTATCTGCGCCGCCATCCCGAAATCAGGAATCGATGCAGTCAGGCAGGAGGGCGGCGATTTTTGACGACGGATTCGCCGGAGGAATTTGAGCGGCAGGCCAGACGATTCTGGGGCGAAGACATCCGGGCCGAACGACTGAATCTGTAATACCGATGAATACTTCCCTTCTTCCACCCGACCGCCTGTTTGGCGAACTGTTTTATGCCGTACAAAATCAGCGCATCTTCGCCGACACCAAGACATTTGTCGACAGCGTACCGAAAATGCCGCCCGAAGCGATTCTGACGCTTTATGAGGAGAAAAAAGCAAAACCGGAGTTCAATCTGAAGGTATTCGTTCAGGAAAACTTTATTTTACCATCCCTGCCCGCCGCCGATTTTGCTTCCGATACCCGTCGGTCTACCGCCGAACATATTCATCATTTATGGGATTATCTGACCCGCCCCGGCGACGAAGTCATCCAGGGAAGTTCGCGGTTGCCCCTGCCGTATCCGTATGTCGTGCCCGGCGGTCGGTTCCGGGAAATTTTCTACTGGGACAGTTATTTTACGATGCTCGGACTGGCGAAGTCGGGCCGAACGGACCTAATCCGGCATATGGTCGACAACTTCGCTTACCTGATTGATACGTGTGGTTTTATTCCCAACGGTAATCGGACGTATTTTCTAAGCCGGTCGCAACCGCCGTTCTTTGTGCTGATGGTACGCCTGCTGGCCGGAACACAGGGACCAGACATCTGGCTAACCTACCGCCATCATCTGGAAAAAGAATACCGTTTCTGGATGAACAGCTCCGAACAGCTAACCCAGCAAAACCCGGTTAATGAGCGGGTGGTTCGGCTCCCGGATGGTAACGTTCTTAATCGATATTTCGATCCGGTTCATACGCCCCGATCCGAGGCTTATCCGAAAGAAATGCCGCTGACGGAAGAAGCGCGGAGGCAGGGTGTTTCGGCGGAGACACTCCACAGTCACCTGCGGGCGGCCTGCGAGTCTGGCTGGGATTTCAGCAGCCGCTGGCTGGCCGACGGAGCCGATATGGTGACGAATCAGTGCGCCGATCTGCTGCCCGTCGATTTGAACTGCCTGCTTTATGAACTCGAACGGACGCTGGGCGACATCTGGCAGGATGATCCGGCAAGAGCCCGACAGTTTGCCGAAATGGCAGAACGCCGCAGGAAGCTTATCCAGACGTTATTCTGGGACGAAGATCGCCGCTTCTTTTTCGATTACCACTTCGTCGGCCAGCAGCGGACCACCCCGTCGACGCTGGCGGCAGTCTTTCCGCTTTTCGTTAAAATTGCCACGCCTGAACAGGCCGCCCACGTACACGCCCGCCTGCGGGACGAGTTTCTGCAATCCGGCGGACTCGTCACGACGCTGGTCCGCAGCGGACAACAATGGGACGCGCCCAACGGATGGGCACCTCTGCAATGGCTGGCTTATGTCGGACTGAAAAACTACGGCTTTGACCAAACCGCCGACGAGGTGCGGCGGCGGTGGCTGGCACTCAACGACCACGTTTATGAACAAACCGGTAAACTGACCGAGAAATACAACGTCATGGACGTCGATGCACCGGGCGGCGGAGGCAATTACCCCAATCAGGATGGTTTCGGCTGGACCAACGGCGTGTATCTGGCGTTGAGTGATGGAACACGGATTTAACGGATGGGACGGATTGACACGGATAATTTTTCGCTGTGTATTTTTATGCTCAGACGGACCAGAAATCGTAATTTCTTTTTAGATAGTCCGTGTCAATCCGTCCCATCCGTTAAATCCGTGTTCCATCCATCTCCAGCGGTTTTGATTCGTTCCAAACCTGCTGAAGCGCCTCCAGAAATACCTCTTTGGGCTGCGCTCCGGAGATGCCGTATTTATTGTTCAGCACAAAAAACGGGACGCCCCGGATGCCCAGCGTCTGCGCTTCGGACTCGTCCCGGCGAACAGCTTCCGAAAACTGTTCGCTGTCGAGCACACGGCTGATTTCATCTTCATGCAAGCCGATTTCGCTACCTAATTTCACCAGTATTTCCCGGTTGCCAATATCGGCTCCTTCTTCAAAATACGCCTTGAACAGTCGCTCTTCGGCGACATCCTGAAGGCCGTGCTGCGTTGCTAAATGAATCAGCCGGTGAGCGTCGAATGTGTTGACCGGCAGCGCTTTATGTAGCTGAAAATTCAGGCCCACCTGCGCCGCCGAGGCCGCAACGCCCTGCTGCATCTGTTCGGCCCACGCCTCACTTTGGCCGTATTTGTGCGCCAATGTCTGCGTCAGCGTCTGGCCCGGCTTCGGGCGGGCGCCGGGGTCGAGTTCGAAACTACGCCATACGACGTTTACCTGATCGCGGAGCGGAAATTCGCTCAACGCCTGTTCAAATTTTCGTTTGCCAATGTAGCAGAAGGGACAGACTACGTCGGACCAGATTTCAACGTTTATCATTGTTTGCAGGTGATTTTTCGGTCAGTCAATACTACTTAATGACTACATACTTACTGGTATGATAACCCGAACATGAACAAAATCGTTTTCTTTGCTTCATTAACTCCTAACCTACCTTGTTATGCATCAGGCTGAAACAGCCGCTCATGTCTGCAAATCATGCGGAAATTCATTTGAAGGCAGCTACTGCAATCGGTGTGGTGAGAAGGTATACGACAGTCACGATAAATCATTGACGCATTTTCTGGAGGAGGGTTTCCATTTCATTACCCATTTTGAGGGCACGTTTTTCACGACGCTGAAAGCCATTGTCTCCCGCCCCGGCCTGCGGTCTGTCGTTCAGCTTTTTTATAATGCCCCTGATTTTCACTATCGTCAACCTGCTCACCCGTCAGCTTACGGGGAGCATCCGGGTAAATGACAGTTTTCTGGCCCTGGGTCAGTATGTCGTCCTGAGCATCTACCTGAGTATTGCCGTCCGGCGATTTTACGGGTTTATGGGCTGGCGGCGCGTCGGTTTTGTCCTGATTAGCCTGTTGTGGCATACTGCCGTCGTGTATCATCTTTATAAGTGGCTCCTTTTTGTCGCTACCTTTGCTCAGATTCACGCATAAAAAAAGCCAGCCCGAAGGCTGGCCTGAGTTGAGCTAACTGGAACACTACCAGACTTTTATCCGGTCTTCCGGGGCTTTATACATCTTGTCGCCCGGCTGGATATTGAAGGCTTTATACCAGGCGTCGATGTTCGAAACGGGTCCGTTGCAGCGGTACATGCCCGGCGAGTGCGGATCGACCAGAATCAACTGCGCCTGCGTTTCGGGCAGGACGTTGCTGCGCCAGATCTGCGCCCACGACAGGAAGAATCGCTGATCCGGCGAGAATCCGTCGATTTGTCCCCCCGATTGTCCCTGCTTTGTCTTTTTAAACGCATCATAAGCGATTGCCAGACCGCCCAGGTCAGCCAGGTTTTCGCCCAGCGTGAGTCGTCCGTTGACGGCCAGCGTGTCGAGCACTTTGAAGCCGAAATACTGCGCCACGACCTTGTCGGACCTCTTTTTGAAGTTCTCGGCGTCTTCTTTCGTCCACCAGTCGCGGAGCGAACCGTCGGCATCGTACTGACGGCCCGAATCATCGAAACCATGCGTCATTTCATGCCCGATGACGGCCCCGATTCCCCCGTAATTGATAGCGTCGTCGGCGTTGGGGTCGAAAAACGGAAACTGAAGAATCCCCGCCGGAAAGGCGATTTCATTGTTGACGGGGCTGTAGTAGGCGTTGATGGTCGGCGGCGTCATACCCCAGCGGGTACGGTCGACGGGCTGGCCCAGACGGGTGATATTATAGTTATAGGCCCACTGGCTGGCCCGCTTGACATTGCCGTAGAAATCATCGCGTTTGATGACCACACCGTCGTAGGTCTCCCACTTGTCAGGGTAGCCAATTTTGCGTTTGAACGACACCAGTTTATTCAGTGCCCGCTTTTTAGTGTCGGCGCTCATCCAGTCGAGGGCGTTGATGTGTTCCCTGAAAGAGGCTTCCAGATTGTCGACCAGCGTTATCATGCGCTGTTTGGCCTCCGGCTTGAAATACGTCTGAACATAAAGCTGGCCCAGCAGGTCGCCTAACTGTCCGTCGGCCAGAGCGCTGATGCGCTGCCAGCGGGGCGTCAGTTCTTTCTGACCCGTCAGGACCCGGTTGAACTCAAAATTCTGTTTAACAAATGCGTGGCTCAGATAAGGCGCAGCTCCTTTCAGAATATTCCAGCGCATATACGTTTTCAAATCGGCCACGGGCGTAGCCGTCAGCAGGCTATCGACCGACCGGAAGAATTTTGGATTCCCGACCAGCACCGTATCCTGCGCTTTAGCGCCCATTTTGTCCATCAGCACCGACCAGTTCAGGGCCGGAGTTGTCTTCGAAAAGTCGCTGACGACGAATTTATTGTAGGTCTTGTAGGGGTCACGCATTTCGACCCGGCTCATCTGTGCCTGCGCCAGTGCCGTTTCCAGCCGTACGATGGTGGCGGCGTTTTGGGCCGCATCGGTCGGAGCGTCGCCGATCAGCCCGAACATCTTCACCAGGTGGTCGCGATAAGCCTCCCGGATTTTCTGGCTGCGGGCGTCGTTCTTCAGATAATAATCCCGATCGGGCAGGGTTATGCCGCCCTGACCGAGTTGCGGCAGGTATTTGTTGGGGTTCTTACGGTCCTGTCCGACAAAGAAGCCAAACAACATGCCGTTGCCCTGTTTCCGCTGATGGATCATCTCGTCCAGTGCCGACGGCAGGTCTTTGACGGCAGCGATACGGGCCAGATCGGCTTTGACGGGCGTATAACCTGACGCTTCGATCCGCAGGCTGTCCATGCCGCTGGCGTAGTAGTCACCAATCAGTTGATAGGAGCGGCCTTTACCGGTCTGCCTGGCAGCATCTTCGAGCAGTTGACGGATAGCCCTGGTGCTTTCTTCCCGCAGAACGTGAAAACTGCCCCAACTGGTTTTCGAGGCCGGTACAGGGTTAGTTTTCAACCAGTTTCCATTAGCGTACAGATAGAAATTATCGCCCGGTTTAACGGATTGATCCATGTTGGCCGGATCGATGAATTTACGATTGGGTTCGTTCGGACGTCTGGGAGTATGGGGGTTGGCCGCCATAAGCCCAGTCGTTAACGTAACCGCCGAAAGCAGCAGGATAATTCGTTTCATAAGGTTTGATGATGCGCAGGTTTAAAAAAATGGATTGTAAAATTAATCAATTTATAGGATAAAATTTAAATACATTTCTTTAACAAAAAAAGCGGTGCATTACCGTCTGGTAATGCACCGCTGATGGAAACCTGAAACGTATAAACAAATGACGTTTACGCTTCTGCTGCGTTATTTGTCTACTGTTTTTCTATCGAATTTACTTGATGGCGAATGAGCCCTCACCGATACGGAAACCTTCTGAATACAGCTCGACCGTATACTTACCCGGTTTGTAGGGAACGCCCCGCGTATAGGTCAGTTCAACCGTCTGGTTGTTGTTTGTATACGGCACCGTCTGCTTCACGGTATAGATCATGTCTTCGTTGTTGAAGGAGAACGTACCTGATCCGCTAGCCATATCCGATACCACCGCACCGCTGGGGTCGAGAACGCGAACGAACACGTCTTTCTCTTCCTGTTTGGTAAGCGGGTTGTCGAGCAGCGTGTAGAGCACCCGGATTTTGTCGACCCGGCGGGCTTTCACCTCATCGGCTGATGCATCACGGGCCTTACCGCGTGAATTCAGGGCCAGAACGCGGACATTCTGTGCTTTCAGGGCCGATGCACGGGTTACCTTCTCCGACAGGTCAGCATTAACCGTGGAGATGTTCGTCACCGAATCCTGAAGTTGCTGCCGCTCTGTTTTCAACGTGCTGTTTTCGTCGTTGAGCGTCTGGTTAGTGGTTGCCAGAACCACGTTTTCATTCTTCAGTTGGGCAATCAGGGTATCCTTTTCTGCAAGGAAGGCCTCATACTGACGAATTTTGGCCTCATACTTAGAGATGGAGATGCGCTCTCCACGGCGGATGGCGGCTTTATCACGCTCCAGTTGCTCCTTCACGCGTTCCAGTTCCGTAATATCACCACCCAGTTTCTGTACTTCAGCAATTTTGGCATCCAGTGCCGTCGAGATGGAGTCGAGTTTGACACGCGTCGTTGCCAGCTCTTCAACCCGGGCGTTGATGGTCGTTTCCTGGTTTTTACTTACCTCTTTCTGCTGGAAAAGCAGAAAACTGGAAATACCGGCCAGGAGTGTCATAATTACGAGGGCCGCAATCAGGGCGCCATTCGCCTTCGGCTGCTTGTTTTCCATACTAGATTTGTGCGATTTGAGTGAAACAATAAATTGGATTAGTTGCGTAAAGAAATCGTCATGCAATCGTCGTTTGGATAAACAATCAATCAATAAACCACAATGTGTTGATTTTGAGCATACAAAGGTAACGATTCAAAAACTCTATTTATTTCATGTAGTAGATTTTTTTTCCATGCCCCCTGATTGATAGACAGTTGAACGGCATTTGGTAATAACAGAATTACAACAAAAATTGTTCCTAAAGTAAGAAAACCACCCTGTTGCCCCATGCCCGAATTGCCCGAAGTGGAGATTTACAGACAATATCTCGAAGCCTCCTCTCTGCACCAGCCCATCGAACATCTGGACGTTGAAGACCCTAAACTGCTGACCACCGACTTTCCCATTCTCTACGAAAAGCTCGCAGGGCGGTCCTTCACCGGCACCCGCCGCGTGGGTAAAAATCTTTTCGTATTTACCGATAAGCCCGATGTGATTCTGCACATGCACTTCGGTATGACCGGCGATCTGGCTTATTATCATGCCTCCCTCGACCGGCCCCGATACGCCCGGATTGTCTTCTACTTCAGCAGCAGCTACAATCTGGGGTTCATCTGCCCCCGCAAGTTCGAGCGGATTGGTCTCGTCGACGACGTCGACACCTACCTCAAACGTAAAAAAATCGGTCGGGACGGTCTGGATGTTTCGCTCTCCGAGCTAACGGCGCAGATTCAATCCAGAGACGCCCTCATCAAGCCCGTTCTGATGGACCAGCGCACGGTGGCCGGTCTGGGCAACTGGATTGTGGATGAAGTTCTGTTTCAGGCCCGCGTGCATCCGGAACAGCGCACCCGTACGCTCACAGACGGGCAGCTTGCAGCCCTTTACGAAGCCGTTCGGCTGGTCCTGCTGACGGCCATCCGGCACGAGGCCAGCTATCGCCGGTTTCCGGCGGACTTTCTGATTCATGCCCGACGCTGGGACGATTCGCCCTACGAAGACCCGGAAGCCCATAACTACTGCCCCCGCTGCGGCACACCTATCAGGAAACTGGAAGTGGGGGGCCGCACAACCTATTTCTGCCCGTCCTGCCAGCGGATAGAATGAAAAACCCGGACAGAAAACCTGTCCGGGTCGGCTTACATATGGAGAAAAAGGGGAAGGTTGTCAGTCTGTTACTTCCGATGCCACCAGCCACTCGACGGAATAGGTGTCGTAGAGTTTCTGCATGACGTAGCCGTGTTCAATCAGATAATCCAGGTTGAATTTCCGCACCATCCCGTGATTGGGCAGAATAGGCTGTTCGACGTGTTCGATGTGGTAGTTTAGAAAATACGACTGCGTTTCCAGGGGCGTGATGCTGAAGGGCGGCGTACTCAGGGTCGGCGAGTATTCCAGCGTATTTAAAAAGTAAAGAGCGCCCACCGGTGTCAGTTCTTCCATTTTGCGCAGATATTGCATCCGCATGTCGTAGGGCAGCGCCACCAGCGACGCCCGGTCATATACGATGTCGACGTGACGCAGGTCAGGATCCTGCCGCGACAATTCGAACAAATCGTCGCAGATGATGGTCATGTTTCCGCAGACGTACCGGTTGCCGATTTTCCGGTAGGGGAGCTGATTTTCATCAAAAAATTGCAGAACGGCTTTTTCAACGATTTCGATGCCAACCACCCGATTCGCATATTTGCTGAAATACAGCATATCCAGCGTTTTTCCGCAAAGCGGCACAAATACCGTTTTGCCGATGAGATCGGTGGGAGGCAGGTGTTTCAGGGCGTAGGGGTGAATGTCGCGGCGGTGGAAACTGGTGTACGAACCTTCCAGTTCCCAGGATTTAAACCAGAATTGCTGTTCCATTAGTCGTTGTTGTTTATGTTGTAAAGCCGTGACAAAAATGGAGAAACGAAAGACCCCACGGTAGTGTGTTTCTACTGAAAAGTAAAAAAGAGTAGTTCAACTGCCCTGATTGGCAAATGACCCGTATTACTACGCAAAAACCGCATTGATTGATGATAAACCTGGAGAATGACTACCTGAGAGTGCGCCTTCGTTCGCAGGGCGCCGAGCTGACATCCCTCATTGACAAAATAACTGGCACCGAGCATCTGTGGCAGGCCGACCCGTCGGTCTGGGGCTGGCATGCCCCCAACCTGTTCCCGATTGTGGGCGGCCTGATCGATGACCAGTTTCACGTCGACGGCCAGTCGTATCGGATGGGTCGGCACGGATTCGCCCGGCAGTCGGAATTTGCCTTAACGGAATCCACTTCCGACAAAGCCGTTTTCGCCCTGACCGACAGTGAGCAAACCCGGACAATGTACCCCTTTGCCTTTCTGTTCGAGATTACGTACCTGCTCGACGCCAATGTGCTGACCGTACTGTATCGGGTCACGAACCGGGGCTCGTCGGCGATGTATTTTTCCGTAGGGGCGCATCCGGCATTTGCCGTACCCTTTTCATCCGGTGAGGCCTATACGGACTACCTGCTGGAATTTCAGAAAGAAGAGCCGCTGGAGCGTCATCTGCTGTCGGCGGAGGGGTTGTTTACCGGAGAAACAGAGCCGGTGCTGGCGGTAGGCAATCAGCTACCGCTCACCGCTGATTTGTTCAGTAAGGATGCACTGGTTTTCAAAAATCTGGAATCGACCCGGGTTACGCTGAAAAGCCCGAACCACGACCATTCGGTGACGGTCAGCTATCCGGGTTTCCCGTATCTGGGACTCTGGGCGAAACCGGGCGCCTCGTTCGTCTGCATCGAACCCTGGCTTGGCTGCGCCGACTCGGAGGGGCGTGAGGTCGACATTCGTCAGAAAGAGGCTATCCAGTCGGTCGACGCCGGGGCATCGTTCGAGGCCGGGTTCTCCATTGCCGTAAACTGAATTCATCGGAAGCAGAGCGCATTAATTCCATGCTGAAACCCTGTTACACGGCCAACTGCATCGAAGCGGGACTGGATGAGGTGGGGCGGGGCTGTCTGGCCGGGCCCGTGGTGGCGGCGGCGGTCATTCTGCCGCCCGATTATGCTCATCCGGTCCTGAACGACTCCAAACAGCTTACCAAAGCCCAGCGCGACAGCCTGCGCACGGACATCGTGCGGGATGCGCTGGCCTGGGCCGTAGCCGAAGTTTCCGCCGAAGAAATCGACCGTATCAACATTCTGAACGCCAGCTTTCTGGCGATGCACCGGGCCGTCGACGCCCTCAACCTCCGTCCTGAACATCTGCTGGTGGATGGCAACCGGTTTGTGCCCTATCCGATGGTGCCGCATACGTGTGTTGTCAAAGGTGATGCGAAATTTCTGTCCATTGCGGCGGCTTCGGTGCTGGCAAAATGTTACCGGGATGAGCTGATGGAAACGCTGGGCCGGGAGTTTCCGCATTATGGCTGGGCGCAGAACGTCGGTTATCCGACGCCCGTTCACCGCCAGGCCATTCGGGAACACGGCCCCTGCCGCTGGCACCGGATGAGCTTCCGGCTGGTGTGAATAGTTTGTCAGGGGCTCCAACGGTTTTCGACTAAACTGGGTCATGTCGGTGTAACCCAATGAATTATGAAGAAACTGATACCTATTCTCCTGCTGTTTCTGGCCGCCTGTTCGCAGGAGCGCAACACGCCGGGCCCGGCATCCACCCGCCTAACCGAACGGCGGTATTTCGCGACAGCTACCCAAACGTCACGTACACAATTTATTTATGACGGTGAGGGCCGCATCGCCGAGATGCGTTCACTGACGTCATCCGGGGAAGTCACAAATCGGGTTGTATACCGCTGGGTTAATTCAACCGTGCGCCGGACAGAAGTCTACCACAGCAACGCTCCCTGGTCAAGCTCGTTGCAGAGCGGGGCGCCGCTGAAACTGTATTTTGTGACGTTGACCCGGTTTGGCGACGGTGGTCGGCCAGTCTCGGCGAACAACTACACGGTCGATAACGGGCAGGAAGTATTTCGCAGTGTGACAACCTACGTGTACGATACGCAGGGCTTCCTCATCCGAAAAGAAAACCGTCGACCCACTGACAACAATTTGCTTTCGTATACCACCTATGAGAACGACGGCCGGGGGAATGCACTAACCGAGAGATTATATACGAATGTCGTTGGCGAAAAAGGCAGCCTGAACATCACGACTACCTATGAGTACGACGACCGTCCCAATCCATACCGGACGGCTCAATTGATGGACATTGTCTGGTATAGCAGCCCCAATAACATTGTCCGGCACACGACGGTCAACGCCATTTCCGGGGAGAAAGGCGATCAGCGATATTTATACACGTACCGCCGGGACGGTTACCCCGACAGGATGCTGTACGCCGACGGTCGAAAAGAAGAATTTGTGTATGACCGCTGACCAAAACCTGCAAGGTCTTGAAGACCTTGCAGGTTTGATGCTACGGACTCAGGCGGCTACCTTCTCCGGAACGCTAATCGATATGTCGGCCTGGATGCTGATGCCTTCGGGGCCGTATTTGTCGATGTAGCGCCGTACTTCGTCGAGCTCCCGCTGCAAATCCCGGATGCGCCGCTCCCGCGTTTTCACGTCTTCCTCCGTTGCGGAAAGGTCGATTTGGCTGGTGTGGTATTTCACCTTTACGTCGACCAGCCGGGTCAGGATACTCAGGGCCTCCTGGGGGCCGAACTGACCATTGATTAATTGAAGTTTCATGGGCGTAAATGAGATAAAGCCTGACCTGATGAATATGGAATGCGTTACTGACCCTGGCCCATCGAAAAAGCCGGTTTTCCGTTGAAGGCGTAGAGATTCTCGGTTTTGATGGTATCGATATTCAGTTCGATAGCCTTCGAGAGAATGTTGACAATCGGCTCTTTTCCAATGGTCTGCCCGTTGGCGCCCATAAACCGACAGCGCCAGTGGTCGGTGCAGAACGTCTCTTCAAACCCTTCGGGCCAGACCTTGATGCCCCGATTGGTGATCATACTCAGGTCCACCTCCGGTGTCGCCAGGGGTTTCAGGAGTTTGGCAAGTTCGTCGGGGTTGGTGCCCGCCCAGTGAACGAACACGTCGAAGCCCAGGAGGTCCTTCTGAACCGCCGACCGGCGCTGGTATTTGGGTATCTGAATGGCTTTCCCTTTCGAGTACGAAACCGCATTCAGCGTCGAGGGCTGCTGACCGAGCCGGGCAATGATGGCCTGGGCAAACTCGCGGGTGCCCACTTTTTCCTTACTGACGCCCTCTTTGTAGATGTCGTAGGTATGAATGCCGTCTTCGATAGTTTTGAGCCATGCGTTCTGTACGCGCTCTGCCACCTCGGTCTGCCCGATATGACTGAGCATCATGATGGCCCCCTGTAGCAGCCCGGAGGGGTTTGCCAGGTTCTGGCCCGCCCGACGGGGTGCTGATCCGTGAATGGCCTCGAACATGGCGCACTCCTCACCGATGTTGGCCGACCCCGCCAGACCGACCGATCCGGCAATCTGGGCGGCCACGTCCGACAGCACGTCGCCATACAGGTTCGGCATCACCACCACGTCGAAGGCCTCCGGCGTATCGGCCAGCTTGGCGGCTCCGATGTCGACAATCCAGTGTTCGTTTTCAATGTCGGGATACTCCTGCGCAATTTCGTTGAACACCTGATGAAACAGGCCGTCGGTCTGCTTCATGATGTTGTCTTTGGTGAAGCAGGTCACTTTTTTGCGGCCATACTGCCGGGCGTATTCGAAGGCGTAGCGGACGATTTTCTCGCAGCCGGGCCGTGAAATTAGCTTCAGACACTGCACCACCTCGTCGGTCTGCTGGTGTTCGATACCTGCGTATAAATCTTCTTCGTTCTCGCGGATGATGACCACATCCATCACCGGATGCTTCGTGCTGACAAAGGGATGGAGGCTGGTGCAGGGGCGAACGTTGGCATAGAGACCGAGCATCTTGCGGGTGGTCACGTTCAGGCTTTTGTAGCCGCCGCCCTGGGGCGTCGTGATGGGCGCTTTCAGGAAAACCTTGTTGCGGCGGATGCTGCCCCACGATTCCTTGGATATACCCGAAGTGTTTCCGGCCAGATATACCTTCTCCCCTACCTCGATTTCGTCAATCTCCAACTGCGCACCAGCGGCCAGAATAACGTCCAGCGTAGCGTCCATAATTTCCGGACCAATGCCGTCTCCCTTTGCAACCGTAATTCGTGTCATCTGATTTTTGATTTATGTAAGACCGGCACAAAGGTGAAACAGGATTTATATAAATAAAAATATATACTTTTGATGCTAATCATAAGTTATTTTTATGAATTACACACTGCATCAACTTCAGGTGTTCCTAAGAATCTCTCAGACACGCAGCATTACCAAAGCAGCCGAGGAACTGAACCTGACGCAGCCCGCCGTATCGATCCAGCTAAAAAACTTTCAGGATCAGTTCGATATTCCGTTGACGGAGGTCATCAGCCGCAAGATCCATTTGACGGATTTCGGGCGGGAGATAGCGTCGGCGGCTGAAAAAATTCTGGAGGAAGTCTATGCCATCAACTACAAAACACTCACGCACAAAGGCCTGCTGAGCGGACGACTGCGGATTTCCGTCGTGTCGACCGGAAAGTACGTCATGCCGTATTTTTTGTCGGGGTTTGTGCGGCAGCACGAGGAAATTGAACTCTCGATGGACGTGACCAACAAACAGAAAGTGCTGGAAAGTCTGGAAACCAATGAAGTGGATTTCTCGCTGGTGTCCATTCTGCCTCAGCATCTGGCGGTTCATCAGATCGAACTGATGCCCAACCGGCTGTATCTGGTAGGAGCGGCAACGGGCGATGTAACCGGGCAGGAGGCCGACATACTGAGAAAGCTGCCGCTCATCTACCGGGAAAAAGGATCGGGCACACGCTCCATGATGGAGAAATTCATCAGCGAAAATCAGATCGTCGTCCGGAAGAAACTGGAGCTTACCTCGAACGAAGCCGTCAAACAGGCGCTGATTGCCGGTCTGGGGTATTCGGTCATGCCCCTGATTGGCATCAAAAACGAGGTAATGAACGGCGATCTGCGGATTATTCCGGTCCGGGGGCTGCCCATTCAGACCTACTGGAACCTGATCTGGCTGAAAGACAAGCGATTTTCGCCGGTGGCGCAGGCATTTACCGATTATTTACGGCAGCATAAGGCCCGGATTGTGGAGGAGCGATTTGGGTGGTATACCCACTTCGACCCTCAGCCCTGATAATTAAGAACCTGTTTTGGGGCGTTTGTACAGAGGGACCGTGCTGCAGGGCTCGCCAAACATCAGCGACTGAACGACGGGCTTCAGCAGCCGGGTAAGTTCCACATACGCCGCCGTCGGAACGGGTACTTTGCTACAGCCCTTCACCACAACGCGGGCATGGCGATACGTCTCCGGATCGATGCGGGCGATAGCGTCGAAATAGAGCTTTTCTTCCAAATCCTGCAATGACCCAAACACGACCAGGTGAGCATGGGGCTGCAGGTGAATCGTCAGCAGCATATAGGCCCAGGTGGGAATAATGGCGTCTTCGGAACAGGTAACGGCCACGTTTTTGCCCGCATACTGACTCCAGTCATGGGCTTTCAGGAAGTCACGGAAGTCTTTTTCTTTCAAGATCAGCCCCATAAACAAATTGTCTTTCAGATCGTAGACGACCCGTTCGCCAGGGTGATAATAATCTTCCAGATCCAGAGAGACCAGGCCGCTGCCAGCAACACGGTTAATGATTTCAGTTTCCATACTGCCTAAACAACCGGGGTTCGGGGCCGGGTTCCCACAAAGTCTTTGAGGTAAAATGGCTCGAAAAGGGCCACATCTTCAAACTGCCCCGCACCGAATGCCTCCACCGCCAGTTCTCCGACTGTTCGGGCCGAGGGCCGCACCGTCAGATCCGGAAACAGGGCGTTCGGATGATATTGCAGAAGGGGCTTGCATTTGGCGGCACCATCGCCGAAAAAAACGATGGGATACGCCGCCAGCAGATCAGAGAACGAGTTTTCTTCGACAACCACCGCCGCCGGGGGCCGCATCTCGCCGCCATCCGCCTCATAAAATGCGGTGTAAACCTCCATGCGCCGGGCGTCGATCATGGGGCAAAGCAACGTATGCGACGTGAAATACGGGCGTATCTGCGCTGCCATCGCCTCCAGCGTATTGATGGCAATCAGGGGTTTGTCGAGCGCATAGCACAGACCTTTGGCCGTCGATACGCCGATGCGCAGACCCGTGTAGGAGCCGGGACCTTTGGCTACGGCAACGGCATCGAGGTCAGAGAGTTGGTGGCCGGTATGCTCCACCAGGTCTTGAATCAGCGTGGTCAGCCGGGCCGACGAGGTGCGCTCGGTAAATAACTCATAGCAGCCCAGCAGGGACGTGACCGGTGCCAGTGCACCAGTGTCGCCCTGATGGAGAGCAACGGAACAAACGGTTGTCGACGTATCGATGGAGAGAATCAGCATCCGGTAATCGTGAGTATCGTCCGTTCAACACCATTCCCGATCGAAAATGTTTCCCCGGCGGCAGAATGATCGCTCAGGCGTTCACTTCTTCGCTAATCAGCGGCATACTGACGACAAACCAGCCATCCCGTTCTTCGATATCGGGCAGACCCTGACCCAGCAGTTCATATTTGGCACCCAGATTCGTTAGCCCAAGCCCGGCAGTGTCTACCCGAATTGTTTTCCGCTGAAGCGTATTTTCCACCCACAGCCGCTGGTCGGGAGACGTGCGAATGCGAATCAGCAGCGGACGTTCGGGCAGGATGGTGTTGTAGCGTACGGCATTTTCAACCAGCGTCTGCAGCGTCAGCGGCGGCAGCAGGGTATCCAGAAAACGCTCGTCGACGGTCGTCAGCAGGGCCAGTCCGGTCGGATAGCGGGTTTTCAGGAGGTGGTAATACGAATCGATGAAAAGGAGTTCGTCCCGCAGCGGCACCAGCTTCTGCTCGCCCGCCTGGAGCAGATACCGAAAGACGGCGGTCAGTTCGTCCAGGAACTGATCGGCCCGGGCGGGGTTTTCGCTGATGAGCGAGGACAGCGAATTGAGGCTGTTGAAAAGAAAATGCGGGTTAACCTGGTTCTGGAGCGACGACAACTGGCTCTGGATGGTCAGTTTTTGCTGCGAATTTCGCTCGATGGTTTCCCGCCGCCATTCCCGCAGCACGTAGCCGCCTTCATAAATGACGAAATAGATGAAATGATAGAAAATCTGAATGCCGATGGTTCGACTCAGCACAACGGGGTCGTTGATGATAAACGTTTCGCCATCGAGAAGGTACCGAATGAAATAGCGCACCATCCAGGCCACATTGACCATCACCGGCAGCACAGCCAGCAGCCATAACATCCGTTTGCGCGTGTTGGGCAGACCCGGATGCGCCTTCTGAATGCGCAGAACCACCCAGCGGGCCACCTGCCAGAACACGATTCCCGCCGATAGGGCCACGACGTCGTTGAGCAGAATGACCCGCAGCGGAAGCCGGAAATACAGGTCGAGACGGAAGAACAGAGCCACGAACAGAAACAAACCGATGGGGCCCAGCAGGCGCAGGCGGGCGTCGCGGATAGGCTTCATGAGGCAAGGGCGTTCTGAGGCTGTCCGGACAGGAGCGGCAGCGTAACGACAAAAAACCGGTCGTCCTCCTGAATGGAAATCGGTTCCTGGTTCAGCAATCGGTATTTGGTGGCAATATTTGCCAGCCCGACCCGGTGCGACAGAATGGGCACGGGCTTCCGCTGCAGGTTATTCCGTACGGATAACTGCCGCTGACGGGCGATGATCTCGATAGACAGCGGTCGGTCGGGCAGAATGACATTATGCTTGACGGCATTTTCGACCAGCAACTGCAGCGTCAGCGGCGGCAGTTTGAGGTCGCGTTGCCAGTCTTCAACCGTAATGCAAAGATCGATGCCTGAGCCGTACCGCGTTTTCAGGAGCCGGAAATACGACTCGATGAACTGTATCTCGCGACCCAGCGAAGTCAGTTCGTGTTCGTTGCTGCGGAGCAGGTAGCGGTACACGCTGCTGATTTCGTCGACAAACGTTTCGGCCTGTCGGGGATTATCCTGAATCAGCATGGACAGTGAATTAAGGCTGTTGAACAGGAAGTGCGGGTTGATTTGACTCTTGAGCGTATCGAGCTGACTCTGCAACTGCGCTTTTTTAAGGTCTTCCCGCTGCTGAAAGGTTTCCCGCCAGGCCGTCATGATGTAACTTCCCTCATAGATGGCCCAGTAAACGAAATGGTAAAAAATCTGGATGCCCAGCGAGTACGTGTAGTCGGACAGGGTCGGCCAGAAGGCGGCATCGTTATTGAACGCCATCTGCGCCAGCTTGCGGATCAGCCATGCGAAGTTGATCAACAGCGGCATGAGCAGCGCCATCCGGAGCAGGCGGCGGCGGGTGTTTTCGTAGCCGGGATGCCGTCGCTGCAGCCATTTCACAATCCAGCGGGTCAGATTCCAGCAGATGTAGCCCGCACTTATGGCAATCAGATCAGAGCGGACGAGTCGTTCTATGGTCAGCTCGAAATACCAGTTCAGCCGAAAGAACAGCGTTCCGATCAGAAACAGAACGATGGGGCCGAACAAACGTAATCGAGTATCATTCAGGGAAGTCACTGCGGCTTCGGGCTATTGGGAATACGGTGCTTAAGATAGCAATTATTTGGCTATTTCGTTGTATATTCGCTTTCCTGACTACCCATCTGCATGACGTTCGAGGCCTGGTCTCCGCTCTTTCTGGGCATGGTGCTGGCAATGTTCCTGGCAAATTCCGTCCAATGGTTTATGTACCGGGAACGTATTTATGGCCTGTACAGCATCTATACGCTCATCTGGGCCGTCTATTTCACCATCAACCATTTCGATCTTCCCCGTAACATCAGCAATTTCTACAAACTGCTGCTGTCGTATTCGGGCTATATTCTCTATCTGGAGTTAGCCAAACTGTTTCTGACCCTCCGCGACCGCCCCGGCTTCCTGCGCTGGGTAGTACGGATTCAGTGGATTCTGGTGGGCTATTGTGTTGTAAAAACGTACGTATATCTGTTTACGGATTTCTGGCAGACCAAATGGCATCAACTGTCTCTCCAGCCCGTGCGGTTTGCCCTGCTTGGGGTCGGTATCTACATTATTTATTCGTTTTATCGTTCCAGAGATACGGTCGCCCGGTTCTTCGTGGCAGGCACGACGGCCCTGCTGCTCAATCACGCCATCACGACGCTGCTGCTTATCCGGTCGCCCAACATCAGTCTGGGTCTGCCCTTCTGGCAGCATCCGGACCTGTTTGTGCAGTCGGGTGTCGTGCTCGATTTGATTTTTTTCTCGCTGGGCATCTCCTACCGGCACCGGCGGGAGGCCGTCCGGAAGGCGGTTGTGGAGAAAGAACTCGACCGCGAACGGGAGCGACGCCAGCGGGAGCAGCTTCAGGCCGAACTGACGCTGCAGCAGCTTAAACAGGAAAAAACCGAGGCGCAGATGCGGGCTCTGCAAAGTCAGATCAGCCCCCATTTTCTCTTCAACAGCCTCAATTCGCTATCCTCGCTCATCAGTGACGAACCCCGGCAGGCCGAAGCGTTTGTGGATGAACTCTCCACGGTGTATCGGTATCTGCTCCAAGACAGCGAAAAGGAGCTGACGACGCTTTCCAACGAACTGCGGTTCATCAACGCCTATTATCACCTCCTGAAAACGCGTCATGGCAGCGGCATTCAGCTTATTACACAGATTGACGAAACCCGCCGACCCTACCTGCTGCCCCCGCTGACGCTGCAGTTGCTGATTGAAAATGCCGTCAAGCATAACGTCGTGCTGCCCGACCGACCCCTGAAAATCGCGATCCGGACCGACGAAGACCACGGTCTGATTGTCAGTAACACCCTGCAGCGCAAGCCCAGCGGACGGGTAATGTCGACGGGTAAGGGACTGCTGAATATATCCGAAAAATACCGGCTGCTGAATCAGCCCGGCCTGCGCATCGAGGAAACAACGGACACGTTCCGGGTCGTGGTGCCGCTGATGGAGCCTATTGGCAGTTCGGAGGGCGTTTCCTGAAGTCGGCTGATGAGCGGCAGGGCGACGATAAACTGACCTTCAGCCTCCTGAACCGTCGGGACGGGATGCCCCAGAATTTCGTACTTCGCCAGAATATTCGTCAGTCCGACGCCATTGGAGAGAACATGCATCCGTTTCTGCTGGAGGTTGTTCCGGACAAACAGATTGCCTTCATCGTCCGTATCGATTTCAATGGTGAGGGGTTGTTCCGGCAGGATAATGTTGTGCTTGACGGCGTTTTCGACCAGCAGTTGCAGCGTCAGCGGAGGCAGTCGATACTGGCTGAACCGATCATCGACCGACACCACCAGGTTCAGTCCCTGCCCATGCCGGGTTTTCAGCAGATGATAATACGAGCGAATGAATTCGAGTTCGGTTTTCAGGTCCGTCAGGTTCTGGTCGTTGGCCCGCAGCACGTAGCGGTAGACCGAACTCAGTTCTTCCGCAAACGCTTCGGCCCGCTCAGGATTCTCGCCAATCAGCGAAATCAGGGAATTTAGACTGTTGAAGAGGAAATGAGGATTTACCTGCTGTTTCAGCACGTCGAGCTGCCGCTGCATGTGCAGTTCTTTCAGCACATATTCCCGCTGCAGACTCTCTTTCCATTTGTTGTAGGAATAAATCGCCTCGTGAATACCGACCGCGATAATGTTGCAGCTAAACCCAATCAGCAGCGACCAGCGAAAGACGGTAAGATTGAACTGATAACCCGGTATGTTCATCTTCCCGTACAGCCAGAACATGAAACAGACGTAGAGGGCCGTCATGACGACGAAAAAGCTCATGCTGTAGACGATCCGGCGGGCCACCTGGTTCAGTTCGTTGTACCGGTGACGCATATACTTCATCCAGACGTCGAGCATCCAGGCGAAGAGAAAATAGAAAATAGTGGAAACCAGCGTAGCGGGCCAGAATACCGCCCGGACATGGAAATACCGCTCCCCCAGAATCAGGTAATTGGCGATGAACAGGGCCGGGTAGTTCACCGCCATGACCAGTATGTCGTTACGATCCAGTCGGAGCCAGCGTCGCATAAACACTTCTAAATCTTTTCCATTGTAAAAGTAGGTGTTTGCCGACGAATTGACAATCAGCCGTGTGTGAAACGGTCCTATTGTACTATAAGCGTCCGGACTTCCCCGCCTCTCCCGGAAAGAGAGGCGGGGAAGAGAACGAACCAGGAGTCATTTCCGGGCCTGCTCCGGACGGGCCGGGGTGGGCGGCACAAACGCCACCGTACGATTTTTCACCGGCTTCAGCGTACGCAGATACGCATAGATGGCTCCCAAATCGGTCTCACTCATGCCTGCGTACATCGACCACGGCATGATGACCTGACGCTCACCCGGCTTCACCGTATGCGGCAGATTGCCCCGCCCCGGATCGTGGGCCTTGAAGCGGGCGATGAACGCCTCTTTGGTCCAGAGCCCCAGACCGGTTTCAGGATCGGGGGTGAGGTTGGCCGATTGCAGCGTTCCGAACGGCAGTTTCATGGTGACGCCCCCGGCCAGGTTCATGCCCGGCACCGGCTTACCATCTTTGCTCTGCGTATGACAGTGAACGCAGGCCGCTGCGTTGACCAGATAAGCGCCGAGCGCCGCCGGATTCGTGGTATCGGGGCGTTGCTGGAAGTTGGCTTTCTGCGGTATTGTATTGACGATGAAGTTCAGCGGGAAATCCAGCTCTGTGTCGGGCACTTTGTTTTCGATGGGTTTCAGCGTGCGCAGGTAAGCGATAATGGCCTCGATATCGTTGCGATCCATTTTTCCGTAATGCGGATGCGGCATAATCGGAAACAGCGCTCTCCCTTCTTTACTGACGCCCTCCGTGATGGCCCGGAAGATTTCGCCGTCGGTCCAGTTGCCCAGACCCGTCGGGGTGATGTTCCGGGAATAGATGTTACCGGGAGCGCCTGCTTCTCTCCCAAACCTGTACCCGCCCATGCCAAGCGTACCCGGAATGGGAGGCCCCGAAAATTTTGTCCAGTCGCGGGAGCTGTGGCAGTCGAGACAGATGCTGACGTGATTCACCAGGTAACGACCCCGGTCGATTTGTCCCTGAGTGGCTTTCACGTTTAGTTTGGGGGCTGGGCCGATGTTGACGGCCACCATGCCAAATTTGACATACGCCAGCAGACCGGCCACGCCGATCAGCAGAACGCCCACCCCGATGGCTGCATACCGAAAGAATGTTTTCATGAAGAAGTATTTGTTGTTTGTGGGACACAAAATTGGCGGGGAAGCGGGGCGGACTCCTATTCCGCTCCGGATGAACCGGGAAAAGCGAACGGTGAAACAGCAGAAGTAAACGACTGAAACTATCTGCTGCTAACCAACGAGTTACGCCTTGCCTGTCTCCGAAAATTCTGCTCATAGTACTATGGTACTATTTTGAGCTTTCACCGATTCAATAACCCATTCCCTTTTCTACTTTTGCAGAAATTTCAGGGCGTAAACTGCTGCCTGTTAACAAGTAAGCAGTATTCACCCCTGTCTTTCAACAGTAACAACAACTACTTCCTCTTATGAAAAAATTAATCTTTTCCTGTCTTCTGGCGGCAGGATGGCTGGCGGCCTGTCAGCCAACCCGGACCTCACAGTCGACTTCAGATTTCCCTGAAGTTCACATCCCCAACGCCATTCTCTGCCGGGCCGAGCCTACCGACAAAGCGTGGTATACGTCCGGTAAAAAAGCTACACTGTTCGAAGGGCTTGGTGATTTGCACCATCCTGTTACAACCCGCAGCCCGGAGGCGCAGCGCTACTTCGATCAGGGGCTGATGCTGGCCTACGGGTTCAACCATGCCGAAGCCGCCCGCTCGTTCTTCGAGGCCACCCGGCTGGATTCTGCCTGCGCCATGGCCCACTGGGGCTTTGCCTATGTGCTCGGTCCCAACTACAATGCCGGGATGGAAAAGGACAATTACGAACGGGCGTATACGGCCATTCAGAAAGCCCTCCGGTATGCTGACCGTGTCACGCCCAAAGAGCGGGCGCTCATTCAGGCAATGGCAAAGCGGTATCCCGCCGTACCGGTCGACGAACGCCGACCCTACGACATTGCCTATTCAAAAGCCATGAAGTCCGTTCACGACCGCTTTCCGGACGACGCCGACATCGCGGCCATCTACGCCGAATCGCTGATGGACCTGCATCCGTGGGATTTGTGGGAGAAAAACGGGCAGCCCAAACCCTGGACGCCCGAAATCGTCGCTACGCTGGAGGGTCTGCTGAAACGATTTCCGGAGCATATCGGCACCCATCATTTCTACATTCATGCCGTGGAGGCGTCCCGCAACCCTCAGCGGGGCCTGAAAAGCGCGGAACTGGTTGGCAGGCTGGCCCCCAATGCGAGTCACCTGGTGCATATGCCTTCGCATATATACATTCGCACGGGACACTATCACGAAGGCTCCGTGGCGAATCAGCGGGCCGTGGAAGTGGATAAAAAATATCTGCTGGACAACCATGCCGAAGGCTCGTTCGTGCTCACGCTGCACCCGCATAACTACCATTTTCTGGCGGCCACCGCGACGATGGAAGGCAACAGTCAGGTGGCGCTCGATGCCGCCTGGAAGGTGAACGAGAATACCCGCCGCAAGTTGCTGAACGAACCCGGCTGGAGCACGCTGCAGCACTACTATTCCATTCCGTATTACGTAGCCGTCAAGTTTAGCCGCTGGGGCGACATTCTGCGCTGGTCGGAGGCCGACACCCTGCGTCTGGCCTATCCCAAAGCAGTTCGGCATTACGCCCGGGGAATGGCATATACGGGTATGGGTCAGTTAGACAAGGCCCGTACGGAACTACAGCAGCTCGACCGGCTGGCCGCCGACCCCGGGCTGAAAAAAGTGACCATCTGGGACCTGAACGACGCATCGTCCCTGTTCGAGATTGGCCGACGCGTGCTCCGGGCCGAGATTATGGCGAAGGAAAACAAATCGTCGGAAAGCATTCGTCTACTGCGGGAAGCCATTGCCATCGAAGACCGGCTGAACTACAACGAGCCACCCGACTGGTTTTTCTCAGTCCGGCATCATTTAGGGGCCATTCAACTGAAGGCTAAGCAATGGGCCGACGCCGAACGGACGTATGCGGAGGATCTGCGGGAGTTTCCCAACAACGGCTGGGCGCTGGCCGGACTGGCGAAAGCGCGGCTGGAACAGGGTAAAACGGCTGAGGCACAAAAAACGCTTGCCCAGGCGCAGCAGGCCTGGAAATGGGCCGACGGGCCGCTGCGGAACTCATTGGTGAATCTGGATTAAACCCAATAATTTTCAATCAATACCCCTCTTTTTTTCTAACAAATACTCATGAAAAAATCACTTTTTCCGCTTATTGGCATTCTATTCAGTGTGTCACTGGCTTTGGCCCAGACGCCGGTTGAGAAATTCATACGATTATCCGACAGCCTGACGCTGGGCTATGTCGAGCAGGGCAGCCCGACCGGCACGCCCGTCATTCTGCTGCACGGCTACACGGATTCCCGGCATTCGTACGATCAGGTATTACCGCATCTGCCCAGAACCATCCATGCCTACGCTCTCTCATTACGGGGCCACGGCAATTCGTCCCGGCCCAAAACAGGCTACCATCCCGACGACATGGCCGACGACGTCATCGCCTTTATGGATAAAGCAGGTATACGCACTGCCTGCATGGTAGGGCACTCGATGGGTGGCAGCGTGGTCCAGAGTCTGGCCGTGCGCTACCCGAAACGCGTTCAGGCGTTCGTTCTAATTAGTAGTTTTGTTCATTTCAATCTGGATGGCATTCATGAGCTAAGTAAGCTGGTAGCCAATCTGAATGACCCGATTGATCCGGCCTTCGGACGGGAATTTCAGCAGGGAACTCTGCACCGTCCCGTTCCCAAGGACTTTTTCAAGACGGCTATAGCGGAAACGGCAAAATTACCCGCCCATGTCTGGAAGGGTGCCCTGAACGGGCAGTCACAGTCCCGGTACATTGAAAAATTAAGTGGAGTCCGCCAACCTACGCTCATCCTCTGGGGCGACAAGGATTCGTATGTTCCGCGAGAGCATCAGATGCAGTTTCAGAACGCCATTCAGGGTTCGAAGCTGCTGATTTATCAGGGAACGGGCCACGCCCTGCATTGGGAAGAACCGGAGCGATTTGCCCGGGACCTGGTTCAGTTTATTGAAACGATCAAACCTGAATAATCCTGCCGCACCTCAATTGAAGGCCCTCCGGGGCCTTTTTTTATGGCCTTACTGCTGCCTCTTTATGATAATCCGTTTTGCATAACGGGTAATCCGGAAGGCATAACCGGCTGCCGGAGACGAGACTGTTACTTTGTGACCGTAAACCAAATACTATTATCAATCATGAAAAAAACATTCTTTTTCTCTCTGGCAGCCGGTCTCTTCATGCTCCTGGCCTGCAATCCCTCCAACGGGGTGAACCCGGAAGGCTCCGAGCCGGGCAACAAATTCCGTTACGGAATCAATTACTCCAATCAGGTCATTCTCGACTGGAACCAGATGGTCGTGGTGGCGCTGGGCGGCGAAAACTATCAGCATTCGCTCCTGGCCTCCCGCATGTATGCGATGGTTCACGTAGCCATGCATGACGCCCTGAACGCCGTAGCGCCTGCCTACACCACCTATGCCCTGCAGCGTCAGGATGCCCAGGCCCACCCGGTGGCGGCAGCGGCGGTGGCGGCTCATACAGTACTGTCCGGAACGTTCCCCCAACAGAAACCTTCTCTGGACTCCGCACTGACGATTTCACTGGCAAAAATACCATCGGGCGATGCACTGAGCCGGGGTATTGAGCTGGGTAAGGAGGCAGGAGCGGCCATTCTGGCCCGCCGCCAGAACGATGGCGCCTTTCAGGATCCCATCGGTGCCATCGAGCCCTCGCAGGTGCCGGGCGTCTACCAGGCCGTTCCGCCGTTCAACTTTGTGTTCGCTCCGTTCTGGAAAACCATGCAGCCGTTCAGCCTGCAGACGCCCGACCAGTTCCGGGTTTCGCCCCAACCTGCGCTGACGAGCACAGTGTATGCAAAGGCCTACAATGAGGTGAAAGCACTGGGCGAGAAAAATAGCCCGACGCGCACGGCAGACCAGACGTTCTTCGCTAAATTCTGGTACGAGTTCTCCGAAAAAGGCTGGAACCGCGTGGCCCGTGTAGCGGCGGCAGACCGCAAACTGGACCTGCTCTCGACGGCCCGTCTGTTTGCTTTGGTAAACATGGCAATGGCCGATTCGTATACGGCGGGCTGGGATGCCAAGTTCCACTATAACTTCTGGAGACCCTTTACGGCCATCCGGGGCGGAGCCACCGACGGCAACGCAGCCACTGCCGCCGATGCCGACTGGGAACCGCTGATGCCGACACCGCCCGTACACGACTACCCGTCCACCCACAGTACGCTGGGCGGATCGGCCGCCACGGTGCTGGCCCTGATGCTCGGCGACAAAACCACGTTTACGATGACCTCGCCCACGGCTGATCCCGCTTCGACGGCCCGGACGTTCTGCAGTTTCAGTCAGGCGGCCATCGAAAACGCCGAATCCCGCGTGGTGGCTGGCATTCACTTCCGGTTTTCGTGCGAGGCGGGCCTGAAGCTGGGCAACGACATCGGAAAGTGGACGTTTAGTAATTACCTCAAGCCGAGGCCGTATACGGCAAAATAGGCGTTCAGATTCTTTGCAGAAACAAAAGACCGGCTCTGGCCGGTCTTTTTGTTTTAGTGCATACGGTAGAATCACTTGCCCTTCAGCAGCGCCTGATAGCGATTCAGGTCTTTAAACAGGTCGAGAGCGGCCTTAATCTCCGGGTCGGTGGCGAAGGAAGCTTCTTTCAGGCCTTTCTGGAGGTAATAATGGCTGGCGATTTCCTGCTCCAGCAGCGCCTTCAGTTCGGGCTTGAACGTCATCAGGTCGGCGTCTTTGCTATGCGAAACTTTGGTTCGCAGTGCCTTTATCTGGTCCTGAATCTGGTCGAAGTACTTTTCCTTTTTGGCTGATGCTTCCAGCGTACCGAGGTCGCGTTCGACCTGCGTCGTGTAATCATACTCCTTGTCCTTCAGCCAGGCCGCAAACTCCCCATATTCGGCATCGGTCAGGCGGAAGTCCCTGGCGGGTTTGATGGTCGGGTGTTCGTGGTGGTACTTGACGGCATAATCGAACAACAGCCCTTTGTTGCTCAGGCTAACGGCAATGGGCGTATGCGTCACCAGGTCGGTCTGAATGTCGGGCGTTACGCCGCCGCCGTCGTAAACAACCCGGCCATTTTTGGTTTTGAAGGCCGTCCGGAGCGAGTCGGGAATCTTGCCCACGCTGCCGTCAGGATTACGGTGACTGTAGTCGATGGCCTGGATGCATCGTCCGCTCGGAATGTAGTATTTGGCCGTCGTGATTTTCAGTTTCGTATTGAACGACAGTTCGCGGGTGGTCTGCACCAGTCCTTTCCCATAAGTCCGCTGGCCGATGAGTACGCCCCGGTCGTAGTCCTGAATGACGCCCGACACGATTTCGGCGGCGGAAGCGCTCCGGCTGTTGGTCAGCACCACCAGCGGTATGTCGAGGTCGAGCGGCGGATTGAGGGCCGTGTAGGTTTTGTTCCACTCGGTTACCTTGCCTTTGGTCGTTACCACTTCGGCATCTTTCGGAATCCAGATGTTGGCGATGTCGATGGACATGTTGAGCAGGCCGCCGGGGTTCTCGCGCACGTCGAGCACGAGCTTTTTCATGCCTTTGCTTTTCAGTTCGACAAACGCATTGCGCACTTCCCGCGAGGCGGTGGCCGTAAAGTCTTTCAGGTCAATATAGCCTACGTCGTCGGACAGCATCCCGTAGTAGGGCACGTTGGTCATCTTCACCACGTCGCGGCCAATATTCAGGTCGATGGGGCTGGGCACGCCGAAGCGTTTGACGGTCAGTTTGACGTTCGTGTTGGTCTGACCCCGCAGCAGTTTGTCGGCATCGGTCTCGCCGCCCCGTTCGCGCCGGGATTTGATGTCGACACCGTCGACTTTCAGAATCTCGTCGCCAATGCGCAGACCTGATTTTTCGGCGGGGGTTCCTTCATAAATCATCATGACGATGTTGCGGCCCTGGCGGGTGCCGATGAGCGCCCCGATGCCGTTATAGCGCCCCGTGGTCATCGTCATGTAATCCTCAATGTCGTCTTCGGCGTAGAAGTTGGTGTAAGGATCCAACGCCTTCAACATGGCTTCGATGCTGGTTTTGACCATGCGATTGGGATTGACCTCATCGACATAATACAGATTCAGCTCCTTGAACAGCGTGGCGTAGATATCGAGATTGCGGGCGATTTCGAAGAAGCGGTCGTCGTTTTTAAACGAAAAAAAGCCTACACTGCCAGCCAGCAGGGCTATCGACGCTCCGGTTACGAGTTTTTTGCGGAAAATCATATGGATAAGTTGGCCGTTTTCAGGTTTCAGTTAGCCAATCCCATTGGTAGTTGCAATTACAAACTGGAAACGGCAAACCGTCAACGGGAAACTTTCTGTAGAACTAATTTCATGCTTTTTTCTATCTCTTCAAACGAAATAATTTGTTTGGCCGTATAGAGGAAAGCAATATAGGCGGGCGGCTGCTTCGGCTGGTCGGTTGTGCCAAAGAGCAGCGGCTTGTTTATACGGTAGGCTTCGCGGATGCGGCGGCGGATCAGGTTGCGGTCGACAGCCCGTTTAAACTGCCGTTTGGAGACCGTAATGAGGATGGCCGGGAGAGGTTCGGTGCGGGCATCATCGAAAAGGCAGATGACCCGAAACGGAAAAAGGTAGAACGTCCGTGTGGCCTCATCCGGCCCGGTCGTACTACCTTTCTGAAATAATCGGCTGATAATGGTTTTACTGCAAAGGCGCTCGGATTTTCGGAACGTTTGCCGCATCATCAGAGTAGCAGACAGAGTGGTACGTCAGATTCAGATAAGGTCTGATCGACCACCCTGCGCTATTAAAACTTAAACCGATCGCCTTTCTTCTCGTCCGAAACAGTCAGTTTATGACGGCCCTTTTTGCGGCGGGCAGCCAGCACGCGGCGGCCATTGGCAGAGGCCATGCGCTCGCGGAAGCCGTGCTTGTTTCTCCGCTTGCGGTTCGACGGTTGGTAAGTCCTTTTCATTGTATGTATGCTTTTAAAGCCGTGTTTCCAAAAGAGTCTGCAAAGGTAGAGAATCTTTGTATAAGCCGCAAGTAGGAACTCCCTATTTATCGTTTTCAGAAACAAGGGATTAGATTTTTTACTTGTTTATTATATCAGAAGCCGCCCGCCGCCTATGCGTTATTCACTGTCTGCTCCCAATCCCGTCGCCCGCCTGATTCACGTCGAAGCGTTTCTTAATGATATTCAGACGCCCACCGTCGAACTGCAGCTACCCTCCTGGCGACCGGGGCGGTATGAGCTGCAGAACTTTGCCCGGAACATTCAGCGGTTCGAGATTTTCGACGAGCACGGCCAGCGCCTGCCGTTTCGGAAGCTGACCAAAGACCGCTGGCTGGTGCAGACGCAGGGCGTTACCAACCTCATAGCCCGCTATACTTATTACGCCAATGTCATCAACGCGGGCAGCAGCTACGTGGATGAGCGTCTGCTCTATGTCAATCCGGTAAACCTTTGTCTATATGCCGAAGGGCGCCTCCGGGAAGAGTGTACGCTGGAACTGAACGTGGACCAGGGCTGGCCCGTCGCCTGCGGCCTCACAAAAACTGATGACCGGACCCTGTGGGCCGCCGATTATTATGAACTGGTCGACAGCCCGCTCATTGCCTCACCGGACCTCCAGCATCATGCCTTCGACGTCGGCAGCATGACCACGCATGTCTGGCTCCAGGGCAACATCCGGCCCGACTGGCAGCGTATCGAGACTGACTTCCGGCGGTTCACCGAGGCGCAGCTACAGGTGTTCGGCGAGTTTCCCGAAAACGACTATCACTACCTGATACTGGTGCTGCCGACGCCCTATTACCACGGCGTCGAACACCGAAACTCGACTGCACTCGTGCTGGGACCCGACGACGATACCGTCGAACTGTATACCGATTTGCTGGGCGTATCGTCCCACGAACTGTTTCATGCCTGGAACATCATCCGCATTCGCCCAACCGAACTGCTGCCCTACGATTTCACCCGCGAAAACTATTTTTCGACCTGCTTCGTGGCCGAAGGCATCACGACGTACTACGGCGACCTGATGCTCCGTCGGTCGGGTGTGTTCGACGATGCAGCCTACCGGAAAGAATTGCATGTGCTGCTCAAACGTCATTTTGAGAATAATGGTCGGGCATTTCAGTCGCTACTGGAGTCGTCCTGGGATTTGTGGCTCGACGGCTACGACAAGGGCGTTCCCGACCGTAAGGTGTCGGTCTACCATAAGGGGGCCATCGTGGCGATGATTCTCGACCTGCACCTGCGCCGGAAATTCGACCATGCCCGTACGCTGGATGATGTAATGCGGCGTCTGTGGGAGCGCTTCGGCAAACCGTTTGTCGGCTATACGCCGGACGATTACCGGGCCGTCTGTGAGGAAGTTGCCGACGAATCCCTCGACTGGTATTTCGACTATTGTATTTCCGGCAATATGCCCCTGGAAGACCTTTTGAATGATTATCTCGCTTTCGTAGGCTTTCACATGACCTACGACCCTACCGATACGGTCGGCAATCCCACCGTTCTTCTTCATGATTTGGACAATCCTGCTGCCCTCATCGAGCGGGCCAGATGGCTGAACACGCCCTTTGTGGCGGTCGATCTGCCCGTTTCCGTATAAAAACAGATACCATATCAGCGAGACATGGCATCTGTTTTTATACGGAAACGATATAATCGGCAGGATCACATTTTATAAAATAACTAATCAATTAGTTGCATAACTAAACTATTAGTTTTACATTCGTTTTCTCAAATACCAACTATGACCATTCGTGAACTCACCAAAGCCGAAGAAGAAGTCATGCGGGTGTTGTGGCGCATCGGAAAGGGGTTCGTCAAGGACGTGCTCAGTGAACTCCCCGACGACCCGAAACCGGCCTACAATACCGTTTCCACTATCATCCGGATTCTGGAGAAAAAAGGGCTGGTTGGCTACACGGCTTATGGCAAGACCCACGAATATTACCCACTGATTACTGAAGAACAGTATAAGCGCTTCCAGACGGAGCAGTTGATGGAGAATTACTTCGATAATTCCATACAGAAGCTGGTCTCGTTTTTTGTAAAGGACCGGAAGCTAAGTCTGCGTGAAGTCGATGAGTTGATCGAATTGCTAAACCGCAAAAAATCATGAGCCTGCTGGACTATCTGCTCAAGGCTAATCTCTATCTGGCGCTGTTTTATGCCTGCTACTGGCTCCTGCTGCGCCGTCACACCTTCTTTACGCTCAATCGCATTTATCTGCTGACTTCAGTAGGGCTGTCGCTGATGCTACCGCTGATGGAACTGTCGGCCCGGACGGTGGAGCGGCTACCCGTGCCGGTGGGTGTCATTACGCTGCCCGTCAGCGTACTGGCAACGACCCAGCCGACCGGCCCCGACTGGGCGCTTATCGGGTGGGTTTCCTACGGCATCGTGGCCTTTATTCTGTTGCTTCGGTTTGCCGGAAGGTTGCGGGGCGTTTATGCCATCATCCGCCATTCTGAACGGCAGCCTCAGGAAGATTTCACGCTGGTATTACCTCAGGATGAGCGCATTCCGACGTTTTCGTTTCTACGTTATCTGGTGCTGAGTCTGCGGGATTATGCGGGTGGCGCTGACCGGGAGGCGGTTCATCCCATTCTGGCTCACGAACTGGTGCATATTCGGCAGCGGCACAGTCTGGACGTGCTGCTGATGGAGGTGGTGCAGGTGCTGTTCTGGTATAATCCGGTCGTAATGCTCTATGGCCGGGCAATCCGGCAGGTGCATGAATTTCTGGCCGACAGCGTCGCTGCTGACAAGCAGCAATATGCCGCCTTTCTTGTCGAATACGCGCTGGGAGCGCAACTGGACACCGGCCCACTCGCCAACCGTTTTCTGAACACGCCCCAGCTAAAGGAACGCATCCGGATGATGCAGCGCCGGGCGACGAGCCGCTGGGCAGTGAGTTGGTACGGTCTATCCGGATTGATCATTTTCGTAACCGTCATGCTGGTTGCTGCCTGCGAGAATGAGTCTCACGAAACAAATAATACACCCGCAGGCAAAACATTCATGACGGTTACGGGAATTGCGGTTGATAGCCTAGAGCGTCCTCTGAGCGGCGTAGATGTTCAAATTGACGGGATGGAGCGTGGCACGTCGACGGGGCCGGATGGCCGATACAGAATTGATAAAGTGCCAGGTGATGGTCGGATGACCTTTCGCCTGCCCGGTTATCACGAAGTAAAAGTGTCTGTAGCTGGACAAAAAGACGTTCCGGTGATGTTTCGCCGACCACTGAATAGCGCTGTCGAAAGCGGTGAAGATGTCTATACAGTCGTAGAGCACCAACCTGAATTTCCGGGTGGGACGGCGGCGCTCAGAAACTATTTAACAGAAAACATTCATTATCCGGCCGCCGCCCAGAAGACAGGCGTTTCGGGCAGAGTCTTTATCCGGTTCATCGTCTCAGAAACCGGCGAAATTAAACATTCACACATTCTGAAAGGCCTTGGGTTCGGCTGCGATGAAGAAGCCGCCCGCGTCGTGAGCCAGATGCCACGCTGGAAACCGGGCCGTCAGAACGGCAAGCCGGTGGCGGTCCAGTATGTTTTACCGGTCGAGTTTGCATTGGAACATTCTATGGGCCGTGCAGACAACATCGCTTCAGAACAAGTGCTTCCTGGAGCTTTGAACCGACCGCTGATGGTGATTGACGGTAAGATTATCGGGCGCAGGGAAGATTCTTCCGTAAATTCCTCAATGAATCAGCTTAACCCGAATGACATCGACCTGGTGAATGTCTTAAAAGGTGAGTCTGCGAAGGCAAGATACGGTGACGAAGGCAGCGAAGGCGTGATAGAAATTTACACGAAAGCCTATCTGCAGAAATATCCCGAACGCCGACCGGACACGGCGCCTCCTGCCATCAAAGGCAAAGTCGACAAAAACTGAAGCATCCGTCAACGGCAAACAACGACTACCATGAACGTCAACTTGCGCCAAAGGCTACAGCGAACGGATAAGTGGTTGATGCGACAATGTCTGAGCCAACCCTATCCGCTGGGCAATCTGTTTTTTACTCCTTTTACCTTAAAACAACGCATTCGTATGTTACAAAAACCCGCTTCCAGCCGCTGGGCGTTGCTGCGCTTCGCCGCCATACTCCCTTTAGGTCTGCTTCTCTGGATGTGTACGCAGTCGCCGACAGAAACGACGCCGGCCGTTCCGGAAAGCGAAACAAGCGCACGTGCAGCGGAACCGTTCGATCCTCGGCAGGAAAAAATATTTTCACTCGTTGAAGAAGTGCCGGAATTTCCCGGCGGTGTCGAGGCGCTGATGAAGTATCTGGGGAACAATCTGCGCTATCCGGAAAAAGCGGCTCAGGATGGCATTACAGGACGGGTTTTTGTTGCCTTCGTCGTTGCGAAAGATGGGAGCATTCACGACGTAAACGTTCTGAAAGGACTAAGTCCGGAGATTGATGCGGAAGCTGTCCGGGTGGTGAAAACCATGCCGAAATGGAAACCCGCCCGCCATGAAGGGCAAATCGTCAATGTGCGGTTCAATCTGCCGATTAATTTCCAGTTAGATTAAATTAAAAGTTGAACACAGAGAAAACGGAGACGGTCCGCCGCTGCGATTACACAGAGTGAACAGAGATTATTTTTCTCTGTGTCCTCCGTGCAGTCTCCGTTTTCTCTGTGTTTAAACCACCTCAATACCCCGGATTCTGGTCTTTAATTTCCAGCGCCGGGCTGTTGTCGATTTCCGACTGCGGAATGGGCAGCAGTTCGTGTTTGCCCGCCTGAAAATACGCCAGCGGTTCGGCTTTCAGTTTCTTGTTTTTCCGCCAGCGCAGAATGTCGAAATTACGAATCTGCTCCGCCGCCAGTTCCACCATGCGCTCGTGCATCACCGCGTCGAATACCTGATCCTTGTTGGCGCAGGGGTAGTTTTTGGTCGGATACGGCGGCATCTCGACCGATTTGCGGGCCCGCACCAGGTTCATCAGCCGGATGGCTTCGGCGGAGTTCCCCAGTTCATTTTCGCACTCGGCCAGCATCAGCAGCACGTCGGCGTAGCGCATAATCCGCATGTTGATGCCGCTCTGGGCATAACCGGCGTCGGTTTTATACAGCACCGAATACTTCCGCCAGCTTATCTTCTGCGTGACGCCCCCCACGACTGAGGCATTGCCCTGTACGCGGTCTTCGGTCAGGACGCTGTTGCCGTTATTGAACTTGTCGCCGGGCTTCCAGAACGACATATCGAAGCGGGGATCGTTTTTGGCATCGCCTTTCGCTACCGTTTCATACGCGTTCAGCAGTTTGTTCGACGGGATCACGTTCCGCCAGCCGATGGCCGAGTACTCCTGCGTCCGAACGGTTTCTTCCTGAACGGCCGATCCGTCGCTGTCGCCGCCCCAGTTGTAGGCCCCGCCCGAAGGCGCATAGACGACCTCCAGAATCGATTCGGCGTTGAACTCGCCCTCTTCATTAGTCAGGTCGAGGTAGTTGTCCACGATCCGATACAGACCTGAATCGACCACTTTCTTTAGTTCCGTGCGGGCGGCGTTGTAATCACCCAATTGCAGGTAAATACGGGCCAGCAGCGTCTGGGCGGCGGCTTTGGTCGCCCGGCCCTGATTGGCGGCGTTGTAGGTGGCCGGCAGACCCGCCTCGGCCGCTTTCAGGTCAGCAATGGCGAAGTCATACACTTCTTTCTGCGGCGTCCGTCCCAGCGCCCCGTCCACGGATTTAACAAATTCTTTGTAAAGCGGTACAGGCCCAAAGAACGTGGCAAGTTCATGGTAAGCCCAGGCGCGCAGGAAACGGGCTTCGCCCAGCAGCCGGTCGCGCACGGCAGGGGTAATGTTCTTCACGTCAGGTCCTTTTTCCAGCACGACATTAGCCCGATGAATGGTCCGGTACCAGCCCCGCCAAATAGATCCGACGAGCGCGTTGCCCGTATCATGGACGCCGATAAGCAACTGGTTACGCGGCGTTTCCAGTTGTCCGCCGCCCGAAGCCATTTCGTCGCCGCGCAGGTCGTGGGTAAAAAACCACTCCCGCGATACCAGGCTGTTCGACTGCACGAGAGCGTAAATAGAGTTGACGCCGGCCGTCAGTTCGGCTTCGTTATTGAAATACGTATCGAACGTGACCCCGTTGGGATTCACCTTATTGAGGTCGTCTTCGTTGCAACTGATTGCAATTCCAAGCAATAGCGTTGCGCAGAGAATTGTCTTTTTCATTATCCGTCAATGATTAAAAGCCTAAGTTAACACCTACCATCACCGTGCGTGCCTGCGGATACTGAGCGTAGTCGATACCGTTGTTCAGCAGGTTGCCGAACCGGGAGGCCACTTCCGGATCGTAGCCCGTATATTTAGTGAACGTCAGCAGGTTCTGGCTTGACACGTACACGCGCACGCGGCTGACCGTATTGCGGGTCCACTGCCCCAGTTTTGCTGCCGGGATGGTGTAGCCGATGCTCATGTTCTTCAGACGCAGATACGATCCATCTTCGATGAAGCGGTCCGACGTGCGTGAGTTCTGGTTCGGGTCGCCGCTGATCGAACGCGGAACGTCCGTGTTCGTGTTCTGCGGTGTCCAGGCGTTCAGCACGTCGGTGGTTGCGTTGAAGAGCCGCAACTGGCCCTGTCCGATGACTTTGGTACCGTTGTAGATCTTGTTGCCGTACACGCCCTGGAAGAAGACCGTAAAGTCGAAGTTTTTGTACGAACCCGTCCAGTTCAGACCGTAGCTGAATTTGGGCAAATAGCTGCCCAGATAGGTCCGGTCGTTGGCATCCACCTTGCCGTCTCCATTCAGGTCCCTGAACCGAATATCGCCGGGGGCAGTTTTGTCGTTCTGGTAGAACGTTTTGTCGTTCCCGTCGATGGCATTGGCAGCGGCTATTTCAGCCTGATTCTGGAAGATACCGTCGACCACCCAGCCGTAGAACGACTGGATCGGTTGCCCTGCTTCCGTGCGGGTGATGTCGAATCCGCCGAAATCCGAGTTTGAGCCGGAGTTGATGTTGGCATTGGGCGTCGCCAGGTTCAGCACCCGGTTGCGCACCATATCGAACATACCCGTCAGGCTCGACTTGAAGTTATCGCCAGTATAGTTGTATCCCAGCGACAGTTCGAAGCCCCGGTTGCGCATACTGCCCACGTTGGCGAGCGGGTTTACTGAATAACCCATCGACTCGGGCAGGGGCACCCGCAGCAGCAGTCCGTCGGTCTGCCGGGTATAATATTCGGCCGTCAGGGTGATTTTATTGTTCAGCAATGAGGCATCGATGCCCACGTTTCTCATGGTGGTCACTTCCCAGCTCAGGTCACTGTTACCCAGTTGGTTGAAGTAAGAGCCGAGCTGATTCGTATTGCCAAACGGGTAGATGGTATTGTTGGCGAGAATGAGCGGCTGCCAGTCGTAATCACCGATGGCGTTGTAGCCCGTCCGGCCGTAGCTGCCCCGGAATTTTAGTTCCGTAATGGCCGGAATGTCTTTCATGAATGCTTCTTCGCTGATACGCCAGCCTGCCGAAACAGCCGGGAACGTACCCCATTTGCGGCCCGGCGCAAATTTTGACGAACCATCGCGGCGGATGGACGCCCCGATCAGGTATTTGCCAGCGTATTCATAGTTCAGACGACCGACGTACGATATCAGCAGGTTTTCGGAGCGTGACGACGTAGCGTTCGGATTCGAGACCCCCTGAATAACCTGAATATTATTGTCGGGCCGCTGACCGCTGGCATTAACGCCCTGGAACGAACTGCTCTGCTGTTCGGCTACCGCCGTCAGGTTGAGCAGATGTTTGCCAAACGTCCTGTCGAATGTCAACTGATTGGTAATCACGTTGGAGAAAAACTCCGACCGGTTGTCATCGACGTTGGCAATGGGCCGACTGCGGTTTCCGTCGTTGTAGATCGGCAGGAATCCGTTGAACCGGGAGTTGGCGTAGTCGACGCCGTAGGTGAACCGGTAGCGCAGGTAGTTGGTAAATGTCAGTTCGGCAAACACCGAACCCAGAAATTTGAAGCCCCGGTCGATGCGGAACTGCTGCTCCTGTTCGGCTACCCGGAGCGGGTTTTCGGGGTCGGTAGCGTCCAGACCCTGCGCCGTAGTGCTAAATCCGCCCAGCTTTGTCGGGTCGCGCACGGGCCAGTAGGGCGTCATCCGCATCATGTTCATGACCAGGCTGCGGCCGCCGCCATCGCGCTCCAGCCGCCGCTTGTCGGTGGCCGCCAGCAGCGTCTGCCCGATGGTCAGAAATTTGCTGACCTTGTGATCGGAGTTAATCCGGTAGCTGTAGCGTTCATAATCGGTAAACGGCATGATGCCATCCTGTTTGAAGTAACCGAACGAGGTGTAGAACCGTGAGGAGGCATTGCCGCCCGAAAGCGAAATCTGATTGTCGGTAATGGGCGCATTACGGAACATCACGTCCTGCCAGTCGGTATCGGTCTGGGCAAATGTCTGGGTCGCCCCGTCGTAAACGGGCGTGTTCAGATTACTGAATCGCCCGGGAACTGGCTGCCCCGCCGCTGTCAGCAGGGCCGTTCCGTACCGAATGTACTCTTCCCGGTTCAGCAGGTCGAGCGTACGCCAGGCCGACTGTGTTCCGTAATAGGAGTCGATATTGAGGGTCAGTTTGCCGTTGGTCGCTCCTTTTTTGGTCGTGATCAGAATAACCCCATTAGCCGCCCTCGAACCGTAGATGGCGGCGGCGCTGGCATCTTTCAGCACTTCCAGCGATTCGATGTCTTTCGGGTCGATGTTGTTCAGACCACCCGCCGGAATACCGTCGATGACATACAGGGGGTTGGGATTCAGGCTGATGGAGCCTACACCCCGAATCCGGACGACGGGTTCCGTCCCCGGACTGCTGTTGTTGGTAATGGAAACTCCTGGCACCCGCCCCTGCAGTGCCTGTGTAGCACTGACAACGGGCAGCGCCCTCAGTTCCTTCGGCGTAACCGAAGAGATTGCCCCCGTCACCGAGGATCGCTTCTGCCCGCCATAGCCCGTTATGACAACCTCGTCGAGAGACCGCTCATCGGTAGCCATTTTTACGTCGATGACCGAGCGGCTACCCACTGCAATTTCTGTGGAGGCATATCCGATAGAGCTGAAAACAAGCGTTGCCTGGCGGCTGACACTGACGGTATAACGGCCATTGCGATCAGTCGTAGCACCCCGGGTTGTGCCCTTTTCGACTACGTTAACGCCGGGCAGCGCCTCTCCGGCATCGTTGGTGACCGTACCGGACACCTGCTGATCCTGAGCATACACCGTCGTCAGGGCAACGAGTGTCAGGAACAGCCATGTTCCAAAGACTCTTCGAAGGCAGATTCCTCTGCGCCGAAGTTTTGTAAATTTGTTCATAAGGAAAGGATTTACGTGTAGGTAGAGATGCCCTTACTAATTAGTATATTTTGTAGAAAAAGCAGGAATTCATAAGTATATACTCAGACGGTAGCTCATACAGATTGTAGTATTTTTTTCAGATAGGTATCAAAAAAACGAAACGCTCCAGCCTCTCAGAGACTGACAGCGTTTCGGGCATTTTAACGATATTGGATTTACCGAATTGAGGTCAACTGCACGGAAGCTACCTTCCAGCCGCCATTCTGCTTGACGCACATGACGGTGAAATACGATTCAGCATCAAAATTCTGTCCCTGAACGGCCCCTTTGGACTTCCAGGAGCCGGAAATAATGGCCGCATTGTCGTTGTAGGTACGCGTCCGGCCGGCCGAGACCGCAGAGGTTTCGATGACGACGTAGCCGCCACCCACCGCCTGTATGAGCAGGTCTTTGTCGACTACCTGCCCGTCGTAGTTTACCAGAGAGAAATCGTCGGTCGTCACTTTGCCCACGGCGGTAGCGTCCTCATTCAGCATAGCCGTAAAAAACGCGTTGGAGCAATCGGTGGGGTTTTGGGTAGGGTCAGTCGTCTGCGCAAAGAGACCTGTCGACAGCAGACCGGCAATAGCCAGCATCCAGATTTTTTTCATGCTAAAATTGATTGATAAGTAGATGGTTTGTTGTTAAAATACAGTCGTAAAATGCAGAAAAGAGCCTGATTTTGCAAACGTTGCACCAAAAACAACAAAGCCGGCCGCGAACCCGCAGTCGGCTTGTGCATTTGGTTTTTTGTTGTGAAGTTATGTCTTAGAAGATGTATTTGTTTTCGGCAATCATCGCGTCGGCGATGCGGCGACGGGTATTTTTCAGGTTCATCGGTTCAATCTTCGTAAACCGCTTCAAACCCATCAGCATCACCCGCAGTTCGTCGCCCTCGGCAAACGACGTGATAGCCGCCCGCCCTGCGTTATTGACGCGCTCGACGGCTCCGTGCAGATACGTCAGCGCCATGTCTTTCTGCAATTCCAGTGCTTCTTCGCCCCGAACGCCAATCAGTTTCTCGACCCGCAGCAGCACGGATTCGGCCACATAGACTTCGATTGCCATATCGGCGAGGCTCATCAGAATTTCCTGCTCTTCCGAAAGTTTCATCATAAACTTCTGAACGGCAGCGCCCGCCACCATCAGAACGGCTTTTTTCAGGTTCCGCAGCACTTTCTTCTCGGCTACGAACAATCCCTCCTCCTCGTCGGAACCGAAATCCGGAATCGACATGATCTCCTTACCGACGGCCATTGCCGGACCCATCAGGTCGAGTTCGCCCTTCATGGCCCGCTTCAGCAGCATGTCCACGACGAGCATCCGGTTGATTTCGTTCGTACCTTCAAAAATCCGGTTGATGCGGGAGTCCCGGTAGCTGCGGTCCATCGGCGCATCGGCTGAATAGCCCATGCCGCCGTAAATCTGTACGCCTTCATCGACCACGTAGTCCAGCGCTTCGGAGCCGTGTACTTTCATGATGGCGCATTCGATGGCAAACTGTTCCAGCGCTTTCAGTTTGGCTTCGGCGTCGGGTATTCCCTTGGCTTTCAGATCTTCAATCAGGTCGTCGATGTTTTGCCCGGCCCGGTACGAAGCAGATTCAGAGGCATATACTTTCGCCGCCATTTCGCCCAGTTTGTGCTTGATGGCTCCGAAATGGGCGATGGGCGTATTGAACTGCCTGCGTTCATTGGCATAGCGAACGGCGTGTGAAATTACGCCTTTGGCCCCACCTACCGTAGCAACGCCGAGCTTAATCCGGCCAATGTTGAGAATGTTCACGGCGATTTTGAAGCCATTGCCCCGCTCCGACAGCAGATTTTCGACCGGCACCAGGCAGTCATTGAAAAACACCTGACGCGTGTCCGAACCTTTGATGCCCATCTTGTGCTCCGGCTCGTTCATGGTGATGCCGCCGAAGTCTTTCTCAACGATAAAGGCAGACAGGTTTTTGTCGGTATCGATTTTAGCGAAAACGATGAACACGTCGGCAAACCCGCCGTTGGTGATCCACATTTTCTGCCCGTTGAGAACGTAATGTTTCCCGTCGGGCGTCAGTGTCGCTTTCGTTTTTCCGGAATTGGCATCCGAACCTGAATCCGGCTCGGTCAGGCAGTAAGCCGCTTTCCACTCACCGGAGGCCAGTTTAGGCAGGTATTTCGCCTTCTGTTCTTCATTGCCGTAATAGACAATGGGAAGGGTTCCAATGCCCGTGTGCGCCGACAGCGCCACCGAAAATGAGTGCCCCGCACCGGTCACTTCCGCCACCAGCATCGAGGTATTGAAGTTCATACCAAAGCCGCCGTATTCTTCCGGCACCGAGGTGCCGAGCAGGCCCAGTTCACCGGCCTTGTCCATCAGCGACGAGATCAGTTCGGGCGATTTGGCTGAGTCGACTTCGTCCAGACGCGGCCAGATTTCGCGCTCCAGAAACTCACGGCAGGTGGCGGCAATCATCTGCTGCTCTTCCGTAAACTCTTCGGGAATAAACACCTGAGAAGCATCGGTTTCCTTGATCAGAAATTCGCCGCCCTTGATGGATGCTTTATTATCGGTCGTTACCATGACAGAATTATGTTTTGGATCGAATCGTCAAAAACTGGTATGCTTGCATACTATCTACAACAAAGATAATGAGTTGAAAAATAGTATGCAAGCATACTGCTTTAAAAGTAGATGAATATTCTTTCCCGGTATCGTACTAAAACGATCAGAGTTTTTCAAAAATGCCCGCCACACCCTGGCCGCCGCCGACACAGGCGGATACCATGCCGTATTTATGGCCCTCCCGCTGCATTTCGTTCATAATCTGCACCGACAGACGACCACCCGTCGAGCCGAGTGCATGGCCGAGGGCGATGGCCCCGCCATTGGGATTGATTTTGCTGCGGTCGAGATCCAGTTCCTGAATCACGGCCAGCGACTGGGCGGCAAACGCTTCGTTCAGTTCGATCACGTCGATATCGTCTTGCTTCAGTCCAGCGATTTGCAGCGCCTTCGGGATGGCCGCCACCGGGCCGATGCCCATGATGCGGGGCTCGACGCCCGCTGTGGCATACGACACCAGCCGGGCAATGGGTTTCAGGCCCAGTTCGTTCACCAGCCGTTCTGACATAACTAGCACAAATGCGGCCCCGTCGGACGTCTGCGACGAGTTTCCTGCCGTGACCGAGCCACCCGCCGCAAACACTGGCTTCAGTTTCGCCAGCGCCTCGGCGTTGGTGTCGGCCCGGGGGCCTTCATCTTTAGCAACGGTCCACTCGCGGGTTTTCTTCTTACCCAAATCCGCGTCGAAATACGTCTCTTTCACGTTGATGGGCACAATTTCACCGTCGAACTTCCCAGCGGCCTGCGCCGCCAGCGCTTTCTGATGCGACTGGTAGGCAAATTCGTCCTGAGCGTCCCGGTTAATTTTGAACTGCTCGGCCACCTGCTCGGCGGTCAGGCCCATACCGATATAATAGTCAGGATGTTCTTTGGCAATTTCGTAGTTCAGGGCTGTTTTCCAGCCCATGACCGGCACCAGCGACATTGACTCCGTACCACCCGCAATCATGCAGTCGGCCTGCCCGGCGTGGATTTTGGCCGAAGCGATGGCGATGGCTTCCAGACCCGATCCGCAATAGCGGTTGATGGTCATGCCCGGCACGCTTTTCGGCAGCGACAGCAGGGCGATGTAGCGGGCGATCTGCATACCCTGTTCGGCTTCGGGCACGGCGTTGCCGACGATGAGGTCTTCGACACGTGCAGGGTCGAGCTGCGGCACCTGGGCCAGCAAGTGTTTGATGACGTCCGCCGCCATATCGTCGGGGCGGGTAAAACGAAGACCGCCACGCGGGGCTTTGCCCACGGCGGTGCGGTATCCGGCAACGATGTATGCGTTCATATTTCTAGGTTTCTGATTTGTTGGTTTACTTCTAAAACAATTTTCGGTTCCGCTTTAGTTACTCACTATTGCCCCGTGGCTTTAGCCCGGGGTTGGATAAGACCTTGCGTGTGCCCCACAGGCTTTAGCCTAAAAATTTTGGGCTAAAGCCCTTCCAGAGCAGGCTGTTCTCGCTTTCCCCGGGCTAAAGCCACGGGGCAATTGTTAATTTCCTCCTGAATGATAGATACGGTATGTTAGGATGACCTACTATTTCCTGATAAGGGGTATACACATCATGATAGAAGACCTGCGAGGTTTTGAAAACCTCACAGGTCACATCTTTTAGTTTCTGAGAGGCTTGCCGCCCTGTAGCAAACTCTGAATCCGCTCCAGCGTTTTCTTCTCACCCGTCAGCGAGAGGAAGGCTTCGCGCTCCAAATCCAGCAGGTACTGCTCCGAAACGGTTTGCGGGGCGCTCAGGTCGCCGCCGCAGATGACGTAGGCCAGTTTGTCGGCGATTTTCATGTCGTGGTCGGAGATGTAACGGCCCATCCGCATGGCCGTGATGCCCGCCTTGAACAACGCAATGCCGGTTTTGCCCTGCACCTTGATGTCGCGGCGCTGCTTAGGCTGTACGTAACCGTTTTCGGCCAGTTCGATGGCGGCCTGCTTCGCCTCGGCAATCAGTCGGCTGCGGTTCAGCACAATCTGATCCGTCGGGCGGAGGTAGTTCATCTCACGGGCTTCCTGCGCCGAGGTCGAGACCTTCGCCGTGGCAATGTTCATGAAGATGTTCTGTAGAATGTTCAGTTCGGGGTCGCCAGTCTGGTAGAGGTCCGACGCACGGGCGGCCATTTCTTTGGTGCCGCCGCCCGCCGGAATCAGACCGACGCCCACTTCCACGAGTCCCATGTAGGTTTCGGCGTGTGCCACCACGCGGTCGGCGTGCAGATTCAGTTCGCAGCCGCCGCCCAGCGCCAGCGTGTGCGGAGCGCCCACAACGGGGATGGACGAATAACGCGCCCGCATCATCGTCTGCTGGAACTGCGCAATCATCAGGTTGATTTCGTCGAACTCCTGCTCGATGGCAAACATGAACAGCATCGCCAGATTGGCCCCCGCCGAAAACGCCTCCGTCGACTCGTTGCCGATGACCAGCCCCCGGAAATCCTTCTCCGCCAGCGTGATGGCTTTATTGAGTCCTTCAATGACTTCGGCCCCGAAGGTGTTCATCTTCGAGCGGAACTCAAGGTTCAGAATGCCGTCGCCGAGGTCGTAGATGGCTGCACCCGCGTTTTTCCAGACGATGTTGTCGGAGAGGTTCTCCAGAATAATAAACGATTCGGTTCCGGGGATGGCTTTGTAGCTCTTTGTCGGAATGTCGTAATATTTCCGGGTTCCGTTTTCGACTTTGTAAAAGCTCTCAAAACCGGCTTCGAGCATCTCATATACCCAGGGCGCGGGCTTCTGCCCCTGCGCTTCGATGAGTTCGACGCCCTTCCGGACACCGATGGCATCCCACGATTCGAACAGGCCGATCTGCCAGCCAAAGCCCGTGGTGATGGCGGCATCGATACGGTAAAGTTCATCGGCGATTTCCGGAATGCGGTAGGTGGCGTAGCGCAGTCCGTCGGCGAAGGTGCGGCGGTAGAACTCCCCGGCCTTGTCCCCACCCGCCAGCAGCACCGGCAGGCGCTTCTTCAGGTTATCGATGTTTTTGGTTCCTTCAAGCGTGGCGAATTTTACCTTCTGCGAAGGCTTGTATTCGAACGTTTTCAGGTCGAGCGCCAGAATTTGGGTCTGTCCCTTCTCGTCTTTCGTTTTCTTATAAAAACCCTGTCCGGTTTTGTCGCCCAGCCATTTGTTTTCCATCAGCTTCTGCATGGAGGACGGCAATTCAAACGAAGCCCGCGACTCGTCGTGTTCCATTTTGACGAGGTTGTTGGCGACATTGACGGTCGTATCCAGACCCACCACGTCCGACAGCCGGAACGTTCCCGACTTGGGCCGACCGACTACCGGACCGGTGAGCTTGTCGACCTCTTCCACGGTCAGCCCCATGTCTTCGGCGATCCGGATGGTCTGCACCAGCGCCTGAATGCCTAGTCGGTTGGCGATGAAACCCGGCGTATCCTTGCAGAGGACGGTTGTTTTACCCAGATACAAATCGCCGTATTGCATCAGAAAATCGATGATTGCCGGGTCGGTGTCGGGACCGGGAATGATTTCGAGCAGGCGCAGGTAGCGGGGCGGATTGAAGAAGTGCGTTCCGCAGAAGTGGCGGCGAAAATCTTCGCTGCGGCCTTCGACCAGCATATGCATGGGAATGCCCGACGTATTGGACGTAATTAGCGAGCCGGGACGGCGCACGGCTTCTACGCGCTCATAAAGTGATCGTTTGATGTCGAGCCGCTCCACCACGGCCTCGATGATCCAGTCCTGATCCTTCAGGTCTTTCAGGTTATCGTCGAAGTTGCCCAGTTTGATGCGTTCGGCGGCTTTCGGGCTGTAGAGGGCGGCGGGCGAGGCCTTCAGCATGGTCTGGAAAGCGTCGTTGACGATCCGGTTGCGCACGGCGGGCTTATCCAGCGTGAGGCCTTTGGCTTCTTCGGCGGGCGTGAGCGCATTGGGTACGATGTCGAGCAGCAGCACTTCCAGGCCGATGTTGGCGAAGTGAGCGGCAATGCGTGACCCCATGATGCCGGAGCCAAGCACGGCTATGCGGCGAATCGTCCGGTTGCGGGTCTGTGTTTGTGGTTTTGTCTGAGTTAGCATTTCCATACGTGTCTTGAACCGGGATTACCGCACCGGCGAGCTGGTTCAGATTAATTCTTCGGTTTCGTTGGCTTTCAATTTGGCATTTTCCTCTTCAACGAGCCGGTTGATGTCTTTCATGACGTCGAAGAAAATCACCAGTCTGTCGAGCGGAATCTGTTCGCGGATCATGTGGTTGAACTGAATAACTCCCTCTCGGGCAATCTCGCGCTTCTTTTTTCCTTCGTCGGTCAGCCGGATGCGCACGAACCGTTTATCGATTTCGTCGATTTCGCGACGTATCCAGCCACGCTCTTCCAGATTTTTCAGCATCCGGACCAAACTGCGCGGTTCCATGCCGAGCAGTGGACCGATTTTGGTAGCTGGAGTGCCCTGATCGAGGTCTATATTGAGTAAAACATAGCCGATCGCCATCGTCATGTCATAGCGGGCGGCGTAGGCGTTATACATGCGGGAGATGGCGTGCCAGCTCCATTTAATGTGAAAATCAACAGTCTTCTCTTTCTTCATACCCAGTGGCGACAGGCCCCGGCTGCCGTGCGTAAAGCTACTAATTTTTCAAGATATTATGCAAGCATACTAATTAAGCAAATGGAACGAATACCGGAAAAAGCAGGATAGAAAAGTGGTCGGCGACCGTTTACCCAAAAGTTGGGCCGGGCAACCGGTCAGGTTCAGAAAATACTTATCATTGCTTTGGGAATGTGTATTCCGTCTTTTGGATTCCGTCCTGTAAACCTTAACCTCTAATGTTTTCATCCGATGAATCAGAAACCCTCCAGCGCGTTTGTCGGGGCGTCGTGGGCAGCCCTCCTGGCCGGTATGCTGGCCTTCATTATTGGCCTGTGGAATGCCGAAATGCAGCTCAATGAAAAGGGCTACTATTTTGCTACGCTAATGTATGGCCTGTTTTCGGCCATCTCGCTCCAGAAAAGCGTTCGTGACCAACTGGAGGGCATATCCGTTACGGCCATTTATTACGGCTTGTGCTGGTTTTCCACCATACTGGCAATTCTGCTGCTGGTTGTTGGGCTATGGAACGCAACTCTTACACTGAGCGAAAAAGGTTTTTATGCCATGTCGTTCCTGCTGAGCCTATTTGCCGCTATCGCGGTTCAGAAAAACACTCGTGACGGCAAGACGACGGAAGTCGGCGAACAATCGACCAACATTCAGGTATGAGCCTGGGCAGTTGATGGTTGCTGTCTGCGTATAAGTGCTTAATCAACTCATTTAGTCAAAGGCGCCGGAAACTAACGAGCCGTGTTGAATGTGTTTTCAGCCGGAGTGTTACCCCTCAACAATGGTAATGCTCCGGTTTTGTCGTTATTTTACCTTTTTGCCCAACACAACGGCACTGTTTTTTATGTTTTTCCGCAGACTGCATAAACTCCACGAACAAATTAAATCCGACTGGCGCTGGCTGATGCTGGTCTCTTACCTGATCACGGCGATTCTGACTACGTTGCTGCACATGGCCCGACCCGGCGAAAAAGGCATAGCGCTGGATGGCTTTTTGCTATCGCTGGCGGGCATTCTGACCAGTGTGGTCGTCACAACGTTCTCTTTTGTATTTGTAGCCCTACAACTGGCTTCCGTACAGTTTTCGCCCCGCATTATCCGTTCGTTCTTCGAATACGACCATTTCGGGCGTTTTTTTCTGTGGTCGTTTATAGCCTGCGTGGGCTATCTGCTTGGCCTGACCTACTTCGGCTGGTCGGATGCAACGCTGATTTACCCCAAATTCGGCATTGTCGGCGGTTTCTATCTGCTGCTGCTCGTTTTTCCGCTGTTTGTCCACCACATGGTCGATAATATCAACGCATCGAGCATCACCCAGAACATCGCCCGCCGGACCATTGAAGAAATACAGACGCTGTACGAACCGGCAGAATCTGAAATATGGTCACGGGAGGTCGTCTACGTGCTGTCTGCGGCGAGCGGTTATCTGGATACCATCCGCTACCGGAGATTGTCGGCGATCTTCCCGAATGCCCCTGACGTTTCCATGAACGTACGGCCCCATATTGGCAGTTTTGTGCTGAACGGAGCTGTTCTGGCCGAAATTCAGTGTCCGCCTGACCGACGTCTGACGCTGGAACATCAGGTTACCGAATTTCAGAAATGCTTCATTATCAGCAAATTTCGAAGTTACGAACAGGACATTCCCTTTGGAGTCCGGCAGTTGGTCGATATTGCCATCAAGGCCATTTCGCCCGCCGTCAACGATCCGACTACGGCCCTGAACTGTCTGGACTACATCGGTTCCATTGTCAGGAAAGCCGCACTGAGCGATATGGTGTCGCGGGAGGCCAAACTACTGCTGGCAAACAACATCCGTCTGCGGGAATTCAATTTCGAGCAGCTCGTCGACCTGGCCTTCGATCAGATTTATAGCTGGGGACGCGGTGATTACGTCGTCGTGCGGCACCTTATCAAAACGCTGACCAATCTGGTGCCCTTCATTCCGACCGCCGAGAAACTGAACGTACTCATCCGACAGGTCGATGATATGGAGCTTCAGTATCTGCACGTCGACAGGGAAACGTTTCGGCGGCTCTACGAGGCGCAGACTCCTTTCGTCCGACGGGAGCACCGCAACAGCCTTCGTGACCATCTGGAAGAATTCTATACCGCCGTGGTACAGCACATTCCGCACATTGCCAGCGACAGTGCGGCCCTACTGGCAAAAGGGAAGGAATATGAGGGCTTTATGGAAGAATTGAAAGCAGGCAGGGAATAACGTCCGGTTACGCTGCTCCCACGGGCTTCTCCGCATCGATGGGCTTTATGTACCGCGCAATGAAGACGCTCGCAAAAATCAGGCTAATTGCCAGAAAACCAACCCAGCCGTAATGCAGCAGATGCCCGTCGGGCGCTTTGGTAACAACCAGACCGGCCCCGTAGGTAGCCACTGCCTGCGCCAGTAGCTGTACCGATGAATTAATGCTCAGAAAGCCGCCCCGGTGCTGCGGTTCCACCACTGACGATACCATCGCCTGCGTGGGAATCATACGACCGTTAGTGAAAATGAAGAAAATACCGGATACGAACAGAACGTAAACCAGCGAGGCAGGCGGCATATGAGTCAGCAGGTAAATGGGTAGCAGCGACAGCAGGGCAAACACGACAAACACCGGATACTTACCGCGCTGATCAGCCAGTTTGCCCACCATCGGAGCCGTGAAGATGGTCACCAGACCACCTATCAGGTAAATCAGATAAAGCTGATTCTCACTGAAACCTACATTGGTCACCAGATAGGGCGACAGAAACGGAATGATGCTGAAATGGCCCAGCATGATGGTCGTCGTCAGCCAGAGCGCCCGGAGCTGGTTGGGCGTCTGCAGTATACTCGTAAGCACACTCAGCGGCTGAAAACGGGCTGTTTGCGACTGAAGATGCGCATCGAGTTTCGGTACGAATCGGGCAATCAGGAAAACGACCAGCAGCCCGATTCCGCCGACGGCCAGAAACGGCGCATGCCAGCTTATTTTGGTCGCAAGGTACAGACCCATCGGGACGCCGACGACGGATGCCACCGAAAATGACGTCATCACTACGCCCATCGCCTGCGCCCGACGCTCATACGGGAACGTGTCGCCGACGATGGAAAGCACCTGAGCGCCCAGAACGCCGCCAAACAGACCCGCCAGCGTTCGGGCGGCCAGCAGCAGTTCAAAGGTAGGCGCCAGGCCACAAGCGATGGTGCCCGCTACAAAGCCCGCATACGCCGTCAGAATGACCTTCTTCCGGTCGAAGCGATCCACGTAAAAAGCCGCCAGAAAACCCGAAACACCCGCGCTCAGGCTATAAGCCGAAACCAGAATACTGAACTGACGGGTGCTGATGTCGAAAAACCGCATCAGTTGAGGCCCCATCGGCATCATAATCATGAAGTCGACGATGTGGGTGAAGTTGATGCAGGCGAGAACCAGCAGGAGTATTTTTTCAGCTCTGGACATAAGAGGAAATTGTATCGCGGAGTAAAGCGGAGTAGGATAAGTTGAGCGGGGATAAATAAACTCTGCGTAACTCCTTGGACTCCGCTTAGCTCTGCGATACAATCAGTTACATTTTTTCACTTAATAATTTATCAATCAGTCGGTTAAAATCTTCGACAAACTCATCATAGTACTTACCCGTTCCCGGGCCGGAGAATCCCGTATGAATCTCACGAACATTACCCCGTCTGTCGATAAAGATCGTAGTCGGAAAGCCGATGATGCGATTGAGCATGGGCAGGGTTTTCGAGGCCGCCGCCTTGTCGTTGGTGCCCGCCAGCAATACCGGATAGTCGATGGCAAACCGGTCGACCATCCGCTGAATTTTCGGCCCCGATTCCGCCAGATCGGCGGATTTTTCGTAGGCCAGCCCGACAATTTCCACGCCCCGGTCTTTGTTCTTTTTATACCACGGGCTCAGGAAATTCGTCTCGTCCATGCAGTTTGGGCACCACGACCCCAGAATCTGCACCACGACCACTTTATTGGTAAACCGGTCGTCCTTCAACGATACTGGTTTCCCATTTACGTCCGGAAATTGAAAATCTATCGTTTTATAGCCGGGTTTCAGATACGTGAGTTTTGTAGCGTCGGGCAGTTCGGCATCGGGATTCAGCCGGGCCGTCCAGGTTTCGTAGCCCGTCGCTCCCGACCAGAACGCTCCCGACAGCGTATTATCGGGCTGGCGGCGGGCCTTGAACAGATAGACGTGCGTACCGTCGAAACACGAAAGCATCAGGCTATCCCCAAAAACATTGCCTTCCAGATACCGGTAATCGCCCGTTGGCGTCAGGAACGTCCCGGTGAGCTTATTGCCCTTCTGGCTGAATACGCCGACGGCCTGCGTACTGTCGTTTTCTGAACGAAATACGGTGGACCATTTACCCGAAACGTCCCCGGTCGGCGACTTGCCGTCGGGTTCGAACCGGTAGCGAAGACCCGGTTGAGCCGTAAAAGGAAGTTCCGTGTAGGTGTTGCCGGTGCGACGCCGTCGCCAAAGCCCGCGAAGCCCGTTTTTTTCAATTTTAGCGACAATCTCCGACTCGAACAGACGCATGGGAATCCGCAGCGTATCGCCACTGACGGTAGCCGTATCCATGCGAAGGCGTTCCGCACCGTTCAGTGCGTATACGGTATAGGTCAGGCTGTCGGCATTCGGAACAACGTCCAGCCCGAAGGGCAGTTCGCCGCCCCGCGTCTGCAGCACGGCCCGCCAGATGCCTTTCGGCAGCCGGACCGCAGAATCGGACGTACACGACAGAAGAAGACAGAACAAACCCGTGATAAAAAATCTATTCATCGATTTTCGGTAATTAAATCAATGGAAGGCAGGCCCCGGCATCCGTAAAATCAGGGGCGATTTGTTAAGTTTGTAACCGATGATTCTTCGGGAATAGTTCCGGAAAAATTATTAAACGCAAAGGCGCAAAGGGCAGCGCTAAGTTCGCAGAGAGGCTTAGTGTTCTTTGCGTTTACCTTTGCGTCTTTGCGTTTAAAAAATTATGACCAGTACTACGTATCACGAACCCGTCATGCTTCAGGCCTGCCTCGACGGTCTGAACATCAGGCCGGAAGGAACCTACGTCGACGTGACCTTCGGCGGAGGCGGTCACGCCCGGGCCATTCTCGACAGACTGGGGCCGCAGGGGCGGCTGATCGCCTTTGATCAGGACCCCGATGCCAAAGCCAATGCCACAGCGCTTAACGACCCGCGTCTGACGTTCGTAGCGGCCAACTTCCGGCATCTGAAACGCTATTTGAGATTATATAAAATCGAACAGGTCGACGGTATCCTGGCCGACCTGGGCATTTCGTCGCATCAGATCGACACGCCCGAACGAGGCTTTTCTACCCGATTCGATGCGGATCTGGACATGCGCATGAACCAGTCTGGCGAGCTGACTGCCCGCCGGGTGGTGAATGAATACCCGGAAGATAAACTGCATAAAATTCTGGGAATGTACGGTGAGGTTATCAACGCCCGGACGCTGGCCGGGGCCATTGTTTCCTCCCGGCTGAACCGCCCGATCGAAACCAGCAGCGATTTGAAGTCCATTTTGCAGCGGTATGCGCCACGGGGTAAGGAAAACAAGTATTTTGCACAGGTATTTCAGGCCCTGCGTATCGAAGTAAATGAAGAACTGGCCGTACTGGAAGAGTTTCTGGCGCAGGTTCCGGACGTTCTGGCTCCTGCGGGCCGGGTGGTGATTATGTCCTACCATTCGCTGGAGGACCGACTGGTCAAGAATTTTTTCCGGGCCGGTAACTTTCAGGGCGCCGTCGAAAAGGACTTATACGGAAATGAACTGAAGCCGCTTCGGGGCGTGACCCGTAAACCTACTGAGGCTTCAGCCGATGAAGTGAGCCGCAACCCCCGGGCACGGAGCGCCCGGCTGCGGGTTGCCGAAAAAGCATAGAACAGAATAGTATCGGGCAAATTATGGCAACAAACACATTCAGGCGCTCGTCCAGGCCACCGAAAACGCCCAAAAAGCGCGAAAGCAGGCTTTATAATTACCTGAACCGGACCATCGGGCTGGAGCGGCTGTTCGGCGAGGACAATCCCTGGCCGATCCGGCATTTCAACCGGATTATGTGGGGGTCGCTGCTCCTGATTATTTATATTGCCTCAAACCATAATGCCGAACGGCTGGTACGAAACATTCTGCTGGTCAAGGCCGAAGTCGACGAGCTGCGGGCCCATTACACGACCCTGGAAGCCGACTTCATGAAGAGCGGCAAGCAGTCGGAAATCAGTAAACGGGTGGCGACGACCGGCCTGGCCGAAAGTAAGGAACCACCGTTGAAAATTGTCGTTAAAACGGAGGATCAGCCATGAGCGGAAAAAAGGCCGTCAATATCAAGCGAACGATTGTGTTCCGGGCGTGGCTGGCAACGGGCCTGATTGTCCTGTTTGCGATGGCTATCGTTGCCCGGCTGATCTACGTTCAGTTTCACCAGGTCTACAAAGGCAAGAAGTGGGACGAGCGCATCACTGCCTTTCGCATCAAACGCGATACGCTCCACGCCAGCCGGGGCAGCATCTACTCCAGCGACGGAAGTCTGCTGGCTACCTCATTGCCGTATTATTACGTAGGCATCGACCCGCGAGTGGCAAAGGACAGATATTTCGACGACAAAATTGATTCGCTGGGAATGCTGCTCTCCCGAAAATTCGGCGACCGCTCCCGACAGGAGTATGTCGATCTGATTCGTTCGGCCCGCAGCAACAAGCGGAAGTATCTCCTGCTCAGCCGCAGCAAGGTCACGTTTCAGGACCGCCTGGCTATGCTGCAGTGGCCGTTCTTTCGCCGGGAGCGCAAAAATCCGGGCGGCGGCAAATTCGACGCCGTTTACCAGCGCTATAACCCTTATGGCCGGATGGCCCTGCGCACGGTCGGCTACCTCAATGCCAAAACCGGTCGGGGTCTGGTGGGACTGGAGGCCAGTTTTCAAAAAGAACTCGGCGGAAAAGATGGCATCGGACTGGTCGAAAATCTGGCGGGGGGCGTCAAAATGCCCATCGAAGATGGTACCGACGTGAAGCCGGAGCCGGGTATGGACATTTACACCACCATCGACGTCAATTTTCAGGACATGGCTGAATCTACCCTGAAACGAGGCCTGGAAACCTATCAGGCGGATAAAGGATGCGTGATTGTAATGGAGGTAGCCACCGGAGAAATTCGGGCGATGGCAAACCTGTCGCATTACAGGGGTGAATACGTCGAAACCTTCAATCATGCTCTGGCGGGCCGCACCGACCCCGGCTCGACGTTCAAACTCGCGTCGATGGCGGCCCTGCTTGAAGAAAAAGCCATCCGGCCCGATCAGAAAGTCGAAACGGGCGGCGGTACGACGCTCTACCGGGGCATGCGCATCACGGATGCCAAGCGGGGCGGCTACGGTACCATCACAGCGCAGGAAGTTTTCGAGAAATCATCGAACGTCGGCGTTCACATGCTGATGAAAAATTATTTCTACGCCCGGCCCGAACTGTATCTGCGGTATCTGAACCAGTTCCGGCTGACCAAACCTACGGGCTTTCATATGCAGGGAGAAGCGCAGCCGGTAGTGCATTATCCCAATATGAAAGGCTGGAGCAAGCTATCGATGCCTTCCATTGCTGTTGGCTATGAACTCCAGATTACGCCCTTGCAGATGCTGACGTTTTATAATGCCATTGCCAACGACGGCAAATGGGTGCGTCCGATGATTGTACGGCAGATCCGGCAGTCGGGCGAAACCGTTCAGGAATTTGCGCCGCACGTTGAGCCGGTGCCCATCTGCTCGACCCAGACTATCCGGCAGTTGAAACGGATGCTGGAGGGCGTCGTCGAACACGGAACGGCCCGCAAAATCCGCAGTGACTACTACAAAATAGCCGGGAAGACCGGTACGGCCCAGAAACTCATCAACGGGCAGTATCAGGTGGGTAAATACTACACTTCTTTTATCGGTTATTTCCCGGCGGACAAGCCAAAATACAGCATGCTGGTGATGGTCGACAGCCCCAAAGGCAACAACATCGATCTGTTGATGGGCGGCGCAGTGTCTGCACCCATTTTCAGAGAAGTGGCCGACCGGATTTTCGCCTACGACATCCGGATGCATCCGCCCGTTGCCACGACTACCCGGCCCCGACGCTCACCCGGCGGCGTAAAAGCCGGTTTTGCCGATGACCTCCGCATGATTGGTTCCGAGCTGAACATCGACAGTCAGCCCGCCGCCGATGGCTGGGTGAAGGCGCAGACGCAGGGCAGCCGGATGCAGTGGGTGAGCCAGTCGGCGGGACGCAGCCGCGTACCCGACGTTCGGGGCATGACGTTGCGGGATGCTCTCCATCTGCTCGAGAACCGGGGCTTCACCGTGCGGTTTCAGGGAATTGGCAAAGTAACCGAGCAATCCATCGAGCCGGGTGCCGCCCTGCCCAGCCCCCGCCGAATCACCCTTATGCTGCGGCAGACAGCCATACGACCCGACACCCTGACGCCGACAAAACTACCGGATACCAAACGACTCTCCGTCGTCAGCAAGCCAATCACTCATTAACCAGTTCGGGTTGTACACCCGCCGATTCATACGTTTTTTCAATGCAGTTATCCGATTTGTTATATAAAGTACCGCTGCTTTCGACCTCAGGATCCATGAGTGCCGACATCACCGGCCTGACGATGGACTCGCGGAAAGCAGGACCGGGCAGTCTATTTGTGGCCCTGCGGGGCACGCAGACCGACGGTCATCAGTTTATCCGAAAAGCCGTTGAGCAGGGAGCCACGGCCATTCTGTGTGAAGAACTACTGGAAATGCCGACCGAGGGCGTCACCTATGTCAAAGTAGAAGACAGCGCCCGGACGCTCGGCCTGATTGCCGCCAATTTCTACGATCACCCTTCCCGCAAACTGAAACTGGTTGGCGTGACCGGCACCAACGGAAAGACATCGGTCGCCACGCTCCTTTTTCGCCTTCATCAGAAACTGGGCTACCGCGTGGGCCTGATATCGACGGTGCAGAATCAGATCGATGACGAGGTCATCCCAGCCACACACACCACTCCTGACAGCATTGCCCTTAACGAACTGCTGGTGCGGATGGTGCAGCGGGGCTGTACGCACTGTTTTATGGAAGTAAGCTCACACGCCGTCGTTCAGCAGCGGATTGCGGGCGTACAGTTTACCGGCGCCGTTTTCACCAACATCACCCACGACCATCTGGATTTTCATAAAACATTCGACAATTACATTCGGGCTAAAAAAGGTTTCTTCGATCAACTGCCGGCAACCGCGTTTGCGCTCGTCAACGTCGACGACAAGCGGGGTCTGGTGATGCTCCAGAACACCGCCGCCCGTCGGGAAAGTTATTCGCTGCAAACACTGGGGACGTTTAAGGGTAAACTATTGTCGGAAGGGCTGTTTGGTCTGCACATGGACATCGACGGCCGGGAGGTATGGTTTCGGCTGACGGGCCGTTTTAATGCCTATAACCTGCTGGCGGTCTATGGGGCTGCCGTGCTGCTGGGCGAAAATCCGGACGACGTACTGACCGAATTATCCAGTCTGTCGAGTCCGCCGGGGCGGTTTGAGACGGTCATTTCGGAGAACAAGATTGTCGGCATCGTCGATTACGCCCACACGCCCGATGCGCTGCAGAACGTGCTGGAAACGATCCAGGGCATTCGCCAGAGCGACGATCAGGGGCACCTGCCCCGTATCATCACCGTGGTTGGCTGCGGCGGCAATCGGGATGCGGCCAAACGCCCTGTGATGGCCGAAATCGCCTGCCGTTACAGCGACCGGGTCATTCTGACATCCGACAACCCACGCAACGAAGACCCGGTCGCCATTCTGGAGCAGATGCAGGCAGGCATCCCACCTGTTGATTTCAAAAAAACCGAAACCATTGTCGACCGACGGGAGGCCATTCAGCGGGCAGTGGCGCAGGCGCATCCGCAGGACGTAGTGCTGGTGGCCGGTAAAGGCCACGAAACCTATCAGGAAATCAACGGCGTAAAATATGATTTCGATGACCGTCAGGTGCTCCGGGAAGCATTTTCAAAGAGCGAAAGAGCAAAAGAGTGAAAGAGCGAATAACTTTACGATCCGAAAGCTGTACGTTCGTATACTGACTCTTTCACTGTTCCGCCGAAACAGCTCTTTCGCTCATTCACTCTTTCGCTCTTTAATTAAATGCTCTATTACCTCTTTACGTACCTCGACCAGCAGTTCAACTTTCCGGGGGCGGGCGTCTTCAGATATCAGTCGTTTCGGGCGGGGGGGGCCATCCTGCTGGCGCTGATGATTGCCGCCATTTTCGGGCGCCGCATCATCAACATCCTGCGTCGCCTTCAGATTGGCGAAGACATCCGGGATCTGGGTCTGGAGGGCCAGATGCAGAAGCGCGGTACGCCCACGATGGGCGGTTTTATTATCCTGGCGTCGCTGCTCATCCCGGTGCTGCTGTTCGCCAAACTATCCAATGTCTACATCGTCCTGCTGCTGGTTTCGACCATCTGGACGGGCCTCATCGGGTTCCTCGACGATTACATCAAGGTTTTCAAAAAAAATAAAGAAGGTTTGCAGGGACGCTTCAAGGTCGTCGGGCAGGTGGGCCTGGGGCTGATTGTGGGCCTGACGCTCTCGTTCAACGACTACGTGTTCATTCGGCTCTACGACAAACCCGTCGTGAGTTCGGCCATCGGGCAGGTCAGCCGCTATACGGACGTAAAATCCATGCTGACGACAGTACCCTTCCTGAAGAACAATGAACTGGATTACAGTTCGCTGTTATTTGGGGTCATACCGGATCAGTACACCTGGGTCATTTACACCCTGGCCTGTATTTTCATTATTACGGCGGTGTCCAACGGAGCCAACATCACCGACGGCATCGATGGTCTGGCGGCGGGTACGTCGGTCATTATCGGACTGACCCTGGCCGTCTATGCCTGGGTGTCGGGCAACGCCATCGCTTCCAACTACCTGAATATCATCTATATTCCCAATTCCAGCGAAATCGTCATTTTCTGTGCGGCTTTCGTGGGGGCCTGCGTCGGCTTTTTGTGGTATAATTCCTACCCGGCGCAGGTCTTCATGGGCGACACGGGCAGCCTGATGCTGGGGAGCGTCATCGCTGTCATTTCGCTGGCCCTGCGGAAAGAGCTGCTGATTCCGGTCACCTGCGGCATTTTCGTGGTGGAAAATTTATCGGTCATTCTGCAGGTTTCGTATTTCCGGTATACGAAAAAGAAGTACGGAGAAGGTCGGCGCATCTTCCTGATGTCGCCGCTGCACCATCATTTTCAGAAAAAAGGCTACCATGAAGCCAAAATCGTGACCCGTTTCTGGATTGTAGGAATACTGCTGGCCGTTATTTCTCTGGTAACGCTGAAATTGAGATAGGAGGAAAGGAAGAAGGCAGGAAAGGAGGAAAGGAGAAGGGAAATGTCAACGACCACATCCCTTCCTGCTTTCCTCCTTTACTCCTTTCCTGCCTTCTTCCTTTCCTCCTTTCCTGCCCTACTCCTTTTTCTACATTCCCTTGTTTTTCAGAATTATAGACTCTATATTTGCACTCCCGTTTTCGGACGGGAGTTTTTTTGTCTGGCATAAGTGATTGTCTTTCAATATATAATCTCCAATAAACAGTGGATACGTTAAGCTACAAGACCATATCGGTCAATAAAGCCTCTGCGCAAAAGGACTGGGTGGTTGTGGATGCGGAAGGAGTGGTTTTAGGTCGTCTGGCGAGCCAGGTGGCGAAAATCATTCGCGGTAAGCACAAGCCGACCTACACGCCGCACGTCGAATGCGGTGATAATGTAATTATTATCAACGCGGAGAAAATCAAACTGACAGGTAAGAAGATGACGGACAAGGTATACGTTCGTCACACGGGGCATCCGGGCGGCCAGCGTTTTACGACACCCCGCGAAGTACTGGCAAAGCATCCGGAGCGCGTAGTGGAACATGCTGTGAAAGGCATGCTGCCCAAAAATCGCCTCGGTCGCCGGCTCTTCACTAACCTGCATGTCTATACTGGCACGAAGCATCCGCACGAAGTGCAGCAACCCAAAGAAGTAAAACTGGAATTATAAGATAGGACAAAAGAGCATAGGCAAAAGGCATCGGACCATTATCTGTCTCAACACTCTTGTCTACGTCTCCCGTCTCAGAAAAAATGGAGCGAATCAACACAATTGGTCGTCGTAAAACCGCTGTAGCGCGTGTCTATCTGTCTGTTGGCAGCGGTAACATCCAGGTAAACGGAAAAGACTACAAACAGTATTTCCCGTCTGACATCCTGCAAATCATTCTGAAGCAGCCGCTGGCAACCATCAACGCCCCGGAAGGCTACGACGTTAAAGTCAACGTTCGTGGTGGCGGCATTACGGGACAGGCCGAGGCAACCCGCATGGGTATTGCCCGCGCTCTGTGCGAATTCAACGGTGACTTCCGTCCGGCCCTCAAGAAAGAAGGCTTCCTGACGCGGGATTCCCGCATGGTTGAGCGTAAGAAATACGGTCGTGCGAAAGCCCGCCGCCGGTTCCAGTTCAGCAAGCGTTAATCGTTTTCCGTTTTCTGCCTTCCGTTGTCCGTTCCTGATTGCTCGGTTAGTGAATTAACGGAAAACGAATAACTGAAAACAGGAAACAAATAGTTGCAAGTCCAGACTGCCCTTAGATGATGCCGACGGGCGGTGCTGCGTATCGTTCATTTTTCATTTTTCATTTTACATTAAAATGGCACAAGTAGAGTACAAAGACCTTCTGGATGCTGGTGTGCATTTCGGCCACCTGACCCGGAAGTGGGATCCCCGCATGGCACCGTATATCTTCATGGAGAAGAACGGTATCCACATTATCGACCTCAACAAAACGCTGGCATCTCTGGATGAGGCGTCGAACGCCATCAAAGGCATTGTTCGGTCGGGTCGTAAGGTTATGTTCGTAGCGACTAAAAAACAGGCACAGGAAATTGTAACGGAAGAAGCGCGTCGCCTGAAAATGCCGTTCGTAACCGACCGCTGGCTCGGTGGTATGCTCACCAACTTCGCTACCATCCGCAAGTCGCTGAAGAAGATGCAGAGCCTGGAGAAGATGTTGAAAGACGAAACGACGGTCAGCAACCTGGCTAAGCGTGAGCGTCTGACCATCTCCCGCGAGAAAGACAAACTGGAGCGTGTACTGGGCGGCGTGGCCGACCTGACGCGTCTGCCGGCGGCTTTGTTCGTTATCGACGTGAAGCGGGAACACATCGCCGTGGCCGAGGCCAAACGTCTGGGTATCCCCGTGTTCGCGATGTGCGACACCAACTCGAATCCCGATGCGGTCGATTTCCCGATTCCGGCCAACGACGACGCCTACAAGTCGATTCGCCTGATTACGCTTGCCATCGGTAAGGCCATCGAAGAGGGTCTTATGGAGCGCAAGCAGGACAAAGACGATCAGCGTCTGCAGGAAGAGGAGGAAGCAAAACGCGCTGAAGATTCGGAGGTGACCAGCGCCGCCGACCCGGAAGCTCCTGAAGCGACGACGCCTTCACTGGCTCTGGCTCCGGAAGAAGACGAGAACGACCAATAATCCGGCTACGTCAACTCATGGAAACATGCGTTGCTACTCAATAACAAGCTTGATAGCCCGTAGCCCCGCTATGGGCTATTCTATTAACACAAACTGAAAACAGACAATGGCGATTACAGCACAAGACGTTAACCGACTCCGGCAGGAAACAGGTGCCGGGATGATGGATTGCAAAAAAGCACTGACCGAAGCCGATGGCGACTTCGAGAAAGCGAAAGATATCCTGCGTAAGCAGGGGCAGAAAATTGCCAGCAAACGCGCCGATAACACGACCAGCGAAGGTGTCGTGCTGACGCAGGTAAGCGAAGACGGTAAAACCGGCAAGGTGGTCGCCTTCGCCTGCGAGACCGAACCCGTTTCCAAAGTAGCGGATTTTCAAAATCTGGCACAGGCCATTATGGACGCTGCCGTGACGACTAACGCCGCCTCTAAGGAAGACCTGCTGGCCGTTCAGCAGGCCGATGGCCGCACCCTGCAGGAGCATATCACTGACCTGATGGGCAAAATTGGTGAGAAGCTCGACGTGGTTGCCTACGAAAACGTAACCGCCGACAAAGTAGTTGCCTATAACCACTCCAACGGCAAGCTGGGCGTTCTGGTTGGTCTGAACAACACGAACGGCACGGATCTGACGGAAGTAGGCAAGGATGTAGCCATGCAGATCGCGGCTATGAAGCCAGTTGCTATCGATAAAGATGGCGTCGACGCCAGCATTATTGAGCGCGAAATCGAAATTGGCAAAGACCAGGCTCGTGCAGAGGGCAAGCCCGAAGCCATGCTCGAAAAAATTGCAATGGGTAAACTCCAAAAGTTCTATAAAGAAAATACGCTTCTGAATCAGGAGTTTGTAAAGGACCCGTCGCTAACTATCGGTCAGTTGCTGGATAAAACCAGCAAGGGTCTGACTGTTTCCTCCTTCAGGCGGATTGCCATCGGTGGCTGATCGACATAAGTATAAATACTAAAAAGGCCCAATCAGGATACTGGTTGGGCCTTTTTGATATTAAGATATTTTAATTAGAATCACTTAATAATTAGCCTTATTTTTCGAGCGGATCAGGAAGAAGATCATAAATATTCCAACTGGTCCTCCGTTACTTTCTGTGGATAAATCAGTCTTATATGGTAGATGCAGATTTTGACGTCCGACAAATGACGGATGAGGAACTGGTGAGAGCCTATATCGAAACACAACGCAACTTCTACTTCGAATATTTATACCAGCGGTACTGTGATCGTGTTTATCGAAAGTGCCTTTCATTTACCAAAGATCAGTCTAAGGCAGAAGATTTCACGCATGATATTTTTCTACGGCTGATCGTTCGTCTGGGCAGCTATAAGGAAGAAGCCAGATTTTCGACCTGGCTTTTTTCCATAACATATAATTACTGCACCGATCAGTTACGAACCAATCGCCGCCGGAGCGAAGTACTTATCGATGATGATGAGGCCTTTCTGGACACAAATACCGAGGATGATACCCAACTGGCAGAGATGGAGGCAAGCCGCCTCATAAACGCCATGTCGCAGTTGACGCCCGGCGAACAGAGCCTGCTCATGATGAAGTATCAGGACGATCTGAGCATTCGGGACATCGCCGAAATCAGCAGTCTGACCGAAAGCGCCATTAAGATGCGCCTGAAACGGGCTAAGGAAAAACTTAGAAAACATTACATGGAGGCGCTTGTGTTCTGGCTTCTGCTGTTAACAAAACTGCTGAGTTAGTTCAGAGCCATTGAGCATTCAAATGATGGAAGAACATCGTAATCCATTCAAATTAATCGAGCCGGACGTTTCCTGTCCATCTCATATCAAGAAGGAGATTGTTTCGGAAATCGATACAATCCGCAATTCATTGAAAGTGGTCCAGTTGTATGCCGGTGACGTGTTCGACGTCCTGTCGGCTTTCGCCGCCCTGGTTCCCGTTCCTAAAAAGCCAGTAAACTAGCTTAATCTCTCATGGAAAAATTGCCTGATATTACCGAAATACTAATCAATACATTTCGCTCTCTGATTGATCAATCCATCAGTTTTGTTCCAAAACTGATGGGCGCCGCCGTTATACTGGGCATCGGCATCCTGCTGGCAAAGGCTATTTCCATTATTATCCAGAAAGTGCTGAGCCGGGTGGGTATCGACCGCATCGGAGAAAAGCTCAACGAAATTGATATTATCAAGCAGTTAAAGACCGAAATCAGAATAAGTGATATTGTCGCCAAAGTCATTTATTACTTTATTCTGCTGGTATTCATCACCGCAGCCACCGAGACGCTGGGCGTGGCCGCCATCACGGAGATGGTCAAGTCGCTGGTTGATTTTATTCCCCGCCTGATTGCCGGAGCCATCATGCTGCAGGTCGGAGTGCTGCTGGCCGATGCCCTTCGGGATGCAGTAATCCGGGTATGCCAGTCGTTCAATATTGCCTCAGGGCGACTACTGGGTATGATGGTATTTATGTTCTTCCTGATCATTACCGTCATCAGCGCACTTGGTCAGGCGGGTATCAACACCGAGTTGCTCGAATCGAGTTTCAACCTGCTTATCGGTGGAATCATCTTCGCCTTTGCCATCGGCTATGGCATTGCCTCACGCGACGTGATGGCAAATCTGCTGGCTTCATTTTACAGCAAAAATCGGTTCCGTGAGGGTCAGACCATCCGCATTGACGACACTAAGGGCGTCATTATTCAAATCGATAATACTTCACTGACTCTCCGAACCGGCCAGACAGATACCATTGTTCCACTGCAAACTCTTCAGTCTAAAAAAGTTGAACTATTTGACTGAAAGTCAGCATTACTTTCCTTTATTTGTAGTCTGATGAGACGGATTTTTTCATTCATATTGCTATCTATTTTACCCTGTAGTCTGTTCGGGCAAACGGACTCGACTGCTGCGGCAGTCGACACAGGCCGAGTGGCTGTCAGAGACACTTCGTACTGGCAGAAATCGTTCAGCGGCGGGGTGAATTTCAATCAGGCCGCATTCAGCAACTGGCTGGGCGGAGGTGTGAATTCAGTAGCGCTGGGGTCGGTAGTGGCCTGGCGGGCGCTTTATGAGCGAGATAAAATAACCTGGGACAATACTGCTGACTTTCAGCTAGGCTACATTGCCCAGGGCGGAACTACCCGCAAGGCCGCCGATCAGCTATTTATCAATTCTGTGCTGGGGCGAGCCATCGCTCCAAAGTGGGCTTTAACGCTGACGGGCACCTTCAACTCATTTTTCGCTCCCGGCTATGAATACACCAAAGTGCCTGCCGACCGGTCGAGGGTGCTGGTGTCCCGATTCTTCTCGCCCGCTCAGTTGACCCTGGCCTGGGGCGTCGGTTATAAACCCAATGATTGGTTCTCGGTACGGGTCAGCCCGTTTTCACCGCGTTTCACCTTTGTTGCCGACGACGCCGTTCGGGTGCGGGAGGTCAACGGCGTACTGATTCCTGACCCGCGCCAGAAAGCATTTGGCGTCGAGCCTGGCAAAACCGTTCGGACGGAATGGCTGGCGCTGCAGCTACAAGCTACTCTTAACCGTAATTTAACTCAGAACATCAATCTGAGCGCCCGCTACCAGCTTTTTGCCAACTACCAGACGCTGAATGCTATCGATCACCGGCTCGATCTGCTGCTGGCCGCCAAAATCAATAGATATTTTTCGACGACGGTTAGTCTGATTGCGCTGTATGATGAGGATTTCAGCGACCGAATGCAGCTACAGCAGACGCTGGCTATCGGATTTCTGTATAATGTTACTACTTTTCGCAAAAAGTGATAACTTGACTTAGTTAATTATACTTACTAATCACAAAACTTAACTGCCGTATGTTAAAGGAATTCAGAACGTTTATCGCTCAGGGCAATGTGCTTGATCTGGCCGTTGGTATCATTATCGGTGCTGCGTTCGGCAAAATCACTACTTCGCTGGTTGAAGACATCATCAACCCCATTCTGGGTCTGGTGATCGGCGGCATCGACTTCAGCCAGATGAAAATCGTTTTAAAAGAAGCCGTGGGAACAACGCCCGAAGTAGCGATCCGTTATGGTAATTTCATCAATACACTGATTCAATTCCTGGTGATTGCCTGGGTCGTATTCCTGATTGTCAAAGCGGCGAACCGGGCGCGTCTGTCGACTTCACTGGAGAAAAAGGATGCCTGATAAGGGATTCATCGTTTAGTCGAAACCCGCATAACGCGGGTTTTTTTGATCAATAAGGGGCGTCCTTACAGCAATGAGGCTGAAAAGTGGCATCAATCGTTTCTAATACGTTTTGACAAAACCTATTTTTGTCGGGTAATTCATTTTCAGGTTGGACGAATGGCAGATACGTCATTGCTGGTCATATTGGGAGGCGGAGAAAGCGGCGTTGGGGCGGCGCTGCTGGCAAAAGCCAAAGGCATTCCGGTCTTTTTGTCGGACCGCAGCATTTTGCTGGACCATTATCGCCTCCTGCTGCAGCAGGAGGGAATTGATTTTGAAGAAGGACTGCATACCGAAGAGCGCATTCTGCAGGCCGCCGAGGTGGTGAAAAGTCCGGGTATCCCGATGAAAGCGCCCATCATCCGGAAGCTGGTAGAGCGGGGCGTTCCGATTATCTCGGAAATCGAACTGGCGGCCCGTTACACCAAAGCCAGGCTGATCGGTATCACGGGCAGCAACGGTAAGACTACCACCACGATGCTCGTCTACCATCTGCTGAAAACCGGCGGGCTGAACGTGGGACTTGGAGGCAACATCGGGGATAGCTTCGCCCGGCAGGTTATCGACGACACCTTTGATTACTACGTACTGGAACTGAGCAGTTTTCAGCTAGATGACATGCACAGAACCCGGCTGAACGTAGCCATTCTGCTGAATATAACGCCCGACCATCTCGACCGATATGAATATCAGTTTCAGAAGTACGTGGATTCCAAATTCCGAATTCTGCAAAATATGCAGCCGGACGATACATTCATTTACTTTCAGGAAAATCCGGCCATTCTCTCCACCTTGTCCCATCGACCGCCCATACCACGGGGGCTGCCCATCTCGCTGAAATCGACACCCGAACCCGGCGCTTATCTGGATGCGGACGGGCAACTGAATGCCGTCAGCAATGGGCAGACGTTCCGGATGGCACAGGCCGATACGCCCCTACAGGGCCGGCACAACGCCGTCAACATGCTCTCAGCCATACTGACCGCTCAGGCGATGGACGTTGCTCCGGAACGTATCCGGTTGGGCCTGTCTACATTCCGGAACGCCGCCCACCGCCTCGAACCCGTTGGAGAAGTCCGGGGGGTCCGGTTCGTCAATGATTCGAAGGCCACCAATGTCGACTCCGTATTTTATGCCCTCGAAAGCATGACAACGCCCGTAATCTGGATTGCGGGCGGTCTGGACAAAGGCAATGATTATAGCCAGATTGACGGTCTCGTTCGTCAGAAAGTAAAAGCTCTGGTTGCTCTGGGAAAAGATAATAGCCAGTTGATCCGTTACTTTGAAGACAAAGTTCCGTACATTACAGAGACACAGGATGTCAGAGAAGCCGTTTCCCTGAGCCTCGACCTGAGTCAGGCGGGCGAAACGGTGCTGTTGTCGCCCGCCTGCGCCAGCTTCGACCTCTTCCGGAATTATGAGGATCGGGGTGATCAGTTCAGGCAGGCGGTTCAGCGATGGGTCTCCGAGCTATCCTAAACGTACACGTTAACCATCCGGCACCGCAATGACGCTATCTGTTAAAGAATGGCTGAAGGAAAATCTGAAGGGCGACTACCATATCTGGGGAGTCGTGCTGTTCTTATCCGTGATGAGCCTGGCCGTTGTTTACAGCGCAACGGGCACGATGGCCTATCGTAAGATGGAGTCCACGGAGCTGTATCTGTTCAAGCACGGGGCGCTGGTCCTTGCGGGTCTGTTCTGCATGTGGTTTGCCCACCGCATCAATTACGTCAACTACGCCCGGCTCTCGCGGTTTGGCATGTGGCTATCCGTACCGCTGCTTCTCTGGGCCTATTTCAAAGGTGCCAGCCTGAACGATGCCTCCCGCTGGATTACCATTCCCATCATCAACCAGACCTTTCAGCCCGCCGACCTGGCTAAACTGGCATTGATTTCGAATCTGGCAGCCATGCTGGCAAAACGGCAGTATGTGCAGTACGAGCCCCGGATTCTGATTAATTTGATTGGCTGGATCGGGCTGATCTGCGCCTGCATCATGCTGACCAATGCGTCTACGGCGGTTTTGCTGGCAGCAACGTGTTTCCTGCTAATGTTTATTGGCCGGGTGCCGGGGCGGTATCTGCTGGCAATGGTGGTCTTCTGCGTCATTCTGGGAGGGGCAGCGCTTTACGTCGGTCAGCGTTACGAAACGTTCAAGGGCCGTATCAACCGCCACATCGAAACCATGCAGGGAAAACGTGCTCCTGACTATCAGGTCGAACAATCGTTCATTGCACTGGCCCACGGCAGCCTGTATGGTCGGGGTCCGGGCAACAGCCACCAGCGGAACTACCTGCCCCACCCCTATTCCGATTTTATCTTTGCTATGATTGTGGAAGAATATGGTCTCATTGGCGGACTCACCATCATGGCGGCGTATCTCTATCTGCTCTGGCGGGGCATGAGGGCCATCCAGAAGGCCAACCGGGCCTTTGGTGGGCTGCTTTCGGCGGGACTGACGTTCAGTATCGTAATCCAGGCGATGATCAACATGGCCGTAGCCGTGGGGCTGGTACCGGTGACGGGTCTGCCCATGCCGCTGCTCAGCATGGGCGGCAGTTCCATGCTCTTTATCGGCACCGCCATCGGCATTATTATCAGCGTCAGCCGGGGCGATCTGGAAGAAAATAAACTATTTGCGAAATAAACCCGCACGGCGCTCATCTGTCGGGCCGACGGCGTACATACGACATCAGGCTAATGCGAATCATTATTAGCGGCGGCGGAACGGGCGGACACATTTATCCGGCCATCGCCGTTGCCAACGAACTGAAAACCATCGCTCCCGCAACCGAACTGCTGTTTGTTGGGGCTGAAGGGAAGATGGAAATGGAAAAAGTGCCGAGAGCCGGTTATCCCATCGTAGGCCTGCCCGTGGTGGGTATCAAACGCGAGCTGACTCTCGAAAATCTGGCCTTCCCCTTTAAACTGGGTCGTAGTCTGCTGCGGGCCCGGCAAATCGTACGCGACTTTCGCCCCGACGCCGCCGTGGGCTTCGGGGGTTATGCGAGCGGCCCAGTTTTGCTGGCGGCCTCGCTCAAAGGTATTCCAACGCTCATCCAGGAACAGAATTCGTACGCCGGCATTACCAACAAAGCACTGGCTCGCTGGGCCAGCCGCATCTGCGTAGCCTATCCTGGCATGGACGCTTTTTTTCCGTCGGATAAAATTCGCCTGACGGGAAATCCCGTCCGGACCGACATCCGTCCCGCTCCGGAAAAAAAAGCCGAATCACGCTCTTTTTTTGGCCTACAGCCCGACCGCAATACCCTGCTTGTTATCGGGGGCAGCCAGGGTGCCCGGACCCTGAACGAAAGTATGGAGAAAGACCTCCACTTACTGACGGGGGCGGGCCATCAGGTTATCTGGCAGACCGGACCTCCATTCAGCGAGCGGGCGCAGAAAGCAGTTGCCCAACATGGAAACGGGCTGGCTGAAGCGTTCGATTTTATTTATGAAATGAATAAAGCCTACGCCGCTGCCGACGTGGTGGTATCGCGGGCGGGGGCGCTGTCGGTATCAGAACTTTGCCTGGTGGAGAAGCCCGCCATTTTAGTGCCGTTTCCGGCGGCAGCGGAGGACCATCAGACCAAAAATGCCATGAGTCTGGTAGAGCGCCAGGCCGCCCTGCTGGTCAATGACCGGGATGCCCGAACCGATCTGGTGCCGATGGCGCTGGGCCTGTTGCAGGATACGAATCAACAGCAAATTTTGAGTCAGCACATTCGGGAAATGGGTCGGCCTGACGCAGCCCGCGAGATTGCCGAAGAAGTGCTGAAACTAAAAAATGAATAATGGGACCCTTATCAAGGTCTCATCCAACTAGTAGATAGAATGCACAACCTGAAGTCACTGGACAACATCGCTTACGTTTATTTTCTCGGTATCGGAGGCATTGGCATGAGTGCGCTGGCCCGCTGGTTTCTGGTGAACGGTTACGAAGTGGCGGGCTATGACCGCAACCCCACTGCCCTGACCAATGCCCTCCAGCAGGAAGGCATGACGATTCATTTCCAGGAGGCCATTGAGCTCATTCCGGCCCATTTTCGCGAAAATCGGGAGAAAACACTGGTCGTTTACACCCCCGCTATTCCGAAAACACATGCCGAACTTATCTATCTGACGGAAGCTGGTTTTTCCATGCAGAAGCGTTCGCAGGTGTTGGGTCTGCTGGCCGGGCAGATGACGACCGTGGCCGTAGCCGGTACGCACGGCAAAACGACGACCTCCTCGATGGTGGCCCACATCCTGAAGCATGCAGGCGTCAACTGTGCGGCGTTTCTGGGCGGCATCACGCAGAACTACAACACGAATTTTCTACTCAACGACCCCGTCGACAATCTCCGCGACGTTATTTGCGTAGTGGAGGCCGATGAATTCGACCGGTCTTTTCTGACCCTGTTTCCTGATGTGGCGATTGTCACTTCCACTGATGCCGACCATCTGGACATTTACGGCGATCACTCCTCGGTGCTGGATTCGTTCGGGGCTTTTGTTGGGCAGATAAAACCCGATGGCCTGCTTCTGATGAGAAAGGGATTGAATCTGCGGGAGGCCGCTCCGGCCACGGTTCAGGAATACAGCCTGAACGAAGGCGATTACGGAGCCAGGAATCTGCGGATCGAGAACGCCTGTTTTATTTTCGATTTGGTTTATCCTGATGGTATTATCGAAGCCATTCCGTTACAGGTTCCCGGTTTTCATAATGTGGAAAATGCAATTGCGGCAGCGGCAGCAGCCTTACGTATGGGCGTAGCGCCTAGGGCCGTTCGCGAAGCATTGACAACGTATAAAGGGGTAAAACGTCGGTTCGAATATATTTTGAAAACAGAAAAAACTATATTTATTGACGATTACGCACATCACCCCGCCGAGATTGAGGCTTTTCTGACGTCGGTGAAGGCGCTTTATCCCGACCGGACCCTGACGGCGATATTTCAGCCGCATCTGTATAGCCGGACCCGCGATTTCGCCGCTGCGTTTGGGGAGAGCCTTTCTATTGCCGACCGGGCGATTGTGCTGGATATTTATCCCGCTCGTGAATTACCGATTGAGGGCGTTAGTGCCGAGTTGATTTTTCAGTACGTTCGTTCGGCCCGAAAGGTGCAATGCCCGAAAACGGAATTGACAAATGAACTGGAAAAGGAGTTGCCTGAGTTGCTGGTAACTATCGGTGCAGGCGACATCGATCAACTGATTCCGGACCTAAAACGTCTGTTATCAGACCAATGAATAAAAATACTGAAAAAAATAAGGTGCATGTTGTAGGATGTTGCCTATTTTTAAAATAAAAAGATTTTGGTTTGCTGTTGTTGCAGGTGTAATCGGATTTTTTGGTCTGATTGCGTTTACCGAGCACCGGCAGCAGGCCCGGCGTTGTCAGGGTATCCGTATCGAAATGGATAAAGTAGACGGTCACCGGTTTCTGAACCGGACCGACGTACTGCGAACCCTGACCAATGACGGTGCCGATCCGCTGGTTGGCGACCTGTTTGAAGACATCAATCTGAAGCAGCTCGAACGGCGTCTCCGGCAGAACGGCCTGGTACAGGAGGGGCAGGTGTATCGGGATCTGCGGGGCAACCTGGTCGTCGATATTCGTCAGCCGCTTCCGCTGGCCCGTCTGGTGCATAACGGCGGGGAGGAACGGTCGGCGGGAGGGCTTTACCTGAGTCGTGAAGGGCGCTGGTTTCCGCTGTCGATGAATTATACGGCCCGCGTCATGCTGTTGTCGGGGCCTTATTTCAGAGAACACCGGTCTCTGGCAAATGAACGGGGAAAGCCTCTGATTGACATGCTGAATCAGATTGCCGCCGACCCGTTCTGGAGGGCATTTGTGGCGCAGATTATTGTCGATGAAAACGGCGAGGTGACGTTGGTTCCGCAGGCAGGCGATCTGTTTATCGAAATTGGGCAGCCCGTCGACCTGGAACCAAAATTTGAGAAAATAAAACTGTTTTATAAGCACATTTTACCCATGAAAGGGTGGAACCGTTACAGCCGGGTAAGTGTGCAGTACCGTAACCAGATCGTGTGCGAATGACACAAAAACAGGGTGAAAAAATTGTAGTCGGATTAGACATTGGCAGCACGAAAGTGTGTGCGGTGGCTGGTCGTCTGATCCGGGATAAGAATCATGCCCGCCTCGACGTTTTGGGTGTTGGTAAAGCGCACTCCGAGGGCGTTGCCAAAGGAGCGGTCGTCAATATCAACAAAACAGTCGACGCCATCAACCAGGCCATCAATGAAGCCTCCCGTCAGGCCAATCTGGACATCAAGGTCGTCAACGTTGGATTTTCAAGTCAGAATATTTCGGCCCGTCGTCAGCACGGCAGCATCACCCGTTCGTCGCCTGGCGAGGAAGTGAATGCTACCGACGTCGCTCATTTGCTGGGCGATATGTACCGCAGCGTCATTCCGGCAGGTTACGAAATCGTGCATGTTCTGCCGATGGATTTCATAGTCGACAACGAAACGGTGATCGATGACCCCGTGGGGCGTATTGGCGTGAAACTTGAGGCTGACTTTCAGGTCATTACCGCACAAATCAACGCTGCCGCCAACACGCGCAAGTGCATCGAGCGGTCGTCGGCCTCACTCCAGAAAGATTTGTTTCTGCTCTCACCTCTGGCGTCGGCGATGGCCGTGCTGCGGGATGAGGAGAAGCAGGCAGGCGTGGTGCTGGTCGATATCGGCGGTGGCACGACCGACATCGCCATTTACTACCGCAATGTTCTGCGGCATGTCGCCGTACTGCCCTACGCCGGAAATACCATCACCTCCGACATTCAGGAAGGCTGCAAGGTGCTCCCGCAGCAGGCCGAGGTGCTGAAAACCAAATTTGGCAGTTCCAACCCCGGCGAATTCCAACTGAACGAGGTTGTGTCGGTGCCGGTCCTGGCTGGTCGGATGCCCAAAGATGTGATGCTCAAAAATGTAGCCCTGATTATTGAGGCCCGGCTGAAGGAAATCGCCGCTATGGTGCAGGCCGAAGTGGTGCGGTCAGGCTATAAAGATAAGCTTCTGGGCGGCATCGTGCTCACCGGCGGAACATCGGCTATCCGGGGCATTGAGGAACTCTTCGAACGGGTAACCGGCCTTCACACCCGCGTAGGCGCTCCCGAACTGCTCGAATATAACGTAAAGGCTGATTTGGTCAGTGATCCGGCTCTGGCAACCGCCGTTGGCCTTGTCTGGGCAGGCTTCAAATCGCTGGATGAGCGGGTCGACGTGGCTCCCGGTATTCCGGAAGAAACACCCGTTCGGCAACCGACGGGTCGCCCTGCTCCGCCTCGTGAAAAGGAAAAAGAGAAAGAGGGCGGTAGCTTCTGGGGAAGGCTGCTCTCCGGTGTCAAGACCTTCATGACCGACAGCGACATTGGCAACAGTGACAAATACGATCGGTGACCGACTCCGTCTAAATTGATATTCAGTAATAATTTCCGTTGAGGCCATTTTCTGAAACCCAACGTAACAAACCAAAGTATACCTTTGCGCACCAAACAGAGTATCCATATGCTGGAGCACGGCTATACGTTCGATCTTGCGTCGGAAGAGAGCAAACCCATCATCAAGGTAGTGGGCGTCGGCGGCGGCGGCGGCAACGCCGTCAACCACATGTTTACGTTAGGTGTCAAGGACGTTGACTTCATCGTCTGCAACACCGACCGTCAGGCGCTGATGAATAGCCCGGTGCCCCGCAAACTACAGTTGGGTGCCCATCTGACCAAAGGACTCGGAGCCGGCACCAATCCCGAAGTGGGCCGCGAGGCCGCTTACGAAAACACGGAAGACATTCGGCACCTGCTCGGCGAACCGACGCAGATGGTATTCATCACGGCGGGTATGGGCGGCGGAACCGGTACGGGCGCCGCCCCGGTCATCGCCCAGATCGCCCGGGAAATGGGCCTGCTGACCATTGCCGTCGTGACGGCCCCCTTTGACTTCGAAGGCACCGAAAAGCTGGATCAGGCCATGCGCGGCATCGAGGAACTGAAGCGATACTGCGATACGGTTCTGGTGATTCTGAACGATAAACTGGCAGAGATTTTTATCGATCTGCCAATGGATCAGGCATTCGCCAAAGCCGATGACGTATTGGCAAATGCCGTGAAGAGCATCGCCGAGATCATTACCGTGCGGGGCGACATCAACGTCGACTTCATGGACGTGAAGCGCGTTCTGGAAAGCGCCGGACAAGCCGTTATGGGCTCAGCGGATGCTGAAGGAAGCGAGCGTGCGCTGCAGGCCATCGAGGAGGCACTCAACTCACCGCTGCTCAACGACCGCGACATTCGGGGCGCCAAACGGATACTGCTCACGATGGCCTCCAGCCCAAGCGCTCGTGCGACGATGAACGAACTGAAAATCATCACCCGGTACATTCAGGAGAAGATTGGCAAACAGGCGCATCTGTTCAAATACGGTACTATCCTGGACGAAACACTGGGCCGCAATCTGCGGGTTACGGTCATTGCGGCAGGCTTCGACCTGCCCGCCGACGAGAAGGACTTCCCGCCGAACAAAAACCCTCTTGAACTGGAAGACGAACTAAGTGGAGACTCTCATGAACTGATCGAAGAAGGCGAGCTGGTGGGCGAAGGCGTCGACAGTTTCGTGAGTGATGATGCGCCCGCCACCCCGACTGGGCCGGTAGGTTTTGTCGTTCCGGGGGCGCTGTTAGGCATCGACGTGCCCTTCGCCGACCGGCGGGATACCGCCTTCGTGGAACGGGAGAACGACGCAGAACAGCTACAGAAAATGGTGGAGGCGTTCCTGCAGAACCGTTATTCGGAGCGGGAGCTGGACACACCGGCCTACGTTCGTCTGAAAGTTCAACTGGCGGATTTGCCGCTCATTCCGGCCAGCGAATTCATCCGTTCACGTCTGAATGATTAACTGACTACGATACTATAAGTGCCCCGCTGGGAGCGCCATCTGGATAATTGTCAACGATTATTCAGATGGCGCTCCTTTTTTGTTTATTAGTCCCGTATCAGCCCCGGCCTGATTCGGTTCGTTGCCAGACGTATCAGACCCATCAGAATTAACAGCAATACAACTATTGAGGCCGCCCATTTCAGGTTTGTAAATACGGAACAGAGCGGAGCGGCAGACAACGCTGAATCCGGGTACGTTTTGAGAAGGTAGACGATGCAGGCATTTTCCAGTAGATCGAAAAATAGAATACTGATTGGCAGGCAGTTAATCCATCTAAAACGCGTAGTTTTCAGACTCCGAAACAGTAAGGAAAGAATAAGACAGAAGAGAAACGTATAAATTAATGGATAGGCCAGATCGGCGGTCATTTCACCCAGGGCATAAATAGCCCGTCCCTCCGGGCCATAAGCGGCTACCATCTGCCGGATTTTTTCGGGTTGATAGCCAAAGAGCAGATCGATTGGCCCAACGGGCTGACCGGCCAGAGCGTTCATGCGGGTCTCCAGATTTTTTAGAATATACATTGGGAAAGGAAGCCATAGAACTACGGCCAGCAGGAGCATTTTCCAGGATGCGATTCGGTAGAAAAAAGTAGTGAGTTCAGTGAGCATAACCTATTGAAAATGAGTCATAAATCTGCAAAAATTTCCGAAACAATATAGTGACTATCTGGCCTTTATTTGGTATATTTATAAGGTTTTCCGACACAATCATGCCGGATTTTTTCTTGGATTTTTTTACAAATAAGTCATGACAGAAACAACCGCACGGCGGACCGTATTTGCTTTGGACGTACTGACCCAGCCGATTCAGCCTGATGAGATGGAGTGGCGGGTACAGCAGCAGACGAAAACGGGTAAACTGATTATTGTACCTTACCTTACCAACCGGACGGTGATGGAACGTTTCGACCGGCAGTTCGGCTGGGACGGCTGGCAGAATGATATCGTGGAGATTCAGGATGGTTTCCTGTGCCGGATTACGGCCCGGGTATCGGATCAGGACGGTTCGGTCATCACCGTGACTAAAACCGACGGGGCTAACCGCACGGATATCGAACCGATTAAGGGCGGTATTTCGGATGCCATGAAGCGCTGCGCCGTACAATTCGGCCTGGGCCGGGATCTGTACAACTATCCGAAAGTTTTTGTAGAGACGCCCGACAAATACATTCCCGACTGGGCCTATCCGCAACTGGAGGCCCTGGTACGTAAAATCAACGACGGAACCTATAAGGGCGGCGATATCGTAACGCTCAAGGCGTCGTACCGCTAAAAACAAAAACGGCTGAGTTTCCTCAGCCGTTTTTTATTCTCCCTGTTACACTCGTTTCGTCGCTACTCGCCACAGCACAAAAGCCAGTCCCGCGAACGCCGCTGCACCCAGCAGATGATAACCGCCCTCTCCTAACGCACCCGCCAGCAAAGGCTCGACCGAAAGATTTGTCAGCGCATTGTAGACGCCATCGTTGACCGACAGCAGCGCTACGGCCACTCCTGCCAGCGCCCCGCCCGCAACCAGCCCCGTGGCAAACAGATTGCCCCGGCCCAGGTCTGCATCCTCTTCGACAATGCCTTTCCGTTTTGCATTCCAGTCGACAATGGCTTTGACCAGACCCCCGATGAAAATGGGCAGCGTCGTAGAAAGCGGCAGATACACGCCAACGGCAAAGGCCAGTGCGCTGACGCCGCACAGTTCGAAGACAAACGCCATAAATGCGCCTACCAGCACAAACTGCCAATCGAGATTGAACGACAGCAGGCCTTTAATGAGCGTCGCCATGAGTGTACCCTGCGGAGCCGGAAACTTATCGGAACCGATGGCGTGCGTGATGCCCTGCGCCACCAAATCGGGCGTCGGCGTGTCCAGAACCTTCACTGTAGCCCCAATGACCAGTGAGGATACAATAACCCCGACAAACAGGGCCATTTGTTGATAACGCGGTGTAGCGCCAACGATATATCCCGTTTTCAGGTCTTGCGAAGTGGCCCCGGCATTGGCGGCCGCCACACAAATCATGCTGCCCACAACCAGTACGGCGGGCTCGTAGGCCCGGCCCGTCAGCCCGAAGGCAATGAATACCAGCGCCGTACCCATGATGGTGGCGATGGTCATGCCGGACACGGGTGACGAACTTGACCCAATCAACCCGACAATCCGGCTGGCGACTGTCACGAAGAAAAAGCCGAAAACCATCACCAGAACACCGATGAGCAGTTTGGTCAGGATGGTATCGCCCGGCACCTGCGGCATAATCACCATCAGCGCTACCAGAATCAGACTGCCGATAGCGACTACGCGAATGGACAGGTCCTGTTCGGTGCGAAGCCCCCTAACCCCCGAAGGAGGAAGCGCTGCCGCCTTGAAGAGCCCCCCTTCGGGGGGTTGGGGGGCCGTCCCCCCTTCGGAGGCGGGGGGCCTTATCGCTCCTTTGAACGAAGACACAATCGTCGGAATGGTTTTGATGAGGGTCATAAAGCCCCCCGCCGTAACGGCTCCGGCACCAATCTGACGAATGTAGGCCCGGTAGATGGCTGCCGCCGTATCACCGAACGTTTTGGTTTGGGGATTCCAGCCACCGGGGCCGCCGGGCGTGTTGAGGTCGGTCAGGTAGCCGAGTTTAAGCAACTGAGCAGCGATGGTCTCTCCTGGCACTACGGAAGCCAGCAGCGGTATCAGTCCCAGCCAGGCCAGAATGCCCCCGCCGACCAGTATAGCCGCAATCCGAAACCCGATGATGTAACCGACACCCAGGTATTCCGGTGTAATTTCGCCTGCTACCTGCGCCGACGGGAAATAGCGGTTAGCCTGTTTGGTTGCCCAGACGGGCACCTCGGCGATAACGTGCAGCACTTTTTGCAGAAATGCATAGAGCAGGGCCACACCTAACCCCTGGTAGGCGGTTTTGGCAAAATCACCGCCCCGTTCGCCCGCAATAAGGACGGATGCGCAGGCTGTTCCTTCCGGGTAGGGCAGTACGCCATGTTCCTGCACAATCAGCGACCGGCGCAGGGGAACCATCATCAACGTCCCGACGAGTCCGCCGAGGATGGCAAGTGTCAGAATGGTCCAATAGTTAAAGAAATCGGTACCGATGCCGTCGGTCAGAAACAGGAAGCCCGGCATGGTAAATACTACTCCGGACGCAATGCTCTCCCCCGCCGAGCCAGTCGTCTGGATGATGTTGTTTTCGAGGATGGTTGTGTTCAGAAAACGTCGTCCAAGTGATATGGCAAGCACGGCAATCGGAATAGACGCCGACACGGACAGGCCAGCCTTGAGCGAAAGATAGACCGTTGCCGCTCCGAACAGGATGCCGAACACCGCTCCTGTGATGAGAGCCTTGATGGTAAATTCCGGCGGTGACTCGACAGACGGAACGAAGGGTTTGAAATCGGTAGACGGTTTAGGCTGCATAGAGAATGCCGAATTTTTTCTCTATTTCGGGAAAAATGGAACACGGATGACGCGGATTTAACGGATTTTCACGGATAGCACCAAAAAATATGTGTTAATTTGTTAAATCCGCCTGATCACAGCAGCGAATCGTCTGTCTTCCAACACCCCTTGACATTTGCCTGAAAGGTGATAATATTTGTGAGGAATACGCGGAAGTAGCTCAGTTGGTAGAGCGGCAGCTTCCCAAGCTGCAGGTCGCGGGTTCGAGACCCGTCTTCCGCTCTTTGATTATCAGCCAGTTAACCAGAAGGTTGGCTGGCTTTTTTGTTGTACCTATAACAGTGACTATTGTTTTTAAAAAGTCCCTCAAAAAATAAGTGTGAGACCACTACCCCTCAGCGCGGAAAAGCAAAAATCCCCTCGTCTACGTCGCGCTGACCCTGTAGCCGGGCGGTGAGGATGTCGGAGGCAATAGCACTAAAGGTGATGCCGTTGCCGCCGTAGCCCAGCGCAGCATACAGATTACCAAAGCCCGGCAGCAGCCCGATCGACGGCAGACCCGTGGTGCTGGTGCCAAAAGCGCCTGCCCAGCGGTCAGCCACGGTGAATGCCATGTCGGGCAGTAAATAGCGCAGCTTCCGCTCAATAGTGGCCGTTTTTTCGGCCAGTTGAGTATCGCGCTTTTCCTCATCGGCAAACTCTTCGTCTTCTCCTCCGCAAATCAGACGGTTGTCCGCCGTCATCCGGAGATATAAATAGGGGTCTGCCGCCTCCCAGATGATCGGCAGCGAACGAAGCGTCTCCAAACGAATAGGTTCCGTGGCAATGGCCCAAGTAGACGTAATTTTGTAGCGTGACGAGTGGATGTATTCCGGAATTTCGTAACCGGTAGCAAACACCACTATCAGCACTTCCGTTTTACTATTCTGCGTCAACGGTTCTACAGGCAGGCGGGGCATGGTGTATTCCCGCCATACGGCCCGGCCGCTATACAAATCGCGGGGGACGATGATCATACATAAGGGGTTGTTTCATCATATAAAATCTGTAACCGTTTAATTAAGAGCGTGTTGGGGAATTGAAGAAGATTGAGAGCCGTGTCATCTTTGTGGTCG
>ERZ1066119.10-NODE-10-length-279053-cov-14.608571_pt1 | contig 279053 bp, 219 predicted proteins | sample MGYA00382766_ERZ1066119 | MGnify/ENA primary metagenome ERZ1066119 (study PRJEB33369, sample SAMEA5778349) | biofilm metagenome | biome: Industrial cooling water; feature: Water cooling tower basin; material: Biofilm | place: United Arab Emirates | collected...
GGGACCTGTTTTTTGGCGGGTCGGTGACCGACATGGCCGCCAGGGCGGGCCTGAGCAAATTTCGCCTGAGCGATTACCTGAACGAAAAAAAACCCATTACCGATTCGACCTTACAGAAAGTCGCCACCGGGGCGGGCGTGTCGCTGCACTGGCTGAAAACGGGCGAAGGTGACATGCTCTCGACGAGTCCAGCGCCCCAACTGTCGCCGGGAAAAATTCACCAGGGGCAGGCGCTGAAGACGTTCGTGGCCCTGAGCTGGGGGGCCAGCCGCCGGCTGGCCGACGCGATGGGCGTGGAGGCGGGTACGATGAGCAGCTACTACAACCGGGCTGAGTTTTCAGTCAAGCAACTGCGTAACCTGCGGGGGGCCTTCAAGGCGCTGGGATGGGATTTTGACCGCCAGGTGATGGGCGGCGTGCGGGCGGTGGGTGAATTGCCGGACGCCGGGAGAGAAAGCAGTCATGAAATTATTTTTGTGAAATCCGGCGATAGAGGTGGATTTATTCGAGAAAGTTTTAGAGGTTTACAGCCATTTTATGACACCTCATACACCTCGTTGGAAAAATTGCCCGTGAACCTAATTCTACTCAACCCCCAAACAGAAAAAGAAAATCACGTTATTTTCGAGATTGACGACCCCGAAATGGGCCAGACGGCCCGCCCCGGCTGGCGGTTGCTGACCTACCTGGCGCCCGCCTCCGACTGGACTAACCTGACGGGCCACGTCATCGTACAGTACAAGACCGCCAAAGGCGAAGGGCTGCTGTTTCGCCGCATCGTCCGGCGTAGCCTCTCCATCGACGGAATGCTGCATTTGCAGGGGGATGCCCCCGGATCGGAGCTATCGCTGCCGGAAACCGACATCGTGCATATCTTCAAGGCGCTGCGGTTTCTGGACGCCCCCATCGACTAAGGCCGTGGAAGTTACCTTCAATCTGCGAACCGACCGGGCCGATAACTCAGGGTATTGCCCCATTCACGGACGCGTCTGCTGGCAGAGCCGGAAAGTGCGGTTCTCCACCCGGCTTTCCTGCCGACCCGCTGACTGGCAGGCCGTGCGGGTGACGGACGCCGGCGTCGAAACGCTCCGCTACCAGGCTGCCGACCGGGGGGTTAACCGCAAGCTGTCGGCCCTCGAAACGGCGGTGAGCGACTTGTTTGCCCGCTCTGCCTCACCCACGCCGGAAGCGGTGCGGGCGGCAGTCGACGAAACGCTTCAGCGGTTTGGGCTAACCCCCGCACCGGCATCCCCCCGCCCGTCCCCGGTTCAATCGCTGCGGGACTTCTTCGCCCGTTACCGGGCTGAAATGGGGTTGGCCCGGTCCCGTTCCTGGCATGGCAACATGGTCGCTGCCGAAAAGAAACTGTTTGCCCTCTGGCCGGATATAGGCTTTGCCGACCTGACCATTTCGCGGCTCAACGAATGGAAAGCTTACCTGATGGATGAATGCGACCTGTCGGATAATACGGTCTACAATTACGTAACGATGCTGCATTCGCTCTGCGATTACGCCGAACGCTCGGGCATCGATTTGCCCCGTGACTGGCGCTGGCTGTCGGCATCGAAGGGCGATTCCATCCGGCCCCACCTCAGCGAAGAGGAAGTGCGGCGGGTGTTCCAGGCGGAGATATTCACCCAAAGCCGCGATTACCGATCCGACCCCTGCCTGAAGGCGACGCGGTGGTTTTTCGCCCTGGCGTGTCGAACGGGCCTGCGGCACGTGGACCTCTGGCAATTGCTTTCGCCCCGGCTGGTGAAAATCGACGGCGTTCACTGCCTGAAGGCCTATCAGCAGAAGGTCGGATCGGACGTGGCTATTCCGCTGGACGAAGAAACCCACGAATTTCTGCTCAGTCTGCCGCCCCGTCATAAGCCGCCGGGCATCGACGTATACGGCCCCTACGTGCGCCGGGTTGCTCAGATCGCCGGACTCGACCGGAGTGTTACGTCGGGCACCCTCTACGGCAGGAAAATGCAGGCCGAAACCGGGCCGCTCCACACCCTGATTACCGGCCACACGGCCCGGCACACCTTCGGTACGCTGATGCTGTCGGCGGGCCTGAGTGTTCGGGCCGTGCAAATCCTGATGGGTCACGCTTCGATTTCCTCGACCGAAAAGTATACGCACCTTTCCGATCTGACCCTGGTTCGGCAGACGATGGATGCCCGCCGAAAGCTGGCTATGGGCTTGACCCCAGGCCCGTAATTGGGGTCAAGCATGCTTTCAATTATGTGCAATAAGAAAAAATAGTGCAGTACCGGAAGGCCCAAACAAGCAAAAGGCGCGAACTTCGCGCCCCTGCCGACTATCACCTACTAATCTGACTTCTCCGCCGTACCGAATCGGAAACGACGGATGACTTTCCTCTCAGGCCGTTGTTCCTGCACAAGAGAAAAAGTGGTAAAGGGTTCAGGAACAAAGCCTTTACAAAAGTAGCCGGTCAGGCGCCGCCGGGAAATGGTACTTTCCTACCAATTACCCCCCATACTGCGCCAGCATCGTCCGGAGAGAGTGTTTCATTTCTTCGACCAGGCTCGCCGGTTCCAGCACGGTCAGGTGTTCGCCGTAGCTGCGCAGGTGCATCATCAGGTCGCGGTTGGGGGCCAGCCGGAGCCGCACGATGCATTCCGAATCGGTGTCTTTCAGCACCTCCTGCGTCTGATGAATGGGTTTGGCCTTCACATAACGACCGAACAGGGGCGTGAACCGCAGGATGATGTTTTCGACCGGCCCGTGGCTGTCGGTAATGCCGTAGATGTGTTCGAAGAGTTCGCTGACACTGGTGAGTACGTCGGGCGGCACGTCGCAGGGTTCGTCGGTCAGTTCGAGGTCGGTCATGCGGTCGAGGGCGAAGGTTTTCTCCCGGCGGCTGTCGACGTCGTATCCAATCACATACCAGCTATCCTGCACTTCCCGCAGCAGAATCGGGTGCAGGGTCCGCAGCTTGTCGGGGGCGGCGGGTTCGGGTTCGGTGATTTCGTGTTTGCGGTAACGAAACGTCACCTGCCGGTTCTGGTTGATGGCCCGAATGAGCATGGGGACATAATGCCGGTTGCCGCCCAGCACCCGCTCTTCTACGTACACGACCCGGCGCGTCGGCTCCGTGCTGTCCGTTTTCACTTCCCGGATAATGTCCAGGCTTTGCCGGACTTTCTGTAGGGCGTTGGTCAGTTCGTCGGCTACGGAAGCGCCCTGCGTGGCCGCCAGCACCTCGCGGGCGTAGTCGAGCGCCTCCATATCATCGGGCGAGAGCATCAGGCGCAGCAGCCGAAACTGGGGGTCGGTATAAAAATAACCGTTGCTGCGTTTGCAGTAGGCGATGGGGGCGTCGTGGTCCTCACGCAGCCGCTGAATGTCTTTTTCGAGCGACGAAACCGACCGGATGCCGCACTGATCCTGAAGCAGTTCAAAGAGTTTTTGCTTGGAATAGCGACGCGGGTAGCGGCTGATAATTTCGTCGATGAGGCGGTAGCGCTGGAAGGCGGATCGGGTGAGCGGCATAGAGGAAGAGGAAAAATCGTTCGGGCCAAACTTCGCAAAAATTTTTTTATAAAAAACAGAAGGCCGTAAAAAGATTACGTTCTGGGGGTGGCAACTTTGTTATGAACAAGGAGAAAACATCCCTGTTTCGAACAGCAAACAACGCAACGATGAACACTGTCCTGACTCCCGCATTCACCCCTTCCCGCCCGGCGGTTGCGCCGCTGCTCCGCTGGCAGGAACCTCTGGCGACCAGCCTCCGTTTCCGCTTCGACCTGCCTGGTCAGGTGGCGAACCGGATGCTGAACGTCGAGCTGGGACTCTACCTGCTGATGCACCTGCTGCCGCTGGCTCCTGCCGAAGCGCTCCCCGACCTGCTGAACGGGCAGGGGGTGGCCTATCGGGAGCGGCCCGTCTGGACGCCCCGTCAGCACCGGATGCTGAGCCGGGCGCGGGCGCTGCTCTCGCCGTATCAGAACCGAACGGTCTGGTTCAACGCCCTCACGCGCTACGCCGCCCTGCCCACCCGGATGCGGGTCTTCTCAACCGACAGCCGGGGCGGCTGGAACGCCGAAGCGGGCAGCTTCGCCATGCGGGAGCGGGCGAAATTGTTTGAGAAAGCGCTGGGGTAAAATAGAGTTGTAGACAATAGACAAGAGATAATAGACGATGGACCATCAATCAGCTAAAGTCTTTTGTCTGGACCTACGCTCTCCACAATCGCCCATCCAGTCGAATTTCATTCTGATCCGTCACGATGACGTCTTTGTAACGCGGGTGTTTGGGATGAAGAATGAAATTGAAGGAAATATCCATGACGGCTGAGGGAACGGCCAGCGCCAAATCGGTCGGGTTCGTCAGCCATTCCGAGAAGAGAGCCTGTGTGAGCGAAATGGCTATAGGTTCGGCCCATTCATCGGGAAAAGCTTCCGGGTCGATCCAGCGAACGGCATCGTCGGGAATTTTTAGACTAAACACCCGTAATCGGGGTAGCTGCTCATAAGGAACGCGGGGAAAGTGAACCAGGGTTTCGAGCAGCGCCAGAGCCGGTGAAGACGCCGTATATAAAATACCGATTCCGGGTGGGTTCCAGCGGCCTCCGGCTATTTCTGCACCAACAACCGAAAGCGGATCGTGCCAGTAGGGTTCTTTCAGAAGACGATAAACTTCCAATAGACTATAAATGGTATCCGGATGATTAACTAAAAACGCCTGCTTCGATGCGGGTAAACACATTGTCGACCAGCCGACAACCCGTTATCGTGTCGAGCAGGGAAAGCGGAGTGGGGTAGGACGGTTCGGGGCGACGGCGTTCGGCCAGACGTTCCCGCCGCCGCCGCGCCGCCGCCATCAGATCCGGGGGGACTGATTTTGCACTCATTTCCTCCAGCGATTTGGGCGTAAAATCCGTCATGGGCGGTTCGAAACCCGCTTCAGGAGTAGCCAGTTCGGGCAGCGGCGTGCGTAGCCAGTCGGCGAACGCCTGCTGTTGTTCGTCGAAAGCGGCCAGACCATGCCGGAACAGGTTTTCGAGCAGCAACAGCCGCTCCGACAAAGGCACCGACAGAACGCCTTCGTGCTGGTTGTATAGATTCCGTTCGGTGACGCCGAGTACATAAGCCATCTCTTTTTTAGAAAGACCGCCGAGCCGGGCAATCTCATCGACCCGGCTTCGGGGCAGCTTCTGACGAGCCTGAACGATAATATTTTTAGTACTGAAGCCCCAGCCGGCATGACCGGGGACACCCAATGGCGCTGTCATACTGTTGAAATTTTTCCTGAATATACCTGAAAAATTTCTTTTGATTGGGGCTTACGCACGAAAAATAGCTTAGTTACAGATATGGATGACACATAAATCCTTTGTCTCTTGTCTGAACGTCTCTTGTCTCAAAAAGCCGCATACGAAATGGCCGGGTCGTTTCCTGCCTGATTTCTTTATATTTACAAAACAGCCCTTTCGATTATGCCGCAGGTCGCTCTTCAATCCGCCATCCGTCAGGCCCTGAGCCTGCTCGACGACCTGCTGCTGACCCGCATCGTGCGCTATTTCGATGAGCAGGAGTTCGCCGTCGACTCGTTTGCCGAAGACATTCGCTGGCCTGAAGTGGATGAGTGGCTGAATCTGCCTGCCGAATTTTCCCGGGCTGAAAAACTGATTTTGCTGGTGGCGCTGGCCACGCATGTTCAGCCCGGATTTTTCGAGAACGTCATGGCGCGGGCATTGCCGCAGGGGGGAGAGTTTGTCGAACTCGGCGGCATCAAAGGCACCCACCACCGGGGTATGTTGCCCACGGGCGAAACGGCCCTGTTTCTGCTGGCGGGCATGGACCCCGACGACCGGCTGACGGCTCAGGCGCTGCTGTCGGAACGGAGCCTGCTGACCCGACAGGGCCTGCTGCGCATCGAACCCGTGAAAGAAGGCGAACCGGTGATGAGCGGACGGCTCCTGCCCGACCACGACTGGCTGGAAAAAGTGCTGTTTGGCCGGGAAGTACTGCCGACCTTCGGCGGTGAGTTTCCGGCCCGACGCATCGAAACGCTCATGACCTGGGACGATCTGGTGCTGCATCCGCAGACGATGGAACAGATTTCGGACATCCGGCTCTGGATGGAACATCACGAACAGATGGAGCAGGACGCCGTGCTGGCCCGGAAGGTGAAGCCCGGCTACCGGGTGCTGTTCTACGGTCCCGCCGGAACGGGCAAAACCCTGACCGCTACGCTTATTGGCAAAGAATTTGGCCTGCCCGTCTACCGCATCGACCTCTCGCAGGTGGTGTCCAAATACATCGGCGAAACCGAAAAGCACATCGAAAACGTGTTTGCACGGGCCAGCCGCAAACAGTGGATTCTGTTTTTTGACGAAGCCGACGCCCTGTTTGGCAAACGCACCAACGTGCAGAGCGCCCACGACAAATATGCCAACCAGGAAGTTTCGTATCTGCTGCAGCGCATCGAAGAATACAACGGCCTGCTCATTCTGGCCTCCAATTTCAAAAACAACATCGATGACGCCTTTCTGCGGCGCTTCCATAACCTGATTCATTTCCCGATTCCGGGCGTCGATGAACGGCACCGGCTCTGGACGCGCTGCGTACCCGCTTCGCTCATCCCCGAACCCGGCACCGACTGGGAGGATCTGGCGGGGCAGTACGAAATCACCGGGGCGGGCATCGTCAACGTCATGCAGTATGCGGCCCTGAGAGCCTTCGCCCGCCGCTCCGAAACCCTCGCTCGCCGCGACGTGATCGAAGGGATACGGAAGGAGTTTCGGAAAGAGGAGAAATCGTTTTGAAGGGTATAAGGTTGTATCGCAGAGTTTATCAAAGTCAATCAAAGATTACCAAAGAAGCGCTTTGATGAACTTCTTTTTTCTTTGATAAACTCTGCGATATAACGTTCACCCCTTTCACTTACCCGGCTTATCCTCGCAGTCCAGGTCGATGGGGACGTGGAAGGGGTCGAGAGCGTCACTTTTGGCGCGGGCTGCCGTCTTGCGGGCCTCGTTATCGGCGTCGTGCATGGCCTGTACGTGCGCGTGTAAATCTGCCTTGCAGCCCGTAAAATTGATGGGCAGCGTCACCGTGCCCTTATACGTATTGAACGCCTTGACGTGCTCGTCTTCATGAGGCTTTATTTTCGTGTCGATGGCCGTGCGGACGCGCTGCTGCTGGCATTCGGTCAGACCTTCGGGCATGTCGGGCAGGGTGACGGAGGTGGCTACGTTATAGGTGATGACCAGTTGACCGGTCACGCTGATGCATTCGGCCCCGCTGCAGCCGTCGCATTTCGGGGCGGGGCGGGCCTTCAGGTTCTGGGTAGAGCCGGTGCCGTTGTCGAAATCCGCTTTTGTCTCGCCCTGGACTGTGATGGTTTTCCCGAATACGGTGACGGTGTCGGGTGCTTTGCCGAACGTCTGAAAATCGGGTAGCGATTCAGGTTCCATCACGGTCTGTTCCTGTTCGGTAGCTTCCTTTTCCTGGGCGGCCGCCTGGGGCGTGGCCTCGGTCGGTTCTTCTTGTTCGGGTTCGGCGGCTGCGTCCTCCGGTGCCCGCTGAATGTGGTCCGGGTCGTCCCGCTGCTGCATAACGTGGGTCAGTTCGTGGGCGAGCAGTTGCTGGCCCGCCGTTGAGTGTTCGTCAAAATACTGCTGGTTGAACACGATGTGGTTCTGCCACGTAAAGGCCTTCGCCCGCACGGCCTTCGCCGCCATCGTCGCCTCCGAATCGGTATGAATTTTTACGTCGCCGAATGAACCGGACAGCCGGTTTTCGAAAAACTGCCGGGTGGTCGGGTGCAGCGACTGCCCTTTAGCGCCGATGCCATTCATGTAGCTCCCAAAAAAAGCTGAACCGGACGAGGTGGCATTCCGGTCGCTTTTTTTCTGTACTTTTTCTTTTTCATCTTCTTCACATTTCTCGCATTTACGCTGAATGGCCGATTCGAAAAAGGGCGAGGAAGAACGACGGGTGGCCCCTGTATGACGGACGGCCTTCAGGCGGGTAAGTCGTTTACGGTAATAGGTCGAGGGTGTCATGGCTGTGCGTTTAAACTAAGTTCGTGAACCAATCGGGAAAAACCATCCGCCGAGAAATCCGGAAATAGGGCGGGCAGGTGCCGTTTGATGCGGACCGAGACCGGATTCTCCCGATTTTCCAGAACCGCCAGCAGCAGATAATGCCAGTACAGACAGCCTTTGGCCGCCAGCATCAGGCGCAGGTAATTCCGGAACGTAACGTCCAGCGGAATCAGATCGCCTTCAAAATGAAAGAGATACATCATGCGGCGGTAGCCCTCCAGCGTACAGAAACCGGCGGCGGCTTCGTCGATGAAAAAGTCCAGCGGAAAGAACTTCCGGCGAGGCGAGGTTTCCGGCTCGTCCGCAAAGTAAACGACGCCCTGCCAGTTGCGCATCACCTGTTGAAAGGGATTCACCCGGACGCGGCCTACGATGTCGCCGTCCGGAAACTTCGGATCGGCAGACTGCCAGTCAAAGGCGAATCCGTCGCTGATTCGGTAAAAATCGAGCACCGATTTTTCGATTTTTCCGGAGGCTTCCAACTCGTCTAACTGGCCGGAATTGGCGGGCGAATCGAAATAATCGAAGCGGTTGAGCCGAATGGCCGGATTTGTCCGCAGGGTCTCTTCAAAGTCGATGATAATTTCCAGAATGTCTCTCATAACGAATGGTTTAAGCAGACGACGTACTGGCTGGTGCGCCGCCCGGCATAGCTCCTCCGGCTCCCCGGAACAATTTTACGTATTTCACCTGGCTGAGTCCTTCGACTTTCTCCTGTTCGGGAGCCGTTTTGAAGACCCGGTGCAGGGCATTATTTTTCCGGGCATCGCTGAGTTCGTAATAGGATGTAAACCGCGATTTGCCAAACAGTTCCTTGTTTTTGGTATGCGCCAGGACGATGTTAGCCGCCGTGGCTGCATCGATGCCCTCGATGGTGGTCAGCATCGATGCCGTTGCCTCATTCAGATAAATGGTGGGCCGGGCAGGCGAATCGTCCAGGAAATACGAAGCGGCGCTCTGCTCGACCGGATTGGCAACAGCGGCGGTCACGATGGCCTGTTTACGCACATACGTACCGTCTTTGTTCTCAAGAACATGCGCATCGCAGGTCAGTGAGGTTGGTACGTTCGCTTCCTCTTTGATAATTTCTTTCTTCTTGTCAGCCAGCGGATCATCGGCGGGAATGTTGCCCGCGTTCTGCCCGTAACCGTACTCGGCCGTGACATTGTATTCGACAACCGCCCCGGAATTGAAAGCTGCTTTCACCAGCGACTCCACCGACGATTCGTGGCTCGAATTGCCATTGCGCGACAGCGGCGTCAGGTTTTCCCAGACGCCCTTGCCGCCGATGTTGTCGTTGAGCATGTGGCCTTTCACGTAATAACTGGCCCCGCCGCTTTGCCGCCGCTGGTTCAAAATGGCGTAGGAAGCCGTGTTGGTCGCCGTAGGCGGCGAACCCTGTATCTTCTGCTTTTTGTTGAGCCGCACCGCCGTCATGGTTTTGGCATGACCCGCCCCCTGCACTGTGTGTTTGATTTCCGGTTCGCCCGCAGCGGCGGCATCGCCAAACAGAATGGCGGTCGGTTTCGAAAGGTCGTCCAGCAGTTTTTCGACGTCGGCGAGTTTCTGTTCCTTGCTCTTTTCTTTTTCTTCCTCGGTTTTGCCGTCGAGCGGCTCCAGCCGTTTTTCGTCAATCTTTTTGGCAATGGGGATGGCCTGGTCTTTGGCTTTCTTTTTCTTCTCATCCTTGCCGACATCCACGCTTTCGATAAACGTACTGTAGGCAGTCGGGTTGCTCTGCACCATCAGCACCGGGCTGGTTTCGCTGCCGCCGAAATACAGTTTATGCGGTTTGCCGTCGCCGCCTTCGAACGGTTTCTCGATACCCAGCCAGCGTTTAATGGCGCTCAGGGCTTTTTTGCCCAGATTCACCAGGCTTTCCAGCAATTGCAGCCCCATCGTAACGGCCTTGTCTACCAGCCAGTCGATGGCCTTGTCGACTTTCTCCCGCAGGATGCCGATAATTTCGACCAGTTTGTCGGCCACTTTGCCCAGACCCACCTGGTTCGCCAGGAAGCCGATCATGACCGGGACGCCCCGTGCGGCGGTGCGTTCGAGGAAGTCGGCGGCGACCTTGATGTTGCCCATCGCAATTTCAGCTACCCCGTCGACAAATGAATTGACGATTTCGAGCATCTGCCGCAGGTATTCGATGGCCGACTGAATGGCCCGGTACACGGCAATGACGCTGTTGATGACGGCCATGATGCCGGTCGGATCGAGCATACTCAGGAGTTTCGTGATGACGGCGTTCACGATTTTCTCCATGATCCAGTTTTTGGCCGCATCGATCACCATCGTCCACAGGTTGCTCAATTGTTCCTGCACATACTCCCAGATGGCAACAGGACCGCGCTCCATCACGTCTTTGATGAACTTCCAGATACCCTCCAGCCGGTTGATCCAGAGCTTGATTTTGGCAACTTTTTCCTTGCCGATTTTCTCTTCGAGCTTCTTCCAGACCTTGTCCATGATGCGTTCCAGGCTGATGCCCAGCACCTGCATCACCAGATTCAGGATGGATTTCAGGCTCAAATCCGGTGGCCGCTGAATGCCCAGTGAACGCAGTTGGTAGAAGAACCAGTCGGCCAGACCGCCCAGCAAATGCGTCAGAATATTGTCGAAAAACTGTACGAAGCCCTGTTTGATAGCCCGCAGCAGGTTTTTCAGGAAACCAATCGGGTCGCGTTTGATGGTGTCGAAAAGGGCCAGAATCTTGTTGATGATGCTCGTCACCACGTCGATGGGGAAATTCATGACCACCATCAGAATCTCGACAGCGATTTTGATAATCTCGACCACGAAGGCGATCAGCCGCAGGATGGGCTTCCCGAACGTTCCGATGATTTTGCGGAAGGCCGAAATCGGGTTCAGGAAATCCGTCCAGTCCAGCGAATCCCAGAGTTCGGTAAACAGCCCGACGATATACGACCAGGTGAAATTCAGGCGTTTGATGGCCGCCATGATTTTCTGCGTCATCCGGTCGATGGCCCCGCTTTCCTTCATTTGTCGGAACTGCTCCTCGCCGCCTTCCATCAGGCCCATGAAGCCGTGAATGATGTTTTCGGCATTGCGCTCGACGTCCTTGCCCGTGAACGGGTCGCGGCCCAGAATGACGGTCACGAGCGTGTAGCCGCGTGTCTCTTTCGCAAAGGCGCTCAGGCGACCCAGCAGGGCATCTTTCAGAATTTTCAGCAACTCGACCACGGCATCGTAGAGGAAGTCCGTGATGCGGGTCACGGGTCGGCTGAACTCCCCGACAATCATTTCGAAGGTATCGATGGGATGGAACAGCGAATCGAACGACAGGTTGTTCCAGATGTTGGTAAAGGCATTTTTGATCTCGCTGATCGATTTCGTGACCACGTCGATACCCCGGTCGATCCAGGCGGCGCAGCGGTCGAAAATGCCGTTGGTAATCATTTGCTGCTTGATCTGCTTCCCGCGTTCGCCCAGCACGTTTAGCCCGGCGTTCAGAATGTTGGCCCCGTTGCGGGCGACTTCTTCCCCCGTGATCGGGTTTTCGCCCAGCACCACGCAGAGCAGGTCGAAGGCCGTCGGGAAGCGGTTCCGGACAAAATCGACGATGTTGGTAAGGGCAATGTCTTTCACCATCGTCAGGAAGGTGCTGCCGCATTCGACCACGAAATTGACCAGATCGGAAACGATGCCCTGAAAGAGCGCGGCAATGCGGTCGATGACGCCTGTCGGGTCGCCCACGTCATCCAGACTCAGGCTGTCCCAGAACGCCTCGAAGCGGCTGCCGATGCTTTTTATCATTTCGATAAAGCGGTCGACCGCCGTCAGCAGCCAGTTAGCGACGGGTTCGGTAGCGTTGAAATAATCGAGTACCTGCCGGACCACGGCCCCGCCCGCCGGAATGATGTCGAGCACGGCTTCGAGCAGGGTAGCGCCCGTGCGGGCCACGCCCTCGCCCGTGATGGGGTCGTAGCCCAGAATGACCCGCAGGAGCTTGTAGCCCGGAATTTCCATCACGAAATCACGGACTTTTTCGAGCAGCCACTCTTTGGCCGCATCGATGCCCCTCTCCACGAGGTCGGCAATTTCGCCCGCCAGCCCCGTTACGGCGTCCCAGGCGTCGCCCAGCCACGAGGCCTGAACGAAGCCTGAACCGGCAGGCGTCGTGTGGCGGATGCGGTCGGCTACTTCCTGCCGGGTCTGGATGATAAGGGCGTGAGAATCGGTTCTTCGCTGAAGGGTTTTGTCCTCTTCACCCGCCGCAAATTCGCCCGAAGAACGGTCAGTCAGGCGCTGAAGCCCCTCCGGTTCTTCCTCTTTCGGTGCTTCTTCGGCCCGCTGCAGCAGACCGTCCGGCGTCACCTGCCAGGAACTGAGTTCGGGTTTGGTGTGAATAGTCTCAGCCTGAACAGGCCCGGTTTCCGGCTCTTCGGTCTCCGATTCCTGCCGCTGCACCCTGAATTTGTCTTTACGAAGTTCCTTCAGCGAACGGGCTTTGGTATCTTTTTCGGCTCCTTCGGCTTCCCGCAGACTGCCCTGCATGAGCGTCAGCGGATTGAAGAAACCGTCCCATTGACTCATCGGATGGTCGCGGGTCTGAATCTGCCCGCCGAGGTTGTCTTCGCCCGCCGTGTTGCCGTTGATGGTCGTGACGGTGGCGCTGCTGCTCCCGCCAGTTGCTTTTTCAACCAGCGCATAATGAGAATTGGTGTTGCGGTAGGCGATGTCGCCGGGTTTGGGAACGTGGCCGGGCGGATAGGCCGCATCGGGCGTAACGGCCCGTCCGCCGAGTGTCCATTTGGGCATCGGAACACCACCTTTGTTCAAGGCCCAGAACACGAAAATGCCGCACCAGCTTGGCATGGCGTCGCGGTCGGCCCGAACGGTCGGCGGCTGGTTGGCAACCTGTCCCTCGACGGTCGATTTTTTCTTAATGTGCTGTTCGCTGACGGTGCCTTCCTGATAGCCGCCCCCGCCGAAGCCGGACACGATCTTATCGGGGCCCATCGCCGTTTTGAAATAGTCGGTGAGCGGCTGCCAGCCCATCCGGAAGCCATCGGGGCCTTCGGTGCCCGCGTTGACCTTGCCTTCTTCGCCTTTGGCAACGGCAATGGCCCCATCGAGCTGCGCAACCCGCTGAATGGCTTTCGATTGAACGGCGGTAAACGAATGTCGGGCCGAAACGGACGGAGCGACGGGCGAGGCTCCCTGCTGAATGGTGTGGGTGAGTTCGTGGGCAAGCAGCGTCCGGCCCCCGGACGAATCGGGGTCATACTGGCCGCTGTTGAAGTAAATGTGGCTGCCGTGCGTAAAGGCATGGGCATGAATATCCCGGCTCATCTCCTGGGCGGAAGCGTCGGTATGGACACGCACGCCTGAGAAATCAGCGCCGAAGCGGTTTTCCATGAAGTCCCGCGTGGAAGGGGAGAGGGGATTGCCGCCGGAAGCCGACTGCTGCAGCGACTGCTCGAACCGCTGCGACGGCTGGGGTGAACCGCGCCCACTCCGCTGCACGACGTCGGAGCGGTGCATGGATAGGTTCGTTCGATTCGTATAGGGCTGCAGGAACGTATCCGGTCCGGCGTCGTAATCGTATCCGGGTTCGTCTTCCTGCCGCTGTAAAACAGCACTTCGTTTCGGCTGTACGGTCTTTTCTTCTTCCGGCTCCTCTTCGGCCATCCGGCTGATGGTCAGGCTCTCCGTTTTGGGTTGAATCGTTTCCTCTTCCTCTTTCTGGGCCTGGCGGTCGAGGCGGGGTTCGGGTGGGGCTGCGGATGCTGGGGCCGTGACAGATTCGGGCATCCGCATGACGCGCTCGGCGGTGGCGTCGGCCTCGGTTTCGTAGCGGTCGCCGGGGACGCTGATGCTGAGTTTGGGCTGGACGCGGGGCGTAAAAAACGGCTGGGCGGCGGGTGCTTCGGTCGTCTGCGTTTTACCGAAAAAAGCCGTTCCCGACGCCTTCCGTTGCAGGGGCGTTGCGGGTCTGGTCGTTTTTTCGGCAGTTGAGAACATTGGGTGTATTGGGCTAAAGCCCTTGTTTTTCAATTTTTTGTCAAAAGGGTCTCCTTAAAAATTGGGCTAAAGCCCAACCGGAGGAAGTTTGCTTTCTTACACCCCGGGCTAAAGCCACGGGGCAATACTCTACTCAGAAAAAATCCAAACTATTTCCCCGTGCTGGTAAGAGGCTTAGCCCTTCACTGAAAAGGGCATTAGACCATTTTTAAGCGTGCATTCAGTTGCTTAATTGCCCCGTGGCTTTAGCCCGGGGATAAGAAGACTAATCTCTCATTACAAAGGGCTTTAGCCCAATGTATTAAGAGCGTATCCTGTTACTCAATTGCCCCGCATCGGCGATCCGACGGCGCTTTAGACCGGGGAATAGGAAAACCAGCCTCCTCCAGGTTGGGCTTTAGCCCAATTTCTAAGTCCCCCATTCCACAATCAGCAGCCGCTCCATCCACGAAAACCGCACCAGCCGAAACGACCACGGCACAAACGTCAACAGAATATCGACCGTTTCTTCCGGAATGCGAAGGCGAAACACCTCTCTTTCGACCGACAGCCGCCCGGTTCGCTGCAGAAACGTACCCCGCAGCCCGTCGGGAGACGTATTTCCCAGCCGCTGCCAGTGTTCGATGAGGGTGGTCAATAAGGTATCTATTTCTCTTTTTTCAGTATCCGATACCTCGATTTCTGTGTCGCAGGTCTCCGATAGGGGCAGGCCGCACAGAATTTTGGGCAGCGCCAGTTCCCATTCTTCCGCTTTCGTTTGTCCCGTAGCGATGAAAAACAGCAGCATCGGCAGCCGATGTACGTCGACCAGCCTGTTTTCCGGCCCGACCAAATCCAGCGACCGCAGAAACGGCGGCAGAAACTGGGCCGTCAGCACCAGCCCGGCGATGGGCGTAACGATGCCGGACTCCAGCAAAGCCGATCTCGCTCCCGTCTCCGGCAACCTACCGACCTGTTGTTCAGAATGGTCTGACGATAATGGGCCGATAGACTGAAAAACAGCTATCAAAAACGAATCGACAGCGTCCGGTTCAGCGGCTTCAGCGGTTGTCAAAAAATGACTTTTGGTGGCTGAGAGTCGTTCCGGCGAAAACAGACTTTTCAGTAAAGTTGCCAGCAGTCGCTTCGGCTCATCCCGATTGGATATCAGAAACGGAATGATTTTTCGCAGCAGCGCCTGAATCGGGCGCTCATCGGGCGCAAGCTCGACCGGCATTCGTTCCAATATTCGTTGCAGCATCGCCTGCCAGCGCACGGATGGCAGCGGCACAGCGGCATCCAGCCAGGCCAGCAGTGCCAGTTCGCCCAAAAGCGCATACCAGCGGATAAACACACTCCGGTTTAAAAGTGACTTTGTTAACTCATTGAAAAACAAATTATTATTTATAGACACTTCAAGGAAATCTGACTTCAGCTCCGACCATTCGCTTTCACTGAACCGTTCGGAGAAGACGCCGTTTCTCAGGTAATGCAGCACAATCCGGGCGTGATATTCCCCCACCGACATCTGCCGTTCGTTGGTCGGCAACGCTTTTAATTGTTCCCGAATCTGCTGCCGCAGTGCTGTCTTTAGTTCCGCCGAAAACATATCCGACCAATCGGACAGCGTCAGGTCGAGATGTAATGTGTTCAATACCAGCACCTGACCATCGGGGCAAAGTTCCGACAGGGCCGCATCCAGTTCTTCCAGCAATACGTCCGCACACCAGTCCCGTACCCCAGCCGTATCGGTCAGGGCGGCATCATGGCCGCTGAGTTCGATGGCGGCCCGGTGGATGCGGTGGTTGGTCGTCATATGCCGGACAGGGCATCGATGGCCCGTTTCAACATGCGCAGGTACTGACGTTTGTCGCGTTCCCCGTTCCGAACCCGGTCGTTTTCGACCTGCAAATCGGCCAGCAGTTGCCGGACAAGCTGCTTATCGACGTCGGAGAACCGCTGGGCCACGTTTTGCCATGAGGGAAGCAGGGCGTCGGTGATGAAGGCCCACAAATCGAGGGTCTGTATCTGCGACCGGTCGATGTCTTCCGGCGGTACGCAGGAGTAAAATACGACCACACCCATCAGAATCCGGAACAGTTCGAGGGCGTAGGGCCGCAAATCGCCGTTCTCCATAATGATGACGTTCAGCGATTTAAACCATTCCTGTAGCAGGGCGGGAGGCATCACCTGCGCCAGTCCGACCAGTTGGTCAGGCTGTGGCTTGTCGATGAAGTCCGGGAAGCGGCCAAACGCCTGGGCAATCTCCGGATATTGGGCAAAGGCCCGTTTGAAAGCGGTCAGACGCCGGTCGGGGCGGGTGTTGAATGCGTTGAAGGCATCGAACCAGATCCGCAACGACACGCATTTGTCGACCGCCTGCTCCCGAACCGTCACCTCCTGCGGCTTCGACCGGGCGGTGCAGGGGCCGTTCTGTGTCGTCACGGTCACGGTGAAGGCTCCGCTCGCTGCATATGTATGCGTCACGGTCTTTTCGGTAGAGGTGGTTCCATCGCCAAAATCCCAGATGAAGCCTTTGCCAAAATTCGTGAATGCCTCGAAACTGAAGGTATTGGGCGAGGCCGTCGAAGGTGTGGCGGTGAAACCGATGTCGGGCATGGCAAACACTGTGACCTCCAGCGTCGCCGACTGCCCGCCCGCCGTATACGTCAGCGTCACTTTTTTGTGGGAAACGGCACCGACGTCGACCGTGGCCGGAATGAAGACCGTTGTGCCGTCGTCTTTTTTGATGATGCCCTCGCCCGTCGACTCGCCGCCCTGCGGACTCACGACGGGCGTATATTCTTCCTTATCGCGCTGACAAAAGTCCGTCGGCTGCAGGCTGATTGTTGGTTTGACCGGGGCCGGTTCATCGTCTTTGTCGGGCAGCACGATGTAGCTCATGGGCGCACACTCGGAGGCGCAGACGTAGGGCAGATAAAAGTCGGCAATGACGACTCCATCCGGTATTTCTTCCACCAACTCCAGTAACTCTTTGTCGGTTAACTCGTCTTCCTCACGGCGGACAGCCAGCAGTTTCGTCAGCCAGTAAACGCCCGTGTCTTTCACCGCTGTGAACTCGGCGAAGTCTTTTTTGCTGCGAATAACCTTCTCGGCCAGGTCGTCGGTTTCATCGTCGTCCTTACTGACCCGCCTGGTGCCGGTTACGACCACCTCTTTTTCGGAACGGAAGGCGGTTGCAAAGGTCTGACCCCGGAAAATGTTGTCGCCGGGTTCACGCTGCGGCAGGGCGTCGTGGTAGACCAGAATGAACGTTCCGCCGACGGGCACCCCGGCCTTGTGCTGAATGCCGCCGTTGAGAAACGAAAACATCGCAAACGACTGATTCGCCATGTAGAGATAAAACCGGAACAGGAAGTTTCGGTACAGTTCTTCCAGCAGCGAACCCTTGCACACGCGCACAACCGCATTCAGGTGCAGAATCAATGCCGTCTCCGGTTGTTCTCTGTTTTCATTGTTTTGACTGTCAATAGATTGTATAAGTTTTTCGGCCATCCGGGCGGCATCCTTCAGCCGGATCGTCAGGGTATCTATGTCCAGCGTAACGATGCCGTCGGGCAGGGCTTCGTGAATTTTTTCGAGGTAATACATCAGGAGCCGGAGAGGATTCCGACCGGTGTTCGCCGCCAGCCCCTCCGGATTGTCCAGCACACTGGCGGCGGATATGTAGGGCAGGTCTTTCACCGTCGGATACCAGCGGTCGAAGTCGACGCCCCGCGAGTTGTCGCGGGTCTGGTAGGCCGGATCGAAGCGGCGCAGCAGACCCGACACCGGCGGATTAGCAGCGTTGGCCTGAATGCCCTGCATATCGTACAGAAACCGCATGACTTTGCCGAGCGTACAGCGGAGTTCGGCGGCCTGCATGTCATACTGCATTTCGACGTCGGCAAAGTAGCACAGAATCTGCCGCCAGCGTTCGGGCTGCCCGGCCAGCACCTTCGCCAGATTGTTCAGACTTTGTCTGATAAAAAGCAGCAGGGAACGAAAGTCTCCGTTCAGGGCCACCACGTCGAAGGGCAGACGATTCGCCTGTTTCTGTTTGTAAATTTCCCGAAAGGCGGTCTGCCAGTTCTGCCCGATATGGCCTTCGATACGGAAAAAATTATACGGCTCCAGATCGAAGCGCAGCGGCGTTTTTACCCATTCGTCCGTCGAATTATACTGCCCGGCATGGTAGCTCAGATTGGTATCGGCTTTACCGGCTTCGGTCTTTTCGGCGTTCCATTGCTCAAACAGGGGCGGAGCGTCCACTACGTCGTAGTAATACGGAATGGCCTTCTTCGACAGCGGGACGTCGCCCAGTTGGCTCGGCGTAATGACAATCGGTATCTTTTTAAGTCTCGAACTCTCCGACAGAACCGGAATCTGCACCGTCTGCACCATCCGCACGAGCCGGGCAAACAGGAAGCGCAGATGATCGGCCCCGTCGCCAGCCCCCGCCACCGCCGGAGAGGGAATGAAGGCGTGACGATAGACAGTTTTGGAGGCGAACAGAGCGCCCAGCAGCAGGTGACGCGGAAACAAATCTTCGTCGGGGCAGCAGAGCGCCAACTGCCGGTTGCAGACCGTTCGAAGTTCGTCGTAGGCCTGAATCAGATCAGAGAAAAAATCGTAATAATATTGAATGTGAATGAGTTGCCGGATGTCGAGTGAGCCGTCGTACAGAAAGGCAAAATCGTCTTTGAGTCTCCCGAACGGGTCCTGCGCAAACTCGCCCGACACCAGCAATCGCAGCGACGAGTACACCCCCGACAGCGCTTTTTCCAACCGTTCGATAAACGCCTCATCCAGCAGCGTCAGGTAATTTTTCAGAATGGTCGCCGAGTCGGGAAGCGTCGTGGCCGGGACGTTATAGCGGCGGATTTTCAGGTCGGGCCAGTTCAGGCAGCGGGAGCGGCGGGGCCGGAAACCGTTCCTGCCATCGCCTTTCCCGATGAGGCTTTTGGCGTCTTCTTCCCGCACGAGCAGGGGCCGGAACGTCACCGTAACGGTCACGCCCTTGTCGTCGCAGGAGTCGGGGTCACAGTTTTTGTTGCCGGTTTCGAGCAGTTCCACGAAAATGAGCGCCACCTTATCCTTCAGAAAAACGTCGGTGAGCGGCGTTTTGGCTTCGGGCGCACCCGCCACGGCCAGTTCCCAGATGGGAAAGCGTTGTTTCTTTGTCCCCAAATCCACGAACCGGTCATAGAGGCGTTCCTTTTCGGCATTAAACTCCTGCTGATGGGTATACGTCCGCTGCGGCATCGCCACCAGATAGCCCGCCGAGGTGACGCCCACGCCCTGCGAAATGGTCACAGACGTGTTCGAGACGCTGACTTCCAGTCCGCAGACGATGCCGATGCCGATGAGATTCGTGCGGGTCAGCCGTTCCTGCTCGTCCAGATAATTGAATAAATCCTGGAGGTTCTGGGCGGTCAGCACCTGGTCGGCCACAAATTCAGGAAACCGGGAAGGAGAAGAGGCAAACATGGCATTCGTGGGTTTAGATAACGGTCTGGTTCAAAAAGACGCGGTTTTCGTCGTCGCCGTCGACACAGTCGTGCAGCGAGGCTTTCGGGTAAACGCTTTTCAACGTACTGAATTCGGTGAGCAGAAGGCTGAGTTTTTGGCTCAACGTCAGTGCGTTAGGTTCTGATTTGCTGAGTTCGGCCAGCCAGTCGCAATACAGGCCGCTGAAGGTCTTCAACTGGTCGGTCGACACCCAGCAAATTTTGACACCGAGGTGGGCGGGCACTTCCATCCGAATGGTTTTTTCGGCAAATCGCCGGAACAGAATGCCCCCGTTTGCCAGTCCTTCCTCGCCGTTCAGAACGATGGTGATGCGGAACGAATACGGGTCTTCTTCGCCGCAGAGACGGCAGTCGGGCGGAATGCAGATGGGCAGCAGCGGGTCGCCGTCCTTAATTTTCGGCCCCGGCTGGTTACGGGGTCTCAGCAGAATGTGCTCGACCAGCAGCACTTTGGTGGCCCACTCGTCGGCGGCGGGATCGTTCAGGCCCAGCAGCACCCGAATGCGTTCCTGTAATCCCGACAGATTGTCGTTCTGACAGACCTTCGTTTCGTCTTTGTAATCGAACGATTTTCCCCGATTCGCCGAAATACGCGGCAGAATAGTCAGAAAGTCGATTTTATCCTCAATCAGTTCTTCATCCGCTTTAACTTTCGACCCAAACGCCGTGTAGAGCATCAGGGCGTAGTCGCTGAAACTTTCGGCAAACCGGCCCATCAGGTGATCGAGAAACGCGTTGCGCCGGGCCGCAAACTGCGCCGGGTCTTCTAGTAGTTCCTGAAAAACGGGTTCGGCAGCGCCGTTGTCGTAGAGGTCGGTGACGCCCCGGAGGTCGGTTTCTGCGAATACCGTGGCAAAATACGTCCGGGTAATGGAAGGATTTGTATTCAGTAAGTCCTTGAACTGAGCGAGTTGCCGCACGTAAACCGCCAGCAGGTGCTCGAACGCCAGCAGATACGCCTGCAACTGTCGGGCTTGCCCCCGGCGGGCGGGTGTTACCGGATCGGGCAGGCCCGGCGTGGATGCGCCATGCGGTCCTACGCCATACGTTTCGGGGAGTGAATAGGCCAGCGGATACGACGAAGCCAGGTCGACATATTCACCCGTCGGCACCGGCAAATCGTTGACTGGCTGAAGCATTTTATTTTGCTGGCTGCGGCCCCGCCATTGCAGCAGCGTGTCGTTCAGTTCGTCGGCATCAGGCAGAAATGGCAGACCATTTTTGTAAACCAGCACTTTCGAGCCGTGCGTATAAAACCGGGGCTGATGACCGGCACTCACGGCCAGTTCCCACGGCTGCGATTCCACCAGTTTTCCCTCGGCATTATACCGGGCCAGCGTCAGATTCCGGACCGCCGTGATGCCCGGAATGTCCATCAGCAGATTGATGATATCAGACGCAAAGAGCTTCGTTCTGAGGCCGCTGGCGTCGAGGTCTTCGTTCCGGATAAAACCGTGGTCGAGCGGCGGGCCGTTGAAAATGTCTTCCGTGGGTGTTTGATTATCAATAAGTTGTTGTAACGAATAAAACCGAACCGACGGATTCATGTACTGGTCGATAAGCCAGTAGGCCCGGCCCAGCACGGCCTCGATATCGGCATCGGGCGACATGTCGACGTCGGCACAGACGGCCACGTCCTCGACCGCTACGGTGCCGACAGTGCAGAAATCTTCGGCGATGTTGCGGTGCTGATGTAACACCTGCGTCGCTCTTCTGACCACCTCATCGGCCTTTTTCAATTGCGTCAGGTAGCGGGTCAGAATGCCTGCCGGGGAAGTGTCCGACAGCAGCGTTTTCAGTCCGGCCAGCGTAATGGCCTGGCGGTCGGCGTCGCTGCGATACCAGATTTTCAGCGGAATGTTCCGGAGCGTCGTCGTTTGCAGGGGCGCACCCGCAATGGCCCGGAACTGTACGTCCATCGTGACATACAGCGGGTTACGCAGAGCGCGGTAGAGAGCCGCCGCATCGGGCAAATCGGCGGGCGGCTGGTTTTTATTTCCCGAAACAAAAACATTGGTGATGCCTTCGATGAAGCTTTTTTCTTTGATGAACGACGAAAATTTGTCGATGTCGGCGGCTGCCCGGTGCCAGGGCGGCAGGCGCAGTTCGGCGGTGGCGCTGGTCAGTCGCCCGCCCGATACGAACGTGAACCGGTTGAAGACCTTGCCGCTGTTGAGATCACCGCTGACGGGGTCGCTGTCGAGTTCGAGCAGCACGTCGTAAAAGCCTTTTATCCGGATGGGGTGTTCCGTTTTTTCGTACTGAAGAATACTTTTCTGACAATTGGCGTAAATCGTAAAATCGCAGCTACATTCTTTGCAGGCCAGCCAGGCATTCCGGACGCCCTCCTGATCGATGAGCAGTTTGCGGAAATCGTTCGTCGTCCAGGGGTTGACGGTCAGAATGCGGCGGGCCGTGAAAAAGCACTGCTCGTCGGGCTGACCCACCTGCCCCGGCGGCGGAGCCAGCAAATCCGGAACCGAAAATCCCATGCGGTAGCCCAGTTCGGTCTGAGCATAGCAGAGCAGTTCGAGCAGCGTAATGCCCGGATCGTGGATGTTGTAGTCGGTCCAGAGGGCGTTGCCGAGCTGCTGAATCAGGTCGATACCCCGTTTGCGGAGTTCGACATAATCCTCCGTGAGCGCCAGTTTTGGCTTTTTTAGTATGGTCGGGGCTTTATTCATCGGGACAGACAACCGGCGGGGTCGGGATGGACGTGTGGGCAATCATCGTAAAATCATGGCGGGTCGCCGCCGCCGACACCAGAATGGACCGGGCCGTCGAGGCCACCGCTTCTTCCACGTCGCCGCTTTCGGGCGCACCTTCGCCGGGCGTGTGATACAGCCGGAAGTCGGTCAGATAGTCGACGTAGGGGCGTTCTTCGATAAAATCAATCAGTACCGACTTCGACATCCGCCCGCCGAACTCCACGTCGGTGGTCTGTCCGTAGGCCCAGGGACTCAGAAACTGCGTCACTTCCTGCTGAAGACGCTCGCGGTAGTACAGCAAATCAGCGTAGCCTTCGGCCAGCACGACGGTGCAGGCGACCCGCACTTCTTCGAACTGGGGCTGGGCGGCGCTCAGGCGAACGTGGCAGGAGGTACGTGCCCGCAGGAAGGTCTCGATGCGGCGCAGCAGGCTTTTTCGGGTATAGGGTTTCAGCGGATCGGCATCGTTGCGCTGGCGCAGATCGGGAATGGTGATGAGCGTGACATGGCCCGGAGCGACCTCGTTGTATTCCAGATCGCCGCCCGACACGCTGCCGCTGATGTTGGTGTGATTCAGGCACTTGACCTTATAAATTTCCGGAAAGGCTTCGAGCACCAGCCGCTCGTAATCCCAGATGGTGATGGCCCGGTCTTTGTGCCGCAGCCGCTCCGACGCCCGCACGTAAAAATCTGCCGATGGCTCGACGGCCCGCCCGCCGAAGGTGGCGTAAGGCTGCGTCACTTTCTTTACCGCCGGGTCGGGCGTCTGGAGTTTGGCGATGGTTCCGGCAGGCAGGGAAACCGAAGCCGTTTGCCCCGCCGACCGAACGACCTGCACGGCGTTGGGATGAACGCCGATGATTTTAGCGACCGCATCAGGTGCCTGAGTCACGTTCGCTTTCAGCCAGACGAACCCGGTTGGCATCCATGTGTCGGTCGTGGTGGCGTCGGTGGGGACGGCCACGTCGATAATCCCCGACTGAATCAGTTCCGCCGTTCCGTCGCCGAGGGCATCGTCGGGCAGGGGTTTCCAGTTGTTCTTACTTAAATAAAACCACGACAGATGCGGTTCGGGCTTGTCGCGGAGCGGATTTTCGCTGCCCTCCATCAGTTGAAACAGCAGGGCCACCGTTTCGCCCCCAGCCACATTTTCCAGCCCGATATAAAACTCACCCCCAGCCGATTGCGGCGTGGCCGATTCGGTCAGGTGGGGCAGCAGATACAGCGGTCCGGGTGTGATGGCGGCGTGTTGTTCGGCATCACCGAAGGGATTCAGATGGATGAATTGAAGCGGTCGGTCATCGAATTCGGCAGCGGCGCTCAGGTTGGAACGGCAGTCGGCTTTGTAGCTCAGAAACAGTGATTGCAGGGTAGGCTGGTAGGGCGGTACCGGCTCGGCCAGTGAGGCGTCCGGATCTTTGGCTTTTTTCAGCAAAAACAGCGTCAGCGCACTCCGGTAATTACGGTGCCCGAAGTCGTGGTTCAGCCTGATTCGCAGATACCCTTTGGTCGAGGCGGGGCCGTAGCCAGGATAGGGATCGTTTTTATCCAGAAACGCCTGAGCGCCCAGCGTCGGCAGTCCTTCGGCATGATTGGGAAGGGCCGACGAGCCGCTTTGGGAAATGACGTAAGCCTTGTCGACCAGACTATTCCACTCGCCCCGCCGCAGCACCGAAATGCGGGACGAAGGCGCAAACATGCCCGAACCCGTATCGGTGGTATTGAAGTTATAAGCTCCTGAATACGAGTCGAAATCGATATCGCCGGAATCCGTCGGCAGGTCTTTCCATTCAAAATTCAACTGCACTGTGGCACCCCGCTTGTAAAACACCTCCTCCGAACCGACAATCAGGGAGTTGCCCACCGTGGGTTCCGGTCCCCAGGGCTGGAAGGGCTTGCCCGGATTGAGCAGGCCGTTGTCATTATGAACCTCCAGATTTTTTAGCCCTTTGGTGTTGTATTTTCCCGAAACCTCGCCTGCCTGCACCTCCACCTCGACCGTCGACAGCGTCAGATTCGCCAGTTGGGGATAGACATACGCCACCGAGTCATCCTGCGGTAAAATCAGCTTCAGCACCGGCTCCTTCGTTGCGAACGTGTGGCCGTGAGCCTTTGATAGATAGCCGGTTATGGAAGGCTGATCGCCGGAAATCGTCAACGACAGTACGGCAGCGGCGGTGACGTTATCGGCCAGTTTTCCCTTCGTGAACGACCCGCTGAGCGGCAGCCAGCCTTTTTCGGTGGTTAGATAGGCTTCGACCAGAACGCCGGTCAGGGTATTGACGTCGGAAACCGCCAGCCGGAGCCGGATGGTGCGCTCCCCTTCCCGCAGCCGCAGGTAGTGCGACGCCACTGCAACGCCCACCTGCGCTTTCGGCATGTCGATGGATTGCAGCGCTCCATTGGCGAATGTTTTGTGGTAAAACGGGTGCCATTCCTTCAGCGGGGTCGTCAGTTCGGCTCCCAGACCGTCGGCGGAGTGCATGACCGGGGCGGCAAACAACCGGCCTTCGTTGATCACACCGGACAGATTATCGGCAGCATCGGCGCTGTAAACGGCCATCAGGTGCCGCACAACCGCCCGGTTCAGCACCGTTTCCCGAACGGGCTGAAACAGAATGGGTTCGCCCGCTCCGTCGGTGCCGCCCTGGAAACGATGTTCGGGTTTGACGGCCCATTTCGACACCGTTTTGTTCAGTTCGATGGACAGAAAGGCCTCGTCGGGACGGGTGGGGCGGCGGCGCAGTTGCAGGACTTCGTCGTAATAAAAATCCAGATGTCGGCCCGTCAGCGTATTCATCCGGTCGCGGGCGGCTTCCATCAGGTGCAGATGCGCCAGAAACAGGGCGTAATGCGGCTGATGATTCGGCCAGTCGGTCAGCACTTTCTGCAGCGCCTGTTTACTCAAATCGATGACAAACGCCGCCGAGGCGCTGACCTCATCCAGAAGCCCCGTCAGGAAATTGTGGTGGGCGGCGTGCTGGATTTTCTCAGCGGGTGTTGCGGCCACAGTTCCAAAAATCGCCGGGTCCGCCGCAATACCGCTGTAATAGGCTGACCACGATGGCTTTCCCGGCCACCAGATGTCGCTCAGTCCCTGCCCGATAACTACCCCGGCGGAAACGACGGGCCGCTGAAACAACCGGAAATCGGCAACGTGACCCGTATCCAGTAATCCTTCTGTTTCGGCGGCTTTTTGGTAAGCAATGACTCGCCCGGCAACCGGTCGTAGAAGTTGCTGGACATGATTTTTCAGTTGAAAACTGAACGCTTCGGCCTCCGTCATCTGCCGGGTGGCCTGATCGACTGCCAGCAGATACGAGAAAACGACGTCGAAAAAGGAGGAGAACGTTTGTTTCAGCAGCGGTTCGTTGGCGGCATTATCGTTCTCGTACAGAATGTTCAACTGTTCCCGGAAAAACTGCGGGAGCGCATCGGGGCGGTGGGTGGCGATGGGCGTCAGGCGGGCGGCGACGTCGGCAGCAAAAAACGGCTCCATCGACCCGGCTACCTCGTTATTGGTATCATAATAGCGGATATGCGGAGCCAGCCGGGCGGCCCACACCATCCAGTCTGCCGGGGTCTTGTCCATGACCGGGGCCGACGATGGCTGCAGGGCAGGCAGGTTTCGCTGCCCACGGGCGGTGCCGCTGCGCTGTAAAGGATTTTTATTGTTGCCGCAATCTGCCATGCCATGTAGCCTGGAATGCTATTCCGGGCGATTAACTGTTTTTACACCGCCAGCGGGTGGTTGCCCGTCAGAAAATTCATCTCCGTCGCCTCGTTCCGGTAATACGGAAAGACGAAATTGAACCGGCTGTTGGTCGCGCTCACCACATATTCGACCCGAATCAGAATGACGCCTTCGTTCTGCATCGAATCATCCACTTCCAGATGCTTCACCTCGATACGCGGCTCGAAATACAGAATGGCCGTTTCGATGCGGTCGCGGATGAGGGTTTTGGTGCCCGTATCCAGACTTTCGAACAGCAGTTCTTCCAGATGTACGCCGTAACGGGGCTGCATCACCCGTTCGCCGGGGCGCGTCGTGAGCAGAATTTCCAGACTTTTTTGAATGTCCGGCACCTGCGACGTCAGCTCCACGCCCGGAATCGCCGGGTTGAAGGCGGGCGGAAAACTCCAGCCCTGACCAATGAAATCACTCGCTGCCATATTGTTACACAGAAGTTAATCAGAGAGTATCGGAGTTTATCAGAGAAATAATAAGAGAAAATCCTCTCTGATAATCTCTGATATCCTCCGATAATCTCTGTGTAATAGACGCCAATTATCCAATCAATACCGTTGGGCAGCCTGCCACGAGGGTGCCGCCGTGAGCCGTGCTGTCGCCGAGACGAGCAGCGGGCATTCCGCCAATCAGCACCGTCGCCGAGCCGGTCACGACCGCATCCGGCGGACCCGAACAAGTAACCATATCCCCCACGCGGGCGGCGGGCATTCCACCAATCAGCACCGTCGGGCACCCCACGGCCACCGGTCCGCCGACATGCGGCACCACGCCCGTTACGAGCGGGCAAACATGCATATCGCCCACGCGGGCCGCTGGTTGTCCCATTTTGTACCACGGAATGCCATTCCGTGCATTTTTTTGTCAGTTCAACTGCACCACGGCCCCTTTCACCGCCACATTCGCCCCCGACGACAACTCGGCTCCGGCTCCGCCGCTGACTTTCGTCTGCGCCCCGCCCTTCAGTTCGGCATTGGAACCAGCTTCGATTTTCGTCTCCATCCGCGACTTCGTCTTCAAATCCTTGCTGCTTTCCACTTCGATGCCGTCGGCGCTCATTATCAGTTTATTCCCGTTGCTGTCCTGAAGGGTGATGCTCGTTTCGTCGTCGCTCAGCACCAGCGAATGGCCGCCGGGCGTCGATAGGGTCAGGATTTTTTTGTCGTCATCGAACAGCACTTTCATCTCCGAGCGTGAGACGAATCCTTTTTCGTGATTATCATTTTTGCCGGGCAGCGGAGCCGGGTTTTTGCTGCTATGCACCATGCCCAGCACCACGCCATGACGCGGGTCGTTGTTCAGGAAACCGACAATCACCTCGTCGCCCACTTCGGGCCGGAACACCATTCCCCGGTTCTTCCCCGCATCCAGACTGACCAGCCGCATCCACGCCCCTTCGTCGGCTTTGTCGACCATCGGCATCCGTACCCGAATCCGGTCTTCGCCGAGTGGGTCTTCCAAATCCGTGACGATGCCGATTTGCAGCCCCTGCACCGGCGGCAGCAGCGCCCCGGCCAGCGGCTGCGCCACCTCGAAGGTCTCCGCAAACCACTTCGGGTCTTCACCAAACTGGATGATGGTCTCCCAATTCCCTTTTTCGAGTTGTTGACGAACGCCCGTCATCATCAGCGTTCCCTCGAAGCGTTCGCCGGCACCCGTCAGCCGGAAGGCTTTGCCCGGTGCGGCCTGAGCGGTGCCGTCGATGCGGATGCGTCCCCGGATTTTGGCGAGCCGCTGTTTTTGCAGGGCGGCATCGGCCCAGGCTTTCAGTTCGGGTTCGGGCAGGGCGGGGTGGCGGAGTTCCCAGGCGTCGGTGCCCGTCACGTCGGCCAGGGTAGTGGCTGCCAGATTGCCCGCTGCCGGAACCGGGGCTTCACTGGCTTCCACCGAATCCACGGGCGACTGCTCGGCGGGATTCCAGCCGATGGCCTTCAACTGTTTGTATTGCAGCCGACTGTCGATTTCGGCGTCCAGTTCCTTCACCGTCGCCCCAAACTGCACCGTTAGCGCGGGTGCCTGACCAAAATCGGGCGGGGCGATGCTGATTTGCTCATCCTCCGTAACGACCCACAGACGGCTGGCTTCGGCCCGGCAGAGCATAAAATCCCAGTCACTGCATTGATACTGAACCAGTTTTTCGTGCGTAATGACCTCGCCGCTGGTTTTGGGCGTCAGGCCGTGATGCCGACACAGAAGTTCGGCCACGTCGCGGTCGGTCTGGTCGTGGTAATAGGCATTGTTGAGTTGCGTGGTCATCCGCACGGCCTCGTGTCGGCATTCGATGACCAGCAGCGAGACGTTTTTCCGAACCTTAATCCCGTGTTTAATGACAATACCTTTGAAAATCGTCTCCTCGTCGCTGCGGTAGCCCGCCTTGATTTCAATCTTCTTACCCGGAATCAGGCTGTCGGAATTACTGACCGAAAAACTCTGCTCCGAGGCCTGCCCGTCCTGAATGAACAGCGTGGCCGACGCCAGCCGGTTGATCTCTCGATTAACGATGATATTGAGCACGTTGACGCTGTCGGGCAGGGCTTCGCCTTCGCTCAGTATCGTGAACGTCGCCACCGATTTCGGTTCATTACTGGCTATGACCTGTTCGTCCGTCATCGTACCGGGGTGTTTTTTTCAATGGGTGGAAAAACCAGTTCCTGTCCCGGCGTCAGCTTCCGGAACTGCGCCAGTTTGTTGATGCGGGCAATCTGAATGTAATACGTCGACTGACCGTAAATCCGGTAGCAGAGCATGGGAAGGGTGTCGCCTTCTTTCACCAGATGATAGTGCGTCAGGTCGGGCGACTGGCGGCGTTCGGTGGCGGTGCGGAGGTTGTCTTCCACACTGCCTTTGAAGCTTACCTTGCAGACCGCCCGGATGGGTTTGCCGTTGGGGTTGAATAGTTTGATGTTGATATTCAGGCCCGTACAGCGACCCTTGAACAGCAGGCTTCCCCAGACCACCTGAAAATGTTTCGGTTCGTGAATGTCGCCTTCGTATTTCAGCAGCAAATCCCGCAGGTCGATGATGTCCTGCTCGATGGACTCACGGGGCCGACCATCGACGATTCCCGAACTGTCGATGAGCAGTTCGAACGAAAACTCTTCGGGTTTTTTGACCGTAAACCGCTGTTGAGACGCGCTCGTCCCCTGACCTTGCCCGTCCTGATACTCCACCTTGTAGTCGAGCGTGTAGGTTTCGGGGTTGAGCATGGCCGTAAAGGTCTTCTGCTCGGCGGGCGGGTCCGAGTAGTCGGCCTTTTTGAAGGCGATGATTTTCAGTTTTTCCAGTTGACCGGCGGCCATCAGCGTTCCTGTTTCTGGTTCAAAATATAGAGTACCTGTTCTACGGCGTCGGCCACGACCTTCTCCGTCGGCGGCTGTCCGGCGGGGCCGTCGGCGGGGGCGCTGCTCCCTTCACCACCGCCCGCCTGGGGCTGGTTGACGGTCACTTTGATGGTCAGTTCACGAATCTCGACGGGCATTGGGTTTTCGGTTTTCAGTTTGCTGTTTTCGGTTTACCGTTTTCAGTTTGCGGTTTTGCGTTGAGGACTTTCGCGGGCGGAGCAACGGAAAACAGAAAACGGCAAACTGAAAACTCCTCAGGCGGTTTCTACGTCAAAATAGCTGTAACAGATGTCGAGCGTTTCCACCACGACGGTGTTTTCCCCCGCGTTGAGGTCGCTGACGCTCCACTTGCGCGGCCAGGCGTTGTAGACCTTCCACGACAGCAGCGGCTGGTGTTCTTCGTTGAGCAGACTAACCTTGATGGTTGCCGGGCGGAACTCCCGGTTTTTCAGCGCATTGCGGCACCAGGCGATGACTTTCGAGTCCGTCAGCATCCCGCGTTTGAGCGACAGGTCGGCGTATTTGGTCCGGCCCGGTAGTTTGTGCTCAAACCGGTTTTCGCCGCCTTCTTTCACGTTTTCGACGTCGAATTCGATGTTCAGCCCGCCCACCGACTGAAACCGCTGGTCGTTGTCGTTGCCGATGCTGATAAATTCGACCTTAAAGTGAAAGCCGACGGGAGGATAGTAGCCGCCCGCCGAAGGAGTGTTCGCCGCCATCGCTTTATTCGACCAGGGCCAGACCTTCGTGCGCCAGTTCGAGCGTTTCAATCGCCACCTCGTTGCCGTCGGCCTTCAAATCGCTGGCCTGCACTTTCGTGGGGAAGGCGTTGCGGGCCTTCCAGGTCATCACCGGCTCGTGGGCTTCGTTGAGCAGGCTGATGGTCACGTCGCGGCGTTCGACGGTGTTGAGGTTGATGGTTTTTATCCAGTTATAAAAATCCTTGTCGCCAGTGAACGTGCCCCGCTTGAGCGTGATGTTGCTGAACTTATGCAGTCCCGGCATTTTGATTTTCGAATACTCCGGGCTGCTGCCCTCGCGGTATTCGATGACTTCCACCTGCATGTCGAGGCCGGTCACTTCGGTGAAGCCGATTTTGCTGCCTCCCCAGTCGACGAGGAAGTGGAATTTGGGTAGGGGGTAGGTTGCCATGTTTTTAATGAGTGAATGAGCGAATGAGTGATTGAGTGAATGTTGCCTCTGACTCTTAGGCCCTGAATCCTTAGCCCCTAAATCCCCTGAAGGGGACTTTTGGATCCGGATGGTTTTAAGTCCCCTTCAGGGGATTTAGGGGCTAAAGCCTCGCCCTTTAGAGGATTCAGGGGCTTCTTAGGCTAAGTCAGCATCACGACTCAGCCAGTTTGTGGGAGAAGCGAAGGATGATGAACTCGGCGGGACGCACGACGGCCATGCCGATTTCCACAATCAGCTTTCCTTCCAGAATGTCGAGGGCGGTCATGGTTTTGCCCAGCCCGACCGAGACGAAAAACGCGTGTTCGGGTTTGGCTCCCTGCAAGGCTCCCTGTCGCCAGAGGTTGGTCAGAAAGTTTTCGATCATGGCCTGCACTTTCACCCACGTATTGGCGTCGTTGGGTTCGAACACAAACGGCTCGGTGGCTTTCTTGCAGCTTTCCTCCACCATATTGAAAAACCGCCGCACACTCACATACCGCCACTCGTTGTCGTTGCCTGCCAGTGTCCGGGCACCCCAGACGAGGGTTCCCTTGCCCGTAAAAACCCGGATGGCGTTGATGGATTTTCCGGCCAGCGTGTCGACGTTGAGACTTGCCTGCTCGTCGTGGCTGATGTTCACCGTTGGCCCCAGCACCGAATTCAGGCTCTCGTTGGCGGGCGCTTTCCAGACCCCACGGGCGTTGTCGACCCGGGCGTACACCCCGGCGACGGCTCCGCCCGGCGGCACCTTGCTCAGTTCTTTTTTGATGTAATTGACGATGTTGCCGATGATCGGGTGCCGCTCATACAGCCCGTCCTGCGCCGCTTTTTTGTAGGTTTTGGCCGAGTTGGTGATCGTGTCGGCGAAGGCCGTCAGTTTCCCGAAAACCGTCTGTACGTCGAGCGCAATCAGTCGCCCGATGTTGGGCAGGTTGGTGCCGACGGTCGAATCGCCATACTCTTTCGGAACGCCCGGAAGCGGTACGGCTTCGGCATTGGCGACGCCCAGCCAGGCAGCGTCGATGGACGGATAGACGGCGTTGGTGTCGCCAGCGGCATTACCCAGTTCGCTCAGGGCGCGGGCGTCGTCGTTGCGGTCAAGGACGATGAGGCCGGTGGCGGCTCCCCGCCAGAGCGAGACCGAGGTGGCGTAGGAGTTGAGGTCGGCCAGCAGACTGCCGGTCGTCTGTGTCTTCAAATCCTGAAACTTCAGCAGCGACAATCGGCTGAAATTCATCAAATTCTTGAAGGCCGTTTTTGCGTCGGCTTCCGTGCTGGCGTCGTCGACCGCCTTCTTGAACGCCGCAAATTTGTCTTTGATGGTTTTGATGCTGGCGTCGCCCGTCCCATCGAGCGCACCCGACGCCGGATTGGCTAACCGGATGGCATTCACCACCGTTTCGACATTCGCTGCTTCCTGTAATGCCGTATTCGTTTTTGTAACCAGATCATTCAGGGCCGGGTCGGACGTCAGTACGGCGAGGTTGAGTGGAGCGCCCCCGCCCGCAGGCGACACCGCGTTGCGGAATACGGTGAAATCGACTTCGCGGGGATAGGTCGTATACAGCCAGGGCGTGTAGGCGGCTCCGTATTTTAAGTTATTGATACCGATGTTCTGCCGGAAATTATCGACGGCTTTTTCCTGATTGTCTTCGGCGTTGGCGATAGTCGCATTCAGATTCTCCTTTAAATCCAGCACGGCTACCCGGTCCTGTAGTTTGCCGCACTGTTCCAGGGCCATCTGCTGTAGTGAGTAGAAGGCCGGATCGTCGGCGTTGACGACCATGCTGGCCGCATCCGGAAAGAGAATCATCGTCGGTTCATCCACCTTCTCCAGCGCTTTCACGCCGCCCCGCAGACCCGTTCCGGCGGCTTCGTCACCCGCAATGGGCGCTGCCGGAAACAGACCTACCGACACGATGTAGCAGTCGCCGCCGCCATTGTCGAAAAACAGACGGATGCTGTCGTAAAACAGGTAGCGTTCCGTGTTGGCAAAGCTCACCTGCGTGACCGCGTAGTTATTGGCCGTATCGACCTGCACGGCCACCGCTGCCGGGGTTCTGCCCTCGCCGTAATACCGCACAAATTCCAGCAGCGACGCAATGCGGGTGGGCTTCATCAGCAGGCTCTCGCCCAGCTTTTCGGCCTTCTGGGTATAGCCGACAAAGGCCGGAATGGCCGTTTCGACCTGTGCGACCGAGGGCGGCAGTTTGGAAATTTCTTCCACATACACACCCGGAGTTTTATACACGGTAGCCATGAGGGGATAAGGGTTTAGTAATTCAGAAAGGTTTCGGTTAACAGATACTTCGTGGCGTTTCGCTCCAGCATTTTCTTATGCCGGAAGCCGGGTACGGCCAGCCGTTTCAAATCGATTTTCTTGGTCGGATCGTCGGTGTTGTTGTATTCGGCGGCGATTTTGTCGTAGGGCTTTTCCTGTAAACGAACCGGCAACTGGCTGCAGAACCGACGGTCGCCGCTGGGGTCGAACACGATGCCGCCCGTGGTCTCGTCGTAAACCTTCTTGACCGCCGCCGTGCGGGCCACGTATTGCCAGAGTGTGCTCAGGGGAGCCATCCGGATCGTAAACACCGGGCTTTTGAACTGACCGCTGCCGTCGAGGAGCCGATTGCCCACGGGCACTGTCGGATGATGGAAAATCTGGATCACGCCTAATTGGTCGCACCAGTCGCCCGGCGGGGAAACAAAGCGTTCGTGATCGACGCCGTTGACCGACAGGCGGTATACGCCTTCCGGCAGCAGACCCAGCGAGACGGCCTGCACCGATACGGGTTTTTCGTAGGAATATACTTCTGTTTTTCGGGGTAAATCGCAGAGACCACTGACCGGATTGAAGGCGAAAACTTCCACGGTTACGTCGTTGGCGGCGGGATTCACGGGCAGACTAAGATCCGGCCCAGCAAATGCTTTGCGGTGGGTGGCATCGGCGTACACGACCTTGCTCAGTTTGCGCCATTGAGCCGCGTTGCTCAGGTCGGCGGTGTTGGGAGCCAGGTTTACCAGACACTCGTGGCAGTCGTCGGAGCCGTTCCGGACAAACTGCCCAACGCTGTAGGCCTGTGCCGCGTCGAACAGGGCGTTTTTTGGAGGTAGGTATTTGACGCCGCCGACGGTCGTGGCCGTCAGGTTGTTGAAATAATAGCGAAGCCCGTCGGTGGCATTTATCGGTAGCTGCGTATACTGGAAAAAATCCGGATCGCCGGGCTGGACGTAAAAACTGAAATCTGCCGAGGGCGGAATGGCCCGCAGCGGCGTCAGTCCGTCGAGGGTGGGGGCGAAGACGTAGAGCCGGTTCAGGTGCATTTTCACCAGCAGCCCGGCTTCGGCCAGCGCCTTTTGTCCGGCGGCGGTGGGTACGCACAGCATCCGCCTTGCCCGACCGTCGGTGAAGTAGTCATGCAGAATTTCTACTGTAAAAAGCTCCCGGTACTGCATACACGTTACGGATTGATAAGGATTTGCCGGATGAGTTCGCCGGTCGTCTGCCGGTCGGTGTCTTCGATGCCCACCACCCGCACTTTATAAAGCGCCGAGGGCAGGTATTTGCCGCCCAGCGTACCCCAAAGCTGGTTTACCTGCTCAAAATTCAGGGTGTAGAGGTCGAGCGTAATTTTCTCCAGCGACGGGTCGAGGGTCGGGAAGTCGGCGGTGTCGAACGACCGGTTGCTTTGAAAACACTGAATGATCATCGACAGCGTTTGCAGCGCCTGACTGTAGTTGCCGATAGTGACGGCGAACAGTACGTAGAGGTTTAGCAGGATTTTCGGGTTGCGGTAGACGATGCCCTCGCCGGTGCGAAAGAAGTTTTCAGGGTTCTTCGCCAGGCGGTCTTCTTCGATATTGACCAGACTCAGTACGGCCCGGGCATTGTTGTCGCTGCCGCCGTTTCCGCCATTGCCGCCGTCTTCCATTTTGGCAATATTGCCCAGCGTCACCCATTTCTGGGTGCTGGGGCCGAAGCGGGCGTCGAAGTAGTTGTTCACCTCTTTCTCCAGAAAAAGCAGCGCCTTGTCGATCATGACGGTGAGGTAATCGGTAAGGATTTAACTAACTGGTAAAGGTTCTACTAAATAGCCTCGTAGGGTCGGACGGCCGGTGCCGCGACCTGTCCATAGAAGGCGGTAATGATGAAACCCGCCGTAGCCCCGTAGGGGTGACCTGTTGGAATGGTTGAACAGGTCACCCCTACGGGGCTGTGACAGCTTCCGAATTTGATGGGTTCCTATGGACAGATCGCCCCAATGGGGCTAATCACCGTCGTTGAACGTCATATCTATGGACAGGTTGCCCCTACGGAGCTATAAATTGATTATCGGGTATTTATACTCAAATAAAAATCAAATGACTGCGAATCAGGCTATTTTTATGGAATAGCAGCATCGAACCGAAAAATACGGTTTACGCAACGGCAGAGAACTAAAAATTAGCAGGTTAGGCACTATGCACTGACTCAGGCAATCCGATGTTCAGGACTGGTGTGTATGGCAATAGGCTCTCATAGGGATGACGGAAACCGACCGATCACGAGCGGACGGGCAGTTAGTAAGTTCCTGCAAAGGTTAGGGGGAAAGGCGGGTAAGTGCAAATAAAAAATGCGGTCATTATTAAACGGTAGGTGAGTAAGTAACCACGGGAACTGTGGGTCTTTATGTTGCACCAACCCCCTAACCTGTGCGCACATGCCGCTGCTGCTGACCTTCGTGGGCATTCTGGCCCTCGTTTTCCTGATCGCCTACGTCAAACTCGATACCTTCATTTCCTTCCTGCTGGTGGCCGTAGCGCTGGGTCTGGTGTCGGGCATGGAGGTTCCGGCGGTGGGCAAATCCATTCAAACGGGCATCGGCGGCACCCTGGGCGACCTGGTGCTGATTATCGGCTTCGGGGCCATGCTGGGCCGACTGGTGGCCGAAAGCGGGGCCGCCCGCCGCATCACCGACGTGCTCATCGGCTGGTTTGGCACCCGCAACATCCGCTGGGGTCTGGCGCTGGCGGGCTTCATCATCGGCATTCCGCTGTTTTACAATGCGGGCTTCATCATCGTCGTCCCACTGATTTTCACCATTGCGGCCTCCACCGGCCTGCCCATGCTGACGGTGGCCGTGCCGATGCTGTCGGCGCTGTCGGTGGCCCACGGCTACCTGCCGCCGCACCCGTCGCCCGCCGCCATCGCCAATCAACTGAACGCCGACATGGGCCGGACGCTCATCTACGGCATCATCGTCGCCATTCCGGCCATCGTCATTGCCGGGCCGCTGTTTGGTAAAACCCTGGGTCGTTTCCAGCCCAAACCCGACCGCGACATCTTCAACATCCGCGAAGTGCCGACCGAGAATCTGCCGGGGGCGGGCATCAGTTTCTTCGTGGCCCTGCTGCCGGTGGTGCTGCTGACGCTCTTCGGGCCGTTGAAGGCAGCGGTCGCCGACGTGCCCGTGCTGGGCAAGGTGGTGGCCCTGCTGGCCGAACCCTACATGGGTATGCTGGTGTCGGTGCTGGTGGCCGTCTATGCGCTGGGCCTGCGGCGGGGGCAGTCGATGCGGGCCGTCATGAAAGATCTGGAGGAAGCCATCAAGGCCGCTTCGCCCATTCTGCTGGTCATTGCCGGGGCAGGGGCGCTGAAGCAGATTTTCATCGACAGCGGAACGAGTCAGTACATCGGCGATCAGTTGCGGGGCGTGGACGTGTCGCCGCTGGTGATGGGCTGGGGCATTGCCGCCGTCATCCGCGTGTGCGTGGGGTCGGCCACGGTGGCGGGCCTGACGACGGTGGGCATCATTCTGCCGCTCATCAGTGCGCAGCAGGTCAACCCCGAACTGATGGTGCTGGCGATTGGCTCCGGCAGCCTGATGTTTTCGCACATCAACGACCCCGGTTTCTGGCTCTACAAGGAATATTTCAACCTCAGCATCAAGGAAACGATCCAGACCTGGTCGGTGATGGAAACCATCGTGTCGATTATCGGATTGTTCGGGGTTTTGGGGTTGAGCGCGGTGCTGTGAGGCATCAGGTCCACCATTCGATAAGCCGGAAGACCAGCAGATTCACCCCGAACTGTCCGGCGTAGGAGAGGAGCAGGACGCCGAAAATACGAACCAGCAGCCCTGAGGTGGCAGGGCGGAAGAGCGTATACAGCACCCAGCCGTTGTACAGCAGTGTTCCGAGGGCATAACTGGCGAGCAATGCATTGCGGGCTTCCGGAAACAGCAGGGCCAGACCTGGCAGGGCGATGAAAAACAGCAGTTCCTGGGCCGTCAGGTAGGCATTCAGCACCAGATGTTCGGCAAAGTTGTAGCCGTTTCTCCAGAAAAAAAGATACGAAAACAGCGCAAAAACGGGGATGGAAACGATGTTGACGAGGGTTCCGCTGGCGTCGGCATACTGGAAAAAGCTACTCAGAAACTCGTTCATCCAACTCCTGTTTACCACCGTCTCATACTCCTGCGTATACACCCGGAAGCGACCCGTCAGAAACGTTACGACCGCCCCGACCCAGAACAGATACTTCTGCGGCGGGAAATAGGCCACCCGCCGACCAGCCAGATAATCGCGGATGGCCTGCGCTGGCTGACGCGTCAGCCGAATGGCCGTATACAGAAAGCCCTGATCGTCAAGGTCGACAAGTGCAGTAAGAGCGTCCCTCAGAATCTGCTTCAGTGTGATGCGGTGGGTGGAAGTGACCTGACCGCACCGCCAGCAGTAGTTGCCATCACAATCGGCCCCGCAGTTTTTGCAGACTAGGGCGCTTGACCGACCGTTGGTCAGCTTTTCAGGGCGCGGATGCGTTTCCATAGACGAACGGCTTCCGGCAGGCGCATGTAAGGCACACCCCGGCGGTGGTTCGCCCGGCTGATGTCGTACAATACCCGCCAGTGATGAAACAGCACCCGGTAGGCCTCCCGAATCGAAGAGCCGGGATGATAAATATGAGCGGGTTCGGCTCCGGCCCCGTTCAGTTCGAGAATGCGGATGGTTTTTCCGGCGTATAAATCAGCCACGCTCCGGCAGCGCAGGTCGTAACGGCCAAAATAAAATCCGTCGACAGGCTGGCTGATGCGGTCGAAAAGGCGGGTGAGTTCGGGCGTAATGAGATGATTGGCGTTCAGGAATTTCGTGCCCCGGCTGTGGTTTCCGATGGAGACAAGCGTCAGCGTCTCGCCTGCGGGGAGAATCTGATGAAGGATATCGACGTATTTTTCCCGCAGGGCGGGCAGTTGCAGTATGGCCCGTTCGTTCTGCTGGATAAGCTCTTCCACGCAGTTGCGGCCATTGCCCCGGATGGTCAGGAACTCCTTCTGCACGATGGACGAAACAATGCCCCCCGGTTCGCCCGGCATCCGGTAATAGAACACGCCCAGTTCGAGCGGCTCGTCGACGTATTCCTGAAGCAGAAAATCGCCCGGAGTCGTCTGAACATACTGGCTGAGCTGCTCCCGATTCTCAAGTTTTTCGACCCGCCAGCCGCGCTCGCCCACGTCGGGTTTTGCAATCAGCGGAAACGCAAACTTCTGATGGAAAGCGTCTTCCAGTAAAGTTTCTTCGGGTGTATCTTTTCTGAAAAACAGCGTTTTCGGCCTGAAATCCTCCGGAATGCGCCGGAGTATGTCCCATTTGGATTCACCCAGCAGCCCGCCGGATTCGATGGACGGATTGGCTGCCGAAAAGAAGAAGAACGAACGGGCTTTGAGCGACAACCACAGCCAGTACAGGAAAATGGGGAAATAAACCACCCCAAACGGCCAGTATTCCCAGTGCCGCAGCCGGATAAAAAACGGATGCTGCGTAAAAAAACGTCGTAAGCGGTCGGCGAATGTCTCCCAAAAACGAGTCGGTGGACTGACGGTCTGGCTATAGGACTGCATGGCTGGAAAGCGGAATGAGTTGCTGGCTGGAAAATGGGTGAATGAAATCGTCGTAAATAAGCCGTACCGCCCCGGACTGATGGACGATGCTGGTCAGGCTGAGGGTCATCAGGGCATTATCCCGATTCATACGGATGGCGTTGCGGGCGTCTCCTGCCCCGCCCTGAAGGTGAAACTGCCGGATGGCTTCGACGGTTGGTTGCGGCGTCTGGCGTTGCCAGTCCTGAAACCAGTTTTCCCGCCGCCGGACCACCTCCGGCGTATACAGTGTCACCGACGACCAGATGTGAGCCTGTCCGGGGTCTTTTTCCTGAACAAACGTCTGTCGTCCGTTCCAGCGCAGTTCCGTCAGCCGCCCGCCTTCCAGCATCAGCAGCGTGAATGGTTCGAGGCCGTCGGCGTCGAACTGCCGGAGGAAAGTGTCGATATCGTTCTGCTCAAAAAAACGCAGCGGAACCAGACCCCGGCTGTGCCGGTATGGCGGCTCCGGGCGGTGGGCGACAAAGGCTCCGTTGAGCAAACAGACCGTCCGGTGGGCGCTGCCGGCAATCCAGGTGCCGCCGCCTTGTGGATCTTTGGGATAAACGACTAAATGTTGTTTGTGTAAATACGCTTCAGGCGGCTCCGCTGACGGACGGGCCGTTCGTTCATCGCGGCTGTGCGTCAGGATAAAGCCCCCGGAGAGCGGTAGGTAGGTTGCGGTACACATGCCCTGGATTTAGTCAATAGTTGCATCCGGGCGCAGATAGCCCCGTAACATAGCCACCCGCCGGAACCCTAATCGTTGCCAGACTGGTAATCCGTCGGCACTGGCCTGAAGTGTAGCGCTTAGCATTCCCTCTTCCTGCGCAGCCGTCAAGATTCCGTATACCAACTGACTCGCCAGACCCCGGCGACGATGACCTGCTTCCGTAGCGACATAATGGATGCTCAAATCATCGCCAACGGACAATGTCAGCGCAACGGACACGAACGTTCCGTTTTCGCGAAATCCATGAGTATGAACTCTCGCGTCGCTGAGCGCAGACACAAGCGGAGTAAAACCTGTCTCGCCATAAGCCCGCTCATTAATTTCACCAAGCTCAGTCAATGAAGGGGATTCGATAATCAGATTATTGCCAGTGCCAGTTTTAAACGTTGAGTCGAGCCTGATGCCCATACAGGGCGTCGCTATTTCGGGTAACTCAACTCGTCCGGGGACAGCATCTACCAACGTCCACAGGCAGTGCGGCAGGCGCGGATCATCGTCGGGAGGCGTTGCTCCGACAGGTATAATCGCTGCATCAAACCACGGATTATGAGCTGCCGCCTCGATTCGCGCACCCAGAGCGTTGGCCCGGCGGACTACTGTTTCGGCGCTGATTCCCTGCCCAAGCGCAGCAACCATTTCGCCGAAACCCTGAACCGAGCGTCGGGCCAGTTCCGTGTCGTCTATTGTATAACTCATGTCAGATTTGATAAAATTGCTACGGTCGCCGGATGCCTAATTTCTTCATGCGCGAATCGAGCGTTGTCGGCACCATGTCGAGAATTCTGGCGGCTCCGTTTTCGCCGCTGACTTTCCAGCGAGTGTGTTCCAGCACGGCCAGGATGTGCGCCCGTTCGCAGTCTTCCATTGTCATGAGTCCGGCAGGTTTGGGTGTCGGGCTTTTGCGGCGCAGGACGCTGCCCGCCCAGTCGCCGAGTTCGAGGGTGCGGCCCGGCGACAGAATGAGCGCCCGCTGGATGACGTTTTCCAGTTCGCGGATGTTGCCGGGCCAGTGGTAGTCTTTCAGCGTATCGATGACGTCGGGCGGAATGACGTCGATTTGCCGACCAATTCCGGGACCATGTTTTTTACAGAAATGACTGACCAGCAGCGGAATATCCTCCGTACGTTCACGCAGCGGCATACTCAGGATCGGAAAAACGTGAAGCCGGTAGTACAAATCTTCCCGAAAACGGCCCTCGGCCACTTCCTTCTCCAGATCGCGGTTGGTGGCGGCAACGACCCGGACGTTAACCCGCAGGGTTTTGCTGCCCCCCACGCGCTCGAATTCGCCTTCCTGCAACACCCGCAGGAGTTTGGGCTGGAGTTCGAGCGGCAGTTCACCGATTTCGTCCAGAAAAATCGTACCCCCGTCGGCCAGTTCGAACCGACCGATTTTCTGGGCGGTCGCGCCCGTAAACGCTCCTTTTTCATGCCCGAACAGTTCGCTTTCGATGAGCGTGGCGGGCAGGGCGGCGCAGTTGATTTTAACGAGCGACCGGTTTTTGCGGCTGCTGTGGTTGTGTACGGCCCGCGCCAGCAACTCTTTACCCGTGCCCGATTCGCCCAGAATCAGGACAGTCGTCTGGGTGGGCGCCACCTGCTCGACCTGCCGCAGCACCTGCCCGAACGCCTTACTCTGGCTGACGATTTCTTCAAAGTTCATCGTCTGCCGGATTTCCTCCCGCAGATAGGTGTTTTCGGCCTGTAACCGATTTTTCAACTGCTCCACCTCTTTCAGTGCCTTCGCCAGCGATTCGGTGCGTTCGGCCACGCGGGCTTCGAGCCGGGCGTTGGTTTCTTCGAGTTCACGCTGGAGCCGCCGGAGTTCCAGATGCGTATTGATGCGGGAGATAACTTCCTGCAACTGAAAAGGCTTGGTGATATAATCGACCGCGCCCATATTGAAGCCATTGACCTTATCGATGGTCTCGGATAGGGCCGTCATAAACAGCACGGGGGTGGTTTTCAGCGTCTCGTCATGCTTGAGCCGCCGACAGGTTTCAAACCCATCCATACCGGGCATCATCACGTCGAGCAGAATCAGGTCGGGGTGGGCCAGCCGGGCCTGTTCGATGGCGCTTTTACCATCGCGGGCGACCAGCACCTTATACTCAAAACGCGTCAGGGTCTCGAACAGCACACTGATATTGTTGGGCATATCGTCGACGATCAGTATCGTACGGCCCGCCCCGGTGTCGAAAGAAGGGTTCATTAGATGATGAGGCTGTTTTTCAGGTGCTTTTTCAGCCGAAGCGTATCGAACTCTTCGGCGGCCTGGCGGAGCTCGGTCACGAAGGGGCCATACGCCGGACTGCTCTGTTCGATGTGGTTCAAGGCCGTCAGGATACCGCCGATGTCGCCTAGTTCGGCCAGCCGGTACAAACTTTTCAACTGCCCGGCGGGTGGCAGTTCCGATGGCGTCATGGCGGCTGCCGGGGCCTCGATGGTCGCCGCTTCGGTCAGTTTGCCGCCGCATTCGGGCAGGCTGAGCAGCAGCCGGAACTGCGTCCCGACGCCCGGCTGACTGGCAACCATCAAATCGCCGCTCAGCAGCCGCACCAACTGATCGGTGATGGACAAACCCAGACCGGTTCCTTCAACAAACTGCCCCGGCTCACGAATCTGCCCGAAGGGTTGAAAAATGTCCGTTATCTTTTCGGCAGGAATCCCCATGCCCGAATCGGACACGACGAACCGGAGCATCGAACTGCCTTTTACCCGGCTGACCGTCAGGCCGATACTGCCCGTTTCGGTGAATTTAACGGCATTGCCGAGCAGGTTCAGCAGAATCTGGCGGAGTTTGCGCTCATCGCCTTCGACCCACTGCGGCAGGTCGGGCGGCAGGTGGAGGCCGAACGAAAGACCTTTCTGTTCGGCTCTCGCCCGCATGAGACTCGTCAGGTTCTGGAGCAGGCCCGGCAGGTGCAGCGGCTCAGCCACCACGTCCATGCGCCGGGCTTCGATTTTTGCCAGGTCCAGCACGTCGTTGATAAGCGAGAGCAGGTCTTCGGCGCAGGTGTGGATCACCTCGATGCCTTTCCGCAGGCCGTTGGTCAGCCGCTCGTCCTGCTGAAACAACTGCGTGTAACCCAGAATGCCGTTGAGCGGTGTGCGGAGTTCGTGGCTCATGGTCGCCAGAAACTCACTTTTTGCCCGGTTGGCCGATTCGGCTTCTTCTTTGGCTCGTGCCAGTTCGAGGGTGCGGTGTTCGACGGTTTCTTCCAGATGCTGCTGAATCTGAAGCAGCCGGGCCTCGGCGACCTTCCGGCCAATCTCGGCTCCCGACCGGGCTGCCAGCACCCGCAGGATACCCACATACCGGTGGTGATGGCTCATCGGGCGGGAGTCGGAGACAGAGAGGTGTCCGACGACTTCGCCGGATTTGTCGTAAATCGGAACGCCCAGATAGCCCTGTACGCTGGCCTGATGGAAGTTGGCCGAAACGTCGGTAGGCATGTAAAATTCCCGTCCCCGCATCACCACGTCGCAGGGTGTGCCCGCCAGGTCGTATTCCACATTCTCCAGAATCTTACTGTTATAGCTGAACGCCAGTGTTCGGACGCGGGTCTTTTCAATGCTCGTACATTCGGTTACGATGGCGTATTCGACGTTCAGGGTGTCGGTCAACTGCTGAACGAGCGACTGGAAAAAGTCGATGCCTACGTCGGCCGCTGTGCCTTCCGATATCCGGCGGAGGGTTTCGTCCAGTTGCGACCGTTCGGTTACGTCCCGGACGAACGTGCAGAGGTACTCCTGCCCGTCGAGCCAGACGAAGTTCAGGCTGGTTTCGGTCAGCAGGGTTGTGCCGTCCCGGCGTGTCTGGGCTAAATCGAGGGTGAGCGTCTGTTCCCGGCGCACCTGATCCCACAAACGCTGGTAGGCCTGCGGGTCGTAGCCCGGATGCAGATCGCTGAACAGAGCGCCGATGAGGTCATCCTGTGTATAACCCAGTTGCTGGGCCGCGACCGGGTTGGACCGGCTCACCCGCCCCAGCCGGTCGAAAAGCAAGATGGGTTCCAGAGACTGCTCCACGATGGAGTGCGACAGGCGCAGGATTTTTTCGGGTATGTCGGTCGCCGGATGCATGGGGGTTGTCTGGAGAAATTTCGATTCGATATTGAGTGCTGCCATTGCATCCGCAATTTCCGGTCCCGGAGACTTTCTTTTTTACAAAATGCCTTCCGGAGCAGAAGCACACGGTTTATGGAGGCAAAAAGATTCGCCTGTTTCCGAATGAATGAACGAACGGGCTACGTCATTTCGGGAAGCTTACGAAATATCGTAAAAAAATCCGTGTTGCAAGCCGGGTCGGCATGGACGAAAGAAGTGTAAAATGCTCTTTTCGGGCTTGTAGACGGGTTTTCGGACCCGTTCGGCACGACTGGAACACGATTTGGGTATACTTCAGCAGCGGGCCGACAACCAACAACTGCCTGCATGTAAACCAATCGAATCCATGAAAACGCTCCTTCGCCTCTTCGTCATGTCCGTCCTGATTCATCTGGCCCTGGCCGAGCCCGGCGCTTCCCAGCCGAATCCGACTGCTCGTAAACAACAGTTCAATATTGAAAACGGCGTAGCGATACAGGGCTATGACCCCGTCGCTTATTTCACGCAGAAAAAAGCCGTGAAGGGTTCGCCGACCCAAACGTATACGTACAAAAACATCACTTATCGCTTTGCTACCCCCGCCAGTCGGGAAACCTTCCAGAAAAACCCCGACCAGTATGAACCGCAGTATGGCGGCTGGTGCGCCTACGCGATGGGCGCCACGGGCGAGAAGGTGGAAATCGACCCCGAAACCTTCAAAATCACCGACGGAAAGCTATTTCTGTTCTACCACAGCTTCATCAATAATACGCTGACGAAGTGGAACAAGGATGAAGTCAATCTGCACCGGAAAGCCGACGTCAACTGGGCAAAATTTGTGAAATAATGCCTTCTGAAATTCCTTTGGTCATGAAAAAATCAGCCCTTTATCTGCTTTGGGCGGCCCGTCTGCTGGCTGCCATCATCCTGCTCCAGACGCTGTATTTCAAGTTTGGCGCACAGGCCGAATCGGTCTACATTTTCTCCGTTCTGGGCGTCGAACCCTGGGGCCGCATCGGATCGGGCGTGGTCGAACTGATTGCTTCGCTGCTGATTCTGATACCGCGTACGAGCTGGCTGGGGGCCGGGCTGGGGCTGGGCGTCATGGCCGGGGCCATTCTGTCGCACCTGACCGTGCTGGGCATTGAAGTTCTGGGCGACGGCGGTTATCTGTTCTTCCTGGCGCTGGTCGTGGCCGCGAGCTGCGCCGTCGTCCTCTGGCTGACCCGCCCGCAGTGGATGCCGCTGGCAACGGGCCTGTTCCAGACCGTTTCGGGTAAAAAGCCCGTCCGCGCCAGGGTCTGGTAACCCGCCTCCCGCCTTCATCACTCATGTTCCATTGTACATTATTCATTATCCATTCATTACATGTCGCTCAAAGCTGCCAATACCGATATCCTGATGCAACTGGCCGAGGTCGTCAGTCAGTTGAACGACGCCGATTACGCTCGACCCCTGCCCGTGATTTCGGAAAATACTATCGGCAAACACGTCCGCCATATCCTTGAATTTTATGAATTGCTGGTTGCGGGCAGCCAGACCAGCCACCTCAACTACGACCGCCGCCAGCGCGATAGTCGGCTGGAAACCGACCCCGATGAGGCTCTGCGGCGCATCAGCCTTATCGACCGGGCCATCCACCACCTCGACTTGCAGCAGTTGCTGTACATGGAGACCGATCTGTCGGCGGAGGGCGCTGAGCCGGTCGGGGTGCCGTCGTCGGTGGCCCGCGAACTGCTCTACAACATCGAACATGCCATCCATCACATGGCGCTGATTCAGGTGGCCGTGCGGGACTCGTTCCCGGCAGTGGAGCTACCGGCCTATTTTGGCGTCGCCTGGTCGACGGTACAGCATCAGAATCGTTAACCTCTTATCCGTCAGTCGTCATGCTGCTGCTTTTTGTTCTTGTCAGTGTCATTAGCTTCGTTGGTTCGCTGCATCCCGGAACGGTCAACGTGGCGGTCATGCAGGCAACGCTCAGCCGAAACCGGCGGGCGGGGCTGTGGCTGGCGCTGGGCGGAAGTCTGCCCGAAATTGCCTACAGCGGTCTGGCGGCGGGCGGGCTGATGCTGCTCCCGACCGGTCCGGTCTGGTCGGCGCTGCTGCCCGCTGCTTCGGTGCCGGTGTTGCTGGGGGCAGGCGTGATGGCGTTCCGTCAGAAACCCGTCGATTTCACCACCAGCCCCGCTCCTGACAGCGCAGCCGTTCCGTTCTGGAAAGGGCTGGCGCTGGGCAGTACGAATCCGCAGTTGCTTCCGTTCTGGTCGGCGGTGTGGCTTTATCTGAGCGCCAACATGCTGATTCCGAAAGGATATGGCAGCAGCCAGTGGGTGTTTGCGATGGCAACGGCAACAGGCGCTTTTACGCTGCTGGTGGCGCTGGTCTGGCTGACCGACCGGCTCCGGCAGCGCATGGGTCGCTACCTGAACGGACCCTGGCTGAACCGACTAACGGGCGGTTTCTTTGTGGGCATGGCGCTCTGGCAGCTTGGCGGCTTACTTTTTTTCTGAACGAAATTAGGTCACAGGCTTTTCTCCGCACCATCACCCGACACTGGATTGTTTCATGGTTTCGCGGCTGGCGTATGGTATGGCTGATGCTCCTGTTCATCATCGTTTTTCTGCCCCGCTGCGTCTCGGTGCGTATGTCGGACAAAAAAGTGGCGGCTTATTTTGCCGATCAGCCGCTGAAGCCTTCGTTTGCGTATACGGCCCTGCGTTCGGATGCGCCATCGGTTCCGGTTCTTCATTACGCCCGAATCGGGGCGGATACGATCCCCATCGTGCTGTTTATTCACGGCTCGCCGGGCGCCTGGGATGCCTTCATCGGTTTCTTCAAAGACACGTCACTCTACCACCGGGCGCAGTTGATTTCGGTCGACCGTCCGGGTTTCGGAAAGTCCGGTCTCGGTCGACCCGAACGCTCGCTAAAGGTGCAGGCCGCCGCCATCGCCCCCCTGCTCGACCTGAATCGAACCGACCCGAAACCCATTCTGGTGGGTCATTCACTGGGCGGACCCGTGGCGGCCCGGCTGGCAATGGATTATCCCGACAAAGTGGGCGGGCTGGTGCTGGGGGCACCTTCCATCGACCCGGCGCTCGAAAAAAAGGAATGGTACCGACACGTCGGCAATGTGTTTCCGTTCCGGCAGATACTGCCCGTCGAGTTCGACGTGAGCAACCGGGAGATTCTTCCGCTGAAAGGCGAACTGGAACAGATGATGCCGCTCTGGGCAACGATTCGGGTGCCCGTTACGGTCATTCAGGGGGAAGCCGACCCGCTGGTGCCGCCCGGCAACGCAGCGTTCGCCAAACGCGTGCTTACGCAGGCACCGGTGACTGTCCGGATGATTCCCCGGATGAATCACTTCATTCCGTGGAGCCGCCCCGACCTGATTCGGGACGCCATTCTGGAACAACTATCCAATAATCAGAATATCAGTCAATTGTCTAAATAATACAACATCATGAAATCGCACACGCTACATCTGATTGTCCTGCTTCTGCTGGCCGTAACCCCGGTTCTGGCGCAGAAATCGCCCGTGTTTGCGCCCGACGGCAAAGCCATCCGGGGCTACGATCCGGTTGCTTATTTTACAGACGGAAAACCCGTACCGGGCAATCCGGCCATTTCGTACACGTATGAGGGAGCCGAATGGCTTTTTGCTTCCGAAAAAAACCGGGATGCCTTCAAGGCCGCTCCCGAAAAATATGCACCGCAATACGGCGGCTACTGCGCCTTCGGGGCGTCGAGAGGCTACAAGGCCCCTACCGAGGCCGACGCCTGGAGCATCGTCGACGGTAAACTCTACCTGAACTATAACCAGAAAGTCCGGACCGAATGGAATAAGGACCAGCCGGGATATATCAAAAAAGCCGACGCCAACTGGCTTCAAATCAAGGGCAAAGACACCAAATAATCGGTCAGGACATGCTTCATCGAATCATTTTCCTGCTCTGTCTGCTGCATCTGTCCGTGCTGACGGCGATGGGCGGACCCTGGGTTCGGGCCTACCGGAAAGGCTTCGTGCAGTTGGGCTACTCCGGTCTGTACTACAACGCCGTGTTTAGTCCGACCGGCTCCGAAATGCCCATCTACCGCAACGCCAGCGACGTGACGCTGCAGCTTTATGCCGAGTACGGCATTGCTCGTGGCTGGGAACTGCGGGCCATACTGCCCTACAAGCGTCTCCGTACCGATCTGAGTACCAACCCGGCTATGAACCCCACCCCGGCGGGTACGCTGACGGGCATCGGCAATATCGGCCTGGGATTGAAACGGGCTGTTCTCGACGGCTCACTGAAACTGAGCGTGGGTGTCGACGCCCTGGCAAACACGTTCACCAACAACGACCGCCTCGGTCTGCGCACGGGCTACGAAGGCTGGACGGTGCTGCCCTACGTGTCGCTCGGTTCGGGTGGGAAGCGAACCTATTATTTTGCCGAAGCCGGTTACGGGTTCATGACGCAGAACTACAGTAACTTTCTGAAATTGAACGGCGAACTGGGCTACCAGCTTCACCCGCGTCTGTGGGTGGCCGGTGCGCTCGACTTCCGGCTGCCGACCCGCAACGGTCCGTTTTTCAATACGGAAGCTTACCAGTTTTCGGGTACGTACCTGAACGACCAGCTTTTTCTGGGGGCGGGCGTCAAAGCGGCCCTCGACCTTGTGCCCGACCGACTGGGCCTGACGGCCAGCGTCATCGGGGCGCTGGCGGGCGAGAACGTTCCGTTTTCGCGTTCCTACAATGCCGGTCTATTCATCAAATGGTAAAAACGAAGAATCATGAAAATTATCCTGTATGGCACATTGCTGGCGGCGCTGGTCTGGCTGACCGGCTGCTCGTCCACCGAAGAAGAAGCGGTCGTTGAACCCGTGACGATGACGCCGGGCGGTTCGGCGGCGGCCTTCGACACGACCGGCCAGCGGCTGGTATCGATGGGCATGTTCATGAACAACGTGCATCCGACCAGCGGGACCGTCCGGGTGTATGAGCGGAACGGCGTCCGGACACTGGTTTTCAGTAACTTCCGAACCGACCCCGGCCCTGACCTGCGCATCTACGTGGCGGAAAACACCAGTCTGCGCAACTTTGCGGAGGTAAGTCGGCTGAACCAGAGCGGGAATTTCTCGGTGCAGTTGCCTGCCGACGCCAACCCCGGTCGTCAGCGGTTCGTGCTCATCTGGTGCAAGGCGTTCTCGGTTCTGTTCGGGAATGCGGAATTGAAGTGAGGGGAGAGTATCTCTTTCTTGACACCGTCAAAACCCATACACCGCCTGCACCAGCATCCCCACCCGATACGAAATCAAGGATTCGACGTCGGAATCGGGCAGACGCCAGATGAGCGTCGGCTGGGCGGTCAGGCGGAAACGGTCGGTGAGCCGGTAGTCGACACCCGCGCTCAGCATGGGTGCCACTTCAACCCTGCGGCCAAATCGGACGCGGCCAAAGCCCTCGACCTGAACGGCAGCGGGGTACTCGAATAAAGCTCCGATAGAGAAATAAGGCGACAGGCGTTTGGCGGATGTCCGGAAATTTATAAACAGGGGGCTTTCGAAATGGCGGAATCGACTCGAACCGACAATAAATTCCTCCAGTGGCGGGCTGGTCCGCACCCTTGTCCGGGCAGCATAATTATAACTTGCCCAGATACCGGTGGACACCGACCAGCGGGGCGAAAACGCGTAGTGAATCATCAGGCCGGGCGTGATGGTGCGCCCGGTCGACCGGGCGGATAGCTCGTAGGGAACCAGATTGCCGTTTTCGTCCGATAGAATTAACCGCTGCTCGCTCCGGACGTAATTGTAAAACGGCGCAAAACTGGTCGATACGGAAAATTTGCTTTGCCCAAACACCGTAGAAACGGAACCGACAGACACCAGCAACAGGGTCAGAAGAAACGGCATGGACTTCATGTGCGGGAAGATTTTGTAGTTTAGGACGCTAATGCCAAGATACAAAGAATTAACATGACCCCATACACCCTCCATTCCCCCGAATCCATCGACTCGCCCGCCCTGCTGCTATACCCCGACCGCATCGACCACAACATCCGGACGATGCTGGCGATGGTCGGAGGGAACGCAGAACGACTCATGCCGCACGTCAAGACCTACAAAATGCCGGAAATCGTGCGGATGCAGGTTGAGGCGGGCATTGAACAGTTCAAGTGCGCCACCATCGCCGAAGCCGAAATGATGGTCGATACGGGTGCCCGGCGGGTGCTGATCGCCTACCAGCTTACCGGCCCTAAACTGGCTCGTTTCCGCGAACTGGCCGATGCTTATGAATGGGTCGAGTGGGCCTCACTGGTCGACAATGCCGACAGCGCCGCCGAACTGGCCGAAGCCTTCGCCCACAGTCACCGCCGCCCGGTCGTTTACGTGGACGTCAACACGGGCATGAACCGCACGGGCCACCCCGTCGGGGCGTCGCTGGAGGAACTCTATCGGCACCTGCTAACCGACAATCGGCTCGACCTGCGGGGTTTCCACGCCTACGACGGCCACCAGCGCGATCCGGACTTCGACACGCGCTTTCAAAAAGCCACCGACGCCCTGCGGCCCGTCATCGACCTGGCCGACCGGCTGGAAACGGAAACGGGCCACCGGGTCGCCATCATCGCGGGTGGGACGCCAACGTTCTCCGTACACAGCCGCAACGGGCGCGTCATCTGTAGTCCGGGAACCTGTCTGCTCTGGGACTGGGGTTACGACGATCTGCTGCCTGAACAGGATTTCGAGTGGGCGGCGCTGCTGCTGACGCGGGTGGTTTCAAAACCCGCCCCCGGCCTTATCACCACCGACCTCGGCCACAAGGCCGTAGCCGCCGAAAACCCCATCGGTAAACGAATTAAGTTCCTGAATTTAAGCGGGTATGAGCCTGTTGGGCAGAGCGAGGAGCATCTGGTGCTGCGGGTCGATGACTGGGAGAGCATCCGGGTCGGCGACGTGCTGTACGGCGTTCCGTACCACATCTGCCCCACGGTGGCCCTGCACGAAACGGTGGCTGTCGTCGAGAACGGCGAAGTGGTCGACTCCTGGCAGGTAACGGCCAGAAAGCGGCGGCTGACCCTGTAACGCGGATTGATTATCCGCGCTTTCCGGCTCTGCACAATAGCTGGCTTTTGGCGAAGGCGTGTACACGGATAATCAATCCGTGTTACGTGTACAGCGGAGCGCCGCTCCGCTGTTTTTTACCATTTTCCAGGATGTAGGAAAGCCTAAACGGAGCACCGCTCCGTTTTACAGGCCAACGGCCTTCCGATAGATAGGGTTCGACAGCAGCGCCTGGGTGGCGAAGGCTTCGCCCCGGCGGGTCCAGTGGCCGTCGCACGACAGAAAAAGGTCGTCCAGATTGCCTTTGTACTGCGAAAAATACGGCGTCAGGGGAATAAATAATGCACCCTTCTGACGGCAGAATGCCGCCATTTTCGGGTCAAAGCGGTTAGGCCGCCCCGCCTTCATCGCTTTTAAATCATTGGCAATGGGAATCGACAGGATGATGACCGGCTTCCCGCTGGCTTCTTCGATAATCCGTTCCAGCGAATACTGAATGTAGTTGAATTCGGCGTCGGTAAAGCGTTCGAAGCGCGTGAACGTGTCTTTCTGGCCCTGATGCGCCAGGTAACCGGCCCCTTTCAGCAGGCTGGAATGCACCAGCAGGTTGGCTTTCAGTTTGTGGCCCGTCGATAGATGCGCATACACCGAGTCGATGGTGCGCAGAATGCCCTCCTGCGTCCGGGGCGTCCGCGAAATCGACTGCCCGACGTTCGCCAGCGAATACTTCAACTGATAGTTTGGATAAGTGCCGTTCCAGTAAGGCCGGTAGATGGGCGACTCGATGAGTTCGAAGGCTTTGGAGGCGTCGTAATCCTCAAAATCGTTACCCGGCAGCAGACCGATAATGACGGCGTCGTGGTCGAACGGTTTCGCCAGGTGTTTATAAATCAGGTAATAGTTGATGGGGCTGGTGCCATTGATGGCAAAATTCAGGTGCTCGCGGCTGGTCTGCGCTTCCAGTAGATTCGATAGCCGGGCCGAGTCGGGCACCAGATACCCTTCCAGAAACGAATCGCCGAGCAGCACCACCCGTTTTTTGCCGGGTGTGGGGTTGGCCGTCGTGCGGGGGCGGTCGTAGGCTCCATACGCATTCGACGTGCGGATAAGCTGCTCTCCGGCGCAGTTTTTCAGCGTATCGGCGGAGTTGGGCAGTCGCCAGCGGCTGACCTGTGGATGGTAATCCCCCGCCAGTTGGGGCTTGTCTTCCTGTAGGTCGGCGGGCAGGTAAAATCGGTGGAATGACGACGGAAACAGGGGCGTCAGCCGGGCGGCAACCAGGGCATTGCCGATGCCCTCGATCAACAGCAGCAGCAGGAACGTGCTCAGCAGCGTAAACGACAGATTCTGAATGAGCTTCGACCGGGAGACGAGCCCCAGCGACAGCACGAAAAGGATGCCGGTGAGCCAGAAAATAACCGGAAAAATATTGCGAAACGCGATGCCCCGGATCAGGCCGTCGTTGTTTCCCGAAAAAGCGTCGTAGGCGTAAAGAAGGCCGTAAATCAGCAGAAGAAATGCCGCAGATCTACCGAAAAATCGCAGGACGGACCGGGTGCGTGAAGAGGGCGTTTTTGGTGAGGAAACAGGCGTAATCATTAGGTAGCGACAATTTCCACGAAATAAGCAAATTCGCCGCTCCTATCCGAGACAGGAAGTAAAATATGGATGCTATTGCCAGAGTATGGATGCCACCGCTCGAAGCGATGGCATCCATAAAACATCGGCAGTTTGCCGTCACTGCGCCGTCAGGGCGGTGTTGATGTTGATGCGGCCCCAGCCAAAGCTCGGATGGCGGTTCGGAAAATAGTTGGACGAAGCGTTGAGACGGTCGATGACCTGCTGCCGCGACCAGCCCGGATTTCGGGCCCACAGCAGCGCCGCCATGCCCGCCGTCGTAGCCGTCGCCACCGACGAGCCGCCGACCGTCGACGGCGCATCGCCGCTCATCGCCAGCGTAATGGGGTGCCGGTCGTTGCTGACTTTCTCCATCACCACCACATAATCGATTTTGCTGCCGTCGTGGCAGGCTTTGCACTGCTGCGTCAGGTTATCGCGGATGCCCGTCACGGCGTGAACCTCATTCAGCCAGGCCGGGAAAATGACGCCCCACCAGCCCCCGGTCCAACCAAACGACGTACCGCCCGCGCAGTACATCAGTTTTCCTTTGTTGTAAGCGTACCGAATGGCGTCCGTAATTTGTGAACTGCTGGTAATGCGGCCCAGCGAAAGGCTGATCACACGCACGTCGGCGCGGTCGGCAGCCAGCACATAGGCGTCCGACACGCCTTTCACCTCACGCCACTCGTCGATAAGCACGTCGGCGGCGGCCCGGATGCTGATCAGGCTGGCGTTGTAGGCAACTCCGGCGGCAGCGCCGTCCGTACCCCGTGGCCCGACGGCTACGCCCGCCATTGCCGTACCGTGGCCGCAGCCATCGTTGGGCGTTTCGGGCGACGACCACGGCCAGGCTTTCGGCATGGTGACGAGGCGTTCAATTGTCCGCCCCGACGAACTGCCCTGGTTAAAGGCCGAACCCAGATTCTCCTGATTCGGGCTGAGACCTGTGTCGATGACGACCAGTTTCAGACCTGCTCCCGTGCTCTGCGCCCACGCGTCGCGGATGCCGTGGGCCGGGTGGTTCCACGACGATTTGGCGTTGGGACTAATGCTGGCGAAATCGTCGGGGGCGGAAAGCGGAATGTCGGCGATATTGGAACCGCAGCCGCTGCTGGAGGCCGTTTTGGCCCGGCGGTCGGCCTGACCGGGTTCATAACCGACCGGTTCGGCGTAGCGCACTAGCGGTGAGCGGCGCAGCAGCCGGACGGTTTCGGGATTTTTGACCCGCACCATCATCACGGGTAGCTTTTCTTCCGGGGCAGCTTCCATATCCGACCGTTTCAGGCTGGCGTTCAGGCGGCTTTCCTGTTCAAAAATCAGGTCCAGAAGCGTCTGACGGGCCTCGGTCCAGGCTTTGGAACGAACGTCGATGGTATGAATGACGGCGCTCAGATCGGCATCCTGCCCGTTCGGTTTGTAGCCCACCGACAACACACCGTCCGACTGCTGCAATGCGCTCCAGACCATCTCGTCGGAGGCCGCGCTCCAGACAAATGAGCCATTGGTTTTCAGTTGTTTGTAAATAAAACCGTCGATGTCGGCGGGCTTTTGCGGATGGGTATCCACGGTAGTGAAGCGGTCGGTCTGGCAGGCATAGAGAGCCAGACCAAGCAAGGCAAGGGTAGCGGTTTTTTTCATGAAAAGAGTAGTGTCTAGCAGAAGGTTATTCGATTGGTTGCAATATGAATAAAAAAATAATTCATTGCATTATGCCCGTCGTTAACTTATTATTGTCCGGTAAACACACGCCCTTACCTATAATGAAAACAACCCTGTTCACCTACCGCAATCTGATCACCCTCGCTCTTGCGCTGACCACGCTCTGGGCTATGTTCCGCAACCAGCTCTTTACGGTAGAGAACGCTTTATTGTTTCTGCTGCTGCTGGGCATTCTGTTCGTGCTGAACCGCAACCATCGGGCGGAGGAGTTTCTGCGGGACAATGGTTTACCGATTCGCTTTGTGGCCCTGGCCCTTGCCGGGGCGCTGGTGTTCGTCACCTCGCCCGAAAGGAGCATGAGGCTATTCATGTATGCAATGGCGATTTACGGAACGGCCAGTATTATTTTTGATTTGATTGACCGGTATTTTATCAAGGAGTGACAGTTCCACTTTGCCTTCGCCCCCGCCGAAGGTTCGGCGGGGGCGAAGGCGACAGCGAGCTTTAGTGTCGGGTAATTGTGCCGGACATCTCAGGGCAGGTACTGAATCCGCAACCCCCATTTCTCGCATGGTTTTTGCCACAGTGAAAAGGAAAGCCGTCAGGTTTTCCTCTTTTTTTAACATAATTGAATACCAGCGGCTTCAGCACGAATAAAAGCCGTTTCTCAACCCACTTCCGGCTTCCGAAATTTCCTGCCATGAGACGACCTGTACTTGCTTTTCTGGGTATTTTTCTTCTGATAATCAGCGCTGCCCGGGCCCAAACCATCCGCATCACCAGCCCGCTGCAGCCCGCCTACTGCGGTGGAGCGGAAGTGCGCGTTTCGTTCGACACAACCGGGCGGTTTTCGGCCAGCAATCTGTTTCGGGTACAGATAACCGACCCCACCCGCATTGAGTCTTATGTCGATTTGCCGGGCGCATTCGGCGGCTCGCCCGTAACCGTGAAGCTACCCGACAACCTGCTGCCGGGGCAAAGCTACCGCCTGCGGGTCGTGGCCGACAACCCCGCTATCGCCAGTCCGGCAACGCCGGAATTTCGCGTCAACTCCCCGCCGACTGCCGAACTGAGCGCCGCCCGTACGAGCCAGGATTTCATCAATCCGTTTACGCCCGTTTCCCTGCCCGTCCGCCTGACGGGCGGCGGACCCTACCGCCTGACCCTTAGCGACAGCACCCGCTTCGGCGACCTGTCCGACAATACCACCGATTTGATTGTCGCGCCCGCCCGGTCCGGCTCCTACACTATCGTCCGTGTAGAAAACGCCTGCGGACGCGGCACCACCAGCGGCAGCGCCGCCGTATCCGTCAACCGAACCAGTTTCACATTGCAGCCTTTGTCGGCCACGACCTTCTGTCAGGGCGCACCGCTGACCATCGCCTACGCCACCGAAACGCCTATTGCGCCCTCTGCCGCTTTCTCCGCCGAACTGGTTTCGCCCACTGGGTCGATCTTTATGCTGCCGGTTACCCACACGGCCAATCGACTAAGTCTGAACTTACCCGCCGGCGTGGCGGCGGGCAGCGGCTATCAGATTCGGCTGCGCTCGACCGAGGCTGGGGTAGGAGGGACGCTTCGCGATCTGCGCATTCAGGCTCCCGTCGCCAGTGTCCGGCTGTCGGGCGACCAGAGCATCGCGTTCGGGCAGTCGACATTCCTGAGCCTGACCTACCGTTCGCCCATGCCGCTCTCGGTCGTGCTGAGCGACGGGCAGACGTTTCCGCTCGTCGCCAGCGAGTCCGGCACCCAGGCTGCCGTGACCGTTCGACCGGTCCAGACAACCACGTTTCGCATCCGGGCCGTGACCAGCACCGTTTGTCCCGATACGACGGGTGTAGGTTCGGCAACGGTAACGGTGCTGCCCGGCATTCGTATCGATTCCGTTTCGTCGCTGTCGCTCTGTGCAGGCAGTAACCTGACCATCCGTTTCTCCAGTAATTCGGCCTATGTACCCCGTAATCTATCCGTCCGGCTGGGCACCGAAACGTCAGGTAATCAGGCGGTTGGTGGATGGCTCTCCGGATCGTCGGACATCGTTCAGGTCGATTCAGGACGTATTACAGTAAAACTGCCCGCCGACCTTACGGCAAGACCTTACTTTTTGCAGGTACAGGCTACGGACCGTGATCTGCGAAGTCCCATTTTCAATCGAACAGCACTGGTGAGTGCGCCCCCCACAATCCGGTTCACAACGGGGGATCAGGCTCTGTCTACGCCCGGCGACGCCGTTCTACCGTTCGAATTACAGGGGGGGCGTTCATCGGAAATTACGTTTTCGACCGGCGACACGCTGAGGTTGTTTTTCCGGGATAACAAACCGGGGCCAGACGTGGCTCTGCTCGATACGCTCACCCGGTTTGTCGGGCGAACGACGACATTTTCTATTGCTTCCGTACGTAACGACTGCGGAACCGGGCGGGTCGAAGGTAGCCCTGTGACAGTCTCGGTCGGTAACCCCGATGAGCGGACGCTGCTGCTGTCACGGGCCAACCGCACGGCGTTTTGTGCGGGCGAACGGGTTGCCATGCGTTTTGGGGCGGCGGGTGTGTTCGACAGCGGCAACGAATTCCGCATCGAAGTATCCGACCGGAACGGGGCCTTCTCCGGAACGATCATCGGGAGCGGCGCCACCTCACCCATCACGGTGACCCTGCCGACCGAGCCGGGAACGTATCGGCTGCGGCTGCTGGCGACGGCTCCGGCCCTGCGAAGCAGCGAAGTAACAGTCAGCGTACGCAATACGCCCCTTTCGGCCACGCTCAGTGCGCTCTACCGCATCGTGGCAGGCGACGACTGGACGACCGGCGGCAGCAACATTACGATTGCGCCGGGCCGAACCGCTTTTCTCGAAATCAATCCGCAGGGGGTCGGGCCGTTTCAGGTCGAACTGTCCGACGGTACGCCGCTTTTTCTGAACGGCGCTGCCTCTCTGCCCGTAACGCCCGCTGTCACGACGACCTACGCCATCCGAACGTTGCGGGGACAATGCGGAGCGGCAACGCTGCCTCCGGCCATCACGATCAACGTGGCTCCGTCGCTGCTGCTGACCGGGCCGGTTCCGGCGACGTCCTTCTGCCCCGGCGGAACGGTATCGGTTCCGTTCCTGCTCGATGGCGCAACACCGCAGGGAATAGCCTACACGGTACAGATTTCTGCCGATAATCAGACATTCCGCGACCTGACGACGACCGGTACGGCCAGTCCGCTCACGGCGCAGTTACCGACGGATCTGGCTGAGGGCAGCTATTTCGTTCGTGTGGTGGGACGCTCTGGTAGCCAGACGATTACGGGCGTGTCGCGCCCCTTCAACGACCAGCGTGATAATCGCCTGCGCATCATTGGGCGACCCTCGCTGCAACTGACTGGACCCAACAGCCAGACGACCGTAGAAATCGAACCCTTCGGCAGCGCCCAGCTACAGATACGGACGCAGAATCAGGCTTCTGTTTATAATTATGTGCTGACGGACAATACGTTGCGCTTTGGCAGCGGGACGACGCAAACCCTATCGGTTTCGCCCGATACGACCACCACCTATACCGTCCGCTCGACCTACAACACCTGCGGATTTGGAGCAGGGCAGGGGAGTGTGACTGTGGTAGTACGGCCCGGCTTCCGCGAGCTCGGCTGGGAGCAGGCCGCCTATTGCGCAGGTCAGTCGGGGCGGCTGCGCTACCGGGCGGCGGGCAGTTTTGGGACAAACAATACCTTCCGGGTATCGGTCAGCCGCGAAGGGTCCGACAATTGGATTCGTCTGGGCAGCATTGCCGGGCGGCAGGGTACGCAGGCGCTGGCTCTGCCCGATACGCTCTCGGCTGGCCTCTACCGCACCCGTATCGAATCGAGTAATCCGGCGCAGGTATTTTTCGGACAGGAAATCGAAATCCGGCAGCGTCCACGGGTGTTGCTGGGCGGCAGCACGACGGCCTACGCGGGCGATGAGGTGGCGCTGGCGGTCCGGATAACGGGTCGCTCACCGGGAACAACCCTGACCCTGACCGACGGCACGCGTGAACTCGTTTATCCAAATCTGTTTTCCGGCGTTCGGGTCTCGCCCCTGCAAACGACGACCTACCGGGTTGTGCGCACGTCCAACGAGTGCGGAACCGGGCAGGGCGGCGGTCAGGCGACAGTAACGGTGCTGCCGCTGACGGCGAGCATGATTCGGACGACAGCCGTGAACGGAGCGTCCTGTAGCGGACAGCGTGTTCAGGTGCAGTTCAGTGCGTCCGGGGAGTTTGGGCCGACCAATCAGTGGGCGGTGCAATTGTCGGACACGTCGGGGGCCAATTTTAGGGCTATTCCGTCGACATTTGACCAGAATCTGCTCTTCGCTACGCTGCCTTCGGATTTGCTGCCCGGCGACCGCTACCGGATTCGGGTGATTGCCACACAGCCTGCCGTGGAGGGAGCCGCCCTGCCGCTGCCGCTCACGCTGTCGCGTCCGGCAACGGGTGTGCTGGCCGGCACGGCGGCGATTTTCAAAGGCGACACGGCCCGGCTGACGCTCACCTTTGGCGGCGAGGCTCCCTGGCGGTACGCACTGGGTACGGATCAGGGCGTACAGGAAGGCACCGCCGACCGTTCGCCGTGGATCGTCCGTGTACGGCCCGAAACGACGACGACCTATCGGCTGGTTTCCGTGCGCAACAATGCCTGCGGCCTGGGAACGGCTTCCGGAACGGCGACCATCACGGTCAATCTGATTACGGCGACGAATCCGACGCCCGCACCGGGTCTGCCCTTACAGGTGACAGTATACCCAAATCCGACGCCGGATCGCGTACGCGTAGAAGGGCATCTGCCGAAGCCTCAGACGGCACAGATTCGGCTATTCGATTTGTCGGGAAGAGAATTGATGCAGAAAGGAACGGGGCCAATCGATGCCGTTCGGGAAGAAATCGACCTGAGCCAGCACCCAGCGGGCTTCTACCTGCTAACGGTCGAAAGCGCCGGACAGCGGCTGGTGTTTCGAGTGATGAAGAAATAAAAGCGAAAGGTTGTTACACAGAGATTATCAGAGGATAGCGGAGTCTATCAGAGTTTTATACTAAATTTTCCTCCGTGTATCTCTGCTATCCTCTGATAATCTCTGTGTCATTATGTCAATACCACCCAGCGCCGAGGTTGCGGAAGGGCCAGGGGATGGAGGCCAGAATGATCAAGAGGCCAATCAGGTAGAAAATAAAGACGGTTTTGTGCTTGTTGATCGGCCCCGGTGCACGGCGTGACCGGCCCCGGCCAATGGTGATCAGCACGACGGCGATCAGCATCCCCACCAGGTGTTCGATAGTGAAAAAGCGGTAAAGCTTGTCGCTGACCATTCCGAAATTGACTTTGGGGCTAATGAAGTACAGAATCAGGCCCAGCGTGAGCTGAATATGGGTGGAAATGAACGCAAACAGGTAGAGCCGGTTGTCGGAGGACGTATATTCATCGCGGCGCTGCCATTTCAGAAATGCAGAAATTACGGCGGCTACCAGCAGTGCCAACACCACCCACCGAAGTCCCGAATGAGTACGGACCAGTATATTGTAGAGCATAAAAGTGATTATTTAAAAACGGATTATGCGGCAAAGAAACGACATAATCCCCAACTTTTTGCGAAAAAACCGCGTTGAAGGGCCATACCATCCCTAAAAAAATGATCCTCTATAACGTAACCGTCAATATTGAAAAAGCCTACGAGCAGGAGTGGCTGGACTGGATGAAAACCGAACATATTCCGGAGGTGCTTGCTACCGGACTGCCCATCGAAAACCGCCTGCTACGCCTGCTGACCGAAGTCGAAAACGGCGGTACGACCTACACCTCTCAGTATACCTTCCGGTCGATGGACGAGTACATCACTTACCAGCAACAGTACGCCCCGGCTCTTCAGGCGAAATTTGCGGAACGATATAAAGATAAGTCCGTTACGTTCCGGAGTCTGCTGGAGGTGGTTTGACGCAGTGAGGGAAAATCTACTCCCTGATATACCCGGCGAAACGTCTCCGGGTCGAAACCTCATACCCCACGCAGCAGTTCCTTCCGGCTCCGGCGCTTATCCAGCGACATCAGAAAGGCAGGCAGCAGAATCAGGTTGGACGCCATGCCCATCAGCAGCGTAATCGACACCAGAATGCCCAGCGAAACGGTTCCCTGGAAGGTGGAAGCTGCAAAGATGGCGAACCCGGCGAACAGAATAAACGCCGTGTAGAACATGCTGACGCCCGTCTGCCGGATCGTCGTCGACACCGCCTGCGGGATACTCAAACCCCGATTCCGTATTTCGTCGCGGTATTTGGTGATGAAATAAATCGTTCCGTCGGACGACAGCCCAAAGGCGATGCTGAAAATCAGGATAGTAGAAGGCTTCAGGGCGATGTTGAAAAAGCCCATGATGCCCGCTGTAATGATGAGCGGCACAATGCTCGGCAGAATCGCAATCAGCACTGAGCGGGCATCGCGCAGCAGCAGTGCCAGAATAATCGACACCAGCACGACGGCCAGGGCGGTGCTTTCCTTCAGATTCTTCAGCAGATATGCATTGCCCTTCGTAAAAACGACACTGTTACCCGTAATCCGCACGGCGTACTCGTCGCCCGCCGTGACCCGTTTACCGGACTCGCGGTCGATGTTGAAAATAGAGTCGGCTTTGGGCTGGAGTTCAGCCAGAAGCTGATTGATGCGGACCGTTCCGACGTCGGCCATCTGAAAACTCACGCGGGTGTAGCGGCGGGTGCTGTCGACAAAGCCGTTGAGTCGCCCCTGCTGCCGGTCGGCCTGCGGCGCGTAGGTTGCCAGTTTGCTCAGTTCCATCGCGGGCGGCAGAATGTAATATTTTGGATCGCCGCCCCGATAGCTCTGGTAGAAAAACTTGATAGCCTCTACCAGCGAAATGGGCCGCGTGAACTCCGGATACTTCTCCACTTCGCGCTGTAGCAGGCGGATTTTGGTCAGCGTCTGCGGCGTCAGTACCCGCCCCGGCTGGCGGGTGTCGATGGCTACCTCGAAAGGCAGCACACCCCGAAAATTGGTCTCAAACCACTTTAAATCAGTATAAATCGGGTCATTCTTGGGAAGATCGTCCACGACATAGCCGATGGCCGTGATACGGGACATGCCAATGAATCCCAGCGCCACAAACACGCCGATGAACGTGTAGATGGCCGTCCGGCGATGGTGTACCAGTCGGTCGACCCAGCCCAGGAAGGAGCGGATGTAACGGCTGTCCATGTGTCCGCGCTGTCGCTCCGATGGAACGGGCAGGTAGCTGAAGAGAATCGGAATCAGGACGAGCGACACGGCAAAGGTGGTCATTACGCCGAGCGCCGCCACCAGGCCAAATTCGAGCAGCAGCGGGCTGTTGGTGAAATAAAATACGAAAAAACCAATGGAGGTCGTCACGTTGGCGAAGAAGGTCGTTTCGCCGATTTTCTCGATGGACAGACTCAGCGCCCGCATTTTGTCGCCGTGTCGGCTCAGTTCCTCGTGGTATTTGTTCAGCAGAAAAATGCAGTTGGGAATGCCGATGACGATAATCAGCGGCGGAATCAGGCCCGTCAGCAGGGTGATTTCGTAACCCATCAGCACGATGTAGCCCGTCGACCAGATTACACCGATGCCGACCACGAAGCTCGCCGCCAGTACCACCAGCAGAGACCGAAAAAAGAACAACAGAATTCCTGCCGTGACAACGAAGGCCAGCCCCATGAACAGCACCATTTCGTTGCTCACTTTGGCCGTAAATTCCGTACGAATGTAGGGCATACCCGAAAAATGAACAGGTATGCCATACTGACTCCCGAAGGCATCGGCGGCGGCTTCGATTTCCCGCACGATGGCAATTCGGCCTTTGGTATTCAGTTTGGACTGGTCGAAGGTAACAGCCATCAGATGGGCTCGCCCTGAACTGTCGGAAACGAAACCCGCGTAAAACGGCAGTCGCCCGATGGTGGCCCGGATGCTGTCGACCTCCGGCTGGTGGGCAGGTTTTCGGGTAACGATGGGCCTGAACTGAAATCGGTTCAGGCTGTCGTTTTTAATAATCCGGTAGAGATTCGCATTGGACACCACGTCGCGGATGCCGTCGATTTTTTTGATGCGCTGGTTGAGGTCATACCACCCGTTGAAAACCGGCAGGGTGTACATATCGGGCGTTTCGATACCGATGACGAGTACGTTGCCATCTTCGCCATACCGGCTCTTAAAGTCCTGATACAGTGTATAATCGGGGTCGGTGACGGGCAGAATTTTTGCCAGTTCATACGACAGCCGGATGTGGCTGGCCTGAAACGCCATGAAAACGGTTGCCAGCAGAATCAGTATGAGAAAAAGAACTCTATTCTTAAGGATGAGTGTCGAGATGCGATGCCAGAACATGCCGCCAGAAAAAAATGAAGGTGCAAGTTAGGAAAAAGCCGGGCTCGGTGGGCATGTTATCGGAAGAATGGTCATGAGTACCGTTTGTCACATTCCGGTAGAAGTTTACGGGGAAATGCGCTTATTTTTAACGTAACGACGCCTTCAACTAACTGACCATGAACCTGGAATTAGTGATTGCTTCCGGGAGCGCCCTGGCGCTGGGGCACTGCTTTTTTCTGTGTGTTTATTGCTGGCGGGCCGGGGAGCGTCACCGGTCGTTTCGCTGGCTGGCGCTGCTGCTGGCGGGCCTGGCCGTGCGGCTGTCCAAGTCCGTGATTCTGGTGCTGTTTCCGGATTCTCCTTATCTGATTCCCGCCGTTGGGCTGGTCGGTACGCTCACCATCGGTCCCTGTCTGTGGTTCTATGTCCGGTCGCTGCACCGGCCAACAACCGCATCATCGTTCAGTGTCTTCATTTGGGCACATTTTGTACCCGCTCTGCTGGTAGCAATCGGGCAGTTATTCGGGCCGTCGGATGGGACTGTTTTCTGGCTGTATACCTTCGCCAACCTGCACCTGGGCGTTTATCTGGCCGCAGCCGTCGGGTGGGCGCTGTCGCACAAACCTGCCGCCGATCCGGTCTGGCTGCGTAGTCTGTTCGGGGCCGTCGGTCTGCTCCTGGTGGTTTTCTGCATTCATCTGTTCACGGAGTCGCACGGCGTTTACGTACTGACGACCGTTGCCGCCTCTTTTGTGTTGTATGGGCTGAGTTTCTGGGCTATGAACCGGCGACTGCTGCCAAAAGCGATCCGAATCACGCAGCAGCCCGACACCTGGCAGATCATTGGACGACAGATTGAACAACGCCTGAATGAAGAGAAAATTTTCACTGATTCGACGCTGACCGTGCAGAAACTGGCCGGTCAGTTGGGACTGCCGCCCTACCGGCTGTCAAAAATCGTCAACCAGCATTTTTGCAAAACCTTTCCCGAACTGCTGCTGGAATACCGGCTTGCTGAGGCTGGGCGGCTGCTGGCGTCGTCGGCCCATCGCCACCTGACCGTCGAGGCCATCGCCTACGACAGCGGCTTTAATTCACCTTCGGTTTTTTACACGGCGTTCAAACGAAAAAATGGCCTGACACCGGCAGAATTTCAGCGACAGTTTGCCGACCGTTCCCGTTCGTCCGCTACAGAGTCGCGGACAAACGTTCTCCGAATTCACGAATCCGAATAGTTTCCCAGAGGCCGAACCGCATTTTCGTGACAAACAAAACACGCACTTGTCATGAAAAACTGGTTTTTATTCGCCGGGCTGCTGCTCGCTCTGCCCGGCTTTTCGCAGAACATCGTAGGCGGTCTCGAACGCCGCCCCGCCCGCAACGGCAGTCCCCGCCCGCTGGAAAATTACCCCAACTCAACGGTTGAATATGGTACGCTAACAATAACGCCCGGCCAGCCGCTGCGCACCATCGTTACCAAATCCCGCCAGAGAACGGGTCGGCAGCCCGCCGTCCTGCTGATTCAGTGGCTGTCGTGCAGCACGGTGGAGGTGCAGCAGCCCACCGACGGCGTCGACCTGCTCGTGCGCCACCTGGCTGGGCACCCCGACGTCCTGTTCATGCGGGTCGAGAAGCCCGGCGTCGGCGACAGTCAGGGCGACTGCGCCGCCTGCGACCTTCACACCGAGATGGCAATGAACCGGGCGGCGCTGGCGGCCCTCAAACAACGGCCCGACGTAGACACGAACCGGATTATCCTGCTGGGTATCAGTCTGGGAGCGAGCCTGAGTCCGCTGGTGGGGCAGGGGCAGAACATCCGGGGCTATCTGGTTACGGGCGGCTGTACGGAAACCTGGTTTGAACACATGATGGGCCTCGAACGGCGGCGGCTGGCGCTTACGGGCGAAACACCCGCTCAGATTAATGCAAAAATGGCCCGGTTCGCCACGCTGTACCAGCGCTATTACATCGAAAAAATGACGCCCGGCGATGTGGAAAGGCAGTTGCCGCATCTGAGAGGCATCTGGTATGACCAGCCTGATCGGCAGTATGGTCGTCCCGCCGCCTTCTACCATCAGGTGCAGGACCTGAATTTTGAGGCGGGCTGGGCCTCCGTCCGTGTGCCGACGCTGATAGTGTACGGCGAATACGACTGGATAATGACCCGCAGCGACCATCAGAAAATAGCCGACATCGTGAATGCCAACCGGAGCGGACTGGCCCAACTGCACGTCCTGCCCAAAGCCGATCACTCGCTGGGTATTTACGCTAGCCCCAAAGACGCATTTGACGGCAAAAATCCGCAGATTCCCACGACGCTGACGCCCCTGGTAGACGCATGGCTCAGGAAGTTACTAATTGAATGACAGATGATTAAAAAAATCGTACCTTCGTGGCATCCCCCGTAGCAAACCCTTCTGCATCCGGTTATGACCGCATTTTTCCGACCGTCGCAAACGAACGGAAGAATGCCCCTCCGTTCATGTCAAATGCCGTAATTCCGGGTCCAGAACCGAACAACGACCCCAATTGGCAAGTTACCATTACGGACAATTGCTGGTCAGGTCATGCCCTTGCCTGCCCATAACTGTATTTCTCTTTTGATAAAACATGGAGCCGGTTTACTCAACCTCACCTGAAAACATGCCTGCTACCGTTGCATTTCTGGGAGATTATCTTCCCCGCCAGTGCGGAATTGCAACATTTACTGCTGACTTATACAAATCATTTTCAACGTATTACCCACAGTCTACGGCGATGGTTGTCGCCGTCAACGATCAGATCGAGGGCTACGATTATCCCGACGAGGTACGGTACGATTTTTACCAGCACGATTTGGGCAGCTACCGCAAGGCCGCCGAGTTTCTGAATGCCATGAACGTCGACGTCGTCTGTCTGCAGCACGAATACGGCATTTATGGCGGTACTGCCGGAAACTACATTCTCACGCTCCTGCGCAACCTGACCATGCCCGTGGTGACCACCCTCCACACCGTACTGAAAGACCCGGACCCCGACCAGTTGAAGGTGTTGAAAAGCATCGCCTCGCTGTCGGCGCAGGTGGTGGTGATGTCGGAGAAAGGGCGGCAGTTTCTGCGGGAGATCTACGAAATCCCCGACGAAAAAATCGCGGTCATTCCCCACGGCATTCCGGACATGCCGTTTGTCGACCCGCATTTCTACAAGGATCGGTTCGGCATCGAGGGTAAGCAGGTGATTCTGACCTTCGGGCTGCTGTCGCCCAACAAAGGCATCGAAAACGTCATCAAAGCCCTTCCGCGCATCGTAGAGAAGTTTCCCAATGTGGTCTATATCGTGCTGGGGGCCACTCACCCGAACCTGGTGCGGGAGCAGGGCGAAGTTTACCGGGAGAGCCTCAAAAAACTGGCGGCTGACAGCGGCGTACGGGATAAAGTGATGTTCTTCAATCAGTTTGTCGACCACGAGAATCTGCTGGAATTTCTGGGAGCCGCCGACATCTACATCACACCGTATCTGAACCCGGCCCAGATCACGTCCGGAACGCTCTCGTATGCCTTCGGACTGGGCAAGGCGGTGATTTCGACGCCCTACTGGCATGCCGAAGAACTGCTGGCCGAAGAACGGGGTCGGCTGGTGCCGTTCAGGGATGCAGACGCCATTGCCGAGGCAATCATCAATCTGCTCGGCGACGAACCAACCCGCCACGCCATGCGAAAGCGGGGTTATCTGATGGGCCGGGAGATGATCTGGGAGCGGGTGATGGCGCAGTACCGCCAGACCTTCGAGCGGGCGCGGATTCAGCCGGTGCTGGCTTCGTCGGTGGCGCAGATGCTGCTGACAAGCGATGGCGTGGGCTTCAAACTGCCCCCCATTCGTCTGGATCACCTCTACCGGCTGTCGGATTCGACCGGTATCATTCAGCACGCCCGGTTTCATCTGAAACATTACGAAGAGGGCTATTGCACGGACGACAACGCCCGTGCGCTGATTCTGTGCGTCCTGCTGGATGAGGCCGGACTGGCCGAGCGCAAGGTGTATCAGGTACAGGACGTGTACGCCGCCTTCCTGAATTATGCGTTCGTGGCCGGGTCGGGCAAGTTCAAAAACTTTATGAGCTACGATCGTCGCTGGCTCGAAGAAACTGGTTCGGAAGACAGCACCGGTCGGGCCATCTGGGCGCTGGGCGTCTGCGTCGGTCGGTCCATCAATAAAAATCTGGTAGCCTGGGCGCTGCCGATGCTGCATCAGTCGCTGAAAACCGTTACCGAGTCGACCTCACCCCGCACCTGGGCGTTTGCGCTCATCGGCACCTGCGAGTATCTGAAGCGATTCGGCAACGACCGTCTGGTGAAAAACATTCAGCAGCAGCTTATCCAGAAGCTCAATGTCTGTTATGAGGCCGCTGCCGAGGAAGGATGGCCCTGGTTTGAAAAATATCTGACCTACGATAATGCCAAGCTGCCCCATGCGTTGCTGTATTGCGGACAGACGCTGGATGACCCCGAACTGATTGCGCGGGGACTCCGGTCGCTGGAGTGGCTCGTGGAGGTACAGACCGCCCGGAACGATCCCCACGGTCGGGATCACTTCCAGCCCATCGGCTCCAACGGTTTCTATGGGCAGGGGCAGGCGCGGGCGTATTTCGATCAGCAGCCTCTGGAGGCCCAGAGCATGGTCTCGGCCTGTCTGATGGCTTATCAGATTACGGGCGAAGCCATCTGGTTGCAGCGGGCAACCATCATTTTTAGCTGGTTTACGGGCTACAACGACCTGGGACAATCCCTCTACGACGTGCATACGAACGGCTGCCGGGATGGTCTGCACATCGACCGGGTCAATCAGAATCAGGGCGCCGAATCCAGTCTGTCGTATTTGCTGGCCCTCATCGAGCTGCATTGCGTTCAGCGAAAAATAACCGAAGAGCAGCCGGCCAATCCGGCCTTTACGACAATGGTATGATTTTGGTAACCGAGTGATTGGTGATTGAGCGATTGAGTGATGAGCCATATCAGATTCGACAGCCAATTACCTATTTACCAAATCACTCAATCACTAACCACCCAATCACTAATGAGTATACGCGCAACACGAACCGGTATCGTTCTGCGACCCGACCCGACCCGTGTCCTGTTCCGGCCTTTTGAATTGGGAAACACCAACCGGACGTTCAAAATCATTGCCCGCGTCAACTCCATGACCGACGAAGAAGTTAACATGAAAATGGAGGAGGTGATCCGGGAGTTTGGCAGTCGGCATTATAAACTGGAGCGGTTTCTGATGAAGCGCTTCGAGGCCATCAAGCCGCACCTGTTCACCGACGAGCCCATGACCGACGAGCGTAAGCTGTTGCTGGGGGCCTATTTCACGATGGAGTATTCGCTGGAATCGGCGGCGCTCTTTAATCCGTCGATTGTCTGGCATCCCGATCAGAGCAATGTGCCGCCGGGCTTCAAACGCTTCATTGTCAGTCTGCGGGCCACTGGCGAGGGCCATATCTCGTCCATCACGTTCCGGATGGGGTATATCGATCAGGACAGCAAAATCATCCTGCGCAAGCCCTCCCGGTACGTGACCTCGCCGGAAGTGGTGCCCAATCACCGCTTCAATAAGGCGCAGTTTGAAAAGAAACTGTATGAACTGCGGCTGTCGAACCCGATTTCCGAGCAGATGCTGACGGGGCTGGAGACCGATTTCAGTCTGCCCGACCTGGAGGAGCGCGTCAGGCGCATCATGACGCAGCACCGGCACCACGCTGAATACGAGACCATTGCAGGCGGCATTCTGACGCTGGCCCGGTCGAACTATGAACTGGATTTTGACGAAGATCAGAGCCTTGATGAGCGCTGCATTTTCCCGACTTCGCCCAACGAAACCAACGGCATTGAAGACGCCCGCTTCGTGCGGTTCGTCGACGACAACGGCGAGGTGACCTATTACGCTACCTATACGGCTTACAACGGCCGCGTGACGTTTCCCCAACTGCTGGAAACGACGGATTTCGAGCATTTCGTGGTCAGTACGCTCAACGGAGCCGAAGTGCAGAATAAGGGCATGGGCCTGTTTCCGCGCAAGATTAACGGGAAGTACGCTATGCTCTCGCGGCAGGACGGTGAGAATATCTACCTGATGTATTCCGACGACATTTATTTCTGGCACACAAAAGAACTGATCGTCAAACCGACCTATCACTGGGAGTATGTGCAGTTGGGCAACTGCGGCTCTCCCATTGAAACGGAAGAAGGCTGGCTGGTGCTGAGTCATGGCGTGGGGCCGATGCGGAAATATGCTATCGGGGCCTTTTTGCTGGATTTGAACGACCCCAGTAAGGTCATTGGCCGATTGAAAGAGCCGCTGCTTAGTCCCGACGAAAACGAGCGGGAGGGCTACGTCCCGAATGTGGTCTATAGCTGCGGCGGCATCATCAACGGCAACGACCTGATTATTCCTTACGCCATGTCCGACTACGCCAGCAGTTTCGCTACTGTGAATTTGCAGGAACTGCTGAACGAACTGACGGGCCGCCAGCAAAGCGTGGAAGTGGGCGTGAACCACACGGCATAAGGTCACTTCACCGTGATTAGGGAGCCTGCTTCCGGCGGGCCTTTCCCGTTTCAATGCGGTTGATTTCGTCCAGTGGAATAACCGAGAACGTCCCGTCCCGGCGTCGGATGGTCAGGCTGATGCTGTCGCGGCGAGTAATGGTGCCCCGGTAAAGAATACCGTCTTTGGTATAGACGGTCACTCGCTTCTTCGATGGTTCGGAGTTGGCGATGGTCGTCTGGGCACAAACCCAAAAAGACAGCAGCAGGAGCGGCAGGAGAAGCAGACGTTTCATGGCAGTAGCTGACTTTGTGTGGGTTATAGTTACTCACAAATTCTGTCGAAAGCAACAGCCAGCAATACAGGGCTTATTTCTGCCATAAACGTGGACCGATGACTAACGCTTTCTCTCCTATAATTCGAATAGACTGATAGTCTAAGCGTCCCGGATGGAGCAAATGATTGATGCCATCCGGGAGGACTGAAGAGGGCACTCCTAACGCCAGTATATCCGGCTGCATCAGCCACTTTGTCAAAATGTATTGACTTTCGACATATGTATTCGCATTCCAGGAAGGCGGCAATTGCTCAATGGGCATGATTTGTAAACTATTATCAGGAATCTCCAGACAAAAAAGTCTGTACTCCGGTAACTCTGCGTAAGGCACCTGAGGCATATGCACGAGAATCTCGACTAATGCCAGTGCGGGGTGTTCTGCCGTGTATAGAATGCCAATGCCCGGCGGGTTCCAGCGACCTCCGTTCAGCCACGTGCCTATTGTATCTAATGGTCGATCTGCATATTTCTGGCGAACAACCCGATAAACAAGAGCCATATCAACCAAAAATTCCGTGATCGATTCGGCCTAGCACGCAGTCAACCAGCAAATAACCCGTTACCGTATCCAGCGTTTGCAGGGGTGTTTGGTAGTTCAATTCCCGTAAAGGTGAACGCAGCCAGCGCAGGACGGTGTTTGTCTTCCCGTCAAATGTGTCCAATGCGTGTTGCAGCAGGTTTTCGAGTAATAGTAGTCGCTCAGAAGCATGCTGGTTAATTTTCTGATCGCTCCTCAGACGGTGCAGATAAGAAACCGACAATCCCAGCGCCAGCGCCATTTCCCTATCGGTTAGCCCAACGAGATCGGCTACGCGGTCGGCTTCAGAGCGGGAGACACCTTCCCGGCTTCGGAGGATTATCTCCTGTTCGTTAAACGGACGAATGGGCTGAAAGCCTCCAGGGTAGGGCAGCGAAGGATTCATTTGTGTGAACTTTTCGACTTACATTAGTCGAAAAGTTCACTTTATCAACTACAAACTTCCCCGCACCGTCAGCACCAGATTGCGGCCCGGACCGTTGATGCCTGACGCAAACACGCGGTAGGCCCGGTCGAAGATGTTCTCCAGCGCCGCCTGTACCTGTAGGTGCCGGTTTATCTGATAGCTCGTTCGCAGGTTGAACGTCTGCCAGGCAGGCATACCCTGCGGGGTGGCGTACTGAATATTGTCTTCCCCGAACAGGTTATAATCTTCCAGCCGTTTCCAGCCGTTGAAGAGTACGTTGGCCTCCGCCCGGAAGCCTTTCAATGTCAGCCGAACTCCCCCGCGCCCGAACAGCGGCGGAATGTGGTCGAGCGGGTAGGCGGTGGAGTCGGTGCGGATGCGGCCCCGCGTGAACGTAAACCCGCCAAAAACGGATACGGATGAACTCAGTTCCGCCGTGAGGTCGGTATCGAACCCGTACAGAAAGGCGCCTTTCGCAGCGTTGGCCTGGGTGACCACCTGGCTCAGACGACCGTTATACGGCACCTGGCTCTGTCCGTTCAGGGTGCTGGGGCGGGTCGTGATGGCGTTGTTATAAATCGTGTAAAAACCTTCGCCTTCCAGCGTAACGCGCCCGCCGAACGTCTTGCGGAAACCAGCATCGAGGTTGTAGGTACGTTCGGGCTTCAGGGTCGGGTTGGGAACGATGAGCGTTCCGGCCACGGATTCAAATACTTTTGCCAGATCGTCGACGTTCGGGACGCGATAGCCCGACGACAGCGCCGCCGACACCCGCCAGTCGCGGGGCAGGCGGGTCACCCAGCCGAGGCTGCCCGTGAGCGCCCCCGATTGCTGCGTGACGTCATCGAACGGGAAGGGGAAAAAAGTTTTGTCGCCAAACAGGGCGTAGAGCCGGTTCCAGCCGTAGCGGGCACCGTAACTGAACGTCGAACGAGGTGCAACGTCCCAGGTGCCCGACACATAACCGGCCACGGTCTGCATGTTGGAGCCGCCGTTGGGGTAGCGCGTATCGAGCGGGCGTTCCTGGCCCGTGCTGACGCTCACCTCACTCGCCTGAGAGGTAACGTCGTTGTGGGTCACTTCGAGGCCATAGCGCAGTTCGTGGGTTTCGGTCAGCGCCTTCTTCAGATCGGCGTTCAGCGTCCAGACGTCCACCTGCTCGCGGCGGCCCTGCAAAAACTGATTATTGAACCGGCGGCTGTAGCGGCTTTCTTTCACGTCCTGATACGCCGCCACCAGCCGGAGTTCGTCGGCCACACCGCCCTGAAACGTTTTGGTCAGATGGTAGGCTGTCATCAGGCGGAACTGCGGACCGTAGTACCACTGCGCAAAGCGAGGATTGCCATTGGCCGTTTCGGTCAGTCGGTCGTAGCGCGGAATGTCGTTGGTGTTGGAATACTGCACGTTCAGCATGTGCCGGGTCGAGGCCGAGGGCTGAAACAGAATTTTCTGGTATGCATCGAATTGCCGGTAGGCTGTGGGCGTCTGCACGTTGGGGTCGGGGTTGGCAACCCGCCGGTCGGCGCCGTTCTCTCTCTGCGCCAGAAACGGCAGCAGGCCGAGCGTTCCCATCGAAGCAGGTCGCCGGGCACCCCCGCGCAAATCACCGAAATCCGACAGGGTGGCACTGGTGGTGAAGGCCCATCGGCGCAGACCGATGTTCCAGTCGACGTGGCCGGTTTTTTCATCCATCGCCGAGCCGTAGCGCACAAAGCCGTTGGCGCGGGCCTGGGCGGTGCCCGTGGTGCTCAGACGCGGCTGAAGGGTATGCATGTAGATAACGCCGCCGAGAGCGTCACTGCCGTACAGAACTGATCCAGGTCCCAGTGCCACCTCCACGCGTTCGAGCGAGCCATTGTCGACCGAGAGAATATTCTGCAGGTGTCCTGCCCGGAAAATGGCCGTATTCATCCGAACACCGTCGACTACCAGCAGTACCCGGCTGGCCTCGAAACCCCGCAGAATGGGGCTACCGCCGCCTAACTGACTCTTCTGCACCAGCACTTTGCCCGTCTGCTGCAGTGCCTCGGCCATCGTTGGCTGGCTAAGAAATTTCAGGTCGGACTGGGTGATGACCCGCACCGGCTGGGCCACCTTCAGGCTAGACTCGGGGCGTCGGCTGGCAACGGTTATTTCTTCCAGCTCCTGAGCGTTTTCAGAAAGGGTGATGCGGTAGTTGTCGGCCCGTAGCTGCGCCCCCGTCCGGACAAGCGGCAGGAGACCCACCCGCCGGAAAATAACCGTCTGGAAATCCTGAAGGCCGTCGAGCTGCAGGGTGCCGCTGCGGTCGGTGAAGCGGGGCGGTATGGAGGTTTCTTTGATAAGAACTTCAATGTTTTCCAGAGGCTGTCCGGTCACTTTGTCCCGCACGGTTATCGTCTGACCCATCAGGGCAGAAGAAACAACTACGCAGACCAGGAGCAGTAAAAATCGAAACGTCATATAAATACGTTTGAATCAGTTTATGCGCAATTTAATCACGAAACGAACAACCATTTGCTGGTAAACCAGTTTTTATCGTATCACATTCGACAAACTCGACGCTATGGAAAACAAGGAAAAAAATGTCCGCCGCGACGATGCCCAGATAACGGGCCGCACGGAAGGACCCTACGGCAGCGACGGCACCGACGTCGAGCGGCCCACGCAGGATAATAAACATAACGACATAGTCGAGGGGTCGGCCAATGGTCTGGACAGCGCCCAGGTGCGGGGCGGTCAGGACGGGCGCAACAACCGGGGCATCGGCAGCATCGACATGGATAGCTCCAACGGACTGCTGCGGTTCAACGACGGCGACTCCGAACCAGCCAGCGACGTGACGGAGGAGGGCCTCGACCAGGCCGCCAAATCAGCTACGTCGCCGGTAAATGTAACAACGCACGGCCCGGACGATTATGCTTCCGACGGGGACGTACCGACGCCCAAAGCGCAGGAAGAAGCCAAAGAAGATGCGGGCAACGATGAAACGTCCGGCGTGGATACGTCCGGCGACGGGGGCGACGCCAATCAGGCAGCATCGCAGGAGGCTGAAGATCAGGAAATTGCCCAGACCGGCACTTCCACTACGCATCAACCGACGTATTGATGTAACCCGGAATGACTTTCCGGGTAGGGCGAAGCCCTGATAATTACGCCTGATGGCGTACCCGGACCGGGTCGCCGGAGCGAAACCATGCCGGGTTACAGAGCAACAAAACCAACAACGTTATGAGTCTGACCAGCAAATCAAGAAAAGAAAGCACCGAGTCGCACGCGGCTCAGCAGATGCGCAACACGATGGGTGTTCACCCCGAACTGGCCCAGTTGAACGACAAAAATCTGGACAACGAACTACCCTCACGCGTAGCGGATGAGAGCAACGTCGATCCGGAGGACGTTCAGCCCATCGATGACGAAACAACTATGGCTGATGACTCGGCCATGTATTCGGCGCATCACCGGAAGACGGACGACATAGACACGCGTCTCGACAGCGCTCCAATGGGTGACGACGCCTCGTTCGACCGCCGTGCGACGGACCGCCAGCGAAACCCGGATGGGTCATCGGCTGAACTGGGGCACTCGTGAAAGAGAAAGTGGATTAATTGACCGGGAGCGTTCGGAAGGGCGCTCCCGCTTTTATTTCAGGCAGTTTTATTTCGTCGCCAGGCCAGCAGCGTCAGCAGAGCCAGTGCGCTCAGGGTGGCTTCGACAAACAGCCACTGCCGACCGAACGCGCCCAGACTCCCTTCAAGGATGATGGTGAGTACGCGGGAGAGCGCGTAAAGACCGCAAAACAGGGACACAAACGCCAGCCCCTGTAGCGGGTTGCGAATCGCCAGAAAGACCAGCCAGATGAAAATAGTGAGTCCCGCCCCTCCATAAGAGCCGCGAATAGAGCTATAGGCGTCATTATTGGGAAGTTTCACCTGCACTAAATCCATAACCGATTGTGGATTGGCGAACGCCATCAGGGCGACCATCAAAATACCCGTGGCGGTCAGTCCGATGAGAACAAAGGAAGTCCATCGGAGAAGTTTGGAGCGATTCATGTCAATTGTCGTTTGTTTTCTGCAAAAGAATGCCTTCGTTCGCAGATCCATTTTGCTTTTCACGACAGAGAATTAGCCAGCCTCCGCCATGCGCGTACATAATGAAATCCTGCGGGTCATTGCCCGAAACTGCATTGATTTTGGCGTTGAGGAAGCAGCCGTCTATCAGAAAGCGGGTGTGGACCCCGCCGCCCTTGACTTGCCCGACGGAATGCAGGACTGGCGCGTGGGGGTTCGAATCTGGGAGAGTGCGCTGGCCCTGACCCGCTATCGCTATATCAGCCTGAGTTTTGGTGAAAACGTTACCTTTTCGGCGCTGGGTCTGATCGCGCCACTGACGGCCAGCGGCTCCAATCTGGCGCAGGCCTGGCAGAGTTTTGTCGACTTCTGGCCGCTCATGGGCGATATGTATACGTATCAGATGCAGTTCCGGAAAAACGGCTCGGTCAGGGTGTGCTACACGCCCGCCCCGTTGTGGGCTGAAGCCAGTCCACTGACAGCGGCCCTGGCGACCGAACACGCCATGAGCCTCACACTTTCCCTGTCGGCTTATTTATGTGGACGAATTATTGAGCCCGTTTCGACGCTCTTTTGTCATGACATACCCGTAAGCGACCGCTCTTTGTTCCGGAAACTCTACGGTAACGTGGAGTTTGGTCAGCCGGAGAATGCGCTGGTGTTCGACGCGGCGACGGCGGCGCTGCCTTTGATCTCTTCCAATAAATTAGTGTACGATGACATGCGGCGGCTTTGCGCCGACCGATTGCAGTTATTGAAACAGCGAACTGATTACACGAGTCGGGTCACGCGGCTGCTGGCCGAAAAGCGGGCCTATTACGCCCCCCAATTGCCCGAAGTGGCGGCCATGCTCAACCTTAGCCCCCGGACGCTGCAGCGCAAACTGGGAGAAGAAGGAAGCCACTATCAGCAAATTCTGCAAAACTATCAGATTGACCTGGCTACTGAATTGCTCCGTCGGCCCCAGGTGCAGGTTCAGGAGGTAGCTTTTTTGTTAGGGTTCAATAGTTTAGCCAGTTTCAGCCGGGCATTTCGGCGTAAAACGGGTTTGTCACCTACGCAGGTGCAGGCGGGTCAATCCTGATTTTATGCAGCCGCCCCTTCGTATTCAGATTGCCCTTCGGGACCTGGTATCCATCGGGTTGTTAGGTGAGCAGAGAACGCCGCCGTTTCAATTAGCAACCTCACGACAACTTATTGGACTCTTCCGGGCCGACGACCCGCCTGACAACGAATATCTATTACTTTTACGACATTGTCCTGCCGTTCTGAATGCACATGGCCTTTCACCGACACCCGCTTTTCTGGCAACTGACGTCGGTTGTCCTTCTGATCATAGCCTTGTTTTCGCATCTGGGTTATCTGCCGCTCGATCTGGCCTCCGACGAACCCCGCCGGGCGCTGGTAGCGCTGGAGATGATGCTGTCGGGCGATTATCTGACGCCCACGCTCAATGGAGCGCCGTATTTCAACAAACCGCCGCTCTATAACTGGCTGATTGCGGCCTCGTATTACCTCTTCGGCAATTATTCGTCCTTTGCCCTGCGCTTCCCGATGGCGCTGTCGCTGGTGCTGTACGGCATTACGATTTATTTTCTGATAAAGCCGCACCTGGGACCGAAAATTGCCTTTGCCGTGGCGATGATGCTGGTGACCACCTCCCGCATTCTGTTGTACGATTCACTCCTGGGCCTCATCGACATTACCTTCTCCTGGCTGACCTACACGGCGTTTGTCTGGGTGTATGCGTTCGACAAAAAGAAAAACTACTGGGCGCTGTTCGGGTTGACGTATGGACTGACGGCGCTCGGCTTCCTGATGAAGGGCCTGCCTTCGCTGGTTTTTCAGGGCCTGACGCTGCTCAGTTACTTCTTGTACACCCGGCAGTTTCGTCGGCTGTTTCATCCGGCGCATTTTGCGGGAGCGGCGCTGTTTCTGCTGATCGTCGGGAGTTATTATGCGGCGTATTTCACCCGCAACGACATTCCGCTGGAGCAGGTGGCGAACGTGCTGTTCAGTGAGAGCGCCAAACGAACGGTAGTGGAATTTGGCGTCGGTCAGACGTTGCTCCACATGCTGACGTTCCCGTTCGAGATGGTCTATCACTACGCACCGTGGATGCTCATGGCGGTGCTGCTGTTCCGACGCCTGTCGATGTCCCTATCGATGCCATCGCTCGAAGCGATGGCATCGGTAAAAACACCGGTAAAAACATCGACGGGTGCCACCCTGCACCCGTTTGTGCGGTTCAGCGCCATTACGTTTTTTGTCAACTTCCTGATTTACTGGTCGTCGCCGCAGGTATATGCCCGGTATCTGCTTATGCTGCTGCCGCTGTTATACACCGTTTTTGCGTATTTCTATTACGAACGAAGCCGCCCGACCGACTGGCAGCGACGGACGGTGGAGGGCATTTTCGGGGCGGTGACGGTTGTTGTTGCGCTGGGTGTCTGGGTTCCGTTTTTTCTGCCGCAGACGAACGCCATTCCGGGGCTTTGGTGGAAGTGCGGTATCCTGTGTATGGCGCTGGGTTTCGTGGCCTGGCAATACGTTCGCCAGCCTGTCAACCGGCTGCTGGTTCTGTTCGCGTTCATGGCGCTGGTACGAATAGGCTTCAATACGTTTGTACTGCCTGGTCGGGTGGAGAAGCGCATGATGTACAAAACAACGTCGGAGCAGGCCGCCCGGCTGACGCTCGGTGCGCCGCTGTACGGTTACAAAAACACGATTGGCGACGATGGAGCCGCCGACGTCAACAGCTTCCACATCGAGGCCGTACGGGGTGAATTGCTTTGTCAGACGGCCCAAAAAATTCCGGGGGCGTTTTATATCGCCGATTCGGCTAGTCTGGCCGGAGAGCGTTATCGCACCTTCTATCAGTTTTATTTGTTTGACAGACATGCGGTCAAGCTGGTCAGGTTTGACTGAAACTCTCTTCTTTATGCTCAATCAGGTAACGTCGGCCCCTCAAACCGCCACCATCGCCTCCTCTCTGGAAAAAACACCCTATCTGTCGTTAATCATTGGTGTTTATAACGAAGCCGGGAATATTCTGCCCATGATTGAGCAGATCGACCGGGCGCTGGTGAATTATGAGTATGAGATTATCTACGTTAACGACGGTTCCACCGATGCCACGCTGGCTGAACTGAAATCGGTTCGTCACCATCGGCTCGTGGTGATCGATTTACAGAAGAATTATGGTCAGAGTGCGGCCCTGGCGGCGGGCATCGATGCGGCACGGGGCGAATTTGTGGTGACACTCGACGGTGATTTGCAGAACGACCCCGCCGACATTCCGGCAATGGTGCGCCTGGCCGAAGAGGGGGACTATGACCTCATTGCGGGCAACCGGGCAGCCCGGCAGGATGGCATGGTGCTGCGGAAAATTCCGAGCTGGATTGCCAATGCACTGATTCGCCGGGTATCGGGGGTGCGGCTGAAAGACTACGGCTGTGCCCTGAAGGTCATGCGGGCGGATTTAGCCAAAAATCTCGGCCTGTACGGCGAACTGCACCGTTTCATTCTGATCCTGGCAAAGCTGGAAGGGGCCCGTATGGCACAGGTCGACGTACGCCACCATCCCCGCCGCATCGGGCAGTCGAAATACGGTCTGGGCCGGACGCTGAAAGTCGTCAGTGACCTTATTCTGATGGTATTTATGAAAAAATACCTTCGCAAACCCATGCATCTCTTCGGTAACTGGGGTATTCTGTCGCTGTTGCTGGGTCTGGGGATCAATGGGTATCTGCTCGTTCAGAAATTGCTGGGTCACGACATCTGGGGTCGGCCGCTGTTGATTCTGGGCGTCATTCTGGTGCTTTCGGGCCTGCAGCTTATTACCTTCGGCATTATGACCGAACTACAGATGAGGACCTATTACGAATCCCAGGACAAAAAGCCCTATAAAGTGCGCCGTGTTTACCGGAACGACGCCGCAATAAGCTGACGTATGCCTGGTTATGTAAAAACCATTCTGAAAATTGCCCTCTCAGCCCTGTCGCTGTGGCTGGTGTTCCGGCAGGTTGATGTCCGGCAGGTCTGGGCCGTGCTCACAAAGGCGCAGGTTGGCTGGCTGCTGGCGGCAACGGGCCTGTTTATTGGATCAAAATTTCTGTCGGCAGAACGATTGCGGTTACTTTTTGCCCGTGTCGGCGTCTCAATAAAATTCTGGCCGCATTTGAAACTTTACTGGGTAGGTATGTATTACAATCTGTTTCTGCCCGGCGGCATCGGTGGCGACGGCTACAAAGTGTATTTACTGAATCGATTGACCAGCACCCCGGTGAAACTGCTGATTCAGGCCACCCTGCTCGACCGTCTGCTGGGGCTGCTGCCGCTGCTGTTTCTGTTGCTGTTGCTGGCGGCGTGGCTGCTGCCTTCCCTGTGGATGGAGATGCCATCTCTCGCAGGGATGGCATCTCCATCTACAGCAACGATTCTGCTTACTGTCGGCATTCTGATTGCCCTGGGATATGTTCTGGGCCATTGGCTGCTCCGGCGGTTGATGCCCTCGTTTGCACCCGACTATCACCGGACGGTAGCGCAGTCGCTGGGTGTGCAGATGGCGCAGGCGTTTCAGGTACTGGCGCTGGTAGCCGCGCTGGGGGCTGAGGGTTCGTCCGAAGCGTATCTGCTGGTGTTTCTGGTATCGTCCATCGTTGCTACTATCCCGTTTACCATCGGCGGGGCCGGAGCGCGGGAACTGACGTTTCTGTACGGAGCGCGGTTATTTCATTTGCCTGTCGATGCCGCTGTGGCCGTCAGTCTGTTGTTTTACCTTATTACGGCATTCGTATCGCTGACGGGCGCCGCATTCAGTTTTTCTTCTTCCACTCTAACGAACGACTTAACCACGTGACCATTCTACTGACCGGCGGGGCCGGTTTCATCGGTTCTCATCTCGCCCAACGCCTGCTCGACGACGGCCATTCAGTCGTGTGCCTGGACAGCCTGGACGACTATTACGATGTCGAACAAAAACTCGACAATATGCATCCCGTCCGGTTTCGTCCGGGTTTTTCGTTCTTTCGCCGGGACATCCGGAATCGGAACGCAGTGGAGGCGCTGTTTTCGGAACACGACTTCGATGCGGTGGTGCATCTGGCAGCGCGGGCGGGGGTTCGGCCTTCGGTGCAGAATCCGGCGCTGTACGTCGACGTCAATGTGCAGGGGACGCTGGTGCTGCTGGAGGCCATGCAGCGGTTTGGCGTCCGGAAAATGGTAATGGCTTCATCCTCATCGGTCTATGGTGATACGCCACGGGTGCCATTCCGGGAAACGGAAACCTGCGATGCGCCGCTGTCGCCTTATGCGGCCTCCAAACGGGCGGCTGAACTACTGGCATACACCTACCACAATTTGTATAATCTGGATATTTTCTGCCTGCGCTTCTTCACCGTCTATGGGCCGCGTCAGCGCCCGGAAATGGCAATCAGTCGATTTACGGAGAATATTCTTCAGGGAGAACCTATCGACGTATTTGGCGATGGCTCCACATCCCGCGATTACACCTACATCGATGATATCGTCGACGGAATCGCTCTGGCGCTGGAGAGAGTCAAAGGGTATGAGGTATTGAATGTTGGCAGCGCCGACCCCATCAGTCTGGCTGATCTGATTGCCGCCATCGAAAAAGCCGTTGGTAAGTCGGCGCTGATAAACCGACTGCCGATGCAGCCCGGCGACGTACGGCAGACCTACGCCAGCGTTGAAAAGGCCCGTCGGTTGATTGGTTACGAGCCCCGCGTCCGAATCGAGGAGGGCATACGGCGGTTTGTCGAGTGGTATCGGGTCGCCCGTCGGCAGGAAGCGTAAATCTTTGGGTACTATCTAACAGTCGTAGCAGCGGCGCCCGGACTACGCCTGAACCCGGTTGGCCTGGGCATACTGCCGCATCAGCCCGAGCACTTCGCCATTGAAAAGATGGAATTCATCGGGGAGCAGTTCGCTGGTCATGGATGGAGCCAGCACGCTATGGACGGTGTTCAGAAGCTGAAAATTGACAAGCTCACTTTCCTGCTGCCGGGCCTGGGGAACCGTATCGTTGAATTCCCGGAGGAACGCACAAAGGGATTCCATGACCTGCGCCCGGTGGAGATAACTGAACGAGTATTGAGTAGAAATCGCGTCGGTAGCCTGGTTGGTTGAAGATGAAAGCATACGAGTCGGATCGTAATGAAATTCGATGGCTAAGTAGAAATGCGTTGCGGCTATTGAATGCACAAAAATCAGCAGAGTTTCTCGCCCTGACGTTCACTTTTCGGACAAAAACCAATCAGAAAATGGACAAGGGGTTCTTACGGGCCTAAAAGTGAGTTGTTTTAACCACCTGAAAATTAAATTTTTATTAAAACGAAACTTCAACCCGGGAATGGCTGAGTCGTATCCGCCTCTGTCGCATTACGCAGAAAGTCGGAAGGAGAGACGGCAAATTCTTCCTTGAAACATCGACTGAAATAGGAGGGGGACTCAAATCCGGTCAGGTAGGCGGTCTCGCTGACGCTGTGGCCTGTACGCAGCAGTTCGGTGGCTTTCCGCAGTCGATAGGTACGAATCAGTTCGTTGGCCGTCAGTCCCGCCAGCGTTGTCAGGCGTCGGTTCAGCGTTTTGGAACTCATCGCCAGCGCCTGGGCCAGTTGTTCGACGCCAAACGCTGAATTGGACAGTTCCGCTGCCAGAACCTGATGAACCTGCTGAATGAAGGCCGTATCGGGGGCCGTGGGCTCCATGACCGGCGGGTGGCCCGACGGCAGCAGTTGCCGGAGGTAGTGTTCCCGCTGACGCTGCTGATGCTGCAGCAGATTATCCACCCGTAATGCCAGTTCGCGGAGGTCGAACGGCTTCGCCAGATAATCGTTGGCCCCCGTCGACAAACCCTCCAGTCGGCTGTCCTGCCCGGTGCGGGCTGTCAGCAGCATGACGGCAATGTGTTGGGTGGCAGGCGTCTCCCGGATGGTACGGCATAGCGTGAGCCCATCCATTTCGGGCATCATCACGTCACTAACCACCAGATCCGGCAGTTCTCGTTCACACATTTGCCAGCCGACTTTCCCGTTCGGGGCCGAGAGCACCCGGTAGTTTCGCGTAAGCACACGAACAATCAGCGAACGAAGTTCGCTGTTGTCCTCCACAACCAGCACCACCGGGCTGTTTTTCCTCGAAACGGTAGTGGCTGGCGTTTCGGGCGGCTGCGATCCGGGGTGGCTCGTGTCTGGCTGCGATTCGTCGGCCTGCCGAATCGGGCAATGAAATGTAAACGTGGTCAGGTTATGGACGCTGCTCACGCGGATAGTGCCACCCAGAAACTCGGTCAGTTCCTTAACCAGCGCCAGACCGATGCCCGTGCCGAACTGATAGGAACTATTCGCCGAACTTACCTGATAAAAACGCTCGAAAACGTGGGGCAGGGCCTCCGGGGGAATGCCGTCGCCAGTGTTGCTCACCTGCAGTGTGCAGAACCGAACTCCCTCAACGGCGTCGCTACCGCTGAATTCGACCGTTATCTGCCCGCCTGCCGGTGTGTAGTTGATGGCATTGGACAGAAGGTTATTGACAATCTTGCCCAGCTTGTCGGCATCCACCATACCCTCGAAACGGTCGGTATTTCTAACGAAGCGTAATTCAATCTGCCGCTGACCGGCCATAACCCGGAACGAGGCCACAATCTCTTCGAGAAACTGGGCCAGATCGCCCCAATGTACCTGGCTAGTCATGCTGCGGGCATCCAGCTTAGCCAGGTCGAGTGACTGGTTTACCAGGTGCTGCAACTGCTGGGCATTGCGCAGAATGGTCTGCAAAAGCGCCTGCCGGGAGTCCGGCACCGACGGGTCGTTCATCAGTTCATTGACCGGTGCCACAATGAGCGACAGCGGCGTCCGGAACTCATGGGTAATATTAGACAGAAACCGGTTCTGAACTTCCTGAATGGCCGTCTGCTGTTCGGCTTCCTGTCGCTTCCGGTCCAGGTCCGTCATCTGTTCATTGGCCGTCTGCAATTCGGTTTGCAGGGTTTCGGCCTTAGCTGTCGAACGCGAGAATCGTCCGGCCAGCAGCCAGGCCTGACAGCAGGCAAACAGGGCGATGCCGGTGGCGATCAGATAGGGGGCGTCGGCCTGGAGATAAAACAGGGCGATGTCGTAGACCACGCAAAGACCGAAAAGTACCAGCCCCCACCAGATGAGACCAGCATCCTCGACGTCGTCCTGCCAGGCCTGGTAGCTGATATAGAGGAGGTAAAAGAACTGGGGAATAACGGCAATGTCGGCGATGAACACCGTTCGGGTGTAAAATGAAGCGGGTGTAAGCAAATATAAAAGCAGATGAAATGCGTTGAGACCGATGACGAGCCGCTCCCAGAGGGGCAGGCGCTGATTGGGAAACATTGCCCGCAGATACAGCACAAACAGGATGGTACCAACCGGAAAGAGGCTGTAGAGAAGTGTAAAGGAGAAATGCCAGTTCAACGCCTCGAAAAGGGTGAAAAACAGGTTATGTCCATCGAATAGCTGACGCAGACTGGCAATCAGGGCAAATAAGCCGAAATAAAGAAACGCCTTCTCCTTTCTACGCAGTCCAAATAGGAAAAGATGATACAGGCCAATGGTAAAGAGCAGCGTGGAAATGAAAATCGTGAAAATGATGCGTAACAGCAACTGCTTCTGAAGCAAATCGGGACTGCCGAGACGAAGCGGCGCCCATACACCTCCCAGTGAGAAGTTATGGTTTGAGACATGAAGAATCAGGTCCGCCGTGGGACCGCTGGTGGTGAAAGAAACGAGCCTGACGGCAGAAGCGGGCTGATCCGAATCATCCGCCGTCGGCTGGCCGACCTCGGTCAGCAATTTACCGTTCAGATACAGGCGGTAGGCTGTCCGGATGGGGGGAAGATAAAGCGCCCAGATTTGCCCTGACTGCGGGAGAAGAATACGCAGGCGATAGGACGCGTAGCCAAACTGCCTGGGAAACAGCAGTGGGTCGCCCGTGAACGGCTGCCAGTTTCCCGGCACCGTGACCACCCGACCGACCGACGGAGGGCGCACCGGGTCGATAAACCGCTGCCAATGAAACTGCCAGGTTCCCGTCAGCGGGATGATTTCCGTTCGACTGTTGGGGTAGGTACGCAGATCCAACACCCCGCCCTCGGCCAGCGGTGGCTCAGCCAAGACGCGGGTTATGCAGAGGCACAGACAGAAAAGTAGCGCCGGAAAACGGCTTCCTGCCGACATAGAGTCTGCTACTAATGGTTAGATGGGTAGGCCCGGAACGCCGCTCTGGACTGGTTTCAGGACGGATAAAATTAAATTATTTTGTCTGATAATCAATGCGGTTTTTTTCATACAAGGCCCATTCTCCTTCCAGAAGGAAGCAAAAGCTGGAATAGTTATAGTTAATATGTAAGCCGGATGGCTGAAAGCTCAGGAGCGAAGAAGGTCGGCCACGGCCTGCACAGGCAGCAGTCTGCCTTCCCAAACGGCGGTTTCCGCTTCGACAAGCCGGTCGCGCATTCCCGGCTGGCTGTAAAAACGTTCTTCCAGTTGCTGCCGCAGCAGACTCCGCATCCAGTCCAGATTCTGCTCTTGCCGCAGGCGGTTGCGGTGACCGTCTTTTGTCATTTTCTCCTGATGTTCGACAATGAGCTGCCAGATGTCGGCAATGCCGTGCGGGGCCAGTGCCGAGCAGGTAAGCACGCGGGGCACCCAGCCTGTTGGCGGAGGCGGAAAAAGGTGAAGGGCGTTCTGGTACTCGACGCGGGCGCGTTCGGCGGCGGCCCGATTGTCGCCGTCGGCTTTAGTGATGGCAATGGCGTCGGCCAGCTCCATGATGCCGCGTTTCATCCCCTGCAGCTCGTCGCCTGCCCCGGCCAGCATCAGCAGCAGAAAGAAATCGACCATGCCATGAACCAGCGTCTCCGATTGTCCAACGCCAACGGTTTCAATGAGAATTACTTCAAAGCCAGCCGCTTCGCAGAGCAGCATCGTTTCGCGGGTGCGGTGCGCCACGCCGCCGTACGAATCCCCGGCGGGCGAGGGACGAATATAGGCCAGCGAGTCGACCGACAGCGTTTCCATACGGGTTTTATCGCCCAGAATGCTCCCGCCGGAGCGCTGGCTGGTGGGGTCGATTGCCAGCACGGCCAGGCGTTTGCCCAGCCCCGTCAGGTGTTTGCCAAAGGTCTCGATGAACGTGCTTTTGCCCACCCCCGGCACGCCCGTAATGCCGATGCGCACGGCTCGGCCCGTATGGGGCAGCACCTGCTCCAGCACCTGCCGGGCCAGGTCCCGGTCGCTTTCCAGCCGACTCTCGACAAGAGTGATAGCCCGGCTTAGCACCAGCCGATCGGCGTTCAGAATACCGGAAACATATTGATCAACAGAAAGTCGGCGCATGAAAAGTCCGCGTGCGGTTTAGCGCAATAATACGCCGTTTTTTACTCAGAAAGGCGTTCTGTTCAGGAAATGCGCCGCATACTGTAGATCGCCGGGCGTCGTGATTTTGATGTTTTCGTAGGAGCCTTCCACCAGCGTAATGGCGAACCCGGCGTATTCCACCACGCTGGCGCAGTCGGTGAAATGCGGTTGCTCGCTAACCTCAAACGCCCGCCGAAAGAGCGACAGCCGGAATGTCTGCGGCGTTTGCACCAGCCGGACCTGCGCCCGGTCCATAGCCTGGCTGAGTCCGTCGGTCCCGATCAGCCGGATTGAATCTTTGGCCGGAACGCAGGCTACGGCGCTGCCGGTGCGGGCGGCGGTTTCAAAACTGGTTCGAATGATGTCAGTGGTAACGAAGGGACGTACGCCGTCGTGGACGGCAACCAGCCCTTCCGGGGCGGCAATGCGGGCCAGGCCGTTGCGCACTGACTGAAAGCGGGTTGCCCCACCTGGCACTATCTCCACTGACTCCCGGAAATCATAGTGTTCGCACAATTCTGCCCAAACGGGAATCTGGGCGGCGGGCAGTACGAGCAGAATGGAAAGTTGATCGGAGTAGGCACGAAAACGCCGGAGGGTGTGCATCAGGATGGGCAGACCGCCCACCGGCAAAAACTGCTTGGGCGTCTCGCTTCCCATCCGGCTACCGCTCCCTCCGGCGACGATGATGGCGAATTGTTGCATAAAAGGAGGAGAGGAGGAAAGGAGGAGAGGAGGAAAGGAGTAAGAAAAGACCTTTCCTCCCTTACTCCCTTACTCCCTTACTCCTTTCCTCCTTCTAACTATAAAATTAGCATCGCATCGCCGTAGCTGAAGAACTTGTATTTCTCCCGGATGGCTTCCTCGTAGGCCTTCATAATCAGATCGTAACCGCCAAAAGCGCAGGTCATCATAATCAGGATGGACTCGGGCAGGTGGAAGTTGGTCAGCAGCGAGTTGGCGATTTTGAACTCATAGGGCGGAAAAATGAAGCGGTCCGTCCAGCCCTCCACGGCTTTCAGGCGGCTGTTGGCCGACACCGACGATTCGACGGCTTTCAGTGACGTGGTACCGACGGCGCAGACGCGTTTGCCCGCATCCAGCGCATCGTTGACCAGTCGGGCAGAAGGCTCGGTGATGACGTAATTTTCAGAATCGGTTTTGTGCTTGGTCAGGTCTTCCACGTCGACGGGCCGGAACGTACCCAGACCGACGTGCAGCGTGATGGGGGCGAAATGAACGCCTTTGATTTCCATCCGCTTCATCATAGCCTTCGTGAAGTGCATACCGGCGGTGGGGGCGGCCACGGCTCCTACGTGCTGGGCAAAAATGGTCTGGTAGCGATCTCGGTCGGCATCCTCCGTTTTGCGGCGAATCTCCCGGGGCAGCGGCGTTTCGCCCAGGGCGTCGATGGCCTTCATAAATTCCTCGTGTGAGCCTTCGAACAAGAATCGGATGGTACGGCCCCGTGAAGTCGTATTGTCGATAACCTCCGCAACGAGGTCACTGTCACCGAAATAAAGCTTGTTGCCTACCCGAATTTTCCGGGCCGGGTCGACCAGAACGTCCCAGAGCCGCATTTCGCGGTTGAGTTCACGCAGCAGGAAAACCTCGATTTTAGCGCCGGTTTTTTCTTTATTGCCGTAGAGCCGGGCGGGAAATACTTTCGTATTGTTGATGACCATCACGTCACCGTCGTCAAAATACGACAGCAGGTCCGCAAATTGTTTGTGTTCAATCGTTTTTGTCTTCCGGTCGACAACCATTAGTCTCGACTCCCCACGTTCTGACGGATACAAAGCAACCAGACTCTGGGGCAAGTCAAACTTAAATTCGGACAGTTTCATACAATCAGCTAAAGAACGAAGTTCTTAAAAGGAGCGCAAAAATAGTAAAAAAGTGACGGAAGTCCGCAGTTTGTTGTAAGTAGTTCACCCTGAACTACCTGGTAAACATACGGACAAACAGCGGACTTCCGTACGCGCTTCACTGATTACTCTCCGACAGGCCAACCGACTGAATAGGCCGTACGGCTCCTTCAGTGTTGACGTCTTTCCGGTCGCTGACGTTGAATTTTGCCATCAGTTCAGGCGTGACTTCGTTAGCATAAGTGCCCTGCGCCATCACGAATACGCCTTTCAGGTCGTCGTTGGCGGTGCGGATGGCGAAAAGCGTCATTTCGTCGCCGGGGTCCGAGGTGCCCTCGAAGCGGTGGAACTCGTCGACCGTAAATTCTTCACTGCGCATTTTGCGGCCCGTCCCGGTTTCTTCCAGATAATCACGCCGACCTTTGAATTCGTGCGTATACCCGCGCTCCCGCAGGTCTTCCATAGCTTCCGTGAGTGTTTCGAAATGCTTCATAACGATAGGGGTTATATGTACGTAACCGCGAAATGAAGCGATAGTTTTACCGAAACGGCCTCCGGAACCAATTATTCCGGTAGCGGTATCTTCAGGAAAGAATGTGCCGGAAATTAGTCGTTGAGTATGTGGACCATAATGTCTTTGTAATAGATTTTACTCTTGGGATCGTGGCCCTGAATGGCGACTGTTCCGTTGCCGAGTTTCTTTGTGCCGCTACCACGGCTTACGCTGTCGGGTTCGGTATATTCGTTAATTACCTTGTCGTTGACCTTGACCGTTACCTTATTACCCTGAACGATAATGTGTTCCGTATACCATTCGCCATCTTTGACGAATACTTCCCTTACATCCTGAAACGCGTAGACGCTGCCGGTTTTCCGCCAGTCGGTATGCGTCTGATTGACCTGAATTTCGTAGCCTTTCGCCGGCCAGCCGGTTGGCTGATACGTGGTGTGAATGAACATGCCGGAGTTGGAACCGGGCAGGGTTTTAACGGACGCTTTCCATTCGAAATTCTTGAAATCATGATTACCAACCGGTCCTTCGTAGAACAGGTGCGCTCGTGGCCCGTCGACCACGATGGCGCCGTCCTGCACCGAGAACGTGGCCGGGTTTTCGGCGGCCCGCCAGCCGTTCAGCGTCTTTCCGTCGAAAATCGATACCCAGCCGTCTTTGGATTTGGTAGAAGAAGTAGACTTTGACCCGGCGCAGCCCGCGAAAAGAGCAGCGGCAGCCAGATAAGAGAACAGGCGCTTCATGCGAAAGAAAAGTTTTGTTGGTACGACGAAGGAAGCCGGGGAAGGGAAAATTATACTCTAAGGCTTCGTTTCATAGCGAAACGATGACTATTTTTATTGTCTTGATTAGACCACCGTACAATGAATCGTAGACAGTTAGAAAGATTAAAAGGACAAAACCTGAAGACTAAAGAGACTATGATAACGGAAAAAATGGACCTTGACCGGGAACTGGACAATTTCCGGCAGAAATCAAATCGTAGCGTTCAACTGCTTCGCGAAGCAGGCGTGGTTGTAGATACAACGGAATGGTTAACAATTAAACGGTATGCCGAACGCTACGGCGTGTCAACACAGGTTGTTACAAACTGGATCAATCGGGGAGTCATTCCCGCCGACTGTGTCATGGAGTTACCTGAACTGAATAATTTGCGTCTGGTGAAAAATCAGGCTTATCGCTAAACTATTCGCTGTCACAAACCCAATTGTCGAAAGGGGGAAATTATGCTCTATGGCTTATTTACTGCCTTCGCCCAATGCGCAAAAGGCCAGGAATAAATTCATGGCTATTCAGATGGAGGTTTTTCTCTATTTTTCTTCTCCAGCCTTTCGTAAATCGCCCGAATTTTCGGGTCGTTCTTAAAGACCTCGCGGGCCTCCTTTTGCGTCCGTTCTTTTACTTCAATCAGCTTCCGGACTTTCTCAATGCCAGTCATTGGCCGATCCGGTCCGCCGTTGCGGGTGCTCTGCTTCTCCTTCGTTATAGCTTCAGCGTTTTCACGAATTTACACAAAAATCCCCACACCCTCACCCAAACCGCCGTTCCCGCCATTTGCTTCCGCCGGTGGCGACGACGGTAGCGGCTCCGTTGGCCTTCGGTTTCGTTTCCTGAAGAATAAACGCCGCCAGGGCCGCCGCCAGGCCCGTCTCGGCGGGGTCGGCGGGGGGCGTCAGCACGTCAGGCGTGAAATAATGCTTCACGAAATGCGTATCGAACCGGCCCGACCGGAACGCCTCGTGTTCCATTACGAACCGGCAGAACGGCAGCGTCGTCTGCACACCCGAAATGCGGTACTCATCGATGGCCCGAATCATCTTCCGAATGGCCTCCTCGCGGTCGTTGCCCGTAGTGATGAGCTTGGCAATCATAGGGTCGTAATAAATCGGAATCGCCATGCCTTCTTCAAAGCCATCGTCTACCCGCACGCCGTTGCCCTGGGGCCGCACGTAGGTTTGCAGCGTCCCCACGTCGGGCAGGAAGTTATTGGCCGGGTCTTCTGCATAGACCCGTACTTCGACGGCGTGACCCTTTATCTGCAAATCTTCCTGTTTGATTTCCAGGTGTTTTCCTTCGGCGATGTAAATCATCTGCCGGACGAGGTCGACGCCCGTAATCTGCTCCGTCACCGGATGTTCGACCTGAAGCCGGGTGTTCATTTCCAGGAAATAGAAATTCAGCTTATCATCGACAATGAACTCCACCGTGCCCGCTCCGTAGTAGCCGCAGGCGCGGGCCACGTCGACCGCCGCCCGGCCCATCGCGTCCCGGATTTCGGGCGTTAGAATGGCCGACGGGGCTTCTTCAACGACCTTCTGATGCCGCCGCTGGATCGAACATTCCCGCTCGAAGAGGTGAATAATGTGGCCGTGCTGATCGCCGAGCACCTGGATTTCAACGTGGCGGGGCGAAGTGACGTATTTCTCGATAAACACCGAACCATCGCCGAATGAGGAAATCGCCTCGCTTACTGCCCGGTCCATGCCTTCGTCGAATCCGCTTTCGTCTTCTACGATGCGCATGCCTTTGCCGCCGCCGCCCGCACTGGCCTTGATCAGAATCGGGTAACCAATTTGAGCGGCAATCTTTTTGGCCTCGTCCCGATCCGTAATGGCATCGGGCGTACCGGGCACCATCGGAATGTCGTAGGCCGCCACGGCGGCTTTGGCCCCGAGTTTGCTGCCCATGATCTCGATGGCTTCGGGCGAGGGGCCGACGAAAATGATGCCGGCTTCCCGGACCAGCCGGGCGAAGGCGGCATTCTCCGATAAAAACCCGTAGCCCGGATGAATGGCATCGACGTGCAGGCGTTTGCAGACGTCGATAATCACGTCGGCCCGCAGGTAGGATTCCGACGAGGGAGCCGGTCCGACGCAGACGGCCTCGTCGGCGTAGCGGACGTGCGGCGACTGACGGTCGGCTTCGCTATAGATGGCAACGGTCTGAATGCCCATCTCGCGGGCGGTGCGCATGACGCGCAGGGCGATTTCGCCCCGGTTGGCAACAAGGAGTTTACGGATGGTCGGCATTGGGTAGCAGTCGATACGGATTCTGACTATTGGCAAAAATAGGCTTCTGGATGCACTGTCCTAACCCGGAGACCGAAAAATCGATAAACAGGCCGTCTTTTGGCGTTGCGGGAATTTGACTTATTTTTGCATTTATACATTGATGTGTTCATCATAAACCAACAAATAAGCCTATAAAGTGGATTTATTTGAGAAACTTCGCACAAACCTCGGCCCCATCGGGTCGTCATCCAGAGAATTTCGGGCACATCATTATTTCGCTTTTCCCAAGCTGGAAGGCGAACTGGGGCCTCACATGGTGTTTCAGGGCCGGAAGATGCTCAACTGGAGCCTGAACAACTATCTGGGACTGGCTAACCATCCGGAAGTTCGGCAGGCCGACGCCGATGCCGCCGCTCAGTGGGGGCTGGCCTACCCGATGGGCGCCCGGATGATGTCGGGCAATTCGGACCTGCACGAAGCATTTGAAAAGCAACTGGCGGAGTTTGTCGGAAAAGAAGACGCGTTTCTGCTCAATTATGGCTATCAGGGCGTTATGTCGGCCATAGAAGCCGTGGTCGATCACCGCGACGTGATTGTCTACGATGCCGAGTGCCATGCCTGCCTCATCGACGGTATCCGTCTCCACAAGGCCAAAATGGGTGAATACTACAAATTCAACCATAACGATATGGACAGTCTGGAGAAGAATCTCCAGCGGGCCACGAAGAAAGCCGCCGAAAAAGGCGGCGGCATACTGGTGATTACCGAAGGCGTGTTCGGCATGTCGGGTAAGGTGGGGAGTCTGGCCGAGGTCGTGGCGCTGAAGGAGAAATACAACTTCAAACTGCTGGTCGATGATGCGCACGGCTTCGGAACGATGGGGGCGACGGGCGCGGGCGTCGGCGAACTGCAGGGCTGTCAGGACGGCATCGACCTGTATTTCTCGACCTTTGCCAAGTCGATGGCCGCCATTGGGGCGTTCATTGCCGGCGACCATGACATTATCATGTATCTAAAATACAACATGCGTTCCCAAACCTACGCCAAGGCGCTGCCGATGCCGTATGTCGTGGGGGGTATGAAGCGCCTGGAACTTATTAAAACCCGCCCTGAACTGCGTGAGAAACTCTGGCAGAACGTCCGGGCACTGCAGGATGGCCTGCGGGCGCGGGGCTTCAACATCGGCGACACCACCTCGCCTGTTACGCCGGTGCTGCTTCAGAGTGCAGGCGGCGTTCGGGAAGCTTCCAGCCTGGTGCGCGACATGCGCGAAAATCACGGTATCTTCTGTTCGATTGTCGTTTACCCGGTCGTGCCCAAAGGAGTCATCATGCTGCGGATCATTCCGACGGCGGCGCATACCCTGGAAGATGTCGAGTATACGCTGAATGCTTTCTCGGAGGTGGCCGAAAAACTGAAGCGGGGCGTCTATGCGCAAAATACAACGGAAAGTGCCCTGGAAGGGTCTGTAGTGGCTTCTGAGGCCGCAGAATCAGCCGCAGAATAAAGAAAAGTCCTAATATTGGACTTTTCCGTCCATTTTTTTACGGGTTTACTTGCGCTGTTTCATATAATGCGTATATTTCGCCAAAAACGCGGTTTTTGAGCGTTTTAAAGCATTTTTCACCAATAAAACCCCTATACGTAAATCTATGGCACGCTTTGATGAAGTTAAAAATCTGGTCATGTCGCTGGAGGCCGATTTCGAGAAATTCTACGATAAAGGCAACCAGGCAGCCGGTACACGGGTGCGCAAAGGCATGCAGGATCTGAAGACACTGGCTCAGACTATCCGTTCCGAAGTTCAGGATAAAAAGAACTCTGCCGGGCAATAAAAGCGTAAGGTGTAGTTAATCTGCGAAACTGTGAGCGAACCCGGCCCTCCGCCGGGTTCGCTTGCTTATGGCTAACCAATTTTTTCTCTATGCATCAGCGTAGCGACGCCCCGTGTCGTTACCTTACCCGTCTGGGCATCACGCACTTCGCCCAGAATCTCCGCCGTATGCCGCCCGGCGTCGATGCTCTGTACCGTAAACGTAACCTCATAGTCGGTTTCCACGAACATGGGGCGCAGAAACTCCAGCGTCTGTTTCATATACACGGAGCCATGCCCGGGAAACTCCGTACCCAATACTTTCGTAAACACGCTGGCTCCCAGCATACCGTGGATGATCGGGCGCCTGAAGGGCGTCCCGGCGGCATAATCTGCGTCGAGGTGCAGGGGGTTGTTGTCGCCGGTGATTTGGGCAAAGGCTTCCACGTCGGCCTGGGTGAATCGGAAGCAGTGCGTGTGCGTGTCGTTGACTGTCAGCATGATATACGAATGGAACAGGTTCTGAATAAGCGCCAGAACGGCGGGTCCGGCACACGGAGTGACGGTCTGTCGATCTGTCGGACGAATTATTTGGCGCAAATAAGCTAATTTTAGCGTTTCGAACCGACACTCAACAACCGACGGCCAACCAAACGACGGCTTCGGATTCGTCTTCAGAATGCTGAAATCACTTTTTTCAATCCCTACGGATTTATCGCATCGGGTTTATGGACTGGATATTCTGCGGGCGCTGGCGATCATCATCGTTGTGGATGCCCACGGAGCGATGGCCTTCCAGACGTATTACGACGCACCCGCTTACCGGTTCTTTCTGCCCGACGGTGTCGAACTGTTTTTCGTCCTCAGCGGCTTTCTGATTGGCGGCATTCTGATTCGTTCCTACGAAAAGGAAGGCGGCTGGTCGGGCCGCAATATCCTCAATTTCTGGACTCGCCGCTGGTTCCGTACCCTGCCCGCTTATCTGCTGGTGCTGACCATACTGGTGATTCTGTGGATGGTCGATACCAAAATCCGGTATGGGCATTTTGTGATTCCGCTGGGCCGGAAACTGCTCACTTATCCGTTTTTTCTTCAGAATCTGACAACGCCTACACCCGGCTTCTTCAATGAGTCATGGAGTCTGGCAATCGAAGAATGGTCGTATCTGCTGCTCCCCACTACGTTGCTGCTGCTGCATGGACTCATGCGGGGCGCTCCGCGCCGGACGGTCGTACTGACGCTGGTACTGGCATTCATCCTGCTCACAAACGCGCTGCGGTTATACAAGGCTCTGCAACTACCGACCGGCACCACGGAAGTCGACGTGCGCGGCATCGTGCTGATGCGGCTGGATGCCATTGCTTACGGTGTACTGGGTGCCTTCATCAAACAATACTATCCGACCATATGGCACAACCGGAAGATTGCCATTGCGCTGTTTATCATTGGGGTAGCCGCCGTGCTGACTATTTCGTTTACCTCTTCGATCTGGATGCTGCACGTTTTCCACGAATATCAGCTAATGACGACGTACGTTTTCTACAAGCATACGTTTTATTTTCTGGCGATGGGCGTCAGCATGCTGCTACTTCTGCCGTTTATGGATAGTATTCGGACGGGACGGGGCTGGCTGGCGAGGTTCATCACGCACGTCAGTCTGGTTTCGTATTCCATGTACCTCATCAATCTTTCCCTCCTGATGGGTCTGGTCTTCGACCGCATTCCGACTACTTCGCTGGCGGTAGGCTGGGCCAAATACATCGGCTTCTGGCTGGCCGTCATCGGCCTGGCTACTCTTCTCTACAAATACTTCGAAAAACCCATGACCGACCTTCGGGAACGGATTTCCCGGAAAGAACCGAAGTTGGTGGCGCAGAATTAAGGAGAAAAAGGAAGAAAGGGAGGAGGGGGAAGAAAGGGACAAAGGGGAGGAATGAGAGAATGGATGGTTACCCTTTCTCCCCCTCCTCCTTTTCTTCCCTTTCCTCCTTTTTTACGATGAATGATCGCTCACAATCACCCATTTGCCGTCGATTTTGCGCCATAGCAGCGTGTAGTGGCCGCCTGCGTCGCCAATCTGCGGTCGGGTCAGATGCCACTGTCCGATGACATAGGCCGTGTTTCTGGACGGAAATGTCAGCTTCAGTATGTTGAATTTCAGCGTCCCCATCGAGGCCCGGTCAGGGTAGCGCCGTTTGTAGTTGGACAAGGTTGCTTCGTAGCCGTAGGTGACGCCTACCTTCCCGACAAACGTTAACGAGTCTGACTTCCAGTACCCATTCATGAAGGCTTCGACGTTTCCGGCGTTCCAGTCGCGGGTCTGGCGGTCGAGAATGGCGAGAATGGCCCGGCGGTCGTCGGGCGACTGACCGAACGCCGCAGCGCAGGACAGCGTGAAAAAAAGCAGAAAGGACAGACGTTTCATTTTTATGGCGAACTTTGGGGAAAGTTAACCAATTGACAGCATGACACGGAGGTCAGCGCGTGAATTCTACGAAAAATATAAGCCCTACATTTTCGCCGATGGGTGGTACTATGTTTTCATCGTGGTCTTTCTGCTGATTCTGTTCATTTTCTTTTCCTGATTGTGGCGCAGACGAATCTTCGGGTCATTGTCAATCCGAACTCCGGGACAGTATCCATTAACGAGAAAAAGGGAATGGTTGCGGCCCTGACCCGCCTGGCCGAACGGCACGGGTTCGCCACCGACGTTTGTTATACCGAACGTCCGGGTCACGCCACTGAACTGGCCGCTGAGGCCGTTCGGGCTGGTCTGGGACGGGTGATTGCCATCGGCGGCGACGGCACCATCAACGAAACGGCGAAAGCGCTGCTGCACACCCGTACGGCCCTGGGCATTGTGCCCCTGGGCTCCGGGAACGGGCTGGCCCGACACCTGGGTCTACCGCTGCCGCCCCACCGCGCCATCGAACGCGCTCTGGCGGGCCGCCCCGTGGTGATCGATAGCGGCCAGGTAAATGAACATCCCTTTTTCTGCACGACGGGAATTGGTTTCGACGCACACGTTGCGCATCTTTTCGCCCGGCAGTCCGTGCGCGGCCTGGTTACCTACGCCCGCCTGGCCTTTCAGGCATTTCTGTCGTATAAACCGCAGGAATATCGGCTCGACGGAGAGGCGCAGACCCTGTTTGCCCTGACGGTCGCCAATGCCGGGCAGTTTGGCAACAACGCCTGGATTGCCCCCAAAGCCAACATCGCCGACGGTTTGCTCGATGTCTGCCGGATGCAGCCGTTTCCGAAACGCGATACGGGTATCATTACCTGGCAGCTTTTCAACCGGAAACTCGATCAGTCGGCCTACCTGCAGACGACCCAGACCCGGTCGGCCACCATTCAGGGCGAAGGGCCGCTTGCCATTCACGTCGATGGCGAGCCGGTCGAGCTGCCCACGGATACCATGACGGTGACGGTAGTGCCCAACAGCCTGCTGGTAATACTCTAAGGCAGGAGAGACAGGCACGGGAAATTTAATAAACCGTTTCCGGAAACAGCGAGTTGGATTGACAGAAGAGACAGTGGGTGTCTCTTCTTCAAAAAACTCAAAGTTATGTTGAAACACATCAGAGTCTGCTTCACCCTTGTTTTCGTACTGGCAACGGGTTTGTTCGCCACGGCGCAGACCGCTTCTACCGCCAGCCAGCCTTCGGTCGCTTCGACGGGTAAAGACCTGGCTGCCAGCGCCATGATGTCGCAGGATCATACCGTTCTGGTGCAGGCACTCCAGGCGGCGGGCCTGACGTCGCAGGCAAAAGGTGCTGGCCCCTACACCATTTTTGCCCCGACTAACGGCGCATTCGGCAAACTGCCCTCAGGAGCGCTGGAGAACCTGCTGAAGCCCTCGTCCAAAAAACAACTGACCGGAATTCTGGCTACGCACGTCGTGGAAGGACGCGTCATGGCGGCTGATTTGCAGGACGGACAGACCATCAAAACCGTAAGCGGTGAAACGCTCACCGTCAGCAAACAGGGCGGAACGGTCATGATTAAGGATGCAAAAGGCGGTTCGGCTACGGTGACAAAGGCCGACATTCAGGCGACCAATGGCATTGTCCATTCGGTCGATACCGTTCTGATGCCGTCAAAATAATCCGGCGTTCGTAAGATTGTCAGGCGGTACCGAATCTATCGGTGCCGCTTTTATTTTTCCGGATAAGCCGTAACCGAATGCAGAGGCGGTATTTTTGCGAAAAAGAGATAAATCACTTACCGCATGAGCAGGAAGAATCGCACGGGTATTGTCTACTCCACCAATCCGGATTTCCAGTTCGACTCGGGTGAGTCGGCGGCAGAAACCTTGCCCCCGGCACAGCAGAACCTGAAAATCTGGCTCGAACGGATGGGCGGCAACAAGGTCGTTACGGCGGTGAAAGGCTTCGTCGGTGCTGAAACTGACCTCAGCGATCTGGCCCGGCAGCTAAAAAATGCCTGCGGAACGGGCGGGTCAGCCAAAGACGGTGACATTCTGATTCAGGGCGACCACCGGGACAAAGTGCTGGTCTGGCTGACCGCAAAAGGATATAAAGCGAAGAAGGCAGGCGGGTAAATTTCACGCAGAGCCGCAGAGGTGCAGAGAAGTTTTCTCAATAAACTCCCCGTCTCTGCGCCTCTGCGTGACACCACATTAACTAATCCCCCCCATCATCCGCTTCAGGATGGGCGAGAGCAGCAGCAGTGCAAAGCCCGCCGCCAGCGACGACAGCGTCAGGAAGTCGTAGAGGTGCATCGAGGGCAGATAGTTCTCCAGAATGCTTTCCATCACCCCGGCTAGATAGTTGCCGAGGGCGGTACTGGCAAACCACAGACCCATCATGACCGACACAATCCGGGCGGGCGAGAGCTTGGTAATCATCGACAGGCCGATGGGCGACAGACACAATTCGCCGATGGTGTGGAACAGATAGACCGATATGAGCCACATCGGGCTAACCAGCGCACCGCCGTCGGCCAGTTTGGTTGCCCCGCTCATTACCACAAAGCCCAGCCCGACCAGCAGCAGACCAATACTGAATTTAACCGGGATATTGGGGTTTTTACCGATGGTGTTGAGCCGCAGCCACAACCACGAGAAGAAGGGGGCCAATACGAAGATCCAGAAGGAGTTGACCGACTGAAACCAGGAGGCCGGAATTTCGAAACTGCCGAACTGCCGCTGGGTGTTTTCCGCCGCAAAGAGGTTGAACGTACCGCCTGCCTGCTCAAAACTTGCCCAGAAAAACACGTTGAAAAAACACAGCACCAGCAGTACAATCACCCGCTGCCACTGTACCGAACCCTTCGTGTTGGTAAAAATGACGTAGAGCAGCGCTGCCCCGCCAGCTATGCTGGCAACGGTCGTAATCAGGGATTTAGCCGACTCGCCCAGCGAACCCCACAGGGCCAGAAAACCGTAGACCAGCGCGATGCAGCCGATGACGTAAAGCAGAACGTCGAGCCAGTCGCGGCCCACCAGACGATCCTGCTCCGGGTTCTTCGGCGGTAAGCCAATTTTTCCGAGTATGTTATGCTTGAGAAAGAAGATGGTTACGCCCAGCAGGATGCCCACCGCCGCCGCCAGAAATCCATATGACCAGCCGACCTGTTCGCCCAGTGTTCCGCAGATGTAAGGGCAGATGAACGCACCAATGTTGATGCCCAGATAAAAAATGGTAAAAGCAGAGTCTTTACGCGGGTCATTTTCGGAGTAGAGCTTACCGACCAGCGTCGAGATGTTGGGTTTGAAAAACCCGTTGGCAACAATCAGCAGTCCCAGGCCAAAATTGAGCCATTCGCGGCGAACGCCCAAATCGCCAAATTCGGAGTACGACATGCTCAACTGCCCCAGCATCATCAGAATACCGCCGATGAAGATGGCTTTACGCTGCCCCAGCACCTTGTCGGCCAGCAGCCCACCCACCAGCGGCGTCAGGTAGATCAGGCCCGTGAATACGGCGTAAATTTCGAGCGCATTCTCGCGGGTGTAGCCGAAACCGCCCTCCATCACCTGACTGGTTAGATACAGCACCAGCAGGGCCCTCATGCCGTAATAGCTGAAGCGTTCCCAGAGTTCGGCAAAAAATAAAAGATATAGAGCACGCGGATGCCGCAGATTGGCAGGGTTTGTGGCCGTAGCGTCCATTCAGATAAAAGTAGTTAAGAAAGAAATTTTGGTAATTAACGCATAAAAAAGCCTAAAGATACGTCCCCGTCGTGATTCGGCAAACAACTTTATTCGTACCTCCGCCCGGAGGCCTGCTGCCGGAGCGCCTTAAAATCAGTTGACAGCCTGACGTTCGGCATTTCGCCGCTTTTCTTTATACTTTTACTTACCATCGACAACTGAGAAACGATATGACCTCTGAAGCGAAGAGTCCGCACGATGCGCTGCTTCCGGCGGCTGAGTTGCTGCTTAATCTGACACCTGCCGAACTTATCGAACACGCCATCCGCAACGGGGAGGGACAACTCACGGATACGGGAGCGCTGCTGTGCGATACGGGTCAGTTTACGGGCCGCAGCCCCAAAGACCGATATATCGTCCGCGATGCTGCTACCGTCGATGCCGTCTGGTGGGGCGAGGTCAATATTCCCATCGACCCGGAACACTTCGACCGGCTTTATCAGAAAATGCTGGATTTTCTGATCGACAGACGCGTCTACGTCCGGGATGCCTATGCCTGCGCTCACCCCGACTATCGCCTCAATATTCGGGTTTACAACACGCTGGCCTGGCACAACCTGTTCTGCTACAACATGTTTCTTCGGCCAGCGGCTGACGAAGCCGCTCGATTCAGTCCTGATTTTACGATCATCTGTATTCCCGAATTCCGGGCGAGCCCGGCAGAGGACGGCACCCGCTCCGAAAACTTCGCCATCCTGAACCTGACCCGAAACGTAATTCTGATCGGGGGAACGGCCTATGCCGGAGAGATGAAAAAGGGGATTTTTTCGGTGCTGAATTTCAAGCTGCCCGTCGAACGGAACATTTTGTCCATGCATGCCTCGGCCAATCAGTCAAGCGGGGCATACGGGTCCGATACGGCGATCTTCTTCGGACTGTCGGGAACGGGCAAAACTACCCTGTCTGCCGACCCCAACCGCCAGCTAATCGGCGACGATGAACACGGCTGGGCGTCCGGCGGGGGAACGCAGGAGGGCGTATTTAATTTTGAGGGAGGCTGTTACGCCAAGGCCGTCGATCTGACGGAGGAGAAGGAGCCGCAGATTTTTCGGGCGGTACGCTACGGAGCCATTATCGAGAACGCCCGGTTTTTCCCCGGCACCCGTACCATCAACTACGCTGACGTCTCGCGTACGGAAAATACGCGGGTGGCCTACCCGATTCATTTTATCGACAATGCGCTGGAGCCGTCGATGGGCGGCATACCCGCCAACATCTTTTTCCTGACCGCCGATGCCTTCGGGGTGCTGCCGCCCATTGCCCGGCTGACGACCAGTCAGGCCATGTATCATTTTATTTCGGGCTATACAGCGAAGGTGGCAGGAACGGAAGTGGGCGTCACCGAGCCCAAAGCAACGTTTTCTGCCTGTTTCGGAGCGGCCTTTCTGCCCCTGCACCCCACGACATACGCCGGAATGCTGGGCCGGCAGATGGCTGAACATCAGACAAACGTCTGGCTCATCAACACCGGCTGGACCGGCGGACCGTATGGCGTCGGCGAACGTATCCCACTGAACTACACCCGCGCCATGATTACCGCCGCATTGAACGGCGAACTGGATGCTGCTGCGTTCGAGATACATCCGGTTTTTGGCGTTGCCATGCCGCGTGCCTGTTCGAACGTCCCTGCCGAAGTGCTGAATCCGCGAAAAACCTGGGATGATCCGGAGGCATACGACGAAAAAGCCCGGTTTCTGGCCGGGCTGTTCCGCGATAATTTCGCACAGTATGAAGAATTTGCCAGTGAGGAAATTCGGTCTGGCGGTCCGCTGGTCTGACTTACTCGACCGTAAGGGTGCGGGTGGAACTGGGCACTTTCAGTTCAAAGGACTTACTGACTTGCTGCCCGTCACCGGCAACTTCCAGCGAATACGTACCATCGGCCAGGTCACTCAGGTTGAACAGCAGGGCTTTGCCCGGTTGCTTGGCGCTAATTTTTTCCGAATACAGCACGGCGCCTCTCTGATCTTTCAACTGAACGGTGACGGCTTCCTTGGTGTGTTTCTGGACGTGCACTTTCAGCGCGTTGGTCGAAGCCGGGCTGTGCATCCAGAGGCTGAAGGCACTCGTTGAGGCTGTAGCGGTGGCCTTCGAGACTTTCTTGTCGTCGGTCGGGTTGGCGTTGGCAACGGTAGTGGTTGACAGGAGAGCGGCCAGGGCAAAAATCGATACTACTTGTTTCGCGTTCATGTTATTTGTTGTTTAACGTGTTGTGCCAATTGTATTTCAAGTCCTGTGCCAAAAGGTATTATTACTGATTTACAGATAGTTACGGATAACAGTGTCCGCTTTCACCTGTTCACTTCCGAACAGTCTGTTCGCAATCGGACACATTTCGGACAATTTTACGCATCAAATCAAGACCTGCTTTGCTACCGACGGCTTCCATTCTGCCCTTTAATTTTAAAATTGACCCGTTCATATGGCTGGATTTTACCGCCGCCAACACCGATCTCGACTCGCTCGATCTCACCCGCACCGAGACATTCGCCGGGTATGTAGCCGGTAAGCTGGAGGCGGCAGGGGTGAAGGTCGGTGTGGGCGGCTACAATGAGCACCGCGTTATTTATCGCCGCAGTCCGCATTTTCAGCAAACAACGGAGCCTCGGTGCATTCATCTGGGCGTCGACGTATGGGCCAGCGCCGGAACATCGGTACGGGTTCCGCTCGACGGCGTTGTGCATAGTTTTCGGGATAATGCGGCATTCGGCGACTACGGACCGACCATTATTTTACAGCATGAGATAGACGGAAAGCTGCTGTTTTCGCTCTACGGCCATCTGAGCCGCACGTCGCTGGAAGGTCTGTACGAAGGGAAACCCGTTAGGGCGGGGGAAAAGCTGGCCGAAATCGGTCCCTTTCCGGAGAACGGCGACTGGCCGCCGCACCTGCATTTCCAACTGATGACCGACCTGCTGGGTCTGAGAGGTGATTTTCCGGGCGTCTGCACCCTGACCGACCGGGCGCGGTTTCTGGCAATCTGCCCGAACCCGTATCCGTGGCTCGGATTAAACGGTGTTCCGCCGGAAGTATCCAATGACCAACCAATCTAACTGACAGAAAATGAAAAAAGCGCTGTTGACCCTGTTTCTTGTTTCAACTGCATTACTGATGGAAGCTCAGGTTCCCAATCTCGACAACCGTATCGTGGTACTCGGCGACGCCACGCTCGAACTGCCCGCCGACCGCGTACAGGTTTCGGTCACTCTGCGCTACACCGACCCCACCGACGCCCGTAAGGCCTACAACGCGCACAAGGCTGCCGAACAGAAACTGGTGGGCCTGCTGCGGGAGTTTAAAATCGACGAAAAAACCATTCAGTATACCTTGCTCAACGTCCGGAAAAACGTGGAATATTACGGCGGACCGGATAATTCCCGGCGCTCGGAGGTGGTCACGGAACAGAACGTGATTTTCAAACTCAACGATATCCGGCGGTATCCTGAGCTGCAACTATTGCTCATTGGCGGCGGTTTCAACCAGTTCAGCGCCGTCTTTCAGTCGTCGCAGGCGGAGGAACTGAAAAACACGGTGCTGGAAAAAGCTATCGAGGTGGCCCGGACCAAAGCCGTGCTCATGGCGAAGGCGTCTGGTCGCACGCTTGGCGGCGTTCTAAGCGTCCGCGACACCGAGGAAACCGACCCCATACTGCATCGGCGTTATGAGGTCTACAACCAATCGGGTTATGCCGCCGAAGCAAAAATGGCCCGCGATGGCGGTGCCCTGCTCGACATCCCGCAGAAAATCTCCCTGCCTGCCCAGGTGAAAGTGACGTTTGAGTTAAAATAAGTTTAAACGCAAAGACGCTAAGTCTACGCAGAGTTCGCGAAGAATACCTCGCGCCCTTTGCGTTATCTTAGCGTCTTTGCGTTTAAACCTTATTCCCTGACTATCTCCACCCCATCCACTTCTTCGACCGTTTTCAGCCGGACGACCTGCGAAAAACCTTCGTATTCGAGCCAGCGCCAGTCGGTTTGCCACAGAGCGGCCCGCTGTCGGTGCAGTACGTAGTCGCCAAACGACCGATCCAGGCGGGTTTTGCGGCGTTGGTTCAGCACACCTTCCGGCAGGTCGAACACGATGGCGATGGCCGGGCACTGATGTCGCCGGGACAGGTCGAGCAGTGGTTGCCGGGCTTTTTTCTGCACGTTGGTGGCGTCGATAACCGTCAGGCGGCGGCGCAGCAATCGTTTGTCGGTAAGCCAGTGCAGGAGCGCGAACGCATCGTCGGTTGCCGACTGGTCGTTCTCGTCGTCAGTCAGCAGGGCCCGGCAGTGGTCGGAAGAAACAATCTCCGTTGGTCGAAAATGACGTTTGGCAAAGGTCGATTTACCGGACCCACTGACCCCAATCAGAACAACCAGCGAAAAGGAAGGGAGATGGAGAATCATGCCTAAGTAAACCCGCTGCCGGTCGAATAAGTTGGAAAATGCAAATACTCTTTTAGGGACTATTTTTTGGACTTTTTCTTTGGTATATACGTTTGATACAGAAATAATTGAGGTTGAGTAGAAAATAATCGGGTATGGCTTTTTCGTTTATAATGGAATGACTGTCTAACGAACCTGTCCGATTGACTAATGAAAAAAATGATTGTAGGGCTGGTAGCCCTCTCACTTCTTTCTTCCTGTGCGAGTAAGAAAAAATTAGCCGCCCTGCAGACGCAGGTCACGGATATGCAGGCCGCCCGCGACAAAGCCGTGGCCGACTGCGACCGTCTGACGGCCACCATGCGTTCCGATTTAGCCAAAAAAGACGCAGAACTGCAGGCCAGTTCCAAAAAACTGACGGAAGCCCAGGAACAGCTCGATTATTTCAAAAAAACGAATACCAACCTGCTGGACCGCCTGTCCGATCTGTCGGTGGTGAGTAAAGCCGGGGCTGAGAGCATCAAAAAGTCGCTCGAAACCATTAACGAACAGACCCGGTATTCCAATAACCTCAACCAGTCGATGCGGCAGAAGGATTCGCTGAATCTGGCACTGGTGATGAACCTGAAACGCTCCCTCGCCGACGTCAACGATCAGGACGTACAGGTGGAGGTGAAAAAGGGCGTCGTCTACGTCTCCATTGCCGATAAACTCCTGTTTCCGTCGGGCCGCTACGAGGTGAACCGGGCCGCCGAAACCGTGCTGGGTAAAGTGGCCCAGGTGGTCAACGACCATAAGGATCTCGACATTCTGGTGCAGGGGCACACGGACGTGGTGCCCATCTCGACGGATTTCCTGAAAGACAACTGGGACTTGAGCGTGATGCGGGCAACGTCGGTGGTGCGGGTGCTGCAGGGCCGCTTCGGCGTGGCCCCCGAACGCCTGACCGCCGGAGGCCGGGGCGAACACGAGCCGAAAGATGACAATGCCACATCGGGCGGACGCCGGATCAACCGCCGCACGGAAATTATCCTGACCCCCAAACTGGATCAGTTCTTCAACCTGATGTCATCGGGACAGGGTCGATAGTCTGACTGTCTGATAAACCAGCCACTTCTGAGGGCTGAAACACGAGTTTAAGACGTGTTTCAGCCTTTTTTATTGTTTGTATATATGAATACTATAGAATGTATGTTACCGATTTTGCCGATTAATAAATACTTCTTGTAAAAATAGTGATATGGTAGACTTCAATGCATAGTTTTTATCTACCTTTCAACCCTCAATAAGGATGCGCAACTCATTGAGAATCAACTGCGTTATATGACCATTTTTGCATGTTGTCTACGCAGTGCCGGTTCAGCGCTTCTCCAGAAGTGGCTGAAGAGTTCAACTTTTTTCTATGTAAACTTTTTAACCAATCATTCATCATGAAAAGACTGCTTTTAGCGGGTACTTTAGTTTTTGCCCTGAGTGCAGTGTATGCACAGAACAACACGGCAACCATTCTGCAGAGTGGTAACGGCAATTACGCCGACGGCGAACAGACGGGTAACAACAACACCGCAACGGTTACTCAAACGGGCGATGACAACTACCTGATTTGGTTCGGTCCTAACCAGGGCTTCCGACAGGTGGGCGATGACAATACGCTGTCGGTCACGCAGACCGGCAACGGCAACGACGCCGTTCACTGGCAGATTGGTAACAACAACCAGGGTACGACCTCGCAGGTGGGCGACGACAACTACTCGGAAGTGGGTCAGTATGGCAACGACAACGTCATGGCCGTGGATCAGCAGGGCAACGGCAACTACGCCCTGATTGGTCAGTTTGGCGACATGAACTGGGGGTCTATCGTGCAGTTGGGCGATGGCAACACGGCTACTATTCAGCAGTTTGGCGACGATAACTACGCCGACGGAACCCAGGATGGCAACGGCAATCAGGCATACATTAGTCAGAGCGGCACGGGCAACAGCCTGAACTGGTTCTCCGCCAATCAGGGCTTCTACCAACTCGGCGACGACAACTACATGGAGTTCTCCCAGAGTGGCAATAACAACCAGGGCGTTCAGTGGCAGCATGGCAACAACAATGTGGCCTACGTATCGCAAACGGGCGATGACAACTACTACGAGAGCGGCAGCTACGGCAACGACAATTACATCGAAGCTTCACAGGACGGTACCTTCAACTACGCGCTCATCGGTCAGTTTGGAGATGGAAACACGGCGCTTCTGAGCCAGACGGGTGATAGCCATAGTGCTATTATTCAGCAATTTGGCAATGGTAACTATGCCTCTGTCACCCAGAGCAACGCTCCCTAAGCTATTTCGTATTAAATCAAAAACCGCCGGGATTGCGCAGCCCGGCGGTTTTTTTATGCGCATGTCTGAGCGGGTAACGTAGAAACTCATGCCCATTTTTTGTATTTTGAGCCAGTATTGATAACCGGCCCATGAAAACAGCTCTACCTTTTCTTTGGCTTTGCTGCCTGACCGTTTCTACTCTCGCCCAAACACCCGCCAATCCGCCCACAATTACCACATTTACCAGCGGCATGGAGAAGCAGGACGGATTTCTGCCGTTTTACTGGGATGCTAAAAAGGGTAAAATCTACCTCGAAATCAGTCGCTTCGATACCGAACTGCTTTATTATCCATCATTAGCCCAGGGCGTCGGGTCCAACGACATCGGTCTGGACCGGGGCCGGCTGAGCGGCGAACACGTCGTGAAGTTTCAGCGAAGCGGCAATAAAGTGCTGATGGTCGAACCCAACTACGCTTACCGGGCCATCAGCAGCGACCCAATGGAACGCCGGGCGGTCGAAGAGTCGTTTGCCCAGTCAGTACATTGGGGGTTTGAGGTCATCGCCGAAGACAATAACCGCACACTGGTGGACCTGACGCCCTTTCTGATGCAGGATGCCGTGGGGGCCGCCCAGGACATCAGCCGCACCCGGCAGGGCACCTATCGCTTCGATGCCTCCCGGTCGGCGCCCTATCTGCCCCGAACGAAAAATTTCCCGCAGAACACCGAGTTTGAAGTCACCGTTACCCTGACGGGCGACAATGCCGGGTCGTATCTACAGGCGGTGGTGCCGACACCCGCCGCCGTCACCATGCGGCAGCACCACTCGTTTGTGCAGCTTCCGCAGACGCGCAGTCCCGACCCGACCGGCTTCAAACCCCGTGCGTTCGATCCCCGCATCGGCTATTTCGGCATCGAGTATTTCGATTATGCGACGCCCGTGAGTCAGCCGATTACGAAACGGTTTATTGCCCGGCATCGGCTCGAAAAGAAAGACCCCGCTGCCGCCGTGAGCGAAGCCGTGAAACCGCTCATCTATTACATGGACCCTGGAGCGCCCGAACCCATCCGGTCGGCGCTCATGGAGGGTGCCTCGTGGTGGAATCAGGCATTTGAGGCGGCGGGATTCAGGAATGCCTTTCAGGTGAAGCTGCTTCCGCCCGACGCCGACCCGATGGATATTCGCTACAATGTCATTCAGTGGGTCCACCGCTCCACGCGGGGCTGGTCCTACGGGGCGAGCGTCATCGACCCCCGCACGGGCGAAATCCTGAAAGGCAAAGTAACACTCGGTTCGCTGCGTGTGCGGCAGGACTACCTGATTGCCCAGGGCCTCGTTGGGCAGTTCGATACCGACACCGCCCGCGTCAATGAGATGATGCAGATGTCGCTCGACCGCCTGCGCCAACTGGCGGCGCATGAAGTGGGACATACGTTGGGTTTGCCGCACAATTATCTGGCGAGTACGCAGAAACGGGCGTCGGTCATGGACTATCCGCACATGGTTGCCCGGCTGAAAGGCGCCACCATCGACCTCTCGGATGCCTACGCCAAGGGCATCGGCGAATACGATAAATGGAGCATCGACTGGGGCTACCGGCAGTTTGCAGACGGGGCCGATGAAGCGAAGGAGCTCGATAAAATCGTGCAGCGGATGCACTCCGCCGGGCTGACCTTCCTGACCGATCAGGATGCCCGACCGGAGGGCAGCCTCCACCCGGCCACGCACCTCTGGGATAACGGCAGCAACGCCGTCGACGAACTGCAGCGGGTGATGGAGGTCCGGCAGGCGGCTCTGACCAGGTTTACGGACAAGAAAATTCCTTCGGGTATGCCGCTGGCAACGCTGGAAGAGGTGTTTGTGCCCATGTACATGTTCCATCGCTATCAGGTGGAGGCGGCGTCCAAAGTGCTGGGTGGGGTCGAATACAGCAACGCCCTGCGGGGGGATGGACAGGTGGGCATGACGCCCATACGGGCCGAGGAGCAGCGCCGGGCGCTCGATGCGCTGCTGGCAACGCTGCAGCCCCAGTTTCTGGCCGTTCCGGTCTCGGTGCTGCGGCTCATTCCGCCCCGCCCGTATCGCTACGATCCCAATCCCCGCGAGGTGTTCAAACGCCGGACGGGAATGCTGTTCGATCCGCTGGGGCCGCCCGAAGCTGCGGCGAATCTGACCCTGCGGATGCTGCTGAATCCCGAACGATGCGCCCGGCTGGCCCGATCCGTTCAGGAGCAGCACACCCCGCTGGATCTGAACCAGGTGCTGACGCTGATAACCGAAAGCGTGTTTGGCAAACGGGCCATGTTTGCGCAGCAGAAAGCAGAGAAAAGCTACGCCGCCGACATCCGCCGACTGGTGCAGCGGCGACTGCTAGAAAACCTCATGCAACTAGCCGTAGACAAAAATGGCGACGGGGCCGTTCGGGCGGCGGCGCACGAAGCGGTCATGCGGATTAAACAGGAGTATACCGGCATCGGCGTAAGAACCCCTCTTTCCAACGCAGATTCGACGGATTATCCGGATTATTTCCGCTGGCTGATTCAGCAGTACGAACGCAGTCCGGAAGCGCTGCCCGTCGGAACGCCGATTACGCCGCCGGACGGTCAGCCCATCGACCCGGGGCAGGAGTGGCTGCAGCCTGACTGCGACTGGCCCTGAAATCCAGACGGGCTAGTCAAAAATATGCGCATTTCGGCTGTAAAGCCTCTTTCAGATACTGAAAAGAGCAGTATATTTATGCCGAAACAAACCCCCGAATACTTCATATGAAGAAATTACTTCTCGTTCTCATGCTCACTCTCGGCAGCGTTGCCTCGTTTGCTGCCGAAATGCCCGCCGAAGCGTACGTGCTTAACGATCAGAAAGTAGAGCAACTCTTTACGGAAAGCACGGACATCAGTGCCGCCGCCGTTGAAGGGACACTGGCGATGACCAGCGCCGTCAACCTGGGCGACGTAGCGCAGGTGAAAGCCAAGGAATTCGTTCCGGCGCTGCTGCTGAACCTGTTTCTGGGCGGTCTGGGTATCCACCGTTTGTATCTGGGAACCAAACCCCTGACCTGGATTGGCTACATTCTGACCTGCGGCGGTATTTTCGGTGTTGTGCCGTTGATTGACCTCATCGTACTGATTATCAACAACGACAACATCTCGCCCTACATCGATAATCCGAAGTTCTTCATGTGGGCGAATCAGTAAAATGAATAATGAATAATGTATAATGAATAATTCGAGTGAATCATTGTTCATTATACATTATTCATTCAACAGAACCGCTCTCACCCATCGGTTAAACTCCTCGGTCGTCCGGCGGTTATGTTGCTTCACCAGTGTTTCGGCCCGGCGGACGCCGCCCATGTGAAAGGAACCGAACAACCCCGCCCCGATGCCCCAGGCGGAAATGTAATATCCCTGCAGAAAACTGGTGATGCCGAAATATAGTCCGGCCCCCTGCACCAGAATACTGAGCAGCGCCTCACCCGGTTTTCCGGCGTAGAACTGCCCGCCGCCAGGAATGAATGTCGACAGGGTCTGGGCCTTCTTCTCACTTTTCAGTTTTGGCAGCCGGTCGTAAGGCGTCCGGGTCGTGTCCAGGCCCTGCTGAACGGCCAGCGCCCGGTAAGCGGCGGCGGCTTCGGGCCAGCGCTGCAGTTCGTTCAGCGAAAGAATCCGGACAACCGAAAGCAGACGCGGTGTCGGTTGCTGCGGATGCAGATACTGCAATTGCTCCAGGCCCGACAGCGCATTTTCGAACTGACCGGCCAGATATTGACACAAAACGCGCTCGTAGCCCAGCCGGTAAAGGAGGCTGTCCGGATACGGTGCTGACAACTGCTCATTAAGGAAAGTCACTGCCGGACCGAACCGTTTCTGCTGCTTCAGACACTGCGTTTTCCCGATTGCCGCCCGGTAGTTGTCGTACACGTCCCTGTTCCCGAACAGAACCCGTTCGTAGGCGATGGAGGCTTCGAAAAACTCCGACTGCGACAGCAGCGAATCGGCCTGCCGGAGCAAGCCATCCTCCGGACTGAGATTCTGCGCCTTACTCAAACACGTTGCGCAGAGGAATGTGCATGTCAAATAGAATCTTGTTGTCATATTCCTGCCTGAATTCATCCCGTTTGATTTTAACCGACAGCGCACTGCCCCAGATGTTGCCGACGTAAAACACCGTAAACAGCGTTCCGAATCCAATGAACCGGGCACTCCGCACGCCGTCTTTCCGCCAGCCCTCGTAAGTCAGCAGACCCAGCGACAGAATAGGCAGAAACGCAGCGATTCCCTGTCGCTTCTTTCCGGCATACCACTTCCCCAGTCCCGGTACGGCGGCGCTGTACAAACCGGCCAGAAATGGCGATTTTCGTTTGACATTCTGCATGGTGCGGGCATAATCCAGCATTCGACGCTCTTCTTTTTCCAGGGCATAGGAACCATAGCTGAAGGCTCTCTGATGCTGGGCGAAACGGCCAAAATCCCGCCTCAGGAGCGAAATCCCGGCCAGTTGCAGATGCCGGAGTTCGTTGTGCAGGGTGTCGGTCAAAGGAAGGCGGACGAGGGCGGCATAGGCCGAATCGGTCTGCCCCAGAAACGCCTGGGAATAGTGACCAAAAAACTGCGATTTCGGATAAAATCCCGAAGCGTCCGACACCCTAAGCAGAGTAGGGGCGGCCAGGTCGAGACGTTTGATGCGATAGGCGTTCCAGCCGATGGCGTAGTACAGTGAATCCCGTTGAGGAAGGGATAGGGAAGCCGCAGGAAGACGGGTCAGGACGTGAAGCGCTTCTTCAATCGCTTCTTTGTCTGATAAATACTGAGCAAAACGGAGTTCATGACTGAACTGGGTCTGCTGGCCCAGCAGGGACGTAATGCTGGACAGGACGAGCAGTCCAGCCCGAACGGCGTAACAAAACATCTTCATCGGGTGCGATACTGACTGGGCGAATCGATGATGGCGCCGGTCTGCGGATCGATGCTGAGCGGATGTACGTCGAGCAGCCCGATTCGGTTGCAGCGCATGATGCGGTCGGCGCTCAGAAAAACGCCTTTCAGGGTTCCAAACTGATAGATCGCCTGTTTGCTGAAATTGGAACAGGTGATTTCGTAAGGACATGACCGGGCCAACTGCTGTGACATTAGCCGCTGATAACCCAGTAGAGCGCCTTTAAGAGCCAGCGAGACAGGATTGTAACGGGCAAACCAGTGATGTTGCCGGGCGCTCATGGGGTCGGTATTATTGCTCGTGCGCTGGTAGTGCGAAAACTCGGTTTCGGCGACGAACGACTGTCCGGCAAGCAGTTCCGTATCGGATATAAGCGCCTGTGCCTGACCGACCCCTGTCGTCAGCGTGAACAGAATCAGTACCGGAATGGCCTTCATGAGCGTTGAATTTTGGCATTGGCCGGAATGCCGTACTGAAAATACGGACTTTGGGCCTGCTGATTCAGCCGGAAGTCGCCATAGGTGGTTTTGGTCACCGAAGAGTCGCCCTTTTCGTAAACGATGTCGGTGGTAGAGGTAGGAAAACGTCGGGCTCCGATTGTCTGATAATTAGCATAGAAGACCTTCCGGAGAATGCGGTCATTTCCGTCGGTGTAATGCATGTAAATTGGGTCGGAGCCACTATAAACCAGCCGGACCCGCTGAATAAGCGCCTTTTTGTCGGGTTGTTTCAGCGCCCAGTCGGTGACGAACAGATTTTTGGCGTAGGAGGTTTTCTTCTGCACATAGCCAATATGCGTCAGCCCCATATCCGTTGCATTACCCGTCAGAAAAACGGCAAGCTGGGTAGTCTGCGTACTGAAAAGAGGATTTTGATACAGGATGACGGTGTTTTGTCCGGGATCGTAGACCCGGGTCTCGCCCAGACGGTTTGCCAGAATGATCAGTTCTTTCGGGTAGGTCAATCGGGTCAGCATGTTGCCGTTGCGCTGGTAGAACAGCTCGCCCCGAAGGGTGACGGATTTGCCCTGCGAAACCTGTCGGCTGGTCATTCGGGCGGTAAGTCTGTCGATGGTCTGAACGGGAAACAGAAAGCCGCCGGAACCCACCAGACACAGACACAGACCGATGGCGGCAAAAACGAATTTCATGAAGACACGCGTGTTACGATAGATGGAAAATGCGTTCGAAAGATAGTCAATAAACACAAAACCCCCGGCCAGTCTGACCGGGGGTTTTTGCGTTATCGTAGAAAGATCAGGCTGCTTTCACGCGGAAGAGGGCCTTGTAGGTCGACTGGGCGTCAAGGTCGGCGCCCGCCAGCGTTTTACCCTTCAGTTCGTGCGCCAGTTGGGTGTTGAGTTGCTGGTTGGTGCCTTCAACCCGAACACTGGCAATCTGATTGGCTTCGTTAAGCCGGAAACGAATCGTCACGTCGGAAGTATCTCCCGTTTTCAGCAGTTCCGGCGACACATAGGACGCAAGCTGCTGTTCGACGGGTTTGACCGGGGCCGGTTGCGGCTCCCGTTGGCTCAATTCATAACCGCCGTATGCAAGGGCGGTGATGGCTAAAATACTCAAAAGCGGTTTCATCTTTATTTGTTGTTTTTTGTTGTCTTCTGTCGTTTGACATCACAAATATGACATCTATATATAGGTGAAATCAACTGCAATTTGCTGAAAGGGAGGTTTTAAGGGTTGAATGGGCAAAAAGGCCCCATGAAGCGAAAATTGTACAATAGTAATATTTTGGCTCACTTTGAAGGCGCATTTCTTTTGTACAATAAACTAATCGAATTGTCCCGGATGGGTAGTTTGAACGGTCCGCAAGTATAATCAGCCGCAAGCCGCATTTAGTATCAATAACCCCGATACTAACCGTATCTGTCTCCGTCTTGAAAGCGATTCTGTACGTTCTGCCGGGCCTTCTGACTAGCCTGATGGCTTCGGCCCAGCCCACGGCCCTGCGCCTGCATCCGAAAAATCCTCATTATTTTGAGTACAAAGGGCGCCCGGCCATTATCGTCGGCTCCGGCGAGCATTACGGGGCGGTAATCAATCAGGCATTCGATTATCGAACCTACCTGCAGACGCTCAAAGTCGACGGGCTGAACACGACGCGTCTGTTTACGGGGGCGTATTTTGAAGTGCCGGGGGCGTTCGGTATTGCTAAAAACACCCTGGCCCCGTCGCCCGACAGACTGCTGCTGCCCTGGGCTCGTTCGACAACGCCGGGCTACGCACTGGGTGGAAATAAATTTGACCTTTCGCGGTGGGACGAAGCCTATTTTACCCGACTGAAGGATTTTCTGGCCGAAGCTGACCGTAACGGCGTCATCGTTGAAGTCAACCTGTTTTCTTCGTATTACGGCGCAGGCTGGCCGCACTCGCCGCTGAATCGCAGCAACAACGTCAACAACGTGGATTCGGTGGCTCCGAAGGCGGTCAACACGCTGGGAAACGGCAATCTGCTGGCCTTTCAGGAACAGTACGTGCGGAAAATCGTGCGGGAAGTGAACCGCTACGACAATCTTTACTTCGAAATTCAGAATGAACCCTGGGCCGATTTAAGCGACACAATTCTGGTCTACAACGAATATTCCCACCGCGAAGATCCGAAGAGCGGCTATATCCACGGCGCATCGCTCGAAGTGACCGCCGCCTGCTCCAATGACTGGCAGCGGCGGGTGGCGGCCTGGATAGCCGATGAGGAACGCCAACTCCCCAAAAAACACCTGATTGCCCAGAATATCAGCAATTTCGAGTACCCCATCCAGAACCCTGACCCCAACATTTCCATTTTCAATTTTCACTACGCCAACCCCGCCGCCGTCACTGTCAATTATTACATCGGCAAGGCTATCGGACTGAACGAAACGGGTTTTGCCGGCCGTCGGGATCATACCTATCGTCGGCAGGCCTGGCGATTTCTGATGGCGGGCGGCAGTTTATTCAACCACCTGGACTATTCCTTTTCAGTGGGCAGCGAAACCGGCCGCGACACCAGCTACCGGGCGCCGGGTGGGGGCAGCCCTACACTGCGTCGGCAGTTGGGCGTAGTAAAGGCCTATTTCGACGGTCTGGATTTAGCGACGCTGAAGCCGGATCCAGCACTCATCCAGGCGGCACCCGGTCTGTCAGCCCAGGTCCTGGCTCATGGGGCCAGCCAATGGATTATTTATCTGGAGCCAAGGGCGCTGAAACCTTCCCCTCTTCGTCTGAACCTGAAGCGCGGCGCCTACCAGGTTCAGTGGACCGACGCCGTGACGGGCCGATCTCTGAAAAACGAAACGATAACCGTAGCCGGAACAGGGGCGCATTCGCTGGCCCTGCCGGATGGCCTGACCGACTGGGTGCTGAAACTGACGAAGCAGTAACGTTCAGCCGGATTATAACATGTTCCTGAGAAAACTTGCTGTCACATGAAATTTCTGCTGTTACTGATAGGCTTCAGCGCAACGGCGCTGGCTCAGAGTCCGTCCGCAGTCCGGCCCAACTTTGTCCTGATTGTGGGCGACGACCACGACCGCAGCGCCGTCGGGTGTTACGGGTCTCAGGCCCGGACGCCTCATCTGGATTATCTGGCGAAGGAAGGAGTTCGGTTCACGCGGGCCTATGCCACCACCGCCTCCTGCAGTCCCAGCCGTTCGACGCTGCTCGGCGGACGGCACAGCCACAATACGGGGCAGTATGGGCTGGCACACGCCACGCACCACTTCCGGTCGCACGAAGAACTGAAAACCCTGCCCGCTCTGCTTCGGGACGTGGGCTATGCAACGGCCCGTATCGGAAAATATCACGTTGCTCCGGCCAGCGCCTATGCCTTCGATCAGGCCCTTGGCGAAGACGGTTCCAATCCCGTCCGGATGGCGGAAAAGTGCGCTGGTTTTCTGGAAACGAACAGGACGAAGCCTTTTTTTCTGTATTTCTGCCCAACCGATCCGCACCGTACGGGCAGCCAGCCCGGCCTGCCATACGATGCCAATCCGCACGGTAACCGTTCCGGCGGACACGAAGGCGTCCGGGAAACAGTGTATGGCATGGATTCGCTCCGGGTGCCCTATTTTTTGCCCGATGCACCGGAGACGAAAGCTGAACTGGCTCAGTATTATCAGTCAGTTTCCCGGCTGGATCAGGGCGTGGGGCGGCTGCTCGACTTATTGAAGGAAAACGGATTATGGGAGAATACCATCATTATCTACCTGTCGGACAACGGGATGCCTGTTCCCGGTGCCAAAACCACGCATTATGAACCGGGCGTCTGTCTGCCGCTCATCGTCCGCAACCCGTTTTCAAGGCAGAAAAATCAGATTTGTGACGAGCTTGTATCCTGGGTCGACGTGGCCCCGACGCTGCTGGATTTCGCCGGAACGAACCCGGTCGTGATAGGGAATGCGGCCCGACCGAAAGGGGGAGGGGAGTACGGTGAGCGCGGCCCGACCGATTACTTCCACGGCAAGTCGTGGAGGCCTTATTTCGACAATCCGACAACGTTCAGAGCGGATACGGTCTTTCTTTCGCACACGTTCCATGAAGTCACCATGTATTACCCCATGCGGTCGGTGGTGACGAAGCAGTATAAGCTCATCTGGAACGTAGCACATGAACTGCCGTTTCCGTTTGCAGCGGATTTATGGCGTTCGGCTACCTGGCAGAGCTTTCTTAAATCCAGCAAAACGCAGTATGGACCCCGCAGCCGACAGGCGTATGTTCAGCGTCCCGAATTTGAGCTGTATGATTTGCAAACGGACCCAGAAGAGCGGGTCAATCTGGTCGGCAACCGGAAGTATGAGGCCGTTTATGCAAAATTGCTGGCTTCATTGAAAAACTTTCAGGAATACACCAACGACCCCTGGCGGGTAAAGTGGGTCCATGAGTAAATCCGGTGGCTCAAGACCCGGAAAGGCTTTCCGGGCTACAGGGGTGAAGTGGGTCCATGAGTAAATCCGGCGGATCCCAGCCGTTTCCTGATAAAAGACCTAACACTAACGCATGAAATCATCGTTTGCCGGACTTTTGCGCTTCGGCGTCCTGCTGCTGGTCGCCTTTGTTGCACCCGAACGGCCGGTAGTCACCGAACAGCCTGGTCGAAAGCCGAATATCATCTACATTCTGATGGACGACCTGGGCGTCGAGGAAATCGAGCCCTACGGCAATCGTATCTTCCGGACCCCCAACCTGACCCGAATGGCAGCCGAGGGGCTCAGGTTTACGAATCATTACGCAGGTACGTCGGTCTGCGCCCCTTCCCGCTGTGCGCTCATGACGGGTCTGCATACGGGCCACTGCGAAGTACGCGGGAACAAACAGATGGAACCGCACGGGCAGATGCCGCTGTCGCCCGGCACAGTGACGGTAGCCGAGCGGTTAAAAGAAGCTGGTTATCAGACGGCTCTTTTTGGTAAATGGGGACTCGGCACTGAAGGAACGACGGGCGAGCCGACGCGTCAGGGATTCGACCAGTATTACGGCTATCTGGATCAGGTGCTGGCGCATAACAACTTCCCGGAGTATCTGCTGCGCAACGGTCGGAAGGAGTACCTGAAGAATAAGGTGGTATATGAGCCGGTGACGTCGATGTTCAAAGGCTTAGGGAGTCATGCTGTCGAGAGGGTGCAGTATTCCAATGATCTGTTTACGGAGGAAGGTCTGCGGTTCATTGGGCAGAAACACACCCGACCCTTTTTTCTGTATCTGAGTTATACCCTGCCGCATAACAATGGTGAAGCGCCTGAAGACCAGCGGTTTCAGTCACCGACGCTGGAGCCCTACACCGACAGGCCCTGGACGGACATAGAGAAAAATTACGCCGCTACTATCACCCGCATGGATGATTACATCGGTCGGATACTGGCGAAGCTGAAAGAAACCGGTCAGGCCGGCAATACGCTTGTGCTGTTCAGCAGCGACAATGGCTCGACCGAAGACATCCCCCGGCAGTTTGTAAAAGCCAACACGCTGCGCGGTTTCAAGCGTAGTCCGTATGAGGGGGGCATCCGCGCTCCGCTGCTGGCCTGGTGGCCGGGTACGGTCAGGCCGGGCAGCGCTGATCTGCTCACCGCCCAGTGGGATTTTCTGGCAACGGCCTGTGATTTGGCCGGGGCCGCTCCACCGCCGACGGACGGTATCTCGCTCATGCCTACTCTGTTGGGACAAAATCAGCAGCGGAAGGCACCGCATCTGTACTGGGAATTCCACGAACAGGGCGGATGGCAGGCCATTCGGCAGCGAAACGAAAAACTCATTTTTTTCGTCCGCAAAAACAGTTACGAATTATACGATCTGAACGCCGATCCCGGTGAACGGAACAATCTGGCTGCCTCCCGGCCCGGGCGCGTTTCCGAACTGAAGAAACTCCTGCAGGAAAGCCGCCATGAATCCACGGTCTTCCGGTTTGGCAACTAGTCGGCATCAGGAGAACCACTGACAGGTTATTTGGAGCCGTAATGCAAAAAAAAACCGGCCGTTAACCGGCCGGAAGAGAGAGTTTTCTTCGGTGCAGAACGCATCAGAGCGTCTTCAGTACGTCGTTCATGCTGCGAACGGCGTCGGCAGATTTGTTGAATGCTGCCTGTTCGTCTTCATTCAGTTTATAATCGATGATCTGCTCCCAGCCGTTGCGGCCAATCACGACGGGAACGCCCAGACAGATGTCCGACTGGCCGTATTCGCCGTCCAGCGCCACGCAGCAGGGGAAGACGTGTTTCTGGTCGCGGACGATGCTTTCCACCAGCACGGCCACCGCCGCGCCCGGCGCATACCAGGCTGAGGTGCCGATGAGTTTGGTCAGCGTAGCCCCGCCCACCATCGTGTCGGCAGCGACTTTCTGCATCGTGTCGGCATCCAGAAACTGGCTGACCGGTACGCCGTTGCGCGTTGCCAGGCGCGTCAGCGGAATCATCGTCGTGTCGCCGTGACCACCAATCACCGTGCCGTGAATGTCGTTCGGCGGACAGTCGAGGGCCAGTGACAGGTAGGTCTTGAACCGGGCCGAATCCAGAATACCGCCCATGCCAATGATGCGGTTTTTGGGCAGACCGGAGGTTTGCAGCGCCAGATACGTCATCGTGTCCATCGGGTTGGATACGATGATGATGATAGCGTCGGGCGAATGCTTCAGAATGTTTTCAGTAACGCCTTTGACGATGTTGGCATTGGTGCCGATCAGTTCTTCGCGGGTCATACCCGGTTTGCGCGGAAGCCCCGACGTAATGACGACCACATCCGAACCTGCCGTTGCTTCGTAATTATTAGTGGAACCGGTGAGTTTGGTGTCGAAGCCGCAGAGCGTGGCCGTCTGGAACATGTCCAGCGCCTTGCCTTCGCTGAGGCCTTCCTTGATGTCCAGAAGAACGACCTCCTGGGCCAGTTCCCGGCGGGCGATGTTGTCGGCGCAGGTGGCCCCAACGGCACCGGCACCTACTACGGTAATTTTCATATAATCAGGAGCGTTAGAAAAGAATGAATGAAATTGGCACCAGCGGCCGGTGCGCACCGGTCCGGCAGGATGGCGCAAAATTAGAAGAGATTCTGACTGTCGGCGGGCGATGTGCTCGGATTTTTTTGCAATCGAACACTATTCGAACAAAAAACGTGTTATATAGTCGCTTGAGTTGACAAGCATGAATCAACCGTTCGAAAAGTCAATGGCACAATCCAACAACAGTAATCTTCTGTCCAGCGTGTTAAATTCAATTTTCTTCCGACGTTCCAACAGCAAGGCTGCCCGTTACATACGCAGCAGCAAAAGCCTGTTCAGCCTGATTCAGAGAGTGGGTGCGAAAAGCAGTTCCCTGGGCGTGTCAGGTGGGTTTGCCGCCGTTCGTGACCAACTGAACCTGCTCGTGCGCATGGTCAGGGCGTATGCCAAAGGAGAATACCGCGACATTTCGAAGAAGAGCCTGCTTTCGGTGGTGGCGGCGCTGATTTATTTTGTCAGCCCCATAGACCTGGTTTTCGACTTTCTGCCCATCATTGGTTTCGCGGATGACGTAGCCCTGCTCATCTGGGTGGTTAAGTCGATTGAAGACGAACTGGGGAAATTCAGCCAGTGGGAAAAGAACAGCAAGAGCATTAAAATCGGCTAAATCGAACGAACGGGCTTGTAGTAGAAGCGATTTTATCGTTACTTTTGTATAGAGTTATCCATTTACTCCAAACTTTACAATCATGGAATTGTTAACCATTTTTGCTTTTCTGGGTTCGCTTGGCGGCACCGAAATCTTGTTGATCGGTCTGGTAATTCTGTTGTTTTTCGGTGCGAAGCGTATTCCTGAACTGATGCGTGGTCTGGGTAAAGGCATCCGCGAATTTAAGGATGCAACCAAAGATGTACGCGAGAACATTGAAGAAGGTCTGAAAGACACAAAATAAAAGACAGGATTCGGGCATATTACCGGCTCACGAATCATTGTATCTCCTCCTCGACAGAGCAGCTCCACCGGGCTGACTCTGTTGTTTGTTTTTATAACCACCCCTTCGTACTGCCTTGCAATTGTATACTTCACTCGTTGAGATTCAGGCGGATTTAACCGCCGGAACGCTCACCTGCCGCCAGCTCGTCGATTATTACCTACAGCGCATCGATCAGAACGCTCATCTGAACGCCTTCGTAGCCGTATACGCCAACGAAGCCCGCCAGCGGGCCGACGATCTCGACCGTCGGCGGGCCGTGGGCCCGACCGGGCGGCTGACCGGTATGGTGTTGGGTATCAAGGATGTTCTGTGTTACGAAGGACATGGCGTTCAGGCAGGCAGCCGCATTCTCGATGGTTTTGTTTCGCAGTTTACGGCCACGGCCATTCAGCGCCTGCTCGACGAAGACGCCATCATCATCGGACGGCAGAACTGCGATGAGTTTGCGATGGGGTCGTCCAACGAAAATTCGGCCTTTGGGCCGGTGCGCAACGCCGCCGACCCCGACCGGGTGCCGGGCGGCTCGTCGGGTGGCTCGGCAGTAGCCGTTCAGGCCGATTTGTGTCTGGCCTCGATAGGCTCCGACACGGGCGGTTCGGTGCGGCAGCCTGCGGCGTTCTGCGGGGTCATCGGCCTGAAACCGACGTATGGTCGGGTGAGTCGATGGGGTCTGATTGCCTACGCTTCCTCATTCGACTGCATCGGAGCCATCACGCGCTCGGTCGACGATGGGGCGCTGCTGCTGGAAGTCATAGCAGGCCCTGATGAATTTGATAGTACCGTCTCCCGGCAGCCCGTGCCCGATTATACCCGGCAACTGACGCTCGACCGGCCCCTGCGGATCGGTTATCTGCGGGAAGGCGTGGAAAGTGAAGGTGTGCAACCGGCCATCCGCCGCCAGACGGGGGCCATGCTCGACCGACTGCGTGAGGCGGGTCATACCGTGGAGCCGGTCACGTTTTCATTGCTCGATTATCTCCTGCCGACCTATTACATCCTGACGACCGCCGAGGCCAGTTCCAACCTCTCACGGTTCGATGGTGTACGCTATGGCTATCGCAGTTCCGGGGTGAATGATCTGGAGTCGCTGTATAAAAAATCGCGTTCCGAAGGCTTCGGCGATGAGGTTCGGCGGCGGATTCTGCTCGGCACGTTCGCGCTGAGCGCCAGTTATTATGACGCCTATTATACCAAAGCCCAGCAGGTCCGTCGTTTAATTAGAGAACAGACTGACGCGCTGTTATCCCAATACGACATACTGGTTTCGCCCACCACGCCGACGACGGCGTTCCGGCTTGGGGAGAAAACCAGCGACCCACTTCAGATGTATCTGGCTGACATCTTCACGGTGCAGGCCAACGTGGTCGGTTATCCGGCCATTTCCATCCCGAACGGAACGGACGAAAATGGCCTGCCCATTGGTTTTCAGATGATGGCGGCTCCTTTCCGGGAAGGCGATTTGCTGGCGGCGGCGGCTTCGTGTCAGACAGTCGGTGAGTCAGTAAGTCGATAGAGTAATTTGCTTTTAAGCGTAATTTAAGTCGGGCAGCTTGTCTGCTACCGATTTTCGCCCGAATTTTACCCTCCGCCTATCGAATCGAAACGTGTACGTAACCGAAAGAGAACGAAACCACGCATGTCGTACCTGAAAAAGCCCCTTCACAGAATCCGACTGATTGGTAGTTTACTGGTCACATTAAGTCTGTCACCCGATAGCCCGGCGCAGGATCTGCCCGTGGATGCACCGGTAGAAACGAACACCGCTGTTGTGGATACGCTCGTCCAGGAACCGGTCGAAATCACCGAAATCGTGGAGAAGCCGACGGTCCCCGAAACTGTCCTCCGCGACCGGCTCGCCAAACTGGAGCGGGACATTCCGCTGACTTACAACAAAACTATTCAGGGTTTTGTCGATCATTTCACCTTCCGCAAACCCGACTACACCCGGAAAGTCATGGAACGGATGCCGATGTTCTTCCCGCTTTACGAGAAGATGCTGACGAAATACGAACTTCCGGACGAACTGAAATACCTGTCCATCGTTGAATCGTCGCTCGACCCAAAGGCCATGTCATGGGTCGGGGCAGGCGGTCTCTGGCAGTTCATGCCCTATACGGGACGGGACTTCAAGCTCTATCAGGACGATTACATCGACGAACGCATGGACCCCGTCAAATCGACGGAAGCGGCCTGCAAATACCTTCGGCAACTGCACAACATCTTCGGCGACTGGCACCTGGCTCTGGCTGCCTACAACAGCGGACCGGGTACGGTGAAACGGGCCATGCGGCGGTCGGGCGGCGACTCGTTCTGGACGATCTACAACCACCTGCCGAAAGAAACGCGGGCCTACGTGCCGCAGTTTATCGCGCTGACCTATATGATGAACTTCGGCAATGACCACGGTATCTACGCCGTCAACCCGCAGTTCCCGGTTCCGTTCGATACGCTGCACGTCAACAGCTATTTCTGCCTGCAGAAGTTCTCGAAATTTACGGGAGTACCGCTGGAGCAACTTCAGAAAATGAACCCGGCCATCACGACGACCATTCTGCCCGAGCACACCCGTAACTATGTGCTGCGTGTCCCGGCAGACCGTTTCGAATATTTCGAAACGAACCGGAAAATGATTCTGGATTCGGTGACGGCCCTGCCTGCCATGACGGCGAACATGCTGCTGGCGTCGGTGGAAGATTATCCGGGTGCCACCGATTCGTCGCTGCGGAAAAAAGACTGGTTCCCATATACGACCGTTAATGAATCACCGGAGCGGGCAGAACGGACGGTTAGCGCCGCCGTGGCTGAAACAGAAGCAGACGAAGAAGGGGAGTCGGAAACGAAGCGCAAAACGAGACGAATTACGCACGTTGTCCGGCGGGGAGAAGTGCTGGCGAAGATTGCCCAAAAATACGACGTAGCCGTCCGGGATCTGAAAAAATGGAATCATCTGTCGTCATCGACCGTCCGGAAGGGTCAGAAATTAACCATTCTGCGGGTCGAGGAAACATCGGAAGAGCGGGTTGCCGTAAAAGAGAAATCCGGGAAAACAGAAAGTATTGCCCGGAAGGAGCGTTCGTTCAAACCCCGCTACCACCGCGTTCAGCAGGGAGATACGCTCTGGAGCATTTCGCAGCGCTACGGCGATATTCCGGTCGATAAATTGAAGAAAATGAACAAAATAAAAGGCAATACCGTCAAGCCCGGTCAGCGGCTGATTGTCGGATAGAATTAATTTCGATCAGCAAAACAGCACGGGTGCCCGAGCGTCCGTGCTGTTTTTTTTCTTCGGGCGGGAAGTGACCATCCGGGGTGACTAATCGTCCTAATATAACAAAATCATAACCCGCCGGGAGTCCGTATCCGCTTTTCGCTTACCTGTTTTTTTTGTATATTTGTCTGTTATAGACTGCCTTACGCAGCCTTCTGATCAGATTACATGATTGCTTACATCAACGGAACCGTTGCCCAGAAAGAACCCACTTTGGCTATACTGGAAGCCAATGGCCTGGGTTATGAAATTCATATTTCGCTCTATACTTCGACGGTCTTACCGGCTCTCGGCGAAACGTTCAAGCTCTATACGTACCAGCATATTCGGGAGGATATCCAGGCGCTGTATGGATTTGCTGACCTGGATGAGAAAACGCTTTTTCTGGACCTGATCGGCGTGTCAGGCATTGGCCCCAACACGGCCCTCACAATGCTGTCGACGCTTTCGCCTGCCGAGATGCGTTCGGCCATTCTGATGGAGAATGTGCGGGCGGTGCAGGCCATCAAAGGCATTGGCGCCAAAACGGCCCAGCGCCTGATTCTGGAACTGAAGGATAAACTGAAGAAGGCGGGCATCGTGGCTCAGGCCAATGCCAGCCCCAACTACCGGCAGCCCGCAGGGAACCCGGTCCGTGAAGAAGCGCTGGCGGCACTGATTACGCTCGGCTTCCCTAAACCCGTGGCCGAAAAAAGCATCGACGGCATTCTGCAGCGCGACGGCGAAAGTATTACCGTCGAGCAGCTTATCCGGCAGGCCCTGCGCGAACGCTGAACGGAAAAGCCTCCAGAGATGGAGACATTTTTGCTTATTAACAGACTACCGGCAACGGGTTTACCGTTTGAAGTATGGAAGTATCAGATATAGGAGAATAGACAAAAGACAATAGACTTTTTTACTATTGATGCATTCATTCGTTCATCTATCGTCTTTCATCTATCCTCTTTTGTCTATAAGAGACTTTTGCCGCTGAATAACTTTGTACCTGCTACACTTGGAATGTTTTAAGTACCGACGATTGCGTGCGTCGCTGTCGGCGGCGGGCCGGTTTGGTTTGCTACTGACCGCAATACAGTTTCTTTGGGCTTTGGCTCCGGCTGAAGCTCAGACACCCCGCCGTCGGACGACGCCCGGTGTCACCACGCCGACCGATTCCATTGCCCGCGCCCGTCAGGACAGTCTTCGCGCTCTGCGCACTGCCGGTCGCCGCCCGCCCGTGCGCTGGAACGACCGAAGGGCCAGCCGCTTTTCCAACCGCGTACCGCGCTCCCCGTTCATTCTGCGTGACCCCCGCTCGGTGTCCACCGAATTTCGTCTCGATTCACTCGGTCAGATTGCCGTTACGGAACGCCTGATTACGCCCGGCGTCGCCACGCCGGATGCTACCCGTACGGAAACGCCGCCCGCCCGGCCCGTTCCGGGAATTGCCCCCCCCGGCTCATCGGTCGGGCTGCCCTATCGTCCCGGCGAAGCGATTGATTTTGAGGAGTATAACCGTCTACAGAACCAACGTGTCCGGCAGAATATCTGGCGGGAATACAGCGCCAAACGGGATGGGCAGAGCGCCGTCAGTGGCCGGGGTATTATCCCGAAAATTGATCTGCCGCCTGCCATCGACCGGCTGTTTGGCGGGGGCGGCGTCGACTTCCGGCCCAACGGTTTCGTGATGCTGGATTTCGGTTATCTGCATCAGGCAATCGATAACCCGAGCATTCCCGTTCGGCAGCGCCGGATGGGTAATTTCATCTTCAATCAGCAAATCAGCATCAATTTTAACGGTAAAGTCGGTGAAAAACTCGGCCTGCTGACCAACTTCGATACCAAATCTAGCTTCAATTTCGAAAATATGCTGAAGCTGAACTACCGACCGACCGCCGGGCAGCGGGGGGGGCAGACCGGTTTGCCCGGTCTGGGACAGGCGGGAACGGGTCTGCCGGGAGTGCCGGGTATGGACGGCAACGCCTCCAACCTGCCGGGGCAGTTGTTTCAGCCGCAGGACGCCAGCATCATTCAGGCATTCGAGGCCGGGAATATTAGCTGGCCTATCAGCAGCCAGTTGATTCCGGGCGTTCAGAACCTGTTTGGGGTCAAGACGCAGTTGCGGTTTGGTAAACTCAATACGACGCTGGTGTTTTCGCAGCAGCGGTCGCGGCAGGAAGAAATTGTGCTGCGGGGCGGGTCGCTGCAGCGTCCGTTCGAGGTTCGCGTGGATACCTACGATGAGAATCGCCACTTCTTTCTCTCCCAGTTTTTCCGCAATAACTACGAACGTTCGCTTCGCAATCTGCCGATGGTTACTTCCGGCGTGACCATCACGCGTCTGGAGGTCTACGTTACCAACCGAACCAACACCACCGACAACCTGCGCAACATCGTGGGGCTGTCCGATTTGGGCGAAACGAACCGGTTCAATCAGGAAGTGGCGGCCCTGCAGCCTGTTCAGGCGGGCGGAAGTCCGGCCAGCAATGGGGCCAACGGGCTGTATGACAAAGTGCGTCTGAATCAGGCCATCCGGCAGGTGGACCGCACGGCTGCCGAAATCGAAGGAACGCTGGGACTCAGCCGGGGCATTGGCTACGACCTGCTGCGGGGAGCCAAACGCCTGACCGACCGCGAGTATAAATTTCAGCCCGAACTGGGTTATATCTCCCTGACCACACCGCTCCGCAACGACGAAGTTCTGGCTGTGGCGTATGAGTATACCCTCAACGGACGCAAATACAAAGTTGGTGAACTGACGGAAGATTACCAGAATCGGCAGGTAGACGAGGTAATTGTGCTGAAAATGCTGAAATCGGCCACCATCCGCAACAACACGCAACTGCCGATGTGGGATCTGATGATGAAGAACGTGTATGCGCTGAACGCCACGCAGTTGAATCGTCAGAATTTTCAGTTACGCATCATCTACCGCGATGACCTGACAGGTATCGACAACCCGACGCTGCAGGAAAGTTCGCTCAAGGATGTTCCGCTGGTTCAGGTATTTAACCTGGATGAACTGAACCCTCAGAACGACCGGCAGCGGGACGGAAACTTCGATTATGTCGAGAACGTTACGGTCGACAGCCGTTTCGGGAGAATTTTCTTTCCTGTATTGGAGCCGTTCGGCTCGTATCTGAGTCGGCAGTTTGAAGCCAGAGAGGAGGAGTTCCGGGAGAAATACGTTTTTAACGAACTGTACCGGACGACGATGATCGATGCCCAGCAGGTGGCATCGAAGAATAAATTTTTCCTCAAGGGCTCATATCAGTCTTCTCTGGCGGGAGACGTGGCCCTGCCCTATGGCGTAGACCCGCAGTCGGTGCAGGTGCTGGCGGGCGGTGTGCCGCTGATGCCGGGTTCTGATTATGACATCGAGCCGCAGATTGGCCGTATCCGGTTCCTGAACGATGGCGTAATGAACTCCGGGCGGGAGATCGTCATCCGTTACGAACGACCCGATCTGTTTCAGAATCAGATTCGGCGGCTGTTCGGTACGCGTCTGGACTATCGCCTGAGCCCCGACGTAAATCTGGGGATGACGGCCATGAGTATGCGCGAAACGCCGCCAGGTTTTCTGACGCGGGTCGCGCTGGGTAACGAGCCCATCAATAATACCATTCTCGGTTTCGATGCCAGCGTACGGCGGGAATCGCGGTTTCTGACCAAAATGCTCGACCGGCTGCCCCTGATTCAGACCAAAGAAGTGTCGACCATCCAGTTTCAGGGCGAGGTGGCGCAATTGCTTCCGGGCGTATCGCCCCGGGTCAACAATCAGTCGTTTATCGATGATTTTGAAGCCGCCCGAACCATTTTCGACCTGACCCGGCAGCCCACCCGCTGGCGACTAGGAGCCACGCCGCAGCAGTTCCCGCAGGGAACGCTGGCGAGTCCGCTCGAATCGGCCTTCCAGCGAGCCCGAATTTCGGTGTATTCCGTCGACCAGACGTTTTATCAGGAGACATTCGACGCCCGGACGCCCCAGAACAACCTGACGGCGGAGGATCGCAAAAACTTCTATGAGAAGCCCTTTCTGCCCAATCAGCTTTTCCCCGGTCGGTCGCAGCGCATCGTCAACCTGCCGGAACAGATTCTGGACGTGGCCTATTTCCCCCGCGAACGGGGTATGTACAATTACAGCCCCACGCTGGACCGCGACGGGCGACTGTCGGGTAACCCGCGCCGGAATTTCGGCTCCGTCAGCCGGGCCATTACGTCGGACGCTGACTTCGATAACGCCAACATCGAGAACCTGGAATTCTGGATGATGGACCCGTTCCTGCCCGGCGAAAACGGCGTCGTACGCGATGGATTCGAGAACCGCAACAACAGCACGGGCGGAAAAGTCTATTTCAACCTGGGTGAAATTTCGGAGGACGTCGTCAAAGACAGCCGGTATAATTTCGAAAACGGTTTGCCCGCCAATGACGATACCACCCGAACGCCGAGGGTCGATTTTACGCCCTGGGGCAAGGTCACGCGGCAGCAGTTTCTGACGCAGGCGTTTGACAATCAGCCCGGTGCCCGTCAGCGGCAGGATGTGGGGCTCGACGGCCTCTCCAACCGGGAGGAGGCCGACTATTTCCGATCGTATCTGAATCAGGTGACGCCCGGCCTCAGCCCCGAAGCGCGTCAGCGCCTGCTGGCCGACCCGTCGGGTGACGACTTCCAGTTTTATTTCGGCAGTAAAGCCGACTCGGTTCGCTACATCGTCAGCCGCTACAAGGCATTTATGGGCATGGAGAACAATTCGCCCGAAGCGCTCGACCGGAATGAACTCGTAACACCCGCCTCCACCGTCCTGCCCGACATTGAGGATTTGAACGTCGATAATACCATCAACGAATCGGAGGCCTATTACGAATACGAACTGGATCTGCGCCCCGGTCAGTTGCAGGTGGGTCGGAAATACATCGTCGACAAAGTAGAAGTAGAAGGCACCACCTGGTATCTGTTCCGGATTCCGGTGCGGGAAGGGCGCCGGGTGGGCGATATCAACGGTTTCAAGTCGATCCGGTTCATGCGGATGTACCTGACCGATTTCGAGCAGCCAGTCGTACTCCGGTTTGCCCAGTTGCAGCTTACGGCCAACCAGTACCGGAAATACGCCGGTGATCTGACAGCCCCTGGCCTTCAGGACGTTCCGGAGCCTTACGACGCCCAGTTCAAGGTGGCGACCGTCAATATCGAAGAGAATGGATCGGCGGGGCAGAACAACCAGAATAAATACATCTACCAGGTTCCGCCGGGCTTCGAACGCGACCGGGATTTCACGCAGTTGAATAACTTCCAGTTGAATGAGCAGTCGATGAGTCTGAGCGTAACCAATTTGCGGGACGGCGATTCACGGGCGGCGTTTAAAAATACCAATCTCGACCTGCTCTTCCGGGAACGGCTGCGGATGTTTATTCACATGCACAATGAAGAGCGCGAAAACGGTCAGGTTTCGGCATTTGTCCGGTTGGGTACTGATTTCAAGGAAAATTATTACGAAATCGAAATACCCCAGTTAGTGGCTACGCCCGATGGTCCGCAGAGCCCGGAAGTGGTCTGGCCGCAGCAGAATGAACTGGATTTAGCCATTCAGGAACTTATAGACCTTAAAGCGGATCGAAACCGGGAATTTTCGCGGCTGTACTCGCTGCCGTTTACAAAGCAGAGTCTCGACGGCCGCTATAATCTGACCGTCGTCGGCAACCCGGACCTCAGTGCGGTTCAGGTGGCGATGATTGGCGTGCGCAATCCGAAATCACCCGATGAGCAGACCAAAACCTTCACCATCTGGGTAAATGAACTCCGGGCGTTTGGCTTCGACCAGACGGCGGGTCGGGCGGCGGTGGCGACGCTGAACATGAAACTGGCTGACCTGGGGACTGTAACCGCCTCCGGGCGCATGAGCACGTTCGGTTTCGGCGGCGTACAGTCGCGCATTGCCGACCGCGCCCGCGAAACGGCGATGGAAATGGGGCTGTCGTCGGCCCTGGCGGTGGATAAATTCTTCCCCGAAAAATGGGGGCTGCGCATTCCGGTATTCCTCAACTTCGACCGACGCCGGGTCATCCCGCATTTCAACCCGCTCGACCCCGACACGCCGCTGAAAACGACGCTGACGACCCTCAGCGAAAACGACCGCGATCCGTTCCGGAAACTGGTCGAAGAAAATTTTGTGCGGCGGGGTATCAATTTCTCCAACGTGCGCAAGGTGCGGACCGGGGCCAACGCAAAGGCGCATTTCTACGACGTCGAAAATTTTTCGTTTTCCTACGCCTTCAACGAGGCCGAACGGACCAACATCCGAACCGAACAGTATCTGCAGCGGCAGGCCCGTGGCGGCATCGCGTACGTGTATTCGAGCCAGCCCAAAGCCTTTGAACCCTTCCGGCGGTTCGAAGGTCTGGAACGGCCCTACCTGCGCTGGCTGCGGGATTTCAACCTGACGCTGCTGCCGACGCAGGTGGCTGTGCGGGCCGAACTGGACCGGAGCTTCATCCGGACGCAGCTTCGCAACGCGGAACTGACGACCCTGGGCGTACCGACGCTGTTTGAGAAGTTTTTCTACTTCAACCGTTTCTACGACCTGACCTGGAATCTGACCAAAAACCTGGTGGCGACCTATAACGCCCGGACGAACGCCATCGTCGATGAGCCGCAGGGCGACATCAACAGCCAGACGAAGCGGGACTCGGTGATTGCCAACCTGAAACGCCTGGGACGGACGCGTAATTTCGACCAGAACATTACGCTGAATTATCGGCTGCCGCTCGATAAATTCCCACTGACGGACTGGATTTCGGCAGACGTGAACTATAAAATGGGGCTGCAGTTCCAGGCTAACTCATTCGGCATTCGGGATTCGGCAAACGTCGAGTTTGGAAACTACATCCGGAACAGCCGCGACCGGGGCATTCAGGGGCGCGTCGATTTGATTCGGCTGTATAACAAGATTGCGGCCCTGCGACGGGCCAACACGCCCTCGCCGCCCCGCCGGAATTTTACGCGGAACCCCGGCGACATTGAAGATATTGAACGGCAGGACAGCCGTTTGCTGAAGAGTTTTGTACGGACGCTGCTGACGGTTCGGGGTATCAACTTCAACTATACCATTTCAGAAACCACCTTCCTGCCGGGTTTCCTGCGAACGCCGCGCTTCTTTGGTCTCGACCGCGACAATGCGCCGGGACTGCCGTTTGTGCTGGGCAGTCAGGACCGGACTATTCATTACAAAGCGGCGGATCGGGGCTGGCTGTCGCGCAGTACGGTGCAGAACCAGCCATTTCAGCAATCGATCACCAAACGATTCGAAGCCCGGACGACGCTGGAACCGTTCCGGGATTTCCGGATGCAGGTGGATGCCCGCCTGACGCGCTCCGACACCTACCAGGAGTTTTACCGTCCGGCGACGCCGGGAGGGGAGTTTGTCAGTCAGAGCCCGTTCCGCAACGGTCAGTTCAGTATGTCGTTTCTGTCATTTAAAACAGCCTTCACCCGCACCAACCGACAGAACATTTCCCCGGTTTTCGACCGTTTTTCCGAGTACCGGAAAATCATTCTGGACCGGCTGATCCGGGAGAATCCGGCGGCTTCCCGCGACCCGGAGGGCTACAACCTGACCTCGCAGGACGTGCTGATTCCGGCGTTTTTTGCGGCCTATAGCGGCAAGGATCCGAACAAGGTGCGGATGAACCCGTTCCTGAACATTCCGCTGCCCAACTGGCGTGTCGACTACAACGGCCTGTCGCAACTGGCACCGTTCAAAAAACTGTTCCGCTCGTTTACGCTGGCCCACAGCTATTCCTCGACCTACAGCGTGGGTAACTTCGTTTCATCGCTGGATTACAATGCGTTATACGTCAATCTGGCCGTGATGAACTATCCGCTGGCCGAATTTATCAGTCAGGAGACAGGCTTCTTCGTCCCGGTTTTCGTGATGAGCACGATTTCCATGCGGGAGCAGTTTGCGCCTTTCCTGGGGGTGAATTTCCAGACGCAGAACCGCATTACGGGCCGGGTCGAATACAATCAGCAGCGCGACGTGGCCCTGAGCCTGTCGAACGCGCAGGTGGCCGAACTGACCAACAAGGATTTGACGGTCGGCATTGGTTTTACGCGGAATAACTTCCGGGTTCCGTTCCGCATCCGGGGCGCTTACCGGCGACTGAAAAACGACCTGACGTTCAATTGTAACCTGACTTTCCGCGATACGCGTTCGGTCCAGCGAAAATTGGAGGGCGACCGTCCCGGCGAAAACATCATCGTGTTCGGGGGAATCAATTTCCAGTTGCGGCCCCAGATTAGCTACATCGTCAACCGCCGTCTGAACGTGCAGTTCTACTTCGACCGGACCTTCAACGATCCGCTCGTCACCAACTCCTACCGCCGGGCTACCACCGCCGGGGGCGTACAGGTGCGCTTCAACCTGGCGGATTGATATAGATTTAATTGCCCCGTGGCTTCAGCCCGGGGTTTACTATAAGCTATCTCTCCTCGCAGGGCTTTAGCCCAAATGTTATTGATAATATTGGGCTGAAGCGCCGTCGGACCTCCGAAGCGGGGCAATAAAAAGTGAAATTTTCGAATCTACCGCATACAACGCAACGGAACTGCCTGCTTATACGTACTTTTCAAACGAACACAGGCTCAATTTTTTAGGCAAATCATCGAATTGTAACCGCCCGGTTTTCGTTATCATTAAGCGAATAAAATCGACTGTATGACAGCACTTTACTAACCCTTTTATGACGTTTAATTCTATGCGGTTAGTAAATAAATTTCCCTTTTACACGCTCCTGACCGGGCTGGTTCTGGCCGTTGGCTGCGAACAGCCCGAAGACGAACCCGCCACCGACTGCCTTGTCCGGACGGCGGCCAATAACGGCCAGATCATCGAGGGCCAGTATATCGTTACGTACAAAGAAGAACCGACCGGTTCGACCACCGACGCCAATGGGCGGGTGATGTCGGCTGCGGCCCGGCTGCTGGCCCGTCATGATATGGGCGACGCCCGCGTAGCCACGGCGTTTGATGGTGAACAGGCGGGCTTTGTGGCCGAACTCACCGACTGGCAGGCCAGCGAACTCCGGCAGGACCCCGTTGTGGAAATGGTCGAACCCGACCGGGTTATCTCGATGTGTACCTGTCTGGACGTCGTTTCGACCAGCACTGTCACCTGGAACATCCAACGAACCGGTTTTGGCCGGGCGGGCCTGGTCAATCAGTCAAAATCCGTCTGGGTGCTCGATACGGGCATCGATCTGACGCACCCGGACCTGAACGTGGATGCGCAGCGGAGCCGTTCGTTTGTGCAGGGCATCAATTCCGCCGACGATCAGAACGGCCACGGAACCCACGTTGCGGGCATCATTGCCGCCCGCAACAATGAGGTCGGAACGCTCGGCATTGCGTCGGGGGCCCGGCTGGTCGCCCTGAAAATCCTGAACGATACGGGCGAGGGACGGCTGTCGGGGCTGATTTCGGCGGTTGCCTACGTGAATCGCAACGGTCAGGCGGGCGACGTGGTGAACATGAGCCTGGGCGGCGAAGGCATTTCAAATGCGCTCGAACGGGAAATCCGGGCGGCGGCGGAGAAAGGCATTCTGTTCGCCATTGCCGCAGGTAACGAAGGTGAGGACGTGGAGAAATATTCGCCCGCAAGGGTCAATCATCCGAACGTGTTCACGGTATCGGCAATGGACATTAACGAGCGCTTTGCCGAGTTTTCCAACTTCGGGTCGAGCGTCGACGTCTGTGCCTATGGCGTCCGCATCCGGTCGACTTTCAGCGACGGGCGCTATGCCACTCTGTCGGGTACGTCGATGGCGGCGCCCCACGTCGCCGGTCTGCTGTTTGTGCGCGGCCGCAACCTGCCCACGCGGGGTTTTGTGCAGAACGATCCCGACGGGCAGCCCGACCCCATCGCCCGCGAATAAATGCGACCGGATTGCCAGACCGCTCCCCGGAGCATCCACTCCGGGAGCATCCACTCCGGGAGCATCCACTCTGGGATTTGCAAATCACGGCGAGGGTGACGTATTTTGCGTACAAACTCACAAGGCATGAACTTTCCCCAGGAACTGAAGTATACCCAGGACCACGAATGGCTCCGACTCGAAGGCGATACCGCCGTGGTAGGCATCACTGATTTTGCGCAGAAAGAACTGGGCGACATTGTTTTCATCGACATCACAACGGTTGGACAGCATTTTGATAAAGGTGAGGTATTTGGCTCGGTCGAGGCCGTAAAAACGGTTTCCGACCTGTTTCTGCCCGTGGCCGGTGAGATTCTGGAAGTGAATCCGGAGGTGGAAAAATCGCCCGAACTGGTCAATGAAGAACCCTACGAGCGGGGCTGGATGATAAAAATGAGGGTGGAAAACCCCGCCGACGTGGACGCCTTGCTTTCCGCCGACGACTATCAGCAGTTGGTCGGGGCATGATATGTGTCTGGCCTGAAGCCCCATAGGGGCACCTTGTCAGGTAGATTACGTCGCCATGCGACTGGCAAAAGGCACCGCCCAAAGCCCCGTAGGAGCACCCTGTCAATAGAAACGCGTAAATGCTGGGTTCAAAAGCCCCATTAGGGGCGTCCTGTACATTCGAACAGGACACCCCTAACGGGGCTTCTTCAAAATTAAAAAGGGAATTCACTATTGACAGGACACCCCTACGAGGTTTGAACGCCTTTCAGGAAGATTGTAGAGTAATTGTTTTAATTTAGAATGCCCCCATAAGCTCCCCGCCGAACAGGAGCTTTTTTTATGAGTCGTCATGATGAAAATTCTGATAAAAAATGCCCGCGTCGTCGATTCCCGGTCGCTCTACAATGGGCAGAAAGTGAGTCTGCTGCTGGAAAATGGCCTGATTCGGGAAATCGGATCAGACCTGACCGCCGACGAGTCGTATACGCTTATTGAAGAAGACAACCTGTGCGTGTCACCCGGCTGGGTCGATATGCGGGTGTCGGCCAAAGATCCCGGCTACGAGCACAAGGAAGACCTGGCGACGGCCTGCCGGGCTGCCGTGCGGGGCGGATTTACGGACATCGCCGTGCTGCCCAATACCCGACCGGCTCTCGACTCGAAGGATACCGTCGGTTACGTGCGTCAGGTGACACTGGGACAGCCGGTGACGGTGCATCCCATTGCCGCCGTTACTAAAGGAGCCAATGGACAGGATTTTACGGAAATGATTGACCTGCACCATGCCGGGTCGGTGGCTTTTTCGGATGGCGAAAACCCGCTGGCGAATCCGGACCTGCTGGTCAAAACGCTGCAGTATCTGCGGCCCTTCAACGGGTTGCTGATGAATCGGCCCGAAGAGCGCGGCCTGACCCATTTCGGACAGATGAACGAGGGCATTACCAGTACGCTGCTGGGTCTGAAAGGTATGCCTGCTCTGGCCGAAGAACTGATGATCGAGCGGGATCTGCGGCTGCTGGAATACGCTCTGCAACCCGAAAACGGTGCCGATGGCGGCGCGCCCGTCCTGCATTTTTCGACGATCTCCACCGCCCGATCCGTCGACCTGATTCGGCAGGCGAAGGCGCAGGGGCTGCCCGTTAGCTGCGACGTGGCCGCCCATCAACTGGCGTTCGACGACACGGCTCTGATGGGCTTCGATACGAATCTGAAAGTCAATCCACCTTTCCGGGCGGTGGCCGACGTGGAAGCACTCAAAGCAGGGCTGCTCGACGGGACTATCGATGCCATTGTTTCGGATCACAATCCGCAGGACGACGAGAGTAAAAACGTGGAATTCGACCATGCCGAATTTGGCGTTATCGGTCTGGAAACGGTCTATTCGGTGGTGCGGACGTATGTGGACGAACTGCCGCTGGAAACGCTCATCGACAAACTGACGCATCGCCCCCGGCAGATTCTGCGATTGCCCGAAGTGACCATTGCGGAGAACGAGCCCGCCACGCTGACCCTGTTCGATCCGGACCGGGCGTGGGTCTGTGAGCGAACGGTTTCCCGCTCCCGGAATTCCCCGTTTTTTGGAATGCAGCTACGGGGCAAACCGCTGTGGGTGCTCCATAAAGGGCTGGCCGCACACGTCGCCTGATGGTTTTCTTTCTTAACTTTGTCGTCGGCCCACTCCCATTCTGAATCAGGCTGCTACGCTGGCATGAAACAAATTCTGGATTTCTTCAATCATCCCCTGCTGAAATGGTCGATGGGCTTTGGCCTGCTGGCGGGTCTGCTCTGTTTCACGTATTTTCTGGGACTTTATTTCCTGAATATTACGCCGCTGGGCAATCATAAAGTGCTGGATTTCGGTATTCACATCATCGCTATGGCGGCGGCGGTCTGGTACTATCGCCGCCGGGTTGGAAACGGGCTGCTGCATCTGTGGGAAGCCCTGTCGATCTGCTACGTCGTCAATACCGTCGGGGCCATCATCACCGGGTGGCTGATTTACTTTTTCATCGAATACATCGACCCCAGTGTGTTTACGCAGTATCTGGACGACATGCGCCGACTGATTGTGTCCACAAAGGGGCAGTTGGTGAAAGAACTGGGTAAGGCCAAATACGAGAGTCTGCTGCGGGGCGTCGACCAGATTCGCCCGGCTGACCTGATTACGGACGAACTGAGCAAGAAAACGGTCCTGGCGGTTCTGCCGGTGCTGATCATATCCCTTCTGCTGCGTCGGCAGGATTATTCCATTCAAAATCGCTCCTGAAATCATCTATTCCCTAACCATCATGCAAGAATCTGTTTCTCCGGCCCGCGTTGCTCTCAAATGGGGCGTCATTATGGGCGTCGCCTACATGATTTATTCGACCATTCTGTATCTGACGGGGCAGTTCGCCAATGCCGCCCTGGGCTGGCTGAGTTTCCTGATTTCCATCGTTTTCCTGTATCTGGCAATGCGGGATTTTCGCGAACAGAATAGCGGTTTCATGAGCTACGGCGAGGGCGTCAGCGTCGGAACGTTGACATCAGTCGTTGCGGGTTTGATTTCGGCTACCTACGGCCTCGTTTATACGTCGTTCATCGACCCGACGATTCCGGAGCAAATGGCTGAAAAAATGCAGGAGCAGTATGAAGCACAGGGGTTGTCGGACGAACAGATCGAACAGACGATGGAAATGATGAGCTGGGTGCAGAGTCCGGGCATGACGTTCCTGTTCGGGGTGCTGGGCGCTGCTTTCGGTGGGCTGATCATCTCGCTGATCATCGCGGCGTTCATGCGCCGGAACAAACCGGTATTTGACTGATGCTGACCATTCTCCGGAAAGAAATCACTTCGTTTTTCAGTTCGCCCGTCGCCTATGTCATCATGGCCGTTTTCCTGACGGCTCTGGGGCTGATGCTGTGGGTATTTCCCGACACCAGCCTGCTCAACTACGGCTATGCCGATATGAGTACGTTTTTTCAGACGGCTCCCTACGTCATGCTGTTTCTGGTGCCGGCCATCACCATGCGGTCTATTGCCGAAGAGGTGCGGACGGGTACGCTGGAATGGCTGCTGACCAGGCCGCTGAGCCGCCGCCAACTGGTGCTGGGCAAGTTTGGGGCGGCCTGGGTGCTGGTTATTCTGTTGCTTCTGCCGACGCTGCTGTATTACGTGACCATCTATCGGCTGGGCAATCCGCCGGGCAACATCGACTCGGCGGCGGTCTTCGGTTCCTACATCGGCCTGGCGCTGCTGGGGGGCGTGTTTGCCGCCATTGGCGTTTTTGCCTCGTCCCTGAACGACAATCAGGTGGTGGCCTTCGTGCTGGGCGTATTTTTCTGTTTTATGCTCTACGTGGGGCTGGGGGCGCTGGCGGGTCTGGATGCGCTCGGTGCGGCGGCGTACCCGCTAAGCTGGCTGGCCCTGGACGAGCAGTATCGGTCGCTGGGGCGGGGCCTCGTCGACTCCCGCAACGTGGTGTATCTGCTGAGTCTGATGGGTTTGTTTTTATACGCAACCGAATGGCGGCTGACTGCCCGCACCCGTTAACATGCAACTGACCACCCTGACCCGCTGGCTGGCTATTCTCTGGACCCTAATCATCTTCATCGGTTGTGCCTGGCCGAGTGCGCAGCTTGGGCTGGCCGGACTGAGCGACAAATTTCAACATCTGGCTATTTTCGCACTCTGGGCCATTCTGTGGCGCAGCGCCTCCCGCCTGTCGCCGCTGGTCCTGTTCGGCATCGGAACGCTTTACGGCTTCCTGATTGAAATTTATCAACTAATCATGCCCATCAACCGCTCCTTCGAGTGGCTGGATTTGCTGGCCGACGCCGTAGGCATTCTGGTTGGACTGGCGTTGAGTGTTGTGCTGCGGAGGAGGCTGGCGGCGGGGAAGTAGGCATTCCTTTTACACCATCGCCAACTGCCGTTCCAGCACCGCTTCGGGCCCCTGCGTCAACAGGTCGGTGAGCCGGTCGGCAACGGCCTCGGCAAAGCCCGTTAGCTGGTTCAAATCGGTTCCCCAGAGCGTCGTATCGCCGCAGATTTGCCGTACCATTTCCCGGACGGCGCCTGCATCGCCCGTCTCGGTCTGCTGCCAGCGCCGGTAGAAATAATCGGCGTAATCATCGCGGATCGGGTAGGTGATTGTGCCGGAGGACGTGTCGATTTCACCCAGATACTGCCCTTCTTCCACGCGCACGGCCCGCATGAACCGTAGAAAAGCCGCAAAGCCCAGCGTCATGTGGGAGGGTGCCTGCCCGAATTTCGCTACGTAGCGCTGGAGCGTCGGCAGGTTGCGGGCCTGCATCTTCGAGGTCTGCTGCAGCGTAATGTTCAGTAGAAAATGCTCGATGTGCGGGTTCTGGAACCGATCCAGCACCTGATTGGCAAACGCCCGAACCGCCGCCGGACCTTCGTCGCCGAGGGCGTCGGACGGCACCGTGGGCGCTATTTCGTCCAGCATGATTCGTTCGATGAAAGGCCGCATCAGCGGGTGCGTACTGCTTTCGTAGACCGTCTGGAGACCCAGAAGGTAGGCCAGCGGCACCGTTAGCGTATGCGTTCCGTTGAGCAGACGCAGCTTTCGTTCCCGGTAGAAGGAAATGTCCTCGTCGATGATCACACCCTCGTCGGCCCCGGCAAACGACAGCATCTCCCGGACGCGCTCGTCGCCCTCGATGGCCCACAGCCGGTAGGGTTCAGCCACGATAAGCAGCTTATCTTCATAGCCCAGTTCCTGCTCCAGTTGCCCGTGAATGTCGGCGTCGGGTTTACCGGGCACAATCCGGTCGACCAGCGAGTTGCAGAACCGGACGTGGTATTTCAGCCATTTGTTGAACAGCTTGCCCAGTTCGTTGTATTTCGCCAGCCGTTCGACAATCTCGCGGAGCTTCAGTCCGTTGTCGACGACGAGTTCGGTCGGAATCACGACCATGCCTTTGTGTTTGCTGCCGCCGAAATTGCGGAAACGCTCATACAGAAACGCCGTCAGTTTGGCCGGAAACGACTGCGGCGGGTTCTGGAAGATGTTTTCTTCGACATACTGAATGCCAACTTCCGTCGTGTTGGAAATCACAATCTGCAGGTGCGGATTCTGGGCCGCTTTCAATACGTCCTTCCACTGCTCCTGGGCCGACAGCACCCGGCTGATGGCCGAAACCACTTCTTTCTCATCCACGTCCTGTCCCTTCCGGCTGCCCCGCGTCACGAGCGTATACAGACCGTCCTGCTCGCTAAATTCGTCGGTGGAGCCGCCGGTCGATTTCACCACGACGACGCTGCCCCTGAACAGTCCCTGTCTATTGGCCCTGTCGATAAAAAAATCGGGAAGACCCCGGAGAAGAACGCCGGTGCCGAATTGAAGAACGCGCTCGGGAAGGACAGGAGCGGGATGAGTCGAACGGTTTAACTGAGGCATGATTGGGTACTTTCGGTCTGGTATGTGAACAAGCGGTGTCGCTTCGGGGTAAAAGTAATAGAAAAATGTTGAATCCTGTGTTACTGAAAAAAGGGACTGTTTTCAGGACGACGCCGGGCCGGTCATACCCCGACATCCTCCAGTTCTTTGTGGTTGATCGGTTGCATCTGGGGCACCAGCACGTGAATGATCGTCAGGGCGATCAGATACGTGGAGCTGGCAATCAGGAACAAAGGCAGATAGCCGAAATTGACCCGGATAATGCCGGCCACGGCGGCCAGCATGATACCGCCCACGGCACCGAACATGCCGCCGATGCCGGTGACCGAAGCCACGGCGCTTTTGGGAAACAAATCGGAAGCGAACGTGTAGAGGTTGGCCGACCAGCCCTGATGCGCTGCCGTCGCCAGCGAAATCAGCGCAATGGCGGCGTAGATGCTGTTGGTTCGGGCGGCGAAGAAGATGGGCACCACGCAGAGCGCACACAGCAGCATGGTAGTTTTGCGGGCGCGGTTGAGCGACCAGCCCTGGTGCATGAACTTAGACGATAGCCAGCCGAACAGTACGCTGCCGCCGTCGGAAACGATGTAGATGACCAGAAAGGGCAGGCCGATGCTTTTCAGGTCGAGTTTCTGGTCGAGGGATTCGCTGCTGTTGAAGAAATCGGGCAGCCAGGTCAGGTAGAACCACCAGATGGGATCGCACAGAAACTTGCCCACGATGAAGGCCCAGGTCTGCCGGAAGCCCAGCAGCCGCCACCACGACAGCCGCTCTTCGGCGATGTCTTCTTCGTTATCCTGCTGAATATATCTCAGTTCTGTCCGCGTAACCCGATTGTGTTCCTCCGGTCGGCGGTAGGTGAGCCACCAGGCAATAACCACAAAAAAACCCAGCAGGCCCGTAGCGATGAACGAAAACCGCCAGCCGTACTGAATGGTCATCCAGGGCACGAGTGCCGCCGTGACGATGATGCCCACGTTGGCCCCGGCATTGAAAAGGCCGTTGGCAAACGAGCGTTCCTTTTTGGGAAACCATTCGGCTACGGATTTGATGGCTGACGGAAAGTTGCCTGCTTCGCCGATGCCCAGCATAAACCGCATGACACTCAGGCTCCGCAGCGACCCCACAAAGGCGTTGGCGACACCCGCGATGCTCCAGATGACGATGGAGATGGCAAAGCCGAGTTTGGTGCCCACGCGGTCGATGAGCCAGCCGATAAGCAGAAACCCCAGCGCATAGGCAACCTTGAAGGCCGTGTCGACGTAGCTGTACTGAATCTTGAACTCATCGAGCAGGGCCTGCGTGAGCGGCTGACCGTCCGGAATGCCGAGCATCTCCCGCCGGAAGGCCTCGTCAATCATCGTGAACGAGAGCACCTGCCGGTCGATGTAGTTGATGGTGGTGGCAAAAAAGAGAAGCAGCACGATACGCCACCGAAAATTACCGGGCGAAGAGTCGGGCATTAAGATCAAGGTTTTGCTGTATGCCGATACAAAGGCAGTTGGGAGGCAGACCTACCCGACGGGCCGAATTCAATAAAAAAGCCGCTATGGGTCAGCGGCTTGAGATTCCGTTTTGGAATCAGACTTAATCCTTCACAATCACCCCGTCGGCCACGAACGTGACGGCCTTTTCCGGTTCGGTAATTTTAGCAATCTCTTCCTTGCTTTTTCCGGCGTCTTCGGCATAATGGCGAAGCTCGGCGACGGATGTGGTTGCGGTTTTGGCGGTGCCTTCAAACACGACGTTCCTGCCGACAATGTCTTTCGGTACAAAAAAGCCGTAATCCCGGAACGTAACGCGCATGGTTTTGCCGTCGTCGGTTTTTACCTTCATCCAGCAGCCTTTCATCTGGCAGACCGACTCGACGGTGCCTTCCACTTTCGCGTTCATCTCTTTCTTTTTGCCCATTTTGGCAGACAGTTCGGAAGCGGCAATGGCGTTGTCGGTCGTAATTTTCTTTCCGTGGAAACTATAATTGTCCTGCGCAACGGCACCGAACGCGATTCCCAGCGTCAGCACCAGCATCCATACGTTTTTCATGCGAATAATTGGTTAATTTCTGCAAAAGTACAAACGAATTATCAGGATGTAAACGATTCACTCCAGCACTTCAATCCACCCCTTGCATCGCATGCCGCCGGGCGTCGTCAGCAGGTAGTAGTAGGTGCCGTGCGGAACGTTTCGGCCCCAGTCGTTGGCGTAACTTTCCGATGCGAACACCGGTCGGCCCCAGCGGTTGACAATCTCCAGCTTCGCTCCTGTAAAGCCCACGTCGAACACGTCGTTCTTTCCGTCACCGTTGGCCGTCACCACGTTCGGCAACTGACTCAGGTTGAACACGTCGATGGGAACGCTGACCGATAGCTGACAGTCTTTTTTATACGCCGTCACTGTAACTACATACGAACCCGACTGTGCATACTGGTAGGGCGGGGGCGAGGCCACGCGGAGCGTATCGCCATTGCCCATCGACCACCGCACGGCGTCCGCCCCCGTCCCCGAATTGACCAGTTCGACCGTCATGGGCTGACCACAGTCCTGCGAGGTGCGCAGGTCCACCTGGGGCCGGAACGCATCGTCAACCTGCACAGTCACCGAGCGCCGGGCCGAGCAGCCGAACTCGTTGGTCATATTGACGGTATAGGTCGTCGTCTGCCGGGGGGTTGCCACCGGATTGGCGACGTTGGTGGCGCTCAGGGTCGGGTTGGCCGTCCACTCGTAGGTTTTGGCCCCCGAAGCCACCAACTGAATGGGTCGGCCTGAACAGATGGTGGTATCGGCACTGAGTTTGAAATCGGCGGGCCGAACCTTCACCGTCTTGCGGGCCACGTCCACGCGTTTGCAGGTAAGCGGATTATAGGCGCTCAGAACGACCTGATATTCACCCGGTTTATCGAACGTATGACTCACCTGCTGCGGGTTTGTCGAGCGGGCGCGGCCCACGATTTCCCATTCGTAGTTGATACCGCCTTCGCTGGTATTGACAAAATTGAGTGTCAGGGGAGCGCAGCCTTCCACCACGTCCTTGCGGGAGCCTTCGTAGGCGTCGAAGGCGGCCCTGAGCCGGTCGATGTCGAACTTGAAAGCCGCGTTATTGCAGTTGCCGCTGTTGTTGGTCCGCGACCAGGCCTGCGGGGTGGTCGGGAAACGGGTGCCGCCGCAGGCGCAGACGGCATGATAGATAACGCCTGTTTTATCGAATCGCGACGTACCGCCGTCGACGTGATCGCCCCGATCCGGGCCGGGCAGGGTGTCGTTGGGACTTTCACTACCGAAATAGGTAGCATACAGCAGCCGTTTGGCCCCCTGTTCGAGGAGCGCCAGCCAGAAATTGTTGCCGTTGGTCGCTTTCTTGAACGCATCCGCCGTGACGGGCAGGCCCCGCGTGGTGGTGGTGCCGTTGCCGACGGAATTGAGATTGGTCAGCCCGCCCCAGCCCGATAGATAAATATTGCCGCATTCGTTGACCAGCAGCGCCGTCGGAACAATGTCCGGCGTGTTGCGGCCCGCCCCAATGACGGTCGAGAAAATAGTCCGCGACAGGGTGCGGTCGAGGGCATGAATGAACTGCCCGCTGTTAGCATTGGTGTATACGTCCGCCGTTACCGGGTAGCGCCCCCGCGAAAGGCCCAGTACGTGTACGTTTTCTTCCGCGTCGAGGTCGAGCAGGTAGGTCACGTCGGCGCTGGTGGTGCCCAGGTAGCTCAGGTGCGTGAGCGACTGGTTCTCGAAGCGGGCCGCAAACCCGTCGTCGGTGCCGCCGAGTTGTCGCTGCAGGGCCTGAGCGTGGGTGGGCAGGTTGCTGCTTTTGGTCACGCCGCAGGCATACACAACCCCCGACGGCGTTACCTTCAGCCCATAAGCCGCATCGACGCCGTTGCCGCCGAACCGGGCGCTCCACGTCAGGCTGCTCAGGTTGGCGTTGAAACGAAAAACGACGGCGTCGGACGTACCCTGCAAAGGAGTGGTGGCCGTTGGCACCGTGGGGAAATTGGCCGAAGACGTTACCGTGGCGACATACACGTTATCGGCCCCATCGACTCCCACTTCGCCCCGAAGTTCGTCGCCGTAGTTGCGGATGCCCAGTTCGGTGGCGGGGGAAATGCCGTCATTGCCCGAACCACCCAGATACGTACTGGCCGTCATGGCCTGTCCATTGGCGCTTAATTTGGTCAGAAACAGGTCGGTGCCATTCCGGAAATAAATGGAAGAAACCGTTCCTCCCGGCGATGGGCGGTTGTTGCCCGAAGGCGTAAACTCCTGCCCTCCGGCAAACGTTCGCTGATAAGCCGAAGCCGATACCGGAAAATTCGGAGATGAAGTCACTCCGTAAATAATTAGCTCGTTATTCTTGTTGACAATCAGACTGTTGGGAGTTTCTCCGTTGGTGCCGCCCAGATAGGTTGCATAAAGGAGTTGTCGTCCGTCGGGCGAAAATTTCATGATGGCAACGTCGACCTCGCCCCCGAACCGTACCTGATAGGCTCCCCGACTGGTTGGGAAAGACGCTCCGAACACTGTTCCGGCGGTATAGAGGTTGCCGGTCGAGTCGTAGGTGGCCGTGTGGCCCCAGTTGTCGGAAGTGGAGCCGGTATACGTCGAAAAGACGAGTTTGGGGTCGATGGTCAGTGTCTGGCTACGGTCGTAGCCGCCCGGCAGACGGAACGAGGCAGTTCGGTCACGAATGGCCCAGTGCGTCTCAACCTCCCGCTGACGACCGTTCCCGTCGACATAACTATAGGGTTTGGCCTCCCGAAACGGTTCCAGGCTGGTGTCGACCAATAGCTGACCGGCATCGAGCCGCAGGGCGTCGGCTCCTTCGTAGGTGAGTTGGATTTGGGCCGGATCGCCGCCGGGCCGCACAATAAATTCGTATTTCAGCGTGTGGTAGTAGGCAAACAGCCGCAGGTCGATATTCGGATAAATATCGTGATACAGTATTTCCCCGAACGACGAAACGCTGCCTGCCCAGCGGCTGGGGTCGTTACCCAGAAAATAGCCCCGGTGCTGCTGGATGGGATGAATTCCCTCAATCCGGGCGTCGGCCCGGCTGCCCTGCATAACCATCTCGACACCATGCGCCCGAATGTAGGGTTCGCCGGCAGGAGAAGGTGCGGCGTTTCGTGCGGTCGGGGCGGTCTGAGTGCTGCTGGCGTGGAGAGCGCTGACGGCCTGCGCATCGTAGAAAACGTAATGCAGCGAGGTTCGTTTGAGATACAGAAAACCGGCGGGAAGTTCGGCCCGGAACAGGACGTCATCGGGCCATTGCCCCCGATTCTGAACGAACCGGACGCCGGTTTCGGTGGGCATCAGCGGTCTACTGAAAACGGGCAGATAGCTTACGAACAGGAAAAAAAGGCTCAGGTAAAGGTTGCGATACATAACACGGGAGCAACGTCACAAAACAGGATACAATATACACAATTCCAGACCCCAAAATGAGAAAAAACGTTGCAGTCGACGGCGGCAAAGGTGAGGATGAATGACATATGCATAAAAAAACCAACCCCGTTCGGGGTTGGCTGGCAAACGCTTAATTGTAAGGCTACTGCTGGATGACAACCTGTTTGGTAGTGAACTTCCGACCGCTGTGTAAGCTAACCAGAATGATTCGTGCTGTTAGATTAGATAAAACAAAAACTTCCTGTTGGGGTTTCTCACCACCTTTCACGAAACGTTCTTCTATGGTATGCCCTGTCAGATCAATAATCCGAAGCACACCAGTCGCTTCCGTTGGAAGTGTGAACTGAACTTCGAAGCGACCCTGTGACGGATTTGGACGGATACGTAGTTCAGATGTCGTTACTTGCGTTGGTGAGTCCAGTCATTGTGCTGACGCGGAAGTTGCCACCCCCATCGCCTTGCATTTGCCATCGTTGCTGATCTTCGCCTGACACGTTACCTATCCGAAGCAGTTCTCCCAGATTATAGCTGTTAATCCGCATTGCCTGTCCAGAGCCATAGGTTGGTGAATGCGAATTAGCGGGGTAATAGAATGAAGTTATACTCAGTGCGCTTGCCGATCTCTGCCGGGCAGCAGTAATCAGTGCGTACACCATTCATTTTGACATCGTAGTCGCGATATTTTGCCTCTAAACTGTCGATTTTGAAATACATGTTGATAATCTTTAGTCGTCGATATTTTTTATCGATAGTCAAGGTGGAGATATAATTACCCTTGACGTCAGAATATGCTGTATCTAAATCATATTCTGCAGGTACAAACCCATGCTTCTCTTGTCCGGCGATTATTATAGGTACACCCGACACCGGCTGCCCGGTCAGATTAGTGACTTTGCCATAGATCTGAGTAGTCCGGTCTTCGTTTCGGCAAGAAGTCAGCAGGATAAATAGTAGTACTATCGTAAGAACTGGCTTTGAAAGTTGAATAATTTGATTCATTAAATTTACTGATAAAGGATTTGTAGAAAAGAGGTTTGACTCTTGATATTGACGAGTAATCCTCAAACGTATACGAATACGATTATTAATATAAATTTTATGCGTTAAATTTTATTGAAATTACACTTTCAAACCTATGAGTATTTGTTAAGCTTATAAAACCTATTTACGCTATTTTTTGAATAGGGTATTCCGTTTGTCAGAATAAGCGCTAGTACGCCAGATGCCATTTCGTGCGGGTGTAGGCGATGCGGAAGCCCTGCCGCTCGGCGTTTTGCTGCGAAGTGCTGCCCGGCTCCGTCACGACCATTGCCAATGGGTAGCCTTGCTCGGTCGCAAATCGCAGACGGGCTTCAAACAATGCCCGCTGACCGCCCTGCCGCCGCCCCGCCGGGATGGTGCTGGCCCCGCCCATCAGCGCCACACCATCGCCCAGGTTCAGCGCCCCCGCCGATATGGGCTGACCGTCGATTTCGGCCAGAAACAGGGCAGAACGGGTATTACGGGCGGTAATCTGCCCCATGTCCAGCATGAACTCGGCCAGTTCGGGCACCTCGCTCACCCAGCCTTCGGTCGATATCCTTGCCCAGAGATCGGCTTCGTCGGGCGTGATCTGCCGGACCTGCACCCGCGAGGGAAACCCGGCATCAGCCACCACGGGCAGCGCCGTGGGCCGGAAAAGCACATTGCTGACCTCCACGGGCTGATAACCGCGTTTGACGAGCATCGCCAGCAAGGGCACCCCCGCCAGCGGACTCACCTCGTGAAAGACGTCAGACCCGCGTTCGCGAAAGAAGGCTTCCAGTTGCTCCAGGTGTGCGTCGGTGATTTCTCCAAAAAGCCCCAGCCCAAACGTCTGCGTAATCGGCGACCCGACGCCATCGAACATGGCATACGTTCCGGCGACCTCTGTCCAGACGGCACCGCTGCCGGGCTGGTGTTGCGCACGGGCCTCCACAAAGGAAGCGCAGGCGAGACCTTCTGTCCGTTCGAGCCGACGGGCGAGGTCCAGATTGGCAAGGGGGTAGGAGGGGGCGGAGGGCATAGGGCAAAGGGTTATTCTTCGAGGTACGTGTATGTGCGTTTGATGGCGGTTCTGTCCACCAGACTGCTCAGTTTGGAACCAGCGCTGTAATAATACCGCTTTTCGTAAACAATACAGGAACTTACTCTGGATTGCTTGTCAAAAGTGTAGTTGTAAAAATATTCTTTCGATTTAATCGGATTATGTCTTACATCGTTGATTATTATTTTTTTGGGTAAGTTCCTACTGGTATTTCCATATAAACCATAATAACGCTTATCATATTCAAAGAACGAGCCAGATAAGAGGGATTGAAATAAATTGAATTGCTCATATGGAAGATTCGAATTGATTTTTTTTAGGTCATACTCATAAATTATTTCATAAACAGGTACTATTTGGATATTTCCTCCAGTGTATTTCTTTGCCAATGTACGAACCTTGTTACCGCCTTTATATATGTGCTCAATAGTTACTGGAGAGCTACGCCAACCCCCATCGACTGGAACCAGTGAGTTTTCACGGGTCAGATTTCCTTCGTTATCATACTCATATTCCGAGCGAGTGATGCCAAAAGACTTTTCATCACTGGGTTTATTCCTGACAACAAATCCAGCAGTGTTCAGAAACAACGTATCGCGCTCGGTCCGATAAGCGAAGTAATAAATAATCCTGTCGGGAAGGTGCTCAAAACTGCGTACCTCAGACGTCGAACGACCAGTAAAAATAATTTTCTTTGAAGAATCAAATAAGTAATAGTCAGAATATACTGGAGGAGCTTTATGTAAATACTGTATCAACTGAAGAGAGTCAGCACTATTCTTTCTCCCATAATCCTCTATAACCTGTACCTCCTTCACAATCGCTTTTCGCACAGTTTCCTCCTCCGCAGGAGTCAGTGGTTTTGCTTCCTCAATTACTGGCGACTTGCAGCCGAAGAAACAGCTAAAAAGGAACAGGAGGGCAGAGGTGCGGATGATTGGTTGCATGACTGTGAAGTGCTTAGACATGCAAGTATAGCATTTTCGTCAGAAACTTTCGTAACCCGGAAAGCCGTTCCGGGCTGTGCGAAGCACAAACCTGTTTTGCCTTCGGCAAGCCCGGAATGGCATTCCGGGTTACGGTTTCCACTGCATAACGTCCAGAACGTTAGGGCAAAAGTCGTATTCTTCGGGTTGGTTGGAAGCAATCAGGAGAAGCTGGGCGGAGAGCTTCCGGACATGCTCCTGATACCAGGCGACGCCCTGCCGGTCGAGGTTGGAGGTGGGTTCGTCGAGCAGCACGACCGACGCTTCCGAAAAAAACGCCAGCGCCAGCTTGACCCGCTGTTTCATGCCCGACGAGAAGGCCCGGATTTCCTTGTGCCGGGCGTGGGCCAGCCCCATACGCTCCGTAATTTGTTCGGGCGTCAGACCGTTGCGGAAGGGCTTGAAAGACTGATGAAACTGGAGGAGTTCCAGAAGGGTCAACTCCTCAATCAGTTCCAGATATGGAGAGGCAATGACCAGGTGCCGGAACCAGTCGTCGGCGTCCATCGACTGACTCTCCCGAACGTAACGAATCTGACCTTCGGTGATGGGCATCACACCCGAAATGACCTGAAGCAGAGTCGATTTACCGCTACCATTGGGGCCGACAAAGGTATAACTCTGACCCGATTCCAGACGCAGGTCGACGCCCCGGAAAATCCATTCTCTCCGAAAGCGCTTCCCGACATTGGACAGCTCGATGGTCATAAAAATGTATAATGATTAATGAATAATGTATAATACTAAAAATCAATGCCATGCACATCCGAAAGTCTCCGGGCGACCATCATGCATTGTGCATTATACATTGTACATTATTCATTATAACTCTCCCGTCCGGCGGGGCCTTTCATGATGCCGCGTTCCGACGAACGAATGAAATTGACCACCTCGTCGCGCTCATCGGAGGGCGGCAATTCGAGTTCGATCAGGGCGAGAGCATCGGCATTGTTCAGACCACGCAGGTAAACGTAGCGGTAGATCTCCTGAATCTCGTTGATTTTTTCGTTGGAGTAGCCCCGGCGGCGCAGACCGATGGAGTTGATACCGGAATAGGTGAGCGGTTCGCGGGCGGCTTTAGTGAACGGAGGAACGTCCTTCCGTACCAGCGATCCGCCCGAAATCATGGCGTGCTGACCAATTTTGGCAAACTGATGCACCGAGCTTGAACCGCCGATGATGGCCCAGTCGCCCAGATGCACGTGGCCGCCCATCTGCACGTTGTTGACGATAATGCAGTGGTTGCCAATCCGGCAGTCGTGGGCGATGTGAGCATACGCCATAACGAGGCAGTTGCTGCCGATTTCGGTCTTCCAGTGCTCCTCGGTGCCCCGGCTGATGGTGGCATACTCCCGGATGGTCGTGTTGTCACCAATATGGGTCCGGGTATATTCACCGTTGAATTTCAAATCCTGCGGGATGGCCGAAACGACGGCTCCGGAATAGATGCGGCAGTTCTTCCCAATCCGTGCGCCTTCGTTGATCACGGCATGGGAACCAATCCAGGTGCCTTCGCTGATTTCGACGTCTTTATGAATAATCGCAAATGGCTCGATAACGACGTTCTGCGCAATTTTGGCTTCCGGATGGACGTATGCTAATGGTTGAATCATGTTTTTTGGAATGTACAATGAACAACGTATAATGAATAATGGCTGAAAGCACTCAGGCTTGTTTCATTGTACATTATTCACTATCCATTATTCATTTTTTCTTAACCAGGTTGGCAATCATATCTGCCTCACAGACCAACTGCCCCGACACGTATCCGCGTCCCTGCATTTTAACGATGCCCCGCTTCATGGGTGACGTAAACTCGCACCGGAAGATAACCGTGTCGCCCGGAACGACGCTACGGCGGAACCGGCAGTTTTCGATGCCAATCAGGTAAGGCCAGTAGTTTTCGGGGTCGGGCACGGTGCTCAGCACCAGAATGCCGCCCGTCTGAGCCATCGCTTCCAGTTGCATCACCCCGGGCATCACCGGATTACCGGGAAAATGACCCGGAAAATACGGCTCGTTCATCGTTACGTTTTTAATACCCACTACGCTGTTTTCGTCCAGAGCGATGATTTTGTCGATCAACTGGAACGGATACCGGTGCGGCAGCAACTGCGCAATGCGGTTGATGTCCATCACGGGCGGCATCTTGGGGTCGTAGTGTGGTACGGTGTTGGCCGCATTTTTCTGCATCAGCTTCTTGATTTTTTTGGCAAACGCCACGTTGGCCGCGTGTCCGGGCCGGGCCGCCAGAATCTGCGCCTTGATGGGTCGTCCGACCAGGGCCAGATCGCCCACCAGATCCAGCAGTTTGTGCCGGGCCATCTCGTTCGGAAAGTGCAGATCCAGATTATTCAGTATTCCCTCTTTGTTAACACTGACTTTGGGCTTGTTGAGCAGTTGAGCCAGATGGTCCAGTTCGCCATCTTCAACCTCACGGTCGGCAATGACGATGGCGTTGGTCAGGTCGCCGCCCTTGATGAGGTTCTGTTTGTAGAGCATTTCCAGTTCATGCAGAAACACGAACGTCCGGCAGCGGGCAATCTCCGAGGTAAACAGGCTGATGTCGTTCAGAAACGCATGTTGACTGTTAAGTACCCGCGAGTTGTAGTCGACCATCACCGTCAACCGGTAGTCGCTCAGGGGCAGCGCCGCAATTTCGATGTCTTTTTCCGGATTCTTGTAATGGACGTACTCGTTGATTTCGAAGTAGTTGCGGTAGGCGTTCTGCTCTTCGAACTCGGCATCCTGCAGGGCCTCTACAAACTTGATCGAACTGCCATCCATGATGGGGGGTTCGGGGCCGTCGAGCTGAATCAGAATATTGTCCAGTTGCAGACCGACGAGGGCTGCGAGCGTGTGTTCGACCGTATGAACGCGGGCGCCGCTCTGCTCGATGGTGGTTCCCCGCGAGAGGTCCACCACATTGTCGACGTCGGCGTCGATGATGGGCTGGCCCGGCAGGTCGACCCGCTGAAATTTATATCCGTGATTGGGCGGTGCCGGCATGAACGTCATGGTTGCCGAAACGCCCGTATGCAATCCTACTCCTGAAACCGATACCGCTTTGCGAATGGTTTGTTGCTTTGTATTCATTGATACTGTAGGGCAATAGCCCCGGCCTGTTATTTCGGCTGTCCGTTTGGAGACAGCCGTTCGCCGGTTCGCTGGTTATTGAGTTTAGATTCTATTTCGGTAAGGCGCTTGTCGAGTTGGGGTAATTTACGGAATACGGCCAGTGAGCGCAGGTTTTCCTGCAAATCCGTCGCCGGGGAGCCTTTCACCGAGGTACCTTCTTCCTTAATGGATTTACCGATACCTGACTGAGCGCCCACTTTGGTGCCGTTGGCAATGCTGATGTGGCCCACAATGCCCACCTGACCGGCAATGACGCAGTTTTCCCCGATTTTGGTCGAGCCTGACACGCCCGACTGGGCGGCAATGACCGTGTTGCGGCCAATTTCCACGTTGTGGGCAATCTGAATCAGATTATCCAGTTTGACACCCTGCCGGATGATGGTCGACCCCATTGTGGCGCAATCGATGGTGGTGTTGGCCCCGATGCTGACGTCATCTTCGAGAACGACGTTGCCCAGTTGCGGAATGGTGCGGTAGCTGCCGTCGGGCTGGGGTGCAAATCCAAATCCGTCGCTGCCGATAACGGCGTTGGCGTGAAGAACGCAGTTCTGGCCGATAACGGTGTTCTCATAGATCTTTACGCCGGAATGAATCACCGTATTTTCGCCGATGGTCACGTTGTCGGCAATATAGGCGTGCGGGTAAATTTTTACGTTGCGGCCAATCCGGCAGTTCTCCCCGATATACGAAAATGCGCCCCTGTAGCTGTCTTCTCCCACGGTGGCCGTTGAGGCAATGAAAGAGGGCTGTTCTACGCCCGATTTGCGCGGACGCAGGAATCGCTCGACTTCCTCGAGCAGCCGGGAGAAGGCAGAATAGGAGTTATCTACGAAAATCAAAGCAGGCGATACCTCCTGCTTTGGCTGAAAATCGCGGTTGACAATGACGGCAGAGGCCTCCGTCGTATAAAGGTGGGATTCGTACTTCGGATTGGATAAAAATGAAATACAACCTTCCTTACCCTCCTCAATCTTAGCAAGTTGATTGATTTTCAGAGTATCATCACCATGCACGGTGCCGCCGAGTAATGAGGCAATCTGGCTTACTGTAAATTCCATAGAATAGAAACGGCCTGCAAAGAGGCCATACTTTATTCGGGTGATTTGGCCGCTAATGTAGACAAGAAATTGGACTATTAATAGACATATCGGATAAATCAAAGAAAATGCCTGATGATTGCTAGTTGTTGGGGAGCGTTGATTGGGTAATTGGGTGATTAGATAAATAGGAATTGGGTAAATGAGTAAATAGGTGATTGGGTAATTATTGCAGAAAATTTCGTTAACCCATTCACCCATCTACCCAATCTCCCAGATTCTATTCCCGCGCCCAGCAGACATAATAACGACGAACGATGTTGGTCAGTGCCTTGATGTTGGGCAGATCGGAGGCATCGGCGATGTCGATGACCTGCCCATTCTTCAGTTTGATGTTGATGTTGTTATAGGCCGACAGATAGGCGGCGTTGTTGGCTTCCCCCTCAACCACAAAATACGACAGGGCATCGTCGGTAATGCCCCGGCTCCGTAGCTGCTGCTCGATTTCCAGCACCAGCGCCGGAGCGAAAGGCTCTGCCGAAAACATGATTTTGAAGAGCCGCCGGTCGAGCAGCATGGAACAGAGCGTCGACAGCACCGGATCGTCGTGTCGCCGCCAGGCTTTCAGTGCCGACCAGACGTCGTAGTCATCCAGTTCTGTGAAGCACCGCAGAAAATCGGGGCGCTGGCGAAAATCATCGAGCGTCACCGAATGTTTCAGAAACATCTGAAGGGCGGGCAGCGCCGGGATGTCGTGGCCCTGGCTGAGCAGAAAACGCGCCCGTTGGATGACCTGCCCCAGCATGGATTCGGCGCTCAGTGAGGTTTTATGCAGATAGACCTGCCAGTACATCAGCCGCCGTGAGTTCAGGAAGTTTTCGATACTCAGAATGCCTTTGGCCTCCACCACGAGCTGATCGTCGACGAGATCGAGCATTTTGATGATGCGGTCGGCGCCGATGGTGCCCTCGGCCACGCCCGTATAGAAACTGTCGCGGTTGAGGTAGTCCATGCGGTCGAGGTCGAGCTGACTCGAAACCAGTTGGTGAAAAAAGGGCCGCTCGTAGGTACCCTCAAACATGCGGATTGCCAGATTCAGCGCTCCGTTCATTTGCCGGTTCAGTTCGTGCATGAGCAGCAGCGAAACGTGTTCGTGGTGAACGTCCGACAGAATGGTGTATTCCAGTACGTGCGAAAACGGGCCGTGGCCGACGTCGTGCAGCAGAATGGCCGCCTGCGCCGCTTCACATTCGGCGTCGGAAATGGTGTGACCTTTGCTGCGCAGCGTCTGGATGGTTTCGCCCATCAGGTGCATGGCCCCAAGAGCGTGATGGAATCGGGTGTGCAGAGCGCCCGGATAGACCAGTTCCGACAGGCCCATCTGCCGGATGCGCCGCAGCCGCTGAAAGTAAGGATGTTCGACCAGGTCGAACAGCAGCGGACTCGGCAGGGTAATGAACCCGTAAACCGGGTCGTTGATGATTTTTTTCTTATTCTGGCTGGTCAAACGGCAGCGGTGAAGGTTGCTGACAAATATACGGGGAATCTGCCGGGAATGTTTCAGAGAGCGCGAGTTTGCGGGCCGGGAAGGTTGGATTCGGCGTAAAAAATGCGTAAACTTGCACCCGATTGGCTGCTTCGGCAGCGATCAGGGCCCATAGCTCAGTCGGTTAGAGCATCTGACTCATAATCAGGTGGTCGCAGGTTCGAGCCCTGCTGGGCCCACAAAAAAGAAAGCTACTGATCGACTAAAGATTAGTGGCTTTTTTCATTTATTGAGTCCGCATAAACGCTCATTCATGCGCCCGTTACCGTCGGTCTCCCTCACCCAAACTGCCCGAAATCTGAGCCTGCCCGGCTGGCTCTTCACCCTGTCGGTTATTGGCTTTCTGCTGGCGAGGCGTCTGCTGCGGGAGGGGCTCTTCGGCGATGGCCTGACCTATGCCTCCATTGCCCGCAACATGGCCGAAGGGCGGGGAACCTTCTGGCAGCCGTTTTTTTCCTCTTCTTTCTGGCTCCCCTACAACCGAACCACCGTTTTCTACGACCACCCGCCCCTGATGTTCGGCCTCCAGGCCCAGTTGTTCCGCTGGCTGGGCGACACGCCTTACACTGAAAAAATATACTGCGGCGGCGTCATTGTGCTGACAGCGGTGCTGATGCTGCAGCTCTGGCGGCGACTGCTGCCCGGCAGGCACCCGCTGCGGGCCTGGGGGTGGTTACCGCTGCTGTGCTGGTATTCGTTCCGGACCGCCGAATGGTGCAACGCCCAGAACCTGCTCGACGGCACCATGAGCCTGTTTTGTCTGGCGGCGGTCTGGGCCATGCTGAACTGCTTTTCGGAGCCACGCCGAGCGTTCGCGGGCGTTTTGGCGGCGATTCTGGCACTGCTGGCCGCCTTTCTGACCAAAGGGCCGGTCAGTCTGCACGTCCTGGCCGTACCGATGCTGTATGCGATTTTCATTCATAGGGCGGTGGGCCCGGCCCTGGCCTGGACCGTGGCGCTGACGGTCGGCTGGGCGCTGGCGCTGGGGGCGGTGCTGCTGCATGAGCCCGCCCGGGAATTCATGCGTACGTATGCCGGTCAGCAGATCTGGGCGGCGCTGAAGGGGCGGCGGGAATCGCTGACGACCGAATACGCTTCCGGACGGTTTTTTGTCATACAGATGCTGCTGCAGAATGTGGCGCCGGGGCTGGTAACGGGTCTGGTGTTGCGGGTAGCGGCGGCGAAAACCAGCTTCAGAAGGCCTGAACTGACGCTGAATCGGGTGGCCTGGTTCTGGACGGCGCTGACGCTGGCGGCGGTGCTGCCCATGATGGTGAGTACCAAGCAATATGAACACTACATCGTTCCGGCGCTGCCATATGCGGCGCTGGGGCTGGCCGCCTGGCTGGGGCCTCGGCTGCTGCATCTGGCTTCCCTTCCGCAAAAGCTACCTGTGCGGACGTTGACTGTTCTAACGGCAGTGCTCCTGGCAGGCGTGGGGCTGTACGGCATCCGGATTGTCGGATCAGCTTACCCCCGTGACCGGCACATCGTGGACGACACGCACCGGTTAGGGCAACACATACCGTCCTTCAGTCGCGTAGGGGTGCCGCCTTCGCTGATGGGCAACATGATACCCCATACCTATCTTCAGCGCTACCACCGCATTGAACTGGCCCCCCTGCACAGTCGGCCCCGGTTCGCTCTGGCAGAACGAAACCGGCCTGGAGATAGCCTGGCCGTTCGGTCGCTGGGTTACCAGCCTCTGGCTGCATTCCATTATTTTGTGCTGTACCGACGGTCTGACGTTTCGTCGGCTGCCCGCTAATGGGCTTTAGCCTAATAATAGCCCGTCCGTCGGCATCCGCAGAACTTTCACTTACTTGCGGAAAAATACACTTCACTGCATGAAGATTCAACCCATCGAAACCGGTTTTTTCAAACTCGACGGCGGGGCCATGTTCGGCGTCGTCCCCAAAACACTCTGGAATAAACTGAACCCTGCCGACGACCGTAATCTCTGCACCTGGGCCATGCGCTGCCTGCTCATCGAAGACAGCGATCGGCTGATGCTGGTCGACACGGGCATCGGCAAGAAACAGGATGAGAAGTTTTTTGGGCATTACGACGTCCGGCCCGGCGATGATTCGTTGATGCATGCCATTCAGAAGGCCGGTTATTCAGCGGGCGACATCACCGACGTGCTGCTCACCCATCTTCATTTCGACCATGTCGGCGGGGCCGTCGTCCGCGAGGGCGATCGTCTGCTGCCGACCTTTGTCAACGCCGTCTACTGGACACACGGTAAGCACTGGAAGTGGGCCACCGAACCCAATCCACGCGAGCGGGCTTCCTTTCTGCGGGAAAATATCATTCCGCTGCACGAAAGCGGTCAGTTGCGTTTTGTGGATGAAGCCCCGGCTGAGTGGACGGACCCCGAACTGATTCTGGTCGACGGGCATACAGAAAAAATGATGCTGCCGAAGTTCCGGGTCAACGGGAAAACGGTGGCGTATATGGCTGATTTGATTCCGTCGGCTGCCCACGTGCCACTGCCCTACGTGATGAGTTACGACGTCCGGCCCCTGCTGACGATGCAGGAAAAAGAAACCGTGCTGCGGCAGGCCGCCGACGAAAGCTGGATTCTGGTGTTTGAGCACGACCCCACCACCGAAGCCGCCACCGTCGAGCATACCGACAAAGGCGTACGCATCCGCGAGCGCGGCCGTCTGGCAGATTTCCTGTAACCCGGAAAGCCTTTCCGGGTCTGCCTGGTCGGCCACGCCGCAGGCAGAATAGTTCGTGCTTCGCACAGACCCGGAATATCATTCCGGGTTACGGCAACTTAACCGCCTGACAGGTCGTTTATTGAGCGACTACCGACCATTGATGAAATAATGAAGACTGGATTAGTTCTTTCAGGAGGAGGTGCCCGGGGCATTGCCCACCTGGGCGTCATTAAAGCCCTCTATGAGCAGGGCATCACCATCGACCGCATTGCCGGAACCAGCGCCGGAGCCATCGTCGGGGCGCTGCTGGGACACGGCTACACCCCCGACGAGATACTGAAAATCATCGAAACCACCCCTTTTTTCAAACACGTTCGACCCGCTTTTACGCGTATGGGCCTGCTGCGGCTGGATAAGGCCGAGGGACTCTACCGGCAGCACCTGCCCCACGACAGCTTCGAGGCGCTGAAAATTCCGCTGCACGTGGTAGCGACGGATTTGGTGGAAGGGGAGCCGGTTGTTTTCGACGAGGGCGAACTCGTCCGCCCCGTGCTGGCTTCCTGTTGCATTCCGGGGATTTTTGAGCCGTATTCCATCAATAAACGGTACTATGTAGACGGAGGCGTACTGAACAACATGCCGGTGGAGGTGCTTGAAAACAAGGTGGACTTCATCATCGGCGTGCACTGCAATCCCTTCACGATGCAGAAGCCCATTACGTCGATGAAGGGCGTTTTGGAGCGAAGCCTGATTCTGGCCGTGCAGAGCAAGACCAAAGAGCGTTTCGCCAAATGCAACGTGCTCATCGAGCCGCCGGAGCTGAGCCGATTCGACGTGTTCGACCTGCGGCGTGCCCGGGAAATCTTCCGAATCGGCTACGACTACGCCCGGTCGCTGGAGGTTAGGCTGTCCGAAGCCGCTTTAGACTAAAACTTAATAAAATAGGATAATTTCCTACTTAAGTAAAAACCCGGCAAGCTGCCGGGTTTTGTTTTTTACAAATTTCGTAAAAGGTTTTTACATAAGAAAAGTGCAATTGAGTAGTAATACGACAGGTGCTTCCAAATTAGGTTTAGGCAAAACGGATGACGGAATTGCTCGTTTAATGCAAATTTAATTATTGTCTATTTCCAATTGTAGCAATATTATTCTGCCTTATTCTATGAAGGCCGTATTTTTGTATTTATATCAAGGTGTCTATATTTGGCTATCAGTAACATTTTCATTAACCTAATCTAAAACGTATATGAGTAGAAATCTACTGGCAGGCATCCTCCTGGTATGCTTGACCTGGGCTACGGCGTTGGCTCAGGAAAGGAGCGTGACCGGCAGCGTCACGTCGGCCGAAGATGGCACTCCACTCCCCGGAGTGTCGGTAGTGGTGAAAGGTTCATCCAAAGGAACCAACACGGACTCGGAAGGGAAATATACCCTGTCGGTTCCTACCAACGGCAGCACGTTGATCTTCAGTTTCGTGGGTACGACGGCGCAGGAAGTAGCCGTTGGCAATCAGTCGGTCATCAACGTTAAACTGGTTTCCGATACCCGCCAACTGAGCGAGGTGGTCGTAACGGCACAGGGCGTCGTGCGGGAGAAACGGGCTTTGGGGTATGCGGTAACGGCCATCGATAAAAAATTGATCGAAGACCGTCCGCAGGCCGACGTAGGTCGCGTACTTCAGGGAAAGATTCCGGGCGTAAACATCACGGCTACCTCAGGCGTGTCGGGTACGGGAACCAACATTACCATCCGGGGCTACTCGTCTATTACGGGTTCGGTGCAGCCGCTGTTCGTGGTGGATGGCGTTCCGTTCAACTCGAACACAAACACGCGTCAAAATCCGAACGGGGGCAATGCTGGTTTCACAGGCGGCGGGCAGTCATCGTCGAGCCGCTTTCTGGACCTCGACCCCAACAACATCGAGAACATCACGGTGCTGAAAGGCCTGGCCGCCACGGTGACGTATGGCGATCAGGGGCGGAACGGCGTGATTCTGGTAACGACCAAAAACGGTACCAAGAAGGCCCGTAAGGCGGAGTTCAGCCTGACGCAGTCGGTGTTTACGAACACGGCGCACCTGCCGCGTTATCAGAACGATTATGTGGGCGGTTTTCAGCAGAACCTGGGGTATTTCTTCAGCAACTGGGGGCCAACTCTCCAGGAAGCGGCGATTTATCCTTCGCAGAATACCAATCCAGCCCTGAACACCCACCCCTACGCCTTCCTGACGAACCTGGCAACGAGAGCCGCTATGGCGCCCTACGTAGCCTCGGTCAGCCCCTACAAAATGCAGGTGTTTCCTGACAACGTAAATGATTTTTTCCGTCGGGGTCTCATCTCCAACACGGCTCTGAATATTTCGGGGGGCGGTGAGAGCGTGAGCTATAACGTATCGGTGGGCTACAACAGCGAACAGGGTTACATTCCTGAAAACGGGCTGAAACGTCTGAACATCGGTCTGGGTCTGAATGCCCAGCTCAGCAAGCGTCTGACGATGCAGACGTCGATCAATTTTGCCAATACGGACCAGTTTTCGCCCCCGCTCAGCGCCGGACAGGGCAACAACGCCAATGATTTTCCGTCGGTGCTGGCAAACGTGATGTACACCCCGCGTCAGGTCGACCTGATGGGCTGGCCTTACGAAAACCCCGTCGACGGCAGTTCGGTCTATTTCCGCTCAGGCAACGACATTCCGAATCCGCGCTGGGTGCTGTACAACTACAAAACGACGGGCGTCGTCAACCGGATTTTCGCCTCTAACACCGCCACATACGACTTCGGCAATGACCTGATGCTGTTGTTCAAAACCGGTCTGGATACCTACGATGAAACGCAGGAGTTTCAGATAAACAAAGGCGGGGTTCAGTTGGTAAACGGTCTGTACAATACCGTCAACTTCAAAAACACCATCTGGGACAATACGGCCATTCTGTCGTACTCCAAATCGCTGACCGACGGCTTCGCGATTTCGGCCAAAGTGGGCGGCAACCTCCGCAACGACCGGTTCAGTCTGTATAACATAAACAGCCAGAACCAGTTGGCCCGCAATCTGTTCCGGCACAGCAACTTTATCGACAACGTCTCGTTCAACCGCGAAGAGGAGCAAACCCGTATGGGTATTTTCGGAGAGGTGACCGCCGACCTGAACAACTACCTGTTTCTGAACTTTGCCGGACGGAACGACTGGACGTCGACCGTAGAGCGCGAAAATCGCCGGATTTTCTATCCGTCGGGCAGTATTTCCTTCGTGCCGACAACGGCGTTCAAAGGGCTGGAATCGGGCTTTATGAATTTTCTGAAACTGCGGGCGGGCGTCGGAACTTCCGCCGGTTTCCCTACGCCCTACAGCACCCGGAACATTCTGGCGCAGAACGCCCGTGGCTGGCTGAACTCGGCGGGAAATCCCGTTCAGACGCACTCGGTGGATAATACACTCGGTAACGTCAATCTTCGGCCTGAGCTGCATACGGAGGTTGAGTTTGGTCTGGAGGGTCGTTTCCTCAACAATCGCCTCAGCGCCGACCTGACGCTCTACCGCCGGCTGACGCGTAACCTGATCACTAACGCTCCGCTCGATGCAGCCACTGGCTTCACGGCCACGACCATCAACATCGGTAAAATCCGCAATCAGGGCATCGAGCTCAACCTGACGGCCAATATTCTGCGGGGCAGCAGCCTCACCTGGGACGTAATTGGAGTTTTCAGCCGCAACGAACCTAAAGTGCTTGACCTGGGCGGTACGCTGCAGGAGGTTCAGGTGACGGGTTTCGGCTCAGCTCTGGGTAACTATGCCGTGGTAGGCCAGCCGTTCAACATCATCAAGGGCACCGGCTACCGCCGCAACGATCAGGGACAGTTTCTGATTGATGGCGGCGGCTACCTGCAGACAACCACCTCGCCCATCATTCTGGGTGACCCGAACCCGGCCTTCACGACAAGTTTGATCAACGAACTGGGCTTTAAAGGGCTATCCTTCAGTATGATGTGGTCGTATCGCCACGGTGGGGCCATCTACTCCTCGACGGCGGGTGCGCTCATGGGCCGCGGTCTGACGTTCGACACAGGACTGGAAAACGGTTACGACCGTGCCCAGACGTTCATCTTCCCCGGCGTGAAGGCCGACGGACAGCCTAACGACATTCAGGTGACGGCCTCTGACGTGGGCTTCAACAACCTGTACTTCTTCGGCGACGAGGGCCGGATGTACGACGGCTCGACGATTCGCCTACAGGAATTGTCAATCGCATACCAACTGCCCAAAACGCTGATCAGCAAGATTCGGCTGAAAGGGGCGTCCATCGCGCTGACGGGCAACAACCTGTGGTATCGGGCGCTGAATTTCCCTCCGGGCCTGAATTTCGACACCGATAACCTCGGTCTGGGCGTAGGTAACGGTCTAGGCTTCGAGTTCCTGACGGGACCGAGCGCCCGTCGGCTGGGTGGTACGCTCCGCCTGACGTTCTAAGTCCGTGTCATAAACACCTAAAAATTGTAGAGAAATGCTGAAATCCATAAAACTGTCTCTTCTGGCCCTGTGTGCGGTGCTCGTCAGCTCCTGCGAACTAGACCTGCTGGACAATCCCAACGCCGTCACGACGGCTAATACGGACATCAACTATCTGCTCAGTCAGATCGAGCTGAACTACGCTGGTCAGCAGGGCGGCCTGACCGCCAACAGTCACTTCAACCAGATTACCGACCCCACCATGCGCCTGACCCGGATGCTGAACCAGGGGGCTGCTATCTACGATAACGCTGTAACGCCCCCCAGTAACGATGGGACCTGGAATACAGCGTATGCCGGGGTGCTGAACGACGTGAAAACGATGATTCCGCTGGCCGAAAAAGCCGAACTGTTCGTTCATGCCGGTATTGCCCGCACTATCCGGGCATCGGTACTGATAAATCTGGTCGACGTCTTCGGCGACGTGCCCTATACGGAAGCACTCAATCCGGAGAACTTCAACCCGAAGATCGACGGTGGGGCAACCATCTATACTGCCGCCATCGCCGATCTGGACGAGGCCATCAAAAACTTCGGCGCTACCTCGAAGGGCGGGGCTACGGGAGACCTGTTCTACAGCGGTTCGACCGATAGCTGGATACGGGTTGCCAACTCGCTCAAACTGAAAATGCTGCTCAACCGTCGACTGATCGACAAAGCCGGATCCACGTCGGGTATCAACGCACTGATTACCGGAGATAAACTGGTTTCGACGGCGGCTCAGAATTTCGTGTTCCGGTTCGGTGTCAACCTGACCAACCCCGACACGCGTCACCCGCGTTATGCCGGTCAGTATTCACCGACGGGCGGCGGCGACTATCAGTCAAACTCCTACATGGGGGCCATGTATGACAGCAAAGGTTTCCCCGACCCCCGTATGCGGTTTTATTTCTACCGGCAGGTGGTCCGCAACCCGACCGACGTGAACGCACTCCGCTGTATCACCAACCAGAAGCCGACGCATTACGGTCCTAACGACGTATTCTGTCTGCCAACGGCGGTAGGTTACTGGGGGCGCGACCACCTGAGCAACGAAGGTATTCCGCCAGATGGTCTGCTCCGGACGGCCTGGGGACTGTACCCGGCGGGCGGTTTGTATGATAATGATGCCGGTCGGCCCGTTTCGCTGGGTGCCGGAGCCGGTGGGGCGGGTATCCACCCCATCATCATGCGCTCGTTCATCGACTTCATGCTGGCCGAATCGGCCCTGACGCTTGGAACGACGGGCAACCCCAGAGCGCTGCTGAAATCAGCCGTCGAGAAGTCGATGGCCGACGTGCGGGCGTTCGCGCTGTCGACAACGGAAGCGGGCAGGATCGCTGCGTTCGAGGCAGATAAGAAGATTGTCTGGGCCGATGAGGTGACGCGTTACATCGACAAGGTGCTGGCGAATTACGATGCCGCCACGACCGACGACGCCCGGCTGAACGTCATTGCAACCGAGTACTGGTTCGCGCTGTACGGTAACGGAATCGAGGCCTATAACCTCTACCGCCGCACGGGAAAACCCGCCAATCAGCAGCCAGCGCTGGACCCCAATCCGGGGCCGTTCGTGCGATCGTTCTATTATCCGACCTCATTCATCGCCCGTAATTCAAATGCCAAGCAGAAAGCCAACGTAACGACGGCCGTGTTCTGGGATAACAATCCAGCCGGATTCGTGCGGTAAGTAAACAGGTTTCAGGCTAATCTTTTTTTCAAAACACTATGAAATACCTACCTAATTTCTGCGTACTTCTGCTGATGGGCTTGCTGGCTTTTTCCTGCAAAACGGAAATGGTCGAGCGCATCGATGAGTTTAGTCTCGAACAGGGGGGATATATGCGCACCGTAACACCGTTTCCGGTCGGGGCGACCACCTTCAGCGTCAGCAAGGCGAATATGGCCGGAACGAAGATGGAATTTGTAGCCGAGGCCGTCACGCCGAATCAGGGCGCTTTGTTTGCTTCATACGACCTCTCAATCCGGTTTGTCGATGCAACCCCGGCCAACGGCAACAAAACCACGACGCCCACGGCGCTCCGGTCGATTCCGGCTTCAGCCTACGCCAAAGATGCGACGACGGGCTATCCCCGCGCTACCATTTCGGTAACGGGCACCGAGGCCCTGACGGCGACAAAGCTTACAGAAGCCGACGTGTCGGCGGGCGACCGGTTTGAAATAACCGCCGTAATGAAGCTCACGAACGGGCGACAGTTCAGCGCTGCCAACACCGGCGTGAACATTACGGGTGGGGCGTTCTACAGCTCACCCTTCTTCTATCGTCTGAACGTGGTGCAGTAAACGCGCCACGCCTATTTGCCGAAAGTCGCTCATTCGTGGGCGACTTTCGGCGTTTTCAGGGACTGGCGGATTTTAATCAGGTCGGCCGGTGGCGGGCAACTGGTACTTTTTTCAATGCGCCGGATGGGGGCGGCAGACGTGACTGTCGCTAGATAATAGAGCGCGAACTGAACATTTCCGGAGCCATCTGGTTAATGATATTCTTCAGCATCAACGTATATAAACGGCAGGTGTGACACTCGTCGTCGAAAAAAATAAGTACATGAACCGTATTTTCATCTGTATCAGGTAAAAATTGGCTCTGGTCTCCAGCAAAGAAAATTTCGCTTTAACTGTCTGATTAATAATAAGATGATTCGCTTTTGTGAATAGTACAAAAGAAAGTACGCCGTATGTCGCGATAAGCAAATATTTATGACATAACAAACTCATAATCAGTTTGGTAAAATTACTTAAGTACCACTTTTTCATACGTTCAAATTAAAACAATTTTTTGAAGGCAGGATTTTTGATCTTTGTCAAAACGCCGTAAAATTGGTGTAAAATTTCCCTAAGCAAACTAAAAACGGATTATTGTACATGAAAAAAGGCTTACTACTAAGCATTGTCATGCTTATGTTCGGGCTTGTGTCCTATGCCCAGGACAGGCGGGTGACAGGACGGGTAACTACCGCTGAGGATAACACTCCGCTACCGGGTGTCAGTGTGGTTGTTCAGGGGACACAGCGCGGTACGAACACGGGGCCGGACGGGACGTATACCCTTACGGACGTACCCGAAAATGCAACGCTCTCCTTCAGCTTTATTGGCTACACTCCTCAGAACGTTCCGGTGAATAACCGGTCGACAATCAACGTACAACTGGTCAGCGACAGCCGCGAACTGAGCGAAGTAGTCGTCATTGGCTACGGTACGGTTCAGCGCAGCAAGGTGACCTCGGCCATTTCGACCGTACGGGGGGCCGACGTAGCCAACCTGGTGACGCCCAGCTTCGACCAGCAACTGGCGGGCCGGGCGGCAGGGGTCCAGGTGACGGTGCCGTCGGGTCTGCTCGGTCAGGCTCCCCGGATTCTGATTCGGGGCACCAACTCGATCTCGTCGGGCACGACGCCGCTGATCGTGGTCGATGGCGTACCCATCATCACCGGTAACCAGAGCGGCATTACGCCGACCAACCCGCTGGCCGACATCAACCCGCAGGATATCGAGTCATACGAAATCCTGAAAGATGGGGCAGCCACGGCTATTTACGGCTCACGGGCGGCTAATGGCGTGATTCTCATTACGACCAAGAAAGGCCGGAAAGGGGCTGGCACCCGCGTCAGCCTGAACGTTCAGGGTGGTGTGACCAACCCCATCACGCGCTTCGACCTGCTGAATGCCGAAGAGTTCGTCACTATCGCCAATGAAAAGATTCGCAATGTGACACCGACGGCCCAGCCGCAGGCCGTGCTCGATCCAAACGGCGCCAACACCAACTGGCAGGACATTATTTTCCGGACGGGCACCTCACAGGACTATAACCTGAATGTAACGGGCGGCGGAGAAAAGACGAGCTTCTACTATTCAATGGGTTACCAGAAAATTGTGGGCGCTATCAAGCCGAACGAACAGACCCGGCTTTCGTTCCTGACGAACCTCGACCATGCCGTTAACCGGTTTGTGACGGTCGGGGTCAAGCTCCAGGCTTCGCAGACCCGCAACCGGGGTCTGAACATCGGTACCAACGCCCTGTCGGGCAACATCGCCGGGGCGGCTCGTCTGTTCCCGAACGTATCGCCCCTCGATGCGACCAACCCGACCGGCTTCAATCTTTCGCCGGACGGAGCCGTTCTGGGTCGTGGCGCCAACCTGCGCAACATCGACAATAACTACACGAACCTGGCTTTCGTGCTGGAAAACAACCTGTTCCGGGCGAACACAAACCGTTTGCTGGCAAACGTGTATGCCCAGGCCAACATCACCGACTGGCTGAACATCCGGACTCAACTGGGCGGCGACTACACGGGTATTCGCGGCTTCCAGTCGCTTGACCCGCGTCACGGCGACGGTCGCGGCTCAAACGGCATTCTGAACCAGGTATCGCGGGAAGTAGTCCGCTGGAACTGGCAGAATGTCCTGACGCTCGACAAGGATTTTGGTCGTCACAACGTCACGCTGACGCTGGGTAACGAATACCAGAAAACAGACGTCAGTTCGTTTACGGCAGGCGGCAGCAACTTCTCCGACCGCTTCTTTTTACAGAATGGCCTGATTACGGGCACCTACGCTACCCAGACGTCGAGTGGTACGTTCGTTCCGACGGGCTTCGACTCGTATTTTGGTCGGGTGCTGTATAGCTATGGCGACAAATACCTGCTGAGCTTCAGCGCCCGTAACGACGGTATTTCGTCGCTGCCGGAAGCCAACCGCCGGGGTACGTTCCTGGGTGGTTCGGTTGGTTACCGGATTTCACAGGAAGATTTCTACCGCAACTCAGGGCTGGCTAAAGTGCTGAACGACCTGAAGTTCCGGGCCAGCTATGCCGAGGTGGGTAACGTCGATATCGGCGCCTTCCCCTACGTGGGCACCTTCTCGTCGGCGCAGTATGCCAGCCAGAACGGTATCGCCTTCGGTCAGGCGGGCAACCCGGACCTGCGCTGGGAATCGTCCAAGAAAGAAGGTTACGGCATCGATTTCGGTTTGCTCAACAACCGCATCACGGGTAGCATCGATTATTTCCGCAATAACGTCGACGACTTGATTCTGGCCGCTCCCACGGCTCCTTCGCTGGGTATTCCCAACAATTCCATCAACCGCAACGTGGGTCGCATGGTCAACCGGGGCTGGGAGTTTGCCGTCAACCTGCAGGCCTTCAACAGCGACCGCTTCCGCTGGAACGTAGGGGCCAACTTCTCGGCCATCAACAACGAAATTCTGGCCCTGAACCAGGATCAGAACGGTGTCGACCAGGACATTATCTTTACGTATAACATCAACCGGGTGGGCAATCCGATCGGGGTACTGTATGGATACCAGTCGGCGGGCGTCAACCCGACCAACGGCAACCCGCTGTTTGTCAAGGGCGATGGCCGTATCGTACAGCGTGACGTCATATCGGGTAACTATGGTCTTTATGACGCCGCCAGCCCGGCTTTCGTCCGCAATGATGCCGTGGCACTCAGTTCGCTGGATGTGTCCGTACGAGATGCCAATGGTAACATCATCGGCGACCGTCGGATTCTGGGCAACACCAACCCCAGATGGTTTGGCGGCATTACCAACAGTTTCAGCTACGCCGGTTTCGATCTGGAAGTGTTCGTCCGTTTCTCGGGCGGCAACAAAATCATGAACGTAACCCGTCAGGAAACGCTGCTCAATCAGGACTTCAACAACAACGGACGCGAAATTCTGAGCCGCTGGCAACGCGACGGCGACCAGACCGACGTGCCGCGTATGGCGCTGAACCGGGGCAACATCATCAACTTTAACGGACAGGCCATCAGCCGGTTCGTGGAGCGGGGTGATTTTGTGCGAATTCAGAACATTTCGCTGGGTTACAACCTGCCGAAGCGCTTCTTCAGCAATGGGACGATTGTCAGCAGCGTACGTCTGTTCGCCCAGATTCAGAACGCTTTTACGTTTACCAAATACAGCGGACTGGATCCTGAACTGAACTCGTTCACGGAGTTCAATACGACCAACGACAGCCAGGTGAACAGCCAGACGGGTGTCGACTTCAACGCCAATCCGCAACTGCGTCTGTTTAACTTCGGCGCCAATATCGGATTCTAATCCACTTTAATCGACAACGCAAACCGATGATTCGTAATAATCTCAAATACGCCATGCTGGGCTTCGGCCTGTTGCTGGCATCCTGTGATGTAAATGATCTGCAGCCGCAGACGGCCCTGTCGGAGACGACGGCTTTCCAGACGCCGGAGCGGCTCGAACTGGCTGTGGCCGGGGTATATGACGGCGGGCAGTCGGGCTTTTATGCCGGTGGCGCCGTACGGGGCTATCCCTTTGGGGCAGCGCACCTGCAGCAGGGCGACATGCGCGGTGAGGATATGGTGAGTGTGCAGGCATTCTACGCCATCACCTACGGCAGCACCTATGACGCGGCCTCGCCTAACAACGGGTTCTTCTGGCAGACTATCTACGCCATGATCAACCGGGCCAACGTCGTGCTGGCGGGTCTGGAAACCGTGCAGCCCACTGCCACGCTGACTCAGGCAAAAATTGATGAATACCGCGCTGAATGCCGTTTCCTGCGGGCACTGGGCCACCATTATCTGCTGGTGTTTTTTGCTCGTCCATTCGGAGACAATCCGGGTACTAACCTCGGTGTGCCTTACCGCACGACGGCGGTAACGGGCGGTGCATCCGTAGACGAAGCTGCCCAGCAGCCGCGCAATACGGTGGAAGAGTGCTACCGGCTTCTTCTGGAAGACCTCGATTATGCGGAAACGAATCTGCCTGCTACCCGCACAGGTGGTCTGCGCATCACGCGGGCCACGAAAGGAGCGGCCATTGCTGTCAAAACCCGCGTTCGTCTGCATCAGGGCAACTGGGCTGCCGTCGTTACCGAAGGCAACAAGCTCATTCCGGCATCAGGTGCGCTTACGAGCCCCATCGGCGGTTATCAACTGACGACCTCTCCGCTGGGGGCGTTCGGGGCCGGTAACAAAAACAATACGGAGTCGATTTTCTCAATGGAGAACAACGACGTCGACAACGGCGGCGTCAACGGTGCACCGGCTTCCATGTACACCGCTGCCGGGCAGAACGGACGGGGTATCGTCGCCATCAGTCCGGTATTGTGGAACCAGCCCTTCTTCCCGGCAACCGACCTGCGCAAATCCGCGACGGTGGCCGTGTTTCAGGATGCGGCCGGCGCACCGGGGCGGGGTGGCTTCTTCACCCGGAAATACCCGGACGTGACCAACCGGACCGATAATGCACCCGTCATTCGCTATGCCGAAGTGCTGCTGAACGTAGCCGAGGCGCTGGCCCGTACGACTCCGGGCAGTCCGCGGGCGCTCGAACTGCTGAGCGCCGTCCGGAATCGTTCGGTGCAGGATGCGGCCAATCAGTATACGGCGGCCAGTTTTGCCAATGGCGACGAACTGGTTCGGGCAATCATCAACGAACGCCGACCGGAATTCGTGGCCGAAGGTATGCGCTGGCTGGACATCCATCGTCTGTCGACCGACAGCAAGTTCCGTCAGTCGGCGGGTATCCCGTCTAAAGCCGACAACACGATTGTGAACTTTGCGCCGCTGTACACCAATAATCCGACCACGACGTTCCCCCGTCTGCCGGAAATTGCGTATTCCGACCGTCGTTTCGTGTGGCCGCTGCCGCAGGAAGAAATCATCAACAACCCGACGCTGTCAAGACAGCAGAATCCGGGCTGGTAAGGCAGTACGTAAATCGTTTTCTAAGAATCCCCACCGGGCAACCGGCGGGGATTTTTGTTGCCGCCTATCGATATCGGGCCCGATTACGCCGAGGGCGCGACAATAGCCCGGCCATAAAACACAACGGCCCACCATCACTGGCGGGCCGTTGCTCATAAAGCGAATTTCCGTGTCAATAACCCGGATTCTGGGTCAACTGCTTGTTGGTGTCCACTTCCCGCTGGGGGACCGGCAGCACCAGATTGTTGGCATTGGCGGCTGTATTGCCCACTCGTCCGCCCGTGCGGCGGATGTCGTGGATCAGGAAGCCCTCGAAAGCCAGTTCCAGACGGCGTTCCCGCAGAATGTCGTCCAGGGTCACAGCAGTCAGTGGAGCCGCACCGGCCCGGGCACGAATGCGGTTGACGTCGGCCAGCGGCGTGGCACCCACCGACGTATTCAGCCGGAGGTTGGCCTCGGCCCGAATCAGATACATTTCGGCCAGACGAATGACCGGTATGTCACCGAACTGGTCATTGAATTTGCTGGTGAACGTATTCTGACCCGCCGTGTTTAAGAACGTGCCGCGTGTATCGCCCGCTGCGTAAAGCTGACGGAACTTCTGCTGAACCCGGATGTCGCCCCGGCCCTGATTACGGGCAGAAGCGAAATAGGTGTTCATGTCGTTGATGCCGTCCTGCTCGGTAACGAAAATCCGGAAAATGACTTCCGAACCGTTGGTTGCATCGGCAAAGGCATCCCCGAAAGCCGCCGTCAGCGAATATTTACCCGACTGAATCACCCGGTTGGCGGCATCGCGGGCGGCTGCATAATTACCCTGTTGCAGATAGACGCGTGCCAGCATCGCCGCTGCCGCATTTTTGGTGGCAAACGCCGCATTGGAGCCATCGGCAGATATAAGCTGCTCGGCTTTCGTCAGGTCGTCGATGACCTGCGCATACACTTCGGCCACGCTGTTACGCGGTTTGCTGTCGGCGTCGCTCACCTCACGGGTGGGCGTCAGCACCAGCGGAACACCCGGATTCTGGGCATTGTTGCCGTCGCCCCACTGTTTACCAAACAGCCGGACCAGTTCGAAATACAGGCTCCCGCGAATGAACCGGGCCTGTCCCTCGATGTCGTTTCGGCTATCGGCACCCACTTTGTCGATGGCGCTCAGCACGTTGTTGGCCCGGTTGATGGCGTTGTAGGAGAACAGCCAGAGATCGCGAACGACCAGATTCGTCGGCGTAATGGTTTTCCGCCAGATTTCGTCCAGCGTTGTGAACGTACCGCCGAAAACGACGTCGCGGTCGTCGCCGAGCAGCTCGCCCGTATATTGAACAGCGCCGCCATACACCTCATTCTCGGCCATCCCGTCGTAAGCGCCGATGAGGGTGATGCGCACGTCCTGCTCCGTCAGCAGCGCCGAACTTTCTTCGATGCTCTGGGTAGGCTGAATGTCAAGTCGGCTGTCGCAGGCTCCCAGTGTCAGAAGCAGGGCGCCGATCATCCATCCTGTTTTTATATACTTTTTCATTATTCTGTCTTCTCAGGTACGAAACGTTTTTACTTAGAAACCGATGTTGATACCTCCCGTAATGGTCCGGGCCTGCGGTGCCGAATAGAAATCATAGCCCTGGGCAATGTTGGTCACGATGTCATCGGCATTTACTTCCGGGTCCCAGCCCGCATAATCGGTGAACGTCAGCAGGTTCTGACCCGTGACGAACAGGCGAACGTTGGCAAGGCGAATCTTGCTGATGACGTTGCGGGGAAGCGTATACGAGAGCGAGACGTTCCGCAGACGCACGTACGAGCCATCCAGAATGAAGCGGCTCGACGGCTGGGCGCCGTTGTTGAAGAACAGACGGGCTTCGGGAACGTTCGTGTTCGGATTTTCCGGCGTCCAGGCGGCCAACTGATCCACCGTCTGGTTGTCTTCAAAACGACCGTTGGCCGACGAGAAGCGGCCCACGCCGTAGAAGTTGATCTTATTGCCGAATACACCGTTGAAGAACACGCTCAACTCAAATCCTTTGTAGCTGAAGGTGTTGGTGACGCCGCCCTGCCATTTCGGCAGCGGGCTGCCCACCACCACGCGCTGCGCCTGAGCGTAGCGGTTGGTCGTCGAACGGTCGATGGAACCGTCGGTATTGGTCGTATTCTTAAACCAGAGTGCATCGCCGTTGGCCGGGTCCACGCCGGCATACTCAGCCGTGAAGAACGCACCCAGCGGCTGACCTTCCACGGCCCGGCTCATGGCGTTCAGACCACCCTCGATAATCTGGTCCTGGAGGTTGGTAATGCGGTTGCGGTTGCTGGCAAAGTTCAGGCTCGTTCTCCACCGGAAAGCGCCCGTGAGATTTTCCGTATTCAGCACAAACTCGATACCCCGGTTGGTCAGGCTACCCACGTTGCGGAACTGGGTCGAGAAGCCTGTCGTGCCCGGAACGTTCACGTCGAGCAGCAGACCGGTGGTTTTTTTGTCGTAGAAATCGATTTCGCCGTTCAGCCGGTTGTTCAGGAAGCCGAAGTCGATACCGATGTCGGCCTGATCGGTCGTTTCCCAGCGCAGGTTGGGGTTAGAGAGCTGCGAGGGACGCTGACCCGGCTGGGTGGCATAACCGGCATCGCCTATGAAAAGACCCAACTGGGCGAAGTTCTGCAAAACCCCGGCCCGCTGAATTTCGGCATTACCCGTCCGTCCATAGCTTGCCCGCAGTTTCAGGAAGCTGACCACGTTGTTGTTTTTCAGGAAGTCTTCGTCCGAGATGACCCAGCCCGCCGATACCGCCGGGAAGAAGCCGTAGCGGCTGTCGCGGCCAAACCGGGACGAACCGTCGATACGGGCGCTGACGCCGAACAGATAGCGGTCGGCAAATTTGTAGTTTGCCCGGGCAAAGTACGAAACGAACCGGAAGTCATTCTGCGATGAACTGCCGCTCGAAAACTTGGCCGCACTGGCAATCATCCGGTAGGCATCCGACGGGAAATCACGGCCTTCGATAAAATTCCGCTTATCCTGCGACTGCTGATACGACATACCCAGCGTAGCATCCAGGGCACTGCGGCCAAAGCTGGTGACATACGAGAAGAAGTTGTTGGTGTTGTAATTCTCCACCCGAACGTAGCGGTTCCGCCCCAGACCCTGCGGCGCTCCGAAATTCCGCTGGGTTTTGCTGTTGTAATAGAGTTCTTCCTGCTGGTTCAGCACGTCGAGACCAAACTCCGAACGGAACGACAGGCCTTTGGCAAGTTCCAGTTGTCCGTAGACGCTACTGATGTTGCGGTAAACGGTTGTGTTGTAATAGGCATTCCCGATGTTAATCAGCGGGTTGTAATACGCCGGAATGGAGATGTCGCCCGGCGGCGTTCCCACCGGCAGCCCCGTTTGCGGATCGATGGACGGCGTCATGGGCGGCAGGGCCACCATCTGTATCGGGTTGTCGAACTGCCGGTCGCCCGAAATTCGTTCGTTCAGCGTGCGGCTCAGACCTGAGTTGAAACCCACCCGGAAGCGGTCCGACACCTTGTGGTCGAGGTTGATGCGTCCTGAGTAACGACCCAGAGCGTTGCCAATCAGAATCCCTTTCTGATCCAGAATCTGCCCGGACAGGTAGAAGGTCGTTTTCTCGTTACCGCCGTTGATGTTGATGTCATACTGCTGGAAGGGAGCGTCCTGATATGCCAGATCCCCCCAGTTGGTACTCACCTGATTTGGGGTACCGAACGTTCCCAGACTCTGAGCGTCGAAAAAGCCCTTCATATACGATGTATACGAATCGGGATCGTTCGGGTCGAGTTCGTCGATGCGGTCGGAATTGGCGGCGGCTTTCAGGTAGAAATCGACGTATTGCTCCGTGTTCAGAAATTCGACTTTCCGGGTCGGGGTACTGGCTCCATACTGAGCGCCGAAGCTAATGTTGGTCCGGCCTGATTTGCCGCGTTTGGTCGTGACCAGTACGACGCCATTGGCTGCCCGTGCGCCGTAAATGGCACCGGCTGAAGCATCTTTCAGGATTTCGATGGATTCGATGTCCTGCGGGTTGATGTCGGCCAGCGGGTTGGTAGCCCCGCCGCTCAGGGCCAGGTTGGTCGTCGTGGCCGGAATGCCGTCGATAACGTAAAGCGGTTCATTGGAAGCCGAAACGGAGGATTGACCCCGGACGCGGATTTGAATACCCTGACCGAGTTTGCCCGATCCGGCATTGACCTGCACCCCGGCTGCTTTGCCCTGAATGGCCTGGTCGAAGCTGGTGACGGGCTGATCGGTGATGTCCGAAGGGCGAATCTTGGCGATGTTGCCAGTCAGTTCCCGTTTGATTTGCTGACCGAAGCCCGTAACGATAACTTCGCTCAGGTTCCGGACGTCCGTGCGAAGAGCCACGTTGATGGTCGAGCGATCACCAACGGCCTCCTCAACCGCCGTAAAGCCGATAAAACTGAAAACCAGCGTTGCGCTCGAGGGCACGCTGAGGCGGTAGTCGCCAGTGTCGTTGGTGAGCGTTCCCCGCGTCTGGCCTTTCACGCTGACGGAAACTCCGGGCAGGGCTGAGCCATCGTCGCCGGACGTAACCCGGCCTGTAACGACCCGCTCCTGAGCGTAACCATTCCAGGCCGTCAGCCAGGCTAGTACGAAGAGTAGCGTACGTAAAGATTTGTTCATTTTGATGATCTGGAAAAGTAATTAAAGATGATTATTGCCGACAAAGTTAGTCAGAAACCGTCATATATACTTAAACGTAACGATTGATATCACCCAATTTGGGTGATATGTATCTACCGAAAAATTGACCATTTATAAAATAAACTTCTGATATTTTGTCGTTTATAAGATATTATTGGGCTTTTTTCGACATTCGGAAGAAATAAGAAGAGAAGTTCCGTCTCTTTTGTTTTTGGCTCGCCGCCGGAGCGTAATCGTCCCTGACTGATACGGGAGTTACTTAAAATAATGATAACTTGGTCCTGTATTCGGCGCAACCCGGCGAATAAAACAGGCGTACAGATAAAAGGCGCTTCGTATTTTAAGGCTGTTTTTGTAAATTCCGGTAGTTTTTGAATCGTTTTTTTGTCGGCTAAACAGACAAAATAACTTATATACCTATTCCTTTACCTTCACTTTCCAGTACATGACTAACGCATACCGCACTAGTTTTACTCTTTTTCTACTGTTGATGCTGCCTCTGTGCCTGCTGGCGCAGAACAGGCGTGTTTCCGGGCGGGTCACGTCGGCCCAGGACGGAACGGCCATTCCCGGCGTCAACGTCGTCGTGCAGGGAACGACCGTCGGTGTCACGACAGACGCTGATGGCAACTACACGATCTCCGTACCATCGGGCAGCACCATCCTGCGGTTTTCTTCGATTGGCCTGGTTACCCAGCAGGTCACCGTCGACAACCGGTCCACCGTCAATGTTCAGATGCAGGAGTCGGTCAACGAACTGGCGCAGGTGGTGGTAACGGGGTATAATTCCACGCAGAAAAAAGACATTACCGGCTCTATCGCTTCCGTGACCGCCGAAAAGTTCAGGGATATTCCCGTTTCGGGGCTCGATCAGGCGCTGCAGGGGCAGGCCGCCGGGGTGCAGGTATCGTCGTCGTCAGGAACACCGGGAGGAGGCATTACGGTCAGAATTCGGGGTAATACCTCCATCAGCGCCAGCAATCGCCCCTTATTCATTGTGGATGGCATTCCCATCGACGATGGATCCATTTCGTCAAGGCAGTTTGGAGGACAGAACGACAATGCGCTGTCGCTGCTGAACCAGAACGACATCGAATCGATGCAGATTCTGAAAGACGCTTCGGCCAAAGCTATATACGGCTCACGGGCGGCCAACGGCGTGGTGCTGATTACGACCAAAAAAGGAAAAACAAACCAGGCAACGACGTTTACGGTCGAAGCCCAGCGGGGGCTCTCGGAAATCGTTCGCCGCCCCGACATGCTCAACTCCGCCGAACTGCTCGAACTCCAGCGGGAAGCCGTCACCAATGCCGGGCAGAATCCCGATCAGCTCGGTCTGATCAAAGGCGTTACGGACGGGGTCGACACTGATTGGATCGATGCCGTGCTGCGCCGGGGCGTGTTTCAGCAGTATCAGCTATCGGCTCAGGGCGGCACCGACCGCACAAATTTCTACCTCAGCGGCAGTTATCGCGACGAAGAGGGCATCCAGTTGAACAGCCGCTTCCGGCGTCTGACGGGCACGTTTAATTTCAATCATAAGGCGACACAGCGATTCAGCATCGGTACCAACCTGACCATTACGCGGGGCATGAACAACCGGGTAAAGAGTGATAACTTCCTGGATGGCGTATACTCCGGGGCGTTGAAGAGCCTGCCGTTCGATTCTCCCTACAACGAACAGGGCAAACTCTATGCTCCGGGCGACCCCAACTACCCTGGTTTCCCAAACTTCAACCCGGTGGGGCAGGCCCTGCTGCCCCGGTTCGAAACGTTTGCTCTGAAGATTATCGGGGGGGTATACGGAGAGTACGAAATTCTGGAAAATTTACGCTTCCGCACGAAGTTCAACGTCGATTATACCAACTCGCTGGAAGACCAGTTTGAACCATCGACGACGGCCATTGGCGGTTTTTTGTCTGGCGTCGGCGGTCAGGGTTATGGCGTTTTTACCAACAGCAACGTATCCACGCTGGTAAACACAAACACCCTGACTTACAACCGAACGTTCAATGCCAGACACGACCTGAATCTGTTACTGGGCGGTGAACTGCTCAACCAGGTATTTCGGGATGGCAGCGTACAGGGACGTCTTTTTCCCAGCGATGATTTTACCTACATCACCTCGGCGGGCATTGTCGATCAGGGCAGCTCACGACGGATAAACAATGGATTGATTTCCACATTTGCCGAGGTTCGATATGATTATGAGGATCGGTATCTGGTTACGTTCACCGGGCGTTACGATGGTTCATCGCGGTTCGGTCAGGACCGCCGGTTTGGTTTCTTCCCGTCGGCTTCGGTAGCCTGGCGGCTATCAGAAGAGAAGTTTCTGAAAGATAAACCATTCCTGAGCGATTTGAAGCTTCGGGCCAGCTACGGATTCACGGGGAATGAACGGATCGGCGATTTTCAGTTTCTGGGCACCTGGGCCGCCGTTACCTACAGTGGGGCGTCGGGGCTTGGACCGGCGGGTTTGCCCAATCCCAATCTGCAGTGGGAACGCACCCGCGAGGCAAATGTGGGACTGGACGCCTCATTCTTTAACGGTCGGCTCAGTATCACCGCCGACGTCTACGACAACCTGACCTCGGATCTGCTCTTTTTCGAGCCCATTGCCGCCACCACGGGCTTTAACGGGGTGCAGGGGAACATTGGCAGTGTGAGCAACCGGGGGGCAGAACTGACCATCGCCTCCGTCAACATCGACCGGGCCGTGCGCTGGAGTACCGACCTGAACGTTTCTCATAACCGTAACAAAGTTGTTGCGCTGGCGCAGGACGAGCCGCTGTTCCGGGGCTATACGGCCAACCTGGTGTCGGCCACCAACGTGGTGCTGCCCGGCCAGCCGCTGGGAACGTTCTGGGGGCTGAAATTTCTTGGCGTCGACCCGGCCACGGGTGATGCCATTTACGACGACTACAACAAGGACGGGCGCATTACCGCCGATGATGGGCAGGTGATCGGCAACGCCCAGCCCAAACTCTTCGGTGGCCTGACCAACCGGGTGTCCTGGAAAGGGTTCGATCTGTCCGTATTTTTCCAGTTCTCCTACGGCAATAAAGTTCTGAACTTCACGAATGTAAGCCTGATTAACAACGGGGCAGACCTGCAAACCAATCAGACGCGTGAGGCGCTCAAACGCTGGCGCAAACCGGGTGATATCACCAACGTGCCCCGCTATGAACTGGAGAACAACTATAACAACTACCACAGCAGCCGTTTCCTCGAAGATGGGTCTTATCTGCGTCTGAAAAACCTGACGGTCGGTTATAACCTGAATCAGAAGTGGGTGAGTCGGGTGAAAATCAAAACCGCCCGCATTTTCGCTTCGGGAACCAATCTCTGGACCCTGACCAACTACAGCGGGGCCGATCCGGAAGTCAGCACACTCGATGGCTCCACGACGGCTCAGGGCATCGACTATTTTACCCAACCTCAGGTGCGGCTGGTAAACGTGGGACTGACGTTAAATCTTTGAGGTATTATTCCTAAGCAGCAAACAATGAAACGATATACTTTCTGCCTCCTTTCATCCCTACTGTGGCTGGGTGCCTGCCAGCCCGTACTGGAACCCGAACCCACCGACATTCTGGAAGATCGGCTGGTGCTCAACGAAGTAAAAGACGTCGAGCCGGTTCGGATCGGGATGTACAGCGCCCTGCGGAGCATGGCGTCCCCGATTGTGATTGCCGGTGACTTCATGGCCGATCACATTCAGTTCAACGGGACATTTACGGATTATAGGGAGCTGGGTACCAAACAGATAACACCCGCCAATGGGGCCGTTGGGGCGTTGTGGGGCGGCATTTATTCGGCCATTTATGCCGCCAACTTCATGCTGGAAAAACTTCCACAGGTCAGCGGCGTTCCCGAAGCCACCCGAAAGAGCATTCTGGCCGAGGCCCGATTCATTCGGGGTTTTGCCAACTTTATGGGTGCTGTTACGTATGGCGACATTCCGCAGGTGACAACGACCGACCCCATCGCCAACCGCAACATTCCCCGGACGGCGAAGGCGACGATCCTGGCCTCCGTTCTGACGGATTATCAGGAAGCGCTGAAAGACCTGCCCGAACTGGGGCCAACGGCCAATCCGACCGTTCGGGGGGCCTACGCTACCAAAAACACCGCCCGGGCAGCCATGGCCCGCTATTATCTTTACCTGCGCAACTGGACACAGGCCGAGCAGATGGCAACGGAGGTGATCCGTTCGGGAGCCTATACCCTCGAACCCGCTTACGAGACCATTGTCACGAAAGACTTCACGCAGGAGTCTATTCTGGAAGTAGGCTACGGCCTGACCGACGATCCCGGAACAGGTAATTTCGCGTTGAATAACCTGCTGGTGGGGCGGCGGGAGGTGATTCCGTCGAACCAGTTGGTTCTGGCCCTGACCTCGCCGGAGTCGGGGGAGCGCATCCGGACCATAGGTTTCGACGCGACCAATCTCCGGGGCAATGACAACGGCTGGACCGTCCGGAAGCACGGAACGGCTTCGGAAGACAACAACAACATCGTTCTGATCCGGCTGGCCGAGATGTATCTTATCCGGGCCGAAGCCCGCGCTCAACTGGGACGCCTGACCGGAGCCAACGGCGCCATTGCCGACCTCAACGTGCTTCGCAGCCGGGCCAAAGCCTCCCAGTTCACAACGGGTTCGCAGGCCGACGTGCTGGCCGCCGTCGAGCGCGAACGGCAGTATGAACTGGCATTTGAAGGCCACCGCTGGTACGACCTCGTCCGGACGGGCCGTGCCCAGGCCGTCATGTCGGCGTTTACGCCCAACTGGGATCAGCGGTATGAACTCTGGCCCATCCCGCAGACCGAAATTCAGCGGAACCCGGCTCTTCAGGGAAGACAGAATCCAGGCTATTGAACGAGTGAATGAACGAACGAATGAAACCGATAAAAACCATATTTGCCAGTGTGCTGGGCATCGGCCTGACGCTGCTGATGTTCTCCTGTGAAGAATCGGACCTCCGGCGGACCTTCGACGGCCCCTACCACGTCCGGTTTACCGACACGACCCTGGTTTTCAAGGAAAGCTACAGTAAACCTATCAGCATCCGCGTGCATAATGCCGGTCCGCAGTTGGATCAGCCCATTACCGTTACATATACGATTGGCGGCACCGCCCGCGAGGGCCGCGATTATCGCATCGAAGGGACGAAGGGAACGGTTGTGATTCCGGCCAAACAAAGTTTTGGGGAAATTAAACTGCAACTGATCAACAATGCCAACAACATCATCGAGTCGCAGGACATCGTTTTCACGCTGACAGGCGCGCAGCCTTCATCATTGCAGGTTGGTTTCGGCAGCGACAACCGCATCGGGCGTCGGATGACGTTCACGATTCAGGACGACTGCCTGCTGAGCGGTTTTTATACGGGCGTGCGGCGGGCCGGACAGCAGAACGTCACCGTACCCGACATCGAAATCACGAGCCTCGATTGCAAAACCTACGTGCTGACCAACTGGAACCTCGGCTTTTTTGGTTTCAATGCGATCAAGGCCCAGTTACGGTTCGTCGATAACGGCGACAACTCGCTGACCATCCCCGCCCAGCGCAGCGACGATCTGGCCGCTCCCCGCGACACCATCCAGGGCAACGGATCGTGGAATCCCCGCGACCGGCGCATTACGCTCAACCTCCGGCTGAAGATTCAGATTCCCAATCCCACCCGCGACACGGTTATTACGCAGACCCTAACGTATATTCCTCAGTAACTTTATGAAAACCTTTCTCCGCACTCTGTTCGTTCCGCTGGCGATAATCGGTCTTTTCGATGGATGTACTGAGCCGGTCGAACCAACGCCCGTCACCTACAGCCAGTTACTGACGGGAACCACCAAGAAATCCTGGCGGCTGGTGTCGTTTCAGGAGATTGACGACGGCGTGGCTTCCGGTGTAACTAATATTTCGCTGATTCTGCCTCCCTGCGAAGCCGATGATCTGTATACATTTTACGCCAATGAGGAACGTAAATTTGAATACAGCAACGGCGCATCCAAGTGCGCTGCCAGCGAACCGGACGTCTATTTGGAAGATAGCTGGGCGCTGATCAACTCGAACGCGACCATCGAAATGGTCATTCCCGTTCTGACGGCTCAGAAGCTGCCCTATATCGTGAAAAACCTGACGGCCAACTCGATGACCGTCGAATTGTATTTCCAGAACCTGGGCGACGATTTGAATGCCAGCTATCGATTCACGTTCAACTCCACGACCCGATGATGCAGCGATTTTTACTGATTTTTAGTTATTTATTGATTCTGACCGGGGCCGTTCGGGCGCAGACGCCGACTCCTCAGCAGTGCGCTACGATGGAGATGGACAGCCTGCTTCGGGCCCGACATCCTGAACTGGGGACGCTCAACGAGTTCGAGCAGAAACTACAGCGCAAGATTGTGGAAATGAAGGCCCGCATGAGCAATGCCCGCCTGAAGGAAACCGTCATTACGATTCCGGTCGTCGTTCACGTCGTCCACAATGGAGAGGCCGTCGGAACGGGCCGAAACATCAGTGAAGCACAGGTGCGGGCGCAGATCGAAACCCTGAATGAAGATTTTCGGCGCAAACCCGGTACGCGGGGTTTCAACGACAACCCTATCGGCGCCGACATTGAAATCGAATTCTGCGCCGCCGCCTTTGACCCGCAGGGGCGACCTCTGGCCGAGCGGGGCATCGACCGCATCAACGGCAACCGCGCAAGCTGGACCCGCAACGACATCGAGGGTGTACTGAAACCCAGCAGCTTCTGGGACCCCGACAAATATTTCAATATCTGGGTACTGGATTTTGCCGCTTCCGACGACCGGCTGCTCGGCTATGCCCAGTTTCCGAGCCAGTCGAACCTGCCGGGGATTCCGGGCAACGGCGGACCCGCCAGCACGGACGGCGTCGTGATTCGGTATCAGTCGTTCGGTAACGCCGAAAAAGGCAGTTTCCCGGTCATGCAGGCCCCCTATAATCTGGGTCGGACACTGACGCACGAAGTCGGGCACTGGCTGGGCCTGCGCCACATCTGGGGCGACGCCAACTGCGGCGACGATTTCTGCGCCGACACGCCGCCGCAGGCCTCCGAAAGCCGGGGCTGTCAGATTGGACGCGTGAGCTGCGGGAACCCCAATCTGGTGCAGAATTATATGGATTATTCCGACGACGGCTGTTTCAATATTTTCACCAGAGACCAGAAAGCCCGGATGCGGGCCGTGATGGAAATCAGCCCCCGCCGCATCAGCCTGCTGACGTCGAACGTCTGCGGTACGCTCGTCAGCGCCCGCCCCATCCCAAATTTCCGGGCCGAACCCCGGCGGGTGCTGCTGGGCGGTCAGGTGCGCTTCACCGATCTGTCGGGCAACCTGCCCAACCGATGGGAGTGGACGTTTGAGGGCGGTACGCCGAGTACGTCGAACCTGCAGAACCCCGTTGTGACGTATAATCAGCCGGGTAAATTCAAAGTGACGCTGGTCGTTGCCAACGCCGCCGGGCAGTCGGAGCCGCTGGTCCGGGAGCAGTATATCGAGGTGCTGAACGTAGGACTGTGCAGCGATCAGACCAATTTCACCGGTACGCCCACCGTGCTGCGCCAACCGGGCGGAACGGGCTACGTGGCCGGGCAGAACAGCCGGAAGGTGCAGGCCGTCTCCGAACTGTTCGACAATGGACTAGGCTACACCAACCTGAGCGGTGCCACCCTGCGCTTCGGCGTGGCAAAGGCCGCCAAAGGCCGGGACACGGAGGCCATCGTGAACGTCACGGTCTGGAACGGACGCGGTTTTCAGGGCGGTCCGGGGGCCATCCTCGAAAATAAGGAAGTACCGCTGCGCACGATTCTCGACGACGTGCAGAACAACCGCCCGACCGCCATCACTTTCGATCGCAACGTGCCCATCGGCGGCCTGCCCTACCATATCGGCATCCAGATTTCCTACGACACGCCCGGCGATACGGTGGCGCTGGTGACGACCCGGAACGGCGAAGCCGTGAACGGCACCGCCTGGGAACTTGACAGTAAGGGCGAATGGGACCGCTATATCGTCCGGCAGGGACTCAACGTTGCCCACGACATCACGGCTACGGTCGGCATGAAGCCCTCGGTACAGGTGTCGGTTTCGTCCCAGTTCGTCAACCCCGGCGAGACGGTTACGCTCAATGCCCGTGGCGCCAGCGTGTTCAACTGGGCTCCGGCTGACAACCTGAGCGGTACGCTGGGGCCGCAGGTGACTGCCCGGCCTAACGAAACCGTCGTTTATACGGTGACAGGCTCTGGTGTCGACTTGTGCAACAGCCGCGCTTCCGCCCGAATCTTTGTGCGGGCCGGACAGGTTACGGCCACACCGACCGGACCGGAGCAGGGCCTTATCGTGACGCCCAATCCAAACGACGGTCTGGTACGGGTGCGGTTCAACAATGCCTTACGCGGTATGCTGAATGTCTCGGTAACGTCGGTATCGGGCGTGAAAGTCTACCGAAATCAGTTTAGCAAAACCGACGACGGCTTCGACCGGCAACTGGATTTGCGGACCCTGCCCGCTGGCGTCTACATTGTGGAGGTGCGAATAGGAGAGGGAACCTATCGGAAACGTATTGTCAAATACTAGTTTTTCTGCATGACGAGGGTGTAAAGACACTGGGCCTCTCCCGGTGTCTTTATGCCCTCGCCGTTTATGGATTTCACCACTTTTTAAAGACAAAAAATACGGCAAGAACAATCAGCACAAAGCCGACGATGTAATTCCATTTGATGTCTTCTTTCAGGTACAGAACGGCAAACAGAACGAAAATCAGAAGACTGACCACTTCCTGAATCGTTTTTAGCTCAAACGCCGAAAACTGTCCGGAGCCGATGCGGTTGGCAGGTACGGCCAGGCAGTATTCCACGAAGGCAATCAGCCAGCTAATGACGATGACCTTCCAGAGCGGTTCGCCCTTGTAGCGCAGGTGCCAGTACCAGGCGGTAGTCATGAAAATGTTGGAGAGAATCAGCAGGAAAACCGTGTACATAGACAAGCAGTAAACTCTATTGGTTATAATCCGGTTAAGGCTTCTATGAAGCCTGATTTCAATCTCGACGTCGTTCTGGACCATATCGAAACCCCCATTCGTGCCTATCCGAAAGCGGCCATGTTCGAACTGGCTGAACGCGGATACAACAGCCTTTTTGAACAATTGATTTCGTGTATCGTATCCATCCGAACGCTGGATGAAACGACCATTCCCGTGTCCCTGCGGTTGTTTGCCGTCGCCCGGACGCCCGAAGAGCTGCTGCGCCTGACGCCCGAACAACTGGCCGGGCTGCTCTATGGCAGCACCTATCCCGACCAGAAAGCCTACACGATGCTTGGTATCGCCCGCCGGGCCGTGGACGATTACGGCGGTCAGCTTCCCGCCGACTTCGGGCTGTTGACCGAACTGAAAGGCGTAGGGCCGAAATGCGCCAATCTGGCCCTCGGTGTTGCCACCGGACAGGCCGCCATCAGCGTCGACATACACGTACACCGTGTCGTGAACCGGTGGGGATACGTATGGACCAAATCGCCCGAACAAACCTTAAAAATACTGGAAAAACAGGTGCCCCGTGAACAGTGGGTGAATATCAACCGGCTGCTGATGCCGTTTGGAAAACATATCTGTACCGGATCGCTGCCTCATTGCTCCACCTGTCCCGTGCTGGCCTGGTGTGAGCAGGTGGGTGTAACGAAGCATCGCTAAAATCATCCAACCACTTCTTCCCCCGATTGAGTCTTCTGGTGGTCCCACATGGCCTGAAAGGTCGGACTATGTTGACGCAGATGGACGAACGTCCCTTCGTCGACGACCAGCCCGTCCCGCAGCACGTAGATGTAGTCGAATAGGGGCAGCAGATGCAGCCGGTGCAGGGTCGATACGACGGCTTTGTCAGAAAATCCGGCCAGCATCCGGTGATAAATCTCGAATTCAGTTTTAGGGTCGACGCTGCTGGTCGGTTCGTCCAGCAGAATAATATCGCTCGACTTTGCCGCCAGAAGGCCCCGGGCCAGCGCCAGCCGCTGTTTCTGTCCACCCGACAGGTTCACGCCCTTTTCCTGAATGGGGGTATCCAGTCCGGAGGGCAGATGTCTGACAATGTCGGCGAACCGGGCCGTTTCACAAACCGCTTCAATGTCGTCTTTTTCAAAAGGAAGCCCCAGCGTGATATTGTAGGCCACTGTATTTTCGAAAATTTCCGGTTCCTGCGGGAAAAGCGTGACCGTGTCGGCGATGGAGCAAAAATCGACGGCGGTTTGCCCGTCAATGCGTACTGCTGCGCCCGGATCGGGTGTATAGAGACCTCGTAGCAAAGCCAGTGGCGTGGTCTTTCCGCTGCCGCTCTCGCCGATGAGCGCCGTGCGTTTGCCGCGCTCCAGCCGCAGATGAACGCCCTGCAGAGCCGGAGGCCGACGCTGGGTGTCCGGTGACTGCGGATGTTGGAAATTCAGTCCGGTAATCTCGATGCGTTTCCAGTGGTCGGGTAATGGCGTTTGCTTATTCGGATGCGATCGCTGAACGTACGCTTCCCCAATACTACGGGCCGTCTGCACGTCGGTATTGGCCTGCACAATCTGCGTATACTGCCAGGCAACGTCCGAGAAAACCGACGTAAACTGGTTGACATAACCCAGCAGTGTCACCAGACCGCCTACCCGGAACATGGTACCTGGCTCCCAGTTCTGGTGCACGTAACCGACGGTGATGGTGATGTAAATGGCGGCAATCAGCATACTGGCAATAAACCACTTCCACTCATTGATACGCACCTGCCGCATGAACGGCGACAATACCGACTGCACTTTTTCGGACAAACTGATTTCCATACGCTTTTCCAGCCGCAGCGTGACGACGGTCAGAATGTTGGACAGGCTGTCGAAGAGGGTGGATGAGGTCTGGTGTTCGCGCTCGTTGGTTTCGTCGACGGCCCGGACAAAGGGTTTGTCGAACTGTCGGATGACCCGGACGGTCAGCAGACCGAGCAGTACGGCGATAGTGCCGAAAAGCGGCGAGAAATAGAGCATGGCCGCAAACGAAAAAACGAACTTGGAAATAGCGTGCAGATAAACGAAGCCGTTCTGAAAAAACTGCTTCAGAGCATCGTAGGCTTTCCGGATTCGGCTGATGGTAGCCCCGCTATGGTTTTCCTTGTGCCAGCCAATGGGAAGATGCAGCGTCTGATGATACAGCTCGTCCAGAAAGTTGCGGCTGACCTGAAAAGCGAGCCTTCGTTCCATCACCCGTGCCGGACCGTGAAAGGCCCATTCGAGCAGTTTCAGGCCCAGATAGGACCCGCCATAGACAAGCGCCATTTGTGAAGCGTTGGTTTGTTTCTGCAAGGCGTCGACAAACCAGCCAAAGAGCAGCGGATAGCTAGCCCCGACGAGATTGGCGCCAACGAAGAGGCTGTAAATCAAGACATAACGGACCCGCTCATGCCGGGCATACTGCCAGGCCGTCCGGAGGAGGGAGAGGTATGGATTTTTCACGAGTTACGGACAGGCGTACAGGTGCCGGTTCCTGCGAAATAACGGAAATCTGTTAAATCTGTCTATTAAATGCGGGTTAAAAAGATGGGGCTAAAACCCCGAAGAAGATGGAGATTTCGGGCTTAGTATCCCCAGGCTAAAGCGCCGGGGCAATATTTCTGACTGCTGATTGATTGTATTGCCCCGGCGCTTTAGCCCGGGGGCAGGTGAGGTAATAATCTTGTCATGGGCTTTAGCCCAAAAACGGTTGTGGCTCCGCCGGGAATCGAACCCAGATCAAAAGTTTAGGAAACTTCTATTCTATCCGTTGAACTACGGAGCCAATAAATACTAAATTCAGTCCGCCGGGAATCGGACCGCCGACGCGTCGGACCGCCGAAGCGACCAGATCAAACGTTTAGGAAACTTCTACGGTCCGGCGAACCGGTTCTATCCGTTGAACTACGGAGCCAAAATACACACCTGTAAGGTCTTTAAGACCTTGCAGGTCTGAAATAGCTATTTTGACAAGGTTATCGCAGGTTTGAGCAAGTCTACAAACCCTCTGTAGACCACCGTATACCAAAACCCGCAAGGTCTACAAGACCTTACGGATTAGGTTGGCGGTGCAAAAATCTGAAAAAAGGATCAGATACCCAAACGATTGGATACGTCGGCCTCGTCCGAAATATCCGGATCCTGAGCGAAATCGGCCAGCGGAATGAACTTCCAGTTCGGATAAATGGTGTAGTGTTTTTCTTTCACCAGCATGTACAGCAGTTCCCGCAGCTCATCGATGTTTTCTCTTTCAGTCGCCGAAATAAACACGACATGGTCGGCTTTGCGGGTCAGGTACGTTTTGCGGAGATACTCCAGCGCCGTCTGTTTACGGACGGCAACGGGCTGATCATCCTCGAAGGAGATTTCCAGTCCCTCGTCCCCGTTCGCAGGAAGGTGGCCGTTTCGGCTGGCGTTCCAGTGTTCGCCTGGCTCGAACTGGTCCATCTTGTTGAACACCAGAACAGTTGGCTTTTCACCAGCCTTCAGCTCGGTCAGAATACCGTTGACCACCTCGATATGCTCTTCAAACGACGGATGCGAAACGTCCACGACGTGCATCAGAATGTCGGCCTCCCGCACCTCGTCCAGCGTCGACTTGAAGGCTTCGATTAGCGTCGTCGGCAGCTTCCGGATAAATCCAACCGTATCGGTCAGCAGAAACGGAATGTTGCCCAGCACCACTTTACGGACGGTTGAATCGACGGTGGCGAAGAGTTTATTTTCGGCGAATACGTCGGCTTTCGCCATCGTGCGCATAAGCGTCGATTTGCCTACGTTGGTGTAGCCGACCAGCGCCACCCGCACGAGCCGGTCGCGTTCCTTACGGCGGGTAATGCTCTGCTTATCGATTTTAGCCAGTTTCTCCTTCAGAAACGCAATCCGGTCCTGCACGATCCGGCGGTCGGTTTCCAGTTCTTTCTCGCCCGGTCCCCGCATCCCGACGCCGCCCTTCTGGCGGCTCAGGTGGGTCCACATCCGGGTCAGACGCGGAAACATGTACTGATACTGCGCCAGTTCGACCTGAAGTTTAGCCTGGGCGGTCTGAGCCCGCATCGAGAAAATATTCAGAATCAGCAGACTGCGGTCGAGCACCTTGATTTCCTTGAAAGCGCCTTCGAGGTTGCGTACCTGGGCAGGCGTGAGGTCGTCGTCGAAAATGATGGTATCGACCGGGTTATCCGTAATATAGGTCTGAATCTCTTCCAGTTTGCCCTTGCCCACAAAGGTGCGCGTGTCGGGGCGGTCGAGCTTCTGCGTAAAGGCTTTTTTCGTAACGATGCCCGATGTTTCGGCCAGAAACGCCAGTTCGTCCAGATATTCCTGCGTTTGCTCTGCGGTTTGTTTCTGCGTAATGAGCGCGACAAGAACGGCGGTTTCGGGTTGTTTATGTGTTTCGATCATACGTACTGTTTGGAAAAGGGCCGCACTAATGCAGAGACGGGTTCAATGCTGCGTCTCAGGCCGTCTCGGTGTAACCGCCTTCGGGAGTAAAAAGTTTCGCAGGATAAGCTACCGGCGGCGACCCGCCAACAGCAGTCTGAAAAGCCCTACAATCGCTTCATTGACCAAACGAAGGGCGCACAAAAAAGAAAAATCTGCAAAAAAAATTACAGAACGTAAAAAGGTTACGTTTCGAGTGGTCGAACTTTGACAGCAACAATCCGCCTCTGTCGGACAGTAAACAACAACGCCATGAACACACTCCTGACCGCCACCTCACTTGGCTTCATCTCCCTGACGCTGACGCTCCATCTGCTGAAAACGCTGCTTCGCCGACCGTTTACTACATTCTGCGGCGTATTCTTTTTTGTAACCGGATAATTTACTTACGTTTGCGGTCATGATTGCCCTCAAGCTACGAAAGCCCATGATTGTCCTCGCTTAGGACCCCCACGAGCCGGCGCTCGTCCGGTCCATTCCCTGTTTTGACTGTTCTCATGCAGTCTTCCTTTCATTCCTCATAACTGGCGGAAGCAGTTCGTCATTTAATCCTCTTTATCACAAATGAGAAAGTTTTTCAAACTTTTGGTAGCCGCTTTGTGCGGTTCTGAAGACAATTATACGTCGGGCAGCATCAACCGGGCTATCTTTCTCCTGGCCGTCCCCATGATCCTGGAGATGGTCATGGAGTCGCTTTTCGCCGTGGTCGATGTGTTTTTCGTAGCCCGAATCGGCACGGAAGCCGTTGCCACGGTCGGGCTTACCGAGTCCGTTCTGACGCTCGTCTACTCGGTGGCGATAGGCCTGAGCACGGCGGCAACGGCGCTGGTGGCCCGGCGCATCGGTGAGGGCAACGCCCGTGAGGCCGGTACGGTCGTAGGGCAGGTCATTCTGGTGTCGCTGGTGGTGGCGGCGCTGGTGGGTATTCCGGGTTCATTTTTTGCCGACGACATCCTGCGGCTGATGGGCGCCGACGAACGCCTGATTGCCAACGGGTCGGGTTTTACGCGGATGATTTTTGCCAGTTCACCGGCCATCATTCTGCTGTATACGCTCAGCGGAGCGCTGCGGGGAGCGGGCGAAGCCTCGGTTGCCATGCGGTCGCTCTGGATTGCCAACGGCATCAACATCATCCTCTGTCCGGTGTTCATTTTCGGATGGGGTCCCTTTGCCGAAATGGGTGTGATGGGTTCGGCAGTTGCCACTACGACGGGCCGCACGGTGGGCGTTATCTACCAGTTGACGGCGTTTCTGCGGGAGCGGGGCCGCATCCGGGTGCTGCTGTCCGACCTGACGCCTGATGGCGCTTTGATTCGTAATCTACTGAGCGTAGCAGCGGGCGGAACGGGCCAGTTTCTGATTGCTTCGGCAAGCTGGGTGTTTCTGATGCGCATTCTGTCGACCTTTGGCAGCGACGTGGTAGCGGGCTACACCATCGCCATCCGGATTATCGTCTTCACCATTCTGCCTTCGTGGGGTCTGGCAAATGCCGCTGCAACGCTGGTAGGGCAGAACCTGGGGGCCGGGAAGCCCGAACGGGCGGAAACCTCCGCCTGGCGGGCGGCCTTCGGCAACATGATTTTCCTGGTGCTGGTCGCTATCGTTTTCTTTATCGGAGCCAGGGAGATCGTGCAACTGTTCAATCAGGACCCGAAGGTGGTCGGCGTGGCCGTAAACAGCCTCCGCATCTTCTGCCTGGGCTATATTGCCTTCGCCTACGGCATGGTGATCAGCCAGGCGCTCAACGGGGCGGGCGATACCCGCACTCCGACGCTGATAAACCTGTTCTGCTTCTGGGCCGTCGAGATTCCGCTGGCCTATGCACTGGCAACCTGGGCGGGTCTGGGACCGCAGGGCGTATTCTGGTCGGTTGCCATCAGTGAAACCCTCCTGGCCGTCGTCGCCATCTGGGTGTTTCGCCGGGGCCGCTGGAAGCTGGTGCAGGTGTGAGATTAACTATGGATGCCATCGCTCCAAGCGATGGCATCCATAGTTAATCTCCTTCCGAAGCCATCATGGTCATCACGCCGAAGGCAATGACCGAAAGTACGAAGCCGAACATAAAGACCGTGTAGGACCAGCGCAGCAGTTTATATTTCCGGCCCAGCACGTTGCCCAGGAAATAGATGTCCCGCGTCATGGCCGAGTAAAGGAAATCGGCATCGTTCATCATCGCCCGCATACCCCACTCGTAATCGCTCAGCTCCATGCGGTGGAAGTTGCCGAAAAACAGCAGGTTAGCCGATTTGTTTTCGATATCTTCCTTGCTGAATTTCCCTTCCGTCACATTGGGGCGGGTCGCCAGAATCGCCAGTACGGTTGCCGAAACACAGGTCAGGATGAGCAGCGCCGTCGGAAAAATGAGCGAAGGCGATTCTTCCAGTTTCCGGAGCAGAATGCTCAGCACCAGCGAAACGATAATCGTATTGACCGAAATCATGATATTGGCCTTATTGTCGGCCATTGCACTGAGTTGGAAGTGGTTCTGCGAAGTCACCCGGAACATGGTTTCGATGCCCCGGTCGGGGCGTTTGCGCTTGCCCATGAACGCCTGTTCCGGCGCTTCGGGTCTGCCCGTATCGCCTTCTTCCTCGCCCTGCTCCAGTTGCTTCTGGTATTTCTTCAGTTTTTTGCAGTTTTCCTCTTTCTTGGGCTGGAGCGTTTTCTTGCCGTAGGCCGTAAAATACTGGTGGTGCTCCATGAATTCGATGGACTTTTTCGCCCATTTCTTTTTCCCTACTTTTTCGGAAACCTGCTTGATCTCCTGGCGGAGCGCCTCCATGTGTTCCAGATAATTGTCGGCAGCCAGATGCGACATATCGGCGTCGCAGAGCACCCGGGCCGGAGCGAAATCGCCCGGCTGCTGGGGTAGCCGGGTCGCCATGATGCAGGCCGCCACCTGGGCAATGCGCTCTTCAGACCAGCCGCGTTCCTGAAGAAACGGGCGGGCCAGGTCGACGCTGACGCTTTCGTGTCCGGCGGGCGACTGGCGATAGCCGAGGTCGTGAAACCAGGCGGCCACCAGCAGCGTTTCCATATCCTGCTCCGGAAGACCTTCGTGTTTGCCAATTTCTTCGGCCATGCGCACAACCGCTTCCGTGTGCTGGAGGTTATGATAGGTGAACTCGCCCGGAAACTGGCCCAGTTCCGACCCGGCAAAAGCCCGGACGTCGGCCAGCAGATCAGTTTTTTCGGTTGTCATTTTTTTAAATAAAAGTCGAATGGACAAGAGATAAAAGACCTGTAGACCATAGAAGACAGCTAGTCGACGCAGTATCCGTCAGAAAACGCTGATGGCAGACGATAACGCCTGTCGTCTTTTGTCTAATCACATAAACTCTACATTTGTTTGCTTGTTCAACCGGCTGATCGAATGCGGTCGGCTCTGATTCATTAATTAAAATCTCCCATGAAGACCACCATCGCCACCTGGCTTATCGCCATCTCGTTACTGACAGGCTGTCAACCCGCCAAAAAATCGGAGTCCGAACGCGTCCAGACACAGGCCGGGGCCTCGCTGCCCTACGACCTCTCTCAGCCCACGGCCCGCTTCGATCTGCCGTCGGACCTGGACGAGGTGTCGGGCCTGTCCTATTACAAAGACAATCAACTGGCCTGCGTTCAGGACGAGGCCGGAGTCGTTTTTGTTTATGACTTCGCTCAGAAAAAGATAGTCGACGAACACGTATTCGGTAAAAAAGGCGATTATGAGGGCGTGGAATGGGTGAACGGTGAGTTCTATGTGCTGCGGAGCGATGGCGAACTGTATCATTTCCGGCCCGTGAGCGGTACCAAAGACGTTGCCCATATCGAGATGGATTTGCCGGGAAAAAATGACGTCGAGGGCCTGGGCTATGACCCAAAACTCAATGCGCTGCTGCTGGCGACCAAAGACGCCTCCGGTAAGAAATCCGACAAACCCATCTACTATTACGACCTCAAAAATAGCGCCCTCTGGCAGGGGCCGGTGCTGAAACAGGACGCGTTACGAACGTTTGAAAACAACTCAGGAACCGGCGAAGTTAAGCCATCAGGAATTGCCGTTCATCCGCAGACGGGGGAGTACTACACCCTGGCATCGCAGGGACACCGACTGCTGGTACTTAACCGGAAAGGGGATGTTCTGGTGTCCGCACGGCTGGAGAAATCTCTGTTTCCTCAGCCGGAAGCCATTTGCTTTGCCCCCGACGGGACGCTCTTCATTGCGAACGAGGGACTGGACGGGGGAACCCTGTTGCAGTTTAAGCCGACATCAAAATGAAACGATTGAGTCTGTATGCGTTAACATCTTCATTTAACCAATTTTCTTCTCTTCTTTTCCGACTGGCGCTCGTTGGCCTGGCGGCGGCATCGCCGACAATGGCCCAGCCCAAATACACCGTCTTTCTGCTGGGAGATGCCGGGGCACCCCTGCCCGACGGCAAAGACCCGGTCATCAACGTGCTGCGTTCACAGCTCGACTCGGCAGGGCGCAACAGCAGCCTCATTCTGCTCGGCGACAACGTGTATCAGTACGGTATGCCCGATGCCGACGACAATGACCGCCCCGAGGCCGAGCGCCGACTGCGGGAACAACTGGATCTGGCAAAGGCATTTCAGGGCCGTCTGTTCGCCATTCCCGGTAATCACGACTGGAACAAGGACCGTCGCAACGGCCTCAGCCGGGTGCTCAATCAGCAGAATTTCATCAGCCAGTATACGGGCAGGGACGATATTTTTTACCCTAAAGATGGATGCCCCGGCCCCGTGGAGGTGCGGCTGAGCGACAGCCTCACGCTGGTGATGATGGACACGCAGTTCTGGCTGTATCCGTTTGAAAAACCGGGAATCGAAAGTGATTGCCGAACCAAGAATCTGACGGATTTCCTGGCCCAGTTGGATGATATTCTGTATCGTAACCGCCGACGCAGCGTTATCGTCGCCGGGCATCATCCGATGTACAGCTACGGAAATCATGGCGGCAAATACGGCTGGCGCGACCATCTGTTTCCGCTGACCGCCCTCAACAAATCACTGTATATTCCGCTACCGGTAATCGGCTCGATTTACCCGTTGTATCGCTCCATTTTTGGGAACGTTCAGGATATTCCGCACCCGACGTATCAGCGGATGCGTAACGGCATGATTCAGATCATGAGCCGCTACCGGAACCTGATCTACGTTAACGGCCACGACCATAATCTGCAGTTGATCCAGCACGACGGGCAGAACTTTATCACCAGCGGCAGCGGCTCCAAGACGTCGATTGTCGACAACGGCAAACACGCTCTCTTCGTCGCACCCAAACAAGGCTTTGCCCGGCTGGATTTTCAGAAAGGCCGGTCGGTGACCATCTCGTTCTACGAAGCCAGTTCGGCAGAACCCGAAGGCAAAAAACTGTACGAAACCATTTCGCTGCTAACGCCGACGCCTGCCCGTCCCGATGCAGAAGACGCTAACGAGCCGGATTCGGTAATGGTCGTTCCCAGTAAGCAATACGCCGTCAGCGGGTTCAAACGCTGGCTGCTGGGCGAGAACTATCGTGAGGTCTGGTCGACGCCCATTCAGGTGCCCCGGCTGCGGCTGAACCAGGCCGGACTGAAACCCACCGAGCGCGGCGGGGGTCAGCAGACGCTGTCGCTGCGCCTGACCGACAAAGCCGGACGCGAATACCAGATGCGGTCGGTGGAGAAATTTCCGGAGAAGGCCATTCCCGAAAATCTGCGCAGCGGCCTGGTGGAAGACATCGTTCAGGACCAGATTTCGGCCTCGCACCCATTCGGCGCTCTGGTAGCAGCCTCGCTGGCCGACGCCGCCGGTATTCTGCACCCGAATCCCCGGCTGGTGGTGCCGGCCAATGAGCGGGCGCTGGGTGAATACCGGCAGACGTTCGCCAACTCGCTGATGCTGCTGGAGGAACGGGCCGACGGCAACTACAAGGGTACAGGACTCTTCGGAAACTCGGAGAAAATCCAGAGCACGGCCAAAGTGCTGGAGAAAATGCAGGAAGACAACGACAACCGCGTCAACCAGCGTTCGGTGGTGCGGGCGCGGCTGTTCGACATCTGGATCGGCGATTGGGACCGCCACGAGGACCAGTGGCGCTGGGCCGGATTCCCGCAGAAAACCGGAACGCTCTATGAACCCATTCCGCGTGATCGCGACCAGGCTTTTTTCGTCAACGAAGGGCTGATTCCCCGGCTGGCAAAACTGGCAATTCCTAAAGTACAGGGTTTTAAAGACCGCATCCGCGACGTGGAGGGACTGAACTTCAACGCCCGTCACTTCGACCGGACGTTTCTGAATGAGCTTTCGCGGGAGGAGTGGCTGGCCGCCGCCGATACGCTCCGTAACCGGATGACGGACCAGGTCATCGGGCAGTCCCTGCGGCGAATGCCCCAGTCGGCCTACCAGCAGACCGCCGCCGAAATTTCGTCCAAGCTCCAGAAACGCCGCGACGACCTGAAACTATACGCCGACCAGTATTATCGGTTTCTGGCTAAAAACGTCGACGTGACCGGCAGCGATAAGGACGAGCTTTTTCGGATTACACGACAACCCGACGGGCGCACGAACGTTGAGATTTTCAACCTGAAAGACGGAAAACCCGGCGAGCGCGTCTACAGACGCCTGTTCGACCCGCTGGAAACGAAGGAAATACGTCTTTACGGACTGGGCGGGCCCGACCGTTTCGTGGTGAGCGGTCAGGCCCCCAGGGGGAGTATGCTGCGGCTAGTTGGGGGCCGGGGCAACGACGAGTTCGTAGACAGTTCCCGCGTCGAGGGAATGCGGCACTTTACGCACATCTACGATCTGAAGAAAAATACGAAACTGTCGACCGGACCGGAGGCCCGCATTCGCCTCAGCGATCGGGAGTCGATTAACGCCTATTCGCGAAATTATTTCGAATACAGTGGGGTAAAGCCCCTCGTGTCGGTGCAGTACAACACCGACGACGGCCTTTTTCTGGGAGCCGGTGCGACCATGAAAATTCACGGTTTTCGTCGGCAGCCGTTCGCCCAGCAGCACCGCGTGTTCATCAACCGTGCCTTCCTGACAGGGGCCTTCAATCTGCATTATGATGCTACCATCACCGAAGTCATCGGTCGCACCGACCTCACGCTGCTGACAGACATCAAAGGGCCCAACTTTGCCAACAACTTTTTCGGTCTGGGCAACGAAACCATTTTCGATAAGTCACTGGGCATTCCCTACTACCGTTTCCGCTACGACAACTACGTATTCGGCGCCCTTTTCAAACACCATTTTGGAAAACCGCTGATGCTGTACTACGGTCCGGCCGTAGAGCGGGTCGAAATTGTTCAGGGGCAGCAGAAGTTTGTGCGGGATTTTGCCGAGCAGAGTCCCAACCGGGAGACGCTGTTCAATTCGCGCTGGTATGCGGGTGGCCGGGCGGGCTTTACGCTCGACCTGCGCAACGACCCCAAAATGACCACGCGGGGCATTCTGTGGAATACCGACCTGCTGAGCTACCGGGGCATCGACAAAGACGCCCGTGCCTTCACGCGGCTTCAGTCGGAACTGGCCTTTTACGCTTCCATGCGGCTGCCTTTCGAGGTGGTGGCGGCAACGCGGTTTGGCGGCAGCATGAACCTCAGCCGCCAGTACGAGTTTTTTCAGGCCAGTACACTGGGCGGTCTGACCAACCTCCGGGGTTTCCGCCGTACGCGCTTTGCGGGCGACCATGCCGCCTACAACAACCTGGAAGTCAGAGCAAAGCTGCTGACTATCAAAACGTATCTTCTGCCCGCTTTTGCCGGAATTCATCTCTTCAGCGACGTGGGGCGGGTCTGGCTCCGGGGCGAGAACTCCAACACGTGGCACCACGGCTGGGGCGGCGGGGTCTGGATAGCGCCCTACAACTCCACGGTCCTCTCGTTCACTTACGCCGTCTCGCGGGAAGACCGCGTCCCGATACTGCGGCTGGGCTTCTTCTTTTGAGAACGAAAAGCTCCGCCGCTAAAAGCCCCTGAATCTTAGCCCCTAAATCCCCTAAAAGGGCGGTTCGCCGCTGTGAGGCTTGGCGCTGGCGTTGAAAGCCCCTTTAGGGGATTTAGGGGCTAAGATTCAGGGGCTTTTAGCAGCTACGCCAGTTTATACAGCCGGACGGACTCATCGAGGCCTTTCAGCGAAACGCCCGCTATTATTTTGGCCGATTTGGGCTTTTTGGTCAGTTCGTTATACACCTCCTCCGAAATCAGCATCTGAGATTTGTACTCTTTGTTGCACTGTTCGATGCGCGTTGCCAGAATCACGACCGTACCGACGACGGAATACTGCTGTCGGGTTTCAGTGCCGATATTGCCCACCACCGCATCGCCCACGTGAACGCCGATACCGACAGTAGTGGGCGCGATAAGCCCCTTCGCCACGGCCTTCCGAATCCCCTGCAGAATGCCCAGCCCCGCCCTGACGGCCTGATCTGCCGGGTTGGGCGAACGAAACGGTGCTCCGAATGTAATCATGCAGCCATCGCCCAGAAACTGATTTACGATGCCGTTGTGCCGCGTAACCACCTCGACGATAACGCTGAAAAAGGCGTTCTGATATTCCATGACCGCTTCGGGCGTCTGGCCGCTGGCGTAGTTGGTGAAATTGCGAATGTCGACAAACATCACGGCGACGTGTCGGTGAAGCGCCTCGTAATCGCCGTTCTGCTGCAGCATGACCCGGGCAATTTCGGGCGATACCTGCTGCCCAAACAGCGCGATGGCCTGCTTCTGATTTTCCGTGGCCCGGATGGCCGTCATGATGCTCCGGCGAATCTGCTGCGTAACATAACCCGCTCCCAGACCGCCCAGCACCAGCGACAGAGCCTTGATGCTGAAGATATACGGCAGGCGTACGTACATCTCCGTTTCGGTCCAGATGGCGAGCGGTTTTTCTGTAAACAGCAGACACAGAATCAGATACTGAAGTCCGGCCAGAATGCCCGTATAGGCCGGCAGCCAGAACGTGAGCCGCAGCGTCGACAGAATGATGAACAGAAAATAAACCCAGGGCAGTGGCGACAGAATAATCTGATAAGCGTCGTGCAAACCCCGCCCGGCCAGATACATTACCAGCGAAACCGACGTAATTTCCAGGGTCGCGATCAGGATTTTAGTCTGAATCGGCAGGTCGAGCAGTTTCCGAAACCGTCGTTTGATATAGGCCCGCACTCCCAGTTCGTACAGACTCATAACCAGGCAATACAGGCCGATAATGCGGTACGTTCGCTGCTGAAAAGCTTCCACGCCGGTGCGGTAGAGCGTGGGCTGAAACGCCACGACCATAACCAGGCTGCTCAGAAACAACACGGCCAGCACACCGGTACGCTGAATTTCGCGGCGCAGGTTTTCATTGATCAGACGCTCCTCAAAAAACGTCCGTTCATCGGGAACGGCCCGACGGGTCCAGATTTTCCTGAAGCGCTCAATAAAGAACATCACAAATCACAAGGATGGCTCCAGCGGCTGTTGTCCGGAACGATTGGTTGGGCAACGAAGCGACTGCACTTAGTATGATGTATTAAACAATATTTAACCAGATTGTTTTTTCAGGAATGGTATCAGCTACGGATATTGTCGGTTTCCTGAGCGTTTGTCTTCATACAGAACGCTATCCGCCCGATCAGGAAGGCGGCGTCTATCGGTCATCCGATCGAATGGTCGGGCGATTGGGGCTGGCGCTGGAACCCTTTTCGGAACTGGCCGACTGGGTGGATCGGCAGCGGCTGGATGCGCTCTGGCTCCATCGTCCCTGGAAGGCCGACCTCCGCAAGTTGCCCGCCGACCTGCTCATTCTCACTCATCATCTGCCCTTCGACGAAACCCTGACAACGGGCTATAATCTCCGTCTGGCGGCTCTTCTGGACCTGACGGACATCGAGCCGCTTGGGTATAAAAATTCGCCCGCACCCGACGGTGAACTGCTGGCTCCCCGCCCCATCGGTCTGATTGGAAACGCTCCCCGGCGGTCGCTGGACGAGTGGCGGCGGATGCTGGACGCCCTGATAGATGGCTATGATTCACTGCATGAAGGCACGGCGGCACAACCGGAACGGGTGGCTATCGTCGGGGCCATGACCGACGCGCTGGTTCGGGAAGCCGCCCAGCGGGGCGCAGATCTGTATCTGACCGGTCAGTTCCGGCAGCCGGGTCGGCGGGCCATGCAGGAAACGGGCCTGTCGGTGATGGCGCTGGGCCACCACCGCACGGAGGTCTGGGGCCTTCAAAAACTGGCTGCCCTGCTTCGGGAGCGCTGGCCGCATCTGGAGGTCATAAGCCGGTCGTAAGTGAAGGCGCTGGTTCCTTAATCCAGTATGTTTTTCATCTGCCGGGCCTGATCGCGGTGCCGTTTGTCTTCTTTTTTGATTTGCGAAGCCAGTTTCTGAACGGTTTCGTTGGGCGCCTCGTCGGCCAGATTGTCTGCCAGGTCGGTCGAGCGTTCGTTGACGCTGGCAATCTCGGAGAGGTAGCGCAAATCAAACGCCGTACCCTGTTCGTCACGAAGGTCATCGATCCGGTCTTTGCCTTCTTTCGATAATTCCGCCGGAACAGTCAGGCTCAACTGCCGGGCCAGGTCGCGAAGTTGAGTGTTGCGCAGTTGATGTTCCTGCACCGAGCGCTGCGCAAACGTTTTTACCTGTGGATTGGCGGCTTTCTGCATTGCCAGTTTGCTCATTTCCAGCTCCGTCAGGCTCATGCTGGTTAGTTCGACCAGTTGGTCGGCGGTCTCTTTGGCCTGTTCTTTGGCTTCGTCACTGATGCCTGCCGTCTGCTGGTCGATTTTTTTCTCATTGGCCTCCCTGGCCTTATCATCGCCGTCGCTGCCGCAGCCCGTAGTCAGCAGAATGGAGAGGAGCAGGACGTTGCAGAGGATCTTTTTCATACGATTTGGTTGATTTTACTTATGCGGAGCCGCAGAAACGCGGAGAGATAATGCTGAGCGGCGTTCCCGAAGGCTTTGTGTGTAGTAATATAACTGCCGGAAATCACAGGTGTTTAAACGCGGGTATTGCTGCAATATTCCACGAAAAAGCTTACTTTTCCAATGAATCATTGGTAAACCGTATGTTTTTCAAAATTTTGATACAATTTGCCACCTGATTTGCCATCTTTTTAAGTAACAGCCGCTTTCATTGTAAATTATGAAAGATTACATCCGTCCGATTGCCCGCCTGCTGGTTGCCAACCGGGGCGAAATAGCCATTCGCATCATGCGGGCCGCCACCGAACTAGGCATCACCACCGTAGCCGTTTATACGTATGAGGATCGGTATTCGCTGCACCGCTACAAGGCCGACGAAGCCTACCAGATTGGCCGTGATGAAGACCCCCTGAAGCCCTATCTGGACATCGAAGGGCTGATTCAGCTTGCCAAACACAAGCGCATCGACGCCATTCATCCGGGCTACGGTTTTTTATCCGAAAATGTAACGCTGGCCCGGCGGTGTCGGGAAGAGGGCATCATCTTCGTCGGGCCGTCGCCGGAGGCTATGGAAGCGCTCGGCGATAAGGTGCGGGCTAAAAATCTGGCGATTCATGCCGATGTGCCCGTTATCCCCGACAGTCGGCTGGAAAACATGGACATTGCCACCGCTACCTCGGAGGCGCACCGCATCGGATTTCCGGTGATGGTGAAAGCGGCGGCGGGGGGCGGCGGACGCGGGATGCGGGTCGTGCGCAATCCCGATGACTTCGAAAAATCCTTCAGCGAGGCGAAAAACGAGGCAAAAAATGCCTTCGGCGACGACACGATTTTTCTGGAAAAATTCGTGGAAGACCCCAAACATATCGAGGTACAGCTACTGGGCGATACGCATGGCAACCTGGTGCATCTCTACGAACGCGACTGCTCGGTGCAGCGGCGATTCCAGAAAGTAGTGGAGGTGGCTCCTTCATTCGGTCTGCGGCAGGAAACCAAGCAGAAACTCTATGAATATGCTCTGAAAATCGGACGTCAGGCGGCTTATTCCAATGCCGGAACGGTGGAATTTCTGGTCGATAAACACGAAAACATCTACTTCATCGAAGTCAATCCCCGTATTCAGGTCGAACACACGATTACGGAAGAAGTGACGGGCATCGACCTCGTGCGAACGCAGATTCTGGTGGCGATGGGCTATAAATTGTCGGACAATGGAATTTACATCAATCATCAGGACGAAATTCCGCTTAATGGCTACGCCATTCAGTGCCGCATTACGACCGAAGACCCAGCCAACGGCTTCAAACCCGATTTTGGTACCATCATCGCCTACCGTAATGCTGCTGGTTTCGGCATTCGTCTCGACGAAGGAAGCAGCTATCCCGGCGTAAAGATTTCGCCCTATTTCGACTCGATGATCGTGAAGGTCTCGGCCCGGGGCCGGACGCTGAAAGGCGCTACACAGCGTCTGCTGCGGGCTCTGGTGGAGTTCCGGATTCGGGGCGTCAAGACCAATATCCCCTTCCTGCTCAACGTCATCAACCACCCCATTTTCCAGCGGGGCGAAGTGCGGGTCTCGTTTATCGAAAACCACCCCGAACTGTTTAACCTCCGCAAACCGAAAGACCGTTCGACGCGGGCGCTCAACTACCTGGCCGAGGTGATTGTAAACGGGAATCCAGAGGTAAAAGTAAAGGAGAACCGGGTTTTCCGGACACCGAAACTGCCCGAAGTCGACCGTTATGCGCCCTACCCGGCGGGCAGCCGCGACCGGCTGCGGGACATGGGCCGGGAGGCGTTCTGTCAGTGGATTCGTGACCAGAAAGGCATTCTGTATACGGACACGACCTTCCGCGACGGCCATCAGTCGCTGCTGGCGACGCGGGTGCGCACCCGCGACATGCTGGCCGTGGCCGAGAGCTTCGCCAAAGCCCATCCCGAACTGTTTTCGATGGAAGTCTGGGGCGGGGCCACCTTCGACGTGTCGATGCGCTTTCTGCACGAAAGTCCCTGGGACCGGCTGCGGGCCTTCCGGGAGGCCATGCCGAATCAGTTGCTGCAGATGCTCTTCCGGGGATCGAATGCCGTCGGCTATTCGGCCTATCCCGACAATCTCATCGAAAAATTTGTTGAAAAATCCTGGGAGACCGGTATCGACGTCTTTCGGATTTTCGATTCGCTGAACTGGATCGAGGCTATGAAGGTCAGCATCCGGGCCGTACGCGAGCGGACAACCGCCATTGCACAGGCCGCCATCTGCTACACGGGCGATTTGCATACCAGCGAAAAATACACGCTGCAATATTACCTGGATCTGGCCCGGCAGCTCGAAGATGAAGGCGCTCATATGCTGTGTATCAAGGATATGGCCGGGCTGCTGAAACCGCTGGCCGCCGAGACGCTGGTCGGTGAACTCAGAAAATCGCTGAGCATCCCCGTCCATCTGCACACGCACGACACGGCGGGCATTCAGGCGGCAACCTACCTGAAGGCGGTGGATGCGGGCGTCGACGTCATCGACTGTGCGCTGGGTGCCCTGTCGGGGCTCACCTCCCAGCCGAACTTTAACTCCGTGGTGGCGATGATGAAAGGCCACGAGCGCGAAAGCCCCATCAACCTGGCCTCGCTGAATGCACACTCCAATTATTGGGAGGACGTTCGGGAATGGTATTACCCGTTCGAGTCGGGCATGAAAGCGGGCAGCGCGGAGGTCTACGAAAACGAAATACCCGGCGGGCAGTATTCCAACCTCAAGCCGCAGGCGATTGCGCTGGGTCTGGGCGATAAGTTCGAAACCCTGAAGCGTAACTACGTGGTCGTCAACCGGATGTTTGGCGACATTGTCAAGGTGACGCCCTCTTCGAAGGTCGTGGGCGACATGGCCCTGTTCATGACGTCGAACAACCTGACCGCCGACGACGTACTCACGCGGGCGGCATCACTGTCGTTTCCGGAATCGGTGAAAGGCTTTTTCAAAGGGGAACTAGGGCAGCCCTACGGCGGCTTTCCGAACGAACTGCAGGCGGTGGTGCTGAAAGACGGAACACCCATCACTGGCCGACCGAACGAACATCTGAAACCCATTGATTTTGAACAGGATTTCGAACGATTCAAAGAAAAGTTTCCGCTCAACGAGGGCTTTCTGGATTACCTGTCGTATCAGATGTACCCGAAAGTCTACGAAGAATATTACCGGGCGGTGGAGCAGTTTGGCGAGGTGAGCATTATCCCGACGCCGGCGTTCTTCTACGGCCTCAAAGAGGGCGAGGAGATTCTGATTGAAATCGATGAAGGCAAAAATATTCTGGTGCGGCTGCTGTTCGTATCCGAACCCAACGAACTGGGTATGCGTACGGTTACGTTCGAACTGAATGGACAAAGTCGGCAGGTGCAGGTCCGTGACCGGGCCATGAAGGTCGACCGGCCCCAGAACCAGAAGGTGGGCAAAGAAGGCGACGTGGGAGCGCCGCTGCAGGGCCGCCTGACCCGGATGATGGTAAAGACCGGCGACGCCGTGAAGAAAAACCAGCCGCTGTTCGTCATCGAGGCCATGAAAATGGAAAGCATCGTGGCCGCCCCGAAAGAAGGCACCGTCGGGCAGATTCTGCTGAAGGAGGGCACCGTTGTCGAGCAGGACGACTGGGTTCTGGAACTGGCGTAAGGCCGGTGGGCAAAGCCAGAATTATGGCCTTCCTCCGATGATACACTACGGCTTTTATAAAAAATCGGGCCAGCGAAAGAAGCGGTTACGACCGACGCCGATACCTCAGAATGAGGCCCGAAATGCCGTCGATTGCCAGCATAAAAACGCCCTGTAGCAGAACTGCCCTGCCGAAGCCCACTGTCACGGGCTGATAGACGGGCGGTTCTGCTTTTCGATTTATGAGCCATAGGGCCGTGACAATGTAGAGCAGATCCAGAACGACATTGATGAAAACAAACCGCCGGAACACCCTTTTATTCGCCATTGTCTTTTGCCAGAAAGGCGTGTGGGGCCGTTTCAGGAAGTGATACCAGAGAAAGCAGGCTATCAGAAGATTGACGGTACTCCAGATGATGCTCATGGAGTAAAATGACTGCCACAGGCCGCCCGTATGGGACATACCGACGTGGCCAACGAGTAGCATGACAATCGCCCAGATGGTGAAAATGCGGTAGTGAACCGAGATGTGGCGTTGCAGGGAAGCATCCGAATTCATCACCGGGTCGACGATTTTGTTGGTCAGAAAGCTATTGTGATAAAGGGTTTATTGTAACTTACTGCCAATAAACCCTTTACCTACATGGAAAATCAACCCTACAACGCCCCCAACCCGCAATCTACCACCCTTAGCCAGTCCGACGAACGGATGTGGGCCATGCTCTGCCACCTGAGCGCCCTGGCCGGTTTCATCATTCCGTTTGGTAATATCGTGGGGCCGGTGGTCATCTGGCAAATCTACAAAGACAAATCTGCCTTTATCGACTTCCACGGCAAAGAGTCCGTCAACTTCCAGATTACGATGACCATCTTTTACGCCGTCGGCATCCTGCTGACGATTATCCTCATCGGCATCGTCGTGCTGATCGCTCTGGGCGTCGTCAGTCTGGTCTTCTTCATCATTGCGGCCCTGAAGGCCAACAACGGCGAATATTACCGGTACCCGCTGACGATTCGCTTCGTTAAGTAACCCGGAAGAGCTCTCCGGGCAGCGTCAGACTGCCTCGGCCCGGTACCCTGCTTCCGTCACGGCTTTGACGACCTCCTCACGACTGGCACCACTGGCTTCGACGGTCAGAATTCGGTCGGGGCTGGTCAGATCGACGTCCCAGCGGTCGACGTCGGCTACTTTCTCCAGATGAGGCGTAACGGTTGCCACGCAGGCTCCGCATTTGATGTTGGTCTTAAATCGAAACGTTTCCATATACTGATTTTAGTCGGTCATAGTGACAACACGGCAAAGGTAACCGGGGTTCGGGCGGGAGGCTATACAGCTTTCGGTCCGACTTGTACAGAATCATTGGATGCGTACTTTTGCTGTTCATTCCTCTGCAAATTACCGCAGGCGAGACACCAATATGATTCGATCAATTTTAGTAACGCTCTGTTTTATAGCAATTTTCACGTCTTCGGGATGGGCACAAACCGGTTCCTGGTTTATCGGTACGGTGCAGTTGCCGGGCGGCGACCGGCGCTGGGGGGGCTTTGTAGAGGCTCAGGTGCGGATGAACAATCTGTTTCATCAATATAATTACCACGAATATAAAGGAGGTATCAGCTACGATCTGGGACAAAACTTCACGACGCTGCTGGGCGCAGGCCGTTACGTAACCTACGACTACCGGGAACGCGGAGCCGGGCCGCTGACGCAGGAGTTCCGGATGTGGCAGCAGTTGATTATCAACCAGAGCCTGGAACGGCTGAAGTTCGAACACCGCTATCGGGTGGAGCAGCGCTGGCAGAACCATCGGGACCGGCCCGACGAATACCGCAACCGCATTCGCTACCGGTTCAACATGGCCGTGCCGCTCAATAATCCGCGTATTGGACCCCAGACGGTTTTCGCCTCCACCTATAACGAGATATTCCTCAACAACCGCGCTCCGCATTTCGAGCGCAACCGGTTCTACGCCGGACTTGGCTACCAGACTAATTCGCACTGGGTTTTCCAGGTGGGCTGGCTCAATCAGTATGATTTTTCGCCGGGGCTGCCCCGTTCAAAAAATAACCTCGTGTGCACGGTGGTCTACCGGATTAATCGGGCCAACAACGACCGGCAACGGCTGCCTACGCCCGTGGACTAAGGCTAAGGCCCCTTCCGGTAAGGTTTTTAAGACCTGCAAGGGTTGAGTCACGTACAGACCTGCAAGGTTTTGGAAACCTTACAGGTGGGACTTCAAAACCACGGTCTGCGGACTTTAAACTCTTTTTTCAGGCCCCGGATGAGCAGGAAGGCCCCCAGAAGGCCGAAGATGATTGCCAGGATGGTGATTTTGGTCAGGGCGAAAACGACGGCGATCAGAATGACCGGCACGGCGGCTTTCAGGCTCCAGTGAATACGCTGCCACCAGTTTAGTTTTTTCCGGGGTTTCAATCCCAGAATTTCCCGCAATGTCTTCTTTTCTCCCGTTCTGGGTTTGGGCCGGGGCTGGGGGAAGGCTTCCGGACGGCTCCCGGTTTCGGGTGTCGTCGTCGGTGCGGTCATCGACCGGACATGCTGAACCCGGTGCCGAAGCGGGGCGTCGGGAAGCACGGGCCGGGCCGAAGCGTACAGGTCAGGGGCGGGAGAAGGCGTGTGGGCAGAATCGGCGAGCAGGGTTTTCCAGTCAGGTTCGGTGGGCGCGGGGGCTGTCTGCGTGATGCCCGTCTCAGCAGTCGGGGTCAGGGTGGGAGTGGGGTTCAGCGGCGATTGAAACCGCTCGACCGGCATGGGCTGGTAACGGGCATACGGACGATGGCACGAGGCCGAAATCAAACTATACAGGGCAAAGCAGACAGCAGCGGCTTTTTTCATTCAGTTGTGCAAATCGTTGAAGGCGCAAAAATCAACAGTACAACGAAACGCGCAAGCCGATTAATATTTTTTCGGAGAAATTAGGCCAGAATAGGCCGTACGATTTTGCCGTGGACGTCGGTCAGCCGGAAATTGCGGCCCTGAAACGGATAGGTAAGCGACTCATGATCCAGGCCCATCAGGTGCAGAATCGTGGCCTGTAAATCATGAACATGCACACGGTCTTTGGTGCCGTAATAGCCGATTTCGTCCGTTTCGCCGTAGGAGAATCCTTTTTTAACGCCGCCCCCGGCCACCCACATCGTAAACGCTTCCTTGTGGTGATCCCGGCCTTTGAACGGTGCTTTTTTGCCGCCCCGGTTTTCGGCCATCGGCGTTCGGCCAAACTCACCGCCCCAGACCACCAGCGTTTCGTCGAGCAGACCCCGCTGTTTCAGGTCGAGCAGCAGCGCCGCCGTGGCCTGATCGGTTTCCCGGCAGCGGTTGACGAATCCAATCTCCAGCGCCTCGTTCTGGTTGCTGCCGTGGGTGTCCCAGTCGGCATGATACAACTGAATGAAGCGTACACCCCGTTCGGCCAGCCGCCGGGCCAGCAGGGCATTGTTGGCAAAAGAAGCCTCGCCGGGCGTGGTGCCGTAAAGCTGCTGAATGTAAGCCGGTTCTTTCCAGATGTCCATCGCTTCGGGTACGGTGGTCTGCATCCGGAAGGCCATTTCATACTGCCGGATACGGGCCAGAATTTCGGGGTCGCCGACCTCCTCATATTCCGCCTGATTCAATTCATCGAGGGTCTGGATGGCGGCTTTGCGCAGGTCACGCGGAACGCCTTTCGGGTCGCTCAGATACAGCACCGGATCGCCTTGTGACCGACACTGAACCCCTTGGTATTCAGAGGGCAGAAAGCCGCTCCCCCAGATGCTTTTGCCCGCGCTCGGTATAGCGTCGCCCGAAGCCAGCACGATAAAACCCGGCAGGTTTTCGTTTTCCGAACCCAGTCCGTAGGTCACCCACGAGCCAAAGCTGGGCCGACCCTGACGCGGACTGCCCGTATGCATGAACAACTGCGCCGGGGCGTGGTTGAACTCGTCGGTATGCATGGCCCGCAGAAACGTCACCTCGTCGGCCACCTGCGCAAAATAAGGGAGGTGGTGCGATACCGTGAACCCTGCCTGACCATGCTGTTTGAAGGTCGCATACGGTCCCAGCATCTTGGGCGTTCCGACGATGAAGGCAAACCGCTTGCCCGCCAGCAGCGACTGCGGACAGTCCAGACCGTCGAGTTTGGCGAGCGTGGGTTTTTCTTCGAACAGTTCGAGCTGCGACGGAGCGCCGACCATATGCAGGAAAATCACCCGTTTGGCTTTCGGTGCAAAATGAGAAAGCGTTTTCATGGCCGCTGAGGCCTGCTGATCACGTTCGCAGGCCAGCAGCGAACCCAGAGCCATAGCGCCCATGTTGGTGACGCACTGCCGGAGAAAATGGCGACGCGTCCGCTGCTGATGGAAGGTCTGATCGAGTTCGTTGAAAAGGCTCATCGGAATATAAAGCTCTCAGACCGGCAGTTTTACTACCAGGCCCCGGAACGATAACAAATCAGAAAAAATTTGGTGCCACATAGGGTATTTTCTTCTTCCTGTGTCAATGAGGTGAAATCCAGGAATGATGAAAAAAAATCTTTCCAGAAGAGAACTCTTCGACCACTTTGCCGGAAAATCATCACTGTTGCAGAAAGAGCAGATCCGGCAGTGGCTGACCGAGCCTGCCCATCAGGAACTGTATTACCAATGGCTTGACGAATGGGAACGGGCGCACCAGCACTGGCAGCCCGATACCGAGGACGACTATCTCCGCCTGCACCATCATCTGAAAACGGAGGCTCCGGCGGGTGAGGAGATGGAGACGTATAGCGTCCGGCGTTCGTGGATACGGCGGCAGTGGTTTGTCGCGGCAGCCAGCCTGCTTCTGCTGCTGGCCGGTTACTGGTTCCGGCAGGACATCCTTTATCAAACCTATTCTACTCCCTACGGTGCCGTCCGGACTATCGACCTGCCCGATGGCTCCGTCGTGACGCTCAACGCCAATTCGTCGCTGCGGGTGCCGCGTCTGGGATTCGGCAGCCGCACGCGGGAAGTGCGGCTGGAAGGCGAAGCGTATTTCTCCGTGAAGCACACGCCGACCCATCAGAAATTCTTTGTCCGTACCGACCGGGATTTCAGCGTCGAAGTGCTCGGAACGGAATTCTCAGTCCGCAAACGCGACCGGGGCATGCAGGTGGTGCTCGATCGGGGTAAGGTGAACGTTCATCTGGGGCGGTCGGACCGGCAACTGACGCTGAAACCGGGCGAACTGGTAACGCTCGAACCCGGCGGGCGCGTTCACCACCAGCAGACGCCCCGACCGCAGACCTATTCGGCCTGGCGGAGCCACCGGTTCGTCTTCGACCAGACGCCGCTGCGGGACGTCGGCTACATTTTGCAGGAAAATTTTGGAATACAGATGCATATCGAATCGAAAGTGCTGGCTGAGCGCAGTCTCAGTGGCGAGATTGAAGCCAAAACGGCGGACGAACTGCTGACGGCGCTGGCCGAGGTCTTCAACCTTCGGGTGAGTCGGGAGGCCAATCGGGTGATTGTCCGAACGAGTGAGTCGAAATAACCTTATAACCTTTTCTACCTTCTACCATGAAAAACCGAATACCAGAAACGAAATGGCTAATCGGGCTGCTATTGACCCTGCTGACCGGCGTGTTCGGCAGCGTATCGGCACAAACGGTGGCGTCGCTTCGGCAGCCCGCCGGACGGCTGGACATGGCCGATACCCCGACGACGCCCAAAGTGCGCCCGCTAACGCAGGTGATTCATGAACTGAAAACCCGGTATGGCGTCACCTTCATGTATGAAGACCGCGTCGTGACGGGCAGGATGGTCAGCGCTCCGGTTCTTTTTGAGAATCGTCTGGAAAAAACGCTCGACCAACTGCTGAAACCCGTAGGTCTGAAATACAAACGGATGAAGACGGGCACCTACGTGATTACCGAGGCCGACACCCGCAAACTGCCCGACGCTTTTTTTCTCCCCCACGCACCCCTGACGCCCACTGACGCGGCCACCGAAGCCGGTTCGATCGCCGATCCGCTGGCCTCGCTGCAACTGCTGGCGTCGCGGGGTATTACGGTGATGGCTCCAGCTGACATCCCGATTCGGGGACGCGTGACCGACGACCGGGGCAACGGCCTGCCGGGGGCCAACGTTGCCATTAAAGGAACGCAGCGCGGTACAACCACGGCGTCCGACGGCGGTTTCACCATCGACGTGCCCAATCAGAATGCCGTACTGGTGGTTTCGTATATCGGCTATCAGTCGCAGGAAGTGCGCGTAGGCAGCCGAACGAATATTGACGTTCAGTTGATTACGGATGAAAAGGCGCTCGGCGAAGTGGTCGTCATCGGCTACGGCTCCCGCGAGAAGCGCGACGTGACGGGCGCCATCTCCACGATTCAGTCGAAAGACATTACCAAAAGCATCGCCCAGGCCCCCGAGCTGGCAATGCAGGGCCGCATGGCGGGCGTGTTCGTCTCGACGCCCGGCGGCAGCGCCTTCGCCCGTCCGCAGGTACGCATCCGGGGCGTCAGTACGTTTGGCTACGCCGAACCGCTGTACGTCGTCGACGGTATTCCGCTGACTGAATTTGGAAGCGGTACGGACGGCGTGGGCGGATCCGCCATATCCGACATTCGCGGCAACGTCAACGTGCTGTCGACCATCAATCCCAACGACATCGAGTCGATTTCGGTATTGAAAGACGCCTCGGCGGCGGCGGTCTACGGCGTGCGGGCGGCCAACGGCGTGATTCTGATTACGACCAAGCGCGGCAGCCGGGGAGCGCCCCGCGTGGAAGCTTCGGTGACGCACAGCGTTCAGAATATCGTCAAAAAGCTGGACATGCTGAACGTCCAGCAGTTTACGGGACTCTACCGCGAAGCCTACGCCAACAACCCCAACGAAGCCAAAAACCTGCCCGCCGTCTTCGATCCGGCGAGTCCGCGCTACCTCGGCAACAGCCCGACCTACGACTGGCAGACGCCGCTCATCAACCGCAATGCCCCCAACACCGACTACAGCCTGCGGATTTCGGGGGGCAATGAGGCCACGCGCTACTACGTGTCGGGCGGTTTCACCAACACGGAAGGTTCGCTCATCAACAATAAAATGAAGCGCTATTCGCTGGCGCTGAACGTAGATACGAAAATTTCGAAATACCTTTCGACGGGCGTAACCTACCGTCTGGCGTACAACGATGCGCTTGACAACACGCGGGGCGATCTGCGCTACAATGCAGAAACCTCACCCTGGCAGCCCATCTACGATCCCAACGGCCCGTTTGGCTTTGCGCCCTCGGTGGCTATCAAGTTCAAACCCAATCCCGAACTGGGGCAGGTCATCGACAAGTTTACGCGCCCGCAGTATCTGCCGCCCATCCCGCCGTTCATCTTCGATGGCGACGTGCAGTTGCTCTGGGGGCCGGAAACCAACGCCAACAACTTTGCCCGACAGGTGACCAATGAGACCCGTTACAACCTGCTCCGGAACATGGGGACGGGCTTTGTGCAACTGGAACCCATTACGGGACTACGCTTCAAGGGAACGCTGAGCATCGACTGGTTCTACAACCGCCGCAACAACTGGTCGGACTTCAACGATTACCTGTTCTCGCAGACGCCCGGCAACCCCTACACCATCGGCGACGGCACCTCGAAAGGCTCGTACGAAGAGCGGCACTCGCGCAACCTGAACATCGTCAAGGAGTTCAGCATCAACTACGTAAAGAGCTTTGGCGATCATAATATCGACCTGCTGGCGAACGCGATGGACCAGCGGTATACCTACGAGTTTCTGAGCGCCAGTTCGTCGCAGATTCTGTTCAGTCAGCCGGAGTTCCGCAATGTCAATACGGTGACGCCCTACTCCAACGGCAGTTCGTTCCGCGACATCAACGCCCTCCAGGGCTACCTGGGCCGATTGAGCTACAACTACGCCAACAAATATTACTTCGACGCCACCGTCCGGCGGGACGGCGCTTCCCGATTTGCTCCCGGCTACAAATGGGGGACGTTCCCGGCTTTCTCGGCGGCCTGGCGCATCAGTTCGGAGCCGTTCATGAAAGACATCACGTTCATCAACGACCTGAAACTTCGGGGCGGCTGGGGTAAGCTCGGCAACCAGGAAACCCGCTCGTTTGCGTTCCTGTCGCTTATTTCCAACGCCCCGGACTACGCCCTCGGCTCCGGCGACGGCAACGGTATCGGCACCCTGCGCAATGGCGTCTCGCTGCCCGATTTCCCGGTGCGTGAGCTGACGTGGGAAGTGGGCAAAACGGTTAGTCTGGGCTTCGACGGTGCCTTCCTGAACCGCCGCATCACAGCCACGGTCGAATACTACAACCGCCTGACATCCGGCATTTTGCAGGGAGCTGCCCTGCCCGCCAGCGTGGGCAATCAGAACCAGCCGATTCTGAATATCGCTTCCGTACGCAACAAAGGCATCGAACTGCAGCTTGGTTTTAACGGTACCCTGGGCGAAGGGTTTCAGTATTCCGTTTCGGGTAACCTGACCACGGTCGACAACCGCGTTGAAAAAACCTTCCAGAACCAGCCGTTCGGGGGTGAAGGAGGGCGTATCGAGGTGGGTCAGTCCATTAATTTCCTGTGGGGGTATAAAACCGCCGGTATCTTCCAGAACCAGGAGGAAATCGATGCCTGGAAGGCTCAGACCAAAGATGCTACCAACGACAACCGCTTCGCCCCCGGCGATATGTATTTCCAGGACTTGCGGGGGCCGGGTAAGAATCCGGGTGAAATTTATTCCGAAGGAGCCGACGGGCAGGTGTCGCCCAACGACCGGGTCTATCTGGGCCGGACGGTTCCGGGCTACTACTATGGTCTGAATCTGGGGGCTAACTTCCGGAACTTCGACCTGTCGATTTTCTTTCAGGGCGTCGGCGACGTCTACCGCTACAATGGCTTCCGGGCCAACGGCGAGAACATGACGGGTACTGGCTCAAACCAGTGGACGACGACCCTGAACCGCTGGACGCCGCAGAATCCGTCGACCACCATGCCCCGTGCCGTCCGGGCTGATCCGGCGGGCAACAACCGCTTCTCGGACCGATTTGTAGAGAATGCATCTTTTCTGCGCCTGAAAAACGTGCAGTTGGGCTATGCCATTCCGGCTTCGGTGGCCCGTTCGGTGGGCTTCCTCAACGGTGCCCGCGTGTTCATTGGCGGCACCAACCTGCTGGTGCTGACTCAATGGACGGGTCTTGATCCGGAAGATGCCGACCGCGATGGCTCCCTGATTCCGCCCGTGCGTTCGTTCACGGCGGGAATAACCGCAACCTTTTAACGGATCGTCTCGTAATCTGTACGTATTCAGTCTCTTATGAAAAAGAAATATAGTATTCCAACCCTACTGGCCGGTCTGATGGCGCTCTGTTACTCAAGCTGTAACGAAAAGCGCATCGACCTGCAGCCGCTGTCGCCGACAGAAGCATCGTTTTTCACGGAGGAGGCGGATTTTACAAAAGCCGCGCTGGGCGTTTACGCCAAAATCAACGATTACTACTGGTTTAATAACAACAACCCTATTCACGCGTTCTGGCAGTTGCCCGGCGACGACATCACCACGTCGGGTACGGTTCCCTTCGAACTGTTCGGAACCATTCAGGCCGCTACGGGCGAAATCGGCGGGTTCTACCGAACGACTTATCAGCTCATCAACCGGGCTAACACCCTGTTGCAGAAACTAGATGAGGAAAAAGGAGCCATAAAAACGCCGAACCTGAAAAATACGCTTCGGGGCGAGGCGCTCTTTCTGAGAGGATACGGCAACTTCCTGCTCTGGAATTATTTCGGTACGTCGCCGCTCATGACGGAGCGCATTCAAACCTCCGATAAAATCACGCCGCCCAGCTCAAAAGATACGGAGTTGATCGACCAGGCCGTCAAGGATTTGACCGAAGCCGCCGGACTGCTGCCCACCTCGTGGGATAACAACAACCGGGGTCGCGTAACGCAGAGCTCGGCCAACGGCCTGCTGGGTAAGGCGCTGGTGTTCAGAGGGACGATAAAAAAGAATCCGGCAGATTATACGGCGGCGCTGGCGGCATTCACCAAAATTACCGACCGCAAACTGCTGGCGAATTTTACGGATAACTTCAACGTAAAGGCCGAAAACAATACCGAATCGCTGTTCGAGTTTCAGGCCTCACAGCCGGATTTCGACAACGTCTGGCTATCGAACGACTTTCAGGCGGCGGGCGTCGGCTCCACCTCGGCCTATTGGGGGTTCTACGAAAACCACTGGTCGCTGTTTGGCAAGCCCCGTTTTGAGGCCACGCAGAAACTGGTCGATGCCTTCGAAGCAGCCGACCCGCGTCTGACGATTACGCTGGACCCCAAAACCCGGGCGTTCAATAAATACTGGAATACGGGCGACCAGAAGTCGCAGTCGGGCGTGGCGTCGGTGAACAATCCGCGCATTCTGCGCTATGCCGACGTACTGCTGCTGCAGGCCGAAGCCACCCTTGAATCGGGCGGTTCGACGGCAGCGGCCATCGGGCTGATTAACCAGATTCGGACGCGGGCACGAAACATGAAAGCGGGCGGCACCGTCCCCGCCGACCATCCGACGACGGAGACCGATAAAGCGAAGATTCTGAACTGGATTATGATGGAGCGCTTCCGCGAACTGGCGGGTGAAGAAGGCAGCCGCTGGCTCGACCTGCGCCGCTGGCACCTGGGCGGAAAAATCAATCTGGCGGGTTTCAACTGGGGGTCGGTGCGCAATGACGTCACCTTCGACGTCAACAAACATCTGTATTTCCCCATTCCGCTGAACGAGATTGATTTGAATCCGAACGTAACGCAGAATCCGGGTTATTAAAGTCGCTTTATCTCCCCTAAGCAGCATGAGTTGTTGAATTTCGTGACAAAACCCCGAAAATGACGCAGAAAACTGGTTGGATGGGGTTGGTACTGATCGGGTTGTTTGGGAACTTTTCGGCCCCGGACCATGACCTGAAACTGCACCGACCCCTGCCATACCCCCGCAGCCAACTCATCAGGGGGCTGGAGTGGACCGGATCGCCGCACAAATACCCCGGCACCGGCTCAGACATGCACTGGTTTACGTGGGGCATCGACGATGCAATTTATATTGTGGATGACGACGGAGCCAACTTCGGCGGTCCGGCCAACTACGCCCACCTGCTGAAAATCACGGGTATTCCGCCCCGGCACCGCGTCGAAACCGTCACCGATTTTATGGAGTACGACTTTCGGGCGCATATTCCGCGTAAACTGCTGCGGCGTTACGTGGATGGCATCGTGGCGGTAGACTCGGTGCTGTACGTTTGTCTGTACGACTACGACTGGAATCTGCCCGCCAAAGTCTACGATTTTGAGGACGTATATGCCAAAGCCAAAGTCTTCAATCCCTGGCCGACGGTGGCGAAGCAGCACGTTGAGGCGTTGAGCTTTATCGACAGTTATTCCAAACACGCCGGTATTGCGGGCATCATTCGCTCACGTGATTTTGGCAAAACCTGGGATAACCTTCCCGACGCCCAGAGTCCGCCTTTTCTGGGGCCGAAATTTGCCGGGATGTCATTCATTAGCTGGGGGGCGGGTTACCGCGGCGTCCCGCCCGAACTCGGCGATTACGTCTACGGAATTTCCAATGACAGCAACTGGGAGTCGGGCGATCACGTGTTTCTGGCGCGTGTTCATCGCGATAGTTTAATGGAACGAAACGCCTGGCAGTTTTTCGGAGGTTTGACCAGAAACAAGCCTGTCTGGGTTAGAAATGAGGAAAACGCCCGCCCGATTTTCTCCGATCCGGGGCACGTCGGTCATCCTACCATCAGCTATAATCCGGTTCTGAAGCGGTACATTCTGCTGATTGCCAGCGATACCGTGCCGCACCGCGAAAACGCCCCGCCCGACGAACGAAAACGGTGGGACTACGCTTCCGAATTGCAGTTATACGAAGGGCCGACGCTGTTTGGGCCCTGGCGGATTTTTCACAACGAAGTGCCCTGGGGCGGGGCCGACCATACCTGCTATCTGCCGCAGTTACCCGTGAAGTGGTGGGGCCGCGACGGGCGTTCGGGGACGCTGATGTTTGCCGGAGATTATGTCAACCGCAACGGCGAATATTACGGACTCATGACCCAGTCGTTTTCGTTGAAATAGTCGATGAGGCGGTGGGTAGCCTTTGTGGAAGGGTCGATGGCGCTGAATACGCGGGAAAAGTAATGTAAACGTGACAGTCTGGATGAAGTGGAAATGGTTGCTTTTGATGCTTTTGGCGGTAGGCTGCGGCGGTAAGGAAACTGCCGAACCCAACCTGCCGCCCGTGGTGACGCTGGCGGGTCGGCTGGTGTCGGTGAATCCGTTCACGTATGAATTTCGGGCCAGTGCGTCCGATCAGGAGTTCGACCCGCTCACCTACACCTGGGATTTTGGCAACGGGCAGACAAAAACGGGTCGCGAGATCGAAACCGCCACGTTTCCGGAAGGCCGGAAATTTACGGCGAAAGTAAGCGTGACCGATGGCAAATCGGCTCCCGTCAGCGCCACGACGGAAATCAGCACGGAATTTATGACCGTGACAGTCGACCCCACGAAAACCTTCCAGACGATGGAAGGCTTCGGCGGCTTCGGCGGGCAGGACGTCTACTGGACCAACGGGCCGTTTACGTCCGAACGCTTCGTGCGCGACGTGGTCGATGATTTGGGCTGCACCATCATTCGCGACGAACTGCCGACGAGTTTTGAAATTGAAAACGACAACGCCGACCCGCTGGTCACCGATCTGTCGAAATTTAACCTCACCCGCCGTATCGACGGCCACCACCAGCCGCTGGGCGAGCGTCTGCCGCATCTGAAGGCGATGTATGCCGCAGGCGTCCGGAAGTTCATCGTATCGGTCTGGTCGCCGCCGCCCTGGATGAAGTGGAACAACCGCATCGACAACGGGACGCAGCAGAACTCGGCCCCGGCCTACAACAAAAATCCGAACGGCAGCTCCAACCAGTTGAAGGTGGAGAATTACGAGGAATTTGCGGAAATGTGCGTGGCCTACTGCCGGATTTTCAAACGTGAAGTGGGCGTCGACCTCTACGGGCTGAGTGTGCAGAACGAACCGCGTTTTTCGCAGTTTTATCAATCCGCCGTGTACGATGGCGAGGCCCTCCGCGATCTGATGAAAGTGGTCGGGCGGCGTTTCCGAAAGGAAGGTCTGTCGAACGTCCGGCTATTTTTGCCGGAAGACGTGGGCTGGTTCGAGGGTGTGCGCAACATGACCCTACCTACCCTGAACGATCCCGAAGCCCGGCAGTATGTGGGAGCGGTGGCGACGCATGGCTACGCTTTCGATGGTATTCAGCCCGGCTCGCCCGATGCCCAGACCTGGCAGACGATGTATAACTGGGGCGCTCCCTACGGCATTCCGCACTGGATGACCGAGACGTCGGGCTTTAAAAACAATCTGGAAGGGGCGTCGAGTCTGGCAAAGGCGCTCTACACGGCGCTTCGGTTTGGCAACGTGTCGGCCTGGGTGTTCTGGACGCTCAGTACGGGTACTTTGGATGAATATTCACTGATGAACTCGGCGGGCGAGAAGAGCAAGCGGTATTTTGTGAGCAAGCAGTTTTACCGGTACATCCGACCCGGAGCGATGCGGATTGAGGCCAATGCTGCCACCCCGGACGTCCTGCCGCTGGCCTTTACAAACAACGGCATCTCGACCGTCGTGCTCATCAACCCCGGCACCACCGACCGGGCCGTGAAAGTCGGCGGGTCGGGTCTGCCCGCCCGATACCGCGTTATTCGGACAGGCGCTGCCGACGATGCCCGCGAGGTGGAGGCCGTCAATTCGGGCGGGATGGTGGTCGTGCCTGCTCAGGGCGTGACGACGTTGTATTCGGGGGAGTGAAAGTGGTTTGGGCTAAAGCCCGGTAGAGAAGTCGTGATTCCTGTTTACTCCCCGGGCTAAAGCCACGGGGCAATCATAAAATTAGGCTAAAGCCCTTTAAAATTATAGGTCATGTGCTAGCCCCGGTGTGAAGCGCCGTCGGACCATCGAAGCGGGGCAATTAATTCAATCAAATCTTTGCATAGGTATTGCATTGCCCCGGCGCTTTAGCCCGGGGGTGAAAAATTTTTGCCCTCACTGTAGGGCTTTAGCCCAATTTGCCTTCTTTTTCCATCAGTCGGAATCCATATTTGTCCATAAAATCCTGCACTTCTTCGGTAAAAGACTTACGCCGGTGGTGTTCTTCCTGGTTCTGAATGTATGTCCTCACCCGATCCACCACCGACTCGCTGACAGAAACGGCGAAATACTCCTCCTGCCACGAAAATTTACCGTTGATTAGTTTCTGTTTGTTGATCCAGAAAGAACATTCACCCTTGATTAATTGAACAAGTTCGGCAATGGTCTGGTCGGTGCCCAGAGACACCAATACATGAACATGGTCGGCATGGCCGTTGACGCAGTCCAGAAAAATTCCCTTCTGACGGGCGTTGTCCTGAATATGCTTCCAGACAAGAGGGCGAATCGCAGCAGGTAGAAGAGGTTCTCGGTTTCGGGTGGCAAATACCAGATGAATCCAGATGCGGAGATACGGCATGTTGTACGGTTGGGTAATCGCCAAATGTAAAGACTATTGGGCTAAAGCCCTTATTATATCTTTAACAACAACACCTTGTGTGTAACATTTGGGCTGAAGCCCGGTGTAGAGCGGTTTGTGGCCTTTACCCCCGGGCTGAAGCGCCGGGGCAATTGTTTGACGGAAATATCCTTGCATCAAGATTGGGACTATAATTAATTGCCCCGCTTCGACGGTCCGACGGCGCTTTAGACCGGGGGATGAATCAGGAGACCTGACTTCTCTGCTGGGCTAAAGCCCAACTATTTACCTATTGCTTTGGCGCTCCGAAGGCGCTTTAGTCCGGGGATTAAACAGGGGCTTCTGATGCTTTAAAGGGCTTTAGCCCAAACCTTTATTGCCCCGGCGCTTCAGCCCGGGGAACAGGCACACGACCCACAACCATCAGGGCTTTAGCCCAACTTTTAGATTGCAGCCCTCTAACCCTGGGATACAGAGGGAACCCTGACCTTCCAAAAGGGCTTTAGCCCAACTCCCAATGAGTCAGCTTTAAAAATTAAAATCTTTGCCAATAGGGTACTGACGTCCCTTTGTGTCTTCCTATACCAAACCACTACCCCCATGAACTTACTTCGACGTTTTCTTCTCCTTTGGCTGTTAAGCGGCCCGCTGGCCGTTGCCCAGAATTTCTCGGTGCGCAACGGCCTCATCTACGCCCCCGATGGCACCGTTTTCCGCATCAGAGGCACCAATGTCAACGGTCCGCACTGGCCCTGGAATCGCCCCACCCTGCCCGACCTCGACCTCATCACCAACGTCTGGAAATTCAACACCATCCGGCTCAATTTCTTCCCCAGCCTGAAAAGCACCTTCCCCAATAACAACGTCGACCACGCCGCCATCGTCCGGGCGTTCACGGACCGGAAGGTGGTGGTGCAGCTCGAAAATCACGATTTCACCGGCAAATATCCGTCGGGTCAGGAACTGGAAAACCTGAAAACGTTCTGGGTCGAACTGGCGAAACAATACAAAAACAACCCGTATGTCTGGTTCAACATCATGAACGAGCCCGGCACCGGAGCCGCCGTTCCCGAACTCTGGAAAACAACGCACGAGGCCGTTATCGAAGTCATTCGCAGCACGGGAGCCGCCAATATCATTATTCTGGATGAACACGGTTTCGGGCAGGGCAACGGGTTTCGTGAACTCAGCAACAGCGGCGTGATGACCTACGGGCCATATTTCACCCAGAAATACGACAACATCGTTTTCTCGCTGCACCTGTACTCGAACTGGATTTATGGCTTCAACCGGTTACAGAATTATTTTCAGGAGGCACAGAAACGAAACCTGAGCGTTCACGTCGGCGAGTTTGGAGCAGCGGAACACTACAGCCGGGCCGTGGCCGCCGATTTGTTCCGGGTACTCGAAAACCAGCAGTCGGGTTATGCCGTCTGGCACTGGGACGGGTCGGATACGCACGACCTCACGCGGGGCACGAGCCGGGGCGGCGGCTGGGAAATCGACCGCACCGACGGCTCCCGACCCAATAACCTGTCGTTTGTGGGTAATCTGATCTGGAAGGCCAATCGAAACGAATTAAAATATCCATCGGCTGATTTTGTCGTGGGCACTCCCTGGATTTACAACGGGAGTTTTGAGGATGATTTGAGCGAGTGGTTCAACTGGGGCGGGGCCGAGGTCGAGAAAAATTCGGCCAACGCCCGGCAGGGCAGCAACAACGTTCGCATCGCCAGCTGCAGTACGGGCGGCTGCGGACAGCCAGTTTACCTGCGTCCCGGCGAAACCTACGTTCTCGAGGCCTGGGGGCGAAACAGCCTTGCCCCGACGCCCCCCACTGATCTGGGGGTTCAATACAAAGATGCCACCGGCAATACGCGCTATGAAGTCCTGAGTTTTGGTGAAATAACCTATACCCCTAAACGTAAGGAGTTTACCCTCCCTGCCGACATTTCCGACGCAACGGTTTTTATCTGGAAGGGCGACAAAAACACCACGTTCTACGCCGATGACATCCGGCTGTTTCTGAAATCCGAAGCCGTGCTGGGTGTTGTCGATGAAGCGCCGGACATTCTGCTGTTTCCCAATCCCGGCGGGCGCATTCTGACCCTTCAGGGAAAACTTTCGCCGCAGACCCGCATGGAACTGACCGATTTGGTAGGGCGGTCGATGCCCCTGTACTATCGCCAGACCGGACCGGAACACTGGACGGTCAGGCTGGACTCGGTTGCTGCCGGTAGCTACGTTCTGCGCATCACATCGGAAGAGCGTCGCATAACGAAAAAGTTTATCGTGGTCGAGTAGAGAGGCTCAGAACAGTATCCAGTAAACCGCCATCCATAGCCATTCTTCCCGAAGAACCCGGCGCAGCGTATGCAATGCCTTGCTGATGTGCATTTCCACGGCTTTCTGGGAAATATTGAGTTCGGCGGCTATGTCGGCGTATTTTTTTCCGTCGAACCGGTTGAGCAGAAACACTTTTTTGCACTGCGGGGGCAGGCGCTCGATAGTCGCCTCGATTTTATGCTGTAATTCGTCAAAATGCACCATCTGATCGGGCTGCGGGGTCTGGTCGTTGAGCAGGTCCAGTGCATCGGCGCTGCCGTGATGCGCCAGTTCGCGGGTCAGGTAGTTATAACTGGCATTCCGAACCGCCCGAAAAAGATACGCCCGGTAGGAAATCGTAATGGTGGTGAATTCCTGATTTCTCCAGAAATGGAAAAAAACATCTGACACCAGGTCGCGGGCTACGTCTTTCGACCAGACGTAGCGGAAGGCGTGGTTGCACAGCACGGCATGATACCGTCGGAAAAGCAGCGTAAAGCCTTCCTCGGCTGACCGTTCGAAGGCTCCCCGAATAAATAATTCGGGGTCGGTAAGCGTATGACCGACAGAGTCGTCCCGGACAGGATCGGATAAGGGAAGCATATTCCTGAATTTCAATTAAATATAGGAATATTTACGTATTCTCCCATCCTGCACTATGGGGTATCCTGATTGTCAGTAGCCGAATGGCTATTTAAGCGGACTCATTGGCAATTAATACCGGTTCAGGGAATTTCTCATTTTCTCCATGACGGTCAGACACCAATTTCACCAGCGAATATTGCCGCAACAAATACACGAACTATCAAGAGAATATCCTGCAATCATGAAGACCTTCTTCGCTGAGTACATCGATTTAGTTGTGCTTGTCATGTGTTTTGTCTTAACCTTCGTCAACACCTGGCGCGTGGTTCGGCGGGCGACCGTACCGATTCGCAAACTACCCGCTTACTGGCTGGTGTTCGGCGCCACGTCGGTGGCTACGTTTATCGGCGTTGGGCATCTCTTTGAAATCTCCTATCACGCGGCTGGTCGAATGCTGGCCGGAACGTTCGTCTATGATTTTCGCTTCTATTCGCTGATGCTGATGGGCATGGTGCTGCTGTTTCTCAGCGTTTACATGCTCCGATATATTGCCCGACTGTTGGAGGGCGTCCCCGGCAGTCAGGCGGGTATTTTTCGGATGATGGCCTACATCACGCTGATCTGCCTGCCTGCGGCGTTCCTGACCTCAATAGCCATGGCTCCGGTCATTGCCTGTGGTATTTCGCTGCTGGCCCTGCCTTTCGTTGTCAGACGTCCGGCCAGCATACAGGCAACTACGGCTCAACCTCTGAAAACCTCGATGAATGCCTGACCCGCCCACTCCGGATGAAGCGGGTGAAGGCAGGAAACGAACGGCGAGGTCTGAAATGTACCTATTCTTTAACAACGGCTTCGTCCATGTTCAGCAGGACGTTGGCCGTTAGGGTCAGGGCGGCCCGTTCGGGCGTGGGGTTGACATGGGGTAGCGTCACCACCTCGGCGGCGTCTTTCGGCTGACGGCGGTAATGGGCCAGCGACTGTTCATAGTACCGCTTTAGTTTCGCCAGCTTTATTTCAGAGGGCGCTTTTCCGGTTACAAACTGGTAACCCGTTCGGATGGCCTGCGTCGGATTATTGACCGGAAGCCGTCCGGCGAGCGCCTGAGCTGACTCCCAGTAGACCGGGTCGTTGAGCGTAACGAGTGCCTGCAGGGGGGTGTTGGTCCGGATGCGCCGCGACACGCATAGTTCCCGGCTGGGGCTGTCGAAGGTCAGGAACGATGGATAGGGACTGGATTTGCGCCAATACGTGTAAATTGCCCGACGGTAGCGGTCTTCGCCTTCGGCGGTCTTCCATTTCATCACGTTGCGAATCACCTGCCAGACGCCCTCCGGCTGGGGCGGCATCACGGGCGGGCCAAACTGGGTTTTGCTCAGTAAGCCGCTGACAGCCAGTGCCTGATCGCGCACCTGTTCGGCGGTCAGCCGGACGCGTGGCCCACGCGCCAGCAGGCGATTCTGTGGGTCCCGCTCGCGGAGGTCAAGCGTTAGGGTCGATGCTTGCCGGTAGGTCGCCGAGGTCGTCAGCCGCCTCAGCAGTTTCTTCACCGACCAGCGGTCGGTTTGCACAAACTCAACGGCCAGATAATCCAGCAGTTCGGGATGGGAAGGCTTAGCGCCCTGCGTTCCGAAATCCTCCAGCGTCTCGACCAGCCCCAGTCCGAACAACTGTTCCCAGAACCGGTTGACCGTTACGCGGGCCGTGAGCGGATTACGTCCGTTCACCAGCCAGCGGGCCAGCGCCAGCCGGTCCGGGGCGTGCGACGGAACGCTCTCCTTCAAGGTTTTCGGAACGTCGGGCCGCACCTGGTCGCCGTGAACGAGCCAGTTGCCGCGCACGAATACGTGCGTTTTGCGGCTGCTGTCGGGCGGCAGTTCGCGCATGACGGGCGTTTTGTCGGGCAGCAGGGGGGCGTCGTCGTCGCGGTCAGCGTCGGCAGTGTTGTTGAAATAGGCCACCAACTGATAATATTCCTTGTGCCGGAAGGGGTCGTAGGGGTGGCTATGGCACTGTACGCAGGCGATGGTAGTCCCCTGCCAGATTTCGAACGTCGTGTTGACGCGGTCGAGCACGGCCACCGTCCGGAATTCCTCGTCGTCGGTGCCGCCCTCGTCGTTGGTCATGGTGTTGCGGTGAAAGGCCGTTGCCAGCAGGTTATCCACCGATTTCTCCGGCAGCAGATCGCCCGCCAGTTGCCGGATGGTAAACTGGTCGAAGGGCATATCCTGATTGAACGCCCGGATCACCCAGTCGCGGTAGGGCCATATGGTGCGGCCCCGGTCTTTCTGGTAACCGCGTGAGTCGCCGTAGCGGGCCAGGTCGAGCCAGAGGGCGGCCCAGCGTTCGCCAAACTGCGGCGAGGTCAGCAGCCGGTCGACTTCTTGTTCGTAGGCGTCCGTGGCCTTGTTGTTCAGAAACCGGGCATAGTCGGTGGGAGTGGGAGGCAGGCCCGTCAGGTCGAGCGAAACGCGGCGCAGGAGCGTGGCGCGGTCGGCTTCGGGCGAGGGCTGCAGGTCTTCGCTTTCCAGTTTTTGCAGGATAAAGGCATCCACCGGATTCCGTACCCATTCGGACGAAGTCGCTGGAACAGGCTGGGGCTTAGGCGGGATATAGGCCCAGTGCGTTTCCCATTCAGCCCCCTGTTTTATCCATTTTTTGATTAAATCTACCTGTTCCGGTTTCAGGGGCGGGTGTTTCAGGGGCATCCGCTCGTCGGGGTCGGAGTGGGTCAGTCGGGCAACGAGTTCGCTTTCTTCCGGCTTACCGGGTACGATGCAGCGTCTGCCCGATTTCCCGGCCAGCAGTGCCTCTTCGCGGAACAGCAGGCTCACGCCTCCGGCCTGTTTTACGCCCCCATGACAACTCAGGCAGGCCGCGTTCAGGATGGGGCGAATCTGCGTATTGAAATCCACCTTATCCGCCTCCTGCGAACCGCAGTTCCACAACAACCCGGCCAGCCCTGCCCACAAAAAAAATCGACCTTTCATACAAATGCCTGATACATTGCATGAAAGGTCGAAAACGGGTGGAATTTACTGTTTGACTAACTTGAGCTTTGCTACCGGTTTGCCTTCTTCACGGATTTCAACGATATACAGCCCAGCCGGTAGGCTTTGCTCCCGCAGATTCAGCCGCAACCGACGACCGGCTACCTGCTGATGCCGACGACTGACTACGTATTCTACGCCATTCATGCCGGTAAGCTTCACCACCATAGAGCGTTCAGTCAGGCCATAAGGTGCTTCCAGGGTCACTTCGTCTCCCGCCGGATTAGGCATCAGCCGCCATTCGCCTGCTGTTTCCGCCGAGTGCGGGGCGGCTATCCGAGCCCCCGCCGGGCAGGTGATGGTGCGGGGCGAGTTGTTGAGGATATATCCCGTGCCCTGCACCCGTACACTGATGGTGCGCGGTTGATTGTTCTTTAGTGAGGCCGGCGTGGGAATGTCGAAGGCATACTGCCCGTCGCCGATGCCCGCCTGCTGCAAGTCCTGCCGGTAGCGGTTGGCCGTGCCCGTCGCCACCACATTGCCGCCCTCGACGACTTCCACCGTCAGCCGCGTGCTGGGCGCACTGCTGTTCCACACCCAACCCAGCAGCGACGAGCAGGAGGCCATATCGAAGTGCCCATTGTAGCTGCCCCCCGTTGGCGGGGGCGGGGGCGGGGTGCCGCCTGGACAGGTGACCGTCTCGAAGCGGAAGGTGCGGTGAGACACCGGGTCGTTGCCCGTGGTGCCCCAGAGTTGCAGGTCGGGCTCCCCGCCCGCGCTGCGCATGTCCCAGGTCGAACCACTACCCAGACTCACCCGGTAGTCACTGCCCGAAGGGCTCACACTCCATTTCTGAAGGTAGTCGCTGCCTGCCGCCGCCAGCCGTACGGCCTCGCCGAAGTTATCCGAGGCCACCCGCATGGCCTGGCCCGACCCGTTCTGGGTCACGAAGCGGAACTGCCCCCCGCCGACGTCTTCCGCTTTCCAGAGCTGGCTGTTCTGGCCGTTGGTCGCCTGCTGAACGACGGTCTGACTGCCCGACACGCCCAGGGCATTGGCCGTGTTGGACAGGGGCCGGATGCGGTAGCAGTTACCGGCAGTGATGCCCGATGGGGGCGGGGTGCCCCCGCAGCCACTGACAGTGAGTTGAGTGGTGACCGACTTACTACAGCCCGACCGGGTTGCGCTAAATGTATACGTGTAGGAACCATTCGTTGAAGGGACTATAATCGTTGCGTTTGGGCCACTTTGATCGATACCGTTACCCGACCACCGATAATACAAACCGCTGCAATCGCCCGAACAGCCGCCGTTGAGGGTGACCTGCGCTGCGCAGCCGGGATTGGGGTTGGAGACGCTGGCCGAGAGGGAGTAGTTACAGCTACTGCCCCCGGCGCGCTCGAAGAAAACGGCCCCATCGGCTTCCTGGCCGCGTACGTAGCCCGAAGGCGTGGGCAGATTGTCGGGGCAGGCCATGCCGCCCCAGCCGGTGTTGCCCCCGTTAAGGCAGGCCCGCAGGCCGTCCACGCCGCTATCTTTGGTAAAGCTGTCCCAGAAGTTATCGCCCCGTGGGTAGTGTTTGTCGGTAGCGGTGCCAGAAGCCAGCAGCACCAGCACCCGCTTATCGCCATACTGGCGAATCTGGACTTCCAGGCCGTTCCAGGTGCCCACGCGGCGGGGGGAGGCAAAATCACAATTTCCATCTCCTTCAAAAACGACGCTTAAGTTGTATAGTCCTGAGGTTGACGAGGAAATATTTTCAATCTTCAGGTAATAATTACCCGGACTTAGCGACAGGCTGATGCGGGACAAAAGGCCGGAAGCATTGTCATTTTGAGCTAGCTGGAGATATCGGCCATCATCTGCCGAATAGAGCGTTAAACGCGTATCGATGGCGGTGCTGCCAGAAGGAGGCGGCAATGTCTGAATCGTGTAATTCCCTGTCTGGCCTACATAAAAATAGGCATGGTCTATATCACACAAACCGCTAGAAGTTTGATGGAAAGAACGATTTTGAGGAATATTAACCACTATCTGTTGCGCATTTTGAATATAATTGTCATTCTCAAAATCATCGACCATCAGGTTGGTGAAGAACGTATCGGGGTTGGATTGTCGGGGAAAAGGCTGCGTGGAGAATTGATGATACCGAAGAAAATAATACATCACCCCCCGCTGCTGACGGCTAAACTGAAATCGACATCCTAAGTTGCCATAGGTCATCACATTGGCTACCGGAGGCTGCCAGGCCTCTCCCCAGTTGTCGTTCCCCCATGTCCCTTTATACTGGCAGGTCTGAAAGTTGACGTCTGCATCCTCAAGTCCGGGATCGGCTTCTGTATCGCACAACAGGTCGCCGTTGACGGAGCATTTGAGTTTTCCCAGATCACGGCACCCGATTCCCTGTGTCCGAGTTCGGCTGACGGATTCCTGACGACAGTTGCCCACCTGCCCATTCTTTTTGCTATTTTCTACGCATTCAAACGTGTGATAAAGTCCCAGACAGTGGCCGATTTCATGCGCCAGCGTGACCCCCCGCGCCGAGGTATATTGACCTTCGGTATTAATGTAACAGGCGTAGCGATTTTCCCGCCAGGGTAAAGCTCCCCTACCGTTGTCCTCATCCTCCCTAACAAAATGCACATTCAGGGCATTCTGTGTTCGGTATTGCTGGAACATATCTGGGTGACCATCTAAGTAGTAGCGGTCGCTGACGATATAGGAAATTGGGCAAAGCAGATAGAGCCGAATACTGACGTTATTTTGTTTATATACTTCATTGACTCGATTGATGTACTGTTCAACCTCCTGTTCGGTGATATGAGCCTCACTATTAGTGCGATACACCCAAGCTTTGACCGGTACCTGAAAAATGGCCGAGTTGACGCGGGTGAGGGCACTGTAGGGAACATAGGTGCCCGACTCGATAGCGTTGACAAAATTGTTCAGATAATCAGGGTCGCCATACCAGGGCAGTGATGTGATATGCACTGAGTCAGCGCTCTCGGTACCGCATTCGTTTGAGGAAGTCTGTGCGTATAAATTAGGCACAAGCAGAAGCAGCAACACAAGTAAAAAGTGTTTCATAATGACCAAGTTATAATAGATGGATTACTTAGAGATCGGAACTTCAATAAGAAGAGGAACACTGCTGGCGGCCCGTTTAACGATGGTCCCCTGATAACGGAACGTAGTCTGGTAGTTACGGTAACCGGGGCAGGGATTGTCGGAGGGGGTGATGAGCTGCTCCACGTTGAGCGTGTCGATGGGGCCGTTGCCCATCTGAATCAGATAGGTAATCTGGGGTACCCATAAGAGATCAAAACCACTGAAGAAATAGCCATGGATACTATGCTTCACCGGATAAGGCTCTAAATCAACCGTCTGACCGCGCTTAATCTCGGTTACCTTCAGGTCTTTTGGATTAGCTGCCGGATACACTTTGTAATAAGGCTGACCCGTGGCTTTGTCGTTGATGAGAAGGGAAAAGCTGTAGGCCTGCCCATCAGCCGTATCGCAGGATTCGTTTGAATGCGGTTCCTGACAGGAGGCTAACAGCAGGCAGAATGAACAAAAGCTAAAAAGCAGAGTAGATAAACGCTTCATCAGAACTATGGTTGTTTTGTGGATTAGCCTTACGAGGTGGATAAAGGCCAATTGAAAGCAATTTTATCCTCCTGCTTGTGCATGTACAAGTATTGTTTATTATGAAATTGTTGTTTGTCACCGTTCAATGAAAGAAAGCCCGCAAAGAGAAAGTTCAGACTGCCGGTGACTCTGATTTTGCCCCTGCCCACGGCGTTTTGCTGGTAAACCGCCCCTTCGATGGGGTTGCTGACGGTTAAGGTTTGCGCCCGGAGCGAACTCGAAAGGCACAAACAGACCAGCGCCAGGAAGAAATGCTTCATGGATGAATAAAGTTTAGTAAGAAAATTTGTTTGCTAAAACAAGGGAGGGCTCAAGTAGAAAAAGAAGGATTTTATGGACACTCGTATTCGTAATCCCGCACGTTGATGGTGCCGACATTTTCGTCAATCAGGTATTGCGCGTTGAGGGTTTCACCCACGGCAATGCGCCGCCGTACCCGCCCTTGTCGGTCATAGCGGTAATAATAACGCGTATCATAAAGCGGGCCGTTGCCAAAGAAGTTATCGCGACTGGAAAGCTGTACGCGTAGGGGCAGGTTACGGCTTTGCTGACCTCGGAAGGTATAAATTACGGGCAGATTAGGGCGTCGAAGCTCATACGTATATTGTCGCGTCAGCGTATCATGGGAGCTATAAGCGCCTACCCAATATTGGTGGGTCTGATTCTCCTCTTTATAAACATTATATTCAAAGAGAATCCGAGCCTGTGTACCTTTTGTTATTAAGGTTCTGATGAGATGATTATCATCATCATATTCATACCAGCTATTCTGTTCTGGACCCTTGAGTATAAGAACCGGCTATTAATCCCCTGGAATTGAGGGGGCGATGAGTTGTGATATCGAGCTGAATAGTTCCGTCTTTACGGTGATTAACCGTGTGAAAGGTCAACATACTAGACGAATATTGAAAAGTATCTGTGTTAATGGCTTCCTGACCAGTGGTGATAACTTTACTCAGGCACCCCCGCTCATCATACTGATAAGTTGACGAATGGATCTTGCCCACTTGAACTTTCCTGCCATCGAGCAGAGTGATGGTTTCGACCTCCGACCAGGCATCCCCCTCCTGTAGGAGGATTTTGAGCGTCTCCTTCACAATCCGGCAATCCGGCGAGGGCATTGGTAGGCCGGTGGGGTCGTCGGTCAGGGCGTCGGGCGACGGACCTTTGTCCTTATTGCAGCCCAGCGTCAGGGCCAGCAGCAGCGACAGGGATAGCAGGCGGGAAACGATGCGGTTCATGGCAGAAAACATTATTCGAGAGTGGTGTTTACGGACACTCGTACTCATAATCGGTCACGTTGACCGTGCCGACGTTTTCCTCAATCAAGTATTGCGGGTTACGCTGGTAGCCCACGGCGATGCGCCGCCGCACCCGGCCCTGTCGGTCGAAAAGGTAACTGTAACGGGTTTCGTAAAGTGGGCCATCGGCAAAGACACTATGTTTACTGGTGAGTAAGACCCGCTTGGGAAGATTACGACTGTTCCTACCGGAATACGTACGAGGCTCAGGCAGATTAGGCCGGTTTACATCATAGCTGTAACTATTGGTCAGCGTGTCGCCCGTGCGGTACCCCGATAGAGTATATTGCTTGAGGCGTTGCCCATTTTCATAGACATTATGCTCGATGACGCGTCGGCTGCCGTCGGGCCAGGTACTGTAAACTTTAGTTTGATGCCCCTCTTCATCATACTCCAGATAGATGGGCTGCCATTCGGTTTCATTTCTAAAAGGACCCGATATAAAGCCTTGTGAATTTAAGGACGCTATTTGGGTATTGGTCCGAATGGAACCATCGATTTTCTTCGAGATAAAATGCTGAGTAAGTGTTTTGGCCGAATAGCCATATGTCAACTCTTCGATTGCTCCCAAGCCCATTGAGAAGAGTATCTGGCTAAGCCTACCCTGCGGATCATAGAGATACGAACTGGTGTAAATGCGGCCCACCTTCACTTTTCGTCCGCCTTCGATGGTGATAATTTCCGCATCGGGCCAGTTGTCGGCTGGTTCCATTGCCATCTTGAGCGTCTCCTTCACAATCCGGCAATCCGGCGAAGGCATGGGCAGTCCGGTGGGGTCGTCGGTCAGGGCGTCGGGCGACGGGCCTTTGTCCTTATTGCAGCCCAGCGTCAGGGCCAGCAACAACGATAGGGATAGCAGGCGGGAAACGATGCGGTTCATGGCAGGATGGATGAGAACAGGCAAATTCACGTATTTAAGCCCGGACAAAGTTGGGCCAATGATTACTCTTCCGCAAGATGGGCTTTGGGGAATACTTGGGTATAATTTGGTGAATTTATGGGGATTCGTAGCGTTCCAGCAGCCGGACGGCCTGCCAGAAGCCCCGTTTGCCCCGCAGCCGTAGGGCCTTCAGAATATGTTTGCGATGCGAGTGTATGGTAGCGACGGAAACGCCCATAACCTCTGCTAACTGATCACAGGAAAGGTTCTGACGCGCAAGCCTCAGTAACTCGATGTGCCGGGGGGAGAGAGATTCGAAAGATAAACGTAATGTTTCCGATTCGTTGTTTTCGTTAACAATTTCATTCATAGGCTGATACAGACTTCCGGTGGACAATTGGCAAGTATATTCAATATCCACCGGAATCCAAAAACTGCCCGTTCTGTACGCAAAATATAGTAGCTGACCCCTATCCTTAAACGGTCACACCAGTTCCTTCATCTCGCTTACCGGCTCATTACGAAACGTCCGCAAACGCTGCTGGTTGCGCTTCATGAACGTGTGCATCAGGGGATGGGCGTAGCGCGTCAGCCAGCTCATCAGGCGGCTGTGGAAAGGCAGCACCACCATCCCGCGGTTGGCGGCCACGCCCCGCAGCAGCCCCCGAACGGCCTCCGTCGCCGGAATGGGCCGGAACGGAATCACGCTCATTGCCTGCTCCTGCGTGCTGCTCGTGTAAGTGGCCGCGTTGAAGATATTGGTGTCGACAAAGCCCGGACAAAAGGTCGTCACCCGGACTCCCAGCGCCTCACCTTCCATTCGCAGCCCCCGCGAAAAGGCCACCACGCCGTGCTTGGCCGTGGCGTAGGGAATGGCCTGGGGCGGATAGGTCAGCCCGAAAAGCGAGGCCGTCGTAACGATATGCCCCGACCCCTGCCGCAGCATGATTTTGTAGGCTTCTGTCGCCGTGTAAATGACACCGTGCAGGTTGACGCTCAGCACACGCTCCCACTGCTCGATGGATGTGTCGCGCATCTCGCCTGACAGCCCGATGCCCGCATTGCAGAACGCAAAATCCAGACTGCCATACTGTTCGGCAACGTGCCGGACGAGATACCGAACTGAATGATAGTCCGAAACGTCGAGTTTGAAGGCATCGGCCCTGCCGCCCTGCCGTTCGATGGTCCGGGCCACGGTTTCGGCTCCGGCCAGATTGATGTCGGTCACGATGACCGTGGCACCTGCTTCGGCCAGTTGACGGGCGATTTCCCGGCCCATGCCCGAAGCAGCCCCCGTCACCAGGGCCACTTTCTGTAGATAGTATTGCATAAGGAATTGGGTTTTAGTTGATTAGTATACGGAAGTTAAGAAAGTTTTCGTGGTTCGGAACAGACCGCCACGGACTTTGATCGATTGCCCCGGAATCCTTCGTATTTTTGCGGTTTACGCACTTCATCACGTTCGATTTTTTCGCCAACATTTACATTTCCCAACGTGATCATTCCGCTTGCTCACCGTGCGCAACAGACGCAGGAATACTATTTTTCGGTTAAACTGGCCGAGGTCCGTAAGCTCATGGCCGAGGGCCACGACGTCATCAACATCGGTATCGGCAATCCCGATATGATGCCGTCCGACAAAACGCTCGACGTACTCGACCAGTCGGCCCGGCAGGCCGGATCGCACGGTTATCAGCCCTACAAGGGAACGCCTGCGCTGCGCGAGGCCATCGCCCGTTTCTACCAGCGTACCTACGGCGTCGAATTCCAGCCGGAGACCGAAATCCTGCCGCTGATTGGCTCGAAAGAAGGTATTACGCACATTTCACTGGCGTTCCTGAACGCGGGTGACGAAGTGCTTGTGCCCGAACTCGGTTATCCGGCCTACCGCGCCGTGAGTCAGATGGTGGGCGGCGTTGTGAAGGAATATCCGCTGCGCGAACGCGAAGGCTGGCAGCCCGACTGGGTAGCGATGACCGAACTGGTGTCCGACAAAACGAAGATTGTCTGGCTCAACTACCCGCACATGCCGACCGGTGCCCCGGCCACCCGGCAACTGTTTGAAGAGGCCGTTCGGTTCGCGAAAAAATACAAGGTTCTGCTTTGCCACGACAACCCCTACAGTCTCATTCTGAACCAGCGCGAACCTATCAGCCTTCTGTCGGTGGAAGGGGCGAAAGACGTTGCCATCGAGATGAATTCGATGAGCAAATCACACAACATGGCGGGCTGGCGCGTGGGCTGGCTGGCGGGCAGCAAATCCTATATCGACGCGGTGCTGACCATCAAAAGCAACGTCGATTCGGGCATGTTCAGGCCCCTGATGGACGCCGCCGCCGCCGCCCTCGACACGACCCCCGACTGGCACGCGGCCCGCAATGCCGTCTATGCCGAACGGCTGGAGGCCGTCTACGCCTTTCTGGACGCTCTCGGATGCACCTACAGCCGCGATCAGGAGGGCATGTTCATCTGGGCGCGGCTGCCCGACCGCATCGAATCCGCCGAAACGCTCATCGACCGGCTGCTCTACGAAAAGCACGTGTTTATTGCGCCGGGCTTTATTTTTGGTCCCAAAGGCGACCGCTACGTCCGCGTCTCGCTATGTATGCCCAGAGAACGCATATGGCAGGCGGTGGAAAGAGTGAAAGAATGAAAGTTCGTCCGCGATTCAATCGCGAACGAACTTAATTCGCTGAGTAATAGACCAGATATTCAAGCAGCCGCTCGAAATTGATGATTTCGACGGTACTATTACCGTTTTTGGGGAGCAGGTAACGATAGCAGTCGGCCAGACCGCCGAAGTAGGCGTTGTCGTTGAGCCGGGCGGCGATTATGCCTTTGAAAAACCGGTGGGTCTGGTTGTAGAGAAACTTGCAGGGTTGGGTCGGCGTATCGTTCAGTAGCCGGTCGATAGCAGCCAGCCGTACGGATTCGTCCATGAACGGAAAGCCCGTCTGCTCAAAAAACGATTCGATCTGAAAACAGGTCTCTTCGAGGTCTTCCTGCGACTGAATCCTGTAACGGAAATGTCGGATGTCATTGTATTTACCAATCGACAGAATCAGCGTGTTGGCGTCGTTACGGTAGCCAGGCAGGTTGTTGAGAAACTGCTGGGCAATCTGCTCGACCTGCTGGTTCCGGCAGCCGAAATTCACATCCAGCCACGTTTCGTCGGTATAGACCGTTGGTGTTAGAATGACGTTCTGAAAGCCGGAGGGCGTGGTTTTCCGGAATTGTTTCCGGTCCGCGAGAAGTATATAGTCATGCCGGTCGAAAAAGGTAGTCAGCAACCGGTAAAGCTCCGTTTCGAAGGGGGTTGAAATCATCGCAGTAGACCGGTCAGGCGTTTAACAGTTGTGTAATCAAAGTTAAACAAAATAAATCGGGATTAGTCAACCGAATCTTCTGAACGGTCAAAAATAAATCTTCCCGTCAACGGCAGGACCCGTATGCCGGTGAACCAAAGTCTATATATTTGCGTTAAATTGAAGCACACGCACTCAAGCGCTTCGGCGATCCGGGGATGACCGGAATTGACAGCTTGCTGAGGCTGCGTGTAAGCATGCCGGGAGTTGAAGATAGTTCCTGTATAACAAATCTTCGAACAATAACTGGCGAGTATAACTACGCCATGGCTGCCTAATCCTGATAGGATAGCATAGCCATTGTCTCCCCGTCCTACGTGCTGCCGGACGGATACGGAGGCACAGACACGCAGCGCTGGCCTGGTTAATGGTGTTGATACCGGGCGAGACTCTAACACCTACGGTATTGGGTTGGCCTGACGCGAGCCTGCCCGACGCCCGACAATCCAATCGCTGTCTAAGCATGTAGAAAGCACGACGGTTTCCTTGTCTGGACCGGGGTTCGACTCCCCGCATCTCCACGGAACCAATCGAAAAGCCCGGAATATTGTTGGTTTCGGGCTTTTTTCATGTCTTCGTATTTAGAGGAAACAGAATGGTTAACAGTATCCTTATTCTCCCTTTGTTAGCTAAAAAGACACCGTCAAGCCAAATAATATACTGAAAACGCCCCGGCCCCTAAGGTCGGGGTTTTCTCTTTTAATAAGCAAACTTGTCCTTCATTTTGAAGTTGAAGTATCCTCAAAAACGGGGAAGCCCCTCTACCTTTCTGCCCGTCTAGCTAATTTTACCTATCTGGCCGACCACTCTACAACGGCCTTCTCTTCAAACTAGCCCCCTCAGATTTACCCCGCTTACATGCCCCGTCTCTTTCTCATTCGACCCCCTCCAAAAACACTGAAGATCTCGTCCCCGGTTCAGGGAAAACATCGCTGAAAAAGAACATGCGGTTCACCCTACCTTTGAATAATTTTTATACCCTCTCTGGCTGTCGATTTCATTCCGGCCAACAACCACCCCTTATGGCAAACCCCTTTCGCTCCGGCTCTTCCGGGAAGCCCGCCAAAGAGTAAATTCAATCGTCTCACATCCCTGTTTTTGGCCTAGGGTTCATCTACTTGCTGAAAGCCTTATGAACTACTGGGAAGTACCGCAGTCTGATCAGTCAATAGTCAGATGGATTATCGATTGTTTAGAAATTTTCATTAAACCCAATAATCGGAAGAGGAAATAACCTCCGATTACAAAAAAGCCCGTCAGCAACGACGGGCTTTTTCAATTATTCTTACGTGTAGTGTCCCCAACAGGAATAGACAAAAATAACGTCGTCGGTTACGCGGTAGATGAGCCGGTGTTCCTGCGTGATGCGCCTTGACCAATAGCCCCGGTAATTTCCTTTCAGAGCTTCGGGCTTGCCCCGGCCTTCAAACGGCGTGCGGGTACATTCGGCAATAAGTTCAAGCAACTTAGCGGCAGCGCGGGCGTCCTGCCGTTGCCAGTCCATCAATTGATTTAAAGCCAGGCTGGAAAATTCGACGTTACGCGGCATTGTTTAGCCAGGTCGTTAATTCATCGAAAGAAAAGCGGCGGCCACGACCCATCGAAAAGTCTATCTCTCCGGCGGCAATCACCGCCCCCAGACCCGACACCCGTCCGGCGGCAATGGCTTCCAGTAAGCCCGCATACACGCTCAGGCGATTGTCGATGTTGATAACGCCACGAATAGCCGCTAAGGGCAACAAACTAAAATCAGACGGGTTGGTGTCGACGGCCCGGCGCAATTCGCCTGCCAGTCGCGCCATTGCTAACAGGGCATGGGCTTCGTCGGGTGGGAGGCTGCCCCAATCTATCGAGAAATCATCGCGACCCATTTCATCCAAAATTGCCAGTCCATCAGGGGAAAATAAAAAGCGGAGCCAGGACACAAGGCTCGGTGATTTTATCAGGAAAGAAGGTAGGCGTGTCATAACCAGCAATGGAGCTTTCTTAAGGAAAACGCCCAAAGGTAAATAATAGTTGCCCGCTCTCCAACAGCCACAAAAGAGCCGTCAGCAGTAACGGGCTTTTTCATTTTCGCCTGAATCAAGACACTATGGAAGCATGATATTATATTTGAAGCATAAACACCGTACAGGAAGCCGAGCAGATTATCAACTGGGTGGAGACCCGGAGCGCCACGGCCTGACGGTTGCCTCGCCGGGTCAGCGTCGGCCATCTTCGCAAAACACGCTAACCCTTCCGAACGTTATTCCGTCATGAACTATAACATCGCCGACCTGATTGCGCAGGGCGAAGGCTCCCGGCTCGAATTTAAGGTGACGATCCACTCCGCCGACCGCATCGCCCGCACACTCACGGCGCTTTCCAACACGTCGGGCGGATTGCTGCTGATCGGCGTGTCGGACGACGGACGGGTGCCGGGCATCGAGTCGGAGTATCGGGAATTACAGAAACTGGAAAAAGCTACCGACACGCTTATCGACCCGCCGATTGCGATCACCTATGAAGTGGTGCGGGTAGATGAAAAACCCGTGATGGTGGTGACGGTGCCCGAAAGCGACGAAAAACCGCATTACGCCCTCGACGAACACGGCAACCGCACTATCTACGTCCGCTCCCGCGACAAATCCATTCCGACGAATAAATTGATTCTGGCCGGTGAAACGCCCGACAATCAGTTGCTGCAGTCGTCGAACGTCCGGAATCTGATTCAGTTTCTGCGCCAGAATGAAACTATCACGGCGGCCCGGTACGCCCAGTTGGTCAACATTTCCGACGCCCGTGCTGCCAAACTCCTCCGACAGCTTACCGAACAGGGCTTGCTGCTGCTGCTCGATCACCAGCGACCGCCTAAATTTGCCCTCAAAGTGAACGAGTAATACAGATGGCCCTCCCTACGAGGGATGGCATCTGTACGTATTTTAGAGTTCTTTGCGACCTTTGCGCCGTTCTTTGCGACTTTGCGTTTAAAAATGATGTCAACTCCCGACCGACAAACCATCACCGATTTTTTTACCGATTTACAGGACCGCATCTGCGCCGCCCTCGAAGCAGCCGACGGTGACGCCCGCTTCCACGAAGACCTCTGGGAACGGGCCGAGGGCGGCGGCGGTCGTACCCGAATCCTACAGCAGGGGGGCGTCATCGAGAAGGGCGGCGTGTTGTTTTCCGCCGTACACGGACCCGCTGCGGAGGCCACGCGAAAGCAGATGAACGTGTCGGAACCCGTCGATTTCTACGCCACCGGCGTATCGATCGTGCTGCATCCGCATAACCCGATGGTGCCCATCATCCACATGAACGTCCGGTATTTCGAGCTGAGCAATGGAACCTGCTGGTTTGGCGGCGGCATCGATTTGACGCCTCACTACCTTGATCCCGACGATGCCCGGTGGTTCCATCAGCAACTAAAAACCGTCTGCGACCGCCACCATCCCGACTATCACCCGAAGTTCAAAGCCTGGGCCGACGATTATTTCTTCATCCGTCACCGGAACGAGACCCGGGGCGTAGGCGGTATTTTCTTCGATTATCTGAAGCCCACCGCCGATACGCCGAAGAAAGCGCTGTTTGCGTTTGTGCAGGAAGTGGGCAACGCGTTTGCGCCGATTTATACCTATTTCATGCGCAAAAACCGGTACATGCCCTTCAGCGAACGTGAAAAACAGTGGCAGATGCTGCGGCGGGGCCGTTACGTGGAGTTCAATCTCGTTTGGGACCGGGGAACGAAATTCGGGCTGGAAACCAACGGCCGCACCGAATCCATCCTGATGAGCATGCCCCCCCTGGCGGCCTGGACCTATGATTACCAGCCCGAACCCGACAGCCGTGAGGAGCAGACCCTGCTGGGCCTGCGGAAGGGCATCGACTGGATTAAAATGGTTTAACCGCAGAGATAACGGAGGATTCCCGCAGAGGGCACAAAGAGCTTTTCTTATTTTTCTCTGTGAATCCTCCGTTGTCTCTGTGGTCAATCTTCTCCGTCAATTCTCGATGCGCACGTCGATGCGGGCGGTGATGGGCGAGAGGTCCCAGTCGGCCCGGGGGTCGTAGCGCAGGTGACCGTCCGCAATCTGTAGCGGACTCTCGAAATTATTGTAGTAGAGCTGACCTGTTCCCAGTCCCTGAGGCAGATGATTTTTAAACTGAGCCGTATACTGGGCGATGGCGTTCAGGCCGATGCTGGATTCGAGCGCCGAGGTGATCCACCAGCCGATACCTAGTCGGCTGGCAATCTCGATCCACTCGTCGCAATGGCGCAGGCCGCCCAGCAGCGTGGGTTTGAGTACGATGAACTGGGGCTGGATTTTTTTTAATAACCGGAATTTGTCCACATATTCCATATGACCGATCAGCTCTTCGTCAAGGGCAATGGGGATGGGTGAACGACGGCAAAGATCAGCCAGAAAATCATCCTGACGAGGCCGAATCGGCTGTTCGATGGAATGAATACCGAATCGGGATAACTGATCCAGCTTTTCGTCGACTTCCTCCGGATGAAATGCCCCGTTGGCATCGACCCGCAGCGTCACCTGATCGGGCGTGAACCGGGACCGGACATAGTCGAGCAGTTCGCATTCCTGCCGGAAGTCGATGGCTCCAATTTTCAGTTTGATGGTCGTATAGCCCGCGTCGAGTTTTTCAGTAAGCTGCCGAAACATGAAATCGCGGTCGCCCATCCAGACCAGTCCGTTGATGGCGATGGTTTTCCGGCCCTTCACGAAGTCATTTTCAACGATAACCCGCCGACCTCCGTGAATGTAGTCGAGCATGGCCGTTTCGAAGCCGAACTGAATGGCGGGAAATTTATGGCTGATCAACTGAGACAGAACAATGGGGATATTCCACGAAAAAAGCTGTAAATCCAGATGATTGAACAAATCGCAGACTTCGTGCAGACGCTCTTCAAAATCGATGCGGTCGTCGGGGCTTAACCCTTTGAGCGGGCTGCACTCGCCCAGTCCCGACACCAGCGGGCTTTCGTGGTTTCGTATGCGAATCAGATACGTATCTCGCTCGGTCAGAACGCCCCGCGACGTACCGGCCCTGAATTTAAATTGTAGTGTGTGTTTAATGAAATCAGCCTTGAGGCTCATGGGAATAACAAACAGTCACGGGGTTATCGATAACTAAAAGTAGTAATTTTGGCTCTCAGAAAAGTATATGCTGCCAAATTATTACCGAAAAACTTTGTGTTGAAACGGCTGCTGATCCCGTTAAGCTGGCTCTACGGATTCATTACCGATTTGCGTAACAGGCTGTACGACAAAAGAGTATTTACCAGCTATCGGCCTCCTGTTCCGACCATCTGCGTCGGGAACCTGACCGTTGGCGGTACGGGTAAAACGCCCCACGTCGATTTCCTGATCCAGTGCCTTCCCTGGCCGCTGGCGACCCTGAGCCGGGGCTACGGCCGACAGACGAAGGGCTTCCGGATGGCTGGCCCTAACGATACCGCCGATACGCTTGGCGACGAACCGCTGCAGCTTTACTACCGACATCGTCCCGACGTAACAGTGGCCGTGGGCGAGAAGAGGGCCGACGCCATCCGGCAACTGCTCGCCGCCCGCCCGAAGCTGCGGACCATCCTGCTCGACGACGCCTTTCAGCACCGGGCCGTCCGGCCACACATCAACCTGCTGCTTTCCGATTTTGCCCGGCCTTTCTACGACGATTACCCCTTTCCGGCGGGCTGGCTGCGGGAACGCCGATGGGGTGCCCGCCGGGCCGAGGCAGTGATCATAACCAAATGTCCGGACGCTCTGCCCGAAAACCAAAGAACCGCAATCGAACAGCGCCTGATGCCCTATCTTCGCCCCGGAACGCCGGTATTTTTTACGGGCCTGCGGTATGCGAATCCGGTGAATTTTGTTGACAGAACCCTGTCGATTCCAGACGGAACGCCGGTGATTCTGGTAACCGGAATTGCCCGATCGGAACCGCTGGAGACCCATGTAAAAAAACGATTTTCGCTGATTCGACACCTGCGCTTCGCCGACCATCACCGGTATACGGCGACTGATTTGCGGAAAATCGAGGCCAGTTTGCCGTCAGATGGCGTTGTACTGACGACGGAGAAGGACTTTGTGAAGCTCGCGTCGCTGCTGACGGAAGACAGCCGGTTCTTCTATCTGCCGGTCGACGTGTATTTTCTGGAAGGGGAGGAGCGGTTCCGGAAATGGATAAATGAAGCAGTAAAAGGCTTGTAAAATTGGGCTAAAGCCCTTTGTACATCGGAAATACCTGCCACCCCGGTCCGACGGCGCTTTAGACCGGGGATAGTAATAAATTCCTGCTCCTCAGCAGGGCTTTAGCCCAATATATCAGGGCATCCTGAAAATGTTCATTAACAAAATTTAAGACGGACAGCGTCAATACCCTAAGGGCGAATTACCCAGCGTCCGGCCTTTTCGGTTAACTTTGGGGGAATGAATACAACCTTCCGATTTCTATTTTTCTTTACTCTGCTGGTTCATGGGGCAATGGCCCAGCTACCGGCCCGGCTGCCGCAGTTTCCCCAGGGGGGCGGGCGGCCAATGGGGGCGGGGGGCGGTCAGACCGGGGCGGGTGGAGCCATCATCGACGATTCCACCAAAATGATTTATGGCCCCAAAACCACCCGTTTTTTCTTCGAAAATGATGTACTCAACAACCGCAAAACGCTCTACACGCTCGATACGGCGATGGACGGGGCGCACCAGTATAACTTCGTCAACCGCAACCAGAATCTGCTGATCGATCTGGGTAATCTCGGAACGGCCCTGCGTCCGGTGTTCTACGAAACGCCCGCTATCGGTACGCAACTGGGCTTCAGTGCCTATGGCCTGTATGGCTACCAGACGCCCCAGATTCGGTATTTCGACACCCGTTCGCCCCACACCAACATGTATTATGCTACCGGGGGACGCGGACAGAACATCCTGAATTTTGATTTTACGCAGAACATCACACCCCGCTGGAACATGGGGTTCGACATCCAGCGCTTTACGTCGGATCTACAGTTTGGGGAAAACCGGCAGAGCGGGCGTAACAATCAGCGGCTGGGCGAAAACTGGGCCTTCGCCATCCACTCGAATTACCGCACCAAAAACGATAAATATACGCTGCTGACGCACTACAACAACCTGAACCACCGAACGCTGGAGCAGGGCGGGCAGCGCATCGAATCGGCCAGCGAACTGTACCTCTACGATGGTTTTGCCCTGCTGAATAAGGCCAGCTCCCGTGAGAAGCGCAATACGCTGCACCTCTACCAGCAATACGTGCTCAAACCAGGTTTTCAGGCATATCACGTTGCCGACCTGCAGGCTATCACTTACCGATTCCTGGACGATACCCTGCGGCAGACCCTCCGCGACCGGTCGTTTTACCGCCTGCTGCCCACCGACCGCGTCTCCGACAGTTCGTTTATCAACCAACGCACGCGCTATTACGCCATCGACAATCAGTTTGGCATAAAAGGGACGTTTACGCTCACGCGGGCGTCGGGCAAATCGTCATCCTTCAATTACCGGGCCTGGTATCGCCCCCGCTACGTTCGGCTGAACGGATTGTATTACGAGAACCGATTCGATTCGACGATCTACCGTCAGACCCGCCTCGACAACATCATCGGGGGCTGGATCGGCTATTATTTCCCCGACAGCCTGACCCGATTGACCGCCGAGGTGGAGCATCTGGTCGGAAAAGACGTCCGGCTGGTGGGGCGGCTGGAAAGCCGCTGGTTTACGGCAGGTTACGAGAGCGTTTTTGCCTCGCCGACGCTGATTCAGGAACAGTTTGCCTCGAATCTTTACCGCTGGAATAACGATAATTTCGGCCTGCGGGGTACGCAGCATGCCTTCGGAACGCTGAACCTGAAGCTAGGCAGGCTGACGATTCAGCCGGGCCTGGACTACTATCTGCTGAGCAACTACGTGTATTTTGACGTAAATGCCCGCCCCCGACAGGAAAATGGCGCTTTCAGCGTAATCCGAACGGGCCTGGGAGCGCAATTCCGGCTGGGGAAACTGTCTATTCTGGGCCGGGGATACTACACACTGGTGTCGCGGGACGAAGTGCTGCGGATTCCGCCGCTGTTTGTCAATGGTCGGGTGCAGTATGAACTCCTGTACGCCAAAAAGCTGTATATTCAGACAGGCGTCGAACTGCATTATAAATCAGCCTATTTCGCTGATTCGTTTATGCCGCTGACCCAGCAGTGGCACATTCAGAACGATTTCGAAGTGCCGCAGTATGTCATTGCCGACGCGTTTGTCAACCTCCGAATCAACCGGGTCCGGCTGTTTGCCAAACTGGCCCATGCCAATCAGGGCTGGCCTGCTCCGGGGTATTTCACGGCTCCTAATTATCTGGGGATGAGACGCGTATTTGGGTTTGGTGTTCACTGGTTATTATTCGATTAGGCATGAAAACGCTACATGTGCTAAATGGCGATGCTACGCTGCGCCCGTTCAGCGAAACCCGGCTCGGCGGCGAGGCGGTGGTCTGGCGGGAAATGCTGTCGGAAGGACCGGTGAAAGCCGACGTGCGGTCAGACGAAGAACTCTGGGCTATCCGCCGGGACTGGATTCACCGGGAATATGGGTACAAAAGTCCTGGCAGTTACGATGAAATGGTGGTTCGGGAGTTTGAGCAACTGACCCGATACGCTGAATTCGATGAGGTCGTTTTCTGGTTTGAGAACGATTTGTTCTGTCAGATTAACCTGGTGTTTCTGCTGGCATGTTTCCACCGCGTACCGCTGGGCAGCACCCGGCTCAGACAGGTATCCATCGACCGTCATCCCGACGTGCCCGGCTTCAAAGGACTGGGACAGCTCAACAGCGCCCAACTGGCGACGCTCTACCTGCGGGCCGAGGACCTGACCGACTATGATCTGGCCTATGCTGGCCGGGTGTGGCAATCGTATGCCGGACCCGATCCGCTGGCTGTTCAGCGGCTGCTCGACGTTCCGGCGGGGCGGCTGCGCTTCCTGCCTGATGCGCTGCGGGCACACCTGCAGCGTTTTCCCCATCGTGATAACGGATTGAGTCTCATCGAGAAACAATTGGTCAGCATTCTGGCTGAAGGGCCGATGCCGGAACAGGAGTTGATACGACGGTTTCTGCATCAGGATAGCGTTTATGGCATCGGCGACTGGTCCGTTGAATGGTATATCCGGCAGGGGCAGCCGCATCTGTTCGTGCGTCAGGGCGATTTGGTTGAACTGGCTCCCGGCAGCGCCAACGTGGTCATGGGCCACCGTCAGCGCCCGCCCGCCGACCGCTGGCTGGGCGGCTACCATCAGACGGCGCTGTCGCCGTATCGGTGGGACGGAGAACAATTGATTTAACTTTTCAGAACATGTCACTGACCACCCTCGGACTGGAGCTTCCCTCGGACCCCCGCTGGGTCAACATTGCCGAAATGCACATCGGCGACATTCTCATCGACCACGCCTTCTGCGAACAGAAAGCGGCTTCGTCGTGCATTTCGCTCATTGTGCAGTATCCCGAACACGAAAAGCTGGTGGAGGTGCTGACGCCCGTCGTGGCCGAAGAATGGGGGCATTTTCAGCGGGTATTGAAAGAACTTCGCAAACGCGGTATTCCGCTGGGCCGACAGAGAAAGGATGAATACGTCAATCAGCTACAGCAGGCACTCCGCAAGCCCTCCGACCGCCGGGAGCAACTCATGGAGAAACTGCTGCTGAATGCGCTCATCGAAGCCCGCAGCGCCGAACGGTTCAAGCTCCTGTCGGAGAACATCGAAGACGAGGGGCTGCGGAAGTTTTACCGCGAACTGATGATTTCGGAGGCAGGTCATTACCGCAACTTCATCGAACTGGCCGAGGAATACGTTTCAAAAGAAAAAGTCCGCAAACGCTGGAAAGAACTGCTCGAAACCGAAGCCGCCATCATGCAGTCGCTGGAGGTGCGTTCGGACCGGTTTCACTGAGCCATTCATCCACTTTTTTCGTTACATTTGAGTAAAGCAAACGCCCGTGGTCATGGAGGAGCACATTTTTGAACACATCAAAGACGACGTAGCCATCGAAATCATCGGGAAGATGATCGCCGAGGAGATGGCAAAACTGTACAAGGTACTGGATGAGTTTAAGCAGGCAGGTTTTGATGAAATGGGAGAGGCTGCGACCGAAGCAACTCAACATTACCGCTTGAAGATACGAGAATACAAAGCTGAGATTAATCAGATTTACAGAGGACAGAATTTAAAGGACATTTATGACAAGGTTGATTGTCAATACGCTCCTTATTTGAAGAAGAAATACGGGTTTTCCTACGTTTAATTTCAGCATTTTTTGATGCCACCGGACTTTTATTACTCCTACGAGTTTGAGCGGGCAAAAAGGGAAGTAATCGAATTATTTCTTGAGCCAGAATCCGAATCTATATCACCTGTTGGAATGTTGCTGGGCGGGCAGCCTGCCTCTGGAAAAACAAAGTTAATTCGATTCATCCGTAATAATTATGCCGAGAGGTTTACAATTATAAATGGCGATGAATTTCGTGAATATCATCCTCGCTATGAAGAAATAAAGAAATTACATGGTCTCGATGCTCCCACTTATACCCAGAAATTTTCCAACGCAATGGTGGAGGCGGTGAAGGAAGAATGCATTCGCCGACGGTATAACATCATCATCGAAGGGACGATGCGTAACCCGGCGGTTATCGAAAATACGGCGAAAGAGTTGAAAAAAGCGGGTTATCGCTGCGAAGGTCATGTCCTCGCTATTCATTGCGACGACAGCACGTTAGGCGTTTTTCAGCGATACGAATGGGATTGGAAAAAAACCGGTTCGGGCCGTTTTTCAAACCTCGATATCCACGACGAAGCATACCGGCAAATTCCCGTTAATCTAAATACGGCTTTGCAGCATGGCTGGCTTGACCGTATTGTTTTGTATTGCAGAGACAATCAACAGGCGCTGCGCTCATTTTTTTCCACAGATAGGGAAGAGAGAGAAAAAGTCGATTTTATTTCTGAGTTCGATAAAGCCAGAAAGCCGGTATATTCAAAAGAGTATTATTATCAACGCTGGCTGGAAATTCAGGAAATGGCACGGTTGCGGGGCGAAAACCATGCGCCTTATCTGCTACAAATCCAGCAATTTATTGACCAGTACAAGACCTGATTAACCCACATCCCACCATGACATTTCTACGCCAATCCGCCGAACATATTTTCCAGCAGCACGGCACCCGCATGGACGACGTGTGGGTGGTGCTGCCCACCCGCCGGGCCGTTTCGTTTTTTCAGCAGGAACTGGCTGGCTGCACCGACCGGCCCTTTCTGTCGCCCCATGCCCTTTCGGTCGACGATTTCATTACGCAGGCGTCCGGGCTGCAGATCATCGATTCGGTCAGTCTGCTGTTTGAACTGTATGACGTGTTTCGGGAAATCGACCCGCTGCTCGAATTTGGCCGGTTTCTGAACTGGGCTACCGTGCTGCTGAGTGACCTCGACCGTATCGACCAGTACCTGATCAAGCCGTCCGAACTCTTTACCTATATGTCGGCGGCGAAAGCCCTCGAACGCTGGCAGCCAGAACTGCCATCAGGAGCGAACATTACTCTGCAGACGGCAGGCACACAACGTTATTTCAAGCTTTTCGATAATCTGCAGGCGGCGTATACTGCCCTCCGGGAGCGGCTTCGGAGCAAGGGACTGGCCTATCGCGGGATGGCTTACCGCTGGCTGGCCGAGCACGTGGACGTGATGCTGCTGGAAAATCCGGCGTACGAGAAAATATACTTCATCGGATTCAACGCCCTGAGCCGTTCGGAAGAGGTTATCGTTCAGACGCTGGTCAAAGCCCGGAAAGCCGAAATGCTCTGGGATGCCGACGCCTATTACCTGCGAAAACGGACACAGGAAGCCGGGAAAATGCTCCGTTCGTACCGGGAAGCGGGCTGGAGCAGCCCGTGGCGTTGGGAAGGCGAACACCTGACCCAAATGCCGAAACGAATCCAGATTATCGGCGTACCCAATGCCAGTATGCAGGCGAAAGTGGCCGCCCACATTCACGAAGAATGGCAGAAAGAAGACGCCGCTGCCGGAATGGAGCCCCCCCCGCAAACCGCGCTCGTTCTGGGCGACGAGACCCTGCTGCTGCCCGTGCTGTATTCGCTGGGTGAATCCGTCCAGGATTTGAACGTTACGATGGGTCTGTCCCTGCGCAACTCGCTGTTGTTTACGCTTATCGACGGTATTTTCGAGATGCAGCGAACCGTTGCCGAGTTCCGGAAAAAGGACGGAAGCACGGTGCGGCTTCCCAAGTTCAACCACCGGCACGTTACGAAAGTACTGAGCCATCCGTTTATTCTTCAGTATGAACAACGGATGCTGACCCCCGCCGACCCCGCCGAAACGGGCGCTGTCCGGCGGGTGCTCCACGAAATCCGGACCCAGAACCTGGTGTATCTGGACGAAGAACAACTCCTCACGCTGGGCGAAAACAACCCGCTGTTCCGGGTGCTGTTCCGCCGCTGGCCGACCGGTCGCCCGCTGGTTGTCATTCACCAGTTTTACGCGCTCATCGACCTGCTTCGTGAAGTATACGGGCAGCAGCAGGACGCCATCGAGACGGAATATCTGCTGCTGTTTCAGAACCTTCTGCGGCAACTCGAAACCACGCTCGAACGCGATGAGCGCAACGAACTCGTCGACATCCGGAGCCTGAAACAGTTTTTGTATGAACTCATCCGGCAAACCAGCATTCCGTTTGAGAGCGAGGGGCGTTCGTCGCTGCAGGTGATGGGTATGCTCGAAACCCGGGCGCTGGACTTTGACCGGCTCATTCTGCTGTCGGTCAACGAGGGGGTGCTGCCGCAGTCGCGGAAGCTGAATTCACTGATTCCGTTCGATGCCTGCCGGGAGGTCGGTCTGCCGACATATCAGGATCAGGAATCCGTGATGTCATATCATTTTTACCGGCTGCTGCAGCGGGCCGGAGAGGTGGTGCTGCTGCACGTTACCTCGGCAGATGCCTATGGATCGGGCCGGGGCGAGAAAAGCCGGTATATCCTGCAGATCGAACACGAACTGAAAGCGGCGGCGGGCGATAACCTGACCATCGAGTACCCGCAGGTGCGCTTCGGGCGTCCGGTGGCGAACGTGAGCCGGTCGTTCGGCGACGATCTGGTCATCCCCAAGAGCCGCCAGGTTCTCGAACAGCTTCGCAACCAGTTGCAGCCCCGCAGAAACCAGCACGATGAGGAAACGGGAGGCCTCTACGCTACCCACCTGAACCATCTGGTCAACTGTTCGCTGCGGTATTATTTCAGTCGGGTCATCAAAATCCGGGAGGATGAGACCGTGGAGGAAAACCTGGACGCCGCCGAGTTTGGCGACTGGCTGCATCAGACGCTGGAAACGCTCGACCAGGACTATCGGATGAAGCAGCAACCCGTTGATGAGCAGCGTGTTAAACAGGTGTTGCGGCAGAAGTATGAAGCGCTGTTTGGCAAACGTGTCATCGATTCGGGCATGAATTTTCTGCTCTACCGCATTGCGGAGGATTTAATGGTCCGGTTCAATAACCAGCAGAACGAACGGTACGGCGACGCTCTTACGGTGCTGCAGACCGAACAGGAGTGGAGCACGCATCTGGACGTTGAAACGGCCATCGGGCCGGTTCGGGTGCGGATTGCCGGTAAAATCGACCGGGTCGAACGGCTGAATGAGCAGGGCAGGATTACGCTGCGCGTGGCCGACTACAAAACCGGTCCCGTACAGGAAAAGGACGCCAAAGCCGAACCCGACCAGTTACTGAATAACCCGCGTCTCGATAAAGCCCGTCAGCTCTGGCTGTATCAGTATCTGGTGTATAAAAAGATGCTGCAGGAAGGCGGCCTCACTTTTAACGGCTGGCAGACCGGCGTCGACACGCCCGTGGTAGCTGGATTTTATTCTTTCCGCAACCTGAATGCCGGTTTTATCGAAACAAACCTGCGCCTGGGAGATGCCCGGGCCTACGTAGAACAGTCGGAAGACTACCTGCGTAAGGCCATTGCCGACCTGTTCGACCCCCGGCTGCCGTTCCGGAAAACCGACGACAAAAAGCGCTGCCAGCTTTGCGATTTCCGCAAACTCTGCGGTCGTTAATTCATCCGAAAATTATATTCTGTCTCCCCGTCGGTCTTCTCCCCGAAATTGCCCTGCGCTCTGGCATACAATTTGATTAAAGTCTGCATGAACGTGTGTAGCTGAATGAATATGTCCGGCTACTTCACCACTCTTCTTCCGAAACTACCGGAAAAAGTAAATTTTTTTGTACCGCATACAAACAACCGATTCTCTTGTGCGCCGCCGGGCAGCCAGAAAAACATTTTGCACATTTCTAAGATGTTAGTAAGCTTTGTTTCAGCATGTTAGGAAGTCTCAGCGGGCTGTCCGAAGAGAATCTTGTGCGGCTAAATCCAGGCCTCGATAGCGTTGAAATGTGGAAATTTTAATTTCAGGGCTTATTTTTTTAATCTATAGACAAGTAGGGTATTCGAAAGCAATGGCTACCTTTGTTTGAGATAACCTACCGTAATAAAACTTGATGAGAACGGCAAGAATTTTACTTTTGCTAGCATGGGTGTTTTTGCCCATACTTACCTGGGCGCAGGTGAACGTCACCGGACCCATTTCCCGCATTGTCATTCAGCGTGATAATGCCAATCGGGCGGCCATTCCCATCACCGGCTCCTGTCCGACAAATGCCACTAAAATAGAGGCCCGCGTCATTGCCCGGAACGGGGGGACTACCACCGACTGGACGGCAATCGACAACGCGCCGAGCGGCGGGAATTTTCGAGGCTCACTAACGGCCACGGGTGGCTGGTATAACCTTGAAGTCCGGGCCATGAACGAGTCGGGAGTGCTTGGAACCGCTACCATCGAACGAGTGGGCGTTGGCGAAGTCTTCATCGTTTGTGGGCATTCGGTAGCCCACGGCGTTTCGGAGGTTATCGACGGCTCCAGCGACGAGCGGGTCGTGGCCGTGGGGAACACCCAGGCACAACGGGACGCCTATGACCGAACCGCGAGCACCAATGATCTGCCCAATCCGGGCTATAATCATTATCAGACGGGTGTTTCCCCCGCTCCATTTGGCTATAACAATTATTTCTGGGGTAAATTCGGAGAATACCTCGTGCAGCGCATCGGGGTTCCGGTATTGATTTTCAACGCTGCCTTCGGCGGCTCCAATCTCGAACACTGGGCGAAATCATCGCAGGGGCAGGGATTTGAACACGGGTTCATTCGTTCCGACCTCGGCCAGCCCTATGCCAACGTCCGCAATACGCTTCAGAAATACATCCCCCAAACGGGCCTTCGGGCGCTGCTGGTCGACCACGGGCAGAACGACTGGAACCAGACCAATGAGGACTATATCCTGAACAACTACCAGACCTGGGTGAACAAAGCCCGTAGTGATTTGGGCTTTGGAGCGCTGGCCTGTGTCGTCAACCGGGCGACGCCGTTTTTCTATTCCAACCCGCAGCGACACATCCGCAACGTACAGGAGCGCATGATTCGGACGGCCAATAGTTTTGCCGGTCCTGATTACGATACCGGGCTGACTCCCGGCGACCGCCCCGACGAAATTCACCTGAATCTCAGCGGCCAGTTCACCGCGGCCCGGCTCTGGGCCGATGCACTGAACAACGGCGTTCTGAGCTCTTCGACACCGTATACGCTGGCGGCCATAACCACCCCGCCGCCAACTCCGACCCCGACCCCAACTCCCACACCCACTCCGACGCCCACGACGCTGAAGCTGGAGCCCCCCACCCTGGACTGTAACACGGGTGCCTTCACCTTCCGCAGCAGCGGGGGCGACGGCACACCCGTCGAGTACATGGCCGCCGGCATCACCAGTTGGACCACCAACCCCAACCACACGCTCACCCCGGAGATGCGCATCGGCATGACCTACGAGCTCAAGGCCCGCCAGTCGGGCAAGGAGGTCAGCCTGAGCTGGTCGACCTCCTGCGGTACGAGCACCACCCCGCCGCCACCCCCACCACCCACGCCCACGCCGACCCCGGATCCCACGCCCACTCCGACACCGACCCCGACCCCCACACCCACGCCTACACCGGTGACTTATGGTAAGCCGGAGGGGCACGTCGATGGAGCCGATTGTAGCCAGGTGTATGGCTGGGCCTATGACCATCACAACCCCACCACCACGGTCAGCGTAGAGATTTATCTCAACGGGCAACTGGCGGCTACGGTGAAGGCCGATGGCTACCGGGCGGATTTGGCTTCGTATCTACAGAGCAACGGGCGGCAGGCCTTTAGCTGGGCGGTGCCCCAGTCGCTGCGTCGGGCGGGCAGCAACACCGTGGAGGTGAAGTTTGCCGGTTCGAGCCTCACCTTGCAGAAGTCCCCCCGTCAGTTCACCTGTGCCGATGGGGGAGGAAGCACGACCACCCCGCCGCCCACACCGACCCCGACCCCAACACCGACTCCCACACCCACTCCGACGCCGACGCCCACGACGCTGAAGCTGGAGCCCCCCACCCTGGACTGTAACACGGGTGCCTTCACCTTCCGCAGCAGCGGGGGCGACGGCACACCCGTCGAGTACATGGCCGCCGGCATCACCAGTTGGACCACCAACCCCAACCACACGCTCACCCCGGAGATGCGCATCGGCATGACCTACGAGCTCAAGGCCCGCCAGTCGGGCAAGGAGGTCAGCCTGAGCTGGTCGACCTCCTGCGGTACGAGCACCACCCCGCCGCCACCCCCACCACCCACGCCCACGCCGACCCCGGATCCCACGCCCACTCCGACACCGACCCCGACCCCCACACCCACGCCTACACCGGTGACTTATGGTAAGCCGGAGGGGCACGTCGATGGAGCCGATTGTAGCCAGGTGTATGGCTGGGCCTATGACCATCACAACCCCACCACCACGGTCAGCGTAGAGATTTATCTCAACGGGCAACTGGCGGCTACGGTGAAGGCCGATGGCTACCGGGCGGATTTGGCTTCGTATCTACAGAGCAACGGGCGGCAGGCCTTTAGCTGGGCGGTGCCCCAGTCGCTGCGTCGGGCGGGCAGCAACACCGTGGAGGTGAAGTTTGCCGGTTCGAGCCTCACCTTGCAGAAGTCCCCCCGTCAGTTCACCTGTGCCGATGGAGGTGGGAGCACGACCGCGTCAACTCCGCCGCCCACACCAACCCCGACCCCGCCGCCCACGCCGACGCCGACATCTCCCCCCACACCGGATCCAACACCTACGCCGACGACGGTGACTTATGGTAAGCCGGAAGGGCATGTCGATGGGGCTGACTGTAGTCAGGTATATGGCTGGGCTTACGACCATCATAAGCCGACGACAAATATCAGTGTCGATATTTATCTGAACGGACAACTCGCCGTGACGATGAAGGCCGATGGCTATCGGGCAGATTTGGTGACCTATCTGCAAAGTAATGGACGTCAGGCCTTTAGCTGGGTAATCCCGCAGTCGATGCGTAAAGCGGGCAACAATACCGTCGATGTGAAATTCGCTGGCTCCAGCATTAGCCTGCAGAAGTCGCCCCGGCAGTTTACGTGCGCTTCAGCCGCCGGTGGCCGACTGGCCGCCACGTCGGAGCCAAAACCGAAGCAGGCCGAAACCAGCGGCAACTGGAGTACGTACCCGAATCCGGTGGAAGACGTGGTTATGGTTCAGATTCCTTCCGTGTTCGATGCATCGGCCCTGAATTTCATGCTGCATACGACCTCCGGCAGGCAGATTGCCATTCCGGCATCCAATGTACAAATTACGGAGGGCCAGGCCCGCGTTTCGCTGGCATCGCTGAACCTGCCTTTCGGCCTGTATTTCATCAGCGTCTACAATGAAGAAGGAGCCCTTCTGAAGTCGCTGAAGATAATGAAGAAATAATTAACTGATTCATAGGTGGTTAAGCGCAGTCTTTTTTAAGGACTGCGCTTCTTTTTTACGAAAGCGGCCGGGGCCTGAACGGCTGTCTCGTTGAGCAGTATGGCCTCCTGGATATAGGTCATCACTTGTTCTTCGTCGGGGTCATTCACCGCCCGGATAACCAGCGACCTGACGGTTTTACGCTGCCGGGTCTGAAGCAGACCGGCCTCATCGGTCATTTCGGTGCCTCGGAGAAAGGCCAGATCGACGCCACCTGTCTGGGTTTTAAGGGGATTGAGATAGCACAAATAACCGTGGCAATAATAAAACGGAACGCCCCAACTTATTTTTTCCCGTATGGAAGGGGAGGAGACCAGCAGAAGCTGACGTAGCCAGCGCAAAATAAGCTGATTCTGAGGAGATTGCAGATGGATATACTCGTCGACGTGCATAACGCTGCGGGTTAGGAACCGGATGGGAAACAATGAACAAATCGGGCGTCAGGGTAGTTGAAACAGCAGACCTGAAGCAGTAGTTTGAGGCACCTGGTGCATTTATTCCGATACTGCATTTAGACAACCTGTAATATAAAAAATTCGGTGAAAAGATGGATAGCTATTGGCTTGCTGGCCCTCGTGCTGGGAGGCATTATCGTTTACAATAAAGTACTCAAACCAGCTCCGGGACAGGAACGGCCCGGAACTGGCGGGAGTGGAGGAGGACGCGGTCAACTGGGTGGACCCGGAGCCGGACAGACAGCCTCCGTCAATGGATTTGTGGTTACTCCCTCCACTATCAAGGATGAAGTAGTTGCCAGTGGTACGCTGATAGCCGCCGAACAGGTCGATATTTACCCCGAAGTAGCCGGTCGGATTGTCACGCTCAACATTCAGGAAGGACGGCGAGTTGCCCGGGGAGCTCTGCTGGTAAAGCTCTATGATGCTGATTTACAGGCCCAATTAAAGAAACTGTATGTTCAGGAAGAAAACGCCCGCCGCACCGAAGAACGAAACCGGCGTCTGCTGGAACGCGGCGGTATCAGCCAGCAGGAATACGATATCGTAACGACGAATCTGCGGTCGGCACTGGCCGATATCGATCTGGTGAAGGCCCAGATCCGGCGGACGGAGATACGGGCTCCGTTTTCGGGCGTAATCGGTCTGCGGGAAGTAAGCTCCGGGGCCTATGTGACACCGAATACGTTGATTGCCAGACTACAGCAGACTTCCTCGCTCAAACTGGATTTCTCCGTACCCGAAAAATACGGTCCGGCGGTCCGGCAGGGTAGCCCGGTGGTGTTTCAGGTGGATGGTTCTCAGCAGAATTTTCAGGGAATGGTCTACGCCGTTGATCCCGGCGTGGAGGAAGACACCCGCAATCTGCGCATCCGGGCGCGTGTGAGCAATACCTCGGACGCCCTGCGTCCCGGTGCGTTCGCCAAAGTCAAACTGGTGATCCGGACGGAGCGGGCGTTGGTCGTACCGACCCAGGCCGTACTTCCGCAGACACGGGGTAAGCAGGTCGTGGTGGTCAATAATGGCAAAGCCGAATTTCGGGAAGTGACGACGGGCATCCGCTCCGCCGCAACGATTCAGATACTTTCCGGCGTACAGCAGGGAGATACGATTGTAACGAGCGGGTTGAACTTCCTGCGTCCGGATGCGCCGGTCAAAATTGCCAGAGTAGAGAGACTACCCGCAGAAAAGTCCGCTACGGCAGGATCGACAGCGAATGTGAGTATGCGATAAAACAACAAGGCCTGATGAGTTTACCTTCTCTTAGCTTACGCCGCCCCGTGCTGGCAATCGTCATGTCGATTGTCATCGTGCTATTCGGGGCCATTGGTTTCACGTTTCTGGGCGTACGGGAGTATCCGGCCATCGACCCGCCGATCATCTCCGTCCGGACAAGCTACACGGGGGCGAACCCCGACATTGTCGAATCGCAGATTACGGAGCCTATCGAAAAATCGCTGAATAGTGTCGAAGGCATCCGGACCATCTCATCGACAAGCGCCCTGGGTGTTAGTTCCATCACGGTAGAATTTGAACTTGGAGCCGACCTCGAACGGGCGGCCAACGACGTACGCGATAAAGTGGCTCAGGCGCAGCGGCAGCTTCCGCAGGACATCGATGCCCCGCCGGTAGTTTCCAAAGCCGATGCCAACTCGGATCCCATCATCTTCCTGCCGCTGCAAAGCACCACGCGGAATCCGATGCAGTTGTCGGACTATGCCGAAAACGTGCTGCAAGAGCGCCTGCAGACGATTCCGGGCGTCAGTCAGGTGACCATCTACGGACTCAAGCGCTTCGCCATGCGCCTGTGGATCGACCCGCTGAAACTCTCGGCCTATCGTCTAACCACTCAGGACATTCAGGATGCGCTGACGCGGCAGAACGTGGAACTGCCCGGCGGAAAAATTTATGGCAACAACACAGAACTGACCGTGAAGGCGGTGGGCCGCCTGCAGAACGAACAGGATTTCAACAACCTCATCATCCGGCAGACCAACGACCAGATCATTCGGTTCAAAGACATTGGTTACGCCGTTCTGGGGCCGGAAAACGAGGAAACCGCCTCCCGTCAAAACAACGCGTCGGGCGTCATTCTGGTACTTGTCCCGCAGCCGGGAGCCAATTACGTCGACATTGCCGATGAATTTTACAAACGGCTGGACGACATCAAACGCGAACTGCCGTCCGATATTATCATGGACGTGGGCACCGACCGCAGCCAGACCGTACGGCGGGCCATCGAGGAGGTGGCCGAAACGCTCATTATTGCTTTCATCCTTGTCGTGCTGGTCATTTTTCTGTTCTTCCGCGACTGGCTCATTTCCGTTCGTCCGCTCATCGATATTCCGGTATCGCTGGTCGGGGCGTTTTTCATCATGTATGTCTCCGATTTCAGTATCAATGTGCTGACGCTGCTCGGCATCGTGCTGGCAACGGGCCTGGTGGTCGATGACGGGATTGTGGTCACGGAGAACATTTTCAAGAAAATAGAGGAGGGAATGGACCCAAAACGGGCGGCCAAGGAGGGCTCGGAGGAGATTTTCTTCGCCGTTCTGGCTACTTCCATCACGCTGGCCGTCGTGTTTCTGCCCATCATATTTCTGGAGGGATTCGTAGGACGGCTGTTTCGTGAATTTGGGGTTGTTGTAGCCGGGGCCGTGCTGATTTCAGCGTTTGTATCGCTGACGCTGACGCCCGTTCTGAGCGTGAAGCTGGTCAGCAAAGATCACGGAAAGGGTTCGTGGTTTTACCGAAAAACCGAACCGTTTTATCAATGGCTCGACCGGAGTTACCGTTCGTCTCTGGAGACGTTCATGAAGCGTCGCCGCTGGGCCTTTGCGCTGGTAGCGATCTGTATCGCCATTATTTTCGGAATCGGTTCGACCCTGAAATCGGAACTGGCGCCGCTGGAGGATCGCAGCCGGATCCGGATTCCTATCACCGCACCCGAAGGAACGAGCTACGAAGCCATGTCGCGGCTGACCGAACGCGTCAACCAGTTTGTGCTCGATTCGATTCCGGAAGCCAAACTGACCTTCAGCGTAGTGGCGCCGGGCTTTTCGGGAGCCGGTTCCGTCAACACGGGCTTCGTTTTCCTGAATCTGGTCGAACCCGATGAGCGGAAGCGTTCGCAGCAGGAAATTGTCGACTATCTGAATAAAAATCTGAAGCGGTTCTCCGACGCCCGGATGATTCCTGTGCAGGAGCAGACGATTCAGGTGGGACGGGGCGGCGGTTTGCCCGTGCAGTTTGTCATCCAGAATCTGAACTTCGAGAAATTGCAGGAGAAACTGCCGAACTTTATGGAAGAAGTTCAGAAAGACCCGACTTTTCAGGGGGCCGACGTGGATTTGAAGTTCAATAAACCCGAACTGAACATTACCATCGACCGCGAAAAGGCCACCAATCTGGGCGTGTCCGTGCGCGACGTGGCCCAGACGCTCCAGCTTGCCCTGAGCAATCGCCGCCTGGCCTACTTCCTCATGAATGGTAAACAATATCAGGTCATCGGGCAGGTCGACCGCGAGAATCGGGATGAACCCGTTGACTTACAGGCTTTTTATGTGCGGAATACGGAAGGCAGGCTGATTCAACTGGACAATCTGGTGCGATTCGAGGAAGTGTCCAGCCCGCCGCAGGTTTACCACTATAACCGGTTCAAATCGGCGACGGTATCGGCGGGGCTGGCTCCGGGCAAGACCATCGGCGACGGTGTCGAAGCCATGCGGGCCATTGCCACCCGGACGCTGGACGACACGTTCCAGACGGCGCTGTCGGGTGCCTCCCGCGACTATGCCGAGAGCTCGTCCAACACGCTGTTTGCCTTTGTGCTGGCGCTGGTGCTGATCTACCTGATTCTGGCGGCTCAGTTCGAAAGCTTCACCGACCCGTTCATCATCATGGTGACGGTGCCGCTGGCAATTGCCGGGGCGGTATTCTCGCTCTGGATGTTCAACCAGACGCTGAATATTTTCTCTCAGATCGGCATCATCATGCTGATCGGTCTGGTGACCAAAAACGGCATTCTCATTGTCGAATTTGCCAATGAAAAACGTAAGGAGGGCCTGAACAAATTCGATGCGGTGATTGAAGCCTCGGCGCTGCGTCTGCGGCCCATTCTGATGACGAGTCTGGTGACGGCGTTTGGCGCCCTGCCGATTGCTCTGGCTCTGGGAGCGGCTTCCAAAAGTCGGATGCCGCTGGGCATCGTCATCGTCGGCGGGATCCTGTTCTCGCTGGTTCTGACGCTGTTTGTGATTCCGGCCATTTATTCGTTCTTCTCCCGCTACAAAGCGCCGGATCCGGTTTACGAAGAAATGGAAAACGAAGACCGGAAGCGGGAAATGGAGGAAGTGTAAATGGGAGTGTCTGGAACTGCGAAGCTCCGGATTTTGGGCTAAAGCCCTTTTTCATCCTGTGCAGCCACCCTATACCCCGGCGCTTTAGCGCCGGGGCAATTAAGCAGGCTTTTTAATTTCTCCGGGTTAGGCCAATTTCAGGGCTTTTTGTCTTTGGTTGCTTTCAATTCGTTCCCCATCAGCTTCAGCGTCAGGCCGGTAATGGCGTTGGTGGCCGGGTCGCGGCTAAAAACAATCATGGAAGCATACTGGCTCGTCGACTGAAACGTATCGGCCTCTTTCTGTTTCAGAAGTTTGAACTTGCCGTAGCTGTCGGCTTCGCCGTGGAGGTCACCGTTTTCCAGTGTGACGGCGTACGCTTTAAGGTTGCCGTTTTCCTCAAACGTATACGTACCGACGTAGGCACTCAGATCGTTTTTCTGAGATGTGGCGGCCTCATCCTGAGCCCGCAGAGAAGCGGAGGCCGAAAAGAGGAAGAGCAGGGCGAAGAGCAGATGTTTCATTAGGTAAGGAGTTTACAGAAAGTATAAAGATACAAAATGGTTGCCTTGCCTGCCAAATTACTATCTTGCCTGCTCTAAATACAGGGTGGATGGAAGCCGTTCAGCGACACGACTATAGCGTTCAGGAGTACTTTTCTCTGGAAAAGGAAAGTCAGATCCGGCACGAGTTCTACAAGGGTGAACTATATGCAATGGCCGGTACATCGTTAAATCATAACGAGATTGTTCAAAACGTTGCGCTGTCGCTTCGGTCAGAATTCCGCCCTAAAGGCTGTCGTGTGTTTTCGGAGAACGTAAAACTGGAGGTGGTAAAAGACATCTATTATCCTTACCCGGATATCGTCCTGACCTGCCATGCCGACGACATGACGGCTAATTACGTAATCAGTCAGCCTAGTTTGATTGTTGAAGTATTATCACAGTCGACCGAAAAGCATGATCGAGGTTTTAAATGGCTGCATTACCAGCGAATGTCCTCACTGAAGCATTTTATGCTGGTCACGCAGGATGAATGCCGGATAGAACTTTACAGTCGAAATGGGCACTTCTGGCGGTATGAGGCGTTCGATTCGATGGAACAGACGATTCGGTTCGAGCATCTGGCTTTTGAACTCGCCGTATCAGCAGTTTATGAAACTATTACATTTGTGCCCCCCGGCAACGAAGGGCCCGAACTGGTCATTCGTTAAAACGGCAGTTTGCTCAGATCGACGTTCCCGCCTGTCAGAATGATGCCTACTTTCTGTCCGGCAAATTGCTCTTTATTTCGAATCAGGGCCGCCAGCGGTACGGCGCACGACGGTTCGATGACAATCTTCATTCGTTCCCAGATCAGCCGCATCGCCGCAGCGATTTCCGGGTCCGAAACGAGCAGAATATCCGAAACGTGCTGCTGAATGATAGCCAGCGTCCGCTCACTCAGCGAAGTCAGCAGCCCGTCGGCAATTGTCTGGATGTAAGGTGCTTTCTCGACCTGCCCGGTTCGGAACGACAGCACCGCATCGGCGGCCCCTTCCGGCTCACCCGCCACGACGCGGACTTTTTCACCAAAATAAGCGGCGCTCAGACCCGTACCGCTCAGCAGACCGCCCCCGCCGACGGGGGCCATCAACACGTCGAAAGGACGCTGCTGCCCGGCGTCTTCCAGCAATTCTTTGGCGGCAGTTGCCTGTCCGGCAATGACGCGGTCGTCGTCGAACGGATGAATGAGCGTAGCCCCCGTTTGTTCAATAACCTCCCGAACGCCGTCTTCACGGGCCTGGAGGGTGGGTTCACACTCGATGACTTCCGCTCCGTAGCCCCGGACGGCGTCTTTTTTAACCTGAGGTGCCGTGCGCGGCATCACGATAATCGCCCGAAGTCCCGTTTCCCGCGCAGCCCAGGCAATGGCCTGCGCATGGTTGCCCGACGAGTGGGTCGTGACCGGCCCCGAACTGGTTCCCTGGCCGATAGATTCAACCAGTTGCCGCACGGCGTTCATGCCGCCACGGGCTTTGAAAGCGCCGATTTTCTGAAAATTTTCGCACTTGAAATGGATGTCTGCGCCAGTGAGCTGGTTGATGTAGTGACTGGTGAGTACCGGTGTACGATGAATGTAGGGGCGGATGCGGTCGTGCGCTTCCCGAATGGTCGAGGCCGAAATCATAGCTGCAAAGGTAATCGATTACGGAGCCTCCGCAATCACGTCGTCGCACTCGCTGCCCCGCAGCAGCAGTTCCCGAACCAACGCCGGATGGGAGTTGCTGATGAGATGCCCCGCCTGCGGCAGATAGATAAACTCGGCCCGCCTGCCGGTCAGAACCCGACGGGCATAGTTCAGATTTTCGGGATCGACCAGCCAGTCCCGCCCGCCCTGCATCACCGTCACCGTTGCCCGGACGTCGGTCCAGAGCGTATCGAGTTGCCGAAGCTGACGGACGTGAGCGAATTTTTCGTCCGTTGCCATATTGATCTGGTCATGCAGAAACAGCCGGATGAGCGGGAAACGCCCCGCCCGCGAAAACCACCAGAATTTCTCCCGGTCGGGGTCGATGGCTGGGGCCAGCATATACAGATGCCGTACGTTTTCGGGATACAGAATTGCGAGTCGGGCGGCAATGGGCGCTCCAAACGAACGACCCAGAACCACGGCAGGCTTTCCCGACCGGTTGAGTTGCAGGGAGGCGGCAATCCACTCCGCCTGCTGGCGCAGATCGGTCAACTGACGCCGACGGACGCCCTTTTTCTTCGACCGTCCGTAGCCGGGCCGGTCGACGGCAATGATTTGATACCGGCGATACAGCAGACTATCGTCCATCAGGCGCAGATAGCCGTACCAGCTTCCCGGAGCGCCATGAATGAGCAGCAGCGGTGGCAGCGTGTCGGCACCAATAGCGGCGCAGAACAGATTCATCCCACCGGCGTCAATCGTGTGGTAGGTGGGCCGGGCGGGTCGGGTGGCATAGTGGCGCTGCAGGTCTCGTTCGGTCATCCGCCACCGCCGGAAACAGCCGGACAGCAGCAATGGCAGGGAAAGCAGCAGAAACGGGAACAGCCAGCGGCGAAACATAACGAAGGTGACGGTCAGGGCAGACTAAAGATAAAAAAATCTTCCGTACGACCGAAAGCATCACAGCAGGGAAAGCTGCCGGGACCCCCGTTCATGTTCCAGCAGCCATTTTTTGCGCCATAATCCACCCGCATAGCCTGTCAGTTCGCCGTTCGAGCCAATGATGCGGTGGCAGGGGATGAGAATCCAGATGGGGTTGCGGCCATTTGCCAGCCCCACGGCCCGAATGGCTTTTTCGTCGCCCAGGTGGCGGGCCAGGGTCAGGTAGGAGAGGGTCTGACCAAACGGGACGGATAGCAGTGCCTGCCAGACACGCTGCTGAAACTCGGTTCCCTGCGGTTTGAGTGGCAAATCAAACACCTGCCGACGGCCTTCGAAATAGTCCGTGAGCTGCTCCATGCAGCGCTGAATGGGTTCTGTCAGTGGAGTGCCGGACGTTTCCGCCGGACCGGCCTCATTCAGGCAGCTTACGGCGTAGATGCCGGTTTCATCGCCGGTTATCGAGGCTAGTCCGAGGGGGGTATGCAGGTAGGCCGTCTGCATGAATCAGGGGAAATATTTCTTTACTACGTCGTCCAGCATGTCACGGGTCAGCGGCTTGCTGCGGTAGCCGCTGACGTCGCCAAACTCCCGCGCCCGGCGCTCATCATCCGGGTTCAGGGAGGTTGTCAGCATCATCAGCACGACACGGGCTTTCTGTTCAGGCGGCAACTTCTCATATTCCTCAAGAAATTCGAACCCGTTCATGCCGGGCATGTTGATGTCCAGCAGGATAACTTCAGGTCGTAAATAGCAGTCACTTTCCGTGTTTTTTAACAGTTCCAGCGCCTGCAGACCATTCTCGGCAATGCAGACACAGTCGCAGAGGCCGGATTCTTCGATGATGAGTTTATGTAGGAAATTATCGTCGGGGTCGTCGTCAACCAGCAGGATGCAGTTGATTTTCCTGGGCATAATGTCGAATCGGTTTGATTGTTTTAGGTACTGAGAAAAAGAACGTACTGCCCTCACCTATCTGGCTTTCCACACCGATACTGCCGCCATAAATTTCCACGATTTTCTTACAGGTAGCCAGTCCAATGCCTGTTCCGGGGTATTGCGTTCGGCCATGCAGCCGCTGGAAAATCTGGAACAGTTTGTTGAAGTGGAACGATTCGATGCCGATACCATTGTCCGAAACGGAAAACCGGTGATCATTCGTCCGTTCTTCCGATCCAATCCGAATGTGCGGGGCAATGTCGGGTCGGCGATATTTGATCGCGTTGGAAATCAGGTTCTGAAACAACCGCTTGAAGTCCGTCCGGTGGGCCGTAATTTTCGGCAGTTCGCCCACGTCGATGACGGCCCCTGACTCGCGGATGTCATTAGCCATTTCTTCGCGTATTTCCTCAATGAGAAGCTTCAGGCTGAAGGTCTCGAAATCATTGCTGCTGCCGACGCGGGAGAATTCCAGCAGGTCGTTGATGAGCAGCCGCATACGACCCGCTGCCGCCGAGGACGTATGAAGCAGTTTCTGCGCATCGGCATCCATCTCCTGCCCATAGCGACTCTCAAACAGGCCGAGGTAGTTTTCAATCGTCCGCAAAGGCGACTGCAAATCATGGGAGGCAACATAGGCAAACTGCTGCAGTTCCTCATTGGAGCGGCGAAGTTCCTGGAGAGCCTGCTGCCGGAGCCTGAGCTCGCCCTCGTATTCCTGCGAGGTGCGCAGACCCAGGGCTTCGTTAAAATACCGGTAGAGCGCCACGACCGTCCCGATGGAAACCAGCGCCGTCAGGAACCGAATCAGGGCGTTGAACCGGTAGGCCGGCCAGTAGAACATCGTGGCGTCGACCAGGTGAGTGAAACCACAAAGCAGAATAAATGCCCCAAAAAGCCAGAAAACGCTCATCAGCGGAACGCCCCGTTTAATGAGGATATACCGAACCAGAAACAGGGGAATTGCCATGTAGGCCCCCCAGATCATCAGGTCGGAAGAAATGTACAGCCAGCCGTGAAAATCTGTCCAGTTACCGCAGTACCAGCGCGGCGGCCAGTCGCTGGTATCGAACATATTTCTAAAAAAATCGACAACCTCATTCATGAATGCATGTGTAAATACTTTATCATGACCTAACTTATAATCCTATCGCAAAATAAGCCAATTAGACCCACATTATCGCGGTCATTCCGGATGACTAACCCATGATTCGGTTTAAGGTTTGCTTCGTGAAGCCGCGGAAGGCATATGTTTCCGTAAAAACTGATCCATTGTTTCATAGGTGCGCACCCAGTTGCGGTGCAGCAGAAAACTGTGTACGTCGTCGGGAAAGACAAGCACCTCCACCGGCACACGGCGTTCCCGCAGTTTCTGCACCAGATCGACCGTTTCGGCAAAGGTAACGTTCCGGTCGTCGTCGCCGTGGACAAACAGACAGGGCGACCGCCAGAAGTCCAGATTGAAATTGGGGGAGGACTCGAAGGCCACTTTGGCTTCCTTTTCGCCGATACCCCAGCCGCCGCCCGGCGAGAAGAAATTGCCCCGCCACGACCAGTCGTGTACGCCGTGGAGATCGATGCCGCAGGCAAACAAATCGGAGTTTCGGGCCAGCGCCAGGGCCGTCAGATAACCGCCGTAGGAGCCGCCCCACAGACCGATTTTCAGCGGGTCGACGTCCGGGCGGCCTTGCAGATACCGGGCAGCCGCCAGTACGTCCTGATACTCCGAAGCGCCGCGTGGCCCCTGCCGTTCGGCCCGCCGAAACGCCTTGCCGTAGCCGATACCCGTCCGGAAATTTACGGATAAAACCACATAGCCCTGAGCGGCCAGATACTGGTTCATGGCGTAGGCATTGGCATAATAGCTGCCCCGATAATGCCAGCCCAGCAGCATCTGCCGGATGGGGCCGCCGTGGAGGAAGATAAGGCCGGGGCGTCTGGGTGTATGGGCAGAGGGCGCAGGGCCGGGGGCATGGGGCAGAAAAAGCTGGGCGTGGATGTCCAGTCCGTCGGGGGATTTGAGCACGACGGCTTTGGGTTCAATCAGCGCCGCCGCTGGAAATTGATCCGGTGGACGGGTGGGATACAGCCGCGTTTCGGGGCCATCCGGCAGGCGACGGGCGGCAATGCCGGTGCTGCGGTTCCAGGAGGCCGACCGGTAGACGATGTACGATCCGGCGACGACGGGATCGGTTTCAATGCCTTTGCCCTGCGTGATGGGTTCGTTTTGGCTCGTGGTCAGGTCGACCCGCCAGAGGTGACGGCGGTCCCGGTCGGCGGGGTCGAACCGGGGATTATTGCTGCTGTAATATAGAAACCGACCGTCGGGAGTCAGAGCCGTTTCTTCAACTTCGAACGTACCGGGCGTCAGCAGCATAGGCGGCCCTGTTTTAGTCGGGTCGAGGGCGTAGAGGTGCATCCAGCCATCGTGTTCCGAATAAAAAACGATTTTGTTGGACGTAGTCCAGCGCAGCGGCTCGGCGGGGTAATACTGCGCAAAACCGCCATCGTCGGCGGGCGACTGAAACAATTGCCTGCTTTCACCCGTTTCGGCGTCGGCCTCCCGGATTTCAAACGGCTGTCCCCCCATGATGTTTTCGAGTTCGCCGTGGCGCTGACCCGGCACCCGCATAAACGCCACCTTCCGGCTGTCGGGCGACCAGACCGGCAATTGATCCCGATCCACGCCCGGCGACAGCCAGGTGATGCGCTGCCGGGACAGGTCATACACGCCGATGAAGTTGTGGTAGCCCCGAAAACTGGTGAAGACGATTTTCTGTCCATCCGGCGACCAGCGGGCCTCGCCCTGCCGACCCCGTGCGGAAAAGATTTTGTTTGTGGGAATATTTGTCTGTTTGGCTGTTAAATCCGCTACGTGGAGTTGCCCGCCCTGGCTAAAAAGTAGTTTTGTGGCGTCGGGCGAAAACTGGGGTCGGCTACCGCTGCCGATCCGCAGGGGCGGGCCGCTGCCGTCGGTCGGTACCACGAAGACCGTCTGTTCGGCCCCGGCGGGATCGCTGGTGGGATTGGGGCTGACGCCCTCGCCGTTTTTGCCGCCCCCGCGCACGTAGGCGAGCAGCGAGCCGTCGGGCGAAAGCTGTAGTTCCGTCAGATCCTGCCCATCGTCGGCGCTGTATTGGGTCAGTTGGCGGGAGGCGTTATCGGAAAAACGGTGCGTCCAGAGGTTGCGGATGCCTTCTTCGCTGGCGACCCACGCGACGCGGTCGGTTTGCGGAGCCGCCACCAGGCCGGAGCAGTAGGGTGCCGACAGCACGTTGCGGATGGTGTAGCGGGGCTGGGCCGACGACGGAGAAGAAATGAGTGTGATCAAAAACAGAAGTAAACCTGGGCGCATGGAGCAGGGAAAGGGTTGAACCAAGTTACGAAAGTATCCGGAAGGGCCGGTTATAATCGATGGCGGAACAAAAAAATCCCCCGGCAGCCTTTGCCGGGGGATTGCCCTTACTCAAATAGCCATTGAACAACTTAGGGCATACTTCCCTGCGAAACGGATGCCGAGTTGCCGTTGCCCATCTGCTGAATGTTGGTCAGGTGACCAAAGCCTGTTTGCGAGACCGAGATGACGTTACTGTTGCCGGTCTGGTCGAAATATAGCGTGTTTTCGTCACCCGTCTGCGTAACTGTCAGGCTGTTACCATTGCCGGTTTGGTAGGCAAAATCTTCAAACGACCCTAAAACATTCTCGTATAGGTTGCCGACGAAATTGCCGTTGCCCGTCTGGTCGACGTCGACCTGGTTGTCATCGCCGTTCTGTTCGATGTAGGCGATGTTTTCGTTACCTGTCTGGGTGATGATGCCGCTGTTGGCTTTGCCTACCTGATCGAAGACAATATTGTTTCCATTCCCCTCCTGGTAGATGACGGCCACGTTGCCACCGTCGCCGACCGACTCCTGGTCGATGCTGCTCAGATTGTCGTTACCCACCTGCGTAATAGTTACCTGATGGTCGTTGCCTTCGTACTGGTCGACACCTGCGTAATTGCCGTTGCCCGTCTGGGTCACCGTAATCAGGTCGCCGTTGCCTTCCTGCTGTTCGAGATTGGCATTATTCCCGTTGCCGGTCTGGGTCACCGTAATGACGTGATCGTTGCCGCTTTCCTGCTCCAGATCAGCTTCATTGTCGTTGCCGGTCTGGGTCACTGTTGCCTGGTGGCGGTTGCCCTCCTGGTCGACTTCGATCTCGTTGCCATTGCCGCTCTGGGTCGCCGTCAGGGAGTTGTCGTTACCTATTTGGTTGAAATACAGAATGTTGTCGTTGCCGGTCTGGGTCAGGTTGGCGCTGTTGCGGTTGCCCTGCTGAAGGCCCGCATCGCGCTGTTCGAATCCGCCCTCTTCGGATTCGATGTAGTCGAGCCGACCGATGAAATTACCGTTGCCGGTTTGGTCCGTCGTCAGCGAGTTGCGGTTGCCAATCTGGTCGAAATACAGTGTGTTGTTGTCGCCGCTTTGGGTGGCCGACAGGTTGTTGCCGTTGCCGGTCTGCTGGCCGAGGGTATAGAAGGTGCCCCATTCATATTCCTCGATGCCCCCCGATACGGCGTTGCCGTTGCCCGTCTGCTCGACGTCGGCCAAATTCTCATTTCCCGTCTGCTCGATGGCGGCGTTATTCTCATTCCCCGTCTGCCGGGCCTCGACCTGGTTGCGGTTGCCCACCTGCCAGAAGTCCATGCCGTTATCGTCACCTGTCTGCTGGAGGCTGCCTGTATTTCGGTTGCCGTTCCACTGCCTCAGACTGGCATCATTGCCGTTACCGCTTTGCCCGATGGTGCCTTCGTTGTTATTCCCGTATCGCTGGTCGATGCTGGCGTAGTTGTCATCGCCTTCCTGCGTGAGGGCGGCCTGATTCTTATCGCCCCCATCCTGGTCAATCTCGGCAAAATTATCGTTGCCGGTCTGGGTTACGCTCAGATTGTTGTCATGGCCTAACTGATCGGTGTCGGCGGCGTTACCATCGCCCGTCTGCTGGTAGCTGGCACTGTTGCGGTTGCCAATCTGCCACATATCCACCCGGTTGTCGTTGCCCGTTTGCCCGATGGTACTCTCGTTGCGGTTGCCAATCTGCTCGATGTCGGCCCGGTTGAGGTCGCCCGTCTGGATGATGCTGCCCGTATTGTCGTTGCCCTGCTGGGTATAGTCACTGCGTCCGAATAGGTGGTTGACTATGTTGCCGTTGCCCTCCTGCGTTGCGCTGAAGGTATTGCGGTTGCCCTGCTGGTTGAAGTAGATGGCGTTATCGTCGCCCGTTTGGGAGAAGTCGGTGCTGTTGCGGTTGCCTTCCTGTACGCCTGTTTTGGGAATGAAGAATTTACCATCTTCCGTGTAGATGACGTCGCTGTCGCCGATGAAATTGTCGTTGCCCGTCTGGGTGGCCGTCAGGCTGTTCTTTTTGCCCGTCTGGCTCACGTCGGTCCCGTTGCCGTTGCCAGTCTGGAGCACGGAGGCGGCGTTGTCCTGGGCGTAAGCGAAACTTAGCCACAGCAGTGCCGCACCGGTCACTATCAGTTTTTTCATAAAAAGGAATGTGTTAGAGAAAAAGTGAACATGGTCGACTCCGGCGGTTCTCGCATGAGCCTGCCTGACGTCGATTATCGAGGGTAAAGTAAGCCACGACGAGCCTACCCAAATCGGACATTTTACCCCCTCAAATCAGACATTTCGTTGTCAAACGTTCTTTTTTGCCTATAAAAGCCCGGTCTTCGGGCCGGGTATCGCGTCAGTGTTCACTCTGCGCTCAACGGGCTCTGGCGACCTGTCTGAAGGAAACGATGACGCGGGCACAAAAACAAAACCCCCGGCCAATGTTGGCCGGGGGTTCCTGATATAACCGGTCTGGATTCCGACTTACGGAGCGTTGCTCTGTACGACCACCGCCGTGTTGCTGGTGCCGCTCTGAATCACTTCGGCAAAGTGGCTGAAGCCCGTCTGCGTTACGGTCATGCTGTTCATGTCGCCGAACTGGCCGAAGAGAATCGTATTCTCGTCGCCGTCCTGCGTCAGCTCGATGTCGTTGTCGTTGCCGTACTGAGGTCCGAGGATAAAGCTACCGGTGGCACCGATGAAGTTGTCATTACCCGTCTGCGTCGACGTAAAGGTGTTGTTGTCCGACTGGATGCCGATATCGCCCCGGAAGACGCCCGTTTTGTTGCGGTCGCCGGTCTGGGTCATCGTCGTGACGTTGTTGTTGCTGACACCGCCAAAATCAACCGCCTGTGCATCGTTGGTGTTGCCCGTCTGGGTGATGTAGGTCTGGTTGGAGTTGCCCTGCTGCCAGACAAACGCGTTGTTATCATCGCCTGTCTGCCGGATTTCGGCGTAGTTGTCCTCACCTACCTGCCACAGACCGCCAATGCCGAAGTCGAGGCCATTGTCGGAGAAGCCGATGATGTTGCCATTGCCTACCTGCGACACAACGCCGGTATTGCCTGTTCCCTGCTGAACGGAGCCGAAGTAGTTACCGTCGCCAAACTGACCCAGATACAGGCCATTGCCTTCGCCAATCTGCTCGGCAAGCGCAAAATTCCCATCGCCGTACTGCGGCGCCCAGATGTAGCCATCCACGCCCACGATGAAGTTGTCGTTGCCTTCCTGATAGGATGCGAATATGTTGCCGTCGGCCGTACCGCTGAAGGTAGCGTCCCGGAAGACACCCGTTACGTTATTATTGCCCACCTGAATCATTTCGGCCAGGTTGCCATTGGCTCCACCGAAGTCATAGGCCTCGGCATTGTTTCCATCGCCGAGCTGCAGAATGCTGGTGCTGTTGTCATTACCATTCTGCCAGACAAAAGCGTTGTTTCCATTGCCACCCTGACCGACATAAGTAGCGTTGCCGTCGCCTACCTGGGTGACGCCGTCGCCATCGGGGAAGAAGCCGCTGGTGGCGTTGCCCACCGTGTTGTCGTCACCGATTTGCTCGACGACGGCGTCATTCGCCATTCCGGTTTGAGATACGCCGGCCTGGTTGCCCAGGCCGTCCTGATACACCGAGGCTGTGTTGTCTTGTGCATACGCGAACGTCAGGCTGAGGAGAGCCGCGCCCGTAAACAGTAGTTTTTTCATAAAAATGGATTAGAGAAAAAATGGTTGTGTTGAAAAATAACCGGTTATAGACCTAAAAGTAGAACAATAAAGGTCATATTATCAAAGATTTAAATGATTTATTTGTAAATTTTCTTAACCGGTAACATAGAGTATAATGTCCATTTTATCATTAGTTAGAAACACGCATTTAAAGCATGAATTCTGTCTGGTATATATCGGAAAAAGCCAATTATTAGTTGTATAAGCAAAATGACCCGCCACAGCATGGTAGCGGGTCATTTTGCCAGTATAATCCTGAGTCGGCTAAGTGGCAGCAACTATTTTGCCGTAAATCGTTTGATTGTTCCCGCCGTATAATCGAGTACGTACAACTCTTGGGTGGCGTCTTCACCGAATGCTGAGACCTGTCCGGCATTGTCAATGATCCGCTGGTGACCGGTTGCTTTATTTCCCGAAAAACCCAGCGCCCAGATCCGACCGCTGCTGAAATCACCAAACAGGTATTTCCCCTGAAGGGCCGCCACCCGCGAGCCACGGTAGACGGCCCCTCCGGTTACGGAATTGCCGTCTGCACCGTGACTATACTGGTGAATGGGATTGATAAGATTACCGGAATCGCAGTTATTCTTTGGATTGAAACACGCCTGGCCTTCTTTCAATCGCCATCCGTAATTGCCGCCCTTCGTCACGATATCAATCTCCTCGATGGCGTTCTGTCCCACGTCGCCGGTCCAGAGCTGACCAGTGCGGGCGTCGAAGCTGAATCGCCAGGGATTACGAAGGCCATAGGCGTATATTTCCTCCAAATAACCATCCCGGTTGCCGGCATAGGGATTATCTGCCGGTATTCCGTAGGTGCCTTTATCCTGTTTGTTAACGTCGATGCGCAGAATCTTGCCCAGATACGTGGTTCGGTCCTGCCCGTTGTTCTGCGGGTCGTTGGCGCTGCCGCCATCACCCGTAGCAATGTAGAGGTAGCCGTCCGGCCCGAAGGCTATTTTGCCGCCATTGTGATTGGCGAACGGCTGCCGGAATTTCAGCAGGACGACCTCGCTGGCCGGGTCGACGGTGGGGGCACTGGCCGAAGCTGCTTTGAACCGGCTGATGACGGTCTCACGGGGATTGTTTTTCGTGTAATTGACAAAGAAGAATCCGTTTTGCTCGAAATCCGGGTGAAATGCCAGACCCAGGAGTCCCATTTCGCCACCGGAAGCAACCCGGTTGCGGATATCCAGGTAAACGGCGGACTCGCGGGTGTCGGCTTTATTGTCGAAAACGCGGATACGGCCATTCTGCTCGACGACGAACAGGCGTTTATCACTTTTGCCGGCATACGTAAACTCAACCGGCTGGTCGAATTTGAGATTCGGGAAAGCATTTTCCAGTTGCACCACGCTTGCTTCCTCTGTTACAGACGCGCTGGCGGCCTCTTCCTCCTGAGGCTGGCAGGCCAGCGACACCATGAACGCGAAAGCCGCCGTTGCCGTGAGCGATCCAAACAGAGCCGTTGCCGTTTTCTGTATGTAAGTCATCGCAGTTCGAACGAAGTTTTCTACTTTCGTCATATCAAGGAGCAGACCAGGGCGTTTGCTGATGCAGTTTTTGTGCGTTATTTGTTGAAAATCAGCAACCTTTGCATGTTTCCGCCCCGTTTGCCAACCTTTTGAATTTCGGATGCGTTGTTGTGTTGATTCCCCGTTTCGGGGAGTGTCGTCTACTACTGATTTTGCTTCGTATGACCTCCGTTGAACACCAGTTTTTAAGTCGCCTGGCTGATCAGAATGCCACCTACCAGTATCGGCTGCCTTCCCGGCCCGACGTGGGCCTTTTTCTGGACGCCCTGACTCGTTTTCTGTTTCCCATTACGCAGGAGTGTCGTCCGATGGAAGTCGATTGTCTGAATCAATTTAACCGGCTCCGTCAGAAACTGGCGTGTCTGCTGGAGCCGCTTGCCGATAATCTGACGGGGACGGGAGAGGAAATTGTCCGGCAGTTTTTCCACTGTCTGCCGCCGATTTATGAAACGCTCCTGCTGGATGCCCAGGCTATATCGGCCAACGATCCGGCTTCGGTGGGTGTGGAGGAGGTCATGGCCGTTTATCCGGGATTTTACGCCATCGCGGTCTACCGACTGGCCCACCAGCTAGCGGAACAGGGCGTTCCGCTGCTGCCCCGCATGATGACCGAATACGCACACGGCCATACGGGAATCGACATTCATCCCAATGCCCGCATCGGTTCGTCGTTCTTCATCGATCACGGTACGGGCGTGGTCATCGGCGAAACGACCGAAATCGGCAACAACGTGAAGATTTATCAGGGCGTCACGCTGGGCGCTACGCATGTCGCCAAATCGATGGCGCAGAAAAAACGCCATCCCACCATTGAGGATAATGTCGTGATTTATGCTAATGCAACGATTCTGGGAGGGCATACGGTCGTCGGACACGACTCGGTGATTGGCGGCAACGTCTGGCTGACCCAGAGCGTAGAACCCTTCTCGCTGGTCTATCACCAGAGTCAGGTCGAGGTGCGGTCGCTGACGGAGTGAAGGTAATTGGTTGTTGAGGATCAGGTAAATGGTTAGTTGTTTTACCTGGTCACCTAATTACCCATTTACCCAACTTACGGTCGCCAGCTCTTCACCAGTTCCTTAAGTTGATCGATGATGGCGATGAACAGCGCTTCGCTTTTGTTGACTTTCGCCATGCTGTATGCACCTTCCAGCGACGACAGAAAAAGGTAAGCCTGCGCCTCCGAGGGTATGCCGGAACGAACCTGACCGGCTTGTTTCCCCCGCTCCAGGGCCGCCACCAGACGGGTATGCATGTGCTCCAGCACCCGCTGCAGCCGCGTCCGAAACCCTTCGTCGATGGGCGACATTTCCTGAATAAGATTGTTGAGCGGGCAGCCGAGCCGTACGGTTTCAGTATTTATCATCGACTGATGAATGTCCAGCAGATGTATAAGCTGAGCAATGGGATCGCCATCTTCCGTGAGCAATTCATTGAAAGGCCGGGTGTAGAGCGGTTCCAGAAGTTCATCGACAACGGCGTACCCCAGCGAATATTTAGTATCGAAATAGTGATAGAGCGCTCCTTTGGTGATACCCAGGTGCTGAATCACCTTATCGGCCCTTAACCCCTGGAAGCCGTTGCGGCGGACATCGGTGAATACGGCATCCAGAATTTTATCGCGCGTTTCAATCATGATCATGAACGGATGCCGGTTTTCCGGCACCCTGGAGTCTGCCCAGGCAGGTTATCGACTGCGTCGGGCCGGTTTTGCGAGTTTCAGCGAAGCCCGCGTACAAACCGGCGAATGGTCTCACGGTAAATCTGTTCCGACTGTTCCATCGACTGCTGATTACGCAGCATCATTGCCAGCATAATCATACCGTGAGAAATGGACCACCATTCAAAATAAAGCTTCTGAATGCTCTCTTTCGACTTGGGAATAAACGAGAAAATTATTTCGCGGACAATCGTATTGATGGCCTCCATCTCGTCGGATTCCGACACGGGCAGTGTACAGTAGGCACCGTTCAGATTATACATCACCTGATAGATTTCCGGCTGGGAGGTGGCAAACTGCCACTGTACGACCGAAATTTCAAACAGGCGCTTCTCAGGGTCGCGGTATAAATTGCGAATGCGTTCGTATTCACCACGGAGGTGACGGAAGCCCTCGTTCCGAATCTCATCGAGCAGCACGTCCTTGCTGTCGAAATACTCGTAAACGATGGGGGCACTGTATTCGATGGCTTCCGCAATCTTGCGAATCGAGACGGCCTGCCAGCCTTCGCGGCGGGCAATGTTCTTGGCGGTCAAGACAATTCCAGAACGGGTTTGTTCCCGGCTACGTTGCTTACGCTCAAGTATCTCCATTAGGTCAGACTTGCAAGTTAACAGTGTTATTTCCGGGCGTTAAACTACGGAAATATGATTTGAAATACCATTCAAAATTAGTCTATAAATTTTGTAGAAAACAATAAAAAAAATTTAATTTGACTCTAATCATCTGACAATGAATAGATTGAAACGATTTTGCAGGGGTAATTATAATGCCATTTTAATCATCCCTTGGAAGAAGAGGAGTGACACCTGGACAGGTAGCCGGGTGTGGCGTCATTATCACAGAAGACAAGCGATTCGGGCTCAGATTTTCTGACTTAACAGCAGCAACCGGTCGTCGCCGAGCCTGAATTCGCTGCCTTCGAGGTCGCTGAACGCTTCGGTTACGGGCAGCCCCGCCAATTGGAGCATGCGTCGCAGTTCAGCCATCGTATAAAGGTAATGCCGGGCCGTCCGGCGCTCGGTTCCGGCGCTGCCGATGTAGGTCAGATGCGACTCGATACAGCTTTCGGCAGCGATGTATTCATTATCGAGCAGGAGCGTAATGTCGCCGACCTGCATCCAGGACCGTTCCTGAAAGTCGGGTAGTATGCTTTCGGCAATCATGCCGGTGTCGGCCACAAAGCGCCCGCCGGGTTTGATCTGTCCGGCAATTTTTTGCAGAAACGCCAGCATGTCGTCGTAAGGCAGGAAGCTAAAACTGTTGCCCATGCAGTAGGCAGCGTCGAAGCCCCCCGGAAGCGCCACGGTCAGGAAGTCGGTATTCACGGCCTGAGCCGACAGGTTTTCGGCCCCGGCCCGGCTGTTGAACTGGTGAACCGATTCTGCCGAAATGTCGACGCCCGTTACCGAACACCCCAGCCGGGCCAGTTCCAGAGCGTGTCGACCGTAGCCGCAGAATACGTCGAGCACGCGGTGGCCGGGCTGCAGTTCGAGCAGGTCGTGCAGGAAATCGACCTCGAACTGAGTCTGATCCTCGGTCTGGGCCGCCTGCCAGGCATCCTGTACCAGTCCGTGAAAGAAGTTGTCGTACCAGGGCATATTCTAAACGCAAAGACGCAACGTATTACGCAGAGACCGCAAAGGATTTCTCGGCGAACTTTGCGTTGTTCTTAGCGTCTTTGCGTTTGAAAATTTTAAAGCGATTTTAAGGTTTCCTGCACAGCTTCAAAATTCGGCACCTCGCCTGCATTATCGAGAACTTCTGCATACTTTATGACGCCGTCTTTGTCGACCACAAACGCCGACCGTTTGCTGACGCCCTTCAGGTTCATTACAAACGTCTCATAATAAGAGCCATACGCCTGCGATGTTTCTTTGTTGAAATCTGACAGCAAATCGAACGGCAGATTCTGTTCCTGTCGGAATTTGCCCAGCGTGAAGGGCGAGTCGACCGAGATGCCCACCACATCGGCATTCAAGGCTTTATACTGTGCAATATTATCGCGCATTTCGCAGAGTTCGGCGGTGCAAACGCTGGTAAATGCCATAGGGAAAAACAGAATGATCAGGTTTCTTCCCCGAAAGTCCTGCAGCGAGACCTCCTTTTTTTCGGTGTTAAACAGGGTGAAATCAGGAGCCTGGTCGTTAGGTTGAAGTGTCATATTGTTAGAGTAACGGGTAAATGTGCTTATGCACTAAAGTAAGTGCCAAAATAGACGGCAAGTTATCGCCGGAAGTCCATTTTTACGAATAATTCACCCCTTTGTCTGAAATTACATGCAAACATTCTGGGGTATCGACCTCGGCGGTACTAAAATCGAAGGCGTTATTTTGTCGGCTCCTTCACCGGATGCGGTCGTTATCCGGCACCGCATCGATACCGAAGCGCACAAAGGCTACGACCACATCGTCGGTCAGATTGTCCGGCTCGTCGACCTGCTCAAAGCCGAAACGGGTTACAAACCCGACCACATTGGTTTTGGCACACCCGGCACCTTCGATCCCCGGCGACGGACGATGAAAGGCTGCAACACCACCTGCCTCAACGGTAGGCCGCTGCCGCAGGATCTGGAAAAAATACTGGGTCTGCCCGTGACCGTTGCCAACGACGCCAACTGCTTCGCGCTGGCCGAGGCAACGATGGGTGTCGGGCCGGAGGTGGTTCCGGATTTTCGGTGCATCTTCGGCGTCATTATGGGAACCGGCGTGGGCGGAGGGCTGGTGTTTCGGGGCGATGGAAAAGCGTTCGTTCAGAACGGCCTACAGGGTATCGGCGGCGAGTGGGGGCATAATATCCTTGAAGAGAACGGTTACGACTGCTACTGCGGCAAACGCGGCTGCGTCGAACAGGTTTTTTCCGGTCCGGCACTGCAACGCTTCTACCGCGATTGCAGCGGAACGGACCGCAAGCTGAAAGAGATTGTCGAGCGCCATAAAGCGGGTATCGATTCCCACGCTTCGGCCACTGTCGACCGGCTGCTGGAATACTTCGGGCGGGCTATTTCGACGCTCATCAACGTACTGGACCCGGATGCCATCGTGCTGGGCGGGGGCGTCGGCAACATCGATTTGCTGTATACGGAGGGCGTCGAGCGGGCCAGAAAATACGTCTTCAACAACGGCATCATCGATACCTACATCCTCAAACCCAAACTCGGCGACAGCGCGGGGGTCTTCGGAGCGGCGATGCTGTAGGTTGTTACACAGAGTTAACCAGAGAATATCAGAGATAATCAGAGCTTTTATCAAAATACCCCTCTGTGTATCGCCGATTCACTCTGATTATCTCTGTGTAACAACCTACATCTGTGTAACAACTCAACCCCGTGGCCGCCGACTGCCGCCCTGCTGTTGCTGCTGAGGCTGCTGGCCGCCACCATCGCCGCCACCGTCGCCATCGCCTTTCAGGTCGTCGTTACTGACCGACTTGCGGCGGCGCTGGGGCTGGTCGAAGCTCATCTTGCCGATGCGGTAGCTAAAGTTCACCCGAATGCCCCGGTTATACAGATAGGTCGTGTTGCTCTGGATGAACGCAGGCGAGGCCAGTTCGTTGCGAATACGGAACGTATTGGACAGGAAGTTTTCGGCGGCCAGACCCACGCTGCCTTTCTTGTTCTTAAAGTCTTTCTTAAAGCCCAGGCTGTAATAGGCGAAGCCCCCCTGGAAGCCCTGCAACTGCACCTGACGCCCCCGTGCAAAACCAAAGCCCTGAATGCCCCAGCCGTTTTTGAGGGTCACGTTCGTAAACAGCCGACCTGAGACCACCCAGCCTTCGCCGCGGGCGTTGAGCGTCGGGTCGGGGCTGTTGTTGGTCAGGATCGTGTAAAAACTCTCTACGCCGCCGCCAATCTGCCACTTCGAGAGGATGGTTGCATTGCCAAACAGGTTCAGACCGTACGACTCCTGTCGGCCAATATTCTCCGGTCGGGTCAGCACCACGCCCAGCGAATCGGTCCGGCGGACGCTTTCGATGGAATTGTTGGTGCGGCGGGCAAACAGGGTGGCGTTGATGAAAGTCTGTTTAATGTACGTGCTTGTCCCGATTTCAAAATTGTCGGTCAGTTCCGGCTCCAGGAAAGGGTTGCCGGTGCTGATGCTGATGGGGTTGATGAAGTTGATGTTGGGGTTCAGCGACTGAATGCCGGGGCGCTGCAGTCGGCGGTTGTAGGCAAACTTGACGGTTTTGCCGCCCTTCAGCGTTTTCGACAGGTTGACGCTGGGAACCAGATTGTTGTAGTTCGGAATGTCGAGCGTCTGCTCCTGCTGGAAACGGGCCTGAATGTTCGTGTATTCATACCGCAGACCGGCCTTCATCGACCATTTGTTCTTTGTCGTGGCCGTATAGGACAGATACGAAGCCGCTACGTTCTGGTCATAATCGAGCGTGTTGGCTGGTCGGGCCGGATCGGGCAGGGGCAGACCGTCGACGGAACCCCGCCGGAACTGGAAATTACTGTATACCTGCCGCAGAATCGCTTTCCCGCCAAACTCAATCATCTGATTTTTACCAATAGGCGACTGATAATCAGCCTGAATAGTGATTTCCTGATTATAGCTGTCGTTGTTGTTGAATTCCGTACCCGTCTGAGTCTGGCTGGCATTCAGAAGTCGGGCCGTAAAGTCGTTCTGGCGGTTGTTGCGGCTAAACTGCGTCAGCAGGCTGAACTCCTGCTGCGGCTTTTTGAACGTGCGCGTGTAATCGAGGTTGATGTCGACCGTGCCCGACAGATCCTTGCTGTCGACGTCGCGGTAGGTGAGCGAACGCGTTACGTTGTTGACGGGATTGAGGCTCCGCTGCTGAAAAAACTGGTCCTGAAAGCCGTTGCGGGTACCATAGCGGACGGAGGCCGTCAGGGTGTTGTTCTTATCGATATCGTAATCCCAGCCCAGTTGATATGAACCAAACATTCCCCGGTTGAGCGACTCGATGTTCTGCCGGAAATCCGACGTAGGCCGTCCGCTCTCGAACGTGCGCTGGAAGCTTTCGGTTTCACCGATGATATTGTAATTGGCCCGCCCGAAGCCGCCCAGCGTAAAGCCCATTTTGCCGGTGCGGTAGCTGCCGTTGAGGCCGAGGTTGGCCCCCCGGTTGCCCACGCCCGTATCGATGTTGAGCGTCAGGCCCTGCAGCGTGTTTTTCTTCGTGATGATGTTGATAATACCCGCCGACCCTTCGGCATCGTAGCGGGCCGAGGGGCTGGTGATAACCTCTACCGACTTAATCATTTCTGCCGGAATCTGACGAAGGGCATCCGCCACGCTTCCGGCGATGATGGTCGAAGGTTTATTATTAATCAGCACCCGGACGTTCTGGCTGCCCCGCAGACTGACGTTGCCGTCGAGGTCGACGGTCAGCATGGGCACCTTCCGCATGACTTCCGTAGCATCGCCGCCCCGATTGGTGATGTCGCGTTCGGCATTATACACCAGGCGGTCGACGCGCTCTTCCACGATGTTGGCCTGACCCACGACGTTCACTTCCTGGAGGGTCTTGATTTCGGGAGTAATACGGATGGTGCCGGCGTCGATCTCGCTGCGGCGGCCTACGCTGACGGTGCTTGTCGTAAAGTTGCGGTAGCCGATGAACGATATCAGAAGCTGGTAGTCGCCGGGCGCCACTTTACTGAGCGTGAACTGCCCTTTTTCGTCAGCGACGGTGCCATCGATGGGCTTCTTCGTGTTGATGTCCAGCAGGGCTACGCTGGCATATTCGACGGGTTTACCGGTGGTCGAGTCGATGACAGCACCCGTAATTTTGGCGTTGCCCCGGGGCGTATTGTCATTGGCCGTGCCCGGAATGGTGGCGGGCTGGCGATTGCCTCCCGGCATGCCCCCCGTCGGAAACTGCGCAAAAACTGCGGATGAGCAGAAAAGAAAGAACGGTAGAAGTAAATTTTTCATAAGCTGGTTAAAAAACCATTCCAGGGCTGTATTCTGAAAATACCTGCAAAAATAGGGGGAAGTTTACGTAGTAAAGACTCGGAATGCAGGTAAATAGTTTTGATAAAGGCCTAACGGTTTATAATAAGTTCAAAAGGAGGTGAGAATGGATAGGTGGAAACGCTGACTAGGAACGCTTCTTAATGGATGTCGATGCTATGTTTGTTATCCAGGTTTGCTGTTTGGGTAGAAGAGTGACGCCAGTGCCCCGGCCCACGCCGCTGAAAATTTCGTTCAAAAATGTGAGTGTATGGGCCATCAGTGCTTCGTAATGACCATTGGCGGCGGGCGACGATGGCCCCAGTAGCCTGGGAATCCCGTTGATCAACTGTCCGTAGATGTGGAAATAGGCGTGAGTTGTGTTGTTAAAACCAGTCAGAATCCGGTCAGCGTGCGTATAACGGTCAAACCAGCCGAGATACGTTTCAGGATCCTGAGCATTGTAGAGATGCAGAATGGGGAAGTTTATTTTTTCGACGCGGTAGAACGGGCTGGCGGCCAGCAGTTGACCCCCAAACTGCGAGCCAATGCCGCCGTCGTAACTAATCACTCCTTTGATATTTTTCTGGCGAACAGCTAGCCCCATCGCCGATTGGGCACCAAAACTTACGCCCAGCGCAGCAACTTGTGTGGCACTATATTTCAACGATTTACGTAAAAAATTTATGGCATATTCGTAATCCCGAATTTCGGTCTCCATCCCGACAGAATTAACGTCGAGTTCCGCCTGCAAATACCCTTTGTAGGGTACGTTTACGGCCACCATACCGTGGCTCGCCAGATACTCACCCAGCAGCGAGAACTCCGCCGCCGATCCATGAATGAGTAGAACCACGGGAAATGTACCCGATTGCGGCGAAGCATTCTGAATCGCTTTCATGGGTTTCCCAATGGTCAGATAGCGGTTCCACGCGTCCATGTCGGCTTTTTCCGAACGGGGGTAGCTCAGAAACTGACGGATGGCTGCCGCATCGTTCCGGCTGGAGGTTACCAGACTATCCTCGTGGCCCAGCCGGTGGACATATTCGACAAAACGCATGGACTTCCGGGTCGACGCTCTGGCCGGATACCAGATATTAATCTGTAAAGCCCGACCCGTGCTATTCTGCGTCCGCGACGGACGACTGTAATCCAGTTCGACATGAGACTGGTACCCTACATTGTGAGCACCGAAACAAAGATGCTTCAATTCGTGCTGACCGTAAGACAAAAGGGAGAAAAGCAGGGATAAAACGAACACTGATCCTGAAAGACGGAACCGTTTCATGGCCTTTTCTTTTAGAACGAATTGGACTTCGGCTCAGGCAAAGTACCGCAATTGTCGGCAATGCATCTACCTCAGAATGAGGTATATTGATGAAAGGTCGGAATAGCAGTCGAAACCATCTTCGCCCCGGTCGATTTATCTCTGCAAAAGACACGGGTCATGCCCGGCGAACCCTTCAATTACACGCTCGATTACTGTTTCGTCCGGCGGATTCATCAGGTGAGTGGCGGGTTCAGCCTGCGATGCCTGTCTAACGACATTCTAATAAGGTTTTCATCTGGTTCTAACGCTGCGGCTGGACATTCGCATCATTAACGGCAACATTCAATCCTGTCAAAAATGAGCAAACCATTTTTCCTGTCCGCAGCGCTCTCTGCCATTCTGTGCGCAGGCTTTACGTCCTGTCAGACGACTGGTGAAACTAAAAAAGATGAATCGACAACGGCCCAGGCCTCTGCTGCCAATACCGAAAGTTACGAATCGCTCCCATACCCCCAGACGCCCGATGAGGCTATTGCCCGGCTGAAAGAAGGTAACCGGCGATTTGTAAACGACCAGGCCATCCACCCCAACCGGAGCGACGAACGTAAAATTGTTCAGGCCAGAAAGCAAACGCCTTTTGTGGCTGTAATGAGCTGCAGCGACAGTCGGGTTCCTTCCGAAATCGTGTTCGATCAGGGGCTGGGCGATATCTTCGTGGTCCGAACGGCGGGTCAGGTAATGGCCGACGCTTCTGAAGGAAGTCTGGAGTTTGCCACGGCGGTGCTGGGCGTGAAGGCCATCGTGGTTATGGGACATGAAAAATGCGGGGCAGTGAAGGGTGCCATTGGCCGCGACCCGCTGCCCGGAAAAATCGAGTATGTCGTCAATCAGATCCGGCCGGCCATCAAACCGCATATCGGCAAGGAAGATAAACTGGAGGAGGCTGCTCACGACAATGTCGTGTATCAGGTTAACCGACTGATCCGCCTGGACCCTATCATCGGCAAAGCCGTTCGGGAAGGCAAAATCAAAGTAGTGGGTGCCTACTATAATCTGGATACCGGCAAGGTTGAGTTTATGGACGAAGCCTCGAAGGAGTTTCTTTAACTAAATCATCCAAAATACGCAGACGCACAGAACTGACCAGAACATAACTCAGTTCTGTGCGCACACACATCTTAATCAAACATGAAAAAAATCTGCTTTCTGACCGCTTTATTGTGTATGACGGCTCCTGTCTGGGCGCAGGTGCCGCAGCAGTACATGCACTGGTACACCTACTTTGGTAACTTCCGCATCCATGAGAAATGGGCCATTCACTTTGATGGGCAGGCCCGCATCGACGAGGGCCTCGGCCAGGCCCGGCAAATTCTGCTTCGGCCCGGTTTGCAGTATGTGTTTAACCCAAAAATGAACCTGACGCTGGGCTACGCCTATATCAGCAGCTACGTACCGGCGCTGGACGCGTTCGCACCCGAACACCGCATCTGGGAGCAGTTCATCTACCGCCACCGCAATGACCGTTATGACATGACGCACCGCTTCCGGCTCGAACAGCGCTTCGTAGCCGCCAAACGGCGCAACGGCGACGGCGTTGTCGAGACCGCCGACTGGCAGTATGGTAACCGCATCCGCTATTTCAACCGGACGCTGTTCCCACTGAAAGCAAAGCTGACGTCGGAACTGCCGTTCTACCTGGCCGCTCAGAATGAGGTGTTTATCAACTTCGCCAATCAGCAGATCAATCCGAATGCTTTCGACCAGAACCGGCTGCTGCTGGCGATTGGAGTGGTACATAAAAACCGGACCCGCTACGAAATCGGTTACATGAACCAGTTTCTGAATGCCTTCAACGCCAATCGCCGGATGAATCACATTCTGCACTTCTCCGTGCTGCAGAATCTGGATTTCCGGCGGGAGTAACGGACGGTACGGGAGCGGATGATCAGAATTTCTGACGAGTTCCGGGCGACGGCTGTTATGTAACCCGGAAAGCTTTCCGGGCAAACTTCCCCCGGAAAGCTTTCCGGGTTACATAACGATGCCACGCGAACCATTCGATTACACACTCGATTACCGAAATCTGGACCTGCGCCGACAGCCTGAACTGTACCGCGTCGGAAAAGGCGAGCAGGGCGTTTTGCTGGTTCAGCCTTATAAATCGGAAATCCTGCCCCATTGGCGGTTCAAGACGCCCGACATTGCCCGCGAATCGTCGGAGACGATTTTTCAGCTATTTCTGGAGTATAAGGCCAAAGGCGATTTTGTGGGTATGGACATGGCCCGAAAATTTCTGCAAATGGGCGTCACGCGTTCGCGCCGTTATGCCAACCACCGCACGGGGCAGAAATACGACGGCCCCGTGCCTGCCGACCAGAAGGGCCGCAGCGGCGCACACGGGCGCGACGTGTTACCTCTCGACACCGACCCCGTCAAGGCCGAAAGCGCCGCCATTTTTCGTGAAAAATACCTCCAGGCCCGCGAAGACCCGGAGTATAAGCGGCTGCGGAAAGAGTGGCAGGAGCGGTACGGGTAACCCGGAAAGGCTTTCCGGGCTACTGCGCTTCCACGACTGCAATCGCCACCATGTTTACGATTTCGCGCTCCGATGAGCCTAACTGTAGAACGTGAACGGGTTTGCGGATGCCGAGCAGAATCGGGCCGATGGCGTCGAACCCGGCGGCACCCGACATCAGGTTGTAGGCAATGTTGCTGGCCGACAGGTTCGGGAAAATCAGTGTGTTGGCCCCTTCATCACCGAGTTTGTTGAACGGATGGCTCTGGCTGAGCAGTTCGCTGTCAAAGGCCAGGTGGGCCTGAATTTCGCCCTCGACCACCAGATCCGGATGTTTCTCCTGCAATAAATCCACGGCCCGGTTCATTTTTTCGGCGTCGTCGCCCCGGGCTGAACCAAAATTGGAATAGGTCACCAGTGCAATGCGGGGTTTGATGTTGAACCGCTCCACAGCCCGGGCTGTCAGTTCCGTAATTTCCACGATTTCTTCTGCCGTGGGGTTGAAGTTGACCGTCGTGTCGGAGAAGAAAAGCGGGCCGCGTTTGGTCAGCATGATATACATACCGGCCACTTTCTGCACTCCCGGTTCACGGCCAATGACCTGTAGGGCAGGCCGGATCGTGTCGGGATAGTTACGGGTCAGACCCGAAATCAGGGCGTCGGCCTCGCCCGTCTCGACCATCATCGCCCCGAAATAATTCCGGTAATACATCCGCTTAACGGCTTCGCGGGCATTGATGCCCTTGCGGCGGCGTTTCTGGTAAAACAAATCGGCGAACCGCTGTACCATCTTATCCCATTCCGGGGCGCGGGGGTCGATAATGGGCGTATCGCCGAGGTCGAGGTGGTTCTGTTCGATCAGCGAACGAATAAGCGCCACTTCGCCGAGCAGAATCGGATAGGCGATGCCTTCATCCCGCACCTGCTGGGCCGCTTTCAGCACTTTCAGATTTTCGGCGTCGGCAAAAACGACGCGTTTCGGGTCAGACTTGGCCTTGTTGATAATCACCCGCGAAATCTGGTTGTCCTGCCCCAAACGCCGGGCCAACTGCTGCTCGTAGGCTTCCCAGTCGGTGATGGGCTGCCGGGCCACGCCGGATTCCATCGCCGCCCGTGCCACGGCGGGGGCTACCGTCACCAGCAGACGCGGGTCGACCGGTTTCGGAATGATATACTGGCGACCAAAAAGCAGATTGGATTCGTTATAGGCCAGGTTGACCAAATCGGGAACGGGCTTCTTGGCTAAATCGGCCAGCGCATGAACGGCGGCCAGCTTCATGGCTTCGTTGATTTCCGTCGCCCGTACGTCGAGCGCCCCCCGGAAAATGAACGGGAAACCCAGCACGTTGTTGACCTGATTGGGATAATCCGAACGGCCCGTTGCCATAATGATGTCGGGGCGGGCCGCTACGGCCTCCGGATAGCTGATTTCGGGTGTGGGGTTCGCCATCGCAAACACGATGGGGTGGTCGGCCATCGAGCGCACCATGTCCGCCGACACCACGTTGCCCTTCGACAGACCGATGAACACGTCGGCCCCGGCCATAGCTTCTTCCAACGTATTCAGATCGCGGGAGGTAGCAAATTGCCGTTTGCGCTCATCGAGGTCGGTGCGGTCGGCCCGGATAACGCCCTTGCTGTCGCACATCACGACGTTTTCGACCGATGCGCCCAGCGACACATACAGTTTGGTGCAGGAAATGGCCGATGCCCCGGCCCCGTTGACCACGATTCTGACGTCACCGATGCGCTTTTTGACAATCTCCAGAGCGTTCAGCAGGGCGGCGGCGGAGATGATGGCCGTACCGTGCTGGTCGTCGTGCATGACCGGGATGTTCAGCTCCCGCTTCAGCCGCTCCTCGATTTCGAAGCACTCCGGCGCTTTGATGTCTTCCAGATTCACCCCGCCGAAGGTCGGTTCCAGAATCTTCACCGTCCGGACAAACTCATCGACGTCTTTGGTGTTGAGTTCGATATCGAAAACGTCGATGTCGGCGTATATTTTGAACAGCAGCCCTTTGCCTTCCATAACGGGCTTACCGGCTTCGGGGCCGATGTCGCCCAGACCCAGCACGGCGGTGCCGTTGGAAATGACGGCCACCAGGTTACCTTTGGCCGTATACTTATATACGTCCTCCGTATTAGCGGCAATTTCAAGACAAGGCTCGGCCACGCCGGGCGAATAGGCCAGCGTCAGGTCGCGCTGCGTAGCGGTTTCTTTGGTCGGAATGACTTCAATCTTGCCCGGACGGCCTTTTGCGTGGTATTCGAGAGCGTCTTCGCGGCGGATTTTCTTCTCCATCAGACAGTGGTGAATGAGTTTCAGGGCCGCTAAGGTAAAGAAAAAGTCGGTCAGGCCACGGAGGTGCGGCGCAGCAATTGCCGCATGGCGGCAATGTGACTAACAAGTACGAGGGGTACGATGAAACCGGGCAGCCAGACGAACGGGAACTTCAGTACACCGACGTTTGGCTGGTCGAAACCCCATTGCTGAAACGGCAGCGGAGCCGCCAGAACCGCATTGACGACGATATTCAAAAGGAATGCCAGGCCGACGACGTTCCACAGAAAGACCCATTTCAGGGAAAGGTTTCGGTATAGCAGACCGTAGGCGACGACCGGGGCGGTCAGGCCAATCAGTATGTCCGGGTTGCGACCTTCGAACGTCATCAGTTCCGGCACCTGTCCAGTGACACACAGCCCATACAGCGTCAGTTCAACCGGGAAGCGAATCGTGTGTAAAACGGTAAGAAAAGATAAGGGAATGGCATCATAAAACCGTTGACCAGTCGGCATCAGCAACGCTCCCAGGCCTATTGCAACCGGTGGTAGAATAGCCAGCAGGAACCGGGGCACTGAGGCGTCGATGTTAAGGAAAAAACCACGGCCCGACAGGACTCCCAGAAACAGAAGCCAGAGAACGATGCCGACCAGCAGAGCGGTCGCAGATTTGGGATGGGAGCGGCGAAGTCCGGCGTAAAGCACGGCTACCAGCGTCGTTGTCGTCAGGCCGAAAAACAGGGCCAGCCAGAGCGGTGGCTGGCTATTCAGATACGTCAGATTGGGTTGCATGAGTACCGTTGTTTGGTGGAACGATACGGCAAAGGAAATAGGGGAGAAACCCCGGCAAAAGCAAACGAGAGCGGTTTTCTACGAATGGTCACGGATTCTGCAATGAATGGTCAGGCAGGCAGCGTCTGGGTCAGGTGTGGGAAAGCATCGTAGCGTGTTGGAATCTGCTGGCCGTTGGTTTTAACGAGCAACACTACCTCGCCGCTCGAATAAAAAGGAAATCGGAAACATCAGGTCAGGATGTCTTCCGTATCGGCGTAGACAACGGAAAGCGGCAGCGTCAGACCGATGCTATCGAGCGTGATGTGACCGTCGACCGAGTCGGCTTCAGAAGCGATATACCAGAACTTCGATTCGCCCCGGCGAAACACCTCCGCCCGTACTTTCTGCGAGTCAATCAGTACGTATTCCCGAAGTGTCTCAATTTTACGATAGAGTTTGAATTTTTCGCCCCGGTCATAGCTCTCGGTACTTTTTGAGAGAACTTCGATGAGGATTACCGGATTAACTATTGCATTTTTCTGAATATCCGAATATTGATTTGGACCGCAGATGACCATGATGTCGGGATAGGTATACAGACCTGTTTCTTCCACCAGTAATCGTTGATCACTGGAAAAGCTCCGACAGGTTTTGCCACGCAGGAAACCGCCAATCTCTATTGAAGCATTTTCCTTGATGCGATTATGATTCGGTGTACCACCGGCCATCATGAATATCTCGCCCTCATAATATTCACTCTTGTAATCAGCCTCGCGTTCCAGTTCGAGATATTCTTCAGGCGTGTAGTGGCTCTTCGGCGGTGCGTTCATCGGAAAAATATTTTTCCAAATATACCGCTTCCGGTAAAAATGAAAAACCCCGCTGGTGGGCGGGGTTTTGTAACCCGGAAAGACTGCGGTCCGCCGCCGCGGTCCGGGTCTGTGCGAAGCACAAGAATATTACGCCTGACGGCGTCGCAACGGCGCACCGTCCCGGACCGCGGCGGCGGACCGCAGCCTTTCCGGGTTACAGTTACAGTTGCGGCTGTTCGGCCAGGGCTTTCTCGTCGACGTGTCCCGGCTTGCG